>JAABUP010000203.1_pt1 | contig 133908 bp, 104 predicted proteins | sample 5559201 | NCBI WGS metagenome assembly JAABUP01 (sample SAMN10711887, study PRJNA513373) | rock metagenome | isolation source: Antarctica rocks | place: Antarctica | reverse complement strand
GCTAACGCCCTAATAAGGTAATTAAATTATATACTAGTAATAAATAAAGAAGATACTTATCTATTAATATTATAAAATAAGTTAAAGAATATTAGGTATATTCCTTTTAATAAGTATTATATATATAGTATTTATAAAGGTTTATAAGATAGTAAGGCTTATAGTTATAAATAGTATAAAAGGTTAGAGATAGGGCTTAAAAAGCCTTATACCCTAAAAATAGAGGAGAGTAACGCGCTCTTAAGGATATAAAGTAGTATAATTAATAGCTTAAACCCTATTATAAGATAGTTTAATATTAATTAAATAATACTTAGAAGGTATATTATAATTATATTAATAATAGAGCGCGTATAAAATAAATATAATAACTTAATATTAGAGATCCTCTAATATCTCTAAAAGGGAGATAAGGATATTAATAATAAGAAATAATTATTAAAGTCTTAAGGCTATAGAAAGGCCGCTAATATATCTCTATTAATAAATAAGATAGGGGTCCTTTATAAGGGTAGTATAGTTTTTATACCTAATAATAAAGTAATTAGATAAGAAATCTTAAAGCTTTATTATAATAACCCTTATACTAGCTACTACTTATAAAAGTATATATAAGAGCTTATTAAGTAGAAGTTCTATTAAAAATTAATAGGATAAGATATTTATAATTATATATAAGAATACTTAACCTATTAATTAATAAAGCTATATAAATATACTATTTATAATATACTATTATTATTATTAATACTTATAAGACCTTTTTGAAAATTTATAATAAATTTTATTATAAATCTCCCCTTAAGTAAATAAAAGGGTAGTATTTATAATATAATCTTAGTAGTTATAAACTATTATACTAAGGTAGCTAGATATTTACTTATTATAAAGATAGTTAATACTATTAATATTATAAACCTATTATATTATAAAATCTTCTTAAAGTTTAATTAGCTAGAAGGTATTATTAATAATTAAAAGATAGTATTTATAAGTAGCTTCTAGGTAGCTATATATTATTATATTAATATAAAAAGAAAGCTTAGTACTACTTTCTATCCCTAAATAGATAGTTAAATAGAGAGATAGAATAGTACGCTTAAGTAGTATTTATACTACTATTCTACTTAGAGATAAGATAATTAGGTAGAGTTACTTTATCTAGTAGAGTTTATATATAATTATATAAAGTATACTAATACTAGGTTACCTTTATATATAATTATATAAAGTATACTAATACTAGGTTACCTTTATATAAAGCGCTTTATAACTACTTATCTAAGCTAGATATAAAGTTTTTAAAACTATTATTAAGAGAAGTCCTATTAATATAAGAAAGGGTTAAATTACTTTAAAAATAAAGGGAAGGTTTAAAGTAGTACTTATATTAGATATAAGTTATATAAGTAGAGTATATAAATAAATAGTAAAGGTAAAGATAATATAATATAAATAATTATATCTTATTAAATATAAAGTATATTAAATTAATATAAGTAATTAAAAAATTATTATAATATTATCTAAGGCCTTTTAAGGTCTTTAATTATATTAATAGTTAGATATATAAGTTATAACTACTTAATACCTTTTATATATATAATATCTTTTATATCTTACTTATAAAGCTATATTAGGGTAATAGTAAGAGTATTATAAAAGTTATATAAGTAGAGCTTATAAATAATAAAGATAAATAGGAAGTTAAAGCTATTCTTAATTATAAAATCTCTTATAATAAACCTTAGTATCTAGTAAAGTAAAAGGGTTAGTCTTATAATTATAATTAATAGTTATATAAGTAGGACTTAGTTAATATACTAGATATATTAGATAGATTTAAGTAGAATTAAGTAGAATTACCCTAAGGTATAAAGTTTATATTATATAAGAGGGGAAATAATTTCTATTATTATTAATAAAAAAGAAAAGATACTTAATATAACTAGACTATTAAGGATATTATAAGAGAGGGCTATTATACTATACTAATAATAGTATTAGGCCTAGCTTTATTACTATTATTAGTAATAGGTTTATCCTCCTTATCTTCTTCTTCTTCCTTTATAATAGGAGGAAGGCGCTTTTATAATATATTAATAAGACTTTAATAGAGCTTTAAAAGGGGAGATAGAGTAATATATATATACTAGTAAAGGATATTAAGAATACCCTTAAGGGTATTTATAATATAGATAGTAATAGCGGGGTCTACCTTAATAAGAGTAGTAGTAGTAGAGAGGGTAGAAGAGGTATAGTAGAGGTAGTAATAATATTATTAAATAAGCCTATTAAAAGTTTATTAGAATTTAATAAGCTAAGGGAGGTTAGAGCTAGTATTTAAAGTAGTTATAATATCTAAGGATTAAAGAAGACGCGTATAAGTATAATAAGTAGAGGTAGGGATCTCCTATTAATATTTAATATTAAGATCTTTATAATAATTATATCTAGTAGAGCTAGGGGAGGTATATATATAAAGTATACTATTAAAGGGGTAAGTAAAGCCTTAATTAAAAATATTAGACTTATAACTCTTTACTTTAAAATATAGTATATTAGAGGTATATTATATAAGATAATATAAGGATAGGTTATAAGTAACTTAATAAAGGAGGTTAAGTACTATTATAAGTAGAGGGGGTAGTAGTAGTCTTCTTTTAATTAGTAGTAAGGGTAAGTTTATTACTAAGGATTACTTATAAAGTAACTACTAGAAGTATAGGTAGGTATAATAAGGCGCGGAGGGGGTAATAATATAAATAAGAATTAAAAGGGACTTAGTATAATTAATTAAAAAATTAAGATATTATAATTAGAAGAATAATATTAAAGTTATATAAAAAAGGTATACTTTAAATACTTAATAAACCCTTAATAATAATAACTTCTTATTTACTTTAAAATACTAAGACTTCTAACTACTTTTATAATAAATTAATAAAGGATAATAAGAAGTATAATAAGAATATATTATAATATAAGGATTATATATAAGAGTAGTATTTATAATTATTATAATTTAATAAAATTATAGATTCTTTAAGGCTTAACTTAGAGGGCCTTATAATTAATTATATTATTATATTCTTATTAGAGGTATATTCTATTACTAAGGGAGTATCTTTTATAAATTATAACCTTTTATACTCTTAGAGCCTAAGAGCCTAGATAGGGAGATAATTATAAGGATTAGTTAAGAATATAATATTACTATTAATATAGTATTTATAATATATAATAGTACTACGCTACCCCTTTACCTATAATATATAAGGGAAGGAATTCCCCTTAAAGGGAAGGGTAGTAATAAGTCTTACTATTAATAAAAATAGAGAGTTCTATATATATATATATACTTACCGTTTATAGTACTTAATAGCCACGTTATTACGTAGTACCCTTATAATTAGTATAAAATTTATATTTCTTTTAGTTTATATAAAGTTAAAACTTTTATAACTACTTAAGTACCTAGTAGATATATTACTTATAACTTAAGATATTATTAAGATATATTATATAAGTAATATCTATTAGGCCTACTAAAGCTCTATTAATATAGGCTTAAAAAGTCGCTAGGGTATTTACTAACTTAAATAGTATAACTATATATTTAAAATAGTTATACCGCGTATAAAATACTATCTTCTACTTATTACCCTTATAAATATAAATCTTATAATAAGTATCCTTAAGGTCTAACTTAGTAAATAACTTTATACCTTATAAGTAATTAAGTATTTTACTAATTAAAGGGAGAGGATAATAATTCTTTATTATTACCTTATTTAACTTATAATAGTTAATATATAAATATAGGCTACTATTCTTCTTTAGTATAAATAAAATAGGAGCCCTAGTAGGGCTAATAGACTCTTATATCTAACCCTTTAACTTAGCGTTATTTAGGTAGATATATAGAGTTTCTAACTCCCTTTATAATAAATTATAGATAAGCTTATAAAGAGGCTTATAACTATTTATATTAATAGTATAATCCCTAGGCTTAAATAGGGGTAGTTATCCTACCTCCTTATTTAAAAAGTTATTTAAAAAGTTATAAAGACTTTTAAGTAGCTTTAATACTTTATTATTAGAGCTCTAGGTTTCTACCTAAGATAACCTAATATAAATAATAGTATAAATTACTAATTCACCTTTAAGAGTATCTATAAATACTTATAGCTCTAGGATAGATATTCTAGTAGAGTTTAATAGGAATTACTACTTTTAACTCCTTAAGTCTACTTATATCCTTACTTCTAATAAGGTTGGTATATTAAGAATAATTAGTAACCCCTTCTTCTTAATTATATAGAATACGCTAGTATATTAGCCTAGCTATCCCTAGCTATTAATAAGATAGTACTCTACCTAGTATATACTATAGTAATAGACTAACTAACTATTTATCTACTTTAGAATTAGTAGTTAATAACCCTTTAAGGGCTTTAAATTATATTACTTAATAAAGCTCTAGGAGATAATATTAATCTCCGCTCTTATATCTATTAAAAAATTTATATAATCCTATATACCTTATATATTAATAGAGCTATTAATATTAATATTATAAATTAATAATAAACCCCTTTTAATAAGTAAGCGCCTTAGTATTAAGGTCTTAATAGAGGCGCGCTTCCTTTTTTTAATTTAGTAGCCCCTTTCCTAATAGTATTAATAGGTATTATATTTAGATTCCTAGGTATCCTAGGCCTATAATAGTCCCTATTATAGTACTCCTTTTTCAAGTTAAAATATATTAATACTTCCTTAGTATCTAGTAATTTATTATAACTACTAGTAGGTTAAATACTTCCTATTTTTATAAAAAGATTAATACCCCTATCTTAACTTCCTTCCCTCTTCTAACCTTTATTCTATTTATTAAGATAGTCCCCTTTTTTAGTAATATAACTATTACCTACTATTATTCTAGTATAATACTACTAGTTATTCTCTAACTAAGTAGTAAGGGTAAGTAGGCTTTCTTTAGTTATAAAGAGGTCTTAATGGTTTATAAGGGCCTTTTAGGGGTCTAGGCGTAATTATATAAAGAAGTTAATCTACTAATATTCCTTTAAAAAGGGAGGGATTTATGATTTAAGTCTACTTAAATATATATTAAAATTCTATATTAATTAATTAGGGTTCTATTATACCTCTAAGTATAATTATATATTATAGAACTAGTAGTTTACTAGGTCCTTAATAAGGTTTAATAAATATTATATAAAGTACTCTTAAGTAACTACTCTTCTTAATAATATCTTTTTATAATAATCTTATAACTTAGTAGGTTTACCTTCTAAGAATTATATAATCTAAGTAACCTTTATAAACTTAATTAGGAATTTATTAGGTATTAATTAGAATATAATATTTATAACTTAATACTATTTCTTATACTTATATATATTTCTCCCCTTATAAAAGGGTAAGTCCTTAGGCTTTAAGTAGCTCCTAGGGTATCTATTATTAAGCTCTTTTAACTAGCCTTTAATAGACTAACTTAGTATAAAACTATTAAAGATAGAGCCTACCTTAAGGTCTAATATATCTTATATATTAATACCCTAATTTAGAGGGCATTAATTCTTTACTAGGCCTAGTCCTAACCTTTATTATATCTCGCCTAGTAATCTACTAGTAATATAATATAGATCTAGTATAACCGCGTCTACTTCTACTTATAATTAAGCTACTCTTTCTTAGATACCTTAAAACTTTCTTTCCTTTATTAACTACTCTTCTTTAACTTTAATAGTAGTAATAAGTTTATTAAGTATAATAGTACTAGTAAGGGTTTTATTAGAAATTCTATTACTAGGTATATTATTTATTATTTTAATATCTTCTATATTAGACTTTAATATTATATTAATTTTATTATATTAGACTTCTAATATATTTTTATCTTATTTAGTATTAGATATCTTTATATTATTATACTATTATAATCTAGACTATCCCCCTTAAAAGGTAGAGAGATTAGAACTATTAGGAACTAGATTAAGAGGCTGGTTCCTAAGGGCTAGAATAAATAGTATAAACTATTAATAAGTAGGTAGTATTATAAAGGTAGATTTAATACTCTAGTAACTTTATAGTTATAAAAGAACTAATCTCTACCTTCTAAAGAGGTAGAGGGAGGACTATTTAAATACCTCTTAAGGAAGCTACCTAGCCTCTTAGATATCTAGATAAAAGGATATCTATTAGGATAATAAGAAGCTGAACTAATACCGCTAGGATATTACTAGTAAGCTATATCGTACTAGCTAGATATATTAAGATATCCTAATATTACCTCCCTTATAAGATAACTAAATAGTAGCTTTAAGATAAGGTTATTAATAGATTTTTAGTATTATCTTATCTTCTTTAAAGCTTTAAGACTTATATTAACCTTATATTTTTTATCTTATAAGTCCTATTAATTATAAAGGATTAATTAATTATAATTTAATATATTACCTATTTATATTACCTTTCCCTTCCCTCTTAATAATATATTCCCCTCCTACCTTATATAGGCTTTAGCGCTCTAACTTTCTTAGCTAGTAATTTTAGTATTTTATTAGCTACTTATACTATCTACCTATTAATATATAAAGTAAGAAATATACTATTAGATAATATTATAAGTCTACTTAATATAAGCTATTATTAAAGTTATTAAAGATATTTAATAGTAGATAAAAGAAGGAATATAAGGTTTAAAACTTTTAATATAAGGTAAAGTAATATTAAGTAGAATATTCTATATAATTTTAATATAATTATAGGTATAATTACCCTTTAAAATCTTCTTTCTAACTCTTCCTACCTTTATATACTTAAGATATTATAGTAAGATAGGTTATTAATATATAATAAGTATTTATTATTAATTATATTACCTAAATATATTATTAGATAGATAAGCTAATATAATACTATAATAATATTAAGTCTTTATAACTAGAATCTTAAATTAAGTATAAGTAGAGAATAGGTAAAAGACTAAGATAATAATAAGAAGCTATTATATATAAAAGTATCTAATAACTATATAGTAGTATTAAAAAGGATTAAGAAGTTAAAGGAATAAAATATATAAAAGATAGCTACTAAAGAGGATTATATAGAGTTAATAATTAGAGTTAAAGATATTATAAAAGAGGGATTTATAATAATATAATTAGGTAATATAATACTTCCTAAATAGCTAATACTATATAATAGAATATTTTAAGATAGAGTTACGCCTTAAAGATAATAAAGAGGCTACTAAGAAATAAATTAAGTTAAATATACTAATAAATTATATATAGAATATAAATAATATAATTAATTTTATAAAAGAGGTAAATATATAATCTATCTTTAATCCTATCTTCTAATTAACTTAACTTTTAGAATACTTCTAAGGAAGATATAAATACTATTAGGCTAGAATTTACTAGATCTAATCTACCTATTATATAGATTATTAAATAAAGGATTATATATTATAAGGATTTAAAGGAGTTAAAAGATATATAAGACCCTAATATTATAAATACTTATATTAAGTTTATATAAGAGTATATTAATATATTTAATATAAAGAATTATATTATACCTAACCTTATATAAAGGAATTAAGATAAGGAGGATATCTTAATTAAAGTTAGGGCTAATAGGAAAGAAATTAAATATACTACTAAGGAGGATAAAGAAGAAGATAAGAAATATAAGCTAGAAGATACTAGTAAGACTAGTAGTAATAGTAAAGATAATAATAGTAAGTATAATAATAGTAAGGAGAATAGTAATAAATAGAAGGATTATAAGTAAAGAATTATAGAAATATCTAACTAAATAGATAGGTTATCTATTAAAGACTATTAAATAATTATATTACCTTTCTATATTATTATAATGTATTCCTAATATTATAGTCTAGTAAAATACCCTTACTAAAATTAAAGTCTTAGTTATATAAGTTAATACTTTAGTACTAATACTTAGTACCTACCTAGGTACTAACTCGAATACTTAGTACTAACTATTAGTACTAACTTAAATACTAAGTACTAGATTTTAGTATTAAATCGCTAAGACTCGAGTTAGGTACCTAACTTAAGTTTAAAGTACTAACTCGACGCGGTTAGTTTATATACTAGCTTATAAAGATTATTAATACTATAAATTATAAGCCCTTAAGTTTATTATTATTAAGGATACTATCCTATTAAATTAGATATTCTTTAGATAAAGTATTCTCTATATAATCTCTTTATAGTATTAAAGCCTAAAATAATACTATAAATATTTATATAGTAGGCGAATTTAAAAATAATAATAGGTATTTAGATTGAAGTCTTTAGGTATTTAGATTGAAGTCTTTAGGTATTAAGAGTTATATATTATTATACTATTCTAAGATAAGGTAGGCGTTTTTTAAATCTTTTCTTTATAAAGCTAATTATAACTAGGCGGGTAAGCTCGTATAATAGTAAGTAGGTAGAGTAATAATCTACGTAGCTAATTTCTTTAAATACCTCTACTTACCTTCTTCCTATCTTTTAATCTAAGTTACTATATCTTCTACCTCTAATTCCTAAAATATACCCTCCTAAATCTCAAGAGCTTATTACATTTAAATGCTTCCACACTCCTTGTTTCTGAGGGACCAATCTCAGGGTAGTTCTCCCGTCCACAACCACTTCATGACAATATCAAATGAATGCCGTTCTACTTTTAGATTGGTAATCACAGCGACGAATCAGAAAGTGGTATGGGGCAAGGGATCGGCCAGCTGCCACCATAGGCCGCTGCACAACGTAGGTCTCTAAGTGTACCACGTGATAAAGGTATCTCCAAGGATGGCTTCCAGCTTAATCATGCAAATTAGTAGTCAAGCGAATGGCACTCATGGCAATTATCTTATTTCGAAGCAGCTGCACGGAAACATGGCGGGCTTTTGTACGCTCCTCCTAATTTGTTGTAGTGATACAGAGACGAGACAGGATGTTATTGTCAAAAACCATACCAGATTTCCTCTTTCGTGGAATTTATACGCCTAAGAGCTTGACAACAAACTTAATCCTTAAAAGGCCAGGCTGTGAGCTATTTTGGTCGGTCCTCCCCAGTCTCTGATAAATGATCCAAGATTCTCACAATGTATGTGCGACTGTGGACGTGGATACCGATCAAGCAGCGACATCGGAGAATGCTAAAAAGATTTCCAAGGAGCTCAAGAAAAAGGTCAAAGGTTGAGTCATTGCGATTTGGCAATCAAGAAATTCTTAGACCGAATAGCCAGTGTTAGATCTGTGTCAGTCGCGGCTGTACGTAGTAGAGCTCCTATAAAGAGATTGGACAGGATTTATGCGCTGGAGTTCATTATTATGTGCCAGCCATGTAAAAGGAGTCCAACTTCGTCAAAAGGCAGCAGCGGTTGAGGATTCTAGGCAGCAAGGCGGCCGCTTGCGCAAACTGGTGCCGGGCCTACAACAGTAAGGCAGTGCAAAGCTCTCTCAATGCTCCCTCAGGTTGTCTTGGCACATTTCGCGCGAAAAACCTCCACGTCCTTTTCCTCTGTTGACGAGCGATGGACCGATACCTCCGACTCCTAAGCCTCCAGGGAGTGAGTCTACTAATAATACGTCTTCTTCCTCAAGAGATGAAGAGGGAAGAGCAGGCGGAGGAGTGGGAGGAGAAGCAGGTGAAGGAAATATACAAGGTAGTGGAGGACAATCCCAGGGTGATACTGACAACGGAGCTGACAGTCCTCAAACAGATATCGGAGAAGGAGACAATACTGACTCGTCAGGTGATATGAGTGCAGCTAACGCTCTAATCGCAATGGGAGAGGCTGGCAAAGACTCAATCGACAATACGATTGAAGCTGTTGACGGTGACATAGGGGATATGACATACCAGTGTGACGATAGTCTTGGAAGTGGTCTAAGCCCTATTGATTGCGAGAAACTCTCATGGTCTGGTCTTATGCCTCCAGATAGCGTCGAAACTTTACAGCCCGGTGTCCCCAAAATTTACTTTCAAGGTTCGTATTATTTTGGTCCTTCTTAATAAGCTGAGCAAGGGATATCCATAAGGGACCTTGTCTCTATCGTTGTCTGAAGTAATGCTAACGATTCTTGGATCCTCATCAATAGGAACATGCGCTCTCGGAGTATCTTCCCTTACTCCAACGACAATAGTATGGGCTCATTTGTTAGCTGCCTTTAATGCATTAAATATGCTTTGCGTACAGAATCCAATTAAAAGCGTTAAAGGGGGCCGGGCATACTTTGGTAAGCAACCGGTAAGCTCGTGGATTAATGGAAAAGTCAAAAAAGACAGCGTCGATGACTCCATCAATGGTACAGAAGCTTTACCTCCAGGTATCAATGCTACTATCTTTGAGCATAATCCCAAAAGCCAGCTGGCTTGCGAGTGGACTTTGGCAGAAGAAAGGAGAAATATAAGCAGTTGTATAATCGACTAACTCTTCAAAGATTTTGCAATTTTATCTTTGAAATGGGGGTCTCGTCCTGTTTCAGCTATGGCCGCTAGCTAGCCAAACAATCACGGATTTCATTGAGCCACAACCCTGGTATCCATCAAAGATCCACCCACCTCCCTGTCGAATGTACAAGCTTCCATCCATCTGCGAATCTCCGCTCTTGATTTCAGAATTGTGCTTTCGCAGTCAGCTCTGCCCTAGAAAATGTCAAGAAGATTCAGTCATCTTCAGTCTGTAACCATTGATGTCACAGCGTCAGCTCTGCCCTAAAATTTGGAAAGAAGATTCAGTCATCTTCAGTTAATTGGCGGTAGGACAGCAGAAGAGAGAGTGACGAGGAAGAGAGGAGAGCGGTGTTGTCCTACTTGTATTTAATATCAGTTTCACCGCGGGCATACTACACCAGTCAACGCTTGGGGTGCAATTGGGTATGGCTATAAGAGTCCCTTAATATTTATCCAGGGTTCTGGCAGATCAGGAGCCTTTACTCAGGCCGATTATTTGGCACAAGTCCTTGAACCGCATATCCAAGGTTTTGTAAACGATTTTGCGAAGACAACCCACCAACTCAACCCCGCAATGGAGTCGCTGTTTATGGAAGACGGCAACTCCACCCACGGCCACAAATCTGTACGGAATTGCTGTGCGAGGTGGACGATAGCCCACGGTATTATTCTTATGCCTCACCCGTCAACATCACCTGATATGAATCCAATTGAGAAGTGCTGGCGTTGGATAAAACAGAGGTTACACCGCCGGAAGCGCCAACCGACGAATGAGGAAAAGATGCAAGCTGCAATAAGAGAGGAGTGGGACGCAATTCCACAAGAATGGATTAACAGCTTAATAGATAAGCAGGAGTATTGGGTGCATGTACTTATGGAGCGATTTGGGTGGGCAACGCCTAATTAAATGCTATAATTGTACAAAATTGCGATGTTCTGGCTCTCGCTTAAGGCCTGTGATCCACAGACTTATGGGTGTTAGGCTCGTAAGGTATTTAGCGTATGCAGTTTCAATACGATTGGCCTACTATAAGACCCTAACCACGACCCCACGAATTATAGTAAAATTTTAACTCAACAAACTTATTAAATTAGTTAAATCTTCTATATATATAGACGGATTTCTATAATTTTTAAAGTATTAAATACCGTAGATAAATGCGTATCTTTTAGCCTACTTAGATATTTATTATAAGTCGTTATTACTAGTAGGGTATATTAGGAAGGTATAAGCACAGGTATAACGGGTAAAGCGGTACTAAGACATATAGATTTAGTAGGTAAACTTATTAAATTAGTTATATCTTCTACGTACGTAGACAGATTTCTATAATTATAAAGCGTTAGATGCTATAGATAAATATATATCTTTTAGCCTACTTAGATACTTATTATAAGTATTAAATATTAAGTAGTATAGTTATATAGCTCTGATAAAATCAGCGATTATTTTTAATTTAGCGGGGTTAGGGTTAGGGTATTATAGCAGGCTAATCGCATTGAAACTATATACACTAAATTCCTAATCCCTTAATAGTACATTCTAGCAGGCTAGGAATACTAGCTTCCAAGGTGCTTTTATTAAATAGTAATAATATTAATAAGTTATCTATATATAATTTAGGTGTAGTATAATAGTATTATAATAACTAAATGGATAGATATAGCTATATAGAATAGAATAGCTATTATAAGAAATCTCTACTAGTCTACTAAGACCTCCTAACTAGTCCTAATTAGTAACTACTAAGGTTAACCTAGCCTAAGTTCTAATACTCCCTCTTAGATTAGTAGTAATAAGGTAGTCTACCTATTACTAACTATTATATCTAAATACCCTTATACTTTACTTAAAGCTAGTCCTAATTATTATCTAGCTAGGTTAAAGTTAATAGGGCTAATAGGTTTTATTAGTAGATTAATATATTAGCCTTTAATATTAACCTATTAGAGATAGATTTCTTTAGTTTTAGAAATAAGTTAATATACTAAATAATATCTTATTTAGATATATTTTATAATAGTATAATTAATTAGGTTAGTAGCTAATTTTATAGCTACCTAGTTATTAATACTTAGGAGTACTAGTACTACTCCCTTATTATACCCTAGCTCTTTAAGTATAAGGCCTAGATATAGAGCTTCTTTATATACCTCTATTATAGTAATATATTTAGACTTATATATAGATATTACTACTAGCTTTTATAATTTAGATTACTAGGTAATAGGGCTATTAAATAGTTTATAGATATACGCCTTAGTAGAATAAGATATCTTATAGTTATTATAGTATAACGCGTTAATAAAACCTTCTAGGCTATTATTATTACCTAGTTAATAGATAAGGCCGTTATTAACTATTCCTAATAGATAATATAATACCCTTTTCACTATATTTATATATTACAGAGTAGGGTTATTAAGTAAATAACTTAGGTTACTAATAGTATATATAATATCTAGCCTAGTTATAATACTTAGCTAATTAAGTACTCTTATAAGGGACTAATAAGCCTCCCTTTTGGATAAGGAGGCTATATAGCCGTTAGGAGTAATAGTAATATTAGCCTATTCTATAAGCGACTTAGCTAGCGAATATTTTTCTATACCTAGTTATTTTAATAATTAGTTAATATATTTTATTTAGTTAACCTAAATAGAATAGTTATCTAGATTTCTAATAATATTTATTCCTAAATAGTCTTTTAAGTCTCTTATATATTTAAAGTTAGACCTCTTATTAAGTTCCTTCTTTATCTAGGTAATTAGGTCTTAGTTATATACTATAAATAGTAAGTTATCTACGTAGGCTATAATAATAACTTTTATAATAGTATTAATAAACATGTAATAATTATACTCTAGGCGCTTAAAACCTAGAGATTTAAGTACCTTATAAAGGGTTTTATACTATTTATAGAAAGCTTATTTAAGGCTATATAGAGCTTTATTTAGTTTATAAGCGTGGCCTTATTAGCTATTAATAAAGCGGTAGGGTTATTCTACCTAGATTTCTTCCTAAATAAGTGATTTTAAGAAGGCCGCGATAATATCTAAATACTTAATAACTAGCCTATATTTAGCTATTAAAGCTAGGAGGAGTTACTATAATAATACCTTTAGGGTTAATAAAAATATCTTATTAAAATTAATCCCCTTAATTTAATAGAAGCCTTTAACTACCTACCGTACTTTATATTAGGTTATTTCGCCTATTAGCCCATATTTATAGGATAAGACCTACCTCCCTAGTAAGATATATACTTTATAAGGTAGTTAATATAGTTCTTATTATATTATCTACTTATTATAATTAGCTAGTTCTTCTTTAGTAGTAGCGAGCTATTTATTACTATTAGGCCTATTAAGAGCCTCGTCTATTAATATTAGGTAGGGACGCTCCTTAGTACTAGTAATAATATAGGTAAGTATAGCTCTAAACCTATTAGGGTTATTAGAAGACTTTATACCCCTCTTATTTATCTAGTTATAATCGATCCGTAGTTTATTACAAATGGAACGACGAGATATATTAAGAATAATTCTCTAAGATTTATTATTTTAAGTTAATTATTTATTAATAATAGCTAATAGTATTATAGTAGTAATTTAGTATATTAAACTATCCTAACTATTCTAATAGGCTAGTAATAAGATCTACCTATACGCGGTACTAGCTACGAACCTATTACTTATTAATAGAGCTAAGAGGTCTCTAGTCTAAACGTAGTTAGAATAAAATTAAGATATTATATAGTAGTAGAGCTCCTTATATAAAGTTTTTATATACGTGGCGAGCGCGCCCTTAGTATATATAATAATACCTACCTTAGTTCCCGCTAGTAGCATCAGCTCTACGTATAGGAGACTCTAGGTTAAGAGATAGAAGGTATTATACTAAGTAGAAGAGTTAAAATAATAGGTTAGGGCTACCCCCTCTAGCTAGGAGGACTATAACTACGCGTAGGAGTAGGAGTAGTAACCCTATAATTATAGGTATAGCCGGCGGGATTTTAATATAATCTACTTTCTCTTATAAGTAGATTATTATACGGCTTAATACTAGGAAATAGTAATATAATAACGGTAATAAAGTATATTTATACCCCCCTTAATAACTCTAATAGCTCCCTCCTACGTATTATAAAAAAGATACGTAGTAATTCCTAATAGGAGTATTATAAGCCTTCTACTAGGCTAGTAACCTAGTATTATAGGTTAAATAGAAAAGGATACCTTAATACTAGATAGTATAAGAGAGGAGTAGCTAGGGTAGTAATAGACTAGTAGGAGGGCTAAGGGCACTTATTAGTATTAGTTAAACTATATAGGGAAGGGTAAGAGGGTAATTAAGGGAGTATAAACCTTTTAAGAGTAGAGAAAGGGGCGTAGCCCTAGTGAGAGAGAGGAGTATATAGATATTAAGATCTAATACTAGGGTAGTATAGAGTATAAGGGAGAGGATAGTATATAGTATTTAAAGGCCTAGAAACGTTATAGTAAATAGGGTAGGTAAGAGAGGTTTTCTTCTATAGTTCACGGTTTCCTCTTAATAAACTAGAGTTAGAACGCCCTTATTAGCTCTAAGTAGCTAGATAGTAGAGTATAAAATATAAATATAAACTATTCTAATATTAATTAGTTAGTAATTCCGACTCCACTTAGCTATTTTTAGTAGTCTAATTATTTAACTTATTCTAATTTAATTTAGGTAGATTATCCTAATTACGTCTACTTAGACTAGTAGGCCTACTTATATTATTAGTTAGGCCTAATATTAATTAGCTAGATAGAAAAGTTATTACTAATCTATTACTAGTATTACTAGTATTATTAGTATTTTTAGTATTATCTAGTACTCCCTTAATACCCTATTAATTAGGGGTAGTTACTCCCTCTAAGGCCTAATTACCGCCATCTAATTAGTTAGTCTAGAGCTAGCCTAGGAGGTCTACTATATTATCGTCGTTACTAGAGTCTCCCTCTATTAGGAGCTTATTATTATCTATTAATAATATAGCGGCCCTCTTATTAAATACTATATATATTAATTAAGTAATATATTATCCCTTAATATCCTATACGCGGTAGATACTCTTACTATTATAGCTAAGGAAGCGATATTTAATAGCTTTATTATCTAGTTTCTTCTTATTTAGTAATATATTAAATAAGTAGTATTAATATTTAAATAGCTTTAGGTATATTAATTAAGGTTTATAACTATACTATTTCTTAAAGGGGGACTTCCTATCCTTACTAGGTATAAGGTTCTTAATATAATTAATATAATAGATAACCTTACCCTAGAACTCTTATAATAGTCCGGTGTTAATAAGAACTATTCTAACTTTACTAAATAGTATCTAGTTCTTCTATTTAGCGATCCTATTTTAATAAGGGTTATAAGGAGCTAATAGGGTAATAAATATCTTATATTCCTAGAAGATTTATTAATATTTACGGCCTTAGACTAGTTTATTATTACTTTAAATAAAGGCTATTTTATACCCCTAGTTATTCTAATATTTTATTTAGAACTCGAGTTTTTATAGTAACTCCGCCTAACTAGTTATATAATCTATTTAAGTAAATCCTATTACTTTATATATAGATACTATTATATTAGTATACCCCCTAAGGGTAGTTATATAGCTTACTAATACTAGGTTAATATACTAGTATTAGCTAGGGATAGTAACTCTAGCTATTAGAATACGTGAGGGTATTTAAGTAATTTTCCCTAATATATAACTCTTATATAGTTCCTATTTCTTATACTTTTATAGGCGATTAGTAGCCTTATAGTTAATATTAGTAGTATATATTATAGCCTTTATAGCCTCTATACTAACGTATCTATATCTCTTATACTATTAGGTCTAAGATATATTATTCTTAGCTAGGACTATTAATTTAAGGCGGAATACCCTTATCTAGTTAATTTATATAGTATCTAGCTAGTATATATAGTTATATAGGAAGGCTTATAATACCTCCTCGCCTTATTTATTATAGAATATATTCTTCCCTCTACTACTAGTATATATATAGCCTTATAGGTCTAGTTATATAATAGATAGGAGGTTATATTTAATATTTAATATATAACGAATATTAGTTAGTAAGAATTTACTAATCTTATTATTAATAATTACTAGGATTAGTATTATTCTAATCCCTTTAATAGTTATTAGTTTACCCCTAGTTAGTCTTAATATAGTATAGTTCTAGACTAGTAAATAGTTAGTAAACTTAGATTAGTCCTAGAAGATATACTCTTAGTCCCCTAAGTTAATAATAATCTTATAAGACTTATTATTTTATTATAAGCTATACCTAAAGTAAGTAGTATAGGATTTATCCTATTTTTATTTATCTAGGTTTTATTTACTTTATTAATAATTAGGACCTCTATTTTAATACTATTATTTATTCTATACCTCTAAGTCTTTCTTTATTTTAGGAATAAATCCTTTTAGTCCTAGCTTTAGATTAATATATTAGTAGTCTTTTATATTATACTAGTAGTTATAGAACGTATATTTATTATTATTATTACTCTAGCTTTTATTACTAGGCTTATTTTAATATTAGCCTTATTTTAGCTATTTACTAAAATTACTAGTATATACCTTAGATTCTTTAGTCTTTATAGGTATAAACCTATTAACTAATAATATAGTAATATACTTAAAATCTTATAGCTTACCCCTAGATTAAGTAATCTTAGTAAGGGTATAAACTACTTCTTTTATCTTATCTAGTAGGCCCCTCTTAAAGACTACTATCTAGAAATTTATTTCTAGCGGACTATTTATTTATAAAAGCTTATTTATATATTCTTTAAATTTAGTAAGATAGGCGTAGAGGTCTTTAAATTAATCTAAATAAAGCTTATATAAAGTAAAGTATATTACTTTCTTAGTAGCGTAGGAGTCTATCCTATATAATAACTTTAATTTAGCTTATACTTCTTTTACTATTATCTAAGTTTTAATTATATTATAAGCTAATGGTAATATAATAAGGTAAATAATAGTAAGTACTTACTCCTCTAAATTAATATACTTTTCCTATTTTTCCTTATCTACCTCCTTAATAAGTAGTTTTACTCCTTTAGTAGTAGGTAAGTTAGGGTTAGTTAGTAGTTTATATTCTAGTCTTATAACCCTAAATACGCCGTTAACTATAAGTAATACGTATATAATAATTTCCTGTAATTTATAATTCTTAGTACCTTTTAGCTTCTAAATTTTATAATAGTTAGATATAATAGTACCTATTATAAATAGTTCTAGGAATATTTCTTCTAAAGTAATACTAAGTCTTAGTAAAAAGCCTACTATATAATTTATATAATTCCTAGGTTATATAGAACCTAGGCTTATAACCTATTAAATAGTAATAATATTAATAAGTTATCTATATATAATTTAGGTATAGTATAATAGTATTATAATAACTAAATGGATAGATATAGCTATATAGAATAGAATGGCTATTACGAGAAATCTCTACTAGTCCGCCAAGACCCCCTGACTAGTCCTGATTAGTAACTACCGAGGTTGACCCGGCCTGAGTTCCAACAGCTTTCAGCTCAGCTCCTTCAGTCTGCGCAGCCTCACGAACCATTGCAGACTTTCTTCGAGTGCATTCTTCTTTTCCATTCGTAAAGACTAACATATATCCGTTCGTGCCTGGTAAATGCCAGAGGTTTTGCTGATGGTATCATTGTAAGCCTGCTGAGGTCTGTTGGAACTAAATCATGGTGAAGGGAGCCTTTTACTAATAATGCCCCTCAAGATCATGGAGCCCGCGGGCCTAGCCTTCGCAACAATCGCAACGATTGATCTGCTACTTCAAAAAGGCAGCCAACTAGCACGCCGGATAGAAGACTACAAGAACCTGAAGAATGTAGTGCAAGACATTCGATTCTTATCCATAGAATCCTCTCGGACAAAGTTGCGTGAGCAACTACTCCTAGGGCAATCCATCTGCAAAACCACCACAAATAAAGACATTGCAAAGCACTTGGATGAGAATTTCCAGGAGATGCAGATCCTCATCTATGATATTTCCCGTCTTCTTGATGAGCTTGCTCCCGACGCTGTCTCATTCTTCAGCTTCAAGAAGAAGCAGCGCAAGGTGGAAGCAAGCGTCAAAAGCCTGAGATACTTGCAGGAGGACTTTTTCGAGCATGTTGTGATTGCCCAAGCGAAAACAATTCTTCCCTCCGCTAGGATGTTGTCGACAGACTCATTCAAGATCATCGATGAGATTGAAACATTTACTGACGATGTCCGCCTCTGTCGCTGCGACCTCGTGCAGCAGATGGGGAGGATAACGAAAAGGCTCGGGCCATTCCTCATCGAGAACAATTACGCTGAGAACAAGAAGGACGTCGAGAGACTGGCAGAGATCCTAGGATCAGCGAAACCCTCTTCAGGAATTCTGGACTTCGTCGGTTTCCGCAAAGATTCTTCTCGCAATGCCAGATCCCCTTATGAGCTGGTCTTCTCCGTCCCGGAAGATACGTCGCTCAAAGGCTCTCTGCAGAAGGCATTACAAGAGTCCGTCTCTTCTCCACCATCGCTCAACAGTCGTGTTGCAATGTGTACGCAGCTTGCTAGCGCCGTGCTTCACGTCCATGGAGAACTTGGAATGGTGCACAAGAACATCAACTCCAACAATATCGTCTTAGCCGAAGTCACGACTGGCTCAGGGGCTGCGATCACCACAGACTCAGCCTTGTTCCTCACGAATTGGCGTTACGCACGGGATGAGAGCGCTTCCACAGACCTGTCTGGTGCCAGTAACTGGGCCAGCCGACTGTACCAACACCCCGAGAGACAGGTGCCCCGTGCTGAAGCGAAATATTTCATGGGTCATGACATCTACAGCTTGGGTGTCTGTATGCTCGAGGTACTTCTGTGGAAACCGTTGATCAACTCCACAAATGGAGAGCCGAAACCCTCGATGCTGCTACAGGATATGGTCAAGCTGAGTAAGGTGCAGTTTGCTGCAACGGACATTGACATGGAAGACGAAGAAGATGAACATGGAGAGTCCTCAGAGGAAAGAGTTCTGCGACACAATTTGGTTAACATGGATGGAAAAGTGATGCAGAACATGATTAAGAAGATGGCGGAGACGACCTTGCCAGCAGCTGTGGGAGATACTTTGACGCAGGTGGTTGTCACGTGTTTGACATGCTTGGAAGGCAATCCGGCTCCAGTGTCATTCTCTCAAGGAGATCGGGTGGAGATTGGGATGAAATTCATTACTTTCATTAAGTCATTGATAGAGGCCGTTCAAGTTTGATATGTCAGGAATATGTCTTTTGGATCCCATAATTCCCTCATCAACTAGTTATCTACGATTTCCGCGTTCCCTGCTTGTTCAGAGGATCGTCTGCTTTGTCGGGTTCTGCAAAGTGTACCCTGTGCAATGACTCCAGAGCTTGTTGGAGTTGTGGTGCCTCATGCACTACCTTTGACGTTGTGCTCAATTGCTGAGGCTGACCAAGGGCTGCTCCGGCTGGGCTGGATCTAAAGAGAAACCCAGTCAGTGGGCTAGAGACAAATTCCTTTGTCGTTCCAAGATTTTCGAAGGCCCTTGAAAATTCCCTGCCCAGAATCTCCTTTAGATCTGGTGCGGATAACTTCCGTGTGTTCCACCGACAGCCAGAGGGTATATTTTCCCCTTCCAACGAGGTGATTCTTGGTTGCCACAGGTCTTCGAGAGAAACCTCCGAATTCTGATCAATTCTAGTCTTTGGACGTTTTAGTAGAATCTTCAGATATGCATTCTCGTTGTCGCTCCACAGAATCGTTTTGCCCGTCTTCAATCCAATATCATCCCAAAGCAATTGAAACCTTGAAATCCAGCCGACTCCATGGTGCAATTCCGTCTCTGAGATAGAATAGAACAAGCTCTCTAAGCACTCGAGAATCGCATTCAGTGGATATTCGTAGGTCTGCGATGGCCCATCTTGATGAAATTGCCATTTGCCGTCATCGGGTAGCATAGAAAGATGATCTCTCGCATGTTGTAGGATCACTAGACTGCTTGGCCGGTCTTTTGCTTCGGTTGCAATACAATCGTCAAGCGTTGTTTGAAGACTCTTTTCGCATTTCTGAAAGATGGATAGTCTATCAGCCTGGGAGATGCCAAGGTCCCTGTTTAGACGAAGATTCAGATCTTTCAAGGTCGCTACAGAACATATTAGCATGAAGTTGTCAAATAATCTTGTCGCTTACTAACCTCCGAGAGCAAAGATATCGCCTTTTATGGTCCAAGGTTCACGTCGTTCAAGTACCTCCTGTGAACGATTAGATTTAGCTCGCACTGACACGTGAGTACTCACGGGTGGCATGTATTTAGCACTGCCTATTCCTCGTGTCTGCCTCAAGTTCGCATCAAAAACTTTTGCGAGACCTAGATCACAAAGCTTTGCGACAAGGAGGTTCCGATCATCTTTCGTGAGAACAACTGCTCAGAATCAGCGACGGACAACGTTTTTTAAGGGCGTCAGGATAAGTACTATTTTCTGGTTTGATATCTCGATGTAGAATCGTTTGCCATGGGAGTCTGAATAATATCATTCCCTTTTGCTCCACTAAACCATGGTGGCAATACGCTAGTGCTGATGCAAGTTGAAGCAGAAGATGCCATATGTCTTGGCATGTAAGAGTTGGTGCTTCGGTTACTTCTGGGCGGGACTCATCGCTATTACTGTCGTCTGAGCTGGGATCGGAATCGTCAGACTCGCTGCTGTTGCTGCTGTCAGACTGTGTAACTGAGGGAGATGGCTCCTCGCTCGTTTCCCCTGGGCTAGAATCCGGATCTCGCTTGATATAACAAGATAGGTCGCCTTCTGTGCAGTACTCCATGAAAAGCCATCCTTCGCCTTTGCGCTCCTTGTAGCCCAGAAAATTGACGATGTTTGGATGATGTAGTCTTTGTACGACATCATACTCTCTCAAAAGTTGACTTTCACGGCCTTGCCCCCTTTTTTTCAATGTAAATGTTTTCTTGAGTACAAAGCGATATTTTTCCTGCATTCAGTTCAGAAACCTGCTGGCATCGTTATCCCGTAGAAGGAAGGGGGCAGACCTTCTGTGCCTCTACACCGGGCTTTCTTTTCAACACTTCCACGCTTAAGGCTTGATGCCCTTTGGTTAGCTTCTCGGTCTTTCTCCTATCAGGGCGAAACCTCTTAGGATGGAGGAGATTCATCTTGAATGCCACTTGAGCAGGAGTCAACTTTTTCTTGTTCATCAAATCCAACCTCGCGCCGAGGTCAATCAACAACCGGTGAACAGCTCCGTGTCGTCTCTGTATTGCTAGATGTAATGGCGTAGATCTTTGACGGTCAATAGCATTGATATCCGCTCCGAAGTCTAGTAAGGCTTTGACCGCTGCAGGGAAACCGCCATCTGCGGCGCAATGCAGTGCTGTCATCCCGTCTTTGTCTTTTGCATCGGCGTCGATCTTGTGCCGAAGCAACAACTCGAGCACTGAAGCGTGACCTTTCGCGGCAGCGTCATGAAGGGCAGTCCTCTCCGAGTTGTCCACCGATGAGACTTGGAGTTTGGTGCAAAGTAAAACATGCACGACTTCGACATGTCCTAAACTCGCTGCTTCATGTACTAAAGTTCGATTGGGAAATCTTTCGATGGTAACATCAGCTCCGTGGTCTACTAGTGTCTGAACCATATGATCATGGCCTTCGATGACAGCTGCCACCAGTGGACTTCCATAAAATCCCCCTGTTGTGTTTATGGAGGCGCCCGCTTTAATGAGCAGCATAGCAACACTATCCTTTCCTTTAGCAATAGCTGCTTGCAAGGCATTGCCGTAGTGCCCTCCTTGTGAGTAAACATCTGCACCATGTTCCAGTAGAAGCTGCGTCACATGTTGTTGCCCGATCGCAGCTGCAGCCTGTAGCGGGTTACCGTATAAGCCACCTTGGAGATTGACGTCCGCTCCAGATTGAAGCAGAAGCTGTATGACAGAACTTTGGCCACTGGCTGTCGCTGCTTGCAGAGGACTTCCGTAACTTCCGCATTGTAAATTGACGTCAGCACCACTTTCGAGAAGTACTTTCACGACTTCAACATGACCTCCTGCCGCAGCAGCCTGTATCGCGGAACCAAATCGACCACCAATTTCATCGATTTCGCGGCTCCCATCTTCGGCCAATAGCCACCGCACGGGACTCGGTAGACCAGCAAGCGACATATAGTACAGTGGTCCAGGGACGTTCTGGAGTTCCTCGGTATACGGAAACTCCTTTGAGGGATCATCGAGGTCATATAATCGAATCCAATTTGCAAAGGCTACTGGTCGGCGAAGCAGATCCAGAACAAGGCGTCTGATATTAGGGCCGAAATTAGAGCTATGTTCCAGTGTGGCGGCATGTTGGGTCCAGAACTTGGCTGCATACTCTGCCAGTGGAAATGCGGAGAATGTTTCTGGTAGGATACTCCCGGCACTTTCAAATTTGCGAAGATATGTAAGACACATTTCCAAGGCAAATTGACCGGAGTCATTCGGGATATAGTAGAATGCAGCTGGCCCTACCTTGATCCTCTCCGAGGCTAAAAACTCTGGGACAGAGAAATGGTCAAACACCAAAGCCTCAGTGGAGTCAGATGCTGTTCTGTTCGTGATCAGGCTTGAGCCAACATCAAGGATATCTTTCGGCTCCAGCAATCTACTCTCCAGTGAGAATTCGGGATTTTCACTATCAAGATCAAAAGCTAATGCCTCCGCGAGTTCTTCAAGGCGTAGTGGCCGGAGTGAAGAAGCCAACCACCTGAAAGTTGTCTTGGCTAAACCCGCATTTTGCTCGCTAATGTTAGACAAAATCCGCTCGTAAGTTGCGTCGAGTGATCTTGGTAGCGATTCGAGGGTCTGCCGCAGTCCTTTCAAAGTTTTCGTCTTTTCGAGAGCTTCGACTTGAAGAGCAACCCATATAAACCTGTGCACGACGTCAGCCTGTCTTTCTTTTAAGACTCCTACGTCCACGTACATGCCGTTCGCGTGTCTCACTAAGCTCTGTTCGACCTCTTCTCGAACAGTGGAAGGCCACTTTGTTTCCTGCAGCCTCATCCTTACGTACATGCGGATGTCATTATCAACTTTGATAGCCCTCAAGTTAATATGTTGCGTGGCAATTGCCTGTAATGTATCATGGAGTCCGTGCTGCTGTCGGCTCGTGACGAAGATGTGGAAATTCCCAACTTGGAAGCCATTCATTGTTTCCAACATCGAGCAAAGGTTCTCACAATCTGAGCATTCATCTAGTGCATCAATCAGGATGTATGAGTCGTGGAAACTTTTGAGAAGCTCTTGAAGTACCAGCAAAAGCTTCTCTTCTGATGGTTCCCACCGGCCGTCCGAACACTGCGAGTACAGAGCTTTTAGCTCACTGGATCGCTCCTGAGATTGGCGGAAGAGCTGGGTGACGAGAGATCGAAGTAATTGATTTGTAGATTGCTTGCTTGAGTCGTGAAATGCAAAATAGAAGTATGCGACTGCTGTTAGTTTGGCAACTTCCAACTCCGAAGCGCAACGGTCCACGATGTCATCAACAATTGTAGAGCTACACTATCAGTAAATTATTTTGCTAAGTTGGAAGTATATATCGCACAAGAGAATACTTTTGCCACTTCCAGCTGTTAAAAGAGTTACTCGGAGGATTGCGACTGAAGATACGGCTGACTTACGAATGCCCCACAGATATAGGAATGAATGTGCACTCGAAGACCATTTAACAAACTCTTCACTATCAAGAAGCCATCTCCCAGTACCAGAGAGTTGTTGACTTCTCGCCCTACGATGAATTGAGGAATGATCGGCAGCATTCAACCATCTGTAAATGTCTTGGCTCGTTTCGGCTAGGATGATCAGCTTCCGTTCCAGAAAAACGTTGGACAAGCATGGTGAGTTAGAACGTTGGTATATACCCCGAGAAACAGAATTTAAGGTTACTACTTGGAGTAATAAAGTCAGGGTCGTCCTGCTAGATTCGAGACGAGCTATAATTTGTGAGATCTCTTCCCTCTTGAGCGGAAATATCCTAGATCGGATTTTCTTGACTTCTTTCCCGATGCCCAATTTCGAGAAAAGTCCCTCCAGCCTCTGCATTTCTTCAGCGCATCTAGATATCGCAGTGAGCATCGTCTGGCGAATATCTTCTCTGCTTGTTTCACTCCTCCCGTCTTTGGGCAATGCATTCGATCTAAGGACCTGGTTGACAGCTTCAAATATCACTTGAAGGCTTTGCAATTCGTCCATAAGTTTCGTCATATCTCGTGATTTGTCGCGGATATTGGCTGTATATTCATACAGCGTCTGCGAGAGATGCAGGCTCAGCGAGCTTGCACCAGCGAGACTGGCGACTAGGCTTAGAGGGTCCATTCGGGGTCTGATAGTACCAGTGCTCAAAGAAGTCGATATCACATAAAAGAAGAGCAGCTTAGTGCTGGTTTGCTATAGCTTTTGACGAGTCTAGAAGTCAGCGTTGAGATGTTGTGAAAGCGCGGGTTGGAGTGAGGCTGATGACCCAGCACCTAACTCAAACTCCATCCCATCACGTCATTCCCGACCTTTCCACTTTTGTCTTTGGCCCCTAGAAGCTAGAAGGGTTCAGCCCGACCGCCCAGAATTCTATTTGACCACAACAACGCTATAAAATAAATAAAGTAACCCGATACTCGTGGTCTACTACCATTTCATAGTAATCATGGAAGTTTTTAGAATTTTCCAAGCACTTTGAAAAAATCACGAACTTTTAGTGTTCTGACAGGGGTATAAGTGGGCGGTTGGCCAGTTTGGGCGGTTGGGCAGTGCACCTGTGAGGGTTTGAATCAAGATGAACAAATGATTAAACTAGGCTAGGTTAACTAGGAGAATACTATGAAGAGAAAAGCAGAGACGCTGGAAATCGTGAGCTAAATAGATATTGCGCTTGGCGTTTCCGAGGCAACGTCTCAATTTGAGGAGCTCGCAATTGCAGGTGCATAGCACCAAATCCAATCCACGAGTTCAACCCGTCACACCCAGCATCTCTTTGCAGTTATCGTAAGTCCTCTAACATAGCCCTTCTTCCTCCACCACTAATTATGGCCAGGGAGCGTCGTCGTAGTGCCTTCTCATCGTACTCTCTTTGCCTCTCCTCCGAAAAGCGTCGTACGAGATCTTCCTCCGTACCCACTAAGCGCTGGCTGCACTTTTTGCCTATTTAGTCTGGCGGCATCTACCAGCCGATAAGCTCTTCCCTCGGCTCTATCTATATATCTCTGTGGGGCTCTTCCTCTTCTCGTGTACCCTTTAGTGTGGTGGAATCCTCTATCGCAGCGGCACCTTCCGCTACGGCCACTCTCGAGGGTAAATTACCTAGGCTTATAGTACGGTTCAATTAAAGATTCGTTTATCAAAACCCTTGAAAATCCACGCTGGATAGTACATCAATTTATGGATCCCTTCAATCAGCTTCTGGTCCTTTTTGTAAAGCCATCCGTTCGTGGTGACTTCGTGGTCGGACGGGAATCAGAAAAGTCTGGATCTTTTCATCGAACCTCGCCGCGGCTTGACACGGGAGTTGCTCAGTCATGCCGGTACTGCGGACTCTCCATTGGTTTTGTTCGGTGGCCCACATGGGATCAGCGCACCGGCGCCTGGGGTTGGTTCCACCTGGGCGTTCACAGCCAGCATTGGCATCATCTTTACCTTCCACAGGATTGAGGAGGTTTTGAATACCAGTTGGGCGCGAACCTTGCTGGGTTGCCTGTGTTGAAGGAGAAGAGGGCCGCACAGTAGCGTTTGGGGCTGCCCGTACTCGCTGGAAGACGTCTTGTGACGGTAGGGCCTGGATAACGTTCTGGATAGGAGGTAAGGTCGAAACTTGAAGGGAGGCAAGGTTCGTGTAGTTGTCATCATGGAGGTAGCTTGATGAACGTCTTGCTCTGGAAGGTCCCCGCGACATGGGGCCCTCGTCCTTGGAGTGAAGAAACCCTTGAGCCTCGTGGCATCCATGTGGGATGCCTGCCTCTTGACGATTGCAGGTATCGTTGTTCCAGGTGTGACGTTGCGAATCGACAGTAATACCAGGACAACCGTGAAAATATCCCTTTTCGAGCTCAACGGATGAATGAGAAGAAAACATTGGTAAGTAGTCAAACAGCCACCTTGACGTGGACCTGTTGCTGTGATTTAAATGTTTACTCTAAGAAAGTGGCAAGTCAATGAAAAATGCAGACGAGATTTCAAGAAAACATGGGCAGGTAGAGAAGTATTGGAGTATTTAGATCGTATAGGATCATACCGGTAGCGATCACGCTATGATGACAGCTTATGCTAGCCTGCAAATCACCTTTACAGATCTAGAAACAGGTTAGAATCTGCCGTAGCTGCCACCTACGCTACATCCCGAGGTCCTCTCTTCAACATGATTGGACAAGGAGTACTTGGTATCGAAGGAAGCCAGCGACGACAGCTGGAAATCTGAGGCAAGACATTCATGCAGATTGATGCGAAGAATGCAGACTCTAGATAGAGAGTGTTCACAAAGGGTAAAATTAGCTTAGTTAGTCCTCGAGAACCATCACTGGTGCTCGACCTGTAAGCCATCTGCTAGATTTGTAGCTTCCCCGGCCCAAATTGGGGAGTTTGGAGCTCCCGCAGTCCGAGATTTCAGAAGGTACTCTCATAGATCGTAATTCGATTGGAGGTCTCGAAGCCATAGCTTCGAGACGAGGATCAGTTACCCGAGTTCCTTGCAGATCTCCTATGAAACCAGTAAGCTTGTCTTTTAAGGCGTTGTTCCCTCGTATACTGCTGATATGTACAGACCATCGAATCCCTTTGTCGCCATTGAACACTCCACAAGGTTCCCGGCCTCCCACTTGGAAACCTCCTTTGAGCATCGAGTCAACATGGCCCGAAATTGACAAAGTATCTCATTGCCAATGCGAAGACTTCAATCCACGTAGCTTAAGACCACCGGAAGATTGCCTAGCACGGGGGTGACAGAAAAGCCTGCACACCCTAACCTTAATTGGGCCGGGTTAGGGTGTGCAGACTTTTCTGTCACCCCCGTGCCTAGCAACCCCTACATTTTGAGCAATTGAAAGCTAACCAATAAAGATTAGCGACAATGCTGTACCTAGCGCAGCAAGAACGACCGACTTGTGTTCCATCAACAGATTAGCAACATCTGTAAATCAGTCATGGCTGCGGAAGCTTCAGGAAAAGTGGATCTTCCCATGCCAGGCGGTCCGCGTCGAAGCAAGAGTCAGCAGCCATCCTCCATCAAGCTTATCTATCACTAATTTACTTTCAGGACCGCGAAAGCAGCAAAGCCCAAATGCTGTCACTGACAGCAAGACCGTTTCCAAGCGCCGGCGTTGCTCAGAAAGCCCTTCTCGACGGCTGTGGATAATGGCAGAGTCCCTCCTTGTCAGAACTAAAGTCTTGGAGCAGTTGGATCAAGATTGCTCACAGGGCGGGCGTCCTAACTCTGTTTCCCTTCTCAACGTGTCGATTCCCCCGAAAGATGATGCCAACCGATCACTACATAAGATACTGGAAGCCGCTCTGACGCGCGTTTCAGTTCTGGAAAAGAGGAGGGATATCTCCTACTTTTACGCTTTTAAAGCATCAACGGGAAAGGCATGCATCGTACGGGGATGCGGGAGCGTTCTGTCGGCACAGCATACTGTCCGGCATCTCAAAACGACATCTACCCCTGAGCATCAGGTCGCTGCCATTGTTCTGCAGCAGACAGAATGCTTAGAGTGTAACAAAAAGTGGAAAATCCCATCTGGTCTCGCTCATCACGAAACGACATTTCATGGTAAGGCTTATACTTCAAGAATGGAAATCTTCAGACCGATCTTTGAGCAGACTTCTCGTATGTTTCTTGCTCTGATTGTTCGCCAAATGCTAATGAAGTGAAGCCTCGGTGGATGGAAACCGTTCAACGCAGTCATCATATTCCAAATCACACAATGTTATTCTAAACCCCACCTCCCCCCCAATATAACTGTTCCTCCGCCTGTCGATTCTGCTTCTGTAAGTCCCACACCGCCATCCGATTCCGACACTTACCATCTTTCACAGACTCCCGTCTACTGCCCACAGCTAGAGTGGCCTGAATCGAACGATTTCAACACCTTTACGAACCCTGTGTCTATAAATCCGGCACCGTGGCCTGCATCTATCAGTGAACCCTAACCACCCACCTATTACCCGCAGCCGGAATGGTCTGAACCTAATGATTTTCAATCCTTTGTAGACTCCACATCCGCAGTTTGCCCGCAGCTTCCCCCATCAGCTCCTGTCTCTTATCCGCAGCCGGACTGGTCTAAATTAAACGACTTTAACCCCTGGACAATCCCTCCTGCAAGCTCGACGCAGCCGTCACGGCCCGAACCCAGCAGCCTCCTATAAGCTCCTACTGGTCGCCAGCATCAAGCTTGGTCTTGGTATAACGACCTTTAATATCCACTGGGCAATCCTTTGACTACGCCAAGCTAGGTCCAGTGGCCACCCGACCTCTAATAGCTCGCTCGATGGACTCTGGACGCGGGCTCCCGGCGACATGATAAGCAAGCGTAGATTGAGGCCTGTGAGACCTAGGCTCAAGGTTCTTCAGCGAACTTGACTAAAGATAGTTTTAGAAATATTCATAGTCTGGGTGACGTCTGATAGTAGTTAAAGAGGCTTATAGTATTAAGGTTGTAACGGTCTTTTATAAGTAACTACGATGTTAGCCCAGGTCACGCTTAACCATAATATATAGCACTCAGCATAGAAGTTTAAGAACAGGGGGGAAAAATTGATTAGAACTTCCAGTACCGTTTCATTAAGCCATAAAAGCGAACTGGATTTATGCTATAACCCTGTTCTTTCCTCCCATTAGAATGTAGACCCCTCCCCCTTCCTTGGAGCAAATAAGGTCTGTTCCCCCTTTTAAGTAGACTACTGATCCCTTCGCCTACGGCACCTACTGGTGTTTTTTGATAGACCGTACTTTAATCTAGGGTGGTAACCCTTGGACAACGAGTGGAATAAGTATATGGTAATCGGTAGGAAGGCGGATTCGACGAATGGGATGGTTCTGAATGGTTGGGTTGATACGCTTAACTATCTTGAACGTAGACTGTGTCTCCGCAGGCGTTTTGACGAAACTAGCAATCTTCGTTTGAGTGATGATCTAGATATAGTATCAGTACAGTGATCGATATTGTCCTTTGAACACACCTTCTCATGGACCTTCGTCGTATAGAACTTTCGGATTTCTTCGCATGCAGGAGTCCAAACTATCCCGGTTGTGATATCGTCTGTACCTGTGTTGGACCCTGCCGGCAAGTCCGCCACCGCGTTGTCGATCAGACGAATATCTATGACCATCTCCACGACTTATACCGAATCATCATATGTCTCACTGCTCGCCGACATGGTTATCATCGCCCAATCGAAGATCTTATGTTCAGAATTTAATGAGGGGCCATGGTAGGGCGGAACTTTCTTCATGGTGTCGGTAGCGCACGTATAATCGATGTCATTACCAAACATGTCTTCAATACTTTATTAGTATACTGGCCGTGAGTTATAAGCTATCTATTCTCAAATATAGTATATAGTATATACTAATTCTAGGTCAAGATTTATACTAAGTAATATAGAAGCGCTTAAAGCGCTTACTAGCTATAATCCTACTATAAGGCCCCGTTCTAAAGTAATAAACTACTTCCTATCTTAAGATAGTAATAGAGTTATATAGTTAGAAAGGGTAATACTAGGAGGGTCTTAGTATAAGGTAATAAGACTAGAGGCGACGACTAACTAATAAATATAGGTAATAAAGATAATAATACTACCTAGTTATATTAGCCTTCCTTATCTATTAAATCCTAGAATAACTAGATAGATATAAGGTAGACCCTAGATAAATAATATATAAATAACCTTCTTAATAGTAGACTAAAATTTAAAAATATAAAGTAGTACTTATCTCTTTCTTATAGTAGGAGCTAATTTATATAGCTCTAATCTCTATATATTCTATTTATCTTATATACCTAAGTAGGACTATATAGTCTAGTATAGAGGTTACCTAGCTAATCTATTATTAAGGAATAGTACTCTAACTAATAGTCTTATAGATTTATATAGAATTATTAATTTTCTCGTAGAGAAGAAGTCTCTTAATAGGCTAATATTAGGCCTATAAAAGGCTTCCGTCTCCGCCTAGTAAGTAATTACCTAATTTATAATAATACGTCTAAATAATCTATAATAATACTTATAATAAAAGAAGAAAGTAATATCCTTATTATTATAATATTAGTAATATCCTAATATATACTATATTACTACCTAAAGTCTTTTATAAATACCATCCTATTAATAGTCTTATTAGGCTATTAAGACCCTTATTATTATCTATCTTATAGCCTCTTATAAGGCCTATCTCTTTATAAATAACTAGTAATATTATCTAATAGAATATACTTAATTAGATTAGGTGGAATATACTTAATAGTAGAAGTAATAGTTACTATTAATATCTTTATTAATAGTAGATCTGTGAAAGGCTTCTAATTAGCTTATATCTAAATAGATTAAGGCTAGTTAGCTTAAGGAATAGTAATTATTAATATCTATATTAATAGTAGGTTTATAAAAGGCTACTAGCTGGAAAGATATAGGATATCCTACGGGATATCCTATATAGGATAGTATAGGACCGTAGGATAGAATAGGTAAATTAGGTCCTAATCCTATATCTTTATAAAGATATAGGACGGGAATAGGATAGGATTTTTTAGTAGGATAGGATTTTTATAGGACCTCTTTATAGGATAGGATATTTATAAGATATCTTATAATTACTAAGAGGAGCTTAGTATTTATAAAGAGGAGTATAAAAGGTTATATTAAATAAATATAATAACTAGAATAATAATTATAAACTTTTTCTAAAGTTAATATTTTATTCTAGTTTATAAGAACTTCTACTATTAATTAAATAAACCTAGTTTATTCTTAGACCTTACTATCCCTTACTACTATTACTTATCCCTCCTATTCTACTTTATAGTAATTATAGAGAGTAATAATAGGCTAGTTCTACTAGATAGTATTACTTAAACCCTAGTAGATAGTAACTATTAATCCTACCTCTACCTTTTTAATATCCTTATATTATTACTAATAGACTCTCGCTAATTATAAACTCGCCCTCTTAGTTATAAGAGTAAGTATTAATACTATTTTCTAAGATATATAAAAAGGGCTTATAACCTACTTACTAGATTACCCTTATTTAGACTAACCGTCGAGTCGGGTTTTAGTACTATAAATTGGTACCGACCCGAATACTTAGTACTACCTCCTAGTACTGACCCGAATACTTAGTACCAGTTTCCGGTACCGACCTGAAAAGCCCTTAGTACCTTAGTAAGTCGGGTTAGACTAACCTAACTTACTAAGGTATTACTAAGAAGCTAAGCTGCTAATAGAATAGTAATAGACTCTAATATAGTTTCCTTATAATATAAATTTAAATAGTTTTATATAATTAGAATTTATCTTATACCTAATATTCTTTACTTATTATTTTATATAATATAATAGTCTATATTACTATTTTATATTACCCTTAATTCTCTCGCTATTAGCGCTAAGAATATATTAGTCCCTTTAAGTCCTTTAGGAGTATTAAGTTCTATAGGCCTTAATAATAAAGCTATTTAATTAGAATTTAATAATCTTAATCTTAATATAAATATAAATAATTTTATATCTAGTAGTCTTTATCCTAGCTAATTTATAAGTTAGGTTAGATAGGGTATATTAGATAGATCCTTTTAAGAAAAGAAAGTACTTCTCTAGAATACTATTAAAGCTATTAAGGAAGATTTCCTAGACTTAATTCTAATAAAGAATAATAAGTTTATTAAATAGAGTTAGTATACTAAAGTCCGGTTTAAAGTATAGTAGTAGTAAACTACTATTAATTAAAGTATTAAGACGAAGTCTAGTATTAAAGTTAAGGATCTACTCTAGATTAAGAAGATTATATTAGGTAAATAGGCTAATATTTAAGAGAACTTTATCTAAATTATATTAATAGTTAAGGGATTACTAAAGATTACTTATAAGAAGTATAATAGAATTCTAGACTACCTAATAGCTACTAGTAATTTAAGTATATCTAATATAAGGAAATATCTTGAAATAAATAAATACTTTCTTTATAAACGGCTTAACCTATTATTATAAATAGAACTTTCTTTAAGTTAGGTACGTTATTTATAGTAATATAAATTAGTAATATAAAACTAACTATTTAGGGATTACTTTAGAAGAAAAGTAATATTAGGTTTTCTACTAACTTTTATTAAGAGAAGTAGAATAAATAATTATATAAATACTTTCTTACCTTAAACTAGTCTTTTTAGACTATTAACTAACTAGAGTTTTAGTAATTACTATTAATAGCTCGTCTAGATTTAACCCTAATCTATTATACTAAATTATAAAGTATAATCTTTTTAGATTTTAAAGGAATATATATAAAAATTAAAGTAGATCTAGAATATCCTTAATATATTTCTCTTATATTAGATGCCTAGTCTAGTCCCTAAAAAGTCGCCTACCTTAAAGTACTAGTCTACTAGGTTAATACTAATTTTTAATATTAAGAATATCTTATTACTTTTACGCTACTTAATATCTAGTATTCTAGGTATTTACTTATAGCGGAAATAATAAAGATATTAACCCTTTATAGAATTAAAGATAAGCTTCTTAGGGTTATTACTAATAATACTAGTAATAATAGAACCTTAAAAGATAAACTAGAGAAATCTCTAGCTTAGCGAGATATCTAATAGGATAAATTATAAAACTCTATTCCTTATATAACTTATATCTTTAACCTTATAGTATAAGACTTTATTAAAGCCCTAGACTTAGAAGCTTTAAATAATATTATAATATTACTAGAGGATACTTAAGTTAAAGATATCTAAGTAAGTATAAGTCTATTAACTATTATTAAGAAGGTATAATATTATAAGGGTAATATAAATAAGTAATATACTTATTAATATTTTAAATAGATCCGCGCTCTTATAATAGTAATTAACTTATCTCCTTAATAAAAGCTTTATTTTTTATAATTATAAGAGAACTCTAGTAGAAGACCTTAAAAACTTATATAAGATATCTATATTTATTAGAATTTTATATACTTAATACTTTATTATATATATTAGCTATATAACTTTATTAATACTTAGGTAGACGAAAATATAACTAATCTAAAAATTAGTATAATTAGCCTTGATAAATATAAATAGTTAATTATATTACTACTTAATAATATATTAAATCCTATCTATTAACTTACCTTAATAGTTTCTTAGATAATAAACGTAGGTATATATCTAGGATTCTAATTATATAATACTCTTTTTAAATATGTTAATAGTATTAAAATAATAATATATAATAGTAGGATTATTAGTAAAGTAAGTATTATTTATACTTATAAAGTAGCCTTAATAAAACTAGCTAAGTATTATTCTAGAATAGAAGGTAAAGGTAGATTAATATATAACCTTACTAATATTTTAGACCCTTTTATAAAACTAAGTCTATATAAAACTTAAGATAAATAAGAGGAGTTAAATAATAATAATACTTTAACCTCTTATAAAGAGAGGTATAAGAATAAATTTATTAACTACTTTTATAAGTATTATAAGATATTACTAGTTATTAGAAGGATTAATATATAAGATATATAAAATATTAATAAGGTAATATAATATAATAATATATTTAAATTTATATTAACTAATAATAGCCTTTAATAAAAGTAAAGAGAACTCTACTTTAATATTTAAATTATAAGTCTTTATTATAAAGTAAAGCTATTTAATACTTTTGTTTTAAAAGTTTACTAGAGGATATTCTTATATAGGAGTACTAGAAGGATAATACTTTAACTTATCTAAATTTAATATAAATAGCTAAAGATATCCTTTTATACCTAATATTATTTATAGGTATTAAGAGAGTCTTTAATCTTACTTAAAGAGTATATTTATAGGATCACGTATAATTAAAACTAGAGTTTATAAAATAAGTAATACTTCTAAAGTATTATAATTATATTATAAGGTTAGACCCTAAAAAAGCTCTTACTAAGCCCTAGGATATTCTTTAAAGGGAAGAAGATATTAATTAAAGTATTAATAGAGGTAAAGATCCTTTTAAGTTAAAATTAGTAGATATCTTAAGATAAATAGATTAATAGTTATTATTTTAAAGTTATTTAATAATTAGGTAGTATATTTAAAAAGTAGGTTTAATTTCTATATATATATATATAAAGGTAATATAAGAAGGTAATATAATTCTTTATCTTATTAAGAGTATTATAATATTAAGAGCGCTATAATACTAGGAGCGCCGTAATACTAGGAGCGTTATACTATCCTAGACCTACCCTCTACTCTTAATACTATAAAACTATTACTACCCTTAAGAGTTAAATAGTATAATATTAAAGCTCCCTATTAATTCCTTTATAAACTTTAGATCCCTTTATATAATAATAATATATTTAGTACAAATATAAAGTAGATTTAAATCTATATTATAAGATATATTAGTAAGTAATTATTATAAGAATTAAATAGTAATATAAAATAGTAATATACTTACTTAAGAGAAAAGATATTATAAATTTTTTTATAATATCTTATAATACTTCTAAAGCTAAACTTTAGATTTAATATAAGTTTATATTAACTTTTATAATATCTATTATAATTAAATAGTAGCTTTAGGATAAGGTTATTAATAGACTTTTAATATTATCTTATCTCCCTTAAAGCTTTAAGACCTAAGTTAACCTTATACTTTTATCTTTATATTATTAGTTTTAATACTACTATTTATAGAAGATTAGTTAATTATATTTTAATATATTACCTATTTATATTACCTTTCCCTTCCTATATAATAACTTATTTACTCCCCTACCTTATAAGGGTTTACCCCCTCTAGTAGCTAGTAATTTTAGTATTTTATTACCTAATTATATTATCTACCTATTAGTATATAAAGTAAGAAATATATTATAAAATAATATTACTAATCTACTTAGTATAAGCTATTATTAAAGTTATTAAATATATATAATAGTAGATAAAAGAAGGAATATAAGGTTTAGAAGTTTTAATATAAGGTAAAGTAATATTAAGTAGAATATTCCGCGTAATTATAGGCGTAATTATAAGTGGAATTACCTCTTAAAATCTTCTTTATAACTCCTCCTACCTTTATATACTTAAGACGTTATAGTAAGATAGGTTATTAATATATAATAAGTATTTATTATTAATTATATTACTTAAATATATTACTAGATAGATAAGCTAATATAGTATTATAATAATATTAGGTCTTTATAACTAGAATCTTAAATTAATTACGAGTAGAGAGTATATAAAAGACTAGGATAATAATAAGAAGCTATTATATATAAAAGTATCTAATAACCGCGTAGTAGTATTAAAAAGGATTAAGAAGTTAAAGGAATTAGATATATAAAAGATAGCTATTAAAGAGGATTATATAAAGCTAATAATTAGGGTAAAAGATATTATAAAGGAGGAAAGATATAAAAGAGGGATTTATAATAATATAATTAGGTAATATAATACTTCCTAAATAGCTAATACTATATAATAGAATATTTTAAGATAGAGTTACGCCTTAAAGATAATAAAGAGGCTACTAAGGAATAAGCTAAGCTAGATAAACTAGTAGATTATATATAAAATATAAATAGTATAACTAGTTCTATAAAAGAGGTAAATATATAATTAGTCTTTAATCCTATCTTCTAATTAACTTAACTTTTAGAATACTTCTAAAGAAGATATAAATACTATTAGGCTAGAATTTACTAGGTTTAATCTACTAATTATATAGATTATTAAGTAAAGGATTATATATTATAGGGGTTTAAAGGAGTTAAAAGATATATAGGACCTTAATATTATAAATACTTATATTAAGTTTATATAAGAGTACGCTAACGCGTTTAATATAAAGGATTATATTATACCTAACCCTATAAAGAGGAATTAAGATAAGGAGGGTATCTTAATTAAAGTTAGTACTAATAGGAAAGAAATTAAGTATACTACTAAGGAGGATAAAGAAGAGGATAGGGAATATAAACTAGAAGATACTAGTAAGACTAGTAGTAGTAGTAAGGATAATAATAGTAAGTATAATAATAGTAAAGAGGATAGTAATAAATAGAAGAATTATAAATATAAGATTATAGAGATATCTAACTAGATAGATAGATAGGCTATCTATTAATAACTATTAAATAATTATATTACCTTTTTATATTATTATAAAGTATTCCTAATATTATAGTCTAGTAAAATACCCTTACTAAAACTAAAGTCTTAGTAAGTCGAGTTAATACTTTAATACTAATACTTAGTACTACCCTATAATATTAACTTAAATACTTAGTACTAATTATTAGTACTAACCCGAATACTTAGGCTAGGAATTTAGTATTAACTCGCTAAGAGTCGAGTCGGGAACCCGACTCGAGTTTAAAGTACCGACCCGACGCGGTTAGTCTACCCTTATTATCTTTATCTCTATTATTAATATAACTACTATTAAGATAACCTTCTTCTACTTATATATTATATAGAATACTATTAGCCCTTTTTACCTAATTAGATATACTAAAGTCAGCTTCTAGATTAAGTCCTACTTATTTAGATAGATCCTACTAATTTTTAATATAAAGGATTATTATTAAGGTATAAAAAGTAGGAGGTATATAATATATATAGCTTATATAATACCTCTTTATTATAAAGAAGTATTACTTATATATAATAGCCCCTATTATAATAGTAAAGATATTACGTACTATATAAGTAATTAATAGATATTAGGGCTTTAAAGCCTTCTACTACTTAAGAATAAACCCTTATTTTAAATAAGTAAAAGGAGTTATAAGAATATTAAAAAATTAGTAATAATAATAATAATAACTAGAAACCTTATTATAAGCCTTATATTATAATAACTAGTCTTTTATAATATTATTTAAATCCTCTAATAGAGCTTCTAAGGTATTATTAAGGTTAAAACTAGTATAACCCCTTACTAGTATAACCCTTTAATCTTAGCTATTTACTTTATAATTTTAGTAGTTCTAAAAGGTTCTTCTAAGTACTTACTAATAGATTTCTACTTATAACTATTAACTAGTTTTAATAACCTAATTCCTACCCTTAAATATTATATCCTTATAACTTAAATAAAGAAGCACTACTTAATTATAAAGAAATCTTAAACTTAATTATATCTAGCTATAATATATAGAAAGCTTCTAGTAAGCTACTTTAAAGGCCCTAAGAAGCTTAACTTTCTATAAAACCTACTTATACCTTAGTTACCTAAATTTTATTTCTATATAATTAAAGAGCCTATTATAAATAGTAAAAATATTATATATTATAACCTCCTTCCCTCTATTTATTAATAATATAAATATATAAAAAGGCCTAGTAAGTTATGTTAAGTATCTAACTTATAACTACTTATTATTAATAAGCTTAAGGAAGCCTCCTAATTTTTTATTAAAGTAATATTTTAAATCTTTATAAAATAGATATACTTATTTTAATATATAAAAAGTTAAGTCCTAATATATTTTAATATCCTAAAAAAGCTTAAAAGGGTATCTCTACTTATACCTCTCTTTAATAGTAGGTATAATATTATCTAGGGCTACTATTATATTATCCTTTTATAGCTACTCTTTTTATATATTAAAAAAAGGCTCCTTTTATTAACTACTTATATTAATAAAGATTATAATCTTTTATACCTTTAATTAATTAGTTAGAAGATAACTAGAATAATAATTAGAAAGATCTTACCTTAATTAGGGTTATTAATAAACCCTTCTTTACTACTTAAACTTCTTACTACTTATTATTATTAACCTAGTTCCTCTAAAATTCTTTATTAGTTAGATTAATATAAACTTTTCTAAATAGCTCTTTTAATATTAATTAAATAATATATATTATATATAAAATATATATTAGAGAATACTTAGGATTATCTTCTCCTTAGTTAATAAAATTATTAAAAGGGCTTATAAGAAGGGAGTTAATAAGTTTATTATATAATAAAGTATTATTACTCGCGTTATTAATAATAAGGGTAAGAAGTTAATCTTTAATCTTATACTACTTAATAACTAGATTTATAACTATTATAAGTTATAAGCTATTATACTAACCTTTAAGATACTTAAAGCTTATAAGTTTCTTATATTATATTTAATCCTTATTAATAAAGAAAGCTATAATTACTATATATAATTAATAATTAGAGGCTAATTAATAATTAAGTAATAAGGAGATTTTAATACTATTAGTAGATAAGTCTAATAAAAGACCCTATTTAATTTCTTTAACCTTTATTATTAGGTAGTTCTTAATTATAAATACTAAGTCTATTTAGAGAGTAGGGTTAAGGTAGTAGAAGAGTTATAATATCTTAGGGTTATTAATAATACTAAATAGTATACCTATAATTATAATTTAATATTAAAATTACTTAGAGAAGTCTTTATATATAAGTTTTGACCTACTTAATATTAATCTTATATCCTTACCCTTATTCCTTTAGGGTAGATAGTAGTATATTAGTTCTAATTATTATTCTACCTATTAAAGCCTAGGAAAATATAATACTAATATACCTTATCTTAGTAACTATTAGTAATTAATATTAATTATAAAGTACTAAGACCTAATTTCTTAATATATCCTTTAGATAATAGGTAGATACCTATACTATTAGTATTATAGCCTATAAAGGGGTAAATAATAACCTTATAATAATAGTAATATATAAGTTATAAAGCTCTACTAGAGATAAGGGTATATTTATAAAAATATTCCTATCTCTTAGACTTCTTTATTAAACCCTAATAGATATTATAGTAATTATAACTAGATTTTAATTTATTCTTAATAGCTTATACTATCTTTACCTACTAATCTAGCTACTTATCCTTCTATTTATATTAAAAGATATAATAGGGTTTATTTTTACCCTTAGCTACTAGATTAGTAGTTAAAGTATTTATAGAAGTCTTAATTATAGAAGAGGGTAGAGTATTACTATTTAAAGAGAAGGATAATATAATAAAGCTAATATTTTTAATATACTATTAGGTTTAAGAATTTAGATTAGGATTTATAAGCTCTTATTACGCCGTAGTATTTATATCTACTATTTTACCGCTAGTCTTAATAATAGTAAAGTATAATTTAATTAGAGGCCTAAAAGTAGTATAATTAGCTATACTTTAACCTTTCTAGTTATAATTCTAGTTATTACCCTAGCTAGTTAAATACTATAGTCCCTGCTCCTAGACTAGTAGGTAGACTAAAATTTTAGTATATTTTATAACTAATATTAATCTCTTAAAATCCCTTATACTCTTTCTCTCCTTTATATTTAGTATATAATATATTCCCTATATTTTCTATTAATAATTATACTACTATTTTTAATTAAGTATCTATTAGTAGTATATTTATAGAACTTAATAGTATAGTCTTTAATACTAAATATCTACTAAATAATTTACCTAATCTACTACTAAATAGGCGAACCCTATTAAAATATTAGTAACCTTAGAAGATAGTAAGTAGTAAGAAAGCTATTAGAAGAAGGGTAAGGGGGAAGTAAAGGAGATAGCTAGTTATAATATAGTAATAGAAACCTAGATATATATTAGGAATATAGATAGGGTTAATTATAACTAATATAGTATTATAATATAAGTATTATTAGAAATTTAATATCTATAAAAAATAATAGACCTAGTAATATTATATTTATTATTTAGTTATCTAGTAAGAGAAGTTATTATAAACCTTTTATAGAAGGCTATATATTTAATATAAATATAAGCCTCTACTTTAAGTATACTTTAAGAAGTTATAAAGGCTAAGGTTATTAATAATCTTAGTAGTATTTTATATTATATTATAAACTCTTAATATAATAGATACTAATAAATTATTAGTAGCCTAATTATATATATTCTATATAAAGAGAGTTACTATATAAGTAAAGGATATAAACTTATTTAGAAAGCTATAAAATAATATAAGTCTTTAGATAGTATAAAGTATAACTTCTTTAAATAATACTTATATTATATTATAATTACCTTTTATTATTTTAAGTACTACTAATAACTAGAATAATAACTATAAATCTAAAAACTATAAGCGCAGAACTTATTTATAATTATTAATAATAATAATAAGAAGACTAATTATAAGGACCTTAAAGAATATATTAAAGAGAAGAAGATAGATCTTAAAGAATATATTATAAAGAAAAAAAATAAAGGGGTATAAGAGTATAACTAGATTTAGTACTTAAAAGTCTATTATTAGTATAAAGACTAACCTAGAAAAGATTAAAGATAAATCCTATTACTAAATTATAATAATAAACTATTAATTAAAAGTATAATATAAGGAGAATCTTTAATTTATTATATCTATAAATTATAGCTATTTATATAGGGAAATAGGTTATATCTTATAGTAGGAGGTATAATCTATTAATAGAAGGCGTAAGGTAGCTAAACTCTTAAGGCACCTATTTAAAAGTCTAAATAATTAGAAGATATACTTATATAATATTAGCTATATTTATATTAGGCTTAAAACTATTAGCTACTAGATTATAATTATTAGGCTATTATAAAGTAGGTCTAGGGAGATTAACTAAGCGCGTATTATTTATAATACTAAAATACTAGTCTTAAAGATAGCTAGTTATATTATATTAAATAGCCTTTTCTTTATAACTAAAGTATATATACGGCGGAGGGAGGGGCTTATTATAAATCTAACTATTCTACCTAGGTTAATAATATATATAGAGATAACTAGAATAATAACTAGAATTATAAAATTAATATACCTTAATAAGTAGTAGATATAAGCTATTAATATAATAGTTAGGGTAATATCCTAGGTTTAAGTATTAATTTAGGTAATCTAACTTATATAATAAGCTATATATTAAGTTATACTAGACTAGCTAAATATAAATAAATAAACTTATTTTAAAGTTTATTATATATTCCTATTATAATTAGCTAGACTTTTATAAGATCTATTTATTTATAAGTTAATATTAAGTAATATTATATCTCTTTTAATTATAGAGCGCGTCCCGCTTACGCGTAGCTTAGAAAATTAGATCTATATAATTAGTATATAGTTTAGAGAGGGAGTTAATTATATATAAATTATCTAACTTAGCCTCTTTATTATTAATATCTTCTTATACTAAGTCCCTACTATTATTATTAGTATAAATAATAGTACGCGTAGTAAGTTATATATTATAATACTTTACTACTACTTTAATATAAATTCTAGTAGTAATCCTTTAAGAATATTAGATAACTAGAATAATAATTATAATTAGGAGAATCTTACCTTTAATCTATAATAAATTATTAAAGATAAGTAAGCTATCCTTCTCTTTCTTATATAAACTTATTATAATAAAGTAAGGACTTCTTATACTTCTTAATAGTATAATTAATAGTTATAATATTAGCTTTCTTTACTAATTCTACTACCTTTTTACCTAATATAAAAGACTTTATATATATTCGCGAATACTTTATATATATTCTTACTTAATTCTTTAACTACCTTATACTTTACTTAAAGACCTAGGTAGTAACCCCTTATACTACGTATTAAGCCCTATATAGTACTAGTATTATTACTATTATAGGTATTAAGGCGCTAAAGGAGGGTTTTATTAAAGTCTTCTTCTTTATCTTTAATATTTATAATAGTTAGTAGGATATTATATAAGTTTTAAAAGAGCCTTTATACTATAATCTACTAAATTAAACTCTACTACCTACTCTACCTTTACTACCTTATATTTACCTTCTTATATTATTAATTCTAGCTATTATTATAGTTATTAATAATAAGATATATATACCGCGTACTATTATATTATAAACTATTAATACTTAAATAGATTTTAATAATATATAAAGGAAGTATTAGGTAGAGATAGGAATTAAGGGATTTATTTTAATTATAAAATATACTAGTCCTAATTAGGTTATAATAGCCCTACTACTTATTCTTAGTATTAGCTTATAGCGCTAGTAGTAAATAATATAAATATTAATTCTTTAGGTAATTATAATTATTATTAACTATAGATTTTCCTAATAATATATTATATACTATTATTAATAGAGGCGTATCTTTATATACTTAAATAGTATTAAATAGAGAGGTATTACGTATAATAGTAGAATTTTAAGTTCCTAGCCCTATAATACTAATAGAGGCCTCCCGCTACTAGTAGTAAATCTTTATAAATAATAATTCTATAAATATTCTAACTATAATAATAACTATATTATATTATAGGATTCTATAATAATATAATATATAATAATACTAAATATATAGATTAATTATAATCTTCTCTAGTATTAATTAGAGAAGTATAGTAAATAATAGAGTAGTTTTAAGTAGAGAATAGTAAGAAATCTAAGTATTTACTTAAAATAATAATAGCTAAGGATATCTTATTTAAAAGACTTAATTATCTAACTTATAACCTCCTCTAATATTATATATATATAACTCTAGAACTCTAGGAGTATATTAGTCTTATATTATATATATTATATTCTTATTATATAATTATTTACTTTATTTTATAATAATTTAAGTATATCTACCCTTCTATAGTTAATAGTATAGCTTAAACTAATAAGATAGTATTTATATATTTCTAACCTTATTAGATATAATTAATTACTTCTAATAAAGGTATTTAATTTATAATAGCTGATATAGTAGTATAGAAAGCTTATAAGACTATAAGTAGTAAAGGTAGTAAGAAGGTTATAAGTCCTAAGTCTAGTACTACTAAAAGTCTTCTAGGTTTAAGTACTTAGAAGAAGCCTAAATAGAAGTATAGTAGTATATCTTTATAATTATTATTCTACTTATTACTCCTAGCTAATAAAGTATATAAGCTATTACTCTTTATAAGATCTACTACTATTAGAAAACTTCTAATCTCCTTATTCTAAAACTCCCTTTTTATAGACTTATTTATAAGATTACCCTTAATTTATATACTAGTACTACATCGGTAATCTGGGGGACCCTGTATTTTCTAAAAATATGCGTATTTTACGCATTTTACGCACGAATAACAGGCGCGCTTATATATCGGCCCTAGGGCTAATAATACTATGAGTTGTAAAATACGCATTTAGTAACTTTTAGAAATACTAGGTAATAGGACTAATATAGGATAAGTCCTACTAATTAGCTATAATATAACTATATTAGGCTAGTACTAACTAGGTAATTATAATAAGGTACTAAGTCTTATTAATAACTAATAGTACTAATACTTAGTAAGAGAATTAATCGCAGGCGTAATATAGGGATAGGATACAGGGCTAGGCTAAAGGGAGGGACTCTACGCGTATATAAATTACGTGAATCGACTGTATTTAAAACCTATATTACGCTAGCATTAACGACGTAGCTACTATAACTCTAGCGAGCTTCCTATTTCTTCCTAGCGCTAGAGGAAAATCACGGATTTAAGGCCTTAAATCCGGATTTTCTATATTTAGGACTTTTAGGCTAGAATAAAAAAAACCTAAAATTTTCCTATTTATTACCTGTATTTTACCTAAAAAATGCGCTTTTAACGGAATCTACAGTTCGAATTTTCTATATAGGTTCCTAGTTTACCGATATAGATTTTAGACTAAGGTACTAAAGGGCTTATAAGAAGCTTCGGAAGTATTCTTAGTAAATATATTAGAAAGTAAGTTATCTATTTATTTCTAATATAGCTAATACTAATAATTATAGTAGTATTAATCCTATATACTATATATATAAAGCGTATTATATTAATACTAAGGGATATTTAGTTATATATACGGATTATAAACTCTTATAATTATAAAGTATTCGCTCTAATATAGTTTATAAGGCCTAAACTTCCTAATAATTAGTATATTATAAAATTATAATATTCTTTATATATAATAGCTTAATAATTAATATAATATTTATAATAGTATTATTTCTAGTTATTATTCTAGTTATTATATTTACTTAATATGACTTTCTATTCTCCTCTATATAGATACTAAGCTCCTCTTAGTAATTATAGGATATCCTATAAATATCCTATCCTAAAAGAAGGTCTTTATTATAACTGATTTATAATATAGAGAGAAGATACATTCTCTATATAGCAGGAAACCTGCCTAAGTACGTAGAGTACGGAAGCCTTCCGTAAGGAAGGCGCGCTAGGTAAATAATAATAGCGATAATAGCAAATACCTATAATAGATACCCCTAATAAATAAAGCTATCGTCCTAATAGCTATATATACTAGTTAATAGTAGATATTACCTTAGGTAGTATATTAATTATAGGACTTTTAATAGACCGGCGCTTAAAGTAAAAAAGGATAACCTTACAAGGTAAACTTATTATTATTATCTACTACTAGCTCTTATATTAGGACTATTTACTTCCTTATACTTATTAATAAGTTCTAGAGTATTTAATAACTAGTAATCTAGTATCTATTAGTTATTCTTAGGTCTATATCCTAGCTACCTAGCTAGGTACTAAGTAGACTACTTATAACCCTAATAAATACGGCGTTTTTATAAGAGTTATTTAATTTTATATTTAACGTCTCTATTAATAATAATAGGAGGGGTAGGTAGGCGGTAATATTAATATAGGTTATCTAGTAGATTAGTAGTAGGCTTAAGATAGGCTATTAAGATAATATCGTGAATATATATTATATCTAGTAGTTATAGTTAATACGCGAGGCGTCTAATATATTTAAGGACCTTAAATAGACTAATAAATTAGGGACTAAGCTTCTTAGAGGTAATACTTAGTACTCGGTAGCCTTTATATAAGCGTAGGTTTATAAGGTTACTAATATTAAAAAACCTTACTATATACTTAGAGTTATAGTAGTCTTTTATCCTAAGTAAGGTAAAAGTAATAGCGTCTTTTATATTAATATAAGAGGGCTGATATTCTATTATAGTAATAGGTATCTAGGGTATTCTTATAGCCGGACGGGTTACTTCTATAGTAGGTAATAGTACCTTAGTAGTAGGTAATAAGGGCCTTATTAGTAAGGTAGTTATAACCTCTATATTAGGCTTTAGTAGGTCTAGTACCTCCTTTATTTAGAATCTATAAAGAATCTTAATAGGTATTTTATTTGTAGATATATATTTAGTAGAATTATTAAGCGCCGCTATTATCCTTAGTAGAATAGAAGGCTATAAAAAATTATATTTAATAGTTATAATATAGTACTAAAGGGCTATCTTAGTACTTTAGTTTAATCGTTTTAACTAACTATTAGTCTAAGGGTACTAGGTAGCCGAGTAAAGTAAATTAATGTTTAAATAATAAAAGATACTTTACGAGAGCTATATAATAAACTTATAATATCGATCTAAGATTATTACCTAAGGTAAACCCTAGTTAATATTAACTAATCTATTAAGTAACTTTACTACCTAATCTTTTACTATTTAGGTTATTTTACCTAGAATAAGTGTAATTACTTTAGAGAATTTATATATAACTATTAAGATACTATTAAAGCCTTCTATAGTTAAGGGAAGTACTAGGATAAAGTTAATAGTAATTATATAAAATAGCTAAGTAGGTGTTAGGATAGGTTATAATAATCTATATAGCTTATATTATAGTATCTAGTTATACTAATATTAAGGGTAATAGCGGATGAATTTATAAAGCTTCTTAGATAAGTTATAAATATATAAACCCTCTATTAGCCTTTTATATGTATAAGTATAGCCTAGGTATCCTAATTTATTATATATAAGCTTAAATACTTCTACTTTTATAGTAGAAGGGATATATAGACGTAGCCCTCGTTTATTATCTCTAAAATATAAAACCTAACTAATAAGCTTATAAGCTAGGGTTACGGCGTTATTATAAAGGTCCTTATTCTACCTAACTATCTTAATTATTCTTACCTATTAAAGTTCACCTTGATAACCGGTAACTAGCTGATCCTAAAAGGTATTACTTATCTTAATAAGGCTAATAGGGAAGTATTTTATAAATAAGGTATCTAACTCGCCCTCTACATCTTAATATAGATAATATTTACGGCTTACTAGTCTTAATAAGGTATTAGGGACTATATTTACTTTACCTAGTTTATAATAGATATCTAAGTGAAACCGTTAAAGATATTTTAATACTCTAATAAGGCGAAGATTAAGTTTTTTAGTTAAGACTATATTTAAGCTTATTTGCCTTACTATTAAAACCGCTACTAAATAGTCTATATAGACTATAATAGTAGGCTTCCACGTAGCCTTAATTATATAATAAACTTTCTTAACGACTTATATTAACCCTATAACTTTAAGTTCCGTAGGCTAATACATAGTCTTAGTATTAGTAAGTAAACGACTAAGAAATAAGATAGGTTACTAAGATTTTTACTTAAGGAATTTAAGTAGTATAGTTACTAACCCTACTATTATAGTAGTAGAAGAAGGGCCTTATTTATAAGCGTCCTTAATAATATAGTAGATAATAGCTCTAAAACTAAATTTCTTACTTATATCTAGATTAATAAATAGTTAACGCTACTCGTTAAAGTAATAAAGAATACTTAGGGAAGTAAATAGCTTCTATAAATAGTAGAAAGTATTTAATTCTTTAGGAGTAGGTATTAAAACCCTTAGTCTACCGGCTATTTTCTTATATACGTTGCCTCTAATACTAATTAACTTTATAAGTAAAGTCTTATATTATAGTAAAGGCTTTATAATAATAGTATAGAATACTATATACTACCTATTATAGCCTATTATACCAAGGTATTTCTTAAGCTAATCTAGGGTATCTAGGAATATAAGTATAGTAATAGTTATAAGTTTCTCAGCCGCTATTAATAGACTAAGCGTATTAACCCTTTACCTAAGTAAATAGATAAAGGAGTATCTAAGAAATAACTTTTTAGGAGATAAGTATATATTATACTTATCTAGTTTACTAAAGACTTTATAGAGGTACTTAAGATATTTATCTAATAATATAGAGAAAATTACTATATCATCTATATATATATAGTAGAAATACTAAAACTCTTAAAGTATTATATCTATTATACGTTAGACGTATACTAGAGAGTTTCTAAAACCTATTATAGGTATATTAAATATTTCCTAGCCTTTATAAGAGGCTATTATAAGACGATACCTATAATCTTATTTTACCTACTATTAGTAGAAGAAGCTTATTATATTAATAGTCGAAATATATAAAGTATTTTATAGTAAGGTAAGTATCTCTAATTAAAGAGGAACGGGGTAGGTATTAGGTATTATAATCTTATTTAATACTCTAATATTAATAATAACTTAGCCTTTTAGGCCGTTAGGCGTGTTTTTCTAAATAATAAAGTAGGGGAAGGAAAATAGAGTTAACGTGTTTATCTATTTAAGTCTTCCCTAAGAATATAATTTATTAAATTCCTTATTGTATTTGTATTTCATACTCTACTATCTAGCTACTTAGAGCTAATAAGGGCGGTCTATATCTAACTTACTAGAGGAAACTGTAATCTATAGAAGAAAACCTCATCCCCTACTCTACTTGCCATCGCGCTTCTAGATCTCTAGACACTATATGCTACCCTTTCCTGTATTCTCTATACCGTCTTATTCTCTTCTTTTACTAGGGTTACCTACCCCCTCGCCCTCCGGTTGAAATTCCTTATTAATTACCTCTTTATCTTATTAACTAAGAGGGTATACGCGTACTTAACTAGGTTTATATAAATCTTCCTAATTATTAAGTAAGGGGATCTCTATATACTATAGCTTAGGAATATTAATAATATTACTAGTATCTTTCTATAAGTTAGGGAATTTATTAACTACTACCGTAATTAAGGTAGCTACCTAGGGTATAGTACTATGAATTATAACTCCGGTTAGATAATATACTTTAACTAGGGGTAATATATTAAGGGCCTTATTTACTTACCCTAATATAAGAGAGCTTATTACAGCTATAAAGGCTACTATAGTAGCTAGTAAACTGCGTATACTAAACCTTGCCTATCTAGTTATCTTAGGAGGAGGTTTACTTGCGAGGGCCTTATTATTAGGGTTAACGGGAAAATAACTAGCTAACTTATATTTAGTAACTCTACTAAGGACCTAATTACGTATAAGTATAATAGGGTTATTAATATTATTATAAATAAAAATGTAAGATATTATCGCGTTAATAATATATATATATAGTAATAGATTATTTAAAGTATTAGGCTTAAATATAAAGTTATAGTCTTAAGGTAAGTTTAATAATTAACGTTAGGAACCTGCTATTAGTATAGTAAAGTTACTATAAGGCGGTATTATTATTTATACTTTAGTAAAAATAGAGGTAGTAATACGTAGCCCCTAACTAATAACTATAACTAGTATCCTTATATTCTAATAGGATCCAATTTTTATTAAGTTATCTCTAAAGTTAATAACTATTCGCTTAGGCTTTAAGATATCTATAATAATAAGTACTTTAGCTAATAAGTTATTTATAATATAAAACTTATATTCTATTAAAGTAATCTTCCTATTAAGGCTTTTAAAGAATATAAGGATCTTAGTAAATTTACTAGCGTCGTATTTCTTATCGCTGATACCCCTTACTATTATAGGTATAGGTATCTTTTCTATTAAGGCTTATAGAAACCTAGTAAGTAAGAAGCCCCGATTAATTAGACTTACTTAAGTACTAGTATTAGTATAGATATAATATTTAACGCCGCTAGAGGAGAAGGTAACGGGTACTATAATATAATAATACCCCTAAAAGCTATATCCTTTAACAGTAATATTATTAGAATTAGAGCGAATAATAGAGGATTTAACTAATAGTTTACTTGATTTACCTAAGGAGGTAGATATTATAGAAGGCTTCGGCTTTAATAAGATATAGCTAGAACGGATATATCTATATAAGGTATTATTTAATTTAAATATAGAGGTATATAAGCGATATATTAGTTTAGGTAATTTTAGATTTATAAAGTAGTTCTCTACTATATTATTAATACCTAATTTATTAATAGTAGTAGATTCTAAAGGCTCTAGTAGAGACTGGTCTTAGTCTACCTATTAATCTACCTGAGACTAGTTAATACCTTAATAGTACCCCTCCTTGTAAGTATTATATTATACTTGATTATTAAGGACCTTATTATTATTATTATCCTCCTCTTTATCTTTAGCACTTACTTAATAGGCTCGGTTATTATAAGGATGTGGAGTATTTACTTAGAAAGGCTTATTTTAAAAGGGTGGCTTATAGTAGGGATTCTTATTATTAATATTATTCTATTATATCCTAGCTATTACATTTACGTTTCCGCTAGTAATTTATAACTATTAGTAACCTCTAGGTAAAATCCTTACTTAAATGTTTTATAGTTACTATTAATTATTATTACTACGGTTTTATAAGTTATAGAAAGGATTACTAAATAGCCTACTTTTATAAGGATTTAATAGGTTACTATAAGGTCTGAAATTATTACCGTACTAGCTATTCCACTAGTATAGATTTAAATTAAAAGGAGGATAATTAAAATTAGAATTTTATTAACCTTATTTACTAACTTATAACTATTTTCCTTATAACGAGGACCTTATTATATCTATAAAAGGCTTTCTATATATATTAAACTAGATGTCTTTCTCGTAGCAAAGCTTTATAAGAAGGCTATTAATAGTAGACTTCTTAGTTAGATAAGGTAAGATCTAATATAATTCTCTATCTATATATTTATACGCTAACTTAACCTATACCTCTTTTATAGAAGTAAAGCTAGCGTTTTTACTATTAAGAATAATTATATTAATATAGTTAGCCGGATTATAATAATTTCTTACGTCTTTAATTATATAGTAGATAGATTTAAGTAAAGCTAGCGACTTACCTAGCGAGTTATAGAATCTAGCTTTAAGACTCTTATACTATTAATTAATACTATTAGGATTATTATACAAGCCGGAGCGGCCGAGTTTATTAAGCTAGTTAGTATACTACTTATTAGTAGTCCTAAGTAAATAGGAATCTATATTCTACCTTAAGATAGTAGGGTCTATATTAGCTACCTTAATACGGAGGTAGTTAGTAAAATTAAAGATATTATAATAGATATTATAATTATCTTTTACTTAAATAGGTATTACCTATAAGTCGGGATTAAAGTATCCTATATTACGAGGCCTAAAGGTAGAAGTAGATAAACAAGGTCTTTATTAAGGACCTACTATAGTAGGCTGCGGATTACCTAGTTATATCTAATTAAATATGTGTATAGCCTAGGTAATAATACTAGCTATTTCAGTTCGCTAGGCCTTTAAGAAGGTAGCGGTAGCTATATTTAGGGCTAGTATTAGTATCTTAGATAGTAGGGGTATTAGGATAGGTTTAAAGCTTACTAGGATAATATTTATCCTCTTAAGCTCGATACGCTAGACTTATATATTAATATTAAACCTATATTTATTAACTACCTACTTAGGCGGGAAGCGTACTACGGTAGTAGGTAATAATACTTACCTAGTACGTTATAAGGTAGTAGATATAGTAGATAATTCTAGGGTATTATTATCCTTAGGGTTAGGAGGTAAGTCTTCTAGCTATAGGTAATATATAATAAAGAACTTAAGTACTCTCTAAGACTTTACTATAAGCTTATTAGTAGTAGGGCTACCGCTTTTAAGGAATAAATTAATCTCGTATAATTAATAGATTACTTAATTAAGGAGTACTAGACTAGGAGCTAGCTTATTAATTATATATTACTAGGGAGGTAGAGGTAATAGTAAGTAGAGACGTTACCTTTTACTTTAAAGTAGTAGTAAAGGCAACGGCAAGGGACTATAAAGGCAGGGGATTAAGTAAATATACCTAGATATAGTATTTTAGTAATAAGGGCCTTAATACCTCGTTATTTTAACTTAATAGCTAATAGACCTAGCTTAGAAGCTAATAGACTAGTAGCCTTTTATCTAATAGCGGGGATAAGAAGGTAGGGAGTAGAAGGCTATTAAGGACTAGTACTATAAGGCTAGTACTACTAGGGCTAGTAGTTCTTATTAATATAGTTATAGTACTTAGTAATATTAGAATAAGATCTATAGTATTACTACTATATATTATAACTAATTTATAATATAGAAAGAAGATATATTCTCTATATAGTAGGAAACCTACCTAAGTACGTAGAGTACGGAAGCCTTCTATAAGGAAGGCGCGCTAGGTAAATAATAATAGTAATAATAGTAAATGCCTATAGTAGTCTTATAAATAACCTATCCCGTAGGATTATCCTAGACTAACCGTCGAGTCGGGATTCGGTACTAAGAATTAGTACCGACTGAATACTCAGGTTAGGGTCTTAGTATTAACTGAAATACTTAGTACTAAGTATTAGTACCGACTCGCTAAGGCCTTAATACCTTAGCGAGTTAGGTTAACTTAACTTAAATTACTAAGGTATTACTAAGACGCTAAGCCCCTAATAAAATAGTAGAAGGAACTAAACTAGTCTTCCTATAATATATATTTAGAATAATTATTATACTAATAACTTTATCTTCCTAGTATCCTTTATTTTTTCTCCCTAACATAATAAATATTTATATTACTAGTTTATATTACTCCTACCTTATTATATATATAGGGCTTATACTATATTAACTCCTATAAAACCTAATAATAAAGATATTAAATTAGAATTAGATAATCTTACTATACTTAATTCTATATTAAGTAGTATTCGTCCTAGTTAATCTATAAGTTAGGTTAATTAGGGTATATTAAATAAATCCTTTTATTAGAAGAAAGAGCTTCTTTAAAATACTATTTAATCTATTAGAAAAGAATTCCTAGAATTAGTACTAGTAAGAAATAATAAACATATTAAATAGAATTCAGCCTCTAAAGTCTAATTTAAAGTATAATAGGGGTAAACTACTATTAGTAAAAGTATTAAATTAAAGTTAAATACTAAAGTTAAAGATCCCCTTTAGTTTAAGAAAGTTATATTAGGTAAATAAGCTAATATCTAAGATAACTTTATCTAATTAACTTTAATAGTAGAAGGATTACTAAAGATTATATATAAGAAGTATAAAAAACTTCTAGACTACCTAATAGTAACTAGTAATTTAAGTATATCTAATATAAAGAAATATATTTAGACGAGTAAATACTATTTATAAAAGCGGCTAAATCTATTATTATAAATAGAACTTTCTTTAACTTAGGTAAGTTATCTACGGTAATATAAAATAGTAATATAAAACTAATTCTTTAGGATAATATTAAAAGAAAAGTAATACTAGGTTTTCTACTAACTTTTCTTAAGAGAAGTAGAATAAATAATTATATAAATACTTTCTTACCTTAATTTAGTCTTTCTATACTATTAATTAACTAGAGTTTTAGTAATTATTATTAATAGCCCGTCTAGATTTAACCCTAATCTATTATACTAAATTATAGAGTATAATCTTTTTAGATTTTAAAGGAATATATATAAAAATTAAAGTAGATCTAGAGTATCCCTAATATATTTCTATTATACTAGATACCTAGTCTAGTCCCTAAAAGGTCGCCTATCTTAGAGTACTAGTCTACTAGGTTAATACTAATTTTTAATATTAGGAATATCTTATTACTTTTATACTACTTAATATCTATTATTCTAGGTATTTACTTATAGTAGAAGTAATAAAGATATTAACTATTTATAGAATTAAAGATAAACTTTTTAGGGTTATTACTAATAATACTAGTAATAATAGAATATTAAAAGATAAACTAGAGAAATCTCTTACTTAGCGTATAATCTAATAGGATAAATTATAGAACTTTATTCCTTATATAACTTATATCTTTAACCTTATAATATAAGACTTTATTAAAGCCCTAGATTTAGAAGCCTTAGATAATATAATAGTATTATTAGAGGATACTTAAGTTAAAGATATCTAAGTAAATATAAGTTTATCTACTATTATTAAGAAGGTATAATATAATAGAGGTAATATAAATAGGTAATATATTTACTAATATTTATAATAGATCCGCGCTCTTATAATAGCTATTAACTTATCTCCTTAATAAAAGCTTAGTTTTTAATAGCTATAAGAACTAAAGCTCTATTAAAAGACTTAGAAAACTTATATAAGATATTTATATTTATTAGAATTTTACCTACCTAATACTTTATTATATATATTAGCTATATAAATTTATTAATTCTTAGGTAGATAAAAATATAATTAATCTAAAAATTAATAAGATTAACCTTAGTAGATATAAGTAGTTAATTATCTTACTACTTAGAAATATATTAAATCCTATCTATTAACTTACCTTAATAGTTTTTTAGATAATAAATATAGGTATATATTTAAGGTTCTAATTATATAATATACTTTTTAACTATTTTAGTTATACTAAAATAATAGTATATAATAGTAGGATACTTAGTAGAGTAAGTATTATTAATATTTATAAAGTAGCCTTAATAAAACTTACTAAGTATTATTCTAAAATAGAAGGTAAAGGTAGATTAATATATAACCTTACTAATATTTTAGACCCTTTTATAAAACTAAGTCTATATAAAACTTAAGATAAATAAGAGGAGTTAAATGATAATAATACTTTAACCTCTTATAAAGAGATATACAAAAATTAATTTACTAACTACTTTTATAAGTATTATAAGATAATACTAGTTATTAGAAGGACTAATATATAAAATATATAAAATATTAATAAGGTAATATAATATAATATAATAATATATTTAAATTTATACTAACTAATAATAGCCTTTAATAAGAGTAAGGAGAAGTCTACTTTAATATTTAAATTATAAGTCTTTATTATAAAGTAAAGCTATTTAATACTTTTATTCTAAAAGTCTATTAAAGGATATTCTTATATAGGAATATTAAAAGGATAATACTTTAGCTTATCTAAATTTAATATAAATAGCTAAGGATATCCTTTTATATCTAATATTATTTATAGGTATTAAAAGAGTTTTTAATCTTACTTAAAGAGTATATTTATAAGATTATATATAATTAGAACTAGAGTTTATAAAATAAGTAATATTTCTAAAGTATTATAATTATATTATAGGTTTAGACCTTAAAGAAGCTCTTACTAAATCCTAGGATATTCTTTAAAGGGAAGAAGATATTAATTAAAGTATTAATAGAGGTAAAGATCCTTTTAAGTTAGAACTAGTAGATATCTTAAGATAAATAGATTAATAGTTATTATTTTAAAGTTATTTAATAATTAAGTAGTATATTTAAAAAGTAGGTTTAATTTCTATATATATATATAAAGGTAATATAAAAAGGTAATATAATTCTTTATCTTATTAAGAGTATTATAATATTAAGAGCGCTATAATACTAGGAGCGCCGTAATACTAGGAGCGTTATACTATCTTAGACCTACCCTCTACTCCTAATATTATAAAACTATTACTACCCTTAAGCGCTAAATAGTATAATATTAAAGCTCCCTATTAATTCCTTTATAAGCTTTAAATCCCTTTATATAATAATAATATATTTAGCGTAGATATAAAGTAGATTTAAATTTATATTATAAGATATATTAGTAAGTAATTATTATAAGGATTAATAGTAATATAAAATAGTAATATATTTACTTAAGAGAAAAGATATTATAAATACTTTTATAATATCTTATAATACTTTTAAAGTTAAACTTTAAATTTAATATAAGTCTACGTTAACTCTTATAATATCTATTATAACCTCCCTTATAATATAATTAAATAGTAGCTTTAAGATAAGGTTATTAATAGATTTTTAATATTATCTTATCTCCCTTAAAGCTTTAAGACCTAAGTTAACCTTATACTTTTATCTTTATACTATTAGTTTTAGTACTACTATTTATAAAGGATTAGTTAATTATATTTTAATATATTACCTATTTATATTACCTTTCCCTTCCTATATAATAACTTATTTACTCCCCTACCTTATAAGGGTTTACCCCCTCTAGTAGCTAGTAATTTTAGTATTTTATTACCTAATTATATTATCTATCTATTAATATATAGAGTAAGAAATATATTATAAAATAATATTACTGGTCTACTTAATATAAGCTATTATTAAAGTTATTAAATATATATAATAATAGATAAAAGAAGGAATATAAGGTTTAGAAGTTTTTATATAAGGTAAAGTAATATTAGGTAGAGTATTTTATATAATTATAAGTATAATTATAGGTAGAATTACCCCTTAAAATCTTCTTTATAACTCCTCCTACCTCTATATACTTAAGATATTATAATAAGATAGGTTATTAATATATAATAAGTATTTATTACTAATTATATTACTTAAATATATTACTAGATAGATAAGCTAATATAATATTATAATAATATTAGGTCCTTATAACTAGAATCTTAAATTAATTATAAGTAGAGAGCGCGTAAAAGACTAGGATAATAATAAGAAGCTATTATATATATAAAATATCTAATAACCGCGTAGTAGTATTAAAAAGGATTAAGAAGTTAAAGGAATTAGATATATAAAAGATAGCTATTAAAGAGGATTATATAAAGCTAATAATTAGGGTAAAGGATATTATAAAGGAGGAAAGATATAAAAGAGGGATTTATAATAATATAATTAGGTAATATAATACTTCCTAAATAGCTAATATTATATAATAGAATATTTTAAGATAGAGTTATACTTTAAAGATAATAAAGAGGCTACTAAGGAATAAGCTAAGCTAGATAAACTAGTAAATTATATATAGAATATAAATAGTATAATTTATTCTATAAAAGAGGTAAATATATAATTAGTCTTTAATCCTATCTTCTAATTAACTTAACTCTTAAAATACTTCTAAGGAAGATATAAATACTATTAGGCTAGAATTTATTAGATTTAATCTACTAATTATATAAATTATTAAGTAAAGGATTATACATTATAAGGGTCTAGAGGAGTTCAAAAATATATAGGACCTTAATATTATAAATACTTATATTAAGTTTATATAAGAGTATACTAACGCGTTTAATATAAAGGATTATATTATACCTAACTTTATAAAGAGGAATTAAGATAAGGAGGGTATCTTAATTAAAGTTAGTACTAATAGGAAAGAAATTAAGTATACTACTAAGGAGGATAAAGAAGAGGATAGAGAATATAAATTAAAAGATACTAGTAAGATTAATAGTAGTAGTAAGGATAATAATAAGAAGTATAATAATAGTAAAGAGGATAGTAATAAATAGAAGGATTATAAGTATAAGATTATAAAGATATCTAACTAAATAGATAGGCTATCTATTAATAATTATTAAATAATTATATTACCCTTTTATATTACTGTAAAGTATTCCTAATATTATAGTCTAGTAAAATACCCTTACTAAAACTAAAGTCTTAGTAATTTAAGTTAATACTTTAGTACTAATACTTTAGTACTAATACTTAGTACCTACCTAAGTACTAACTTAAGATACTTAGTACCTATATAGATACTAACTTAAGATACTTAGTACTAGATTTTAGTATTAAATCGCTAAGACTCGAGTTAGGTACCCGACTTAAGTTTAAAGTACTAACTCGACGCGGTTAGTCTAGATTATCTTATAAAAACCTATACTATCCTAGAACGGGATAGGACTAAAATAGCTAATCCTATACTATAGTACGGTATAGTAGGTAAGACTAATATCCTATACTATCCTATATCTTTCCGGCTAGTATAAAAGGCTTCTAATTAACCTTAATCTAAATAGACTAAAGCTAAGTAGCCTAAGTCTAAATAATTTTAATCTAATCTAGATTAGGTTATACTAGCGTAGTATTTAAAGTCTTTAATAAAGGTATCTAAGTAATAGGAATAATAGTAGGTATATCTTAAATAAGGTCCTTAATATTTATACTAGGATAGTTATACTAGAAATTTCTTAGTAGTAGCTAAATCTATTAGTTTATACTATTACTATATATTATAAGACGTTATTTAGTATCTAAATATCTAGTCTACTACTCTAGTACCTAGCTATATAGGTTATACTAAAGACTAAATAGTTTTATTAGGCTGGAACAGGGAAGGTATAAGAAAAGCCTTGATTTTACCTAGTAAACGGACTGAAATTCTATAACGGATCCTAATACTATTTATATAAGGTGTAATATAGCCTATAACTATAGCCGTTAATAGCTAATATCTTTACTAGTAAGGGATATATTAATACTAAGGAAGGCTTCTAGGGGTAGTTTAAAGGGACGTAGAATAGTCTTATACTATTAGACTTGTACTAGAACCGCAGTTAGTCCTAGTATAGCTAGTAAGGAATTAGTAATAAGGGGGGACGTCTTAGTAATAATAATATAGACTTAGTAAAGAGCTAGATTAGGACGACTTAATATTATTAGGCGAGGAGGAGGTAGAGGACTAATAGATCGGTTAGTACTATAAAGATAGTATTAGTTCTAATAGATATTAGTTCTTCTTTAGACGGTTATATAGTACCTAATAATAAGGTTAGTACCTAATAGGGTTTAATTATAATAGTATTACTACTATTATTAAGGAATAGTACTCTAACTAATAGTCTTATAGATTTATATAGAATTATTAATTTTCTTATAGAGAAGAAGTCTCTTAATAGGCTAATATTAGGCCTGTAGAAGGCTTCTATCTCCGCCTAGTAAGTAATTACCTAATTTGTAATAATACGTCCGAATAATCTATAATATCTATCTAGCTTCTCTAGCCTAAATTTAGGAGTTTAGAGTTAGTAGTTTAATCTAAACTAAATTTAGGAGTTTAAAGAAATAAGGGAAATCTACTTCTTCTATTTCTAAATATCTTTAATAATATATTTATAATTAAAGTATTCTATAAATTTACCTATCTTCTTTATTTTTAATCTATTAATTAGTAATACTTTACTTTATTTATAATATAATATCTTACTTATATATATCAAATTATTTTCTTATCTTACCTACTTTAACTACCTTAATTAATACTAGTTATACTCTTACTTATATTAGCTATTACTTTATTTTTACCTTCTAAGCTTTATTATATAATTATATTAATATAGGAGCCTAGGTTTAATTATAACCTAAGTGTAATAGTTAGTAATCTAGACCTCTTCCCTAAGGAGTTATAATAAGATTATAATAACCTTTAATACCCTTTATATTTAGCTATATTAGCCGCTCTACCCTCCTATATATTAGAGGATAGCTATATAATAGAATAGTAGAATATAGAAGTAGAGTATACCCTTAGAGGTAGTAACTTATAAGCTATCTAACTACTTATTTAATCTTATCTATATATAGATAAAAGCCTTCCTTAATCTATCCTAAGTAAGTAATAGATATTTAGGTTAAATACCTTCCTCTACTATTTAAGCCTTAAGGAGGACTACTAAACTATTATTAATCTAGATATTAATTTAAAAGTTAAGGAGATATTAAAGTAGCTTATATTATTACCTATTATAGACTTTTAAGGATATTAGATATTATAGAAGGTAATAAATAAGCCGGATACCTTATACTTTACCTTAAGGCTTAATAAAGTAAGCTTAATAGAGTTTTAAAGGATCTCCTATCTAGACTTAGTAAGGTAAGTAATCTATTCTAATAATTATATAGATACTATTAAGGACTTTATTAATTAATATAATAGCCTAATTATATAAATATATAACTACTTAAAGACTTTCCTAGATAAGATAGAGAAATATAATTAGATTAAAAGAGTAAGTCTAATCTATATAATCTTATAAGTTTATTTACTTAAATCTAATAGTAGGAACTACGTATATAAAGCCCTATATATTAAGCTATATCCTAGAGTCTATAATTAGTCTAATCTAACTACCTACTTATAGATACCCTATTCTAACGTAACCTTAAATTTATTCTTAGTCCTCTTTAAGCTCTTCTTAGATAAAACGCTATTAAAATACTAGAATAGTATATTATATTAGAAGTATACTTTTAATAGTTATACTTAAACCCTTAGAATACTAATTAGATATAGTATTTCTAGATAGATATTAACTTATTTAACTATATTACTAAAATACCTACTTAAGACCTAACTAATTAGCTTACTAATAGCGATTTAATTATATTCTATTTACTCGCTCCTTAGAATATTATTAATAAAGGTAATTACTTTTAGTAAATAAATTATTAATAGGATAACTAATATTTAGTAATATTAGAATTTCTTATTATTTACTACTACCTAATCTATAAGGCTATAAATATTTACTAGGTAAATTCTATACTATTTAAGCTTATATATTAGCTGACTTTTATAATAGCTTCTATATAAGATATAAAACTTTAATTTCTTATTTACTTTTCTATAAGCTCTATAAGAGTCCGGTTATAATAAATCTCATTGGCAAGACCTCTTTAATCTCATTAACCCCGCCCGAAACTACGCCATCTATCGAAAAATTAAGTAAGAGGCACTATACGTACCATTCCTACCTCCCTACATCACACAGCTTAAACGATGTCAAGAGGAAGGTTTATCGGAGATATTTACGTTTTTGGAATATAGGCCGGAAAAATTGGCGTCAGCCCAGAGTCTTCAGAAGCGGGAGGATTTGTTACACAGAAAGCAGCCTTCACGGACTCCTTGGACCTGGGGCGATATATTTTCTTGTTTTTCCACTAGGGGAAGATGTCCTCAAGAATAGATGCAAACTGGCTTCCCCTACTTGGTTCTTCATCTTCGGTCTTTTCGTCCCCGTGATCCTTGCTCCCGCACTCATTCTCTCGTCGCTTTCCACAAACATATTTTCCAGCCGTATACTTAGCCCTTCCCTGACCCTACAGCGCACCGCAAAGACGGTCGATGTTTCACTGCTGCTCATGTACATCAATATGAGAAGCCGCCGTCGACGCGGTCAAAGGGGCGTCAATCCGTGCGGACTAATCATGATTGCTTCTGTCGCTAACATCGGCGTGTGACGAACCCAACTAAGCGTGGACGTGATCGCGGAGCAGCAGTGAACGACCGTTACTCTCACGCCATCACCCTCACCCCACCTCTTCCCGAGCAGCCTCTGGACCAAGGACGTTCAGTATCAAACAGAGAAGAATGGGAGATCGTAGGCAGGGCGGTCGCACCGCTGTTCCCAGGGATGTGGGGAGAGCTGACTGAGAAAACCCGAAGAGCGCTGAGGAAGGGGTGAAACCGCGGAAGGTCACGGGGCTCGAGGATCGAAGGGAGTGGGGCCTGCGCACGGGAACGAGCTAAGTGACTGAGCAGGGAACGAGCGTAGGTTGGCGCCGAAGGCACGATCGTCGCAGCCTCTGGCGTCTTCTCAGTACTAATCGAGATGCGGGAAAGGGTGACCAGGTACGGCAAGTATGAGCCGACAGGCGAGAAGTCGAGCGAGGGTACCCAGTGCCAATGTTCTTGAGGGTCGGAGAAAGTCGAGCTGCAAAATAAAGACGGAGGGCGATAGACGAGGAGGAGTAGAGAAGGTGTTAAGGAGTGCAGGAGGAGAGGAGCGCGACGGATGTTGGTATTACGTGTTTTCGATGTCGTCGCCGCTTTTCTCGTGCCCTTGCCCTGCAAGCTAACTGCAGACTTCAGCGGACCCACGAATCGCTCAGCCGAAAAGTGGAGTCGGCACGTAATTTTAATGGTTTCACTTCTGGACGAGCACAGCCATCAGGCAGCAGCCCCCTACGCTTGCCGGGGCGCCATCACCCAGGCAGCACCCCGGATCACCCAGGCTCGCGCGACCCTCACCCGCGTCGCTCGAGCGTAAAGCGGCGCTCACCCTACGCTGGAAGGGGGCACGTCGGTGACAGAAAAATCCGGACACTAGGCCAGATAGAGAACACCACCGAAATTCATATGCGTCAAAGACCCGTGAGTTGGCCTAATATTGTTGATTGATTGATACCTTTATTTAACAAGCTGTTACGATAGGTGCTGTTCCTACTCTTGTCCAAGCAGGTTTCCAGTAGTCTCATCGTCCTGATGTAGCGTGAGAAATGCGCATTCATTTTGGTAGGGTTCTCTATCTGGCCTAGTGTCCGGATTTTTCTGTCACCGACGTGTGGGGGGGTGAGGTCGGGGCAGATTTTTGTCTTCTTGGCGCGTACGGGGAATTCAAGCTTTGCAACAGACATCGTAACACGATTGGTATGACCATGCTGCTTGCCATGCACATTCGGCCTACGAAAAGGAGGAGGAATACCAGTACAGGCAGATTGTGCCCCTCATCGACAAATAGTGGTTGCTGAATAAAATCCCACCATGGCTGGGCCTCTCGTCGTCCCGCCTCCACCTCCTGGAGGTCCGCTCCCTACACAGAAGACCTCCGAAGTCATCGGAACATTTCGCCCAACCAAGGTAGGTCTGCAAGTCCTCCCCAATCGTTCCTAGCTCGAAGCTGACCAAAATCATAGCAATTCAAACTCTCCCCCTCAAATGCCCACATAACCTCCCTCGACTTCGATGACAAGGGAGAATTCCTTCTCGCCGCAACAAGCGCCGATTCTCTCCTCCTCTACGACGCGCAAGAAGGCAAACCCGTAAAGACTCTTCTTTCACAGAAGTACGGCGCCCACCTTGCACGCTTCACACATCATCCCACCTCCATAATCTACGCATCCACCAAAGAAGATGATGCCATACGCTACCTCTCCACCCACGACAACGTATTCCTCCGATATTTCAGAGGGCATACCGCGCCCGTCACATCACTGACGCTTTGTCCGGCCTCAGATACCTTCCTTTCATGTTCCCTCGACAACACCATTCGCCTATGGAACCTCCAATCGCCATCCCCACAAGCCCGCCTCAACCTCTCCACACCATATCTAGCCGCTTACGATCCTTCCGCGACGGTAATAGCCATCACTTCCGCCTCTACCCATAGCATACTCCTCTACGATCTAAGGAACTACGACAAACCCCCTTTCGCAACCTTCGACATGCGCCCCTACCTAACGCCGCAGCAAGCCGCCGCACCCACCCCTCCTTGGACGAAACTCGAGTTCTCAAACGACGGCAAATCCCTATTACTGGCCTCAAACAGCAGCACCGGTCATCTCCTCCTCGACGCCTTCGACGGGCAATTGAAAGCACACTGTCCGCGCTCCGTAGCCCATCCAGCGAACCTGCGCCCTCCACCCGGACAGCCGGGACACTTGGGACAAGGCGACGTCTGCTTCAGCGCCGACGGAAGATATCTGATCGGTGGCAGTGGAGGGGACAGAGACGCGATCGTGTGGGATACGCAGGGGCAGGTGGAGGTAGAGACGCGGCAGCTGAAACCGATGTGTTCGCTGCCGTGCAAGGTTCCGATGAGGGTCGCCGAGTGGAATCCGCGCTACAACATGATGGCCAGTGCGGATAGAGAGGTGGTGTTTTGGTTGCCGGATGAGCATGTTGGGATGGTGAAATTGTGATCTCTTGAGAGAGACTTGTCGAGCAACTAGGGGATTTCGTGTCAAAAGCTTAGTGTTTCAGATACCCAGGTATGCGGCATTCGGTTCGTGCGATCAAATTTCCTTGCATATGTTCCACTTTTACCTCGTGAACGTCATGTTCTGGCGACAGTCGTTAATTTACTTCCTAGGACACGACTACAATATTTTCGATTGTGAGACATAGAAGCGATGATACACATCATAGTGAATCGATCCATTCGATACTGCTTATGCATGTGATATAAATACAGAGCCTCATCATATCAACCCATTCATCATTAATCATCCATCATCATTATATCCCCTCATCTTCATCTATCGTACATCCCCATCCCCATCCCCATCACCATATCCCACTTATTTCCACCAACTACCCGTCCCCATCCCAATTCCAATTCCAACGGTCAACTCAGTTCGCCAGAGGAGTAGGGTTGAAGTTTCCGAGGAAGACGACGAGGACGGCTGCGTAGCTGTTTTTGTGTGTGTTAGAGGGGAGTTTTAGTGGATGATGGAGGGGATGGTTGAGGGGATGGTTGAGGGGTTAAGGGGAAGGGGAAGGGGAAGGGGTTGGAGGGGGGGGTTGGAGGGGGGTGGAGAGGGATAGAGGGGGATGGAGGGAAGGGGTTGAGGGAGGGTTGTGCGCCCCAAATAATCAATCAATTAAAGCCGAGATAAATGACCGTACATCTCCCCCCCCCCCTTTTTTTTTCTTTTCAAAAAACAAAAAACATAAAAAAACAAAAAAACTCACGTAGCAGTAGCAGCCAACATCTCATGCCTCTTCGCCTTCGTACACACGCTCAGCGCCGCCGCAAACAGCAGCGTAAACGCCATGATGAGGCAGATCTTCAACGAGCCGCGTCCGGGCACGAAGAACAGCACCGCGGACGGACCGACCAGGAGCGCGACGGTCGTGAGCACGAGGACAAGGCGGACGGCGACGTCGATGCGCGCTTTGCTGCAGAGGTGGAGGTGGGCGTCGTCGGTGCGGGTGCGTTGGGTGGGGGAGGTGAAGAATTTCTGTTTTTGTGGGAAAGGGGTTGGTGAGTTAGGGGGTGGGTTTGAGGGAGAGGGGAAAGGGTGAGGGAAGGTACCTTCATGAGGTTAGTGGGGAGGCAGATGTTGAGGGTGTCTTCGACGACGCCGTCGAGCCATCCGCTTTCCTGCCCGTCGGAAATGGCGACGAAATCGTCGGCGTGCTCTAGGAAGGTGGATTCTTCGTGCGAGAGGGGTTTGTGGTCTTGGAACCAGTCCAGGAAGCTTTTAACGTTGCGGCTTGTGGGCGCTTTGAGGGAGACGTAGATTTGGATTCTGTTCATTAGGTCATCTGTGGTTATTGTCAATCTTCATGGCATTAGACGAATTGGAGTGTGGGAGGGAGTATGGGATGGAGACTTACCGTACTCCTTGAGCTTGTTGTCGATCTTCTGGATTAGAACTTTGCGCGAGTATACTGGGTCTTTGTCGGTTTGCTCGTCGAATTTTCTGGAAGTCAGTGCGATTGCTCGCTTTTCATTGTCGTCGTCATCCAAAGCGATCAAGTCTTTTTCTAGGACGGAGAGCTCATCTTGGCGGTACAAGAGCACTCTACTCCGCAGGAACCCGTACTTTCTCGCTATCAAGAAGTTCTCATCGCTGTTGACGAAGGCAGCTAGTTGAGGGTAACCTCGAGGGTGGTCGTCGACTGTATAGTAATCAGAAATTGCGAGGATCTTCCAGGGCACAGCATAGCGGTAAGGACGAGGGGTTGCTGTAACAGTACAGTGTCTTATAGAGTAGATAGTCTATAATCTACCTAACTATATTGAATGACAGAAAAACAAGTAGAAATAGTACAAATTTCGTGACTCGGATTCTTAGTGTACTCACTTCGCTGGACCAATTTGGGTCTTCCGTCTGTGGGTCGATGCTTTGACGGAATATGTGGCGAGGTTTTTGTCGATGTAAGGCTTCGATAGCAGTTCGAAATCTTGGATGCAAGGCTTATGTCTTTTGGGTGTGCTGATATCTAGAGTCAGCAATGTCCTCAAAGAATTAGCTTTTTAGGACTGCACTAACTTTCATGGTCGCTATTCTGATTCCACTCCTCGCCCTTCTCACCAACATTGTCGAGGTTATTGCCCTTCTCGCAATCAACAAGCCCACTGATACTGGTGGGCGATGTGGGACTTGTCGGCGCTGCGATAGACTCATTGGGCATAGCTGTAGCATTTGAATAGGAAGTATTCGCAATCGACGGATAGCACAACAACAATTCAAGAACATGTCGAATGTGCATGACCGAGGCCCTAATAGCAAATCTTTGATCGTGTCAGCCTTGGTGGACACCCTTTGTAAAACATGAGGAATGTCTAAGCCCCCGGCCCGCCTATTAGTCGCAGCATTAGGTGCATAATCATGCCTGGGACGAAGGCTGGCCAACATAATCAGTGGCCTACGTCAGTCGCGATTCGGGGCTGAAAGAATCAAAGTCGGGGCTGAGAGAATCAAAGAGGCAAAACGTCGTGATTCTGAGGAGCTTGGTTGGTTAACAAAATTTGTTCCCTATATCCTACGCCCGATGTTAAGCGATGAATAGCTTGTCGATACTATTCGCTCAAATTACTTCCCATAAGTCATGCCCTGTGTCCCCCCCGTCAATTTTCAAGGCTCCTTTTGCAAGTTCTCTTGCCGATACACTTTGCGATCTGATTTGCCATTTCGTAACAGATGGTACTGCCCGTCACCAAGGAGCTTGTGAATTTCGTAGGGATTGGGATCAACACCGCGCGCCCCTTTCACGTAGACTTGATCACCAACTTGGTAGGGCTCAGGTGTCTATGAGCACAGTGAGCAAATCATGAAGACGCTACTACCGAACGCGCTATAGCCTACTTCGGTACTGAGATCCATCTCCATGTTCTTCTCATACCTGCTCCTGTAATCTGGACCATGTGTAGGTAGATCAGGACCCTTAGATGAGCTTCGTGCCTTAGTCCTTGTTCAGCGGTTTCGCAATTCGACAAATGTGCGAAAACTGTTTACCTGATTGCCGTCGCTCATTGCGTAGAGAGGCCTATATATGGAAATGTTGAGATTTGTGCTGTCTCTGTTGGCTTGCTGTAAGATTTCTTCGAAAAGTGTTTCTCGGCGGATCTTATTTACTTATAAAGCATGCGACAATTTTCTTCCACACGGGCTTGCCTGCATTTGCCTTGTGAGGGTCTAGGGTCTTCAGCTGGATGACATCGCCATGCAGCTCGCAGCTTCCCGTTGATTAGGCTATGCCGCTAAGCCCCCAATTCTTCAGCCTTGAGACTATTTGGTCAGAGTCATGTTGCAAACGAAAGGTGAAGTGTTGCCGTTGAGATCGGTCCTCCACGGAATGCTTCATCTCGAACCGATATAGCCGGCTTTGGAAGGACGTTCCTTCGGGAAGATCTTCCAGTCCCAACGGGAAGACTTCGTACGTCAGGCGCAAAAGCTGATGACATAGGTAATTTATTTCAACGTAGTGATGATTTACCATGCTTTGAATTTGACAAGCAGATCACATGGCAGAATAGGGCTCTCTTAGTGGCAGACCTTTTGAGTTTTCATCATTGGCGAATTTCGATCGGGCGATATGCTTCTAGGGCGTTTGTGTCGACCTTCACCAGCAATCAGATTGATTTTAGTAGATGAGTCGGGTCCATCGCTAGACACAGACTCATTGGCCGAAGGTCCTGGAGCCGGTGGCCAGTTTCTGGATTTCTTCATTCGATCTTGAGTCTGTTGAGATTCGACTGGCTTGTAATCAAGATCTGGTTGGGCACTACCCCAGTCGTAGGTCGAGTGACTGGTCTGTTCTAAATGTAGTTTGATCAAGCTTGGAGGAGTCTCTTCGTTCTTCTGTCCTGTGAGTTCGGTAACCTTGCGTAGCTGGCGCTTAGCATGTATCTTCCGCAACAATGGCTTCAGTTTTGAGGCCTGAACGACCATTTTCATAAAGTCTGCAATTTGGTCCTTGGGTGCGTAGAGGTTGTCAAATCGTACCTGGTCGACGTGGGGTAGGTATTGCAGATTCAGGGCAAGCTCGTTCATGACGGCGAGATCCGGTTTTTCGTTCAGACGAAACGTAAGCTTCAGATATCTTCCTTCATTTGCGGCCTTGGGCGGCCTGTCGGACTGGACTTGAGGTCGGAGCCAGATTCGGCCGAAGCTGTGGCGCGCCTGATCGAATAGGAGGGGTTTAGGATTGGTACTATCCGGTATTGTATGGTAGACCTCGCGGTATAAGTGGGAGGTGCAAAACCCTTTCGGATTTTCTTCGAGGAGACGTTTCATGGTATCGTGTAGTGCTCTTGTGAACGAATGTGGGAATTTGGGCGCAGGGCTCGTCAAGTTATGCGCAGCCGACGTTAAGAGCTCGAACTTTCGCTTCCCAATATGCTCTTGCGTAAAGGCTCTGGCGGAGTAACAGCAGTCAAGGATCATGAGCTGGTCGCATCTTGGGAGTCGCAAGCAAGTTCGAATGTCGCTGAAGAAGGCAGTGGGGTCACCATTCCCATCTCTTTGAAACTTGCTGTATGAGAAATTAGCAATTTAGGGATAGAGAATACATAAGTAGTCCACATCAAGGCCTTGCACAATGCAGCCGAGTTTCAATGGACTGTCGTGCACTCACGCTGCAAATTTCAATTCTTTGGTCTCCCGACCCTCGTATGCGTGTCCACCGTAATAAATTATCGCAAGATCCTCAGGGCTGTTGTATTTGTGGCAGAAGTCGGCCACTCTGCAATGCAAGGCTGTCTCCCAACAATCCGACGGGATCTCGAGGTACTCGGTATTGAAATGGAACTCATTTTCAAAGAGCTTCCCTAACTTGTCCACCTGAAGCCGCAGTAAGCTTCCTCATACGGTGTGGATCTCCGAGTGAACTGACTTCTCTTTGTTTACAACCCATGTCATCGTCTTCCCATGTTATGAACAGTGCACCCACCCTTCTGTATCCAGTTTTCCCATGACGATACTGTCCCTCGAGTGTCTTGTTGAAAATGATCCGAGCCTCTTCACGTTCCTCATCGCGTTCCTCTCGTTCTATTTCGCTAGCCGATTTGGACCGGGAAAGGTTCGACAGCTGAGACGGAGAAGTGACGGGCACGTCGCTGGAAGGTTTGGGACCGAGAGCAACCATATTGAGTAGCTGAGCGCTACTGCCTAGGAATGTTGCGCATTGGTGGAAGTCTTACGGCATAGAATTACGGGAGCTGCCAATTATATAGAAGACTGTTTGACCTTTCAGCCTCACTAGGCCCCAGCCCTGCGGTTACATTTTAGAGTAGAACTTCAGCGTGGCTGTGCTTATCACTTTGATTCTTTCATCCCTCGTCCGTTCAGCAATCTTAGCAGTCACGGCAGTCTCAATCAAGGAGTGCATACATAAGCCCCTCCCTGCGCCTACTTTGATTCAGCACATATTGATGGATCGATTGAAGAGTAGCAATTGACGCTCATTCGCACGACCGTGCGATGGCTTTCCCATTGCACTCTCGGAATTTATATCCCATGTCCTGGGGAATTTGGCACTCGTCTCGGCTGTACCTCGGCAAAGACCTCTGAGACGAGTGCATTGCCAGGATATGGGTAACACGAAGGAAAGGCCTCTGATCATGGCCAAAACATTTGCTATTTCCACCCTCGCATATTCTAAATGATGACTCTTGATGAGCCGCCTCAATCCTTGCGCACCCGCTAAATCTATGAAGTCATGCCCGTCATACCTTGCTGCGAAAATGTACGATAAAACATTATGTCGTGAACAGTAGTGTACATCCAATGATAAGTAGAGAAGCGAACAAGATGGGTATATCAGTTGCGCTATTGCGATTGGTATAGTGCGTGAGCTTGCCGAAGAACTATAGGAACGGTATGGTGAGCAAATAATGGTCTTTGTGATTAGCAACGTGAAGAAACTTACCTTGCAAAACGCTGGCCTGTCCCTGCAAATGCTCACAGGCGCACTGTAACGTACTGCCGTTCTTGAGATCGAGGATGACGCTGTTTGGCAGCTCCTGACGATCTTGGTCCGGTATATACGGTGGTCGAAACTCGGTAAGGGGGTATGTCTTCGTGACTACTTTGGAATTCTATAGGTTATTGGTTAGCCCGAATTCGCGCCACATTCAATGACTCAATTTACGTTGTCCGACTTCGAAGCCGACAGAACCAGAAAGCCTTGTTCATCAACGACCATGCGCCGTCGCTTCCACAGCTAGAGCACACATTAGCCTCTAGCCCCTAAAATGTGTTCAGTCATAATACCAAAGTGTCGGGAAACTGAATATTCACATCCCCCACATCAACCGCTGTGGAGGGAGCTTCAGCTATCGATTCTTGGCGCTCCATTATAGGAGCTTCCTTAGGACTGGGACTCAGAGCATGGGCAATGCTCCGTCTGGACATCGTCGAGATACTCGACATGCGCTTCATGAGCCGGCTACGCTTCGAATCCTTTCTTTCTTCCTTGATGTCTTCCACACTGGAGAGTCCGCTCATCAGAGAGGAATCGCTTAGGCTTCGAGGAGGCATATCGAGCTCGCTAGCGCGACTGGACTTTGATCGCATACTCGCAAAGGAACCTCGCCTTGCGGTTTGAGGTGTATCAAGCTTTTGCTCCGTGCTTGAGGTCGAACCAGACCGGGCAGACGAACACTGAGCATATCGAGGTCTGGGTGGCTTGAGGGGCGATAGAGGCCGAGGAATCGATTTTTGATGCTCCACCACTAGGGGACTCTGATGAAGTTCGATGACACGCGGTTCAGACACGTTCACTGGAATGTTAGGCGATTTAGCTCTTGCATCTCGAACGATGGTAGTAGTTACTGAAATAGATTCTGATTGTGGACATTTCGCCTTGGTCAGACTGCTGAAGGGGTTCGACTTCACCACCGCCTCAGGAGAAGGTGGTGGCGAGGGATGGCCGGGTTGGGAGCGGCTTTTGCTATAAAGTTTGCTATTTGGATTTGACCCTTTCGGAGGTGTACGAACGGATATTTTGCGCAGAGTGATGAATTGAGACGTGTTGGAGGAAGCGCCTGATTGAGGGCTTGTTGGCCGACTGGAAAGCTGCTCGAGTGCTTTGATTCGCTGCGAAATCCCTGACGAGACACCAGTTTTCTTTGGCATTGGCGGCACTTGTTGATCTTCGGGACGCTGGGAGTGCGAGGCAGAAATTGATCGGAATGACGACGAATCTGGTGGTCTTCTTGAAAAGGCGCTCTCCTCGTTGTCGCTGGGCGAATTGAGAGGACTTGAAACACTTCGAGATGGTCTTTTCGTATCGACCAATCTTTGTTCGCTTTCTGGCCTAGAGAACGCAGGCTTTATGGGAGATCTAGATACTGAGATGGGCTTCGCCTCTTGTACTGTAGCGTACTTGAGCTCCTCCATGAAGGAGTCATCCGAAAGGAAAAGCTCATCTGAATGTTCGGGACTTGAGACCCTCTCGGGCGGATTGAGTATACCACGTCCCCGTATTCGCCTATGTGCTTGCTGTCCGCTGGCAGTGTTGAATGTAGAAGATCGTGTAGCTTCCATTTCATGACCCTGAGTCTGCAACATTGTCGATTGGGGTTGGCCTTCGGTAGCATGCTGCTGTGGAATAATCTGGGTTGGAACTAAAGATCTTTGAGGATCAAGACTCAACTCTTCGTCTTCATCGACTGGCGGTAGTGGTACCTCGTGGGGAATGACGTGATCGCCTGGAGTGCTCATCGCTTCGTGAGAACTACCATGCTTTTCTTGAAGCGTTCTGGGTTGGCCCTCTTCGTCGTGATGGGTATCTACGGCGTTGGTTCCCAGTCGTACTACCCCACATGGAGATGCTGATTCTATGGGTGGAACCTCCTGTGAGGTTTCGTGACCTTTGTGGCTACAATCTGCGGCGGACAATTCCAGGTGTTGCGTACGTGTAATCTCCGGAGCCATTGTTTGTATGGTCTCTGGGGCTAGTATTTGCTCATGCTTCAGGTTTGTGGAGAGGTCCTGTTCCTCTGCTGAGCTGGGGAGATTGGCAATGGCTGGGGACGTTTCTTCAGAGAAAGGGCGTGGGATTGTCCCCTGATCTTCAGAGCTTATGCTGGCTGGCTCCGCGGTATCGTGTAATTCCTTGCTTGCAGAAGCATGATATTCCTCGCCAACAGTGCTCCCTTGAGGCACGATGGACTGACGAAGGGTGTCCTCGTCACGACCATCTGATTGTACGTCAGCATCACCAAGCAGTAAAGGTGGCTCTGTCGGGTTTTCCTCCTGATCCTTCTGTGCCGCAATGTCTTCCCCGTCTGTAATTGATGAGGCTTGCGTTGAGGGTCCCTCAGATGTTTCTGGTATTGAGATTGGAGAAGCCTCGGAGTTGTGGTACTTTTCATTGCTCAGGTCCTTGACTGCCACGTGCACAAGATTGGAATCCACAGCTGAATTCGACTTGTATAGTATCGCGCTAAGAATTGATTCATCTACCTCAGGGATCTTATGCTGCGGCTTCGCATGTGCCTCTTCAGCTGGAGGATCACCTATAGACTGTTGTGCTGCCAATTGCTTCTGCCGTAGCTGAAGGGCTTTCATCAACCGCCTCTTCTCTGGGGTAGACTTCAGGGCCTTTGGTTCTGCCGGCGTTTTTGCGGGTGTTAGGAGGCCATTGTTGACTATCGAGGAGCTTTGATTGCGTGTTTGTCTTGGCGTCACAGGAGCCTTCCGGAGGGTTTCTTGCGGTGTTAGAATTCCTGGAAGAGAGCGCTGCGTTTGTTGAGACGGCCTCGCTTGTCCTAGTCCTTGTCCTGTCTGTGGCGGCGGGGCGGGTTTTCTAGTCGGTATGCGTAGACCAGCAGGTAGTGTTGACACAGGCCGGAAATCATTGGATCGGTCCATGTTATCTGGGCGTCCAACGGATTCTATCGAAGGCCGTGGTCCATACTTCACCTTATGTTTGTAGCCGTACGCGTCGTACAGGTCCCTTGGACTCGATCGGGCGGATTCAGATGATTTTCGACCTTCAACACTAAGCTTGGTCTTATGGTCACTGTACTCAAGCACAGAGCTCGGAGTACTTTCCTGATGTTCTAATTCTCCCGGTGTTGGTGGAAGTGCTTTGTCTATGTTGCTGGTGGTACGCGGTCGTCGTAGATTTCTTCGCGTGTGGTCCTCGTTGGTAATTCCATTCACTTCGCCAGAGCGCGTTTGAGAATCTCCAGATGCTCGATGAGGTAGATTGCCCCGTTCGAAATCCACGGCACCCCTCCTTCGCTTCGTGTCCTCCACCCGGCATTCAGACGCATCTTCTGTTATTCCAGCCAGATTTCGTTGAGGAAGAGAATCGGATGAAGATTTGATTGATGGTGTGGCCGTATGGAGGTAGCATGCCGAAGATATGGCGGATTCATGTAAATCTAATGGCGTGGAGAAAGCGAAGATTGTATCATACGGTGTAAGTCTTTCAGTGACCGATTGAAATTGGACGGAGACTCGAGCTGGTCACATCCATTTTAGCAACCCAATTTCAACCTCGGAATTTGGCTTTCACGAAACCTCACCCTGTAGCAGTCGAGATGTCCCTTCTGGTACATATTTGAGTACCACCTTCCTCCTACGATACTGAATGAAGCCAAGCAGTGGCGACTGCTTTTCATAGGCATTGACAACTTCCTGAACCTCTCCGAGACCTCCATTCCCTCGACCAAGTATGCCCACCTCATCTCGACTTATGTATCTCAGTAGAAACCTGCATACAGCGCCATTAGCTCATTAACTGAATTATGGCAGGCTGTCCTCGACGAACCATCCGCCACCTTCCCCCAGGGCAGATTGATACGCCTCGATCACCTCCGTGCCATCCAGGCCATTGAGAGACATTTCGCCTCTTCATGGACTCTACTGGACGCCTCGTTGTCCTGGCTATTGCAGCAGGATTTTCGAAGGTGATCCGTACTAAATCTATCTCAAACCCTCGGCGATCATCAATCAGGGGGCCGGAGCTTTAGCGTCTATTCTAGACCTTGAGCAAAGGCGTCTTGATCACATATAAACCGTCTGGAGTTTTGATGCAGTCGATGAGGACTACGGAGAATTCAGGATCAAGTGCAGTGTGCGCATGAAAGCAGCGTCTGTCTGCTCCAATTCTCTTTGGTGAGGCACAACATCTCTAGAGATAGTGAAAGCCTGTTCCTGCATTCGCTAGAAATACCCGCTTTACCCCCCTTCAATCCCGCACCAACCACGCTATCAAGCCAAGTCACGTTATAGCGAAATTCCTATCTACCTGATAAAGGCTCCTTCGAGACGATCAGTGAGTGTTAGGCGGCCTTCTCGAGACTGTGCAATGGCTGATTACGCACTACCACCCGTCTCAACACTGCCTACCCTCTCTGCGACCGAGCTTGCTGCGTTTCTTGATCACCTTTTCGAGCCATGCATACCGCTTCATACACTCTCCATCGGACTTCTAAGCGATCAGACATTCTCCTCATATGATGATTGTATCACCAGCATTGGCATTCAGCTCACCGCTCTTGCGGAGTCGGCGTCTACAAGCGATACGCAATGGCTGGAAACCATACTTGGAGCTCATCCAAGATTAGGGGAAAAGAACATATCAAGTAGGCAGAGCCAGGGAGAACAGGCTCAGCTGGCATCAGCAGACGAGGGCGGTCAAGATCAGCTGGTAGAGCTCAATGCGTTGTATGAGCGTACATTCCCAGGGCTAAGATATGTGTAAGTGGATCGAACGAACTTGGGCCCTGATCTTATGCCATGACAGTGTCTTTGTCGATGGTAGAGACCGGCCCACTATATTGAAGGATATGCGGGCACGCATTGATCGAAACAACGCTGGTATAGAGCGCGCAGAGGCCATCAAAGCGATGTGCCAGATAGCAGCGGATCGAGCCCGGAAGCTTGAAGCCTAATACATGTGGGTAGGATTGGGTGTAATCACCCAATAACTGTTCCTTACTGCCATTGAACCTACGACCCGTCGTTTATACACCCACCCTCATCATCCTCGGATGAAGCGGAGAAAATATTCCAGGCGGCGCTATTGAAACTTCGTCCGTCTTCTCGTTTTCCATAACAAGCTTGATCTCCTTCCCACATTGATCAACCTCCGAACAATCAAGTTCGATATTGGCGAAAGACCAGGAGGTGTCGAAGAATTCGGGGTCTGTATCCGAGGACTCTAGTCGACGAAAGTCGCTATATATGGCTTGGCTCTCTACATCAGAGCTACCTTCATCAGCTTCTTCGTCCTCTTCGTCCACATCATCGTCGACAACATCTTCTTCGTAATCAAAAGCATCATAATCGGACGGCATTTGGAAGGTCGCAGGGGGCGCGATAGCCTGTTGGGTCGTCCGGCTTGCCCCTTGAGCAGGACAGAGTCTAATACTGTCAGTATCCGTGGTACTCCAGTTCAAGGTGTGTCCATACGTGGAAGGAGTACGTCCAGTCGAGCAATTGCTTATCTTCATGGCACCCGATGGATCTCTCTTGCTCTTCATCGACCTCCAATTCAGGATTGCAGCCTTTCGGAGCAGCTTGCCACCTGCAAATCTCTGCCTAGCCCAAGCCCCTACCCGCCAGGCTTTTGTACCTATGATGTGGGTAGCGGGGGTAGCGTAGGGCCTGCTGAGTCTAGATGTTACGAGGTTGAGCCGGAGTCTTCGTTTTTTTCGTTGACTTTGGTCGTCCTCATCTACGACATCGTCTTGGGGCCTTGATCTTTTGAGAAATTTCCGAAAAGTTGGTTTCACCGAAGGAGATACAGATGGAAGATGGTCCACTGCCTGGGTTTGAAAGCAGTCCTCGGCCAATGCTTGCGGTTGTCGCTGAGAGACGGTCGACTTGCTGGTGTGAGTGCGACTTATGCCTACACGTGGGCAATCGTTGAGCATATCAACATAGTATGAGGTTCCCATACATGAGATTTAAAGGGTGCGACTGGAAATGCATCTGGGACGAAGGGCAGGTGGTGGAGGACCGTTGTTAATGCTTTCCTTAGTCGGCCTAGAAACGAATTTGAAATACCCCAGTTGGCTCTAATTTAGGCAGATCCGAGGAGCATGATGTTTTTGCAAGAACCTTGACAGACGGCGCATCCGACGAATAGGGTGTCTACCGAAGAGCCTTAAGAGCTAGGCTGCTCCTAAGGTATAGGAGACCTCGTGGATGAACCGTAGATATTCTCCTACAAGCTGCGCTACTGCTAGGTCATTATCCACGTCCGTTGGGCAAGGGCTAGACGTTCCAGTAACGGGTGATTACGAGTCTGATGCGTTCGCTTCTTACGCTTATTAGTCGTGCATGCCTTGAGCGGGGTTCTCCGCAGTCAGCATCAGTCTTGGACCGCGATCCCGTCAACATGTGGGTATTTTTAGCGAGGTATATTCTGTATGGGAGTGTAGAGAAGCACCAGCAAACCCAATAGTAACACTTGAGGACTCTTTGCTTGGTCTCGGATGTTCGAATACAAAGCTTGTTTGGCCAATGCCACGGTAGACTCCAACACATTGATTCGTATAATCGTTTCCATCAGGCGGCGGATCTGCAATTGGGCCTTCTCCAATTTGCGGAGAAGCGGAGATTTCCTGCAGCGCACGGGGCTCTGTGTCGATCATTTCCCATGTGCTCTCTCGTGCATAATGTGGAGGCTATCTCTCCTGGGGATGCCTGTTCCGGCTGTCTGACCATTCACCTGGGTTTCCGACATGTCAGCGCGTTGTGGAGTGCAGCAACAAGCAGCTTGGGTACGCTTGCGGTCGATCCTGGGTCTGCTGTTGCTTCGGTGTTCCGTACCGAGGCCTATCGTACAGTCGAGTCTGTGACGGGGTATAGGTTATTTCGGTAGCCATAGAAAAATGCTACTGTACATAGTAGAAACGAGTGAAGATATAGACCTATCGATCTGTCCTAACCCGAGCATCCACCGTACAGTAATTCCGGTTGGTCTGCCGACTTCGAATGATCTCTTATTAATTTGAGAATAATCGTGCACCACGATACAGATATGAGAGGCACGCGGGGAGCAAAATATATCGGACATTTCTGGCTGAGATCCCTACCAAAGTGTCCAGAATCATTGTGCTATGCGCGTGAGAGGGTAACATAATATTTGTGCACATTTCATAATGCTGCATAGAATAAAGCGGTTAGGGCTACACCAAGCTTCCCGAAGATGCAAGTAATCAAGATCATGCAGAGCAAATTGTGATCAAATGCAAGAAATCTCGAAACACTCTGAAGCTGTATAGAGCTGCAGTGAACCGTCAGCAATGAGTATGCCTGCCGAATTGCATTCGCGATCAGATCATTGCTGGGATGAATCACTTGAAGCCGGTCACGCAAGATGGTGGACACATTACCACATGTTAGAGTAAGAACAGGTATGCAGTCACAGGAAGGAATCTCGGAAGAGGATGCATTGGCACGCCCTAGCATGAGCGAGTCTTCTCATCGCAAGCTCGACCCTATTGAATACTCCGAAGGTAGGATCTTAGCTCGGTCTAAGCCATGGCGAAGCCAAACGTTTCAGCGCAAACGGTGCTCACACTGGAACGGCAGCGCGATCGAAAAGCAAAGTCTATCCAAGCAGATTTATCCCTTCACTCTCAGGGGCTCAGGCAAATACCTCATCCAAATCTGGCAATACCGAAGAAAAGCGGGAGTCGAAGGGTATTGATCCTCTATCGCACGTGTGTTTTACACCGCATAACGCTCAATCGCATTCAGGCTGACATTTTAATCGGCAACAGCATATACTGAAGCGAACGAATACTCCCATACTACTTCCCAAGATGCGTACTAGCGCCCCCTCTGAGGAAGATTCAGGAAAGCCCGAAGTAATCCCAGTGGTCGCGTCAGGTCGGACTTCTTCCGACGCCGTTTTTGGAAGAAGCGAAAGCGTTGTTCCAGGTTCAAAGGATAAGAGGTAAAGTTTCCCAATCCGATCTCGTCAGCATTCCTGCGGCGATTATTGCGGCTAACATACCAACTCAAAATTCCAAGAACGTCTCATGCTGACCAGATTCGATCTGCTGGATTAGGAACCGAGCGAGCTTTTTTAGCCGCTTTGCACCGAAAAAGAAAGATACGCTGCCAGATATCAACGACAATGACTCCGAAGCGGGCGATCGAAGGACTGAGGGTATGGATGCAGAGATATTCTCGCAGCCAATCGGATACATACCCCAATTCCCTTCGCCGCCAAAATACATCAAGGTACGATCCCATGGCAAGAAAGACAAGGATTTCAATAGGGTGTTCCTAGCACAGGAGCTGAGGGGAAGGACCGGCGTTGAAATCGCACAGTCCGGCGGAAGGCTGGTCAAGAACGGAGCCTATAAGCATGGAGACAAGGAAGGTAATGCCATATGGGCGATGGAATTTTCAAAAGATGGCAAACACTTGGCAGCTGGAGGAAAGGATTATGTTGTCAGGGTCTGGCAGGTTATATCAGCGAAGGAAGACCGACTTGCGCACGAGACAGAGGAAAGTAGACCAGGAAAAGAAAGCGAGAGCATTCGCTTGAGCGCACCAGTCTTTAAAACAAAAACGGTACGGGAATACGGAGGTCACGAAGCAAGTATCCTGGATTTGAGTTGGAGCAAAGTGAGTTGTGAAAACGCCAAGGTTGACGAGACTGACACATGTCAGAACAACTTTTTGATTTCATCATCAATGGATAAGACTGTACGACTATGGCACTTGAGCCGTCAAGAATGCCTCTGCGTATTCAAGCATAGCGATTTTGTAACTTCCATTCAATTTCATCCCCGCGATGACCGCTTCTTCCTGGCTGGTTCGCTAGATTCCAAGCTCCGGTTGTGGAGTATACCGGACAAAAGCGTTGCCTACTCCAACCAATTACAAGACCTGATCACAGCCGTAACGTTTACTCCAGACGGGAAGACAGCTATTGCAGGATGTCTGAGTGGTTTATGTCTATTCTACGACACTGATGGCCTCAAGTATCAGACACAGTTACATGTACGCTCTGCACATGGAAAAAACGCGAAAGGGAGTAAAATAACTGGTATACAAGCGATCAACTATCCACCAGACCAGCCCAACGCCGAAGTCAAGCTGCTCATCACAAGCAACGATTCCCGAGTGCGTGTCTATAATCTTAGGGACAAGGGCCTGGAGCTGAAGCTCAAAGGCAATGAAAATTCATGCAGCCAGATACATGCATCATTTAGCGACAACGCTCAATACATCATATGTGGTAGCGAGGATCGCAAAGCATACATCTGGTCTACGGGACAGCCTGAGACAGAAAGGGAGAAGAGACCCATGGAAATGTTCGAGGCACACTCGGCTATTGTCACGACTGCGATTATGGCTCCAACGAAAACAAGACAGCTTCTCAGCACGTCGGGTGACCCGCTCTACGATTTGTGCAATCCTCCGCCTGTGACACTGATCAGCCGATCTCAGTCTCAAGCGTCCTTCCTACCTCCCATTGACGATGGTCGGCAGCCCGACGCGAGCTTTCCAGCTACTCCTGCAACACCTAACTTGACTAACGCTACAAAGCCAGAAGAATCACCGGCCTACCTATCCCGATGTACCCACCCTGACGGTAACATCATTGTCACCGCCGATTTCCAAGGCCACATCAAGGTCTTCCGTCAGGATTGTGCCTACCAGAACCGCCTCCGAAGCAACGATAGCAACGCTGTTTTCTCTAAGAAGATGCTTGGCCAAACGAATTCGGTGAACACCAAGCGTAGCAGTCGGTCCTTCCGAGACCCCCTACAGACAGGCCACCCGTCATCCGAACGCATACTCTCATGGCGGCAATCGATCGGTAGTAACAACGGCAGCCTCGACAATTTCCGTTTGAAGCACCAAAGGAGCAGTTCGCCTCACAAATCCATTCAGAACGCTGGCCGCCATCCGAGTCGGTCAACGACCAAATCGACATCCCAACAACACAGCCCGCAACCCTCATTCGACGATTCGAAGAACATGCTGGCACCATCGCCAGACCTGTCGCGGCAAGATCATACCACGAATGCTTCTACCAACAAAGCCGCGGACATTGCTGTAAATCCGCTCATGCTGCAAGGCGAACAAAGCTACATGTTTTGGAACCAGTCAGTGTACCAAGCTCAAGCGTCAGCTCAATCACATCTCGATCCCCACAAGAGGAATGGCTATTCCCAAGCTACGAGCACGGCAGGCAGCAGTAACGCCAGCGTAGATGGACACCCTGCCCATCTCGGTGTACCTCTCAACCGAGCGACAACGACTGTCAGTCGACTCAGCAGCGAGGGCCAAAGCGATGCCAGTGCGAGCCCGCAGGAGGACGGGGCGAAGGAGGTGATTTGTAGGAAGTGTGGTGGTAGGAGTTTCAAGGCCAGGACCGTAGGGGGCAAGCCGATACTGAAGTGTGAGAGCTGTGGGGAGGCTGTATAACTGCATCATTCTGGCGAGAAGGCGCCTGCATGTGACATGGGCGTAGCATCGTATTGGATCGAATGCCGAGATGTGCAGTCCAATTATGTATGTTGTAGCTCGTGTCATCAACGTTAGATTCAGTGACCTGTTCCTAGAATACTGATACAATACCATCGGCCATGTCTGGTTCAGAGCATGGAACAGATCAGCCGATATATGTACATAAGCTGACATCAGCCAGATTGAGCAATTGTTAGCCTAGAGCTTACAATCTAGGGAGTCCAGGCCGCTAGGTTCTCGCACACCGACTGGGAACTAGCGCCAACATCTTCTCATTCGCTGCTTCGCATCTTGAATTTTCTTCAGCTTTGGTATCTCGTATAAAATGATAGAACCCGGTCTCGTCCGATATATGAGTCTGAGAGATTACCCACCATGACTCCTCTTCACCAGTGACTGCTGCCTACCTCGCAGCAAATCGCAAATATATGACATGTGGGTGGCTTCGCTAGGCAGCAATTTTCGACATATTCTAGACATCTGCGTTGTAAGAAGAGGTTTTCATGAACATTATAGTCTCTCTCTCTCTCTTGTTCTACGCAGAGTGACCGATCACATACCAAAATCCTACTGTACTCGGCCTCGTGTTTGCTCCTCCAAAACCCCACCATGTTTCTATCTGCCTATCCTCTATCACTCCTCCAGACCCTGACTAGTGCTACCTGCCTCTACGGACTCTACTACACATATTGGCAACTCACAGTAGGCGCCAGCCGCCGTCATCTGGCTGCTAGCAGAGGCTGTCAACCAGTCCGGACATGGCACGCCTGGGACCCTCTGTTTGGTCTCGGTTTTTTGCGGGAAAGCTATCGAAACCTGAAATCTCATACGATGCTTGAGTCGATGCAGCGACGATTTGAGCGAGTGGGGACCAATACGGCTAGTATCAATTTGTTGGGTTCTACGTAAGTTGGAGTTTATTTTGCGATGCTTTTGGAAAAAGATACGGATGAAGGGTCACTTGTTGGGGGCTTAGTGCTGTCGACTGAAGAGTGCTTACTAGAGATGGCCAGATATATAACAACCATTGAGCCTGAAATTATCAAATCTGTCCTAGCGACAGACTTCAAGTCGTTCGGCCTAAGCGAAAGTCGAAGAAACCTTCTAAAACCTTTTCTTGGTGAAGGTATCTTCACCACTAATGGCGCGGCGTGGCACCATTCGCGGGAGATGCTGAGGCCTAACTTCGTGAGGAGCCAGGTGGGTGATATCGAGATGTTCGAAAGGCATGTTCAAAATGTGTTCCACTCTATTCCAAGGGATGGTTCAATGGTGACACTGCAGGATATTTTCTTGAGTATGACTCTGGATATAGCGACTGAATTCTTGTTTGGTGTGAGCACGGGATGCTTGGAGCCAGGCGGCGGGAACAAGGAGGCAGAGAGCTTCGTCAAAGCGTTCAATTATGCCCAGAATTATCTCGAAGCGCAGGAAGAGAGATGGGGTTTTCTAAGTCTGTTTTTGCCGAATGCGAGGCTAAAAAGAGAGCATAAGGTCGTCCACTGTAAGTCTCGGCAACCCTTGTTAAGCCTCCTGCCACCGCTAGTTCCGCCGTTCTGATTGCACCTCATAGCTTTTGTGGATTCTATTGTCGAAAAAGCCATGAGAAGTCAAGCAGATTACGAATCCGAAAAGGAAAAAGGACTAAGCAATCGCTACGTCTTCCTGCACGAGCTCTGCTCCCAAACAACGGACAAAATCAAGATCCGCGCTGAACTCCTCAATATTCTCCTTGCAGGCCGCGACAGCACAGCCGCTCTTTTGTCAAACGTATGGTTCGAACTGTCCAAACGTCCTGCCATCTGGAGTCGACTTCGTAGTGAAGTCGACGCTCTCGACAACGAATTACCGACATTCGAGATGCTCAAGGAGATGAAATACCTTCGTGCCGTTTTCAATGAGTCGCTTCGTCTGTATCCGATTGTGCCGGAGAACGATCGGCAAGCCGTGCAGGATACGGTATTACCAATTGGTGGCGGCGAAGATGCCCAATCCCCATTTCTTATCAAGAAGGGGGAATTGGTGTATTGGAGCTTGTGGACTATGCATCGACGAAAAGATATCTATGGTGAAGACGCTGAGGAGTTCAAGCCAGAGAGGTGGTTGGACGAGGATGGGAAAAGGGGATTGAGGGTAGGTTGGGAGTATCTGCCGTTCAACGGAGGGCCAAGGATCTGTATTGGTCGTGAGTATTGTCTGTCCCAAGCTCTCAAGTTGAGAGTTGAATGGGACTTGGGTAGCTGACTGCCAGCAGAGCAATTTGCGCTAACGGAAGCGTCGTATGTCACTGTGAGGTTGATGCAAGAGTTTGGGGAGATTGAAAGTCGAGATCCGGAGCCATGGAGGGAGAAGCTCAGCTTGACGTGTACGGGGTTGGGTGGGTGTAAGATCGTACTGACGCCGAGGGCTTAAACATTTGGGCCACGAGCTAGTGCGGTTTCTTGAAAATCGATTGCTTGGTTTGTATATCTAGTATACATCTCTGCTCATTCCGAGATTATTCTGGGGCGTCAGATAGGTAGATGCTGTGAATTATGGAGGTATTTTTACTGTATAATATGGAGATTCGGCAAATAAGCCGCGGTGACCTTTAGACCGATTGACATTCTGTATTAAGGAGCAGCATGATAACGATCGTCTCGTACTATACCCAAGACCTATCCTTCGCAAGTGATGCAATTTCAAACATGATTGCCAACACCTATGGGTACAACAGTAGACTCTCGGTGAGTTCGGATAGGGGGTCGCTTTCGCTCCGGGTGATCCTTGGCATTTCTTGGCATCAGGTTGCGGTTTTCTTCTCTCACACGGTAAGCTTTTTCCCGAAACGCCGTATTAGCAGGTTGACGTCAAAATGGCTGATGATCAGGCACAAGAAATGCCAAACGTCAATAAAGATGATATCCCGGAGGTGATGGAAATCGAGAGCCTCTGCATGAACTGCCACGAAGATGTGAGCATGGATGCGAACACCATCGTAGATGTCACCTGATGATCCCTCAGGGCATGACAAGACTTCTTTACTTCCACATTCCCCATTTCCGTGAAGTGCTTCTAAGTTCATTCTCCTGCGACCACTGCGGCCATGAAGACAAATCCGTTCGTCCCGCCGGCAAGATCCAAGAGAAAGGCTCAAAGTACACCCTCAAAGTCGACAACGAAAAAGACCTCCAGCGACAAATCGTCCGCAATGACACAGCCGTCTTACGTATCGAAGATCTCGACCTGGAAATGCCGACCGGTGGCAGCGAACTCACCAATATCGAAGGCACCCTCCTCAAAATCTCCACCGAACTCGAAACCGGCCAAGCATCCCGCAAGGACCATGACCCAACTCTCTACGAAGCCCTCCAGCCCATCGTCGAGAAATTACAGCGTATGATGCAGGACCGCAGCGTCCCCTTCACAATCTCAATCGACGACCCCTCAGGAAACTCCTTCATCGAGCCCCTCCCCACCGACACCGGTCCCAAATACATCCGACAGGACTATCTCCGCTCCCCATCCCAAAACGAAGCCCTCGGCCTCTTCATCCCAGAGGATCCAGCCCCCCTCGACACCACCACCACCACCTCAGATCCCCTCGACAGCTCCATCGTCCTCGACACAGTCTACACTCTCCACGAAACCTGCCCCGCCTGCACCGCCCCCTGCCAAGTCCACGTCCACAAAATCGACATCCCGCACTTCAGAGAAGTAATGATCTTCGCCACCAACTGCTCCAGCTGCGGCTACCGCACCAGCGACGTCAAGACCGGCGGCGCCGTGCCCGAGCGCGGGCGCAAAATCACGCTGCAAGTGCTGAACGTGCAGGATCTGTCGCGGGACCTGTTGAAGTCGGAGACGTGCGTGCTGTCGTGTCCGGAGCTGGGATTGCAGGTTGAGCCGGGCACGTTGGGGGGACGTTTCACGACCGTGGAGGGGATCCTGGTGCAGTTTCGGGATCAGCTGTGGGGTACGGTGTATGACGCTGAGGGCAAGGGCGAGGGTGTCAGTGGAGGTGATGCTATGGATGAGGGTACGAAGAAGGATTGGGATGTGTTCTTCCAGAAGCTAGATTCGGCATTGAAGCTGGAGACGACGTTTAGTATTGTCTTGGAGGATCCGATGGCGAATAGCTACGTTCAGAGCTTGAGTGATGAGGACATCGATCCGCAGATTCGGACGGAGGATTATGAGCGGACGGAGGATGAGAAGGAGGATTTGGGATTGAATGATATGGTACTTGAAGGGTATGAGCAGGTGTAGGTAGATGCCGGGGCGTGTTCACGATTAGAAATGAAATTTGTTGCACAGAGTGTTTGGTAATTATAACCATTTCAACTACAACCTCAACTTGCAATCGTCCAACCTCATCCCCTATAATATACCCAAAGTAACCAAATCTCACGCCTGAAAACCCTACTCTGTCACAATCCCAGTTCCTATCAAAGCAACCTTCTCATAATTTCAAACCCGACAAAAGTATCCAATGACTTCCTAAGCCAATTAATCAAAGCAACATCTTCACAATTTCGAACCCGACAAAAGTATCCAAATCCTACCTAAGCCAGTTCATCAAAGCAACATCCTCACAATTTCGAAGCTGACAACAGTATCTAAATGCAAGAGTACTTCCTGAGCTAGTTTAAAAAGTACCATATTACAAAATCCCGAATAATCATAGATCAAGTACCTGGCTCCACCCCAAGCCCCTATGATCACTATTTCCCGGACTTCAATCTCAACATCTCTCCCCGCTGAGATGATCCAGCGCCAGGAATGACCAATTCTTTGTTGTTGGGTAAGCCTGCTAGCCGTGTGGAATTGCTTGAAGTTGAGTAGATGCGTGACGTTAGATGATGGGTAGCGTCTTGGCATATTGATCTCAAGCCTTTCTTCACTTCCTTTCCACAACTTTTCCTAGTTCTTTCGCAAAATCAGCAACATCCCACAACTACAACAGGTACACCTTTTTGTCTTCAATATCGACTTGATGATAGCAACTTGTACATTCACACTGTGACAGCATATCTTGTAGGCAAATAATCAACGTCCTTGATTCGAAATCTCAAGTGAGGTGAGCAATAATCTTCCTCAATTCGCCGCTCAACACTCTCACACAATTCCACCTTGCCCTTGACTTACACTGGCTGACCATTGACGATAGATCCAGAGATCGACTCGTTCCTAGTCAGTCGCACCTTGCTTGGCTGAATTAGCCAGGCTTCGAGATCTCATCCACTCACTCTCATAGATGTGTACTCAGCTTAACGACTGGTTTTGAAATCATCGAGTCCAGACACCTCGCTCAATCAAAGCCGGACTCACTGTCAGATCCAAGGTATGTTATCCTTCCTCCAGATGGATATGGGCACATCTAACCCCAACCAGATCCTCAACATGACGAATTTCTTTGCGCTGCCTCTGGAACTGCGCCGTCAGATTTACGGCTACGTCATCTGGAATTCAGATATCAAGTACCCGTTCAACCCACAGCGGTATGGTAGCATCCTGTAGAGTCAATAACATAAGCGCGATGCACTAACGATCATCTTAGCGATCGAGAAGAGGACAACAAGCAACCTCATGAAATCGTGTGCACTCACCCCAGAATTTGCGACGAATTTCTCAATGTCTTATACGGAAGAACACAGATAGAGCTCCAAACCATACATGATAACGATGATATCAAAACCAGCAAGGACAGCCGCAAAAATTTTGCGACCTTCATACAAGAGGGCCGGATTCGCCACTTCGACCAAATAAAATACATCACGTTTAATTACCATGACCACTCAGATCTAGACGAGGATTCAGATGTGGATTGCAGCCGCAATGGCCAGTTGTCAGAAGCGATTCAATTTTTGGCTGGTTGCGGATGCCGTCTTCGTGCCTTCAGTCTCATGATTGAACTAAGCGGCACGGATGACAAATATCCAGATTCGAATTCCTGGCGTACGAAGCTGCTAGGTGGAACTTCAATGACCGATGCTTTGAGTACTCTTGATGTTTCCGACTCCATCGTGATTGACTTGCGGGATGACCGGCATATGAACAAAGGGGTGAAGCTGGTGACGAATATGGTCAAGGAGATTGCAAGTAGGAAGAGTTGGGACTCTTGGCGAAGGAGAGAACGGAAGTATGCAGATGAGGACGAACAACTCTGGAAATGGAGGCTCAAGCCCTCTCAAGTTTAGGTAAAATGTCCTTAAATATGGTATTCTTAGAGGAGAAAAGAAGATTGAAAAGGCGGCAGACTCCTTGTGAACTGCAAAATGACATTATCGCAGCATGACATCTTCCCTTTGTTTCGTACGCCATGGATGTTTCTTGCTAACTTGAGGGAAAGGTCGGTTCGCATTAGTGAGCACATTAATAATGGAGATGGACAGATTATCCAGCCTGAGAGTCTACCCTAGGTGGCATGTCATCCAGGTCTCTTGTAACTTCGATGAAAGAGTGGAGATGAAGCCTTCGTCTGGTAGAAGACGCAGATATTTGACCAATGTCGTCGCCAGAATTCACTCCCTAATGGGAGAATTGAAACGAACAGTATCGAGTTCTCCACTTGCCTAATTTACTCCATACAGTGTTCGCTCTCCAGGAACAGATTGATAATCACAGTTTTACCGGCTTCACAGCCATGTCGGACCTTAACAGCACTTGGAAAGCTATTATAGCTCGAGAACTATGGTTTCCGGGATCTTAAATTCAGCATAGCAAAGACAAGCTGAAGTGCTTCTTGAGGGCCTTTAGACAAAGACGTCCGATAACCTGGGTCAAGATACTCACCATAACCTTTGCTTATCGATATGGTAGGTCCAATTATGGAACTCTCCCGGCTCTCTCCCTGGCTCATGAAGTCTCAATCATTGAAATCAATCCGACAAGGGAAATCCGGACCTTCCAACACTACCAGTCAAAGTGATTCGAGATCATCACCGCAGACGACAATTCTTACCAATAAGCTCACGCAAGGGAGCCGCAACCTGTGCGAGAATCTGCAATGCTGACAGAATAGGGCGCCGGATTTGAAGAACAGCTGTGCAGCCAGATCGAGCGCCGTTGCGGGAACGTCATCGCTTGCGTTGAAGGTGCTTGAAAGGTGTGTTTACTATATTACTTTTGCATGGCTCTTGGGCGTCTCTTCCGCTTGTAATTACGGATGGTAGAGTCTTCGAGCGACTTGGAAGGAAGAAGGGTACCGATTTCCCTCCCCAGACGCTAAGTGGGTTCATCCGAACCCATTCCTTCCGTTGATTTTGGAAATTTCCTAGCTATAAGGTGCGGAGAATCACGTCGCTGAGCACTTTGCAAAGCACACCAACGAGGTTGTTTCATTGGAGGTTACTCTCTTCCCGCATGTAAGGCCTCCCAAGGGCGCATGAGCTGGCACCGTGCCTCACAAGCCACGTTGTAGCTGGTCAGCAAATGTTGGCAGTCACGCACGATTCGCCGTTGCTATTCGCTCCTGTGGAGAGTTTGTGGGTTGAGGCTGGCTGGGATTTGAGGGCTGAGGCTGGCCGAAGGATCTGTTTCAGAGTGGGGTGTGTCAACATGGCACCGCGGTAAGCGATATAATTCGGACACTTTGGTAGGGATCTCGGTTAAAAGTGTCCGAATTATGTTACTCACCGCGTGCATGGACAGTCAAAGTGCACTCGCACAGGGGAAATCTCTCGTACTGCGACGGTCGTCCGCCCTTGAGTAGGCTTTTTGGAAGTTGTTGTGCCCACCAAGGACGGTATATCAGCGAATGTATTCGGGGCGATCATCGTTCCAATCACCGTTGCATGTTCTCAGGGCTCACTTCTGACTATTGTTGGACCAGTCGGAACGTAGGAAAATCCCAATAGGTTGGAAATACAAGACGAAGATTAGGTGGGGGGCCTTGTCAGCTTAAGATACCTTACCTTAGATATGTCGTATCAATCGCTGAAACTCACTCAGCCCTCCCGCAAGGCGCAGGCAACGACGGAAGGATCCATGTCAGCTCGCGACGGGGATTGTTGGAGCGTTTCATGATACTGAACCTGGTCAAGGTATGGTAGTTCTCGAGCGAACATAGCAAAGAAAGGGGCCGATTACAGCTCGAATGTTGCAAGAACAACGACCTAGCGCTGTAATTCGGAGTAACCATTAACCAAGGTACTTTACCTTGCTTTACATTGTCACTGCTTGGCACCACACTACACTATTAGGCTTTCAATAGGTTGCACGACCATACTCTGTAGGATGCAGCCTTCAGACCTGACAATCAGACACCGTGGTTGCCAAGACTTTGTGCTGGCGCCCCACGACCAACAGAAAGGACACGATGGACACGATGCGACGTGACTCTTAGGGACATTCAGCTCCACTAACTCAGGCCGTCGATAGCTTTACTTTAAGTAGCCAACTAAGCACTAGCCTAGCACGCAACTTTCGCGATTTGAGTTTCCGGCTGATAAAGGGCTTGCTTAGCACAGGCGGAGTCTCGGACGCTACTGTATGCTTGGGCTGATCCAACGAACTAACAAAGGCAGGCACAATTCGATGCTTTTTATAAAGACCGACCATGGCCGCCGCACTCGCAGGACCTGTGTCTCAGATTCAAAGGTACCATACTGCATATATTCAGTTACATCTGATCGATCAGAACGCCCAATACGACCGTTTGCATGACACTTGCTTCCCAAGAGAACGCCTTCATTCCTCGCGGACATACTCGGAATTCATTCTCGAATCCGTCATTATCTCCTCGACCCCCGCATCGGAGAGTACTTCGCATTACATGATCGCAGCTTTCTTTACAGAGAACCCAGGAATTACCACTTTCATCATGGCCGGACTAGAGTAAGCTTCTTCTCTGTCTATTTCTATGTCATCGTCTAACACCAGCCTAGACTCTTCATCTTCGGCCTTACTGCCGCCTTCATGGCCGGATTAGCTCCGAGCTCCCCCACCTTCAGGCCCTCGGAACAACAAAGCAGCAAAACCACCTCCGCGGCAGATAGCCTCCTTTGTGTGCCTCGCTATAGCTTCTTCAGCGATCCTTTCGGCAGCAGCGGAGGAAAGGGCTGTGCGGCAGAAGCTCTGAACAATCGGTCCTTTGATGATCAAGTGGAGGACTTGATGGATAATCCGTGGTGATTAGCCCGGAGAAGGGGAAGAAATGACGTGACCTGTGGCACCATTGACGGGCTACGATCGTTGCGGAATTCATACAGTCTTTGACGCCACGTCCCTTCGCACTGACCGTTTTGGCACATCACGACCAAATACGAAGACATAGTCAGCCAGCCATGGCCTGGCTGAATTCGAACTCAGTCAGCCACGGTCAAAATGAAGAAGGGTTCAGCCAGCCACGGTCGTGCGGTGACCGTAGCGCCCACTATGGAGTACACGCCGACTTCTCCGAGGGGCAGCTTGCACACACTAGCGCCTTCACCATGTCTTGGCTCACCAGATGACTTTGGGGAGCAGCGATCGGGAGTGGAAGGAACCGACTCAAGTCAACTGGACGAAGGGCGGTCAATCCCATGCTGTGGATGGAAGCGCTGTGAATGGAGGGTCGATCGATGATTAGCGCATCCAGATTAGGGGATGTGGAGAGGGGTCGCCTGGGCAAGGCCGCGCGAGGCGCACACATCGAAAGCTGAAAATCCGAAAAGGGCCATTGAGATATGCGAGGTGCAACACGTTCCACGCCAATGAGATCTTAGTCCGAGACTAAGATCTGGTTCACCGAATGAGATTAGGGATTTCCGGTGATCTGGTACGGAGTACAAGCGTGAAGACTCGGAGATTCTAGAACCTTTCTTGTGCGCTGTTCAATTTGAAGGCTTGGCGGGGCTTATTGAGACACTCTTGGCGCACCACTGTGCAAAACGCCAAACTTTGACTCTTGCGCTTGTTGAGAATTTTCTTATCAGCAGTGTGTGGCATCGAGCCAGCTCGATGCCAACTCTCAGTGGTCGTTGCTCGGAGAAGCATGGTCTTCAGTACCGCTGATCGAATATCGACATATGTAGTTACTCTTGGACAAATTCATAAAGCAATGCCTTATCTCATGAGAGCGTGAATCTGAGTATTCTATTCATTGGCCACGATCGTTTGTATATAGTTGTTGTCAGCTTCGAGTGCTACGTCGTACTGAGCAGTGCATGCTCGAATCAGTACTACCATGACGCCACTTGAAATCTCACCTTCATAACGACGATACTATAACCGGGTCTGTGAAGAAAAGGTGTCCTTCGATAGGGACGTTCCGAGTCCTGTATTCTATGATGCTTTTACAGCCATCATCATGGAGATAACGCCCCACAATCAATTCCTGAAACTGGCATTGAAACTCTTTGCCTTATAGACTTCGGAATGTTGAACAGCAATCCATATCCATCCACTCCCCTACTTCCCAAACACTTAGGTCATGATGTGATTCAAAGTACAGAATAACATACGCTGCCTTTCAGCCAACAATGCACTACGGGTCTAAAAGGGCTATCCTAATGGCTTTGAGGAGGAGGAGGAGGAGGAGGAGGATGATTTAAAGGGGGGGATGATGATTGGGGACTGTGGAATGAGCTGCCGTTGACTCTCGTATTCTATGCTTATATGCCTAGATATGCTCTGTTTCCACATCAAGAAATGGAGCATGTTTTGCGGAGTATGGAAGGTAATTATGATGCTTTCTTCGTGGCTATTCTAGTATATATGCCTTCCAAAATCCACCAATGAACCCATCTCATTCCCCTCGTTCTACCTTTCCCACACCATCGCCATCAATACTCGACTCCGTATCACCGCCCTCTCCTTCCTTGCCCCTGTGGGCCTGCACCATGCACCATGCTCTTAGATGTGGGGATTGCGTAGAGATTGAGGAGTTAGTTGATCTGGAGAGGGAGTAGTTCTGATGTATGGAAGTATAGACCCGTGGATATCCTGAGTGGTGGATTGGGGAAGGCTGCGTCTACCACGTCTTCAACCCCTATTCTACGATGATTTTACGCCTTGTTAGGGGTTTGAGAGGTGGTGTGGAGGTCCTTTGGTGTTTGGTTCTGTTTTTGGCTATAGATGTCGGTTGCAGAGCGGGGGAGTGGTGGAGGAGATATGGATTTTGTGAATTTCATATTCCACGAGGGTTACTACTAAACGCGTCTAGCGCGCGGGAGAACATCGTCATCATTTGGCAATTTTCCGGGGGACAGATGATCCTATGAGGCGATGTAGATTGTTCCTTATAATTACTCTACCTTATGAGCGTGGGAGGCTTGACCAATAAGGTTGCCATGATGGTCTTGAGAAGTTGAAGTCTCGGCTGTTCTGCTCTCAATGGCGAGCAGAAGGGTTACATCCACTCTTTTGGTCGTTCAGTCCGCTTTTGGTGTATGAGAACTATTCCGCAGTCTACAATGATGGGCTTGGGGACCATCGGACCCAGAGGCATTCGATCTGCTCGCCTGGTCCCAACACAATGTTGTCTCCGGCGCACATATACGGCCCCAAGCTATAGCGTACCCGCCACTGTGGATATATCACAGGCAGAAGTCCAGTCTGCCAAGGATTACTGCTCTGGTCTGCTTCAGTATGTACTTGTCTTCTTCCACGGTGAGATCTGAGATAGCGTCGCTGACCTCATTAGGAAATTCGACTCTCCCTCTCACACCCTGCTGGCTTTCATACCTCCCCCAAACCAAACCGCCTACCTCGCCATTCGTGCGTTCAACATCGAAACATCTCGTATAGCCGACTCTGTCTCCAACTCAACAGTTGGTGCCATGCGATTTCAGTTCTGGCGTGACAACGTCAATCGCGCCTTCGCTGGTTCGCCTCCCAAGCAGCCTGTGTCAATATTGCTTGCCCACGTATTGTCTGACCTTGACGACCGCAGTGGTGGGACTGCCAAATTGAGCAAGAGCTGGTTTATGAGGATTATTGCAGAGCGAGAGAAGTACATCAACAATGCGCCATACCCTACACTGGAAGCACTAGAGAAATATGGAGAGAACACATACTCGACACTACTCTACCTGACACTACAAGCTTTGCCTATGGGAAGTGTAACGGCCGATCATATCGCAAGTCACATTGGAAAAGCCGCGGGTATTACTGCCGTGTTGCGCGGGTTACCGCTCGTCGCATTTCCAGCTGCACCTCGGCATCACTCGAACTCTGCTCCTCTGGGTGGCACCTTGGATAGCCAACGCACGAGTCAAGGGAGTGTCACTCTACCACTGGACGTGATGGCAAAAGCAGGTGTAAGAGACGAAGACGTACTACGAAAGGGAGCCGAGGCGGAGGGATTACGGGATGCGGTCTTTGAAGTCGCTACGAGGGCGAGCGATCATTTGATCACAGCAAGGCAGATGCTGAAGAATGTATACGCTGGGGAAGAGGTGGGGCATGACTTCGAGCATGAGGGCGAGGAAGAGCATCTACAGAACAGCAGTACGAAGAGCAAAGGGGTGCAGCAGAAGGAGGAGGTGGAGAGGGCCTTCGGAGTCTTCATGCCGGCTGTATCGACAGAGCTGTGGCTGAACAAGCTGCAGAAGCTGGACTTTGATGTTTTCAGGGAAGATTTGAGGAGGCGAGAGTGGAAAATCCCTTTCAAGGCGTTCTTTGCCTACAGGAAGAGGATGTTTTGAGGGTATCGTCTATCCAAGGCGTCACTTCAGGGGAAATGGATCCCCAGTCAAGCAGATCGAATGGGGCTGGTTGTAAGCTGGAGGACCAATCTCATGAGCTGAGAGACTACAGAGCCACGCAATATTGGTCGTCAATGCGCTTCAGCTGCACAGCTTCGTGGCAATATCCGCAAAAAATCGAAGTTTCCGTGGCTGCTGGACCTTATCTCATCCATATCGGACTGAGGTTAGTCTCATCTCACTAACGCCCCCGCGCTTGCCATATCAAGGTCACATGGGTGAAGCGATGTCAGGTCAACGTTTGAAGTCCTTGCCCAAACTAACATGGAATGATCCATAGGAGCACCGAGACTGCGACTGGTCGCTGTTCTACCACCCAAAACTTGCCTCATTGATGGTAACACGAGCTCAGCCAAGTGAGACAAGAGCTGCAGACAGTCAAATCAGCTTCCAATCTTCACTGTGTTCTTACATTCACTGAAAATCACTTCCGCAAGCTCAGAGTTATATCCATAAACTTAGTGCTCCCGATCGGAAATTCACGCATCTCGGCGTTCTCTGCACTGGTGAAGGTTGGACGGAGATATACCCTTAGCACATTTTGGAGGATGTACGTGAGATTTGCCCTTGAGCATACCACCGAGGTTCACTATGGTAATTGGAGGCGAGGCTTTCCTCTCCTGGTTCTGGGACATGAGCGCAGCCATCCTGGTCACCAACCACTTCACCGAAATTTATTGCATCTACTTTTGTTCAATATCCATTTCTTTCCCAAAACCTTCGTCAATCTCAGAATTCACTTCCCCCCTCTATCAGATTTTCAGCCCAAGAGTGATTGAGCATTCATTGCAGAAACTCACATTCTCTCCATCCTCTCCATTCACTCGTGAAACTTCCACTCCACTTCACAAGTAAGGTACTCTTCGTGACCACTCTTCTCCATAAACACCTTCATCCATCGCCAACCCACAAGCTTCGACCTTCCTTCTACATCTTTCCTCGAGTCAAATCTTCTAAGTAAAAGTTCGTCTACTGCATTCATCTTTCTCCACTGTTGACATCTCTTCTATCGTGCACCGTCCCTTGACAATCATTTAATGTTGCTGATAAGTTCTGTCTGCCATCTGCACTTTTCTTTTCTTTTATATATATACGCTTTCATTCCACATTTCTCTATTAATCCGCTTCAACGCTACTATACAAGTTTTCATGTATTAGATCTTCAACTGCCGCGGCCGAAATTCCCACCCTCTTAAACAGAATAATAACAGAGCTACTTCCGTCATAAAGCATAGATCGTTTCATCGCTCTCTGCTTTCTTGCTTGCTAAGCGCACAAAACTACACCGACGACATCTCTTCTCCGCCGCAAACCCTCGTCGAAGCACTCAACACTCTCGCCATCCATCCCATATCTCTCCCCTTCATACACAATATAATCGGCCCAACGTCCTGGGCTGCCGTCCGTATTACGCCTGCATCTACCAACACTTCGCAGCCAACTAACCCTTTCCACACTACCCTACGCCTACGATACCGTCACTTGCAATGGGAGTTGAGTTGTTATCGGACCTTCTCTCATTTGAGAAGTATTGATTCTCACGGCGGGATCTCAGTAGCCTTGGACAGTCTTCCTTTTTCTAATGAATGTGCAGTCTGGAAGTCTTGATTTGAGGTATATAGATGTGAGATTTGTTCTCACTGACTGGTGAGAAGTAGCTCACCTGCATCTGGATGGGAAAGGTGAAGTTTTTTTGGGGGGCATTTTGAACTGCGTTTAGCCGTCACATGCTGGGAAAATCGACTGTTGTGACTGTGGAAGATTGAATCTTCTAATGTTTGTGGTATGAAAGCATACGATATGGAGACGTTTCTTTTTTCGAACAACGGCACTTGAGATGGGGACGATGAAAACTGGTTTCTCCTCAAACCAGCAGATTGGAAACTATAAAGCCTGTGCCATCCTCGGGAAGAGTCTGAAGAACTATATATATAGTGAGCATACTGCATTTCAGAGCCTTCGACGTCGTGATGGGATTCCACACCACATGAGCTGGAGCCGGAGAAACCCTCGTTTTCCACGCCAACTTCTACGAAAAGTACAGTGCACAAGCACCGAGAGTTCAACTCGTGCAAGCACAAATGGCCACATCGAGATTACACATTGGTGTATGCTAAACGAGTCATCAACCGACGGATTCATCACCACCGCAAGGCTACTTTGTGGATAATTACATTGGCGTATGTAAACCGAGTCATCAACTGACGGATTCATCCCCACCTGCAGTGGGATATCCTATGTTAGCATCGATGTGAGAGACTACAATATTACGAATTTAAAAGAGCAGACCCATCTCTCAACCAAGAATCTACATGGGGCTACGACTTCAACCCAGCATCTCACTAAGAGGTTTATAATGAGGTTGGTAAGGTAATTCTACAACATTGTCGTACTCATTACCAAAATACGAAGACTTATAAGTCGTCCTCGAAAAGATGAAAAGAGGCTGCAGAACCTACAGTAATCTCGATCATATCTGCCATTGGCTAACTCCGTAGTACTCTCGTTCTACACGGCGAGAGAGGATATGGTATATAGTACTGACTCCAGAGGCGCTTGTTGCTAAGATTGCTAGGGATTGATTGAAGATTGGAGTTGGTTTTTGGGGGTTTCGATATCTGAAGTTGAAGATTGGTTTTTTTAGTTGCTGTCACTTGATCTCGATCTCGAGCTCTCTTCTTCTTTTCTTCTTGTGTACCTTTATATATATATGGAGGGATATCAAAACCCCATCCCACGGTGCAGAAGGCAGAAGAGGACATTAGCACAGTGTGAGATCATTCATTCCAGCATACAATTCCTATGATATTTCGAAGCTCAGACTTGATACTCCTACCATCAGGCTCAAGCGCAATATTCATTCAAGACAAGTCGGGAAATCGAGATTCAGCACTTGAATTCCAACATATCGCCCATACTCGCCTATATTTGCTCTATTTCCTCTTGCTTTATATATATATGCCGATTTCTACATCGAAAGTGAACTTGCTACGCAACACAAGGCACGGCGAGATCCTTCGAAGAGACGATCCCTACCTTATGGTGTTTCGACTCTCTCAATCGGGAGATTCAACTGTCGATTTCAAGCGCAGTTTGCGGCACTCTCCCTTTTACCTTTCACCTTCCAACTCTCACTTGAAGTTGGAGTTCTGCACTGCAATCAACACACATAATGACTGGCCATTGTATCCTCATTCTCCAGAATCTCGAGGCGATACATCGGCTGCGGGTCTGGCTGATACTAAATCTATGATGAATTGATGTCAGTGTATGGAATATACAAGTATCGTCTCGCGTCTCCTCCCTTCGACTTTCCGTACAGTTTGTGGGGAGCTCTTCTCCCTGCCTGATTCCACTTTTAACTTCGACTTGAAATTGGAGTTTGATACAGCCGTCAACGCAACGCCTGTCATCTGGGAGTGCATAGTCATTGGACACAATGTTCTCGTCCTTGGCGATCCCGAAATTCTGGAAATATTTGCAGGGGTTTAGTCAAGAGCAAAACCCTTGAGATTTGGGAGATGAGATATGAGAAATACACCGGCGTTTTCGATGCTTAAGTATCCTCTCACGTCGCCTCCCTACCATTGTCGGCATAGTTGATAGGGAGCTATTCTCCATGCATTATCTCAACGTTCTTCTCATTTGCATTTCCTATACAGCCGTCAACACAACGCCTGTCATCTGGGAGTGCATTGTTATAGGGCATAACATTCTCGTCCTTGGTGATATCGCAGTTTTGAAAAGATTGGCTGGCGTTTAGTCTAGAATGAATCCCTTTGGTGAATTGAGAGCTGATATGTGGAAACACCGGCGTTTTCGATACGCAAGTATCCTCTCGCGTCTCCGCCATTCGGTTTCCGGATCTATACTAACAGCCCCTTTTTATTCTCGGCTTCATCTTCGACTTGAAGTCATACACGATCACCAACACAGCCTCGGTAGTCTAGATGGTAGCGATAAAAGACCATGGTGTCCTCGTTAAAGGTGATCTTGAGGTATCAGAAAGATTGGCTGGGGTTCAGTCAAGAGCAAAACCTTTGAGATTTGCGAGATGAGATAAGAGAAATGCACGGGTATATTTGACACCCAGGTCGCATTCTCAAACCTCATCTCAATCTCAAACGCGGTTTGTGGGGATTTGGCTTTTAGCACAGTTTGTGGGAATCTTATATCACCTCCTCACTCTCAGTTTCACGTCCGATTTCAGTTCTATATCTTGACCAAACTTGCCTAGCCATGGTGCTTCGTCAAAGGTGATCTGGAGGTACTGGAAAGATTTGCTGGGGTTTGGTTTTGGATGTCTATGTATACACTTGTTGCTTCTGAATTGACGAGATTTCAACAGTATTCGATACCTAGGTCGCATCTCCGACCTGACATAAATCTCCAGCGCTGTTTGTAGGGATATACACCCTCTTACTTCCGCTTTCGAACAGACGTACCTATAGCTACCAATGTAGCCCATTCACCTAGGAGACCCTCACAATTGGCCATGTTGTTCTCGTCAAAGGTGATCTTGAAGTCCTGGAAAGATTTGCTGGATTTCAGTTTGAAACTTCTATATATAGACTCGTTCCTTTTGGGTTTGAGAGACGTTATCGACATACAACAATACCCAAGCTTCATCGAATTACAAATCATGTGCGGAGGAAACAATGGTGGGGATGAAAGACGGCTTGACGTATGACTCTTTGAGAACAGTTTACCACTTTTGTCCTTCTTCTTCGACGACCTTTCATATTTGGCCTGTGCTCAGTTTCAAGACATGGTGCTCATTTATATCCCACGACGTAATACAAATAATGCAAGAGAGTTCCGTTGTTGCTATGGAATCTTGCGCGGAGAATACAAAGACATCCAATCGGTCATCCGTCCGAGAAGAAATTACCTAATTTTGTTCTCCTTTCAAGTGTGTTTGTTGCTTTAAGACTACAAGATGTTGCAGAACTCCGAACTTTTTTCTCTCCTTTCTTTCAATTGACATGGGCTGAGGAAGTGGATTGCGGACGTTGCTGTTAATGGCTCACGAAGGCGATGATGCGTGGGAACCACGAAGGAGTTGGAGACTCTAATATGGGCCGAGGAGACCAGAAGATGGTTTCCCTATGATCCCATATGAAATAAGTCTACAAACTTTGTTCTTTCCAAATGGGTCTTCGGTATGTCCTTGACGATTACGAATTTGGTGTTGCAGGATTTCGAGTTTCGAGTCTCGATTTCTCCTAACTTTTTCAAGTTTTGAGAGTTCAAAAACTTCTCGGTCGTACTCTTTGAGTACAGTATCAGCAGCTTTATGAATTACATCGGTAACTTCGATAGCAGTTTATGGCTGCGGAGGATGTAAAGATGGGGTCGCCTGCCCCTTTCCTTCATTACTTTCTCTTACCCGTGCTCGGTGTTTATGAGGTTGATGTTGCAGAGTTTCAAGTTTCGATCTGACTTCTCCCGACTCTTTCGAGTTTTAAGAGTTCAGAACATTCTTTCTCGCCCTACCGAGTTTTCATATTTACAATTTTCTTCCCCTATATCAATTTGATGGATACCCAGTTTGTTGTCGCCGTATATACGGATGGCAACCCATACGATCCATATGAGAAGAGCCTACCATACCTCTTCCGCTTTCATGCCTTTCATATTGTGCTCGACGACTCTAATATATTCAAGGTATTTGCAGCTTCATGCCCGGCATTAAACCGTTGGTACCCAAACTGCTGCTGATGATACGAAAATCGTGATGGAAGATGAGGTTTCTACGATCCTTTTGAAGAGGCTTTGTCCGACCTCGTACTGGTTTATATGGTTCTGCGCTTCCTTGGGTTCTACATTTGGAGTGTAGATTTGAGTTTATTGGCGCTCATGATGCATGTCGTACCGCTCTTACTACGCAGGATTTGGGAGCCGTTTGGCTATTGTTAGTGCAATTTTGATAGTTTAATGGACTCCGATGGTTTCATCGATACGCAGGTAACGCCAGAACAAATTGGTTCTGGCTGAGGCTGTTACTATATATAACTTATTTGAGGGAATCGAGCCAATGTCACACCTGGTCTTCGCAAAATTAGAGTTGACATTGTGGCGGAATACGGCAGCAAGGGTTGATATGAGTGCCTTCCTTAATAGACTTGAAGAAGGGAATGGATTGGATGTTCGTGGTAGGAATAGATACGTGGCTCGGGATAATAACTCCAGTGGCTGGGTTACTCTTCCGTTGGAAGCCTCCGTTTGGCCCGACAACTACGACTATAAACGCCATAGCTTCGTTTCAGATCCTGATAGTGAGGGCGCTCGTCGGGCCTTCGCTATAATCATAGGTCCTGGGCCATAGCCATTCATGGAGCGTCTTGAAGAATTAGTGGTCGACGGCACTAATGATGAGCTGATAGCGGGATTCCAGCGAATTGCCCGTAGCAAAGAATGGACGGCTCTGCCAAGGGAGTGGAGGGATATTGCGGATTCGGATGAGTTTCTGGGTTTCCTGGTTGGAGGACGATCAGTCTATATGGACTGAGATGGTATTGGGTAGTACTGAAATGTGTTCGCCGGGAATCGTACTGTTCTACAAGGTCCTGCGCTGCTGGACCCTATATATACAGCATGAATTTGAGTTCATTGGAAGTCACAACGCATGTCGTTGCAGCGCTGACTAGGCAGGGATCAGGAGTCTTTTAGCTCTTTCTGGTGCATTTTGGACAGATTTATGGACTCCGATGGCTTTATCGACACTCAGATTGCGGCAGAAACGAATTGTTGCTGAGGTTGACCTCATTTATAATTCATATGCCATGAGTTTACTGCATTCTTCATGACCTATATCGGTACCATCAATTCTCACCTCTCACTGGAGAAACGAGTTTTTGCCGAGAATGGCCTCGGGAACGATTTTTATGATAACTTTATGTTTCACGGAGTTCACATAGAATGACAGATTAAATCTTCATCGGTGCACACAACGCATGTCGTTGTGACGATGATAGGCTTGCTGAAGGGAGCTTTTCTTGCTGATTCTTTATCGTATACATCGATCCAAAACTTATCTCGTCACTGAAAAGATAATCTTGATTGATAGCGAAGACCTTTTTCACGATCCCTACCCCCAAGAATTGCCGTGTTCTTTGCTGTCTTTGGATTATAGTCAGCGCGAACTTTATTTGTTTGAGTTTCATGGGTGCGCACAACGCATGCGCTGTGGGTTCGAAGATATATGATGAAGGAAGCCTTCCGCTGGTACCTTATCACTTACCTCGACTTCAAAACTTGTTTCGTTGCTGAAATGACACTTCTAATTGATAGCGAAGGCTTGGTATATGACCCATATCCAAAAGAATTGCCGTGTCTTTTGTTGTGTATTCAACATATGGCTCGCGATGGTTGCATGGAGAGGAAAAGCTTGAGTTCAGGAGAGCCCATGATGCATGGTGTTACAGTATCGAATAGACAAGATATAGGAGCTTCTCCGTTGGTTTTCCATCATATATATATATCGATTTCAACACCAAGTTTGCCGCCGAGAAAGGCACTTTTGATTCATAGTAACGACTTTATAGGTCGTATGATGCCGATGATAAATTGGCCGAGTTCCTGTTTTTCTACAGACTTCACGGCTGGCGATGTGGGCGTCGAAAAACCAGGCTTCAGCTCATTAGAGCACACAATGCGGGAAACGACGCTGTATCAGCCGGGAGTACGCGCGATGTGAGAGCTTTTCGCAATTTCTACTGAATTGTGGTATTGACAGCTTCATCCTTCATACTCCTTTGTTTGAAAACTCAGTTTTCGTTGCTGAAAGATCACTTGTGATTGATAGTGATGGCTTCACATCACAGCCAAACCACTGCTGAAAAGTTGCCGGGTCTTTCGTTGTCTTACACTTGAACAACATTTACAACTTTCCTCCAGATACGTTTGACCTCTTGCTCCCGTCTCTTTATCACACTCCTTTTCAATATCAATCTCGTTCAGCGCGAAACTTGACTCTTTGAGCTCATTGGAGCCTACGATAGTGGCAACGATGTAGTTGCAAATCTGAAATGGAAAATTGCAGAGACATTCTTCTGTTTTTCTATGTGGTTTGTGCAGTACGGTCTTAGCAGGTTCGAGTTCATCGGAGCTTACAACACTGGAAACGACGCTGTGGCAAACCTGAAAGAAATGATTGCGCAGTCTCTGAATATGTTAAGGGGAGTCCCACCGGTCTATAGCTGCGGAGATCGGAGAGTGGTGAACGGATATTCTGGATGGAGAAGTTGGAATTTTGGGTTTGAATGGGTTCATATATGGTCCTTATGAGAAAGTTTCCAGGTCTTGTATTGCCAATTGGAATTTATCGAAACAAGCAATACTGGAAACGACGCTGTTGCGAACTTGAATGCAATCATCCCTCTGTCTCTGAAATTTTTCTGAAGAGTCCCTCCGGTGTACGATGATGCTTCTTGTTTATCTCAGGATCATCGAACTCCTTCAAAACTTCGGATGAGCTGTCGGCTCCTAGGTACTATACTGACGCGTCAATCGACGTCTCAGTACCGTGATCATTGGTGAGGTCGAAGTCATTGATCGTGCGGCCGTGAAGGCGGAGAGGTCACTTTTCTTTTCGTTGGGTAAAGTCAGTCCTCTGAGAAATGATAATGCTTGTATCGCTCCCTAGGATCAACGAACTTTTTTATCTGTTCAGATGAGCTTTCGAATCCTGGTTTTTCTACCGACATGTCCATCGACGTCTCAGTGCCGTGATCATTGGCGGGGTCGAAGTCGTTGGTCGTGAAAGCGAAGAGATCAAATTTCTTTTATTTGGCTAAGTTTCCAAAGATTAATCATCTTTGTTAATTGCTTCAGGATCAAGGACCTACTTTATATACTCAAATGAGCTTTCGGATCCTGGATACTATACTGACGCGTCAATCGACGTCTCAGTGCCGTGATCAGTGGCGAGGTTAAAATCGATGGTCGTGAAGATAGCGAATTTGGATTTCATTCCATCACTCAAGCCTTCTATAGTCATATCGACAATCGCTGTTTATATCTTGAAGACTAACGACCTACACTATATATTCAGATCGGCATACAGTCATCGATTGCTTCACCGACGCAAGTATCGACGTGGCGGTGCCATCTAGCACAGCGAATAGTGGCTTCAATCAAGTAGAATTGGCTGTATCGGTGTTAGCCTGTCCCCAAGTTGATTGGACTCACGAAAGAAACGGAATAGCTGGACAATCATTCGATCAGTAACTCTGGAAATCAGTGTCTAATCTCTATTCCTCGTTGAATCTACGATTGAGCCATGGTGTTAGCATATAAGACCCATCGCCGTCGCTTTTGTAGATTGTGCCACATCAGTATCTCTGCTCCATTTCGTTCAATCATCAATCGCCGCGTCAAAATTACTATTCCGAATACTTTCATGGGCGATGCTTGTGGCGATAGGGGTTGATTAGCTCTTACTGATCACGAAAGAAAGTGTCTCTGTAAGACTTCAAACTGTCATCAATCGCGGAGTCGAGACTACCATTTCGAATACTCTCATGGGCGATGCTTGTGGCGATAGGGGTTGACCAGCTCTTGCTGGTCACGAAAGAAATCCTACTACCTAAAGTACTGATAATCATGGGAAAGAAGAATATCACAGTAAAGAACCTCAAAGCCAGCCTCCCCGTGTTCAATACGATGTATTATCAAAAATGCGCAGTCATCTACATATATATATTTCATCCACCATCAAGGGGGGTTTCATACTTTTCTGATGATTCGATGCGATGCACCATCACAAATGCGCAATCATCTATATATATATCTTTGATCCACCATTAAGAAGGTTCTTATTACTCTTGATAGTACGATGCGACGAGTCGTCTACGTGATTATCGGAATCAACGATGACGGACGCCTCGTGACGTATGTTGGTACGGCAACAAATACGCGTCGATGAGTGCGACAGCACGAGTACGCTTTCAAATGTGCGAGGAATGGCGACAAGAAGAAGGGATATGAAGCAGTGCATCGTTTGTTTGCTGAGCCCAGTTGGACATATTCGTACCACGTGGTCGGCATATTCAAAACAAATGCACAAAAGGTATTGATGGACATCGTTGAATCGGAACTCACATACTGTTTGATGCCCTCAATGTTATGCTCCATGGGAATGACAGTTTCATGATTGCTCGTACTAAAAATGTTGGTCAATATCATGGGCCTCTTCGAAACGGAATTCATCATGCTATCGGATACCCTCAACTTCATGTTCCATAGGAATGATGGGTTCACGTTGCCCGTACCGAAAATATTGTCTTATATCATGAACCACCTTCGAAATGCGATTGATTATACCGTTTAATACTATGAATCTCGTATCCCATGAAAACAGATGGGTTCATGAATGCTCGTACTGTCAGTCTCGTCAAATCGGTGGAACCAAAGGACTTCCTCGCGCCAATCGATGCGGAGGTAGGATTGATTTGATGCAACCACTGTCTTCCAATGAGGCAAATGTCGAGGGTCGATCTCAAAGCCGGACATAACGCTTGCAACTATTGTGATAGTCTAGGAACGCCAACATCGTGGACAGTCAGTCAGACGCAGGGCAACATCATTTAGGAGGTACTATTTCTGGTGGAAATGGGGTTACAAACCCCAGCGATAATCTGATGATCCCGCTCTAGTATTGAAAAGGACCATCAGTGATAGAATTTGGTCCAAGTCGCTCAGAGACCACTGTGAATCATGCGGTATCTCCAAAACAGACGCAAGGGAAAGACTTAGACGACATGGGTTACCGGGCTGACTTTATGCTCTCGAGAAATTTACTACCATCAGATGCACAGTATTCTGACACGCAAAGCCTACAGCAAACGCTCTGGAAGCCCAAGGTCTGTTGTCAAAGTGCCTATAACACTTGGTTCTCCGTACGACGTTGAGCTGGACTTGTGGCAGTGCAAACGCCAATGTTAGGGGCTGTTGGCTTCAACTGCAACCGTGTATGATCATGATTGATAGCCCTCGCACCAAGTCAAGTGTGGTTCGGATTTCATCAACGACCGAAGACGTTGTTAAAAGCTTTGTGTGCGCCAAATGTGGAGAAATTGTTATCGCTCTTAAATGTGCACTTCACAGCTTTGATTCCTTATATATTGACAATCACCTATATCGTTCTTTTTAGTCATGTCGAAAATGCAGTTCAAAGCTTCGTTACTTTACGGTCGAATTGAAATCTGCCTATATCGGCTTTGTGATTGGTCTAAAGCCTGCATTCCATAGCTTTTTGATTCGGCTTTTCGGTCATCTCGACAATCGTCTATATTGATCTTGGAGTTGATGTTGATAATGCTTTTCTCGGCTTTGGTGCGATCGTTTCGAGGATCACGGATGTTGTCTTTGCTCAAACCTCACTTCCATACAATTGCTTTACCTCCTTTGCCACGACCACATACTTAGCCTCCCTTGCCACGGCCACATACTTACTTTGCTTCATCAAGCCCTCAGTTCCGTTTCAGTGACACCCAGAGTCGTATCGACTAAGTCTGAATTCGGATGGCTACTTGCCAGCTAGTGCCGTGCCCACGGGCGCGGCTTCGACAGCCAAAGATTCGGCGGGAATACGACGGTTTCACGTGTTCAGAGGTCATCAACTACATGGAGACTTCGGCGAGAGGCTCGGCAAGACCAGAAAATACTTCAATCGGGAATGGAAGAGGATGGTGGAAGATCAAAATCTAGGATTGGAATCTAAGGAGGTTTCCTGGTGCCTTAGGGAGGCCTGCCCTCCCCACATGATGCTACCTGAAGACTGGGATGTCTTGGGACAAGTGCCCAACAATGAGAAAACACCAGAAGAAAATAAGAAGTCGGTGGAAAATCCGGAGTTTAATGAGAAAACGAAGAGAAAGGCTCGAAAGTCAACTCTAGAGTTTGATGAGAAGACGAAGAAAAGGGCTCGAAAACAATGTTCGGCGGCCCACCCACGTACGCACTTTGCTTCACCGGCCTTTCGTATCTTGTTCTGAATTAAATACTCATTCGATGTGCGACATTTCCTTGGCATTGGAGCTTTTTTACACGAAGAGAATCCTGCGCCATTTCGAGAGACCGGCTTGGATCTTGATTTTCATGAGGAATGGGAATCTGTGGAGAGGTATTAGGTGTCTTTCAAGGGTGTTGACTCCCATTTTGCTATTTTAGGCGTTACTGAGCCTCGAAGTTGGGATCTTTAGCCAGTTTTCAGCACGTGGAGTGTATCAGACCATCTGGGAGGATGACAATACCACGCAGAGTGGGTAAGCTGATTAGCTATATCCTGTCACTGTTATTGGCGAGATAGCTAACAATTTCATCCCTGAAGATAACTCACTCGACCTAATCTTGGAAGACTACCAATTGCTGGACCCTAGGACGCCAGAAAGATACCGTATGATACTAATTGAAGCGTTTCATACTACTGCGTCTTGGCGTGTATAATCACATACAATGAGAAATGGGATAAAAAATCTCCATTTAAGCGTTTCAGGACCTATCAAGAGGAATATAAGGGGCTTAGGGATGCGGTCTACAGTCTTGAAGAATGGCGGGAAGTCGTGTTGTCCTCATCCGCAATAGCGTTGAGCGGTAAAGACAACGCATGGGATCAACGCTCATCGAAGTGAGGGAAATAAATGGAGCAGAAGCAGTCACAGGGGAGTCATACTAACAAGAGGTGTCATACGGCTCTCGGAGTAAAATCTTCGGTGTTCGGCTCCAGTACTGTCGGAATGCCAAGGCCTCTCTCTCGGTGTAGCTAGCAGAGGCGCTTTCCCTATTCAGTCCTAGTTTAAGCACACGATTGCTGACGAAAACATGTATGCCTAAGTGCAATTCCGGCTCGCCTGCTGTAGCACAGTGACGAAGCAATGTATCACGCACTGACCTTGTGAAATCACTATGAGTGGTATGCCGGTGCATCATTCAACCAATAATGGGTGCAGGGTCCATGCTCGGAGTAGTGGATTAGTCTCGGGATGAGTCGTAAGCAATGTTGATGCCTTGAGTCATATTTTGTGTACCCTATCTGTATATAAAGATGCCCCAGGCTGCCATACCTCTTTTCCATTCCAAACATTCAGGCACACATCTCCAGAGTTTACTGTCCAATTCCATATCCATCCCAAGCGTCCAACAAACCACATCCACAACACCAATCCCACAAACCACACTCTCCGATCCCCATCCCTCCACTTCCACAATGCCTTCAGGATTCCCAGCCTTCCGATTCGATCCTACCGCCCCCCTTCCCTCCTTCCAGAAATCAAAACCATCCACCTCAGAGCAAACACAACGCTACCGTGACTCACCCTCAGAACCCAAAGAGGGCGTTAAGCTATCGAAATACCAATATCCCACCGAACGAGGTAAGCCCAACTCTTCACGAGTGTCAATCGCTCCAATGCTAACGCGATTATCACAGAACCCAAGCCAAAGAAGCAATCGAGTCCGAAAGTCGAGGGCAGTTTTCAAAGATTGTAAGGGTCTGAAGAGGGGATTTGATACCACCATGGACGTACACCCGAAATTAATTTTCGCTGGAGTGAACGCGGCGACAATGATGATGGCGCTTCTGATGCTCGGTATTGGTCTTCTTGGGGATATGCTATGTTGGTGCGATTGATTGGCGCATGTCTTTAATCATGGACGCAGTCGAGGCTTTTCTCAGGGAGCGAAGATAGTAGTTATGAGTTCAGTGCTTGAAATCTGCACTCTAAATTCTTGTCCCTTATAGGACCCACGGTGATTTGATGTCCTGCATCCGGCTCTAATGCAGCAAGTACTCACCTCTCGTTGACCAAATTTCGAGCGACTCCGCACAAAACAGTATCGTAGCTGCGAGTTAGTGAGGCAGATTTGACCACTGAGGACGGGAAGGTCGTATGTAGCCCTGGGCTTTCTAGCATGGGATAAGATATGGTACATGACTCATACAGCCCTGGGCTTTCCAGCATAAGATAAGATATAGTAAATGACTCATCCACCGATGCATGTCTATCAGCACAAACAACCAGCGCGTGCTGTATCCTTCACGATATGAAATTGAGAAGCTTGAGCGAACAATAGCGACCAATACGCTCTGATTACCAAGACAATGTCTAGATGAATGTGAGCAGTATAGGAAGAAAACGGAACAGAAAAGAACGAGAAGGGGAAAAGCGATGAGGACGAAGGCTAGAATGGGATGTTGATACTTGCTAAAGATGATTATGCCGGTGGGTAAAGTTTGCAATGGTGTATGCAGTGCAGTTGCAGGTCACAATAAAGGAAGATTGGTGGTTAGACGGACTGTCGCAGGTCTTCGGCCTGTACAGCATCATATTCATGCTCGCGGCTTCGATACTCAAGCAGATAAACAAGGTCTAAGGCTGTGAGGGTGTGGAGGATCCTGTGGCTTCTGGCTTGGTCAGCGGTTCCGCTTCAAGGTTAGGAAACATTGCTCGAGGCTACGATATCAAGTGCGAAGTTAGGAATGTGGTACATTGGATAACAAGGATCCTCCGGTCGGTCCACAGTGCGCACTTTTGATTCATATAGAGATGATGGAATGAAGTCAACTTTGTATGTTCGCATAACCGAAGTTGGGTTCAATTCCACCCTGTTTATTCGTGCTATCATCGAACATGGGCAGCTAAACCAGATAGACCACGACGCGATATTCATGAGCCACATTATCGAAAGCCCAGTTGATGATATATCCAGGTAATGGCAGCGCTGTCCGAGCAGTATCTGCGCGGAGAGTATAACCCAGACCCTCAAGATCCGCCCGAGAAGCGAAAGAACACTGGTACTTATATAAATTAACCATCATCCAAAGCCTATCCATGGCCATAACGGGCCGCCTGACCCCATGCAAAGCCGTGGTCCCAGGCGGTAGAGATTACAAGGGTAGACGTAGGACTCGCAATGGGAACATCTGAACTTATAGCTAATTTTTGTTGGACATCCATGGACGATTTCGCTGCTTCTATCGCCGACGCTACTGACAACTGCGATACTCCAAGTGCAGATTGTGCTGATGCTGCCGACGCGGAGACTGCTGATGCTGCCGCTGCGGAGACTGCGGAGGCAGAGATGAAAGCGGCATGCTCTGCTTTGTGAGTGAGCATATTACTGCAGAATCGCAGGTGAGTGTGATTTTACCGTTGCCGCATCCTCCCACCCCGTGCGGTCCGATAGCGCAACCATTTCGGCGCAAGAGATCTGGCATAGCGGTCACAGATATGGCGAACAAGAGGGAGGAGAATATGATTTTTGAATGCATTGGAGGCGACTGCTAGGTGGTATGTGGAAGTTCGCTCGCTCAACGTATTATTATGGGATACCACAAGGTTACTTTATTGTATTTTCGTCGTTACTCTGGTAGGAGAAGAGGTCGATCGCTTCGCGGGCTGTACGCTGGGAGTGATTGGCAGGGTAGATGTAGAAGAGAGAAGGTTGCGGATATATATGAAAGGGAACACTTTAATTTCGTGGGGTGCGGGGCAAAGATGTCCTCAATGGATCGTTCTGGAGAAACTGAGGCTGCCCACCACGGAGGGAATCCTTCATCTCAGCTATAGCTTGAAACAAGCCCGAAGCTGATTTCCTTGCAAACTATCACTCGCCAAACGTATGTCTTGCTTGATGAAGGGCGGTACGAAGGGTGCATGTTAGCGAGCAGAGGAGCACGGGTTGAGCCTCGAATGTTTCTTGGAGCCGCAGCAAGACACAAAACCCAATTCGAACGGCAAATCGGAGACTGAAACGTCTAGCTCTCACAAATGCATGACTCGCATGGAGGCTTCCAAACTTTCCAGCGTTGGGTTATTGGCTAGGGGATTGGCTCAACGCTCGAGATGGCCCATCATGCATGAAGTTATCTGTGTATGATGCGAGCAAGTCGTCTGGAAGCAAAGTACACTTGGCAACAATGCGGGGTGATCAAATATCCGAGACCACTTGGTTGTACATTCCTCCGAAAGACACAAGTTCAATCGCATATCCGTAATACAATCTGTATGCAGGTCCTGTCTGCCGCAAGGGCACGGGTCCACTTCCGGGCTTTCTCATCGGCAGCCAAGTGCCAATGGTGCTTGACAATGACGAACATCTGGGCGGCCTAAGAAGATGAGAGGTGTGGCTATATATAGCGCGTTTGGCACGAGCGGTTGTCGCGTATATCCACTAGTGTGACTAGCTGCCATCCTCAAACTCGAAATGTTTCGCACTTTATTTCTTCCGCTCGCATTGACCAATAAGGTTTTTGTCAAGAGAGGAGAAGAATGACAATGAGGAGCGGTCATTCACATCTCGAACATGCTTTCTGCCTCCACAAATCAAATACAAGTGAGGGGGTAACATGTGGATTGCATGAGATGGCAGAGACCGGAGAGTATATTGCTGACAACAGCAACGCGGATTGGTTATCTATGACAATTATCCTTGCCCATCTATATCCGACGTACCCGCACAGACCATTTCATCGCATCTGGAGAAAGAGAGTTGGAATCGCGGAACGGATCGAAAAGTGTGATATACTCAGAATAGAAACAACACTAAGTGACTCGTTTTGAATAATCGTGGGCACCAGTGTCGGGACTCATTGAAACGTAATTCGATGTCTCGGCTCAGATCAACCTTCTATATTGTTCGTCTTCAAGCTTGAATCTACTTCAGCTGTTCTTCTCCATCCAACCCCCAGATCGGTCTTCTTCAGAATAGCTATCAGTATAATAGTCATGGGCGAATCACCTGGGAAGATGTACGCAATAGCCACGGGCATGACCTTGTTGGCCATGACTGCAATTGGGCTCCGATTCTATGCCAGGCGTATAAAGCATACCCCTTTGATGTGGGATGATTATATGATCCTACCAGCAATGGTACGTCAATTGTTTCTTCACCTGCCGACTAACAATTGACAGCGCTGAATGAGTTGTAGTTCTTCACCATTGGCACGGCGATCTGCATGTACGTAGGCGCGGCCAAAGGAAGCCTGGGACGACATACTGAATACAGTCTGGATACGGGACCAGTCTTCAGTCATCGTATAACTGTTCTGGAGCAGATCGTCTTTGCTTCGCAACTTACGCAGACGTTGACTTTCGGTCTCACGAAATTGACCGTACTCCTACTGTATAGGAGGATCTTTCCTGGCGAAATATTTCGGAGGGCTATCATGATCGGGTACGGTGTCGTCTTCGTTTGGACCGTTGGCTACTTCTTCTCCAATCTATTCCAATGCTGGCCAATAGCCACCAATTGGACATGGTTCGGATTCTCAAAGGACCTCTGCATCAATACAAATATGATGATACTCTCCCAGTCATGGTCAGACATTTTCACCGATTTGTTAATCCTCGCGATGCCGCTTCCCTGCATCTGGGCTCTACAAATGAAGTTTAGACACAAGCTTGGGGTGAGCGCCATATTCCTCCTCGGTCTATTGACCGTGGGGTCGGGAATCGCAAAGCTCGTTTTCTTTGTCAGGGCATCGAGCAACACTGAGTCGTCTTTGGACATATCATACGTCTTGACACCCACTGTATACTGGCCAATGATTGAGTCATCTCTGGGTATTGTGGGCGCTTGTTTGCCTTTGCTACGTCCAATTTTCTCCGGAGCTGCCTCGAAAGGCTTTATGAGAAAACTTCGCTTGGTCGACGTCCCCTCTGATCCGAGCTACAAGGATCCGGAGTCGTCACGGGAAACTGGAAGCACGGCGGCAGAGACCTACACTTCTTCCAAGAAACATAATTCAATGAAGGCGTTCGAGAAGGAATTCAGAACCCATAAATCGGGAATGGCGTACATCAGTGAGGATGACAGTCGGTAAGCTCATGTCTCTTGTAAGAATTGGAAGTAACCCTCCGTTGACGTTGATAGTGGCTTGGATCCACACGGACTTCTCGACGAAAAAGACGTTGTAACAGAGAGTATCCATTGCACCACCGAGGTCAAGGTGTCAAGTGAAAGAGCCCACAGGGCGGACGCAGACGATATGGTGTGACCGTTGCACGATGGACTGCTTACAATTACAAGCTTGGAACCCACAAATGCCTGCTGCCACATTTGGCGGTGGAAGACTGTCTCATATGGAATAGACAGAGTCTCTGGATTCCATCAGAGGGGACGATGAACTATGACGATCCAGGCGAGAGAGGGTACGCAGACCAAATAGACACCCACCAACCCCATGAAATTTACTGTCCTGAGCGACATCAACCGAAGAGTTGCATGACCCCGGTAGTCTAAACCTCGACGGGGGTTCATCCCGCCAAGGTGTGGAAATCAGCTCGGGAATGGCGAGAAATGGGAGGTAATTCATACGCAGGCAGGCGCGAGAGACTGAGTCAACGCGAAACGGGATGATTAGGAAGCAATCTGTAACACGAGTCGTATCATAGCAATGACAGCTAAGGCTTGGCATTGAAACAACTCTACAAATCAACATGCCGTCTTATTCCCATCACCCACACCCATCCGTCTCCTCGATACCACCCACGTCCCTTCATCTCAGCAGCGAAGTAACCATATCGCAGCTTTACTACCTGAATGTACAGCCTCCTGCAAACTCCCATTACCATCGCATAACCCCAAACATCACCTATAGTCCAGTCATTTACCCAAAATCTTCACGAGCAAAACCACAAACAGATGAAAAAAAGCCCCCCGACAGCCTACATTCTCCCATCCCCACTATTCCCACACCCGGCTCCACCCTCCAAAACCTGAATCCTCCGCCGCGACGGGATGGGATCATCTTCAGCTTAACATGTGAGTGTCTTTATGCTATCCACGCTCGCTATTAGGTCGATTTATTAGGATGGGATCGTTGCTAGGGATAACATCGTCTTTTCACGAGCTAAGTGTGAGATGCCAGGAGCATTCGAGAGTACCGGAGGTGAGGATAAGATCTCAGACTTGTGTGCTTCACTAGTTTTCTTCTCTTCTAGTGGAACTGCTCTGAAATTGCCATCTTCTCTATGCTTGTTAATATATTTCTTCGGAGCTCTCTGTTGGATTCTATGAGCCCTAATGATGCTTGAGGTGGCAGGGTCTCGACGCTGCCGGAAAGTGATTGCGTCTCTATCTCGGACAAACTTCTGTAATACTTCGTGAGGCCATATGAAATTTCCTTTGCTGCTTTTCGATCCGCGAGATGGTGGTACAGGGCTAAGAGATAGCCCCTTATATTGAACGATATTGGAGCTTGATAATGCCGTTCTTTCTTCGATAGTCCCTCTAACCCTATGCTGAGGATTTCGTTATTAGTCTTCTCTGAAGTATCTACCTCTAATTCTTCTCTCTGATCGTGCGCACTCTTTCGGATTCGCTTCTTTTTCTCTGCCTCCCTAGCCTGTAAGAATGCGCTGGCGTTATCTATATCCATGCCCTTAGGTTCCTGCTCGAGGAAATTTATTAAGTCTGGATCCTCGCCTAGTATCTCCTTCTTTTCTTGAGGTAAGCTTGCACCAATCTTCTTGAGAAACTTCTGACTCATTTCATACCTCTCCTGGGTGTCTGTTTTTGCTATCATTGCTCTAGCCACTTCTATTGCGTTCTCAGCGATCCCATCATCTTTCATCGAAGCCTTCTATACATTCCTCTTCTCTCGTGATCGTGGGTTCTCCTTCTTCGTTCTTTTCGTAGCTTGAGTTGACGTGTTCTGGTTATCATTATTTATTTTTATATAAATACGCAGCATATTGGTTGGTGGCCCACCATATGAGAGTGGCTCCCTCGTAGTACTGCCGGTTTTGTCTGCAATTCCATCTTCAACACCTCCGGACTACTCAGCTGACACTCTTCCTTTCAACCCGAGAAGATCGGAAAGTGTTGCAGAACCTGTGATAACTCCTTCGTCAGAACCTTAAATAGCAACTCTATCATCTTTGTCCGGATTATTATCTGGATCGTATTCGGGTTGGTCCTCATCTCGACTTTCTGTATTCCATTGGTCAAAGACGATTGGGTTACCGCATTGCGGTAGGTTGATTGCAAAGATCTGTTGTATAAGTATGTTCATGTTGCTCCACGTGCTCCTCTATTCCTGATCAGCGCTCACCCGCTACCAGTCTCCCCCCTCACTGCCCTCAGACTCTCCTCCAATTTTGAAAAGGACGTTGAAGATCAACGGCCTTTCCTTTCCAGAACGCGTATGCCTCTTCATCCCCATACCCTTGAGGATATCCGTCCCTGCTTCGTTCCGAGTCTGGCACGTCTGGTCTGTCGTCCTCCTTGTAGTCCGTTGAATCTAAGCCTCTCTCGTTCATCATTTCCTTTCGTTGGGATTCTGTCTTTCTCATCCATTCCATGATAGCTTTCTTGGTCTGCTTATTCATAGTCGCTACAGACATCCAATCGTCCCCAGAAGACTGGTGTCCTTCCCTCTCTAGCCACACTTCCATGTGATCTACATGATACCTTCCTTTCGATTTTCCTGACACCAAATCTTTCAGCCAAACCGAGTGTCTATGCTTCGCAACCTTTGTCACTAAGTGTGGTCCATCCCATCTGGGTTCCAGTTTATGGCTATGCTGGTTGTCCTATCCGAGTCTCCGAAGCTTAACTAGATCTCCAACCTCGATTTGCCTGATTCTCTTTTGGGGGGTTTTGTCCAACAAACATTCTTTGGTTGATTTTGAATTTGAAGCTGTTCTCCTTGCATCAGCTTCTGCCCTCTCGTACCTGGACATCAGTGCTGTATCCCTGATTTCATCGAGGATTGTCATCCTGGTCACCAAATGTGGGAGTGGGTATGATACGGGTCAGTTTCAATAGTCAATGAATTGGGTAGCTAGCTAAGTTGCTCGACGAGTGAGAAGTTACTAGAGTGGCCCAGGCCATGCGCTAACCGCTACCAGCGGTCATGTGACTCTTGGCTTCACTCCGCCTACTACCTTATACACCTATTTCCAAACTATGGTGTGGACGCAAAGCAGTGTTATCGCAGCTTTGCAAATACTACAATTCATGATCACGCCCTTGATGCTACGCTAAGATCTACATTGTTAATGATTGACTGTTACCAGGACATTCCTATATCCGTACTGGTCATGCGTGTGCAGCAAAGATCCTGAACCTCTCCTTCACGCTCGAGCTTGGTTGGGATTGTCAACAGCATCATATTGTTCAAGCTGTGGGCTGTTGATTGATAGCCTTTTGAATAGAAAATGGGTGTCCCCCGTGGCGGGAAATTGCGCCTATGCCGGCCGAGAGCGACATATGAGATTCCTTGGACAGGAAGGTGCTTTTGAGACGCTTGCTGTGCAGCACGATCATTGGCGTCCATACTGCCACACTGCCTCGTACAGCCGCACCAATTTCGCTTACGTCTTTCAGCCTACGTCCAAAGTCCTTCCGCCTCGAATGCGTACGGACCGTCATATCTGTCGGCCCTTCCATCACTGTATCCACATAGGACATCTAGATTGACACTTGCGTCGGTCCTCTGGGATCTTTATGCTAGTCATGCGGTGAACGTTGCAGGGTGAAGATGAATCAGGATTTCGATTTGTTACCCATAATCCAGCATACCCGGGGAGTTGTGCGGCGGAGGCTTGTCCGAATCACGGTAGGTAGTACAAAAATCGCAAGCTTTCTCATTTCACTGTCTATATCAATGGACATAATGACGATTTGCGATATTCAGGCATATGGCTTGGGATGAAAATGGGTATATCGTCGTTGGCAATAACCACATGGACGTTGCGGTACAGCGCGCGAGACGTTGTATGCAGCACTCCTCAAGGATTATATGCTGACTATACGACGCCCGTATTGCAGTTCCTGAGATATAAGTAGCTACTGTTGCCTATACCGCAGGGCAATTGTTGCATTCTGAACGTGGCTTTTTCGCGGTTGTCCCCTTGCCCTAATAATAAGCCGCATCCTCTTTCTACCTCATCTCTGCTTCACCTGCACGGCACTTTCTCGTTGCCTCTTGATACAGAATGGCTTCATCGTTACTGGGAAGAGGTTGGTTTGTGCAGATATCAGGGCTGTCATCTGCTTGATAGATAGCTTTCAGCCTGTGAAAAAGATACTGATTGCGATAGCATCTGGAGATGTTAGAGCAGAGAGCATTCAGATATGGACTTCCTCGCAATTGAATGCATTGGAAACGGATACGAGACAGCGGAGGGCGGGTGGAGATAGATAGCAAAGCGTAAAAAGCAGAAAGTTGAGGATGTTATGCCCATTCACAATGCTCGTTGTGCTGTGGGAACTCTCCCCTTATCTGTCTCGGTACTGGAGCGAAATTGCATTCCTCGCAGCATCTATTTACCGAGCCGACACATCTTTTATCGATCCAGTCACGCTTCTTCGAGAAGGCATGATCTGTTTCATGCTCTTTTCCTTGGCCTCATGGCCTCTTTCCCGTCACCATGAAGTCCTTTTCTCTGGTCTTCGTTCTATCGCTTTGGAGGCCTGCTGCCACATATGCCCAAGTGATCGCGACAGTGTGGGTGCCAACAGGCTCGTGCGTACCCAACAGAGAGATGGCATTAGGAGACTCCTCAGCACCAACGTCCGACAGCACGGGGAGTCCATCGATCGACAATGCGAAGAGTACCTCCCGCAATTACCCAGCCTCCACCACATCCAACCCGCCATCAGAGCTTGTCACTAGCAGCAATACTGAAAGTAGTAGCTCCATCGCTTCGCTAACAACCTCATCAACCTTCCTGACGACAAGCCTCTCAATATATACAATCGTTGGTCCGACCTACAACTCACCAGCCAGCTCAACTACGTCTTCGATACGCCCTGTCATTTTCTCTACACTATCATCTACAAGCTTCACCTTGAGCCCTTCCAGCCTTCCCAAACCCGACAGTACATATTTGACCTCCTCTTTTCTTGGCTCATATACAAACCCAGTCGTATCCACCAACCCTTTAATAAGCCCGAACCCGAGCGCTTCCACCTTCCCCTTATCCGACAGTACATATATACAATCATCTTCCCTTGGCTCATATACGGACCTCCCAACATCCACGAGCCCTTTCACAAGCCTGACCCCGAGCGCTTCCAGTGTTCACAGCTCCGACAGTACATACTTGATCTCGACCAGCCCGGTTACGTCTACGCCACCTTTCACCAGCTCAACATTGAGCGCTTTCAGCAGTCCCAACTTCGGCAAAATATCTCTGACCTCGTTCTCCCTCAAATACTCGTTTACTAGGGTAAAAAGTAGCTCGGCGAGTTACGGCATTCCGGCAAAGTCAAGTATCTCAACTGAGATTGGGACGCCTCCTACTTCCATTGTTAGCCCAGGCAGCCCAATTTCATCAACAAATTCGATCATCAGCGGCGAAGCCTCCAATCCCATGCTGCCCTCTACGAGCTCTCTAGCGAGCAGCCAGCCTGCCATTGGTCTCACCTCATCGTCCTCGATCAGCAATAGCCAGCCAGAATTCAGTTCCATACCGATGTCTTCGAGCTCCTTTGGTAACGGCCAGCCCACCGTTAGTCCTACCTCATCGTCCTGGATCATCAGTAGCCTGCCAGGATCCAGTCCTACTAGTAGCCAGCCTACCATTGGTTCTCCCGCATTATCCTCAAGTATCATTAGCCTACCATTCTCCAGTCCCATCCCATCGACTACGAGCTCTGTGGCTAGTAGCCAGCCTACCGTTGGTACTACCGCATCGTCCTCAATCATTAGTAGCCTGCCAGGACCCAGTCTTATTCCGTTGACTACGAGCTCTGTGGTTAGTAGCCGGCCTACCGTTGGTCCTACCTCATCGTCCTCAGATATCATTAGCCTACCAGGACCCAGTCCCATTCCGTCGACTACGAGCTCTGTGGCTAGTAGCCAGCCCAGTGTTAGTCCAATACCATCTTCATTAATCTCCACGAATTTTGAGTCACCTTCTTCGTTTCTAAGAAGCTCAGCCAACACTAGTCCTACCGAGTCGCCAATAAGCTTAGTAATGAGCGGCTCAGGTATCTCTACCTCGAGCCCTACATTTTCAAGCCCCAGGTAAGAATCTATAGCTAGTAACATAACACCGACGTGGCTGAAATGGAGCTAGTATTCTGCCCCCACCATCATCTACGCAAAACGGTTTCGTTGTCAATTTTCAAGCAACAAGTCGACCTAACAGTGGCGCTCGTCGGATCCGTCAGACGAAAGTCCAAGGGTTCATAACACCTGATGGAAACAGTACTGAGAATTGTACCCAGTCGATAATATATGACGTGAATTCTGCCGGTGTTCTGTCGCTGGATGACGGGGAGGTGTATTCCACATCGACAGGTATATCTTCAACACTTTTCGCGCCGGCAAGCGACGTAGGTAACATAACCACGACATGGCAATTTTCTGGTGACACACTCAGATGGAACAATGAGGCGTTTCTGAATGGTACCGCTGCCCTCTGCTTGGACCAGGGATCCAATGCCATCTATGCGTATTTCCTAAGCGTACCACCGGCCAGCTGTACTCCCGTAGAACTCAGAACAGCTCCAAGTCGGTCAAATCCTTGTTAGTCATAGTGGAAAGTACTGACAGCGTCCAGTATCCGCATGCCCAGGCATCAAGTCACTCAATCACACAAATAGCTCCTTAAAATCCTCTAGCACCATCCTAACCAGTACAAATTCTGCGAGTCCGAGCTCCAGCGATGCGTCCACGACAAACATACTAACCACTTCCGAGACTTCTTCGAATGTTGTAGCAAACATCACGCTTCCCACATCCATAACCTCTAGCTTGCATGCGTCACAGCTGTCAAATATGTCAAGCCCGATCTTGTTTTCGCCCACATCGGCCCTGGAGAGGAATAGCTCAAGCTCTGCTTCTATCATATCTTCAACATATTTTACAACTAGTGACCTCTCCCAGTCCAGCTCAAGTCCGTCACAGCCGCCAACGATCTCCACAGGTAGCGGGACTTCTGAGAGCGTCGTAGCTAATAGTACTGCTCCCACTAGCACAGCCTCAAGCTTGTATGCATCACAGCCGTTAAGCTCGACCTTACTGTCGCCTACTTCAACTCCAGAGATCAACAGCTCAAGCTCTACTTCTGCCATATCATCAACCATCTTAGTGACGAGTAGCCTGAGCTTGTCCAACTCTAGTACATCATCTTCGCCAACGTTCTCCACTGATAGCGGGGCTTCTTCGATCACATCTTCGAGTACCAGCGTGATTTCATCCTCGATGGGCTCGACAGATAATGGAATTTCGTCTCCCAGCATATCCTCGAGCTCTACTATTTCCTCAAACCCTAGTAGCTCAAGCAGCACTTCAACAGATACTACCTCGTCAGCTGCGAGTAGTCCCATCGCTGCTATATCGACTCCAAGGTCAACTTTATTCTCGATGAGCTCCACAGATAACGGAGCTTCGTCCCCTAGCACACCCTTGAGTTCTATTCCGTCCACTTCTTTTAGCTCAAGCAGTTCCTTGATCGATACTACCTCATCAGCTGAAACCGCTATATCGAGTTCAAGCGCAGTTCTGCCCTCGGTGAGCTCCACAGATAACGGAACTACGTCTTCTGTTACACCCTTGAGCTCTGGTATTCTCCCTACCATGTCAAGCTCAAGCAGCTCCTCGATCGATATTACCTCCACAGCTGCGAGTACTCTCGCTGCCGCTATGTCGAGTCTAAGCGCAAATCTATCCTCGACGAGCTCCACAAATGTCATAACTCCATCTTATGGCACACCCTCAAGCTCGATCATTGCGTCAACTTCTTTCAGCTCGAATAGTTCCTCGACTTATTCCAGCTCGTCAGCTGCAAATGGTCCCATTGCCGCTATGTCTAGCATTAACTCGATTACTTCATCATCATCAAGTGCAGGGCCATCTAGCCCATTGTTCACGAGCACACCTGAAATGAGCTATACATCACTTTCTGGCCTTTCATCTAGCTCGGAAACCGTGTTTTCACTTAGCTCCTCAACATCATCTACAAGTGCGCCTAACACGAGTTCTTTATCGTCCGACAGCTACTCTCTAAGCTCGGCTGCCGCCTCTTCCCTGACCTCCGTCGCTGCTCCTTCCTCTTCCCCTATCATCTCTCAATTAACTTCAACTGTCATGTCTTCCTCCAGCTTGGACGCTCCATCAGCCTCAAGCACACCAGCTTCGAGTACACTAGTGTCAAGTACACCAGTCTCGACTCTACCAACATCAGCGTCCAGCACTTTAGTACTAAGTTCAGCAGATTCCAGTACGCTAGTGTCCAGTATGCCAGTCTCGACTCTACCAGCATTAGCGTCCAGCATGTTAGTATCAAGCACACCAGCTTCGAGTAGTACGGTAGGCTCAAGTACCCCAGAGTCTAGCACGCTAGCATCTAGTACATTAGTCTCAAGTACACTGGTGTCAAGTACGCTAGAGTCGACTACGCCAGCATTAGCATCGACCACCCCAACGTTTAGCACACTAGCTTCGAGTACCCTAGCATCGAGTACGCCAGAGTCGACCACACCATCGTCAGCATCAAGTACACTAGAGTCCGGCACGCTAGCTTTTAGTACAAAAGCCTCGAGTACTCTAGTATCAAGTGGGCTGGAATTGACTACATCGGCGTCAGACTCGAGTACACCAGGATTGGCGTCTAGTACTATCGAGTCTACTACTCCTCTACCAGCCTCTATTACCTCATCTTCAACCCCAACGTCTAGTATGGAAACTACTTCTGCGTATAGTACGCCAGCGATTAGTATGCTAGATTCAAATACACCTGCGTCGAGTACCCTTTCCCAAAGTATGCTTGTATCTGGTGCTGCCCGATCAAGCGCAATTGCATCAACAACCTCGCCCCAAAGTAGCCTTGCGTCCAGTGCTGCTGCCTCCAGTACGCCTGCCTCCAGTACGCCTGCCTCCAGTACGCCTGCCTCCAGTACGCCTGCCTCCAGTACGCCTACCTCCAGTACGCCTGCCTCCAGTACGCCAGCGTCTAGTACGAGCACCTTTGTCTCCACAACTCCTGCCTCTAGTACACCAGCGTCAAGTGCCGCTGCAACGAGTATATCTACGCCTATCACATCTGTGTCAAATACTCCCGCATCGAATATGAGTATTGTGGTATCTACTACTCCTGCGTCTAGTACGCTAGCGTCTAGTGCTGCTGTTTCAAGTACACCTGTATCTAGTACACCTGCGTCGAACACTCCTGCATCTAGCACGCTGACATATAGTACGAGCTTTTCGGTCTCTAATACCACCACGTCTAGCACTCCTATATCTAGCACGCTGGTATCTAGTACGAGCTTTTCGGTCTCCAATACCTCCACGTCTAGCATGACTACATCTAGCACGCTGGCATCTAATACGAGCTTTTCGGTCTCTAATACCACCACGTCTAGTACTCCTGCATCTAGTGCGCCAGCGTCTAGTGCTATCATGTCGAGTACACCTTTATCCAGTACGCCTGCATCTATTACGAGTACCTTAGTCTCTGGTACTCCTACGTCTAGTACAACTGCGTTTAGTACTACTCCGTTGAGTAGTATAGTATCAATTACTATAGCATCAAATACCTTAATATCGAGCACCCCAGCCTCAAGCACTCCGGCCTCGAGCACCCCTGCGTCTAGTACCCCTTTTTTCAGTACGCTGGATTCCAGCACTCCATTCTCGAGCACCTCACCCGCCTCAATTACTTCAGCCTTCAGTACCCCAGCCTCCATAACCCCAGCCTCCAGTACCCCAGCCTCCAGTACCCCAGCCTCCAGTACCCCGGTCTCGAGTACTCTGGCGTCGAGCAGTATAATATCGATTACCACAGCATTAAACACCTCAACATCGAGCACCATCAGTATAGCATCAAGTAGTATAGCATCCAACACCTCAGCATTGAGCACTTTAGCAGTGAGCAGTATAGCCTCAAACACCTCAGCACCAAGTACCTTGGCATCAAGTACGCTGGCGTCGAGCAGCATAGCGTTGAACACCTCAGCGTCGAGCAGTATAGCATCAAGTAGCATAGCACTAAACACCTCAGCATCGAGTACTTCAGCGTCTAGCAGCATAGCTTTGAGCAGTATAGCTTTAAATACCTCAGCATCAAGCACCTTGGCATCAAGTACACTGGCGTCGAGCAGCATAGCGTTGAACACCTCAGCATCAAGCACCTTGGCATCGAGTACGCTGGCGCCGAGCAGCATAGCGTTAAACACCTCAGCGTCGAGCAGTATAGCATCAAGTAGCATAGCACTAAACACCTCAGCATCGGGTACTTCAGCGTCTAGCAGCATAGCATTGAGCAGTATAGCTTCAAACACCTCAGCATCAAGTACCCCAGCCTCCAGTACCCTGGCGTCGAGCACCGTTGTCTCTAGTACCCCACCACCGTCGAGCACTCCTCATCATGGCATGGTGTACGCTGCTTACAACAATCCATTCAATGTTCTCAATGCCCCGAACAATTACAATCCATCGTGGCTACAAGAATTTGACCCGGGATACTTCAAAAACGCCAGTAATCAGACCACCAAATGCGGACAATCGGACACTACCAATTTTGCAAGCGGCAATTCGACCTATTTCGGAAACCTACCAAGCGCCGGTAGCGGTCAGATAGATCTAGAGACTATTGCTGTAATCTTCCAGGGATACTTCGTAGTCCCTGCCACTGGAAGTTACCTTTTCCAGACGACATCCGATGATTTCGGCTACATCTGGGTCGGACAGAAGGCGTTGAATCAGTGGAACAACAATAATTACGATGGAAGCGTGAACACTACATCATCTCCTGTCCTCCTCAACAGAGGAGACAACGTACCCGTGACCTTCCTCTACGCCAATGGTGGAGGCTTCTGCGCATCAATCTTCGAAATCACATATCCCAACGGAACCCAGTTGAACGGCAACTTCGCGACGGATTTCGTCCAGCCAAACGCAACAGATCCTTGGATGCCTACACCCCAGACGAACTGCAGTACTCCATCACTCTATGACAAGAACAACTTCCGAGTATTCTACGCCGGCTCTGGGTTCGCTTTGGATCCCACCAACCCAAGCAACGACAACACTTCCCATCCCCGCATCATCAAAAACTATGCACAAGGAGCACACTACGCCGACGTACTGCAGGACTGCGAAGCGCAGGCAAATTCATACGGCTACATGACAATCGACATCCATTTCTCATACAGCGCAAACCGCTGGGTGTGTACAATGTACTGGTTCAGCAACGACCTCTCCAAATACTACTCCACGCCAGACCCAGACACAACCCAATCTCATGGCTACCTCAGCGGCGCCAACGGCGACGTCCCCTACCTCGACTGCACCTTCGACGAGCCCTCCGGCGTCAAACAGTTCTACGAAGGTTTCGCCACAGTCCTCGATCCTACCAAATTCCGGCCAGATTGCATGTTCACGCTTGACGACGGATATTCGTACCTGGACGCTTGCCAAGCGGTGCTGGCGTGCACGAGCGATGCGACGCAGTGGGGTTATTCGACGGTGGAGGTGTATTTCCAGGAGACGGAGAGTGTGTGGATTTGCGTGGAGTATTTCGCACCGTATACGCAGACTAGCTATTTTAATGTTACGAATTCGACGTTGGGGCAGGTTTTTGGGCTTGATGTTCGGTGAGGCGGTGGTGGGTTGGTGTGGATCGTGCTTGGGATGTGAAATTTATTTCACTGTTTGTATGTTGTACTGAGGCGGATGCACGAATTTTATTGTTCGATGCGCCTGTATATATGTCGCATTAATCTATATGTCATGTTCGCTCTACCGCTTTTATATTCATACTTGAGCAAATTTCGTCATAAATCGGGGCAAGCAAAGCGGGCATTGTTGAATCCCCAACGTCAGTGGCTATGAAAGTGCTGCAAAACCATCTGTTTGTACCCCCAAAAGACTTGTAATCTACACATATCACCACGTCAATACCCCCATCCCTGTCCGAAAATATGGCGCAAAGAGCTCACTCTCTGTGCGCTTAACAACCCATCAATCCTCTACCTTCTCCCAACGTGCTACGTCATCATCATATAGTGGGTCACCTGTCTGGACAGAAACGAGCAGGGAGCGAACCTCCATTTCCCACATCATCTGGTATCATCGCCCCAGAAGCTTGACAAGTGGGGGTTTCCTTCTACAGCATTGCTACCGGTTACAAATAGTGCTTTCAGATATAGACGAATTACTTATTCTTTGCAGATTACTACTAATAAAACCCTATCTTGTTTATTTGCAGCGTTCCTGAAGCGCATAGCCTCGGCCACTCTAGTAACTTCTCGCTCGTCGAGCAACTTAGCTAGCTACCCAATTCATTGACTATTGAAACCGACCCGTATCATACCCACTCCCACAGCGGGCAGAGGAAATTAGATTTCCGAAGATTCGTTGCGGCGATCCTCACGTGTTATCGGCACCGCTAACCGAACTTGATCTAGTCCCAGGCTTCATGGCAACTGTACTCCAGCCTTGATATCAAATATGTATGTAGGTACACAAGGACTCCTTGACTTGGACCAAACTACGAAGCTAGGGCAATTACAACGACAAGCCGATTCCATCTCCTAGGGGCGCTGCCTACATGGACTTTCAACTAACATTTCCCAAATCTCCGACAATGGCGTTCTTCCTCTGCGCAGTCCGGCTTGTTCTTCTGGACGGGTAAGCCACAGGCTGGCAGGCGAGACCAGCGAGTATGACGATACAGAGGATATGGAAAAGTGGCAGAAATATGAAGCCGACCGAGGGCATCTGAGAGGTTTTGTAAAATCTTGACCAAGGGAAGGTCTAATTTCTTGAGTCCTCGCCGAGGGCTGGCTTGAGATGCCGTTTCTCACACACCCGCTTCATGCACGAGTGCAATATGTGTTTTCATCTCATTGCGGTGTGCAAGAGATAATGGAACACTGAATATTGAAAGTCAGTGAGCAGCGCCAACCGCAAAAAATCAGTGGCAACAGTCTCAGGTACAGCCGCATGAAATACCATTAGATGCGCATTACCTACTTGCGATTATCGTCCGACAAAGCGATGAATCTATTTTTATAAGATACGATGTCTCCGAGCGGTATCTATCTTTCTGCGAAAATCTTACCCTTCTCCCCAGCTATTAAAAGTTCTGTGCTAATGTTACAATTATGCATTCGTCCTTCTTCCTCATCACGTCCCTTCTTTGCCTATGCAACGCCTTTCCTCATCTGCAAAGTGCCTTTCCACTCGTCGCACGTCAGAATGCTGCCCTGAATTCCAGCACGTCGACAAATTCTACCGTCCTCAACTGCGAAGACACCATCGATTATGGACTGAACGCTACATGCTGGGACGGCTTGAATATGACCAGCTACATGAACAGTTGGAATGTGACCAACGAGGCTAGCAAGACGTGCATGACCAACGAGCTGTGGGCCAATTGCTTCATGCGGGTTGCAGGCCTCACTGTGCCACAAGGGCTCGGCTGCGCACAAATTGGCCCAAATACCTGTCCACAGCCCACAGCAAATGATTTGTTAATGAACGATGCCCCGACTGCATACGGTATCTACAGTATTTGGTGTAAGTGCTCCTCGAAATGCCAACTCAGCGTCCATATGCCATGTCTTTCAGAGGTCGAACATGCATTTTGAAACATGGATACTAACTATTACTTTTCTCTCTGCAGCACTACAAAATCTATACACAGCCATCTACAATGATCTCTCCGGCAAGGCGGGCCAGGCTTTGATCCAGTCCGCATGGAACAATCTTACCACCGCGCAACAAGGCGACCAAGATGGAAAGAGCCTCCTAGCCACCATACTTTTCTCCGACAGCGATCCTAGGAGCCAATTTTTGGGTTTACAAGTGACAACTTCGATTCCCATGCCCTTCCATGGGGATAAGAGTATCCCGAATGTGGGTAAGGCGCAGAAGGTGCTGGGTAGTGTCCTAGCTACTTATCTTGAGTCTGCAATGACAAATTACACACTTGGAGGCTACTGGGGTATGGCTAAGGGTGGGAAGCTGATTTAGTGCTTGTGGCTTCTGGTGGCTATAGCATGGTCTGAGGTTGATATCGATAGTTGATATATGATCTGGTTACTGAAATCTAATGGAACATAGGGAGGCACCATCGTGTGGCATCCTGAGTTTATCCGACTTCCTGCCAGCTTCCTCTTTCACGATTGAGCTGACAGCAAAGAGTCCTGTGTCGACGGGCAGCCGGTGATAGTCCTTTATCGATTTGTTCACCACCCTTAATATCAGGTGTGAAATGGCTGCTCTGGGACACGCATTTTCCCACCATATACAATGGTATGCTTATTTCTGTATGGCGTCTAGCATTGTGCTGCATCTTCCTCTAGGACGAAGATATGATCGCTTCTTAGCAGTCGGCAACGTATCTTATTATTAACTCTTCCTGAGGAACTGCCGTACCTCTCACTCCCTCTGACTCCTTGTAATTTTACCACGCCTAGGATGCTCTGCTTTGTAGTCCTTGAAATTGAGCATTCGCTGCTCCTAATTCAGCCGAAGTGACGACCGTGCTGAGAGGTTGTAGGCAGGTAAGTCATTGATCTCAGTTACGATCGGGATCAGAATATCGAACATGGCTGCATGCCACATTCTGTCAATAGCGATTGATTGGGGCTATCCTATTCCCTATGTTCGCGCAAGGCTCGTTGACCTAGTATCCATTACGTTAGGTCAGCGGTGTCAGTTATAGATAGCAGACCCCTGAAGAGACGGGCATAGTACATTTAGCTGTGAATTAAGTGGGGTACACGTCATCACGTGATGGACGCGTTTGATCTGAAGCCGACTGCAATTCACTCACTCCAAAGCTTCCTGAAGGCCAAACTATGGATTTACCTGATATCGATCACCGTCCAAGAAAGAAGAGGCGCTTTTTTGTCGACGACCCGCCTGAGCCGGAAAGCAGCGATTTATCGAGCGAGACCTCGAATAAAGATTCTAACCCAAACACCGCCTCGGAGGAGACAACTCCCGAGGAAACGCTATCCGCCTCGAGCTTGACTGATATAAGCCTGCAGAACGATGCCGATGCTGCGCACCAGCATGGTCCGACCGTATTCGATAAGGCGACCTTTGAAGCTTTCATTGGTGACAAAGTGGCGTCATCTACGTTCGAGAAGATACGACAAGCGGCAGGCGACAATATGGAACGAGCAATCAACATGTACCTCGACGGATCATGGGCGAGAGTATCAACAGCTCCCCGACCGTCCACGGGATCAATGATGGATGCATTCGCTTCCGCACTCCCAGAGCGGCCTACCCAAAAGCCGAATTTGATGAGAAAGGAGTCATTTCACGCCACGAAAAGACAGGAGGTATTAGAAGCGATGCCTGACTACAGATATGTTGGAGCTTTTGGAGTAGGGGCGTGGGCGACCAGGAGCGGCTCTGGCATAATCCAGATTGGAGAAACAGTCAAGATCGAACGGACAAAGATAAAGCCACCAGTAAGAATTGGCCGAGGAGGAAAAGTATTACAACCGTCTAAGCTCAGTGCTGCTAGAATGAGGGTTGATGTGATAGTACGAATTACGAATGTTAGAGGAGAAGAGGTGGGAAGACTACCAAAGGAAACAGCTAACTGGGTGTCCACGTTGATGGATCAGAAGATCTGTCGGTTCGAGGGTGTCTGCTTTTTCGCCCCTGAAAGAATTAGAGTCAATGACACCATCGAAGTGCAATTAAGGTGTGCTTTGTTACGCAAAGCATTTGAAGCTGGCGGTTTTAAGAAGCCGGAGGACAATAATCGAACAACGGGCATATTTGAAGAGAAGGAGACCTCGGAGGAGAAGGATCTACGTCTGAGACAGGTGGCTTTAGTGAGACTCTTTGATGAGATCAACCTCCATCCAACGACCATCAATGATACAACAGCGAAGCACAAGCGGCAAGGCATCTTACAAGCGGCCGAGGTCGCTGAGCAGTATGACAAGGAGGGTGAGACTAAGAAGCCAAAGACTGCACAGAACGGAGGCTCCACGCCACCGGACGAAGAGGCAGAAGACGGCAAAGAGCTCGAGCAAGACCAGCTCGATAGCCTATACAAGAAGGCTCAGTCATTCGACTTCGACACCCCAGTTCGAGAACCTGCAGATACCTTTGTCATGGACCTGAGGAAATACCAAAAGCAGGCTTTGCATTGGATGGTAAGTAAAGAGAAAGACGAGAAGTCTGACAGCAAAGAGGTTTCGATGCACCCTCTCTGGGAACAATACACTTGGCCCGTGAAGGACATGAACGATCAAGAAGTTGCTACCGTATTGAAACAAGACAGCTTTTACGTCAATCCTTACTCTGGCGAACTGTCACTTGAATTTCCAGTCCAAGAGCAGCACTGCCTCGGTGGGATTCTTGCTGATGAAATGGGCCTTGGGAAAACTATTGAGATGCTTAGTCTCATGCACTCCCATCGATCCGAGATGGCAGTCCAAGGATCTCACGCACTTCCGAATTCAGTCGCCAACCTCCCGAGATTGCCAAAGGATTCGGCATCTGTCGAACCAGCACCGTGTACGACGCTTGTTGTGGCTCCCATGTCGCTTCTGGCGCAATGGGAAAGTGAAGCGGCCAAGGCTTCAGCGCCGGGAACTCTGAAATCATTAGTATACTACGGAAGCGACAAGGCTGCGAATTTGCAGAATCTTTGCTGTGAAGCTAATGCTGCATCTGCCCCTAATCTAATCATCACTAGCTACGGCGTGGTTCTGTCCGAATTCAATCAGGTGGCAGCCCACGGAGGCGATCGTGGGTCTCATGGCGGTCTTTTCTCTCTTGAGTTCTACCGTGTGATTCTTGACGAAGCTCATTTCATCAAGAATCGGCAGTCGAAAACGGCAAAAGCTTGCTACGAAATCGGTGCTCAGCACAGATGGGTCCTCACGGGAACACCAATAGTCAACCGACTGGAGGACCTTTTCAGCTTGGTGCATTTTCTACGTGTCGAACCTTGGTCAAATTATTCTTTCTGGAAGACTTTCATTACGGTACCTTTCGAATCCAAGGATTTTATCCGTGCTCTTGATGTCGTACAAACGGTCTTGGAGCCCCTTGTCATGCGCCGTACCAAGGATATGAAGACCCCTGATGGTCAGGCCCTCGTGCCCCTACCACCTCGCACTATAGAGATAGAGGAACTTGAGTTGTCGAAGCAGGAACGAGAGGTCTATGATTACATCTTCACACGTGCAAAGCGTACTTTCAATGCCAACATAGAAGCGGGCACCGTTCTAAAATCGTACACCACGATCTTCGCTCAAATCTTGCGCCTTCGCCAATCGTGTTGTCATCCTGTACTGACACGCAACAAAGCCATTGCTGCAGAAGAGGAGGAAGCTGCTGCTGCTTCCGACGTAGCCAATGGGCTTGCAGACGATATGGACTTGCAGGAGCTCATAGCACGCTTTACATCCGATTCCGACTCGAGTGAGCAGGATGTGGCCAACAAGTTCGGCGCCCACGTCTTGAAGGAAATCCAATCACAAGCGAACAATGAATGCCCAATATGCTCAGAAGAGCCAATGATCGAGCCAGCGGTGACTGGCTGTTGGCATAGCGCATGCAAGAAGTGCTTACTGGACTATATCGACCACCAAAAGGAGAAACATACATTACCTTTGTGCTTCAATTGTAGGCAACCTATCAATCAACGCGACATCTTCGAAGTGGTTCATCACCAGGACGACGATGAAGACCTATACAGTGCTACCCAACCAGGCGAGACTACCACTCCTTCACGTATTACCCTCCGCCGCATTTGCACATCCTCCTCCGCCAAGATCGCAGCACTGATCACTCACCTCAAAGCTCTCCGCTTAAACAAGCCAGGCACAAAGTCCGTCGTATTTTCGCAATTCACCGCCTTCCTCGATCTCATATCTCCTACTCTGACCCAAGCAAACATTCCATTCCTCCGCTTCGACGGTGCTATGTCCCAGAAAGCACGCGCAGCAGTGCTCATGGAGTTCGCATCGGCTACTACCAAGAGAAACGGCCATGGCACGGTGCTTCTGCTGAGTCTGAGAGCTGGAGGGGTAGGCTTGAACCTGACATCGGCGAAGAGGGTTTTCATGATGGATCCCTGGTGGAGCTTTGCGGTGGAGGCGCAGGCGATCGATCGGGTGCATAGGATGGGGCAGGATGAAGAGGTGAAGGTTGTCAGATTCGTGGTGTCGGGCAGTATTGAGGGAAGGATGTTGAAGATTCAGGATCGGAAGAAGTTCATGTAAGCCGTTTTCTTATTTGCTCATTTCTGAATGGAAGATGCTAACGGTGGTTATAGCGCGAGCTCACTGGGTATGATGAGTGAAGAGGAGAAGAAGATGCAACGGATTGAGGATATTAAGGAGTTGCTCACCTGAGTTTTTCTAGGCAAACTGACGACGATGATTGACTCAATGCTTGGAGCATCCAGATGGGAATAGGATAGAATTCTTTGCATTTGCGGCATCTTGCATATTCATCTGACTTCCAAGGTCCTGAAGTCTTGATATTGTACAAATCAATGGTATCATACCACCAACTATTCTCTCCCCTCCGAAATCATCATCTCCTCATCATCCATCCTCACCCATCACTCCATCATCACCAACACTCATGCTCCCGTTCTCTCAAATCCGCATTGCTGTAGCCACCAACCCCCATCTCACCCCCCAACCCCAGCACCCTTAACCGTATCACCAACCGCCTCCTTCACTCCCTCCACCACCCCTCCCGTATCCTCCGCCGGCGCTGCACCATCACTCCCTAAACAACACCATCAGCCCCTTAGCCCTTATCCCTTATCATCTCGTCCTCCGATCATCTTTCACGATTTCTCCAGATTTGAAAGGGTAAACATACCTTCGGCGTTCCCCTGATCGTATGGTTCGCTAGCTGTGCCTGCCCCTTTTGCTCCGGAGAGGGGTTCGGTGCCTGAGTTTTGGGAGGAGGGGGTTTGGGTGGTGGTGGGGGCGTCCATGTTGGGGAGAGGGGGAGGGTGGTGAATTATATTGTGGAGGTACAATGGCAGTAGTCTGTTGTTCTGGAGTAGGAAATGATGTTTTCAAAGTCCCTTGATGACGATTTTGGGTGCGGATTGGTACCGCGTTTTCCAAATGGTACCAGCTGATTACTGTGGTGTCCAACGGGTTAGTTGTTAGCGTGACAGGGATTATTTTGGTGTGTCCTCTCCAAAATAATCCCTGTCGCGCTCACAAGTAACATACTGAATAGGTACATAGTAGTTCTTGGTTGGATATCACGTGCATTAATTATCCTAGACCCCAGACTACTGTGGGTCTAGCTCCCGCTGTCATGTCCAATCGTGGGCGCCTGCAAGCGGACCGCGATACAAGACATTGAGTCCCCTGCTCTAGCTTGTGAGCGACCCAGTGCGAAGACCTCAAGGTGCTGGGCTACAACAAACCGAGTTTGTGAGAATGGAGTCATTAATGTGGAGGAGAGGCCGAGCAACATTTCGTGTTGCCTTTCATCTAGCGCCTGGTAGGTGTGATTGTCCGACATGGAGCTATGACATGTGGCTCGTGAGAGGTGATCCGGGTCGATCGTCGGAGACTATCATTACTCCATTGGCTTCTCCTACACGCTAAACAAGCTACCAACCTTGTCGCTGATATCAAATGAGAATGCAGCCTTGGGCATTGATCACTTGTGGTACGGAGCTGTTGCCTCGATGAGGTCGAGTATATGAATTAATACATTGAAGACTGTGGGGATCCTTCGCCACTGAAGGTATGTATTCTTAGAAAGCCATCTTTCTCATTGTTTCTCGATGTCATCGTTTCTATACGTCAAAAAAAGCAATTCGATTTCTTGGATGTATCGTATCTCAGCCTTGCGTGCGTTGGTTAGGCGGATTGATGGATCACTAGCGCGCAGACGTCACTGCATAGGTAATGTATATCATCGATGCTTGGACATTGCCCGGTTTTGAATTATTTTATACAATCGTCACTAGAATTGGAGTTCGCACATCACACTCATGGCATCGCAGCTTCTGCCCACGATTTCCTTTGACTTGACGCAAGAGACCTGTATATAAATTATGATCCCATATTCTACATGAGACGAAAAGATGAGAGTGTTGGATCCGCAAGTTGCAGTTTCGTCACGAACAATTCGCAATGTCTTGTTACTATCCCAACGGAAATCCTTCTCCCGGTGACGTCCCTTGCAGCTCAGGTGCTGCTGCGGCTTGTTGTCCTTCAGGCTGGAAATGTGAAGGAAATGGTCTTTGTTCTTTAGCTGACCAGGGTTATTACGGGCGTTATACTTGCACAGAAAAGACCTGGGGCTCCGACAATTGCCCACAAGTTTGTACCCAAGGTAGGTGATGCTGATTGGAAAGGCCTCAATTTGTACAAAATTTCATGCTGACGTTGAAACAGGTAAGACTGCCGCAGGGGACGAGGCGGTGCTTCAATGCAGCTCTGGGAGCTACTGTTGTGACGCCAACCGACCGGATGCTAAAGACCAGAATCCTCCCAAACCTGGCTGTTGCGAAACTTCCTCCGATAGATTCCAACTTGCTGCTTTACCGATTATAGCGGGTGGAGGCAAGCTTGCGGTGAGCTCACCTGCTTCCAGTATCATCCGTTCCTCTACAACATCATCTTCGTCCATTTCAACGTCAGCCACAGCAAGCTCCACCTCGAATCAAGCCGCGCAAACGTCGAGCTTCAGCTCTATATCAAGCCGAGTAACGCCAGCTACAACATCTTCGACAACAAGCTCAACAATTAGCCGAACCGCACAATCATCGACCTCCAGTAGTACAAGCGTCTCGGTTATCACTTCGATAATAACCTCAGGTGGCGGCCCAAGCTCACTCGTAACCTCAACCTCTGTCCCGGTCCCAGCGCCAGCTACCACGACGCCTGTACCTCCGACATCACAGTCGAAACCCCTAGGGCCGATCATTGGCCCCGCTGTAGCCGTCCCTGTCGCAATACTCGGTATCGCAGCCCTTATGCTGTTCTTATTCTTCCGCAGTCGTCGTAGCAGAAGGGAACATCGGTCCCCTCCTGTGGGATCTCGTCAAGATCCGAAGCCAATGTATGGGAGATCCAGACCGTCATACCCCGCAAATCCCGAACTTGATGGATCCCCGGTGATGGCTGGATTTAACAAAGATACAGCTTTATACTATGACCCTAGCACGACTGCACAATCGGCCAGCACGGCGCCATCTAGCTATCGTGCATCATCGGGATCTTATGGAACCCGACACTCAAACAGAAACTCAAACAGAAACTCAAGGGGCACGGGAACCGTGGGCAGGCCTACGGCTACTGCTTCTCACACGACTCCGGAGCTGCAAGGAAATGCCGTGATGAGGGAAATGGATGACGGGGTCCGGCCACCGAGCGAGTTGCTGGGGAGCACGTATCGACCTTATAGGCCACATGGAGGAGGTATGCAGTGGTGACAGCCGGACGCAAAGAATATCACCATCGAGCTGAAGCAACAAATGTTCCTCTGTCGACGATGAGATCTGAATCATGAGGATAACAGAAGACATTCCATACACAGTTTGGTGTATTGCAGGATAGACAAATGGTTCTGATGACTCCTACATGAAAGAGGCTTGGGGCCACAGATGGATCACCCAACCCTTGACCCCGTTGTTGACACTTTCTTCCTCACGCTTAGAGACGAATCCTGTTTTATCAAGCCAGACCCTGAGTCAAGCCTGCTTGGAAGATCGACCATCTGGTACTGTCTTGGCTTTCTGTGTGTTATGCACATGGTTCTGCAGCCTTCATATCGCCCAGGCGAAATCAGAGCACAACGAATGTCAACCATTCTACAGCAGATGCTCCTGAAGGAACCCTTGCTCAGACCTAAGTGAGCGACTGTTACAATATCAAGCCGAGTCGAATAATTTTAGTCGTCCCTGCATCAAGTCCTTCGCTTCCTGTTCCGCAATTATTTTTCGAATCGCAGTGCCACCACTACACATAGCAATATCCTGCTACAATCAACCGTCACCTCCCCTTCTGAGGTGTGGCAGGTCAAAGTTGCCATACTGAACCAATGGCGAGCGTCCATGATTCAAGGAACACCAAATCGCTATGCATCTTGCCCACCGGGACAGTACACCACTATCCCTATCTCATGTCCTAGCAAGGCATCCGTTTCAGGGATCTTCAGGAAATGAGCTACAGAAGCTTTGACCTCTTCAATGGAGCGCACAAAAGGCTCTTCCACAATACCAGGTGAGGTCGCTGTCTCGAACCTGAAATAGCAAGATTCTCGGGAATGAGATGGCGCTCTGTGAGTAGGGAAATTTATACATTTTGCGTGAGATCTCGCTACGGCGTGGATATTATAAGCTGCGCTATCAGAGGATCCATCTTCGCGTCTACCTTCATTTTCACGTTATTCTCCAGCTGTGACACAGAGGCTTCATCGATCTAGAGAATTGCTTGGGGTCGTCCTGAGGGCCAATCGGTGCCTTACACATTGTCCTTTTGCGACGGTATGGTGACATCAATGATCAAAGTCATCAACGCAAGCCGAGCAGCATCAAGTATTCCTCGAGGTGTTGAAACAAAGTTCAGTACAGCTTCTGCTATGCGCTGTAGACATCCTTGTATGTAATAAAGAAGAAAAGGATCCCACATCGTCTCAGTACTGTGCCCATGATTCTGCTTCTTCAATTCGATAGCCAATACATGCCCAGACCCCGTTGAGTACCCTAGCCTTAAGTGCAGCAATACACTCCCAATCGTAAATCGCAAACGTCTTCCAAAATATCCATGCCCACATTCAACACTGTTACAAATACATGGCATCAGCCAATACAACATATTACCCCGTTCCCACCATTCAAATAGAACTAAAATCAACCAGTCGGGTCAGATATTCCGTACTCCATACATCATTCTGCAACGCCATATAACAGTATAACGATCATCTCATTTAATCCAAATCCATACCTCATATTATACAAATCACGACCAAACTTCTCACACAAAACCATTAATGATCGCAGACCAAGTACTTTACGTAGTACGATATCAAAACGAACGCTAACCAAATCCAGACCAAAAACCCTCCACATCATCCCATGTCCCACCACAACCCACCACATCCTGCATCATCCTACACTCCTCCCCACCCCACCATATCCCATATCCAACATCCCACACCCTCCCAAACCCCCAAACACGATTCCAACAATGGTACCCTCTCCCCCCTTTACCCCCGCTCCCTCCCTTCCCTCCCCTTCCCTCTTCCCTCTCCCTCTCCCCCCATCCGCTCCTCATCAACCACTAACCTCCCCCTCCACCCCACAGTCCAAAGATTCCTCCCACACCTACATCCACCTCTCCCAACCCCGCTTCGCCGACCTCTTCGAAGTATGTCCCCTCCCTATCCCCCTCCCCCTCACCCTTATCCCCTCCTCCCCATCCCCCATCGCCCCCTCATCCCCTTC
>JAABUP010000202.1_pt1 | contig 134556 bp, 124 predicted proteins | sample 5559201 | NCBI WGS metagenome assembly JAABUP01 (sample SAMN10711887, study PRJNA513373) | rock metagenome | isolation source: Antarctica rocks | place: Antarctica | reverse complement strand
CGCACAGGCAGGGCGGGCAGGAGCGGCTCAATCTTCTGCCACTGGTCATCGGTCAGGTGCGTGAACAAAGTGCTGGCTCCAGAATAGTTCTGGAGCTATAACAAACCGTTTATGAGATGAGTTCTAGAGCATAAGTTCAAGGCGCATCTGTCCGTTAAATATTCATACACGCGCGGCAACTCAGCCTCTGGAATTGACCTCCCGAGCATTGAAGTAGATGTCAAGGTAACAAGTATCGCTCAACCGCAGTCTTCATGCCCTTTCAAATCAGCACGTCAGAAAATTTTCGGGCTTGGCTATAACCTTTTGGTGTTCGTTTACACGAAAACTGACGATCCCGCGATATTTAGCGGTACGCTCAACATCAATCACGCCGTCCTCGTGGAAAAGCAGCGTACCGCCGATTACCAGACCACTACAGGTTTAAAAAAGATCCTTGAGAACAATGGAAATGAGGATGACCTTGTCGCTTTTATGGCCGACCGTATGCTGCCTCTTGATGACATCGAAGCACACGCGATAGCTCAAGAGCTTTTAAATGGCGAATTGCTTGAAGTGGGATACCTTACGATCTCAAATGCGCTTCAATGGCGGCTTCAATACAGCCGCGTAATTACGCAGGCCGGGCAAGTTTCCGGGCTTTTGAAAATCGTCTGATGAGCAAGCAATCACAAAGGAAAACTCTCGAAGAAACCGAGTTTGGCGACTTCCAGACGCCGCCCGATCTTGCCGCCGAAGTCTGCGATCTGCTTTGCCGTTTGGGGTTAAATCCAGGTTCCATTGTTGAGCCGACATGCGGCGAAGGCAGTTTGCTATTCCAAGCCCTTGATCATTTCCCTGATGCTCACCAGGCTATCGCCCATGATGTTTCTCCGCTGTATATAGCCCCGGTAAGAGCAAGGCTTCAAAGACGAGTCTATGCCAACAGGGTTAGTATCCTTCAAGGAAACTTTTTCCAGACCGATTGGCCGCAGCTTATTGATAAGTTACCGGAACCTATTTTAGTCGTCGGCAATCCTCCTTGGATCACCAGCGCCCAAATAGGCGCGCTCGGCGGTGCCAATCTTCCTGAGAAGACCAACTTCCAGAAGCATAAAGGCTTGAATGCCAAGACGGGAAAAAGTAACTTTGATATCTCCGAGTGGATGCTAATTAGAATCCTCCACTGGTTAGACAATCGAACCGGAACCCTGGCAATGTTGTGTAAAACAGCGGTTGCAAGAAAGCTATTGTTCCATGCATGGAAAGGCGATCTGAGTTTAAGTGATGCCGCTCTATACCACATCAACGCAGCGAAGCATTTCGGTGCAACGGTAGATGCTTGCCTGTTTGTCTGCAATTTTGCGCCCAACGCCTATAACCATGATTGCTCCGTGTTTGATACGCTTACAAGTCCTGTTCCTAAGCGCATCATAGGCTACCGGGATCACGAGCTAGTTTCGAAGGTTAATCTATACGAGCAATGGAAGCACCTCAAAGGAAATGAGCTTTACAAGTGGCGCTCCGGCATTAAGCACGATTGCTCAAAAGTAATGGAGTTGACGAAAGAAGGTAGCAAATATCGTAACGGTCTCGGCCAGCTTGTCGAACTGGAAGACAATTACCTTTATCCCATGCTAAAAACATCGGAAGTGGCAAAACCCGACGCCATCCCAACACGCTACATGCTGGTCCCTCAAACCTTCGTTGGAGAGGATACCAGCACAATTAAAAGCCTGGCACCGCTGACATGGCAGTATCTAGAGGATCACGGTAATTTGCTCGATAAGCGAGGGAGTTCAATTTATAAGGAGCGTCCTCGTTTTTCGGTATTTGGTGTTGGTGACTATTCCTTTGCTCCCTGGAAAGTCGCTATTTCCGGCTTCTATAAGCGATTAGGATTTAAGATTGTTGGGCCTGTTGAGGGCAAACCCGTCATGCTGGACGACTCATCTTATTCTATTCCATGCCGGTCAGCAGCAGAAGCGGCATTAATCGCTTCTCTATTTAATTCACAGCCAGCTAGCGAGTTTTTCGAAGCCTACATTTTTTGGGACGCGAAGCGGCCTATCACGAGTGATTTATTGCGCCGGCTTGATTTGTCCCAAGTCGCACGTGAATTACGATTAGGGGCAGACTTACAGCAGTTCCTTTTGCCAGCACCTATAAAAATAAGACGGAAGCGTTTGGCTGTTCCACGTCAGGAAGCTCTGCAATTGTAAGAACTCCTGATCACGTTCGACACCGACGAGCCGACCTTGGCCCGCCTGCTCCCCACCCTCCACGCCGTCGGCGGCGTCGTCTCGGCCACGCCCTACACGGTGCTTTAGACTGTTTCCGCCGTCCGCGAACCCTTCTGCCCCGGACTTTCGTTTCTCCTGATTATCACCACTCAGGAGAACCCTCATGCGCCGCCGCTCCCCCTGGCCCCCGCTGCTGTCCCTGCTGGCCGTGTTCGGCCTGCCCGCCGCCGCCGACCCGGTCGGTCCCCCCAGCCCCGAGATCCTCTACACGAGCCGCAAGGAGTTCGTGCGGATCGCCCCCGCCCGCCCCTTGACCCTGAACGCGCACCTGACCCAGTTCGCCTACGAGCCGTTGGGCCTGGAAGTCGCCGCCGTCGGCTCCGAAACGACGGACGACACGACCACTCACTTCGTCAAGACGATTGACGTCCGCACCGGCCACGAGCTGCACCGGCTGTCGATGACCTCGGCCCCGATCTCGGACGGCGGGCAGATCGGGTTCAAGATGCTGGGCTGGACGCCGAGCGGCAAGTATCTTTTGCTGGAACGGACGCAGGGGAAAGAAGACAGCCCCGGTGAGAGCGTCACGGACTTGGTGCGCTGGGACCTCAGCGCCGAACCGCCGGTCGTGCGCCCGGTCATCCCGCAGTTCACCCTGCCGCCCGGCGCACTGTCGGACGATACGGTGCTGCGCTATGCCTCCCCGCACAACCGCTGGGTCCTGTTCACCCGCGACTACAACCTCAACAGGCAGCGGCAGTCGGCGTACCAGCTTTATGACACCGAGCGGAACACGTTCCAGCCGCTCGTGCCGCCGGCGAACACCGAGATTTATAACAGTTGGCTGGACGACGGCCACCTATCCGTCCAGTCGGGCCAGGGTCGGAAGGCGCTGGACGTGGTCACGGGCAAGTTCAGCCTCCTGCCGACGACCAGCCTCGCGGACCTGCCCCCCGCCTCCAAGCAGTACCCGGACCTCACGCTGAACGTGGAAGATCGGCCCCAGGTGGACCAGACGCGGGTATCCCAGTTCCCGTCGTGTATCGTCTGGGTCTACTGTCCGCCGCGCCTGAAAAAGCCGCTGAGCGCGGTCGGGGCGGGGATTACGATGGGGGGCGAAGACCCGCAGGCCGTCTGGTCGCCGACCGGCAGGCAGATCGCGTTTCTGAATCACGGCGACCTGTACGTCAACGATGTGACGACCATACCCGCAACGGGGAGGATGCCGAACGAAAAGATGGCCCTGGGTTTGCCGCTGTCCTGCCCCGAGGAGCAGGCAATCGCCACGTCCAACATGAAGCAGATCGGGCTGGCGGTCACGCAGTATTGTCAGGATTATGACGAGAAGTTCCCGCCCGCCGGGGACGTGGACGAGCCGCTCATGCCTTACCTTAGGAACCGGAGCCTCTACAGCGTCGGCAATGTCCACTGGGTCTATCACGCGCCCGAGAAGCCGGAATTGGCGGCGATGGAGGAACCCGCCGCGACGGTGATCGGGACGATGGACCTGCCGTGCGGTCAGGTCGTGCTGTTCGGAGACGGGCACGTCAAGGTGTTGGAGAAGGAATGAATGTCGTGAGGAGCGGATGAGGATTGTTCCCCCCAGGATTGGGGCGAGAGGGACTCCTACAAAATCACCTGCATCAGCACGCAGTCTTCCCACTTGCCATGCCGCAGGCCGACCTCGCGCTGGACGCCGACCACCTCGTAGCCGCACTTGCGGCACATGGCGAGGCTGGGGGCATTCCCTGACCAGATGCGGGACAGGACGACGTGGTGGCCTACGCGCGCGGCCTCGGCGAGCAGGGCGCGCATCAGTGCCGTGCCCAGGCCCCGGCCCTGGGCGGCGGGGGCGAGGTAGAGGGACGATTCGGTCGTGTGGTCGTAAACGGGGAAGCCGTCGGCCCAGGCGGACAGGGAGGCATAGCCCAAGACCGTGCCGTCATTGCGGAGACTGTCTTCGGCGATGAGAACGGGGAAGCGGGGGTCTTGGTGCGCCCGCCACCAAGGCAGCCGGTCCTGAACGGACACGGCAGCCAGGTGGCCGGTAAAGTCCGTCCCGGATACGGCGGCGTTGTAGATGTCCGTCAGCGCGGGCAGGTCGGCCTCGCGCGCGGGCCGGAACACGAACGGGGCGGGGTCAGAAGTGGATGCCTTGGACATGGGTGATGATCAAAAACACTTCCCAAAAGACGACCAGCAGGTAGACAAGGCAGCCCGCCGTGACGATGACGCGGGAGATGCGGACGCTCTTAAAGGAATACCCCTCGCAGGCGAGCACAACCACTGTGACGAGCGCGAACTTGAAGACGGCGAAGCCCTGCGGGCCGTAGCGCGCGTAGATGACAGCGGCAATCCCATTGGCCTCCATGCCGCCATGTCGGAAGATGTAGCGCGTCAGGAACAGGTCGAACAGGTTGAGCAGCAGGAAGGCGAGGTATTCCTGCGCCAGAAGCACGTCGCGTTTGAAAAACAAGGACGGCCATCCCTCACCCTAAACTCACACTTGCACTCGGATCGGTCTAAGCGGCGGACAGCATCTCGCGGGCGTGCTGGACCACGGCCTCCGACCGGCGCGAACCGCCCAGCATCCGCGCGATCTCTTCAATGCGCCCTTCGGGGTCTAGGGGTGAGACGGACACGATGGTCCGGCCTTCTTCAACCCTCTTCTCGATGTAGAAGTGGGTCCCGGCCCGCGAGGCGATCTGGGGCAGGTGCGTGATGCACAGAATCTGCGCGTCGCCGGCCAGCCCCTCCAGCTTGTCGCCGATGGTCTGGGCCGTCCGTCCACCTACGCCCACGTCGATCTCGTCGAAGATCATGGTCGGGATCGTGCCGGTCCGGGCCAGCACGGACTTCATCGCCAGCATGATGCGCGACATCTCGCCGCCCGAGGCGATCTTCGCCAGGGGCCGCAGCGGCTCGCCGGGGTTCGGCGACAGCAGGAACTCGATCCTGTCCGCGCCCTTGCTCGTTATCGGCTGCGGCTCGATGGACACTTCAAACTTGGTCGCGGCCATGCCCAGGTCTTGCAGCTCGCGCGCGATGCCCGCGGCGAACTCCGCGCTCGCCTTGCGCCGCGTTTTGGTCAGCTTCACGGCGGCGGACTGGAGCTTCCCTTCGGACCTGGTGATGGCCTGGGTCAGCTCCTCCTCGCGCGCTTCGGAGTGCTCCAGGGCGTCCAGCTTGCCGTCCAGTTCCTGCCCGTAGGCGATGATCTCGTCCAGAGTCTCGCCGTACTTGCGCTTCAAGGTGCGGATCAGGTCCAGGCGGCTCTCGATCTCTTCCAGCCGCTCCGGGTTGAACTCAACGGTCTCTTGGTAGACGCGCAGGTCATGGGCGGCGTCCTCGGCGAACGAGACCGCGCTGCCCAGCGTCTCGGCCAGCGGTGCCAGGGCCTCGTCCAGGGCGGCGGCGTGCTGGACGGCGGCCAGGGCGGCGTTCAGCGCGTCCAGTGCCCCGCCCGCGCCGCGCTCGGCCCCCGACAATGTGGCATAGGCGTCCTGGGCCGCCGCACTCAGCTTTTCGCTGTTCGCCAGGCGGCTGCGGTCTGAGGCAAGCTCTTCTTCCTCGCCCGAGCGCAGGCCCGCCCCGGAGATCTCTTCCTGCTGGAACCGATACAGGTCGAGCATACGCACACGCTCGCGCGCGTCGGTACGGAGTTTTTCCCGCTCCCGCGTCAGGGCGTTGACCTCGGAATGCAGCGCGGCCACATCTGCCCGCTGGGCCAGCGCGTCCTTGCCGGTCCAGTTGTCCAGCGTGTCCACGTGCCGGTCGGCGGCCAGAAGGGACTGGTGCTCGTGCTGGCCGTGGACATCCACCAGCCCCTCGGCGATCTCTTTCAGGACGGCCACGGGCATCAGCCGTCCGTTGATGCGGCACTGCGACTTGCCGCCGGCACGGGCGATCTCGCGGGTGACCAGCAGCGCGTCATCGCCTTCGTCGCCGTCCAGCCCGGCCTCGGACAGCCGGCGGCGGACCTCGGCGGGGGCGTGGGCAAGGTCGAAGACGGCCTCGACGGTCGCTTTGGCCGCCCCGGTGCGGACCAGGTCCGCGCCCGCACGTTCCCCCAGGGCCAGCCCCAAGGCATCGATGATGATGGACTTGCCCGCGCCGGTCTCACCCGTGAGGATGTTGAGGCCATCCCCGAACGCCAAATCCAAATGGTCGATCAGGGCAAAGTTTGTGACGTGAAGCTCGGCTAACATCTTGTCTCAAGGTCCCAGAGCGTCTTGTCACCCGGCACTTCCGGTGCCGGGGCCATGTCGTCAAACACACGCGGCTGCTCAATACAGCGTCTCGCCCCAGTGCAGCTTATTCTGTAACTTGTCGTAGAAGTCGGAGCCGCCGACCGACAGGAAGCGGGCCTGGTGGGGGGCACGGCGGATGTGGATTTCGTCGTCCGCCTGGAGGGGGAAGCCGAGCTGACCGTCGATGGTTACGCGGACCATGTCCTGCGGGTCGCGCTCGACGACCACGGTGACGGCGGCTGAGGGCGGGACGAGGAGGGCACGGGCCGTCAGCGTGTGCGGGCAGATCGGCGTCACCAGCAGCGTCTGGAGCGACGGGTGGACGAGTGGCCCGCCCGCCGACAGCGAGTAGGCGGTCGAGCCGGTCGGCGTCGCCACGATGATGCCGTCGGCGGCGTAGGTGGTGACATAGCGGCCGTCGATGGATGTCCGCAGGTGGAGCACACGCGAGAGGGGGCCGTTGGCAATCACGATCTCGTTCAGGGCCAGGCCCGAGTCCTGCAAGGTGCCGCCCCGGCGGGTCTCACACCAGAGCATCATCCGCTCTTCCTGTGCATAGCGGCCTGCCAGGAGCGCATCCAGAGCGGCCGGCAGGTCGCTCGGGGCGACGTTGGTCAGAAACCCAAACCGGCCCACGTGGACCGGCAGCATCGGCGTCCCACGCGACGCGCAGAGCCGGGCCGTCGCGAGGATCGTGCCGTCGCCGCCCAGCACCAGCACCGCTTCGGCCTCCGCCACCGCGTCGTCCGGCAGGCCGCGCCCCGGCAGTCCCAGGGCCTCGGCGACCCGGTGCTGGAGGCGCACGGTGAGGCCGCGCGCGCGCAGGTGGGCGTCCGCTGCGGCGGCGACCTCCAGGGCTGCCGGCTTCCCGGCGTTCGCCATGATACCCAGCGTCAGCATGTGTCCGACTACCCGTTTCTGTTGAGCCTTCGCGGTGTCTTACTCGGTCCGGTGGGCGAAGCGGGCCAGATTGGTGCGCGCCACGGCGAGAGCGGGGTTCAAGACGAGCGCCTTTTTGTAGGCGACGACGGCCTGCGCCTTGTTGCCCAGAAGCTCATACAGGACCCCGACGTTGTTCTGGACTTGGGCGTTGCGCGGGTCGTGCGCCAGCGCCTGCTTGAAGGCGGCCAGTGCCTTCGGGTATTGCCGCAGGTTCTTGTAGGCGACGCCGCGCCCGTTCTGGATCGCGGCATCCCCAGGCCGCAGGGCCGCGGCGGCGTCGTACTGCGTCAGCGCGCTGACGTACTGCTTCTGGGTCATGTAGGAATCGGCCAGGGCCACGCGCGTATCGGCATCGCTCGGGTTGAGCGCCAGCGCCTGCTGCCGGGCGGCATCGGCTTGGGCGTAGGAATGCTGCGCCGCGTACAGATCGCCCAGGCGGGCATACACGGGCGCGGCCTTGAGCTTGTCCGCGCCGCTGTCCTGCGGCAGCTTGGGGGCGGCCTGGGCCAGCAGGCCGGAGGCTTCGGCGGCGTTCGGCCCATCCGCCAGCAGCAGGCCCAAGGCCACCTGGGTCTGAACGCTGTCCGGCGTCTTCGCGAGCGAGGCGCGGTAGGACGCCTCGGCGTTGGCCTGCTGGCCGGCCTGCTCCTGGAGGACGCCCTTGTTGTAGAGCGGCACACCGTTGTCCGGCTGGAGCGCGGCGGCCGCGTCAAACTCCTTGATGGCGGCGGCGGCGTCGCTTTTGGCGGCTTCCATCTCGCCCAGCGTGAAGTGGGCGTCGTACTGGCCCGCCGCGTCAAGCTTGGGGTTCGTATCCGGGCCGACAGCGTTGGTCAGGGCGGAAATGGCGGCGTCCTGCTGGCCGACTTTGGCGTACAGTTCGCCCGCGTCCAGCCACGAGACGGCGTCCTGCGGGTTCTTCTGCGCCGACTGGCGCAGGGCGTCAGCGGCCTCGGCGTTGCGCCCGGCCTTTTGCAGGAAGAAGCCGTAGTTCTTGAGCGTCGCGGCGTCTCCCGCCGGGGCGATCTGGCTGAACACGGCCAGGGCCTCGTCGTTCTTGCCGGCCTGCCCCAGGGCCGTCGCGAGGTTGAATTTGACCCGCGCGGGGTCCGGCCCGGTCGCCCCGGCGCTTTCGCGGTCCACGATGAACTGGTACTGCGTCGCCGCCTCGTCGTAGCGCATCGCCTCGCGCAGGGCGTTGCCCAGGTTGTTGTGCGCGTTTAAATCGCCGGGGACCAGCGCGACGGCCTGCTGAAGCTCGGGGACGGCCCCGGCGGGGTTGCCCAGCAGCAGCAGCGAGTAGCCGAGCAGGCTGTGCAGGCGCGGGACGTTGTGGTCCGCCTTGAGGGCGGGGTCCTGGGTGAGTGACTGCATCTGGGTGACGTTGTCAGTCAGCAGTGCATCGGCCTGGGCGAGCGCCTGCGCGTCACCGGGTTTGACCGCGCTGTAGGCCTGAGCCGCCTTGTCGAAGGCATCCACGGCAGCGTTGTAGCGCAGGTCCGCGTCGGGCAGGGCGCTTTTGGCGTCCGGCGGAGTCTTGGGCGCGGCCTGAGCGGCACCCCCGAAGGCGAGAGTCAGAATCAGTAGTGCGGAGGCGTTTCGGAAGATGTTGTTCAAGGCGCGTGTTCTCCTGCGTCGCAGAGATCGAGAGGCTTGGGAATGAGCACAAATCAAATTCGGAGTGAGTCTCTGCCTGTTCATACCCGGCATTAACCGAAATTATAGCACAAAGATTGGCAGAAAGATCGGCGCGGAAATCGGCGGGAGAGCGCGCGGAAAAAAACACGCCCGGCGGCCTTGACAAGCCGGCTGTTTTACCGTATACTCGCTTCCGTGACGGCGGGCAGATGATGGGGGACACTGGCGTTCCTGTGCGGCTCTCGCGGAGCGGCCACCTCTCGGTAGGCGGCTCCCAGGGGTTCGGCACGGGGGCGTTTTTTCTCGTCTGCCGCTTGCCCCAAAACGACGCCACGGAAAACGACACCACAGAAGGAGATCGACGCGCTCGATGGCAAAAACACCCCAAGACGTCCTGACCATGATCAAGGACAACGACGTGAAGTTCGTGGACGTCAAGTTTATCGACGTCCCCGGCACCTGGCAGCACTTCACGCTGCCCGCCCACCGCTTTGAGGAGGACGTCTTCACGGACGGCCTGCCCTTCGACGGGTCCTCGGTGCGCGGCTTCCAGACCATCGACGAGTCCGACATGCTCCTCGTCCCCGACGCCGAGACCGCCGTGCTCGACCCCTTCACCGAGGTCAAGACATTGTCGATCATCGCCGATGTCGAGGACCCGCTGACGCGCGAGAAGTACCCCCGCGACCCGCGCAACATCGCCAAAAAGGCTGAGGCCTACCTCCAGTCCACGGGCATCGCCGACGTCGCCTACTTCGGCCCCGAGGCCGAGTTCTACGTCTTCAACGACATCCGCTACGGCCAGTCCGCGAACTCCGGCTTTTACGCCATCGACTCGGACGAGGCCGCCTGGAACTCGGGCCGCGACGAGAAGCCCAATCTGGGCTACAAGATGCGGACCAAGGAAGGCTACTTCCCCGTGCCGCCCTCGGATACGCTGGCCGACCTGCGCTCCGAGATGGTGCTGACGCTGCTCGAAGCCGGCATTGAGGTGGACGTCCACCACCACGAGGTCGGCAACGCCGGCCAGTGCGAGATCGGCATCAAGTTCGACTCGCTCGTGAACATGGCCGACAAGCTTTTGATGCACAAGTACATCGTCAAGAACACCGCAGCCCAGAACGGCTACACGGCCACGTTCATGCCCAAGCCCATCTTCCAGGACAACGGCTCGGGGATGCACTGCTCGGTCTCCATGTGGAAGGGCGGCGTCAACCAGTTCTACGACGAGAAGGGGTACGGCGGCCTGTCCGAGACGGCGGTGTACTACATCGGCGGCATCCTGAAGCACGCCAAGGCGCTGCTGGCCTTCGGCGCGGCCTCGACCAACTCCTACCGCCGCTTGGTGCCGGGCTACGAGGCCCCGATCAACCTCGTCTACTCGGCCCGCAACCGCTCCGCCGCCGTCCGCATCCCCATCGCCGGCTCGCCCAAGTCCAAGCGCGTCGAGTTTCGCGCCCCGGACCCCACCGCCAACCCCTACCTGCTGTTCTCGGCGATGGCGATGGCCGGGATCGACGGCATTCAGAACAAGATCCAGCCGCCGCCCCCCATCGACAAGGACATCTACGAGCTGGCCCCCGAGGAGAAGGCGGGCATCGCCCACACGCCCGCCACGTTGACCGAGGCGCTGGACGCTCTGGAGGCCGATCACGAGTTCCTGATGAAGGGCGACGTGTTTACCGAGTCGCTGATCCAGACCTACATCGACTACAAGCGCGTCCGCGAGGTCGAGGGCGTGGCCCTGCGCCCCCACCCCTACGAGTTCTTCCTGTACTACGACGCCTAATCCCTTCCCCACCCCGCCCGCCTGCCCCGCCGATCCCCCGGCGGCGGGAGGCGGGCTTTTTCACGCGATGCTCCAGCCCGAAGCCGATCCTTAGTTCCGCGCCCGGCGTCACGAACACGGGCAGGCGGAGAGACACGACGGGCGGGATCGCACACGCCTTTGTTTCGGATGCACGACCCCGCCCGTTTTTATAGGTTTCTCGAAGATCGGCCTATTCTGCGCCCGCTGACTCACAATCCCTGGGGCGCGGAGATTGACGTTATGACTTTCCGCTGCTCGGCAGGCTTCGGGACATCTTCAAGTGCATCTGCAACAGGACGAGGTTCTTCTGGGCGCTGGCTTTGACCAGCGGATTCTGCCCCAGGCTGATCTCGCGCTTCGTCTCCGCGATGTCCCCCGTGTGGTCCCGGATCATCTCCTGCTTGTAGGCCGCCTCGAACTTGGCCCCGTGCAGGCTCGCGAGCTTGTTCATCAGCGCCTTTTGATCTTCGCTCACGTCCGTCGGCAGCTTGTCGCCCACCCTGGAGGCCACCCGCTTGAGGGCGGCGTTCGCCTTGCCGTGGTCCTGTTTCATCCGCCGCCCGAATTGCCTGTCCCGGCTGTTGGTCGCGTGTGACATGACCACAGGCTCGAACTGTACCTCTTCCAAGTTGCTCTGCGCCGTGTCCTTCAAATAGGCCTTGTCCAGAGTGCTGATCCCCATCCTTGATTGTGCGTGTCTGACGCGGGCGAGTACGCCGCCACTGGGGATCGCCAGCAGTCCCGCCGCGACGATGTAGGCTGTGGACTTGATATATGCCGTCGGTTTCATGAGCTTTCCTTTCGGCCCTTCCCAAAGGAGCGTTCCCAGTTGAGTGCGGAGCGTCTTCCAACGACTGGCTCTCGGGAGGCACCCGTCATGTCCGCTCTTTCCCCGCAGCCGGTCACCCAAAACGCGGCAGGCACACTGTTTCTTCTCTGGCTAACAGCCTGTTCCGCGTGACTGTTCTCTCCAGGCTTTTGGAGACGCCGGGGCGTTGCCGCTGCGCCGCTAAACCAAAAACGCCCTGCCCTCGTATGACTGAGAGCAGGGCGTTTCGCAGGAAGCAGCAAGACTTACTTGCTGGACTGTGTGCTGGCGGCAGTCGTGTGCTCGTGGGCCGCCTCGTGGCGGCGGGATGCCGGGTGGTTGCCATGGTGATCGTTCTTCTCTGAATGGTCCCCGTGTTATCGTTAGGCACGGTTGGCTGGATACACCCATCAATGTACTGTCTTACGGCAGAATCATGTTAAGAGATTGTTAAATCTTGACTTCGGGTACTATGCCGCCATGCCTGACTTCTCACACCTCTCGCTGCCCGTCCTCCTGCTCGTCTTCGCCGCCGCCGCGGGGGCGGTGTGGGTGGCGGGCATCTTCCTGTCGAACACGACGGACGCCCTCGACTCGCGCCTCCACCTGGGGGAAGCGCTGGGCGGACTGATCCTGCTGGCGCTCACGACGAATCTGCCGGAGATCGCCATCACGGCGACCGCAGCGCTGCACCATGAGATCGGCGTCGCCATCGGCAACATCCTGGGCGGCATCGCGCTCCAGACGGTCGTGCTGGTCGTGCTCGACGCCGGCGTACCGGGCAAGCGCCCGCTGACGTGGCAGGCCGCGTCCCTGGTGCTCGTCCTGGAGGGCGTCCTCGTAACCGCCGTTCTGACGGTCACCATGATGGGGACGCAGCTTCCGAAGACGCTGATCGCGTTCCGGCTGACCCCCGAGGACCTCGCCGTGGCCGGGCTGTGGGTGGCCGGACTGTGGATGCTGAACCGTGCGCGCACCGACCTGCCCTGGCAGGCGAAGGGGGACGCGCCCGGCGGGGAGCAGACCGACGCCATGAAGTCCCGGAAAAAGAAGAGCGAGGAGAAGAACAAGGGGCAGAGCACGGCGCGGATCGCCCTGGTCTTCGGGGTCGCCGCGGTGGTCACGCTGGCGGCGGGTGCCGTGCTGGTGCAGAGCGGTGACGGGATCGCCAAGCACCTGCACATGACCGGCGTTCTGTTTGGGGCGACGATCCTGGCCGCGGCGACGTCGCTGCCCGAACTCTCCACGGGGATCGCGTCCATCAAGCTGGGGGACTACCAGCTCGCCATCTCCGACATCTTCGGCGGCAACGCCTTCCTGCCGGTCTTGTTCCTGCTGGCGACGCTGCTGTCGGGCCAGGCGGTTCTGCCGCAGGCGAAGAACACGGACATTTACCTCGCCGGCCTAGGCATCCTGCTGACAGCGGTGTACATATACGGCCTGGTCTTCCGCCCCCGCCGCCTCTTCCTGCGGATGGGGGCGGACTCGCTGGTCGTCCTGGTCTTGTACGCCTTGGGCGTGTGGGGGCTGTTCGCCATCGCCCGCGCGGGCTAGATGGACGAAAGGAAGTGGATGTGTGTCTGGGCCGGGTCCGGCGCGTCGATCTGGACGGTGTCCACGTCCCCATCGGTCGTCCGCATGACGTGAACCTGGGTCACGCCCATGACCGTGTGCGAGACCGCGTCGTCCTCGCTCTGGCCGGCGATGACGGTGACGCTGCCCGCGTCGCCGCCCTTGGCGTTGAGCTGGATGCCCAGCAGAGGCAGGCCGGAAATGAGCGGCGCGTCGGAGAGCGTGTCCGTCCGCACCGTCACGTCCACCAGACCCTCCTCGTACTCGCGGCTCAGGTCGTCGAAGAACGTGCCCCACTCCTCGCGCGGCAATGCCTCTGTGTCCATCGTTTTAATCCCCTTGAGTTGATCGCCTTGACTCGTCTTTCCCGGAAAGTACCCAAAAAGGCCGCCCGACACACGGGCGTGCTGGGCGGCCTCTTCACGCGGTCCGGCTGTGCCGAGCGCACACTAGGCGGCCTGCGCGGCCTGGGGGTTCGCCCCGGCCTCGGCTGCCTGGGTCAGCTTCTGGTCGGCATCTTTTTCTTCCTGGAGCGACTGATCCAGCAGGGCGGCGACGTCCTGATGACCCAGGTGCTTGGCCCAGGTGGACAGGGCACCGTAGCCGGCGATCTCGTAGTGCTCGACGCGCTGGGCGGCGGCGATCACGCTGGCCTCCAGCGTGGCCGCGTCGTAGCCCTGGCTCTGGATATTCTCGTTCTCCTTCAGGATGCCGACGATGCCCTCGGGCTGGATGTCGTTCGGCGTCTGGCCCATCTGGCTGAAAATCTGCTCCAGGCGCTTCGCCTGCTGCTGGGTCTCCTGCGTGTGCTGCTCCATGACCTGCTTGGTCTGCGGGTTCTGGACGCCGCCCATCATCTTGGGCATCCCCTCCATAATCAGCTTCTCGGTGTTGTAGAGGGCCGAAAGCCCGTTCACGAACGCATCGTTCATGTCTGCCATTGTAGTGTGCTCTTTCTAAAGAGTGCCGACGCGGCGCGGGTCCGTTCCCGCGCCTGCCCCTTTTTTCCCGGCGGAAAATGGCGGCAAACGCGGCAGGCATACACCCCCGCGCTCTTCCGGCTTGACAGCGCGCGCCGGGTGCGGTACACTCCGCGCCATGCCCACCGCCGCGTTTTCCAACCTGGGCTGCAAGGTCAACCAGTACGAGACCGAGCGGCTGGCCGAAAGCTTCGAGGCCGCCGGGTTCACGCTGGCCGACTTCCGCGAGCCTGCCGACGTCTACGTCATCAATACGTGCTCGGTCACGTCCGACGCCGACCGCAAGTCGCGCCAGGTCGCCCGGCGGGCTGCCCGGCAGAAGGAAGGGGCGCGCGTCGTCCTGACCGGCTGCTTCGCCCAGATGGCCCTGGACACGGGCGAGGCGGTGGATGGGGCCGCCCTGCTGGTGCCGAACGCCGAGAAGATGCGGACGGCGGCGCGCGTTTTGGAAGCCTTCCCCGACCTGATGCTTTATTCGTCGTCCCCGGCTTACCCCCCCGCCCCAATCCCGCCGCCATGACGCCGCAGACAATGCCCGCCGAACCGCCGCCGAGAATCAGGATGCCGTAGTCATATCGCGCGTTTTGCGCGTTCATGGAGACGTGTCACCCAAAATCTTTAGCGACTGACCCGTACCGGGACGGATACCACGCGGGTCACGGGGACGAGGCAGAGGCGGTCGCTGCACGGCTGGTAATGGACGCGCAGCAGCAGGCGGCCTGCGCCGAGCTGCGCCGACTTGCCGATGAGGGCTCGGACCGTCAGCTCCGCCGTTCGCTGGTAGACCGAAAGAGGCATCCCGCCGAGCGTGAGAGTCTGCGCCGCCGGAAACCGGACCGGGCCGGCGAGCGTGGCCGGAATGCCGCCGCTGCCGAGCGTGATGCGGGTGGGGATCAGGTCGGCCTCACGCGGCTGATCGGAGTTGACGTGCCAGCCGGGCCCGATGATCAGCCGCACGGTGACGCGCACTATGCCACCCGGATGAACCGTCGCAGGCGCGGCGGCGGCTCGGATTTGGATGGGGGCGCCGGCGTGGGCGGCGGGAAGTCGCGCGACGGGCGCGGAGCCGGGGACACCAGGGCCGAGGATGTCCGCAGCGGCCAGCGTCAGCGTCGGCATAGCGCTTGGCGAACGCTGCAAGGCTCCTCCGAAGGCGGCCACGGTCGCCCGCGCGTCGGCGGCGTAGCGGCGGTCCCCGGTCAGGCGCGACAGTCGCATCAGGGCGCGCGCGGCCACGCCGTTGCCCGAAGGCAGGGCATTGTCGTAGGGGTCTTTAAGGCGGACTAGCAGATGATCGGCAGCGGCTTCCTCGAAAAAGCCGCCGTCCGAGTCCCGGAACTTCACCCGCATCGTGTCGATCAGCCGCCTGGCCGGGGCGATCCATTTGCGGTCGCCCGTCGCCTCGGTCAAGTCCAGCAGGCCGTCGGCGAGATACGCATAGTCGTCTTGGAAGGCGGGGATGCCCACCGCTCCCGCGCGCCAGCGACGCCACAGCGTCCCATCCGGTCGGAGGAACGTCTTGACGGCGAACGCCGCCGCTTTCTCGGCCGCCGCCGTGTCCTGGGGTTCGTTCAGGGTTTTGCCGGCGCGGGCCAGACTGCCGATCATCAGGCCGTTCCAGCCCGCCAGCACCTTGTCGTCGCGGCGCGGCTGGAGGCGCCTCTCGCGCACCGCCAGCAGCCGCGCGCGCAGGGCGGCCAGTTTCGGCGCGTCGGCGGCAGGGGGCGATGCGCTCAGGTACAGAACGTTCGCGCCCGTTTTTCGCCCCGTCGCCTGCTCCTCATAGTTGCCGTCCTCCTGGACATTGTAAACGCGGGCAAAGAGCGCGCCGTCGTCCGGGCCGAGCGCGTCGGTGATCTGCCGGAGCGTCCAAACGTAGGAGCCGCCTTCGATACCCCCCGCGTCGGCATCCAGCGCGGAATAAAAGCCGCCTCCGGGGTCGGTCATCTCGCGCCGCACCCAGCCGTAAATGTCGTCGGCGACGGCTTTGTACCGTGCGCTGCCGGTGCGCCGGTAGGCATTCGTGTAGGACGCGCCGAGCAGCGCGTTGTCATAGAGCATTTTCTCGAAGTGCGGCAGCTTCCAGGCGGCATCGGTGGAATAGCGGTGGAAGCCACCGCCAAGCTGGTCGTGGATGCCGCCGAGCGCCATGGCATCCAGCGTCTTCGTCGCCATCAACAGCGCGCCCGGCGCGCGGCCCTTCTCGCTGCGCGCCAGCAGCAGGGCGAGGCTCCCGTGGGGCGGGAACTTGGGTGCCCCGCCGAAGCCGCCCTGCATCGGGTCGAACGTGTCCCGGAGCGAAGACACGGCCTCCTGGACAGCCGCCTGCGCCTGCGCCGCCGTCAGCGGCCCCTGCCCCCGATCCTGCCGGGCGGCGGCCTGACGCATGGCGGTCGTGAGGCGAGCGGCCGACCGCATGACCTGTGGCCGCTGGTTCCGGTAAGCATCGGACGCCTGAGACAGCAGGCGCATCAAGTCGTCTTTGGGCAGATAGGTCCCGCCGAAGAAGGGGCGTCCGTCCGGCAGGAGAATCGTTGTTTCCGGCCAGCCGCCCGACCCGGTCGCGATCTGCACCGCCGTCATGTAAACCGCGTCTACATCAGGCCGTTCCTCACGGTCTACCTTGACGGAGACGAAGCTGTCGTTGAGCCGCTTGGCGACATCGGGCTGCGAGAACGACTCGCGCTCCATGACATGACACCAGTGACACGTCGCGTAACCCACGGACAGGAAAATCGGCTTGTTCTCGCGCCGCGCTTTGGCAAAGGCCGCCGGACCCCAGGGATACCAATCCACAGGATTATGCGCGTGCTGGAGCAGATACGGACTCTGCTCGTGGATCAGCCGGTTAGTATACTTATATGTGCCGTCCGCGTTGTAGGTATCCACCGCCGTTTCGGGAATCGGCGGCGTTGCGGCGAGGATAGCCTGATGACGAACGCGCAGCGTCCAGGCAGAGGGAACCGCGACGGCTGCCAGGGCTAGGGCCAGGAGCATGGTTTTGGAAATCTTCATAAGTCTGTTGGTCTCCTTTGGCGATCCCGGCGCGCGGCTCATCGTTACGCCAAGCCTTTTTTCCCTGGCAGAAATACGGGTAAACGCGGCGGGCATGGAGACGGTTCGCAGACCGTTCCTTGACAGCGTTCGGGCGTTTACGGTACACTTGGCCCACTATGCCGACGGCTGCGTTCACCAACCTAGGCTGTAAGGTCAACCAGTACGAGACCGAGCGGCTGGCCGAAAGCTTCGAGGCCGCCGGGTTCACGCTCGCCGACTTCCGCGAACCCGCCGACGTGTACGTCATCAACACCTGCTCGGTCACGGCGGACGCCGACCGGAAATCCCGCCAGGTCGCCCGGCGGGCTGCCCGGCAGAAGGAAGGGGCGCGCGTCGTCCTGACCGGCTGCTTCGCCCAGATGGCCCTGGACACGGGCGAGGCGGTGGATGGGGCCGCCCTGCTGGTGCCGAATGCGCAGAAGATGCGGACGGCGGCGCGCGTTTTGGAAGCCTTCCCCGACCTGATGCTTTATTCGTCGTCGCCCGGGTCGGCTCCCCCATTATTGAAGGCGGGGGGGGCCGGCCTCGCCCTCTTCCCCGAATCGGCCCCCGGCGGCTTGATCTCACCCGAGTCGCTCTTGCCGCGCCCCACCAACCTGCACCGAACGCGGGCGACGCTGAAGGTGCAGGACGGCTGCCGCTACTTCTGCGGCTTCTGCTCCATCCCCTACACCCGGAACGTCATGGCGAGCCGGCCCTTCCCCGACGTGCTGGCCGAGGCGCGGCAGATGGCCTCGGCGGGAGCCAGGGAGATCGTCGTCACGGGCGTCTGCGTCGGTGCCTACGGACCCGAGACCGGCAGCGGCGGGCCGGACCTGGCCGACGTGCTGGTCGGGGTCGCCGACATCCCCGGCGTCGCGCGCGTCCGGCTGTCGTCGGTCCAGCCCGTCGAGATACCCGACAAGCTGATCGACGCGATGGCCGCGCACCCGCACATCACCCCGCACCTGCACCTGTCCTTGCAGTCCGGCGACGACACGATTTTGAGGGCCATGAACCGGCCCTACGACACGAGATTTTTCGCTGAGACCGTGACGAAGTTGCGCCGGCTGATGCCGCGCATCGGGCTGACCACGGACCTGATCGTCGGCTTTCCCGGTGAGACCGAAGCCCTGTTCGAGAACACACTGGCTTTCGCCCAACAGATGCGCTTCGCACGGACACACGTGTTCCGCTACTCGCCCCGCCAGCGGACGGCGGCGGCGGACGTCAAGGACGACGTGCCGCATGAAGAGAAAGAGCGGCGGCACCGGGCGCTGACCGCAGCCTGCGTCGCCAGCCAGGAGCAGTTCGCGGCGGGGGACTTGGGCCGCGTCGTCTCCGTTCTGGTGGAAGCCAAAGGCGCGCGGGACGGCTGGTTGTCCGGGTACACCGACAACTACGTCCGCGTCCAGTTCGAGGCACCCGCCACGCTCCGGGGTGAGATCGTCCCCGTCCGGCTGGCGGACGTTCTGCCCGGCGGCGACGCCTTCGGGCATCGGGAGGGCACGTAGGTGGCAGATACCCTCTTCGGCAAGATCATCCGGCGCGAGATTCCCGCCGATGTCGTCTATGAAGACGACGACGTTCTGGCCTTCCGCGACGTGACGCCGCAGGCACCCACCCACATCCTGGTCATCCCCAAGCGGCCCCTCACCAATCTCCTTGACGCGACCCCTGATGACACGTTGCTGCTCGGCCAGCTCCTCCAGGCGGCGGCCCACGTCGCCCAGACTCTTGGCCTGGCCGACAGCGGCTTCCGCGTCGTCGTCAACGTCGGCCCGGACGGCGGGCAGTCGGTGGATCACCTGCACCTGCACGTCTTAGGAGGACGCCCCTTGACGTGGCCGCCTGGGTAGTTCATAAGACAAGATGAGAATGACAAAAGACTTAGCCCCACCCCGTCAAGACCTCGGAGGTTTCGTCCGCTGGCCTGCGTCCGGCGTGGATGGCTCTACATTGGTAATCACCTTCGGCTCATGGCTGGGCTTTATCCCTGCCGCAGTTCTCGCGATCTTTGCATCGCTCTGCCTTATGGCTCCTTTCCTCGCGATCATGTTGCCTGGACAGCCTCCGCTCACTCTTGACGATTGGTTTGGCGTGTGTGGGGCCTGGCTGTTCAGCGCACTATTTTTCTATGCAGCGCGCTCAACCTTGCACATGGCGGAGCCATCTTGCTTAAGCTTGGATCTCGCTTCGCGCCGCTATATCCTCCGAAAAGGCTTCCAGCGAACCGGAAAAAATTGGATGGGGACCTTCGATGACATCCAGGGAATCTATGTGTGGAAGCGCTGGGGACGAGCCACTGAGTGTTGCATTTACAACGTCAACATTTATTGGGAGATGAAGGGAGGAGTAACTTCCCTCTGGACATATTACAGCAAACGAGCCGATGACCCGAAGCCGGAAGCGTGGGCAGAAAATTTTTGCCGAGAGCTGGGTGTGCCTTTCGGCGGGGTTCTGACCGGCAAGTATTTCAAGACCTGGAAGTCGCCATGACGCTGTTGAATTTGTTTCAGACCATCGTGGCTGTTTGATGCGACTCCCCTCCGTCCGGTATAATTCCCCATCCGCACTTTAAACACAAATTTGCGTGAGCGGCTTTTGTTGCTCGCCTTGCTGCTCGGCACCGCCTGGCTGACGCTGTGGAGCCTGGGCAGCCTGCCGCTGACCGACGTGGACGAGCCGGTCTACGGGCAGGTCGGGCGTGAGATGGCCCATGCGGGCTGGGCCGGCTGGCTGACGCCGCACCTCGGCGGGCAGCCCTGGTTCGACAAGCCGCCGCTCTTTTACTGGCTGACGGCGCTCTCGATGCGCGCGTGGGGCGTTTCCGAGTGGTCGGCCCGCCTGCCCTCCGCCCTTTTGGCCGTCGCCCTTGTCGCAGCAACTTATGCGCTGGCCCGGCGCTGCTTCCCGCAGGAGCGGCGGGCGGGGCTGTGGGCGGGCTTTGCGCTGGCGACGTGCGTCCAGTTCTTTTTGTTAGCCCGCGCCGCCGTGACGGACATGACATTGGCGTTGACTCTGACGCTGGCCCTGGGCGCGCTGTACGCCTGGACGCAGACGGGCCGGGGCCGGTGGGTCGCGCTGGCCGGGGCGATGACCGGGCTGGCTGCGCTGACCAAAGGCCCGGTCGCCCTCGTCTTGATCGGCGTCCAGGCCGTCGCCTACCTGCTGCTGACGCGGCAAGCCCGCCGCCTGCTCTCGGCCGCGCTGTGGGGCGGGCTGGGGCTGTGCCTCCTGGTGTCCCTGCCCTGGTATGGGGCGATGATCCACCTGCACGGGCGGCTGTTCATCGACGGCTTTCTGGGGGCCAACAACGTCACCCGCTACCTCCAGGCCGAGCACTCGGCGACCAGCAGCCCGCTGTTCTTCGTGCCGGTCCTGCTGGGCGGTTTTTTCCCCTGGTCGCTGCTGCTGCCGGGTGCCCTGGCCGCGGCCTGGCGGCAGGGGCGCAGTGAGTGGGCTGAACGCTCGATGGACAGCCCTGCCCTGTTCCTGCTGCTCTGGATCACCCTGGTCTTCGTGTTCTTTTCGGCCTCACAAAGCAAGCTGATCACGTACATCTTCCCGCTGTACCCCGCCGCCGCCGTGCTGGTGGGGGCGTGGCTGGCGTCGGCAGTCCACACGCAAGAGGCCAAGACCGCGACGCGCGCCGAAACTTTCCGGCTGCTCGTTCCTCTCGGTTTGTACGTGGCGCTGTCGCTCGCCCTCGTGATCTTGCTGTTCTCGGTCCGGGCGAAGTACGGCATCGCCCCGCAGACAATCATCGTGTGGGCGAGCGTCTGGGCGGCGACGATTCCCTTCTGCCTGGCGCTGGGGCCGCGCGCCTGGGCCATCCCCGGCGTGGCCGTGGCCTGGCTACTGCTGTCCGCCTGGTGCTCGCCGACGTGGCGGACCCAGGAGACCGAGGTCTCGGATCGGAGGCTGGCCCAGGCCGCCTCGCTCGTCGTGCCGCCGGGTGGGAGCCTGTACGCCCTGGGGCTGAAACACCCCTCGCTCCGCTTTTATGCCCGGTGCCCCGTCGTCTACGAGGACGACCACGCTCAGGCGGCTGCCGACCTTAAGGCGCACCCCGGCGCGGTCTACGTCCTGCGGCCCGAGGTGCTGGACGAGCTGCGCGAGAAGTACGGCGTGGTCAACTGCCGCGAGCTGCTGCGCTTCCGGCGCACCGTACTGATTCAGGCGACGCCGGCCCGGTGGGGCGGAGGGGCTGCTGTGCCGGGGCATTTCACTGCCCCGGTACGCGCGCGTGAGATCACCGAACACCTATGAGCGACGCGCAGACAACTTTACCCGGTCTTTCATTCGTGTTCCCGATGTTCAACGAGATCGGCAACATCGAGCGCTGCGTCGCCGAGGCGCTGGCGACGGGGCGCAAGATCACGTCCGACCTGGAGATCATCGTCGTGGACGACGCCTCGACGGACGGATGCGGCGCGCTGGCCGACGAATTAGCCGCGCGTCACCCCGAGGTGCGCGTCATCCACCACGCCAAAAACCGCAAGCTGGGCGGGTCCCTGCGGACGGGCTTTGGGGCCGCGACCAGAGACTGGGTGCTGTACATCGACAGCGACCTGCCGATCCAGATGGACGACGCGCTCGGGGCCGTCCCGCTGACGGCGCAGGCGGACATGGTCATCGGCAACCGCCAGGGCCGGGCCGAGGGGCCGAGGCGTGAGATCATGTCATGGGTCTACAACCGGCTCATCCGCGTACTGTTCGGCCTCAGCGTGCGCGATGTCAACTTCGCGTTTAAGCTGTTCCGCCGGGCCATCTTGGAGCAGATCACTCTGCAATCCGAGGGGTCGTTCATCGACGCGGAGCTTTTGATCGAGACGCACCGGGCGGGCTTCGCCATCGCCGAACTGCCCCTGCGCTACTACGAGCGCACGGCGGGCGTCTCAACACTGGCCTCGTCCGGGGTCGTGGTGAAGATACTGCACGAGATGGCCGACTATCGCCGCGCCGCCGCCCGCCGCCCGGCCCGCCCTGCGGCCCCGCGCCGATGACGACTCGCGTTATCGTCCACGCCGACGACTTCGGCCTGCACCCGTCGATCAACGACGGCGTCGAGCGGGCGTACCGCGAGGGATTGGTCTCGTCCGCCAGCCTGATGCCGTCCGGCCCGGCGTTCAGCGACGCCTTGCAGCGGCTGGCCGTCCTGCCCGGCCTGGACCTCGGTCTTCATTTCGCCCTGGTCGGCGTTCCGGGTGCCCCCCCCACCCTGGGCGCGTTCCTCGCTTCTTACGTTCAGGGCAAGATGCCCGCCGCTGCCATCCGCGCCGCCCTGCGCGGGCAGTTGGACGCCGTGCGCGGCCTGCCCCTGAGCCACCTCGACTCGCACCAGCACCTCCACGCCCTGCCGTCCGTCATGCGCGTCGTCTGCCCCCTCGCCGCCGAGTACGGCATCGGCTGGGTTCGCCTGCCCCTCGACGGCCCGCCGCGCGCCCGCGTCGCACCGGCCCGCCGGGCGCAGGCCGCCGCCCTGGCCGCCTGCGCCCGGCTGTCCCGTCGCTACATCTCCGCCGCCGGCCTGCACACGTCGGACTGCTTCTCCGGCATGGCTGTTTCTGGGCATCTGACGCCGACAGTCCTAGCCGCCTATCTGCGAAACGCCGTGCCGGGGCTGACGGAGATCGTCTGCCACCCCGGAACGGACAGCGCCGCACTGGGCCAGGCCTTCGATTGGGGGTACGACTGGGAAGGCGAGTTGACCGCACTGTGTTCGCCCCAGGCGCGCGCCGCTCTGGAAGGGAGCGAGGCTGGTCTCGTGGGGTGGCAGGGATAAGTGGTACGGCGGCAGACCCGATTCTGCCCCGTCATTGGGTATAATCGGCCCGGCAGCAAAGACGCCGTCCCGCCGCGCCGAGTTTTGCAAGCACCTAGAAAACCCGCGTCTTATGCCCCGCTTCCGCCGCGCCCGCACGGCGTCAACGCTGATTTTTGCTTCGCTCCTGCCCGCCCTGACTCCGCCTGCTTCGGCACAGGCCCCGGCAAGCGGCGGGGGCGTGGGAACGGCGGGGGCCGCGCCCGGCAGCGGTGCGCCGAACGCGAACGCCCCCACCCCCGGCGTCTCCAGCGGTGTGCCCGCCGTCGTTCCGGGGCGGCCCCTGACACTGGCCGACGTCGTGGCGATCTCCCTTGGCGGCAATTCCGGCCTGGTCCTCGCCCGCCAGCGGCTCCAGAAGGCCCAGGAGCTGATCTCCCAGGTCAACGCTCAGGCCCGGCCCCAGTTCCGGGCCGACGCGGCGGACACCTACACCAGCTACAACGCCTTCGCCCCCGTCCTCCCCAACCCCGCCATCCTCAGCCCTACCCTGCCCGGCGGCGGCCAGATTCCCGTAGTCGTGGACCAGGGACCGGGCTTCTCCACGGCCTTCATCGGCGGCGGGGGCGGCGGCAACGCACCCGGCAGCGGCGCGTTCCCATCGACCAGCCTGAGCGCAACGCCTTCCGCCGGGGACGCTTCCACGCCCGGCATCGGCACGGCGGGGACGCCCGGCGTGGGCACCGCGCCCGGCAATGGTGCGGGCGTGAACGGCCCGGCTGCCCCCGGCAGCAGCGGTACTGGCGGTGCGGCCCCGATCAACCCCACGACCGGCAGCGGTACGACCGCCCCGACGACTTCGACTCCCGGTGGCAACAGCGGAGCCATCCCTGCGCCTGGGGCAGCCCCTACGGCTCCGGCCACCCCCGCCCCGCCCACGGCCCCCGGCGGGGCACCCGCGCCCACGCCAAATGCACCGGGCGGGACCGCGCCTGCGCCGGGCACGGGCGCGAGCCTGCCACCCATCGTCGCCGGCTACGTCGCCGAATTGGAGCCGACTCCCGCCGCTCCGGCCCCCGAGGCCGCGCCCCCGCCCAGCCGGGGACAAGAACGGCCCGCCGCAAGGCCCGCCGACACGACCGGGGGCGGGGGCAGTACCACGACCACCGGCCCGGTCAGCGGCGGGGGGGGCAGCCCGACGGTCGGCAAGCGCGACAACTACGCCGGGCGCGTCAGCCTGAGCCAGTATCTGGACCTTTTCGGGCTGGTGCCCGCCGCGCGCGACGCGCAGAAGGACGTCCGCGACTTCTACGCGCTGGACATCGAGCGGCTTCAAAACGAGACGGCTCTTGCGGCCAAGAACCTGTTCTTTAACCTGCTGCTCACCGAAGACCAGGTCGGCACCCAGGCCGAGCAGGTGCGCTACGCCCAGGAGGACGTCCGCATCACCGAGTCCCGACTGCGGCAGGGCATCGTGTCCCGGTTCGACGTTTTGACCGCGCAGGCCGCCCTGTCCACGGCTCAACAGCAGCTCATCAGCTCTCAGGACGGGCGTGACCTCGCCCAGGCGGACCTGGCCTACCTGCTTGGGTCGGACCCGGACACGCCCCTGGTGCTCCAGCCGCCGCCGCTGCCGCCGCTCACGCAGGCGGTGGACCTGAAGCAAAGCACGTCGGCTGCCATCGCCCGCCGCCCCGAAGTGGGCCAGGCCGGGAGCAACCTGCGCGAGGCGCATCGTCTGGTGAAGCTGGCCGGCTCGCCCCTGCTCCCGACGTTGGGGCTGGTCGCCAGTGGCGTCGAGTCCAGTATCGCCTCGGTCACGTCGCCGCGTTCCTACGCCAGCCTCAGCGCCCAACTGGCCGTGCCGCTCGACGACGGCGGCGAGACCCGCTCGCGCGTCCGCTCCGCCTTGGTGGACGTCCAGACGCAGGCGCTGACGCTGGAACAGATCAAGCTCTCCGTATCCCTGGAAGTGCGTCAGGCCGCCCTGAACGTCCGCAACGCCCAGGCGCAGGTCGGCGCGGCCCAGGCCGGCGCGGCCCAGTCCCAGGAAGCCGTCCGCCTGGCCTACCTGCGCTACCAGGGCGGCCTGGGCACGTTTTTGGACGTCCTCAACGCCCTGGCCCAGCTCGCGCGGGCGCGGACCAATCTCTCGAACGCGAACTTCTTCTACCAGACCTCGCTCGCACAACTGGTGCGGGCAATGGGGGGGCGGTAGTGCCGGGAAGTACCCGGCACTGGAAGTGCCGGGGCAACGTTATCACGCAGATGCGCGGCCACTTAACAGCCCGATGCTCCTTCAATGCCCCAAATGCGGACGCGGCCTGACGCGGGCGGGCAGCACGTGGGTGTGCGCGGCGGGGCACTCCTACGACGTCGCCCGCGAGGGCTACGTCAACCTGCTGCTGGCCCACCAGAAGGCCTCGGATGCGCCCGGCGACACGCGCGCGATGCTGCTGTCCCGGCGGGCATTCCTGGAAGCCGGGCACTACGCGCCGCTTTCGGACCGCATCAACGCCCTGGCGGCTGCGTCCATCGGCGACGCGCAAGGCCGGCGTCCGAGCGTCTTGGAGGCGGGCTGCGGCGAGGGCTATTATTTGGGCCGGCTGGCGCGTTTTTTGGGTGCCGACGCCTGCGGGCTGGACATTTCCCGCGAGGCCGTCCGCCTGGCCTCGGCGCGGGACAAGAGCGCCACCTATGTGGCGGCCAGCACCCTGCGCGCCCTGCCGTTCCCGGACGCGGCGTTCGACGCCCTACTCACCGTCTTTGCCCCGCGCAACCCGACTGAGTTCCGGCGCATCCTGCGCCCTGGGGGTGCCTGGCTGGCCGCCTTGCCCGCCGAAGGGCATCAAGCACAGCTTCAAGAAGCCCTAGGTCTGGCGGGTCTGAAGGGCGGCAAAGGAGAACAGTTTGTTGACTCTCTGGACGGGCGGTTTACGCTGGGGGCTTCTGAGGCGCTGCGCTACCGGCGGTGCCTGAGCGCGGAGGATGTCCGGCACCTGGTCCAGATGACGCCGACGTTCTGGCACCTGCCTGCCGCCCGGCAGGCCGCGCTCTCGCTGCCGGACATGGAAGTCGAGTTCGCGTTCACGCTCTTTGCGCTCCGATGAAAGAAAAACGCCGATGTGGATCGTCAAGCTCGCCCTGCGCCGGCCCTACACGCTCGCCGTGCTCGCCCTGCTGATCCTGCTGGCGGGCGTCGGCAGCATCCTGACCATGCCGACGGACGTCTTCCCGACCATCGACCTGCCGGTCGTGACGGTGATCTGGGCCTACGGGGGCATCCCCGCCAGCGACATGGAGAACAGGTTCGTCACACAGTCCGAGCGCGCCTACACCACGTCGGTCAGCGACATCGAGCACATCGAGTCGCAGTCCGTTTCGGGCATCGGCGTCGTCAAGATCTTCTTCCAGCCCGGTGCCAACGTCGCCCAGGGCATCGCCCAGGTGGCGGCGACCTCGCAGACCATCCTGCGCGTGCTGCCACCCGGCACACAGCCGCCCTACATCCTGCGCTACGACGCCAGCGACGTGCCCGTGGTCCAGGCCGCTATCAGCAGCGACACGCTCTCGGAGCAGCAGCTCTTTGACTACGGCCAGAACTTCGTGCGGACCCAGCTCGCGACGGTCCAGGGCGCGCAAATCCCTCTGCCCTACGGCGGGCGCTCGCGGATTATCAACGTGGACATCAACCCCGAAGCGCTGGCCGCGCACGGCCTGTCGCCCTACGACATCTCCAACGCCGTGGCCGCGCAGAACCTGATCCTGCCGTCGGGCGACGTCAAGGTCGGCGACCGCGACTATACCGTGACGACCAACAGCAGCCCGACCACCATTGAGGAACTCAATGACCTGCCGATCAAGACCATCAACGGGTCCGTGCTCAAGGTCAGAGACGTCGCCCAGGTGCGCGACGGGGCTGCGGTCCAAACCAACATCGTCAACCAGGACGGCAAGCGGTCCGTCCTGCTGACGATCCAGAAGAGCGGCAAGGCGTCCACGCTGGACGTCGTAGGCCGCGTCAAAGCCGCCCTACCCCTGATCCGGGCGACCCTGCCGCCCGAACTCAAAGTCAATCTGATCGCCGACCAGTCCGTGTTCGTCCGCGCCTCGGTCCAGGGCGTCGTGCGCGAGGCGGCCATCGCGGCGTGCCTGACGGCCCTGATGATCCTGCTCTTTTTGGGCAGCCTGCGCTCGACGGCCATCGTCGCCGTGTCCATCCCACTGTCCATCCTGGCCTCCATCGCTGTGCTGCACGCGCTGGGCGAGACGCTGAACACGACGACTCTGGGCGGCCTGGCCCTGGCCGTCGGCATCCTGGTGGACGACACCACGGTGACAATCGAGAACATTAACCGTTATCTGGGCCAGGGCCTGCCTCTGCGTAAAGCCATCCTGGTGGGTTCGGCGGAGATCGCCCTGCCGGCCTTGGTCTCCACGCTGTCCATCTGCATCGTCTTTCTGCCGATGGCGTTCCTGTCCGGCGTCGCACGCTACCTGTTCCTGCCGCTGGCCGAGGCCGTCATCTTCGCCATGCTGGCCTCTTACCTGCTGTCCCGGACGGTTACGCCGACGTTCGCGGCGTTCCTGCTGCCCAAAGAGGTCCCGCTGTTCCGCCAGGAAGGCCGAGAGGAACACGAGCGCCAGGGCGAGGGCGAACCAACTAGCGGCAAGAACGGCAGCAGCAAAAACGGACAGGGGAACGGCGCGCGCGGCAAGCACGGGCGTGACGGCATCGCGCACATGAGCGGCCAGAGCAACGGCTCACACAACGGGAATGGCTCTCGCAGCGACCACGGCAAAGACGACTCGGATGATGCCAGCGAGAAGGCCGCCGACAAGCAGCGTGATGGCTTCTTGTGGAAGACCCACACCAAGTTCAACGGCTGGTTCGAGCGGCGGCGGGACGGCTACCGGGGCGCGCTGACCTGGGTGCTGGGGCACCGGCTGGCTGTCAGCCTGCTGTTCCTGGCCTTCTGCGCCGTGTCGTTCTGCCTGTACCCGTTTATCGGGCGCGACTTCTTCCCCGCCGTGGACGCCGGCCAGATTCGCCTGCACGTGCGCGTACCGCCCTCCACGCGCCTGGAAGAGACCTCGCACATCTTCAGCCAGGTGGAGGCCAAGATTCGACAGACGATCCCCGCGGCTGAGACGGGCCTGATTTTAGACAACATCGGCGAGCCGATCTTTGTCAACCTCGCCTACAGCAGCACCGGCAACGTCGGCGAGTCCGACGGCGAGATTCTGGTCACGCTGAAGCCCAAACACGGCGCGACCGAGGGCTACGTTCAGGCCCTGCGCCGCGCACTGCCGGCCGCCTTCCCCGATGACACATTCTATTTCCAGCCCGCCGACATCGTCAGCCAGATTCTGAACTTCGGCCTGCCCGCGCCAATCGACGTCCAGGTCGCCGGCCCGGCCCGGAACAAAGACAAGGACCTGGACCTGGCCCGGCAGATTCAGAAGAAGGTGGCCGCCGTGCCGGGCGTCGCCGACGCCCACTTGCAGCAGATCATCGACGCGCCCGCGCTCCGGGTGGACGTGGACCGGACGCGGGCTTCGCAGCTCGGCCTGACCCAGCGCGATGTCGCCAGCAGCCTGCTCGTCTCCCTCGCCGGGACCGGCACGGCGGCCCCGTCGTATTTCCTGAACCCGGACAACGGCGTCGTTTACAACATCTCCGTCCAGACCCCGCAATATGCCCTGGATACCCCGGACTCGCTTCTGCGGACGCCGCTGACCGTGGCCGGCCAGACCCAGCCCGTCCCGCTTGCGCTCTACGATGTCGCCACCATCGCCCATGACACGTCGCCGCTGGTCAGCAGCCAGTACAACATCCAGTCGGTATACGACGTCTATGCCTCGACGCAGAACCGGGACCTGGGCGGCGTTGCGGGCGACATTGACCACGCCTTGAAGGACGTCAAGAAGCACCTCCCGCGCGGCAGCACCGTGACCGTGCGCGGGCAGGTGCAGAGCATGAACACGTCGTTCACGGGCCTGTCGCTGGGCCTGATCGGCGCGGTCGTTCTGGTCTATTTGTTGCTGGCCGTCAACTTCCAGTCCTGGCTCGACCCCCTCGTCGTCGTCTCGGGCGCACCGGGGGCTTTGGCGGGCATCCTGTGGATGCTGTTCACCACGCAGACCACGCTGAGCGTGCCGTCGCTGACCGGCGCGATCATGACCATTGGCGTCTCGACCGCGAACTCGGTCCTGGTCGTGACCTTCGCCAACGAGCGCCGGGCCGAGGGCATGAGCGCCGTGGACGCCGTGGTCGCCGCAGGCTATACGCGCCTGCGCCCGGTCCTGATGACGGCCCTGGCGATGATCCTGGGCATGATCCCGATGGCATTGGCGCTGGGCGAGGGCGGCGAGCAGAACGCGCCGCTGGGCCGGGCGGTCATCGGCGGCCTGCTGGTGGCGACGCTGACCACGTTGTTCATCGTGCCGATCTCCTACACCGTCCTGCGCGCAAGGCAGCCCGCCCCGGAACCCGACGACGAGGACGACGCGCCCAAGGCCCATCCCGCCAAGCGCCGCCACGCCGCGCCGCAGGAAACAGAGGGCGTGGCGCAGGCATGAAGGCCCCCTAGCCCCCAATCATGGGGGAATAAGACAAGTGGGACTCGGTCCCCATCGCCCTATCTCCCCGTCGGATGATGCACTGGCGTCCCGGAGGGCAGTTGCGCCAGGATTGGGGCGGGGGCCTCTTCTAGACTACATTTTCATTATGGCAACCGAACCCACACCCCAGCTCACCGGCCCACTCGACGCGCCCCAGATTCCCGGCCCCGACCCGTCCCAGCACCTGCTGACCGGGCCGACGCAGCCGCCCCCGCCAAGCCCGCCGGCCACAGCCGGTGATGCGCCGCCAGCAGCGGGCAGTACGGGTGACAAGGACGAACATGGAAGTGTCGAAGAGGGAAAGGGCAAAGACGAGAAGCGCGGGCGCATCTGGCGGATCGCGCTGATTACGGCGATCATCCTGGCCGTGTTGTTCGTCATCGGCGTGATCCCACGGCTCCGGCGCGGCCCCGAGACCCGCAGGGACGCCAAAGCGGTCGGCACCGCCAGCGCCTCGCCCCAGGTCGCCACCGCCGCCGTTCAGGCACCGCCGGCCACGGACGACGTGACCCTGCCGGGCAACATTCAGGCCGTCCAGCAGACCGCCATCGTCGCGCGCGGCTCGGGCTACCTCAGCCACTACTACGCCGACATCGGTGACCACGTCCGGGCCGGGCAGCTTCTCGCCACGATCAGCTCTCCCGACCTGGACCAGACCGTCGCGCAGTCGCGCGCGCAGGTCTCGCAGGCCCAGGCTTCGGTCGCGCAGGGGGCAGCAAACGTGGGGCAGCAGGCGGCCAATCTGTCACAGGCGCGGGCCAACCTGTCACGCGCCGGGGCGACCGAGCAGCAGGCGCACACGGACCTGTCCCGCGCCCGCGCCGCCGAATCCCAGGCCGAGGAGCAGGCCGCCCAGCAGTCCGCCCAGCTCACGCAGGCGCAGGCCAACCTGAACCTCGCCCGCGTCACCGCCACGCGCTACCGCAACCTGCTGGCCGACGGCGCGATCGACCAGCAGACGACCGATCAGGCCGTCGCCGCGCTGGAGGCCGACTCGGCCAACGTGCGGGCATTGGGCGCGGCGGGCCGGGCCGGCCAGGCCAACACGCGCGCCTTCCGGGCGGGCGTGTTGTCCGCGCAGGCTAACGTCAAGGCCTTGGCCGACGCGGTCCAGGCGGCGCGGGGCGCGGTCGGCGCAGCCCAGGCCAACGTGGGGTCGGCCCAGGCCGCCGTGCGCGCGGCCCAGGCCGCCGTGCGCGCGGCCCAGGCCAACGTCGCCCGCAACCAGGCCTTGCAGGGCTTCGACCGCGTCACGGCACCCTTCGACGGCGTGATCACCGCCCGCAGCGTAGACACGGGCGCGCTGATCTCCACGTCCGGCGGCCCCGCCGGCGGCAATGGTGACAGCAGCAGCGTCGGTGGCGGCGCGGCGGGCTTGAGCGCGGCGGGCAACGCAGCGAGCGGCAGTGCCATCGGCGGCTCGTCGCCCGGCGGCGCGAGCAGCGGCAGGAGTGCGGGGGGCGGGGCGAGCCTGTTCTCCCTCGCCCAGACGGGGACGCTGCGGATTTTCATCAACGTCCCGCAGACCTACATCGGGGTCGTCGGCGTCGGCCAGACCGCCGACGTGGCCGTCCGGGAGATGCCGGGGCGCAAGCTCAAGGGCAGGGTCACGCGCACGGCGGGGGCGCTCGACGCCGCCTCGCGGACACTGGTCGCCGAGGTCCGGCTGGACAACCGGGACGGCGCGCTCAAGCCGGGCATGTTCGCCGAGGTCCACCTGCACGTCTCGCACCCAGGGAGCGCGGTGCTGATTCCCGGTTCGGCCTTGCTTACCGATTCGGCGGGCGCGCGGGTCGTCGTCATCAACCCCGACCACACGCTCCACTTCCAGCAGATTACGGTGGGCCGCGACTTCGGCAAGACGATTGAAGTCACCCAGGGCCTGCGCGCCAGCCAGCAGATCGCCGCCAGCCCCAGCGACAGCCTGCACGAGGGCCAGAAAGTGGGCGTCCAGCCCGCACCGCCGCCCGCGTCCAAGCCGGGCGGGTAGACGAACTGCCGGGGCAGTGGAATGCCCCGGCACCCCTCTCCACTGCCCCGGCGTACCTTCCGCTTGCCCCCACGCGGCTGTTGCTTTTCCTCCGCGTCTCGTGTATAATTGCACCAGAACACTTACAGTCGCCTGCCCCGCCTCCGGCACCGTCCCAGTCCATCCTGTACATCCATGAAGAAAACCCTCCCCTTGGCCGCCCTGGCACTTGCCATCCTGACGCTCCCCACCCAGTCTCAAGCCGCGCCGCCCGCCCGCCGGCACATCCTGATGGACGCCGGCTGGCGCTTTGCCCCGGACGTGCCCGCTCCGATTCGCGACTCGGTGCCGCTCACGGCCTGGCGCTGGCGCGTGGGGCAGGCCGACGAGGCGGCCCGGATGACCGCCGTAGGCCTGGACACGGCCACGCCGGGCTGGAAGGACGCGGCGACGGGCGAAGATGTCTTTGGGGGCCGCGTCGGGCTGGCCTGGTTTCATGCGACTCTGCCCGCCTCGGCGGCGATTGACCAGGCACGGCACCGCCTGCTCCGGTTCGGCGGCGTGGACGATAATGCGACGGTCTATCTGAACGGCATGAAGCTGATCCACCATGAGGGCTGGAACGACTCGTTCGACGTGCCGCTGGACGCGGCGTGGAAGAGCGGCGGCCCCAATATCCTGACGGTCCTGGTCGAGAACACGGCGGGCGGCGGCGGCATCACCGGGCCGGCCACGCTGGGCGTCAGCGCCGACCCCTCTGGAGGCGACCCCGCCAGCCCCGCGTTCCGCGATGCCGCCTGGCGGACGGTCCACCTGCCGCACGACTACGTCATCGAGGGCACGTTCACGCCCAAAGGCGACCCCAGCCACGGGTCGCTCATCCCCACCCCGGCCTGGTATCGCAAGACGTTTACGCTGCCCGCGTCCGACCGAGGCAAGGCGCTCTGGCTCGACTTCGACGGCGTTTATCGTGATGCCACGGTGACGCTCAACGGCGTTACGCTGGGTACACACCCCAGCGGCTACACGCCTTTTCGCTTCGACATCAGCCGGGTGGCCCACTACGGCGGCACGAACGTGCTGGCCGTGCATACCAACGCGCAGCACGAGGAAGGCTGGTGGTACGAGGGCGGCGGCATCTACCGACACGTCTGGCTCACCGTCGCCGACCCCATCCATATCGCACCCTGGGGCACGTTCGTCTCGACCAAGATGCCCGAACCGACCCCCGGCCAGCCACTCGCGCCAGCGACGGTAACGGTGAGAACAACGGTTGTCAATCAGTCCCCACAATCACAGAAGCCTTTTGTCGGCTTCATTGTTACAGGACCGAATGGTGCTTCATTAGCCAGGCTTCTTCCAGTTCCGAGGCCGCTGCTGCCGGGCGCGAGTCTTACGATGAGTCAGACGTTTGAGATACGAAACCCTAGCCTTTGGTCTATCGAGAATCCGCAGATGTACCGGGCTGAGGTCGCAATCCTCAACGGCGCACCCCAAGATGATGGCCCCAGCAGATCGGTAGGCCTAGCAACATCATTTCGGGTTGCTCATCTTATTGACGCGACTGACACCCCTTTTGGCATCCGCACGATCCGCTTTGATGCCGAGCGGGGCTTTTTCCTCAATGGCAGGCCCGTCAAGATCAAAGGTACGTGCAACCACCAGGACTTCGCCGGGGTTGGGGTCGCCATGCCTGATAGCCTCTTGTATTGGCGCGTGAAGAAGCTGAAAGCGATGGGCAGCAACGCCTATCGGATGTCCCACAACCCGCCGACTTCGGAGCTGCTCGACGCCTGCGACAGGCTGGGGATGCTGGTCATGGACGAGAACCGGCACTTGGGCGACACCGAGGACGGCAAGGCGTCCCAGAACACCCCCTACGCCGACCTGCACGAGGTCCAGTCGATGGTGCTGCGCGACCGCAATCACCCCAGCGTCATCATGTGGTCCATGTGCAACGAGGAGGGCATCCAGGGGACCGCGCACGGGCGGGACATCTTTGCGGCCATGAAGCGCACCGTGGACGCCGCCGACGGGACGCGGCCCGTGACCTGCGCGATGAACGGCGGCTACGACAGCGCCGACGGCATCACGTCGGTAGAAGACTTGCAGGGCATCAACTACAACCCCGGTGCCTACGACGGGTTCCACCGCGCACACCCGGCCATGCCGCTCTACGGCAGCGAGACGGCAAGCGAGGTGGCGACGCGCGGCATCTATGGCCCCGACAACTTCAAGATCGACGGCATCCCCTATTTGGGCGACCAGGCGAAGGGGTATATCAGCGCCTACGACCTCCACGCGCCGGGCTGGGCGCAGACGGCGGAAGCCGCCTGGCAGCCCATCGCCGACCGCCCCTACGTAGCCGGCGGCTACGTCTGGACCGGCTTCGACTACAAGGGCGAGCCGACGCCGTTCGGCTGGCCCGACGTCAACTCGAACTTCGGCATCATGGACGAGTGCGGGTTCCCCAAGGACAGCTACTACTACTACCAATCGGTCTGGGGCGACAAGCCGATTGTCCACCTGCTGCCGCACTGGAACTGGGCCGGCAAAGAGGGCCGGCCGATCACAGTCTGGGCCTACTCCAACGCCGCCCGCGTGGCGCTGTCGCTGAACGGGAAAAGCCTGGGCACCAAAGACATGCCACGCAACGGGCATCTGGAGTGGTCCGTGCCCTACGCGCCCGGCACACTGACGGCGACGGGCTACGACTCGGCGGGCAAGGTCATGGCGACGGACAAAGTGGAAACGACGGGCGCACCCGCCGCCCTGCGGCTCTCGACGGACCGGGCGACATTGCAGACCGACGGCGAGGACCTGACGATGGTGGAAGTGGACGTGGTCGATGCCCATGGCCGCGTCGTCCCCACCGCAGACACCTTGGTTTCGTTCACGGTGAAGGGCGCGGGCCGGATCCGGGGCGTCGGCAACGGCGACCCGAGCAGCCACGAGCCGGACCAGGCCGGCCAGCGCCGCGCCTTCGGCGGCAAGTGCCTGGTCATCGTCGGCGCGGGCGACCGGCCCGGCGGCATCACGCTTACCGCAAACGCCCCCGGCCTCCAGCCGGCGGCTCTTCCTCTGGAGGCGCGCTGATCTTGAAAGCGGCCTCGCTGACGGTTATTGCCCTGCTGGCCCTTCTGCCCACGGTGTCCGCTGCGCCGCCCGTCTACCGCGACACCCATGCGCCATTGGAAGCCCGCGTCGGCGACCTGATGGCGCGGCTGACGCCGCGTGAGAAGATGTCACTGCTGTCCGGGACGGCCTTCACGACGACGCCGATCCCCCGCCTCGGTGTCCCCGCAATGGGCATGGCGGATGCCGGGCAGGGCGTCCGCGGCGGCATGGCGGGGACGCTCGGGCCGGCCACGCTGTTCCCTTCCGGCGTGGCGATGGCCTCGACTTGGGACCCGGCCCTCGTGGGCCGCATCGGCGCGGCCATCGGCGAAGAGGCGCTCAACAAGGGGACGGGAACGCAAATCCTGCTCGGCCCTGCCGTCAACATCCAGCGTTCACCCTTGGGCGGGCGCAACGGCGAGTATTTCAGCGAGGACCCTTACCTCGCGGGCCGACTGGGCGTGGGCTACATCCGGGGGATGCAGGGGGCGGGTTGCGGGGCCTGTTTGAAGCACTTCGCCTGCAACAACGAGGAAGTGGACCGGGGCGAGGTCAACGTCCACGTGGACGAGCGTACTCTGCGCGAGATCTACCTGCCCGCCTTCGAGATGGGCGTCAAAGAGGGCCACGCCTGGACGGTGATGTCCTCCTACAACCGGGTGAACGGCCCCCATTCCTCGGCCAGCGACTACCTGCTCACCCAAATATTGAAGAAGGGCTGGGGGTGGGACGGCATGGTCATGTCGGACTGGGGCGGGGTACACACGACCGCCCGCTCCGTGGCCGCCGGCAACGACCTGGAGATGCCCGGTCCGGGCTACCTCGCGCCGGACAAGGTCGCGCTGGCGCTGGCGCAGGGGGCCGTCACCCAGGCCGAGATCGACGACAACGCCCGCCGCGTCCTGCGCGCCGTCCTCCGCACCGGCCTGCTGGACGGCCCGCACGTCCCCGACCACGGCTTGGTCAACTCCCCGGCGCACCAGCGCCTGACGTTCGAGGCGGCCTCGCAGTCTATCGTGCTGCTGAAGAACGCCGGAGGGCTGCTGCCGCTGGACACCGCGCGCGTCCACAGCATCGCCGTCATCGGGCAGGTGGCGACCGCCATGCAGTACGGGGCGGCGGGAAGCCCCGGCGTCCAGCCGTTTTACGCGATCAGCCCGCTTGACGGCATCAAAGCGCGGGCCGGCACTGCAACCCGCGTCGTCTACGTGCGCGGCACGGAAGAGGGCACGCCCATCCCCCAATCCGCGCTGCGGATGGTCTCCGACGGCGGCGGGCCGGGGCTGCGGGCGGAATACTTCGCGGGCCGCGACTTCGCGGGCCGCGACTTCGCGGGCCGCGACTTCGCGGGCCGCGACTTCGCGGGCAAGCCCGCCGCCGTCCGCACCGACCCGCAGATTCAGTTCGACTGGGACGGGCCACCCGCGCCCGGCCTGGCCCACACCGACTTCAGCGTCCGCTGGACCGGGCGACTGGTCGCCCCGGTCACGGGCCGCTACGCGCTGACGTTCGCGGCGGACGACGGCTGCCGGCTTTTCCTGGACGGCAAGACGCTCATCGATCACTGGATCGAGAGCGACGGTGCCCCCGTCTCCGTCGCCGTGGACCTGGTCGCGGGCCGCGCCTATGACCTCCGGGCGGAATACTTCCAGGCGGCGGGGAAAGCCTTCGCCCGGCTGGACTGGACCCTGCCGGGCACGACCCGCTTCCAGGAAGCCGCCGACGCCGCCCGGCGGGCGGACGTCGCGGTCGTCTGCGCCGGCACCCTGGGCACCGAGGGCGAGGGACAGGACCGCCCCTCGATGGACCTGCCCCAGGACCAGGACGCGCTGATCGCCGCGGTCGCCGCCGCGAACCCGCGCACGGTCGTCGTGCTGAACAACGGGACGCCCTGCCGGATGACCGGCTGGCTGGACCGCGTGCCGGCCCTCGTCGAGGCCTGGTTCCCCGGTCAGGAGGGCGGCCGCGCGCTGGCCGCCGTCCTGTTCGGCGACGTCAACCCGTCCGGCAAGCTGCCCACGACTCTGGCGGCGCGGCGCGAGGACTACCCCGACGCGGGCCACTTCCCCGGCGTCAACAACCAGGTGGACTACGCCGAGGGTATCTACGTCGGCTACCGCCACTTCGACAAGGCGGAGATCGTGCCGCTGTTCCCGTTCGGCTTCGGCCTGTCCTATACTACGTTCCGCTACGGACCCCTGCGCCTGGCCGACCCGGCGCTGACCCCCGGCCACGCGGCCACGGCCACCATCGACGTCACCAACACGGGGAGCCGGGCGGGGGCCGAGGTCGTCGAGCTGTACGTCCACGACCCCGCCCCCAAGATCGACAAGCCCCTGCGTGAGCTGAAGGGGTTCGGGAAGGTGGCGCTTGAGGCGGGCGAGACCGAAACCGTCACGTTTACGCTGCCGCCGCGCGCCTTCGCGTACTGCGATGTGCCCGGCAAGCGGTGGAAGGCCGACGCGGGTGTCTACGACATCGAGGCCGGGGCGTCTTCGCGCGACATCCGGCAGACCGCCGCCCTGCGCCTGAGCGCGGATTATCTGGAGCCGATCCCCTTCCTGGGCGATGTGGTCAGCCGGCGCGATCCGGGCGATCTCGCCCTGGGCCGGTCCGTGACGGCCTCGTCGGTGGAGAAAGACGGCCTCGGCCCGGAGAACGCCGTGGACGGCGACGCCGACTCGCGCTGGGCGTCCGGGTTCTCCGACCCGCAGTGGATCGCCGTAGACCTGGGCGCGGTCAAGACGGTCGGCAGCGTCCGCCTGGACTGGGAGGCGGCCTCGGCCACGTCCTACGACCTCCAGGTGTCCCCCGACGGCAAGGCCTGGGCCACGGTCTACCACACGGAGAAGAGCATCGGCGGCCTGGAGCGGGTCACGCTGATGCCGGTTAAGACCCGCTGGGTGCGGGTGCTGGGGCTGAAGCGCGCCACCCAGTTCGGCTACTCGCTCTACTCACTCGGCGTCTACGGACCGGGCGCAGGAAAGAAACCAGGAAGATGATTAGGAAGATGATTATGAAAACGACCAACCGCCGCCGAACACTGTTCGCCTTGAGAACACTATCGGCCTCGACACTATCAGCCTTGACACTCTCGGCCTTGACGCTTGCCGCGCTTCCCATGTCCGCGCGCGCGCAGGGCGTCTCGGGCGGACAGCTGCCCACGCGCTGGGACAAAGACGTGTCGGCCACCGCGCCGCTGCCCGAGTACCCGCGCCCGCAGATGACCCGTGCCCGGTGGCAGAGCCTGAACGGGCCGTGGGATTACGCCCTCGCCGACGAGGCCACGGACGCCGCGCCCAATGCCTACGCGGGCAAGATTTTAGTGCCCTACCCCATGGAGTCGGCGCTGTCCGGGCTGAGTCACCCGACCGCCCCCGACCAGCGCCTCTGGTGCCACCGGACGTTCACGGTCCCGTCGACGTGGAAGGGCCAGCGCGTCTTGCTCCACTTCGGCGCGGTCAACTGGGACTCGACGGTGTCGGTCAACGGACAGCCGATGGGCGAGCACAAGGGCGGCTATGACGCCTTCGATTACGACGTGACCGCCGCGCTGAAGCCGGGAACGAACGACCTGGTGGTGGCCGCCTGGAACCCGGCAAAGGCGGACGTGGAAGACGGGCAGGTCTTGGGCAAGCAGCGCCTCCGCCCCGAAAGCATCTTCTATACCGCCGCGACCGGCATCTGGCAGTCCGTGTGGCTCGAACCCGTCCCCGCCGGCCACGTCACCTCGCTGAAGATCACGCCGGACATCGACGCCAAGACCCTGCGCGTCGTCGTGGAGGCCACGGGCGGTGCGGGCACCCGAGTCCGGGTCACGGCGACCGACGGCGCGCTGCCCGTCGCCACGGCGGTCGGGGCGGCGGGGGCCGGACTCACCCTGTCCATCCCGCGCCCGCATCTCTGGACCCCGGACGACCCGCACCTGTATGACCTCAAGGTCGCGCTTGTCCAGAACGGCAGGCCTGTGGACAGCGTCGGCAGCTACTTTGCCATGCGGAAGATCTCGCTGGGGCCGGACGCCCAGGGCACGACGCGCTTGTTGCTCAACAACAAGTTCGTGTTCCAGGTCGGCCTGCTGGACCAGGGCTACTGGCCCGACGGCATCTACACCGCGCCCACCGATGAGGCCCTCCGGTACGACATCCAGGTCGCCAAGACGCTGGGCTACAACCTCCTGCGTAAGCACGCCAAGGTCGAGCCGGACCGCTGGTACTACTGGACCGACAAGCTGGGGATGCTGGTCTGGCAGGACATGCCGCAGGCCTTCGGCGACCTGAATGCCGCCGCCCAGGCGCAGTGGGTGGCCGAGTGGAAGCGCGAGATCGCCACCCATTACAACCACCCGTCGATCATCGTCTGGACCACGTTCAACGAGGGCTGGGGCCAGTCCAAGTTCGACACCCCGGCCATCGTCGCGCTGACCAAACAGCTCGACCCGACCCGCCTGGTCAACAACGCCTCGGGCTGGACCGATAAAGGCGTCGGCGACATCGCCGATACCCACGCCTACCCCGGCCCCTGGTCTGGCAAAGCCGAGCCGATGCGGGCCGCCGTCAACGGCGAGTTCGGCGGCATCACCATGAGCGTCGAGGGCCACCGCTGGCAGAACAGCGCCAAGATCATGGGCTATGGCGCGGTCGTCAAGGGAGGTCGGCTCGTCACCAAGCGCTACCAGGAGCTTCTGCGGAACGGCTACGGCATCATGGCCGACCGTGGCACCAGCGCCCTGGTCTACACGCAGCTCACCGACGTCGAGCAGGAGATCAACGGCATCCTGACCTACGACCGCGCGGTCATCAAGCCCGACGCCGCCATCATCGCCGCCGCCAACCGGGGGCAGTTCCTGCCGCTGCCGCCCGACCCGAACCCGGACCTCGTCCCGACCTCGGAAGACGAGGCGCAGACCTGGCGCTACGTCACCGCCCAGCCGGGCGGCGGCTGGAGCCGGCCCGGCTTCGACGACGCGGCCTGGAAAACGGGCAAGGCCCCGTTCGGCCAGGGCGTCGGCCACGTCAACACGCCCTGGACGGACACGCCTGGAGACATCTGGCTGCGGCGCGTCGTCACGCTGCCCGCCACCATCCCGGCCAAGCTGGACGTGACGACGATCCACGACGAAGACGTCGAGGTCTACGTCAACGGCGTACTCGCCGCCAGCGCGCCGGGCTACGTGGGGAACTACATCACGCTGCCGATGTCGGGCGCGGCCCGCGCCGCCTTGAGGCCGGGCGGTCCGAACGTGATCGCCGTCCACTGCCATCAAACGGCGGGCGGTCAGGTCATCGACGTCGGCATCGCGGCGGCGGAGTAGGGCGGAGGCACCTCATGGAGACTGAAGACTCAGCAGAGGCCACCGGGGCGGCGGCCACGCAGACAGCGACCGCCCCACGGCAGGCGGCCCCGCCGGAGCCGTACAAGCCCCGGAGCGTCACGCCGCGCGCTTTGGGGCTGGGCCTGGCGCTGATGCCCGTCAACGCCTACTGGGTCGTGATGATGGAGAACATCCGCTACTCGGCCCACCCCACCACGATCTCGCTGTTCTTCAACTGCATCTTCATCCTCGTCGCCCTGACCGGCATGAACGGCCTGGTCGCCCGGCTGCGCCCGCGCTGGGCCTTCTCCCAGGGGGAGCTTCTGCTGGTGTACGCCATGCTCTGCATCGGGTCCTGCATGGCCGGGCACGACTTCACCCAGATACTCGTCCCAAACCTGAGCTGGCCGTTCTACCACAACACACCCGGCAACGGCTACCAGTCCCTGTTCGGGCGCTACCTGCCCACGTGGGCGATGGTCGGCGACAACGACGCCACGCGGGGCTATTATCTCGGCCACCAGTCCCTGTACACGCCCGCGCACCTGCGCGCCTGGGCACCCGCAGTGCTGATCTGGACCGGCTTCGTGGTCGTGCTGCTGTGGACGATGCAATGCGTCAACGTGTTGATCCGCAAGCAGTGGACCGACAACGAGCGGCTGACCTACCCGCTGACCAAGATTCCGCTGGAGATCACCGACGCCCAGCCGTTCGGGCGCGGGCGCAGCAGCGTCCCCCTGACTCGGAGCCGCCTGTTCTGGATCGGCTTCGCCGTGGCGGCGGGCATCGACACGCTGAACTCCCTGAACTATTACTACCCGACGGTCCCCGCCATTTTGAACTCAAGTACGCTGGACGTCGGCCAGATGGTCAGCGGCAAGCCGTGGAGCGCCATCGGCTGGACCCCGATCTCGTTCTACCCGTTCGTCGTCGGCCTGGGCCTGCTGATGCCGCTGGACTTCTTGTTCTCGTCCTGGTTCTTTTACCTGCTGTGGAAGCTCCAGACGGTCACGGCCGTCGCCAACGCCTGGGACGCCGACCCGCGGATGCCTTACGCCAACTACCAGGCCATGGGCGCGTACCTGCTGTTCTTCGCGGGGACGTTGTGGCTGAGTCGCCACTACTTCAAGCAGGTCGTGGCCTGCGCCCTGGGCCGGCCCTCGGAGATCGACGACCGGGACGAGCCGCTGCGCTACAAGTGGGCGTTCGCGGGCGTCGCGGGCGGGCTTGCCTGTCTGGTCGGCTTTTCGGCCCTGCTGGGGATGGCCTGGTGGCTCGCCGTCCTGTTCTTCCTGATCTATTTTGCCCTGGCCCTGGCGATCACGCGGATGCGGGCGGAGCTTGGGACGCCGGTCCACGACCTGCACTTTACGGGGCCGGACTGGGCGCTGTCGGACCTGCTGGGGTCGCAGGCCGTCGCGCCGGGCGGCCTGATGGTGTTCAGCCTGTTCTTCTGGTTCAACCGCGCTTATCGGTGCCACCCCATGCCGTTCCAGTTGGAAGCCTTTAAGATGGCCGAGCAGACCGGGGCGATGCAGGCGGGGCGGCGCGAGATGCGGGCCTGGTTCTGGGCGCTGCTGCTCGCGGGCGGCTTCGGGATGCTGTGCGCGTTCTGGGCCTTGCTCCACAACAACTACCAGACCGGGATCGCCTGGTACGACACCAGCGCCTGGGACCGGCTCGGGGGGTGGCTCAAGTCGCCCAAACCGTCCAACACGACGGCGGGACTGGCGATCGTCGCCGGCTTCCTGTTCGCGGCGTTCTTGCAGGCGATGCGCGTCCGCTTCTTCTGGTGGCCGTTCCACCCGCTGGCCTACGCCGTCAGCGGCTCGTGGGAGATGAACCTGCTCTGGATGCCGCTCCTGATCGCCTGGGTGACCAAGTCCCTGCTGCTGCGCTACGGGGGGATGCGGACGTTCACGGCGGCCCTGCCGTTCTTCTACGGGCTGATCCTGGGCCAGTTCATCCCCGGCAGCCTGCTGAACATCTGGGGCATCCTCACGAAGAACCCCACCTACCAATTCTGGCAGTGATGCGCTTTTTGGTTTTTTTGGAAGGGAGAACCGACCCCGGCGTCGAAACTAGGAGCCAGTCCGCAAGAAGACACGCAGATGAACGCACGATGAGCCAAAGGAGAAACTCTTGATCACAAAGTTCACGCCCGCCCGGCCCCTGCCCGCACTGGGGGCATGCGCCCTCGCCCTGATGCTGCTGGCCGGTTGCCACAACGACTCGAAGACGGCGGACGGCGCGCAGACGCCTTCTACCTCGCCAAGCGGCGGGGCCGGGCAGACACAGCTCGCGTTCGTCGCCAACAACGCCTCGGATTACTGGAAGATCTGCCAGGGCGGCACCAAGGCGGCGCAGAAGGAACTGGGGAGCGGCGTCAGCGTCCAGTTCATCACGCCCGCCGACGGCTCGGCCGCCACGCAGAAGTCTGACGTCGACGACCTGCTCTCGAAGGGCGTCAAGGGCATCGCCATCAGCCCCGTGGACCCGGCCAACGAGACGCCCTACCTCAATACCGTCGCCGCCAAGGCCAGCCTGATCACCTCGGACAGCGACGCCGCCACCTCGAACCGGCTCTGCTACATCGGCACCGACAACCACGCGGCGGGCCTGATGGCCGGCAACCTGCTCAAGGAGGCCCTGCCGCAGGGCGGCAAGGTGATGATCTACGTCGGCAAGAGCGACGCCCAGAACGCCGCCGACCGGATCAGCGGCGTGCGCGACGCGGTCAAGGGCAGCAAAATTCAGATATTGGACGTTCGGACCGATGACACCGACCGCGCCCGCGCGAAACAGAACGCCCTGGACACGCTGACCAACACCCCGGACATCGCCGGCATGGTCGGCATCTGGAGCTACAACGGCGGGCAGATCGCCAACGCCATCCGGCAGTCGGGCAAGGTCGGCAAGGTCAAGGTGATCGCCTTCGACCAGGAGGCCGACACCATGGCCGGCGTCAAGGACGGCACGATCTACGGCGCGGTCGTGCAGGACCCGTATGCCTTCGGCTACCGATCCATCAAGCTGCTGGCGGCGCTCGCCAAGGGCGACAAGAGCGGTATCCCTGCGAACAAGGTCATCCTGATCCCCACCCAGGCCGTCAAGGGGGACAAGATCGACGCCTACCTGGCCGACCTGAAGAAGGAGATGGGGAGCTAGGATGAGCGAAACAGGGATGGGCAAACCGGCGGCTGCGCCCGGCGGGGTCCGAGACACGGCCCCCCTGCTCGAAATGGAGGGCGTCTCCAAGCGGTTTGCCGGTGTCCAGGCCTTGAAAGGCGTCAGCCTCTCGGTCTGGCCGGGCGAGGTGGTCGCCCTGATCGGCGAGAACGGGGCGGGTAAATCCACCCTGATGAAGATTCTCGGCGGCGTCCACCAGCCCGACGAGGGCGAGATCCGCGTCGGCGGCCAGCGCGTCGTCATCGGGGGCGTCAAGGACGCCGCGCGGGCGGGCGTCGGCTTCATCCACCAGGAGCTGAACGTCCTGGACAACCTGGACGTGGCCGGCAACGTCTTTCTGGGGCGCGAGCCGACGACGGGCGGGCCGCTGCGCCTGCTCGACCGCGCGCGGATGCAGCGCGAGACGCAGCCGTACCTGGACGAGCTGGGCCTGCGTGTGTCGGGCCGGACGCCGCTGTCGCAGCTCGCGCTGGCCCAGCGGCAGATGGTCGAGATCGCCAAGGCGCTGTCGCTCCAGGCACGGATACTGATCATGGACGAGCCGACGTCGTCCCTCACTCTGACCGAGACCGAGAGTCTGATCCGGGTCGTCAAGGGCCTGCGCGCGCGGGGCGTCTCGATCATCTACATCTCGCACCGGCTGGGCGAGGTCAACGAGATGGCCGACCGCGTGGTCGGCCTGCGCGACGGGCGCAACGCCGGCGGGCTGTCGCGGGCTGAGATCAGCCACGACCGCATGGTCAGCCTGATGGTCGGGCGCGACCTGGAGAAGTTCCAGGCTCCGGTCGATCCTACCCCGAAGGCGACTCGCTTTTCGGTGCGCGGCCTGCGGACGCGGCGCTACCCCGACCAGGAAGTGAACTTCGAGATCGGGGCGGGCGAGATATTAGGCATGGCGGGCCTGGTCGGCGCGGGCCGCTCCGAAGTGGCCCAGGCCATCTTCGGCGTAGACCCTTCGGTCGGCGGGACGCTGACTCTGGACGGGCAGGCGCTTTCAATCCGCTCGCCGCGCGACGCAATCAAGCAGGGCATCTACCTCGCCCCCGAGGACCGGCGCAAGTCCGGGCTGATCGTGGACATGACGATCCGCGACAACATCACGATGCCCTCCCTGAGCCGCTACGCGCCGGGCGGCCTGATCCAGTCGGGCCGCGAGGCGGTGGCCGCCGAGGCCGCCTCCAAGTCGCTGCGGGTGAAAACGCCCACGGTCGAGTTTCTGGCGCGCAACCTGTCGGGGGGCAACCAGCAGAAGGTCGTCCTCGCCAAGTGGCTGTCGCTCGCCCCGAAGGTGATGATCTTCGACGAGCCGACGCGCGGCATCGACGTCGGGGCGAAGGCCGAGATCTACGACCTGATGCGCGGGCTGGCGAAGGAAGGCGTCGCCGTCCTGATGATCAGCAGCGACATGGAGGAAGTGCTGGGGCAGAGCGACCGGGTCGCCGTCATGCACGAGGGCCGCGTTTCGGGATCGCTGCCCCGCGCCCAGGTCTCCGAGGAGGCCGTCATGCAGCTCGCCGTCGGACAGCAGGTGAAGGAAGAAAAATGATCGAGCAACAAACACCGCAGAGCGGCGGGGGGAACACGCCCCACCTGCCCGCCCGCCCGGAAGGCCCGCGCCTGCCCATCGCCAACGCCAGCAAAGAGCTGGGCATCTTCGTGCTGCTCCTCGTGCTGTGCGCCTTCGTCACCGTGATGTCGCACGGCGCGTTCCTGCACCCGGAGAACCTCCAGAACACGTCCCGCCTGATCGGCCTGTACGGCATCTTCTCCATCGGGCTGGGCGTCGTCATCATCACGGGCGGCATCGACCTGTCGGTCGGCTCGCTGTTCGCCCTGCTGGGCGTCCTGCTGTCGATGATGCTGACCGAGTGGCACTGGCCGTGGCCGCTGGCCGTCCTCGCCGTCCTCGCGGGTGGGGCGCTGGTGGGCGCTTTCCACGGCTTCCTGATTGCGCGGGTGAACTTGCAGCCGTTCATCGTGACGCTGTGCGGCCTGCTGGCCTACCGCGGGCTGGCGCGCATCATCTCGGGCGACGGGACGCAGGGCTTCGGGGCGGCGGTGGGCTTCGAGAAGCTCCAGGCGTTCGCCGGCGGGGACTTCCTGGGCGTCCCGACGCCGTTCGCGCTCCTGATCCTCGTGGCCGTCATCATGGGCGTCGTCCTGCACCGCTCGGTCTACGGGCGCTACCTGTACGCGGTCGGGCGCAACGAGGAGGCCGCGCGCTACTCGGGCGTCAACTCCCAGCGGATCATCGCCGGGGCCTACATCATCTCGGGCCTGCTGGCGGGCCTTGCGGCCATCCTGATTGCGTTCTACACCAACTCGATCGCGCCCTCTTCGCTCGGCCAGTCGTATGAGCTGTACGGCATCGCCGCCGCTGTGCTGGGCGGCTGCTCGCTGCGCGGCGGGGAAGGCTCGATCATCGGCATCCTGCTCGGGACCGCGCTCTTGCAGGTGCTGCGGAACCTGGTCAATCTGGTCACGATTAACGGCCAGGCGATCCCCTCTTCATCGGAAACGGTCGTCGTCGGCGTTGTGATCCTATTGGGCGTGGCGATTGACGAGCTGATCAAGCGCCGGGCGGCGAAGAAGGTCCGTTAAGAAAAAAGGACCGGCCATGCAGATCACAGACAGGCGACCCGAGGTGGGGAAACGGTGTTTCTCCAGCCCCGTCATCGAGGCAGTCATCCGGGATACGGGCGCGAAGCTAGGAGACCCGGAACTGGCGGCCCTGTTCGCCAACTGTTTCCCCAACACGCTCGACACCACGGTAACGCTCGGGCTGGACGACGCGGGCCGCCCGGACACGTTCGTCGTGACCGGCGACATCGACGCCATGTGGCTCCGGGACTCGACCAACCAGGTCTGGCCCTACCTTCAGTTCATCGGCGCGGACCCGCAGATAGGGCGGCTCATCCAGGGGGTGATCAACCGCCAGGTGCGGTGCGTCCTGAGCGACCCGTACGCCAACGCCTTCAACCGCGACCCACACCCGAGCGACTGGGTCTCGGACCTGACGGACATGACCGACCAGATCCACGAGCGCAAGTACGAGTTGGACAGCCTCTGCGCCGTTCTGCGGCTCTCCTGCGGCTACCATGCGGCGGGCGGCGACGGCTCGTGCTTCGACAGACGCTGGGACGAGGCGATGCGGCTGATCGTGGCGACCGTCCGAAACGAGCAGGCCGACTCGGTGGAGGCCGTGGGACAGGAGGCCATGGGGGCGGCGGCGCTCGCCGACGGGGCGAAGCCGTACCGCTTCCAGCGCGTCTCGCCCAGCCCGACCGAAACGCTGGCCGGCGGCGGTTACGGGCAGCCGGCCCGCCGTTGCGGCCTGAGCAAATCCCCCTTCCGCCCTTCGGACGACGCCGCGCTCTTGCCGTTTCTGGTCCCCGCCAACGCGATGGCCGTCGTCGGCCTCCGAGGGCTGGCACTTCTCTGGCGCGCGGCGGGGGGCCATGACGCGGATGCCGCCGGGGCGGACGCGCTGGCGGATGAGATCGAGGGGGGCATCCAAACTCAGGGCGTCATCACCCACTCGCTTCACGGGGAGATATTCGCCTACGAGGTGGACGGTTTCGGGTCGCACTACTGCATGGACGACGCCAACATCCCCAGCCTCCTCAGCCTGCCCTATCTCGGCTACTGCGCGCCCGACGACCCGCTGTACGCGCGGACGCGGGGCTTCCTGCTCAGTGCCGCGAACCCTTACCACTGCGCGGGCAGGGCCGGGCGCGGGATGGGCAGCCCGCACACGGGCAAGGGAACGATCTGGCCGATGGCCCTGATGATGCAGGCATTGACGAGCCAGTCGGAGGCCGAGATACTCGAATGCGTGGGGACGCTCAGGAGCACCCACGACGGGACGGGGTTCATGCACGAGTCGATCTGGAAGGACGACGCCGCCCGCTACACGCGGAGCTGGTTCGCCTGGGCGAACACCCTGTTCGGCGAGATGATCCTCTATGTCGAGGCGACCCGCCCCGGCCTTCTGGCGCGGGGCCGGTAGGTCACGGCGGCGTCAGCGCAGGATCGCCTCGACCTCGCCCATCTCTTCCGCACTCAGCCGCCACTCCGCAGCCGCCGCGTTGCTCCGAATCTGGCCCGTCGAAGTCGCCCCCGCGATCACCGACGCGACAGCCGGCTGCCGGATCAGCCAGGAGAAGGCCAGCTCTAAGACCGTGTGCCCGCGCGACTCGGCGAACGCGATCAGCGCCTCAACGGTGTCCAAGTTCTTATCCGTCAGCAGCTCGGAGAAGCGCCCTTGGGCCTGGATGCGGGTCCCTTCGGGAAGCGGCTTGCCCTTGCGGTACTTACCCGTGAGCAGCCCGCTCGCCAGCGGGAAATACGGCAGGAAGGTGACGCCCAGCTTCTCGCACTCCGCCAGCACGTCCGCCTCGGGCGCGCGCTGGAGCAGGCTGTACTCGTTCTGGACGCTGACAAACCGCGCGCCGCCCGTCGCCGCTTCGGCCTCCTGGAGCTGTGCCGCCGAAAAATTTGAGCAGCCGATCTCGCGCACTTTACCCGCCTGCACCAGCGCGTTCAGCGCACCCAATGTGTCTGCGATGGGCGTGTCGTCATCGGGCCTGTGCAGTTGGTACAAGTCGATGTGATCCGTGTCCAGGCGGCGCAGGCTGTCTTCGGCGGCCTGGCGGACGTACTCGGGCCGCGCCCCGCCCGGTCGGCGGTCGTCTATCTTGATGCCGAACTTGGTGGCGAGCACGACGCGGTCCCGGCGGCCCTGGAGGACGCGCCCTAAAAACTCTTCGCTCTTTGTGCCGCCGTAGATGTCGGCGGTGTCGAAGAAGTTGATGCCCGCGTCCAGTGCCGCGTCCACGACCCGCCCGGTTTCGGCTTCGTCGATGTGCCACCCGAAGTTGTTGCACCCCAGCCCGACGACCGAGGCGTCCAGAGTGCCGATTTTGCGTGTTTCCATGGCCCATGCTCCCCCGCAGACACCCTCCCGAAACGCGCGGGGCGGCGTCAGCGGGCTTAAGAATCAGCGCACCGGCGCGGCGGGGTCGTTGCCGCCGACGGCGCGCTGGAGCTGGGCGTCGGCGATGTAGAAGTTGTAGACGGCGGTGACGTAGCCGTTCTGCGCCTGAGTCAGTGTCGCCTGCGCGGTCGTGATGTCCAGCACGGTCCCGATGCCCTCCCGGCGCGCGGCGACGACGGCGTCGTAATTGACTTGGGCCGCCGTCACGGCGGCCTGGGCGAGCCGCGCGGCTTCCAGATTGGTCGCGCGCGTGTCGTAAGCCTGCTCGACGTCCAGGCGCACCTGCTGGCGGACCTGCTCCAGCTGGTCGCGTGCCGCGTCGCGTTGCGCCTGGGCGATACGCACCGCCCCGCGTCTGCCCCCGGCATCGAACAGCGGGTATGACCCGGTAACCAGGAACTGCGAGTTCGCCCCGCGCGGCCCGACGTCGCTGGTGGCCTGGTAGGTCAGCACGTAGTCGCCGCTCACGGTAAAGCCGGCCTCGCGCCGCGCCTGGGCCAGGGTCGTCTCCTGGCCCCCGACCGCCGCCTGCTGCTGGCGAAGGTCTGCCCGCCCCGCGAGCGCCTGCGCGAACGCCGCGTCGAGCGTCCCGCCCGGCCCATCCGGGGGCAGCGGCGGCAGGGCGTTTCCCGGCACCAGTGGGGCGGGCTGTACGACGCCGGGCGCGGCGACGCCCAGGACGTTCTTGAGCGCGGCCGAGTTCAGCCGCACCTGGTTCCGGTCCTGGAGCAGCGTCACCTGGGCGTTGGCGAGGTCGGCGCGGGCCTGGAAGATGTCTTTGGCGGCGACCGTGCCCGCGTCGATCTGCGCCTGCGTCACGTCCACGGTCTGCCCGAACCGCGCGACCTGCGCCTGGGCGACTTTGACCAGATCGAGGGCGAGCAAAAGCTGATAGAACGCCTGGGTCACGGAAAGGATCGTCGTCTGGCGCGTGTTGGCGTCACCGTAGCTGGCGGCGTCCAGGGCGCGGCGGGCCTGGGCGTTGGCCGTCTCGCGCCGGCCGCTGTCGAACAAGTTCTGGCTGAGGCTGACGCTCAGCCCGCCGCCGCGCACGACGCTGACCTCGTTGACGCCGCCGAAACCGCTGCCCGTCGTGGTCGTTATGGGCTGCCCCGTGCCTGTCGCTGTTGTTCCCGTTCCCACACCCGTTCCCGGCGTCGTTCCAGTCCCGGTCGTCCCTGTGCCTGTCCCCGTGCTCCCTATCGTCGTGCCTGTGGTCGTCGGGACGGAACCCGTGCTGATGCCGTAGAAGCTCCGGCTGTGGTTCTGGTACTGGTAGGAGGGCGTGAGCGTCGGGAAATACTGCGCGCGCGCCTGCTGCTTCTGGCCCTGCGCCTGCGTGACCTGCGTATGGGCGAGGAACTGCTGCGGCTGGTGCGCCAGAGCAATAGCCACCGCCTGAGCGAGTGTCAGCGGCGCGGGCAGAGTCGTGGGCGCGGGCGGCACGACCTGGCAGGCTGCGCCCAGCGGCAGCGCAACGAGGAGGAGCGCGGCAAAGAGTGTTCGGGGGGAGTAAGGCATGGGCGTTCCCTAACAGTATGTCCGCAGACGCCCTCCCCCGTCAACTCCCCTGTTCTGTTTTAACCTTACTGACTTGTGTTGACAGGCGGGCGCTCCTATGGTAGATTAATGCCATGACTGAAGAGAAATTCGCGGCCCTGGTGCAGCGGCTGGACTTTTATGCGCGGCGGGAGCCGAAGAACTATCGGATACAGGTCGGCCTGCTGGCCGTGCTGGGCTACGTGTTCATCTTCTTTATCCTGGGCATTTTGCTGGCCCTGACCGGGTCACTGATCGCCGCCATGGTCCGCAGCGGCAGCGCGAACTTCGTCTCGGTCAAGCTGGGCTTTTTTCTGCTGGTCGGCGTCGCTCTGATCCTGCGCTCCCTGTGGGTGACGATCCCGCCGCCCACCGAGCCGGAGATCGGACGGGCCGAGGCCCCGCGCCTGTTCGCCATGCTGGACGAGGTGGCCGACGCCCTGCGCGCCCCGCGCTTCCACCACGTCCAGATGACGCGGGACTTCAACGCGGGCGTCCTGCAAGTCCCCAAGCTGGGCCTGCTGGGCTGGCAGGTGGGCTACCTCCAGATCGGCCTGCCGCTGATGCAGGCGCTGACGCCGGAGCAGTTCCGGGCCGTCATCGCCCACGAGATGGGGCATCTCTCGGCCAACCACAGCCGCTTCTCGGGCTGGATCTATCGCATCCGCCTGACCTGGTTCCAGCTCCTCAACAATTTAGAGGGCAGCGGCCACAAAGCCGCGTTTTTGTTCACGGCCTTCTTTCACTGGTACGCCCCCTACTTCGCCGCCTATTCGTTCGTGCTGGCCCGTGCCGACGAGTACGTCGCCGACCGCGCCGCCGCCGACGTCAGCGGGGCACAGGTCATGGCCGAGGCCCTGCTCCAGACCCAGGTTCAAGGCCGCTTCTTCGCGACGGCGTTCTGGCCCGATCTCTTAGACGGGGCGCGGACGACCCCCACCCCGCCCGCCAGCCCGCTGGCCGCCCTGGTGTCCGCCTTCAAGGGCACCCGCCACGCCGATGCCGATGTCTGGTACGACGAGGCGCTGGAAGAAAAGGCCGCCCTGGACGATACCCACCCCGCGCTGTCCGAGCGGCTGGCCGCGCTAGGCTTCCGCATGACTCCGGGTGGCCCGATGGACCTGCCCAAGCCGCCGCTCCCCCTGCCCGCGCCACCCGCCGTCACCGCAGCGGAGACCTATCTGGGCACGGCCCAGGCCCGGTTCGCGCCCGCCTTGGACGCCGATTGGAAGCAGAAGATCGCCAAGCCCTGGACCAAAGAATATCAGGACGCCCAGCTCGCCCGCCGCAAGCTGGACCTGCTGGACGCGCAGGCCGCGTCGGAGGGCCTGTCGCCGCAGGAGCGCTGGGAGCGGGCGTCGCTCACGGGCCGGCTGCACGGCATGGAACACGCCACGTCGCTGATCTACGAGATCATCCAGGCCCAGCCCGAGAACGCCGCCGCGTCTTACGCCCTGGGCAAGGTGCTCGTGAAGCAGGGCGACCCCCAGGGCGTCCCGTTTCTGGAGCGGGCCATCGCCATGACCTCGGAGGCCGCCGCGCCCGGCAACGCGCTCTTGTACGCCTTCGCCCGCCGCCAGGGCCGGATGCGCGAGGCCGCCGAGTACCGCGAGCGCGCCAAGAAAGCCGAGCACGTGGACGAGGCCGGGCGGCGCGAGCGCGCGGACGTCGGCCCGCAGGACTCGTTTTTGCCGCACGACCTGCCCGCCGACGAGCTGACCCGCTTCCGGGGCCAATTGGGTCAGTTCGCGCAGGTAGGCCGCGCGTACCTCGTCCGCAAGAAAGTCAAATATCTGGCCGACAAGCCGCTCTATGTTCTGGCTGTCCTCCCCACCGGGGGCGGGGGACCGGAGCTGGCCGCGCGCCTGGGTCCGAAGCTGGCGTTCCCCGGCGAGACCGTGCTTCTCGTCTTGGTCGGAGACCTGAAGAAGCTGGAAGGTCCCATCGCGAAAGTGCCCGGCGCGCTGCTGCTCCAGCGGTGAGGGGGAGCCTAACCCTCAGCCGAACTCCGCCCCGCGCGCCTCGCGGCCCAGGGCCGTGACGCCAGCGACGGCCACCAGCACGACCGCGATGACAAGCGCGAGGCCGACCGCGTAGTCCGGGTGCAGCGTCCCGCCGTGCCGGACGGCGATCCGCGTCTGGATCGTCGCGTTGGCCGCAGCCAGCAGGTTGCCCAGTTGGTAGGCAAGGCCCGTAAACGTCCCGCGCAGGGCGTTCGGGGACAGCTCAGTCAAATGCGCGGGGATGACGCCCCACGCACCCTGGACGCAGAACTGCATCAGGAACGACCCCAGCGCGAGCATCCCCGCCGAGTGCGAGAACGCCCACAGCGGGATGACGGGCAGCCCGAGCAGGGCGAAAAGGATGATCGCCCGCCGCCGCCCAATCCGCTGCGACAGGCCGCCGACCAATATGCCCCCGGCCAGCGCGCCGAGGTTATAGACGATGACGATCAGGCTGACCGTCTGGGGCGCGAAGCCGCGCTGGATTTGCAGGAACTTCGGGTACAAGTCCTGTGTCCCGTGCGACATGAAGTTAAAGGCGGCCATTAAGATCACCAGGTAGGCGAACATGCCGCCGTGCTGCCGCAGAATCGCGCCCCAGTCCAGCCGTTCGCGCGCCCGCCGCTCCCAGACCGGCGACTCCTGCACCCGAGCACGAATGAACAGTGACAGCAGGGCGGGCAGGACGCCGACGAAGAACATCCAGCGCCACCCCAGGTTCGGCGCGATGAACGGGTAGACGACCGCGCCGAGCAGGTAGCCGACAGGGTAGCCCTGCTGCAAGATGCCCGACAGCAGCCCGCGCGAGCCGGCGGGCGCGCTTTCCAGCGCGAGCGACGCCCCCAGACCCCATTCTCCGCCCATCGCGACGCCGAACAGCGCCCGCAGGACCAGCAGCGCGGTCAAGGACGGCGCGAATCCCGACGCCAGCTCAAGCACTGAGTACAAGACCACGTCCACCATCAGCGGCAGACGCCGCCCGAAGCGGTCGGCGGCCAGGCCGAACAGGAGCGCCCCGATGGGCCGGCAGGCCAGGGTCGCGAACAGCAGCCCCGCCCCCGCCTCGGCGCTCGCGTGGAACTCCTTCTCGATATCTTTCAGCACGAACACCATCAGGAAGTAGTCGAAGGCGTCCAGCGTCCAACCCAGGTACGCCGCCAGGAAGGCGTCCCGCTGGGCGGGCGTCAGCGCCCGCAGTTGTGCCAGCCAGGTCATCGCGGTCTCCCCCTTCATATGATAGACAGTCAGCGTCCACGCCCGGCACTGGAAGCGCCGGGCGCGATAGCGCGTTTATCTGCTACAATAGCCTAGCATGGACCTTTTTGATGATACCCCCGCCAGCCCCGCCGCCGCGCCCCACACGCCGCTGGCCGCCCGGATGCGGCCTACCACGCTGGAGGAGTTCGTCGGCCAGGCGCGCATCTTAGGGCCGGACAGCCTGCTGCGGCGGGCGATTGAAGAGGACGCGCTGACGTCGGTGATCTTCTTCGGCCCGCCCGGCGTCGGCAAGAGCACGCTGTCCAACATTATTGCGCAGCGGACCGCCTCGCACTTCGAGCCGTTCTCCGCCGTGACGCAGGGCATCCCCGACCTCCGCAAAGTCATCGAAGCCGCGGCCCTACGGCGGCGGATGTACGGCAAAAAGACCGTGCTGTTCATCGACGAGATCCACCGCTTCAACAAGGCCCAGCAGGACGCATTGTTGCCGCACGTCGAGAACGGCACGGTCGTGCTGATCGGGGCCACGACCGAAAACCCCTACTTCGAGGTCAACGCGCCGCTGCTCTCGCGCGCCCGCGTCTTCTCGTTCGAGGCGCTGTCCGACGACCAGCTCGGCGCGCTGCTGGACCGGGCCGTCTCGGACCCCGAGCGCGGCCTGGCGGCCTTGAACGTCGTGCTGGAGCCGGACGCCCGCGCGCACCTGATCGACAAAGCCGGCGGCGACGCCCGGACGGCCCTGAACGCTTTGGAACTCGCCGCGACCACGACGCGGCCCGCCTCGCGCCACGCGAACGCCCCGCGCGTCGTCACCCGCTCGGTAGCGGAAGAAGCCTTGCAGCAGCGCGCCTTGGTCTATGACAAGACCGGGGACACGCACTACGACACGGTCTCGGCCTTCATCAAGTCCATCCGGGGGAGCGACCCCGACGCGGGGCTGTACTATTTGGCCCGGATGCTCCACGCGGGCGAGGACGCGCGCTTTCTGGCCCGCCGGCTGGTCATCCTGGCCTCGGAGGACATCGGCAACGCCGACCCGCTGGCCCTCTTGGTCGCCAACGCCGCCGCCCACGCCGTCGAGTACGTCGGCCTGCCCGAGGCGCGTCTGAATCTGGCCCAGGCCGTGACGTATCTGGCCGCCGCGCCCAAGTCCAACGCCTCCTATGTCGCCCTGAAGCGCGCCCTGGCCGACGTCGAGGCCGAACGCGCCCGCCCCGTCCCCAAGGCCATGCGCGACTCGCGCAGCGGCACGGGACGCCCGGCAAGCGGCGACGAGCCTTACCTGAACCCGCACGACTACCCCGGCGGCTACGTCGCCCAGTCGTACCTGCCCGAGGATACACAGACGCAGCCCTACTACGAGCCGACCGAGAACGGCGCGGAGGCGGCAATCAAGGCGCGGATGGCCGCGCGCAAGGCAACAGATGAGTGATTTAGACCAGCAGATTGCCTACTACCGCGCCCGCGCGGGCGAGTACGACGAGTGGTGGCGGCGCGCGGGCCGCTACGACCGAGGGCCGGAGGCAAACGCGCGCTGGGAGGAGGAGATCGGGCAGGCCTCGGATGCCCTGGCCGCCTTCAGTCCTGCCGGCGACGTGCTGGAGCTGGCGGCGGGGACAGGCTGGTGGACGCAGCGGCTAGCGCACTATGCCCACAGCCTGACCGCCGTGGACTCCTCGCCCGAGACGCTGGCGGTCAACCGGGAAAAGATGGGCGACGCGCCCGTCCGCTTCATCGAGGCGGATTTGTTCGACTGGCAGCCGGACCGGCGCTATGACACTGTGTTCTTCTCGTTCTGGCTGTCCCATGTTCCGCCGGAGCGGTTTGACGCCTTCTGGGAGATGGTGCGCGCCTGCCTGAAGCCTGGGGGCCGCGTGTTCTTCCTCGACTCGCGCTACGAGCCGACTTCGACGGCCCGAGATCACCGGCTGGAAGGGGAAGACGCCACGACGACCCTGCGGCGGCTGAAGGATGGGCGCGAGTTTAGGATCGTCAAGGTCTTCTATGAGCCGGACGATCTGGCGGCGCAGCTGGCGGCGCGGGGCTGGGACGTGGCGGTGCGGACGACGCCGCACTATTACCTCTACGGGTCAGGGACGGCCCGGCCATGATGCGCCTTCTGCTCAAAATGCTCGCCCCAATCGTGCTTCTCTTGGCCGCTTATGCCTGGTGGATCGAGCCGGCGCGGCTGAGTCTGACGGAGCAAGTCGTCGTGGACCCCGAGCGCCGTCTCCCTCGGCCAATCCGCCTTCTGCTGCTGACGGACTGGCACCTGGGACGCCTGAGCCGGCCGCGGGCTTTGCAGGCCAAGATGGCGCGGCTCACGCGCAGACACGCGAGCGACCCCTTCGACGCCGTGCTGCTGGGCGGCGACTATTTGGACGCCGACCCAGGCTGGCTGCCCCGGCTGGCCCCGGCCCTCGACACGCTGACGCGCTGGGGCGTCCCCATGGTCGGCGTTTTGGGCAACCACGATTATACGAGCTGCGCGGACGGCATCGGGCCGCTGACCGAGTTTCTGGCGGTGCGCGGGGTCGCGGTGCTCTGCAACGGGGCCGTGGCCGTCACGGCGCGCGGGCAGAAGCTGTGGGTCATCGGGATGGACGACTTGCAGGAGTCCGAGACGTACTACCACGCCGACGTGTACCGCTCGCCGTCTGAATACAGGCGGGCCGCACAGGCGCTGGATTGGTACGCGCGCTTCGACTGCCTGGAGCCGGACGTGCCCCGCATCGTCCTGGCGCACAACCCCGACGCCGTCCACCTGCCCGGACGCGACCCGCTGGCCGTACTCGCCGGGCACACGCACGGCGGGCAGGTGATGCTCGTGGACTGGCTCGCCCGTGCGCTGCATAAGCGGCTCCACGTCCACCTCCCACCCGGCAGCGCGGTGACCTGGGCCGGGCGGCAGGTCGTCGCGGGCCGGACGCTGATCGTCAGCCGCGGCGTCGATGGCCTGCCCCTGCGCCTGGGGCGCCCGCCCGAGGCGGTCATCGTCACCCTGAAGTAAGCCGCTCGCCTTGACGCGGGCCGCCGTTTTGTGGATAATGCAAGGGAATATTTGTTCGCCCAACCGTTCGCAGAGAAAGCCTTCCACTTGGATAATTTCAGCCAGATTGACCGCCAGGTCTCGGAATGGGTGGACGCCCACAGGGACGAGATCCTCGCGACGACGCAGGGCATTTTACGCATCCCCAGTGTCGAGGGCGAGCCTGCCCCCGGAGCGCCGTTCGGGGCCGAAACACGGCGCGCGCTGGACTTCGCGCTGGATGTGGCCGCGCGGCATGGGCTGACGACCAAAAATCTCGACGGCTATGCCGCCCATGCCGAGTGGACCGCGTCCGGCGTGGCCGCCGACGCCCCCATCGTCGGCGCGCTGGCCCATGTGGACGTCGTGCCCGAGGGCGGCGGCTGGAGCCACCCGCCGTTCGGGGCGGAGATCGCCGGCGGCAAGCTCTACGCGCGCGGGGCAATCGACGACAAAGGCCCCGCCATGGCCGCGCTGTGGGCGATCCTGGCGGTGAAGGGCTGCGGCGTGCCGCTGTCGCTGCGCCTGCGGCTGATTCTGGGCGCGAACGAGGAAAGCGGGTTTGAGTGCGTCAAGCACTACTTCGCGCGCGAAGAGATGCCCGCGACCGGCTTCACCCCTGACGCCATGTTCCCTTTAGTGTATGCCGAAAAGGGCATCGCCAACGCCGTCCTGACCGCCCCTGCCCTGCCCGAAGGCGAGCGGCTTTCGCTGGTCTCACTCACGGGTGGGCAGCGCCCGAACATGGTCCCGGACGAGGCCCGTGCCGTTCTGGCCTCGTCCGCGCCCTGGGCCGCAGTCGTCGCCCGGCTGAACGCGGTCGTCGGGGTCACGACGCGGGAGAAGGATAACGGCCAGCTCGAAGTGACGGCCAAGGGCGTCTCGGCCCACGGCAGCACGCCCGGAAACGGCGTCAACGCCGTCGCCGTGCTGTGCGACGCCCTGCTGCTGCTGGACCACCATGAAAACCAGGTCGAGGTCATCGAGCGCATCCACGCCTGGGCCGACGACACGACGGGGGCCAAGTTGGGCATCGCGGGCCGGGACGACATTGCCGGGCCGCTGACCTGCAACCTGGGCGTCGCCGCCCTTGCCGAGGGGCGCGTGACGCTGACGTTCAACGTCCGCTACCCGGTGACCTGGGACGCCGCCAGGCTGCGCGGGCTGCTGGAACAAAACATCGCCGGATCGGGTTGGGCATTGGAGTCGCTCACGGACCAGCCCCCGTTGTATGTCCCGCAGGACGACCCGCTCGTCGCCACACTGCTGGGGGTCTACCGGGCCGAGACTGGCGACCAGTCCGCGCCGCTTACCATGGGCGGCGGGACGTATGCCCGCGCCATGACCAAGGGCGTCGCCTTCGGCCCCGACTTCCCCGGACGCACGGCGGGGGACGGCGGGGCGCACGAGAAAGACGAGTGCTGGCCCGTCGACCACCTGATCCGGGCCACCAAGATTTACGCCCGCGCGCTGGCCCGGCTGGGGGCATAGAAACAGAGTGCGCCCGATGACCAATACTAAACCCACCGTCGTGGTCGCCATGAGCGGCGGCGTGGACTCGTCCGTGGCGGCGGGGCTGCTGCTGCGGCAGGGCTATGACGTCATCGGCGTCACCATGCAGATCTGGCAGGAGAGCACGACCCAGACCAAGGGCGCGGGCTGCTGCTCGCTGGGCGCGGTCGAGGACGCCCGCCGCGTGGCCGCCAAGCTCGACATCCCCCACTACGTCCTGAACTTCCGCGAGTTCTTCGCCGAGAAGGTCATCAAGAACTTCGTGGACGAGTACAAGCGCGGTCGGACGCCCAATCCCTGCGTCAACTGCAACCGCTACGTCAAGTTCGACGCCCTGCTCGCCAAGGCCCGCGCATTGGGCGCGGAGTACCTCGCGACGGGCCACTACGCGCGTGTCGGGTTCGACGAGGACGCGCGCCGCTGGACCCTGCGCCCGGCCCTGGACGCCGCCAAGGACCAGACCTACGCGCTCTACCACTTCACGCAGGAGGAGCTGGCACACACGCTGATGCCGCTGGGCTTTGTGACGAACAAGGCCGAGACGCGCGCCATCGCCGCCGATCTGGGCCTCGCCGTCAGCGGCAAGCCCGACTCGCAGGAGATCTGCTTCGTGCAGGGCGGCTCTTACACCGATTTCCTGGCCCGGAACGCTCCTGAGACGGTCCAAAGCGGGGACATCGTGGATACGAGCGGAGCGCGGCGCGGCAGCCACGACGGCATCGCCTTTTACACCATCGGCCAGCGCAAGCGGCTCAACGTCGGCTCCCCCATCCCGCTCTACGTGGTGGGCATCGACGCCCAGACGAACACCCTGGTCGTCGGCGGCAACGAGGACCTGCTGGCCGACGGCCTGACCGCCGACGACCTCAACTGGGTAGGGATACCCGGCGTGCAGGAATCGCGCGCGGTGTTGGCGAAGATACGCTATAATATGCAGCCTGTCCCGGCTGCGGTAGACACCGGAGGGCACGGGGGGCAAGTGGTCGTCCGCTTCGACACGCCGCAGCGGGCGGTGACGCCGGGGCAGTCGCTCGTGCTGTACGACACGCGGGGCGAGTCCGTGCTGGGCGGCGGGACCATCCGGCAGCGCCTTCCCTTATGATCCCAGAAGCGTCTATGTCTCACAGAAGCAACAGCAGCCTCGGCCTCTTCGTCCTGGCGGGGGTCGGTGCGGGCGCGTTCACCGGCGTCCTACTCGGCCTTCTCGCCACCCGGCACCCGCGCGGCGGGGCGGTCGGGGAGATGCGGGACTCCGCAGGCGACCTGAAGCGGCGCGCGGAGCGGGTTCTCAGCGATCTGTCGCGGGCTGGTCCGGGCGCACCCCACCCTCCCGACAGATAGGCGCGCAAGCGCGGCGTTGATCGACAGAGAGCACTTCGAAGGAGATCCCATTGAACCTGACGATGAATAGTCGCATCCAAGACGAAACGACCTGCCTGCTGGATATCGAAGGGGAGATCGACGTGTACACCTCGCCCCAGCTCAAGCAGGACCTGGTCCAGCTCGCCGAACGGGGCATCAAAAAGGTCATCATCAACCTGTCCAAAGTGGAGTACCTGGACAGCACCGGCCTGGGGGTTCTGATCGGGGGGCTGAAGCGTCTGCGCGAGGCAGGCGGCAACCTGGCGCTTTTCGGTCCGGGGATGCGCATCCAGCGCATCTTCGAGATCACCGGGCTGAACAAAATCTTCGACATCTACGGGACTGAGGAAGAGGCCATGGCCAAAGAAGGGGTGACCTTGTGACCGCCCCAATATCCCCAGGGGGGCCGCAGCCCGAGACGGTTCAGCTGACGATCCCCTGCCGTGCGGAGTACGTCGGCGTCGCGCGCCTGGCCGTGCTGGGCATCGCCAGCCGCATGCCGTTCTCCTACGACGAGGTCGAGGACATCCGCCTGGCCGTCGGCGAGGCCTGCACCCACGCCATAGAGCGGGCTGGGGCCACGGCGGCGACGATTCACCTACACAGCGTCGTCACCGCCCAGGCGCTGACCATTGACGTGGTGGACGACGTGGCGGAATCCGACGTGGCCGCTCCGTCCGAGGAAGCCCGGCTCCTCCATGAGGCGGGCGTCGATCAGGAAGGCCTGGGGGCCTTGCTGATGGAGATTTTGGTGGACGTGGTGAGGATCGAGACCACGCCCGGCGGTACGCGCGTCCGGCTGACCAAATACGCCCCCGACTAGATGCCCTCCCGATACGCCCCCGACTAGAAGGTCATCCGAAATCAGAATGACACCCATGATACAGAAAAAGGCGCTCGACTGGACCCAGGACGACGCGGAGACCTTGTTCCTCCGGTACGCGCGCAGCCGCGACGCGCAGATGCGGGACCGCCTCGTGGCTATGCACCAGAACCTGGTGCGGTACCTCGCCGGCAAGTTCGTCAACCGCGGTGAGCCATTGGAAGACCTGATCCAGGTCGGCACCATCGGCCTGATTAACGCCATCGACCGCTTCGACTCGGGCCGAGGCACCAAGTTCTCCACCTACGCCACGCCCACCATCGTCGGCGAGATCCGCCGCTATTTCCGGGACAAGGCCTGGAGCCTCAAAGTCCCGCGCCGCCTCCAAGAGCTGAACCAGACGGCCTCCAAAGCCCAGGAAGCACTTTCCAGCAAGCTGGGCCGTCCCCCGACGATCCAGGAAGTCGCCGCGCGCATCGGGGCCACGGAAGAAGAGACGCTGGAGGCCATTGAGCTTGGCAACGCCTACGACACCGTCTCGCTCGACAGCAAGATGATGCACGATTCGGACAGTGCGCCGCTCTCACTGGCTGAGTTCGTGGGTGCCGAAGACTCGTCGCTGATCAGCCTGAACGCCTATGGGGACCTCGACCACGCGCTTGAATCACTGGAGCCGCGCGAGCGGGCGATCATCATCCACCGCTTCTTCAAAGATATGTCGCAGGCCGAAGTCGCAAAGCAGCTTAACATCTCCCAGATGCACGTCTCCCGTCTTCAGAACCGCGCCCTGCACCAGCTCAAGCGCCTGATGGTCACCGAAGCCTAATGCCGGGGAAGCCCCCTCGTCTGGTTCCCAGTCCTGGGGAACCAGGGGGTTGTCTCGAGACGCCTCTCAGTCTGAAAGTGTCCGCCGATGCCCCCCGACATCTCCGCCCTTCTTGCCTCAGCCAACGTCCAGACACGCCGGAGCCTTCCCATCTCGGCACTGGTCGAAGAGGCGATACGCCGCGGCGAGGCCCGCCTGTCAAGCGTGGGCGCGCTGACGGCGACGACCGGGCAATACACGGGCCGCTCGCCCCGTGACAAATTTTTGGTGGACGACGACGGGACCCACGAGCGCGTGGATTGGGGCAAGACCAACCAGCCGCTTTCCACCGAGAAGTTCGACGGCCTGCTGTCTCGCCTGATCGAGTCCGCCGCAGGCCGCGAGCTGTTCGTCTTCGACGGCTTCGGCGGGGCCGATCCGGCCCGGCGTCTGCCGATCCGCATCATCACGCAGTACGCCTGGCATTCGCTGTTCGCGCACCAGCTTTTCGTTCGTCCGACAGCAGCCGAACTCGCCGACTTCGTGCCGCAGTTCACGCTGCTGGACCTGCCCGACTTCCAGGCCGATCCCGCCCGCGACGGCGTCCGCTCCGAAGCCGTGATCGCGCTGGACCTGACGCGCGGCCTGGGACTCATCGGCGGGACGCAGTACGCGGGCGAGATCAAGAAGAGCGTTTTCACCGTCCTGAACTATCTATTGCCCAAGCACGGCGTCCTCCCCATGCACTGCTCCGCGAACGTCGGTGAGGGCGGCGAGAGCGCCCTGTTCTTCGGGCTGTCGGGGACGGGCAAAACGACGCTGTCTGCCGACCCCGAGCGCCGCCTGATCGGCGACGACGAGCACGGCTGGTCCGACTCCGGCGTCTTCAACTTCGAGGGCGGCTGCTACGCCAAGTGCGTCGGCCTCACCCACGAGACCGAGCCGGAGATTTGGGATGCCATCGGATACGGCACCGTTTTAGAGAACGTCGTGCTGGACCCGGCCACGCGCGCCGCCGACTATGCCGACGTCTCGCTGACCGAGAACACCCGCGCCGCCTACCCGATCACCCACATCCCTGGTGCGCTGGTGCCGGGCCTGGGCGGCCACCCCCGGACGATCCTGTTCCTGACCGCCGATGCCTTCGGCGTCCTGCCCCCCGTCTCCCGCCTGACGCGCGCCCAGGCCTTGTACCACTTCCTGAGCGGCTACACCAGCAAGCTGTCCGGGACCGAGAGGGGCGTGACGACCCCGGAGCCGAACTTCTCCGCCTGCTTCGGTGCCCCCTTCTGGCCCCTACCGCCGATGGAGTACGCCGAGATGCTGGGCGCGCGGCTGGACGCACACGACGCCAAAGTGTTCCTCCTGAACACCGGCTGGAGCGGCGGCCCCTACGGCGTCGGCCACCGCATGGACCTGGACCAGACCCGCGCGATGGTCCACGCCGCCCTGCGCGGCGACCTGGACGACGCGCCCACGACTCAGGACCCCGTCTTCGGCCTGCACGTCCCCCACCACATCCCCGGCGTTCCCGATGCGGTCTTGCAGCCCCGCATGACATGGGCCGACCCCGCCGCCTATGACGCCGCCGCCCGCGCCCTCGCCGCCCGCTTCCACGAGAACTTCCGGCGCTTCCCCCAGGCGGGCGAGGCCGTGGGGGCGGCGGGGCCTGTCTCCCTCTGAGTCTTTCCCCCGGCTGAGTCTTTTCCCCGGATTGAAACCCGAGTTATTCTCTTGAAGCCTCGTGCCCCGGCCTGTGTCTAACCAGCCAGACACCGCATCGGGAGGCTTCCATGAACATCCGTCAGAAGGTACGTCACACGCTCGCGCCCGCCGCGCTTCTCCTGCTGGCCGCGACACCCGCTCTCGCACAGACGTCGCTCAAGGCCGGGAGTAGGCCCCGCCTCGAAATAGTCTTTGTCCTCGACACGACCGGCTCGATGGGCGGCATGATCGACGCCGCCAGGCAGAAGGTCTGGAGCATCGTCAATGATGTCCTCGAATCCCCCAATCACCCCAGCGTCCGCGTCGGGCTGGTCGCCTAACGCGACCACGGCGACGCCTACGCCACCAGAGTCACGCCGCTGACGTCCGACCTGGATAAGGTCTACGAGGCGCTGATGGACTGCCGCGCCGAGGGCGGCGGGGCCGTGCCGTGCCAGCTCCAGGACGACCTTTGACCCGATCTTGCCCGCCGCCCCCGTCACGAGCATCCGCACACGTGGCCTCTTCCCAATCCGCAAACAGCAGTCACGTGAACAGCATCCGAATCAGCCGCGTCCCGTCTTCGACAAACGTGGTCGCCTCGGTCACGGCCCGCTCGTCGAAGGGGAAGTGCGAGGCCGTGTGCGCGCGGCGCGAGTCGTACAGCAGGAACGGGACCGGGCCTTCCTCGTGGGTCCTGAGCGAGATCGGCGTCTTATGGTCGGGCACGATGATTAGCCGGTACTCGCCGTGCCGCTCCATGCCCGCGCGCAGCGTCGCCAGCAGCTTCTTGTCGATGTCCTCGATGGAGCGCATCTTGTGCTCCAAGCTTCCTTCGTGCCCGGACTCGTCCGGCGACTCGACGTGGACATAAATAAAGTCCAGCGTATCCAACGCGGCCACGGCGTACTGCGCCTTCGCCACATAATCCGTGTCGATATATCCCGTCGCGCCCGGCACGTCGATGACCCGCAGGCCCGTCGCCCGGCCCAGGCCGCGCACGACGTCTACACCCGTGATGACGCCGCCGCGCTTGCCGAAGGTGAGTAAAAAATTCGGCAGGCTCGGCGCATGGCCCTGGCCCCAGAGCCAGACCATGTTGCCCGGATTTTTCCCCTCCTCGCGCCGCTTGACGTTGATCGGGTGACCGTCCAAAAGCTCCAGCGAGTCATACATGAGCTGCTTCAGTCGCTCGGCCCCCGCCCCCTCGGGCCAGTGCCCGGCCAGCGGCTTGCCCACGAAATCATGCGGCGCGATCGTTTGCAGGTCTATGGACCCGTTGCGCTCGGCCATGATGTGCCGGTACTGAACACCGGGGAAGAACTTGCGCTTGTCGCTGCCGAGTCTTTTGTCTAATAGCTCGATCAGCGGCCTCGACTCCTCGGTCGTGATGTGGCCCGAAGAATTGTCTATGAGCGTCGTCCCGTCCGACGTCACCAGCGAGCAGCGGAAAGCGACATCACCCGCGTCCAGCGGGACGCCCATCGCGAGCGCCTCAATCGGCCCACGCCCCGTGTAATACCGGCGCGGGTCGAACCCCAGCAGGTCCATGTTCGCCACGTCACTGCCCGGATACATCCCCGGCGGGACGGTCAGCACGCTCCCGACCAGAGACTTTTCGGCCAGCGCGTCGAAGTTCGGCGTGTGGGCCGCCTGCATCGGCGTCTGCCCGCCGAGTTCGTCCATCGGCAGATCGGCCATGCCGTCGGGAATCAGCATGATGTATTTCATTCAGGGAGATCCATTTCCTTCGTTCTTGGGTGTTCGCGGAGCCGGAGGCCAAACACCTTCCCCTTGCTCATAAACAGGTTCTACAACAGGGGATTTCCGCCTCCCTGTCGCTACACGATACCAGAGAAATCCTGTGACGAGCCAAAGGAGTAGGTTGAAACCAGCAAAAAAGCCCCGGTAAGTCAATGACCACGATGCGAGAGGCAGAATGTACAAAGTCCCGACCCCTGTTATCAGCACCATGAGCGTCAGCAGCGAAGTTATCACAATCGAAGCGGCAGGATGCACGTGAGCGAGCTGAGGGGAGACTTGACGCTGAATGGTGACGACCACCCCTGTTTCAACCAGGCGGTACTGTCTCCAGAAAAAAGGCAGTGATACGGCTGAACCTATTGCCCCCAAACAACAAGACCCAGCCACAACCTCATGTCCATAAAAGAACAGATACAGTCCAGATGTAGAGAGAAGACAGGCAGAGCAGAGTTGCCTGATGAGTGCAATCCGCGCCCGACGTAGCGTGAGCCTTTCACCCTGGAATTCCGGCGCTGCCTCTGCGCTGCTCTCACTCTTCATCACTCCAACTCCCGCCCCGTCAGCCTTCGGTAAGCATCCCGGTACTTCGCCGCCGTCTTTTCTACCACTTCGGCGGGGAGGGCGGGGCCGGGGGCTTTTTTGTCCCAGTCGAGTGTTTCCAGATAGTCGCGGACGAACTGCTTGTCGAACGACTGCTGCGGGCGGCCCGGCTTATACGCGGATGCCTCCCAGAAACGCGACGAGTCGGGCGTCAAAGCCTCGTCAATCAGAATCAACTGGCCGTCGAGCAGCCCGAACTCGAACTTGGTGTCGGCGATGAGGATGCCGCGCTCCTGGGCGTAGTCGCGGGCGAAGGCGTACAGCGCCAGACTCTTGGCGGCGGCCTCCCCGGCCATCTCATTGCCCACGATGTCTGCCGCCTGGGCCGGCGTGATGTTCATGTCGTGACCGCTCTGGGCCTTCGTGGCGGGCGTGAACAGCGGCGTGGGTAGGCGGTCGCCCTGGCGCAGGCCGACCGGCACGGGCTGGCCGTACAACTTGACTTCGCCGCCGTGCCCGAAAAGCGTCTGGTACTCTTTCCAGGCCGAGCCGTCTAAATACCCGCGCACGACGCACTCGATGGGTAAAGCGCGGCACTTTCGGACGAGTTGGGTGCGGCCCGCGAGCATCGAGACGATTTCGGGCGTGACCGTCACGCCCTTGGCACTCAGCCGTGCGGCGACCGTGTCCATGTCTGAGGCCAGCAGGTGGTTCGGGACGATGTGCGCGGTCTTCTCGAACCAGAACTGAGCCAGCGCGGTCAGGACGCGGCCCTTGCCGGGGATGCCCGTGGGCAGCACGACGTCGAAGGCCGAGAGGCGGTCGGTGGCGACGAGCAGCAGGGCGTCGCCCAGGTCGTACACATCGCGCACCTTGCCCGTGATGAACTTGGGCAGGCCAGGGATGTCGGTCTCAAGCAGGGCGGTTTCGGACGGGGGCATTGTCATGGGACGACTTTTCCTAGAAGCTGCGTCGGGCTGATGGGGCCGATGTGGCGGCTGTCGTCGGACTCGGCCAGGTTGTCGCCCAGCACGTAGATGGTCCGGTCAGCCGGCGGGTGCGGCAATCGCCCCGCAGCGACGCGGGCGAAGTAATTGCCGAAGAGCAGCGAGTACGGGATGTGGCGTCCGCCGTTCGGCATAACATAGTCGCGGGCCGGGGGCACGGGCGACCACTGGGGGCGGATGAAGGCGATGCGCTTGATCAGCTCGTCGCCGTTATGGTCCCGGAACACGACCACGACGCCCGGCTGATAGGCCGCGCGCGGAGCGCTCTTCCAGACCAGGACGGTTTCGCCGTCGTGGTAGGTCGGCTCCATCGACGGGCCGGAGACGCGCCCCTGCCGGACGTTGAAGCGCAGCAGCAGGGCCAGGGCGAGTAATATGCCAATGACGATCCAGGTCTGCTTACGCAGCCGCGTCTGGGCGAGGCTGGGCATTGGCTTCATTGCGTCACCAGGTCCGGGGCGGATACCCTGCCGATGACCTGATCGGGGCGAATCGGCCCCCACACGCGGCTGTCCTCGGAGTTGTCGGTGTTATCGCCCATGACGTAGATCGTCCGCTCGCGCGCCGGGGCGGGCAGACGGTGCGCGGCGACATCGGCGTTGTACCCACGGAACAGGTCCGAGAACCGCTGAAGGCCGCCGGGCGTCTGAACGAACTGAGGCGGGGATTGGGTCCCTTGGGCATTCTGCAAGAAGACGATGCGCTTGATCAGCTCCGCACCGTCTGCGTCCCGAAACACGATCACGTCGCCTAGGTGCAGGCTGTCGCGCCCCCAGAGCTTCCAGGCTATCAGGGCGTCGCCGTCGTGGAACGTCGGCTCCATCGAGCGGCCATGCACGATAACTCGCTGGATCGTGAAATAAGCCGCAGCGGCAAGAAACAGCAGGAAGCCCAGCACGACCCACTCGACGCGCCGCAGCAAGGCCTTGAGCCTCTTCTCCTCCGTCTGCCCGGTCGTGAGCGGTGTCATCGCGCGAGGTCCAGGGCGCGCACGACCGCATCCAGCGTGGCCGGCAGCGTCGCGGGGTGCGGCACGGTCTTGATGGCCCGCTCGGGGTCTTTCAGCCCGTGCCCGGTCAGTGTCACGGCCACGGTCGCCTCGTCGAAGTCACGGAAGTAGCCTGCCGCGTAGAGCTTTTTGAGTCCGGCCAGCGGAGCGGCGCAGGCCGGCTCGGTGAAGACGCCTTCCAGCGAGGCGACCATCCGATAGGCCTCCAGAATCTCGTCATCAGTCACTTTATCGATCACCCCGCCCGACTCGTCGCGCGCCTTTAGTGCTGACTGCCATGAGGCCGGGTTGCCGATCCGAATCGCCGTGGCGATTGTCTGGGGCCGCAGCACGGGTGCCCCGTCCACGATGGGGGCTGCGCCCGCCGCCTGAAACCCGAGCATCTTGGGCAGCTTACGGGACTTGCCCGCAGCCTGATACTCTTGGTAGCCCTTCCAATAGGCCGTGATGTTGCCCGCGTTGCCGACCGGCAGCAGGTGGAAGTCGGGCGCGTCGCCCAGGGCGTCGCAGACCTCGAACGCGCCCGTCTTCTGGCCTTCAATGCGATAGGGATTGACGTGGTTGACGATGGTGATAGGATAGGTGTCGCAGATCTCGCGCACCAGCCGCAGGGCGTCGTCGAACGTGCCCTCGATGGCGACCACTTTGGCCCCGTGGATCAGCGCCTGCGAGAGCTTGCCCAGGGCGACATCGGTGTTCGGCAGCAGCACGACGCATTCCAGGCCCGCCCGCGCCGCATAGGCGGCTGCCGCCGCGCTGGTGTTGCCCGTCGAGGCGCACATGACCGCCCGCGCGCCGTCTTCCAGCGCCTTGGTGACAGCCAATGTCATGCCCCGGTCCTTGAACGAGCCGGTCGGGTTCATGCCCTCGAACTTGAGCATCAGGTTCAGCCCCGGCGCGATGGCCTGCGCCAGTCGCGGCGCGGGAATCAGCGGCGTGTCGCCCTCCATCAGCGTGACCACGGGCGTGGCTTCGGTGACGGGTAGGTACGCCCGGTACTGGTTGATGATTCCTTGTCGCATAGGTGTTACCAGAAGAGCGAGCAAAAGCCGAGCGGTTGAAAACCGCTCGTCCGAACTCACCCCCACGTCTTAGGCAGGTGCAGCGTCTCGCCGTTGAGCGAAAGATAGTCCTCGGGACCGACGCTCGCCAGCAAGTCGGCAGCCAGAGGGTCGAAGCCGATGTCGCTGGTGGCGAACTCGTCGCGCATGTAGACGCCGACGATCTCGGCGACGACGAACTCGCACTTGCTGGGCGGCAGAGGCATCACGTTGACCAAACGACACTCCAAGGACGCCGGGCTTTCCTGGACGCGCGGGCAGCCGACCACCGCGCACTCCGCCCGCGTCAGGCCAAGCCGCGCGAAGTCGTCTTCCTTGTCGGTGCCCTCGGCGGATTTGTTCATGGTGTCGGCCAGGAACCGGGGCACGAGGTTGACGACGAACTCCCCCGACGCCTTGATGTTGGCGAGCGTGTTCTTGTTTCCGCCCTCGCGCTGAGAAAACGAGACGCCCAGCATCGGCGGGAAGTTCGCCAGCCCGCAGAAGGCGTTGTAGGGCGCGACGTTCGGGACGCCTTGCGCGTCTTGGGTCGAGATCAGCGCGATGGGCCGGGGCGCGATCAAACACGCCCAGATGGAGCCGCGTAGCTTGCTCGGGAGTTGTTCAATGGTCAGGTGCATGGTCACTCGTGATTTCTAAAATCTTCTTCCAGGCCCGCCTGCTTATCTTGGCACTATCAGTTAGGGCGCTCAAACTTTTCTCTTGCTTGCCCAACGTTCTGCCATCCTTTTGAGGGTCATTACCAGCCACGCCAGAGGGAAAAGCGCCAACCAGCCGATGCACACGGCTAAACAGCCGCAGAGAAATGATACAAACCCGTTCGTATGGGACACACGATTGCCCAGCCAATGCCCGAACCCATACACAAGCGCAATAGGGATGCACAGAACAAGGCCGCAGAGTATCTTCATTTCAATGCTGTTCATCGTCGCTACTCACTCAACTCCTGGAAGAAGACGATAGCAAGAGCCAATATTATCAAATACGTTCCCAGAAAGCAGAGCGCCATCTCCAACATCGGGTAGGCCTCTGGTCTTTACTCCTCCACGCGAATCCAGTTCTCGATGCCCGAGACGATGTGCAGGCGCTTGATGACGTCCAGGGCCGAGCGCAGGTTGGCCTCCAGCGTCTGGTGGGTGATCCAGACGATCTCGGCGTCGCCGTCCGGCAGGGCGCGCTGGACGACGCTCTCGATGGAGACGTTGAAATCGCCGAAGACGGATGCGAGGCTCGCCAGCACTTTGGGACGGTCGTGGGCCAGCAGGCGGATGTAATACTTGGTCCGCAGACGTTCGATAGGCAGGGCGGGCTTGCGGTCGAAGCAGGTGCAGCCCAAGCGCCCGGTCGCGCCGTGGACGATGTTGCGGGCGATCTCGATGACGTCCCCGGCGACCGCGCTGCCGGTGGGCAGGCTGCCCGCGCCGCGCCCATAGAACATGACATCGCCCACGGCGTTGCCCTCCAGATAGATGCCGTTGTAGACGTCATTGACCGACGCTAGGGGGTGCGCGCGGGGCAGCAGGACGGGGTGGACGCGCACCTGCAAGGCGTCGCCCAGGTCGTCGCCGATGCCCACGATCTTGACGACGTAGCCCAGCTCGCGGGCGACCTCGATGTCGCGCTTGGTGATGCGCGTGATGCCCTCCACGTAGATGTCTTCGGGCAAAACGCGCGAGGTGAATGCGATGGACGACAGGATCGCCGTCTTGTACTGGGCGTCGTAGCCTTCGACGTCGCTGGTCGGGTCCGGCTCCGCGTAGCCGTGCGCCTGCGCCGAGGCCAGCACATCGGCGAAGTCGGCGTCCTCCAAAGTCATCTTGGACAGGATGTAGTTGGTCGTGCCATTGACGATGCCCATCAGGCGCGTGAAGCGGTTGGCGGCCAGGGCCTGCTTGAGCGGCTGGATGATGGGGATGCCGCCGCCGACGCTGCCCTCGAAGTTGAAGTCCAGGTCGCGGTTCTCGGCCTCGTGCAGCAAGTCGTGGCCGGCCTTCGCCATCATCTCCTTGTTGGCGGTGACAATGTTCTTCCCGCTTTGAATCGCCCGCAGGACCAAGTCGTGGGCGGGCCGGACACCGCCGATCAGCTCGCACAGGATGTCGATCTCGGGGTCGTCGGTGACATCTTCGGCCCGGCCCGTCAACACGCCCGCAGGCAGGACGACATCGCGCGGCTTAGACGTGTCGCGCACGGCGACGCGCCGGACGACGACGGGCAGGCCGACCTTGCGGGCGATGTCCTCGGCGTTCTCCTGGAGCACGCGCACGGTCCCGCTACCGACGACGCCCAGGCCGAGGATGCCGATGTTGATCTGCCGTTTGGGTGTCATAAGCGCTTCACTACGGCTCCACGAAGATCAAGGGCTGGCCCTGCTGGACCAGCTTGCCGCTCTCGGCGGCGATCTCGGTGACGCGGCCCGCCACCTCGGAGGGGACCTCACTGTACACCTTCATGGCCTCGATCAGCCCGACGGTCTGGCCGACCTTGACGATGTCGCCGACCTTGACGTAATCGGGGTCTTCGGGCGAGGCGGAGCGGTAAAACACGCCCACCATCGGCGACTCCAAGGCTACCGTCGTCGCCGCCCGCGCCGGCGACGTGGGGGCCGTCACCGGGGTCTCTGAGTAAGCAGGCGTCTGCGCGAGGGGCAGCACGTGCGGGTGCGCGGGGACGGCCAAGGCGGCGAGGGGCGCGGAGAGTGCGGCTTCCGCCACCGCCTTGACGGTTACGACCACGCCGCCCTCTTCCACTGTCAGCTCCGACAGGCCGTTCTCAGCCACGAGCTGCGCCAGCCGCCGCAGGCTGTCCGTCAGGCTCTCGGTCATATCCCCCATCGGTTCCGGCAAGCGTGATTCTCCTGACGTTTTCTTTGACGTCCCGACTTGATTGTAGCACGGGGGCGGGGGGGCAAGTCAAGCGAGCGCCGTCAGGGGCAGCGTTCAGCGCAGCAGGGCGTTCAGCGCAGCAGGGCGTTCGCCGCCGAGGCGAGCCACTCGCGGTCGGCCTCGCGCAGGAACTCGCCGATGACCACCGGCTCGCCCGGCCCCTGCACGGTCAGCCGGCTGGCGTTCAGCCCCTGCGGGTCGCGCCGGAGCAGGAAGCCGCGCAAGTCGGCGCGGGGGATGTGCCGCTCGCGCGTCTTTCCCCACCCCCACTGCCGGACGTGGATATGCTCGGGTGTGATCTCAACCCATTCACGGGCGCGGACGGGCCGCAGGATGGCCGCCAGGGTCCAGAAGCCCAGCGCCTCAGCCCCGAGGAGGCCGACCAGCAGCATCCCGTCCCAGTGGCGCAGCGAGTAGGGCAGGCCACCGGGCGAGATCTCGGCCATGAAGAGCACACTCCGGTGGGCCAGTGTCAGCACCAGGCCGGTGTAGAGCGTGATGAGCAGGTTGCCGAGAAGTATCAAGCTGAAGAACAGCACGACAGGCGAGACGCCCGGCGGGGGCAGAAGCAGCGTGACCGTGCCGTTTTCCTCGCGCGCGACTCGGACGCGGCAGCCGCCGGGCCGCTCCCGCGCGCCGGGCACTTCCTCCAAAATCGTCGTCATGGGAGCCGCGCATCCAAGCCGCCGCCGTCCAGCAGCCGCCGCAGCGCCCGGTAGTCGTCCTCCTGGGCGGCGTGGGTCCGCCCGGTCGGGCTGACGGCGACCTGCGGCGACGGGTGGTACAGGGGGAACAGCGTGTAGCCGTTCCATCGAACGGCGCTGGCGGCGGCGTTTCGGAGGCATAAGTCGTGTGGCGCGATCAGGTGGAGGGCGGCCAGGGCCGCGTTGCCCAGGGTCACCACGACGGCAGGATCAAGGACGGCCAGCGTCCGGGCCAGCAGGGAAGAGCAGCGGCGCAGCTCGGCAGCCGAGGGCGGGGCGTTGGTGCCGCGCGCCGTCTGCGGGTTGCACAGCGCGGCGTTGGTGACGAACACGTCTTCACGGCCCAGGCCGGCGCAGGACAGGTAGCGGAGGAAGTTGCGTCCCGAAGCGTCGCCACTCAGGGGGACGCCGCCCCGCTCGCCGCCCAGCCGTCCCGGCGCTTCGGCGATAAAGAGGGCACGGGCGGACAGGGGGCCATTGCCCTCAGACAGGACGCGCCGCCGGCCTTCCATGCGCGGGCAGGCACGACAGGCCTGCGCGTCACGGACCAGGGCGGCGAAGGGGGAATCTTGCATGAGATTTGAACGAGTAGTTGAAAACGGTTCGCGAGGAGAGGCACCCTGCGGGTGGAAGATGGGCCGGACACGGACGTTACGCGGGCATCTTCGTCGTCCGTAGGACGCTTCCCCCAGCGGGTAGTTTTCAACTACCCGTCGGAACGTCTACGGAACTAAATCTCCAGCTTGTCGAAGCGGCCCGCGCCGGGATCGAGCGCGTTTTGCAAGACTTGGTGGGCCTCTTCCACTTTCTTCAAGATCGTCCGGGCTGAGGACTGTTCCGGGGAACCGTCCGGGAAGCGCGACGGGGCGCAGCGGTCGCGCAGGCTGTTGACGGCGGTTCGGACCGTCAGATAGTCCGAGCCGGGCGCGACGCCGACGATCTTGTAGGCGGTCTGGAGAGGATCACCGGCCTGTTCGGCGTTTGTCGAGGCGGGAGAAACCGCGTGGCGTGCGTCCGTGGTGGCGCGGGCGGCGGCGATCCTAGCTTGGGCGCGCGCCATCGGGTCGTCGCTCGATGCCAGGCCGGCCTGGACGTCGTCGCGATTGAGGGCGCGCGTTAGTTCCTCCTGCGCGCCCGCGCTCACTTCATCCAGGCGGCCTTTGGCGTCGTCCAGGTAGGTCTTGGCAAGTCGGAAAGACCGCCCGAAGAGGTCACTCATGGTGTTGGTTTCTTACGACGTTGCGCCGCCGCCGCCGACGCGCGCTTCCAGTTCCTGGAGCTGCTTGTCGATGTCGGAGGCGCTCGACGGGGTCCGGGGCTGGAGGGTCGAGGCGGCTGGCGGCTGAGGGGCCAGGCCGAGTCGCTGCTCCATCTGGGCCAGCTCGTCGTCGGCGGCGGCGTGGGCCTGCACGTCGTCAAGCCCGGCCAGCCGCCCGCTCATGCTTTCGCGGGCAAGCTCCGTCCGCGCCGACGATTCGCTCCTGGCGTTGCCGATCTTTGCCGCCGCCCGCTCGAAGGCCTGGTCGGTGCCGTCCGCCGACATGCCCTCCAGGGCCTTGTTCATCGACGTCTCGATCTGGGCCTGCTTCCACTGGGCCTTCATCGACAGCGCCTGGGCGGTCTTGGCGCGGATGCGCTCTTCCTCGCGCCGCATGGCGGTCTTGACCGCCTCGGTCACTTCCAAAGCCTGCTGGAGCGAGGCGCGCGTCGAGGTCAGCGTCGTCTCGTACTGCCCCTTCTCGACCAAAAGCTGGCGGGCGAGGTCCCGGTCGCCGTTCTTCAGCGCCAGCTCCGCCTTGGCACCCAGGTTGTCCACGGTCTTCTGAGTCGAGTCCACCAGGGCCTGGAGCTGGTTCTTTTGGGTGATTGCCTGGACCGCGCGCTCGCGGTTCTTGGCCTGCGCGTCTTTCATCTCCTGGGTCGCCTGCTGGAGCAGGATCTCGGGGTCTTCGAGCTGGTCCAGCTTGAAGCCGAGCAGGCCCTTCATGTAGCGCATGATACGACTGAGCATAACTGTCTCCCTTTACCGACCCGACAAGACAAAGCCTATCTAGTGTACGCCGTTTGGCGGGGGCTTACGACCTTTGACACGCGAAGGCGGAAAAAGTCGCGGCTTTCGCTGCCGTTATTCCGCCAGTATTATAACAGACGGCGGGCGCTTTTTCAACGCGGGTATAATCGTCCTATGATTGAGGGCAATGCCGGAGGCAGTGACGACACCATCTGCGCGCTCGCGACGCCGCCGGGCCGGGCCGGGCTGGGCGTGATCCGCGTCAGCGGCCCGCGCGCGTTCGCCGTTTTGGACGCCGTCACCTGGCGGCCCAATCACACGCCCTGCGGCAAGTTCGCCGGCCACACGCTGCACCGGGCCGACGTGGTGCAGCCGGGCGGCGAGGTGATCGATGACGTCCTGCTGGCCGTCTTCCACGGCCCACGCTCCTATACGGGCGAGGACGTGGTCGAGATCTCGGCCCACGGCGGGACGGTCCCGCTGGGGCAGATTCTGGCACGGCTGCTGCAGGCCGGTGCGCGGGCTGCCAACCCCGGCGAGTTCACGCAGCGGGCTTATTTGAACGGAAAGATGGACCTGGCGCAGGCCGAGGCCGTGGGCGACCTGATCGCGGCCCGGACCGAAGAGGCCTACCGCCTGGCGCGGCGGCAGAGCGAGGGACGACTGAGCCGTGCTGTCGGCGAGGTCCGCGACGGCGTCCTGGGCGTCCTGGCCCGAATCGAGGCCGTGATCGACTTCCCCGAGGACGTGGGGGAGCTGGACGGCGGGGCTGCCGGACGGGAGCTTGCCGCCTCCGACCGGCAGATCGCGGCCCTGCTGGCGACGGCGGGCCGGGGCATTCTATACCGCGAGGGGCTGCAAGTGGTCTTGGCGGGCAGGCCCAATGTCGGCAAGTCGTCCCTCCTGAACGCGCTCTTACACACGGACCGGGCCATCGTCACGCCCACGCCGGGCACGACGCGGGACGTGATCGAAGAGACATTTAGCCTGCGCGGGCTGCCGCTGCGGCTCGTGGACACGGCAGGCCTGCGCGAGACCGACGACGCCGTGGAGCAGGCCGGCGTCGCCCGCACACGCGCCAGCCTGGACGCCGCAGACATCACGCTGCTGGTGCTGGACGCCTCGGCGGGCGAGACGGCGGAAGACACAACACTGCGCGAGTCGCTCGCGGACAGGCCGTACCTGCTCGTCTGGAACAAGTGGGATTTGAAGCCCGGTACCGCCCCCCCCGCCGAGGGGATCGTCGTTTCCGCCGCGACCGGCTGGAACCTGGCTGCCCTGGAAGACGCCCTGGCCGTGCTCGCTCTGGGAGATCGGGGGGCCGAACCCGAGGGCACCTTTGTTACCCACGCCCGGCACCGGCAGGCGCTCGAATCCGCACACACCCGGCTGGATCAGGCGCGGGCGACGCTAGCCGCTGGCCTGCCCGTCGATTTCGTCTCAATCGACCTGCGCGGCGCTTTAGACGCCCTGGGCGAGATCACCGGCGAGACGGCAGCCGAAGACGTCATCGCGGAGATATTCTCGCGGTTCTGCATCGGGAAATAGACTGCCCCTTTATGCTCTCCGTCATCATCCCCGCGCTCAACGAGGCAGCACAGCTTCCCGCGAGTCTAAAGCGAGTCCGGGCGGTCCTGCGCGGCGACGACGAGGTCATCGTCGTGGACGGCGGCAGCGGGGACGACACGCGCGCCGTCGCCGCCCGGCAGGGCGCGCGCGTCGTGTCCTCGGAGCGGGGGCGGGGGACGCAGATGAACGCGGGCGCGCGCGCCGCCACGGGGGACGTGCTGCTGTTCCTCCACGCCGACACGCTGCTGCCGCCCGATGCCGCAAACCTGATCCTGCGCGCCCTCGGAGACCCGGACGTGCTGGGCGGCAACTTCGTCCTGCTGTTCGACGCCCCCGGCCTGCTGCCCCGGCTGTTCGCCACCGTCTACAACGCCCGCAGCCGCCGCGCGCGCCTGTTCTACGGCGACAGCGCGGTCTGGGTCCGCCGCGTCATCTTCGACGCCGTGGGCGGCTATGCCGAAGCGACGCTGATGGAGGACTGGGCCTTCTGCCTCGCCCTGCGCGCCGAGGCGAAGCGCCGGCACCCCACCCTGCCCCTGGCCCAGACCCTGCCGCTGATCTACTCGCCGGTCGTCACCAGCGCCCGCCGCTTCCACGGGCGGCGTGGCCTGGCCTGGCGCATGGTGGGGGCGTGGGCTTTGCTGCACCTATTGTACGCCCTGGGCGTCCCGACGGACGCTTTAGAGCGGCGACTGTACCCGCCCGCAGACGCCAAGCCAAGCCCTTAGCGAACCGCAGCCCCGGAGCGATAAAGGCGCATGGAACCGTCTAAATTCACCAACGTCGCGCACCGCGACCATCTCTTTTGCAGCCCCCTCAGGGCCGCCAAAGTGGACGCGCTGATTGACCTGCTGGAATTGCCGGTCGGCGCAGGCGTACTGGACGTCGGCTGCGGCAAGGGGGAGGTGCTGCTGCGCGTCATGGCGCGCTATGGGGTCACGGGGACCGGGCTGGACCTCTCGGAAGCCTGGCTGACGGAGGCGCGGGCGCGAGCCGAGGCAAGGGCGCTGCCCAAGACGCCGACGTTTCTGCTCCAAGACGCCAACGGGTACACGCCGCCGGAACCCGTTGATCTCGCCGTCTGCATCGGGTCGAGCCACGCCTACGGGGGCTACCGTGACTCGCTGCGAGCGTTGAGGCAAGTCATCAAGCCGGGCGGGCTGCTGCTGATCGGGGAGGGATACTGGAAAAATACCCGCGCGCCCGAGTACCTGGTCCTGCTGAAAGCCACGCAGGACGAGCTGAACGACCACGCCGGGAACGTAACGGTCGCCGTGGGGCTAGGGCTGACGCCGCTGTTCGCGTCCGTCAGCAGCGACGACGACTGGGACGACTACGAGGGGCTGTACGCGCTGAGCGTGGAGCGGTACGCGGCGCAGCATCCCGACGACCCGGACGTGCCGGCGATGCTGGGGCGCATCCGGCCCTGGCGCGATGGCTACCTGCGCTGGGGGCGCGACACGCTCGGCTTCGCCCTGTACCTGTTCCAGAAGCCTGCCGTTTAGCTCTCCGCCTCGCCCTCCGCCTCGCCCTCCGCCTCGCCCTCCGCCTCGCCCTCCGCCTCGCCCTCCGCCTCGCCCTCCTTTTTCGGGGCGGCCTCTTCCACCGGCTCGGGCGGCTTGGGGATGCGCTGGGCTTCGGCGTCCGCTACCTCCACCGGCCCGTAGTAAGCGACGGGGCTGCCGACGCGCAAGGCCCAGCCCTGGTCGCCGTAGCTCCAGTGCCACCACTCGCCGACGTAGTTTGTCAGCCCCGCCGCCTCCATCGTCTCGATCAGAAGCAGCCGGTTGGCGCGTGATTGGTCGGAGAGCTTGTGGTGGTAGGTGGGGGCGGAGGCCCAGCCTTCGACGGGGGAAGAAAAGTCCAGGTCTGTCCCGTCTGATGCCCGGAGGCCGACGTCGAGCGCGCCGCCGGTCGTGTGCGGGGGCGGGGAGACGTCCTCGGGCGGGGCGACCATGCGGTTGAGCATCCGGGCCAGGGTCGCCCGCGACCACTCGGGGTGCTTCTCGGTCATCTCGCGGGTGAAGCCGTCGCGGATGCCGCGCTGCATCTCCAGCGTCCGCAGGGCCGTCCCGACTGTCAGTACATGGCCCTCGGGGAGCCGCGCCTGCACGTCTTTGACCATGCGGGCCACGGTCTCGCGCAGGAACGGCAGGCAGCCGGGCTTCAGAATCACGTCAGGGCAGAAGTGGCGCAGGTCTACCAAAGGCTCACCCCCGTCGCGGATGGGCACGGCGCGCAGAGCTTTGAGCGGCTCGCCGAAGGAGCGCAGGTCGAATCGCTTGTCGAAGCCGGGCTTGGCGGGCGGTTGGAAATCAGGAGGCGGTGTCAAAGGCAAAGTCCCCATCGAACACGACCTGGGCCGGTCCGACCATGTCGACGGGGGCACCCTCGCCCGGCCAGGTGATCGTGAGTGTGCCGCCCTTGGAGACGATGGGGATGGGGGCACCCGCGCGCGCGACCCCTTCCAGCACGGCGGCGACCCCGACGGTGCAGGCCCCCGTGCCGCAGCCCCACGTCTCGCCCGCCCCGCGCTCCCAGATGCGGACGGCGATGGCACCGTCCGTTTGCGGCGTTGCCCATAGGACACTGGTACGGCTGGGGAACAGCGGGTGGTGCTCGATGCGCGGCGAGACGCGCTGGAACCGCTCTTCGGTGGGCGGGCTAGTCCCGAAGATGACCGTGTGGGTGCTCCCCGTGTTAACAGCCGTGACACGGACCGTCTCGCCCTCGACTTCTAAAGGGTACTCGACCAGCCGCGTCACGCCCTGGGGGGCGGAGAAAGGCAGATCGCGTGGGGCCAAGCGCGGCTGCCCCATGTCTACGCCGAACGTCCCCTCGCGCCCGTCTTCGGACGCTTCGATCAAGCGGACATTACGCCGGCCTTCTTTGGTGTCTGCCGTGAACGCCGCCTGCCCGCCCAGCCGGCCCGCGCGCGAAGCCCACAGCGAGACGCAGCGCAGGCCGTTCCCGCACATGTCCTCCGACCCGTCCGGGTTGAACATCCGCATCCCGAACGCCGCGCTCTGGGTGCCGGACAGCACGACCAGCAGGCCGTCCGCGCCGATGCCGAACTTGCGGTCACAGACGCGCACCGCCAGGGCCGGCAGCGACGCGCGCGGCGGCAGGTCCGCCGCATCAACGACTACGAAGTCGTTCCCCACGCCCTGCATCTTTGTGAAGGGTATCAGAACACTCATACGGTATCAAATGCCGGGAGCCGGCGGTTTGTTCCCTGTATCCGGGGCCACAGGCGGCAGCAGAGTCACCGTCACGAACTCCAGCGGGACTTTCCTGCCGTCCGCAGTGCCAGTCTTGCCGCTCTGCGGGTTGCTCCCCACGCCGCTCAAAAGCTGCGTATCGCTGCCCCCAAACGTGTCAAACGTTTCTGTCGTTGTTATCCGCTGACTCACGGTTGGTGGGACCGCCCTGCCCCGTGCGGAGGAGTCTGCCGGCATCGCCTCGGTCACTTCCGTTTTGAGCTTCACCGTGATCATCCCGTCCGGGTTGATATGCGGAGTCGCTTCTAGGCTTGTCGGGACGGTGATAAAGTTCCGGCTTGGCTTGCCTTGATCCTGAGCCACGAACGACAGGACTCGGCTGTACTGGGCGTAGCCCGGAGCGTCATTGACGGTTTGCAGGCTCAACTCTATCGCTTCTCCCGTGCTGCTGAGGAGCGCCGAATAGATCTGTGAATATTTTTCCGGCCCACTAGGGTAGATTTTCTCCATCTCGTCTATGACTTCTGCCGGGGCATGAATGACGCGCAGCGTCACAACTATGCGTGATCTGGGATCAGGGTGCGAAGGCGGATGGCTCCAACTTGCAAGCCCTGGAGTCTGGCAGGCGGCGAGAGACACAAATAGAGCCAGGATGGCGTTCGCAAGTTCCATAAACATCCTCCTCCGGGCTACCCTTCCGGGTACGAACCGAGCACGTTGACGAAGATGGACTGGGCGCGCAGGTCGGCCAGCGCCCGCTTGACGGGGTCGTCGGCCTCGTGGCCCTGGAAGTCGGCGAACTGGACGTACTCCCAGGCGACGTTCTTGGCCGGGCGCGAGGCGATCATGGAGAGGTTGACGCCGTGGGCCTCGAACGCCCGCAGGGCGCGGCCCAGGGACCCCGGCTCGTTGCGGACGGCGAACAGGGCGCTGGTCTTATCGCGCCCGGTCGGCGGCGGCTCGTTGCGCCCGATGACCAGAAAGCGCGTCCGGTTGTGCGGGCTGTCCTGGATGCTCTCGAACAGCATGGGCAGGTCGTAGACTTCCGAAGCCCGCTTGGGGGCGATGGCCGCGCCGTGCGGGTCGGCGGCGGCGCGCTCGGCGGCCCGCGACGTCGGCTGCGCCTCGACGGTCTCGATCTGGGGCAGGTGCGTGTCCAGCCAGCGGCGGCACTGGGCGATGACGATGGGCGCCGAGTAAAGCCGCTGGATCTGGTCCAGCGACCCGGCGCGCGTGAGCAGGTTCTGCACGATGCCGATGAAGATTTCGGCGCAGACTTTGAGCGACGTCTCGTGGAACATATCCAGTGTGTAGGTGACGACGCCGTCGGTGGAGTTCTCGACCGGCACGACGCCGTAGTCCGCCCGGTCGCGCTCCACCTCGCCGAAAACCTCGGGGATGGAGCGGCAGTCGTGATAAAGCGCCGACGAGCCGAACCGCGACAGGGCCGCCATCTCGGTGAACGTGCCGGGCGGCCCCCAGTAGGCCACGGTCATGGGCTTTTGCAGGGCGATGGAGGCCGAGACGATCTCGCGGTAGACGGCCAGCAGCGCGTCCTTGGGCATGGCCCCGCCGCCGTGCAGAGACACCAGGCGCTCGACCAGATCGCGCTCGCGCTCGGGGGCGAAGAAGCGGGCGCTTTTGTCCTCGATCTTCTGCCGGCCGACCTGGAGCGAGATGTCGGCGCGGTCGTTGAGCAGGGCGACGATCTGCGCGTCGATGGCGTCGATCTTGGTTCGGAGGTCCTGGAGGCTCATGCGGGTTCCTGTCGCCGATAGACTTGGGTGGCCGTGGCCTGGTCCAGGGGGCGGATGACCATCTGGTCGATGTTGACGTGCGCGGGCCGCGTGACGGTCCAGGTGATCGCGTCGGCGATGTCGTCGGCGGTCAGCGGTGTCATGCCCGCATAGGGCTTCTTAGCCTTCTCGGCGTCGCCGCCGAAGCGGACCAGGCTGAACTCGGTTTCCACCAACCCCGGCGCGATCTCGGTCACGCGGACGGGCTTGCCCAGCAGCTCCAGGCGCAGCGTCTCGGTCAGCGCCCGCACGGCGTGCTTGGCCGCCGTGTAGCCCCCGCCGCCGGGGTAGACCTCGAAGCCCGCGATGCTGCCGATGACGACGATGTGGCCGCGCCCTGAGGCCTCCAGCTTGGGCAGCAGGGCGCGGGTGACGCGCATGGTCCCCAGCACGTTCGTCTCGTACATGGCCTGCCACTTCTCATCCACGGCCTCGGCGATGGACTCGGTCCCGAACGCCCCGCCGGCGTTGTTGACCAGCACGCTGACGGCAGGGATCTGGCCGCAGAACGCCGCGACGCTTGCGGCATCCGTCACGTCCAGCACCAGCGCCCTGGCCCCTATCCTGTCCGCCACGGCCTGCACACGGTCCAGGCGACGCGCCCCGAGCACCAGGTCGAAGCCCGCCCCGGCCAAACGCGCAGCGGCGGCGGCCCCGATCCCGCTGCTGGCCCCGGTCACGACGGCGATGGGTTTATCAGGCATAACATGTCCTTATTTTATGTGAGGAACGGATATGTCAAGTTTTGCACGAGCAGTGAGCGCGCATGGGGCCACCCCCGCATCACAATATAGGGTGAGCGTACTAAATCCAGCGTGATCTGGTGTGCTTGCTCCGCATCGCCGAGGAGCCAGCGCAGGAACAGTTCCACTGCGGGGATGGCTCCTTGGCTGCCACTTCGCACCAACTTTGAGACGAGCGCATACTGCTCGAACTCTTCCTGTTTAGGACGGTCCGGTCTCGGACTCCGGGGTCCACTGCTGAGGCTAAACCCCTCCTTGTACGCCGCCTCGGCCTGCGCGGCCTTGTCTGGGAAATGTCTGCGCTTTATCGCACTCGTGATGGCGTAGTCAAAAAACTCCCCCATCTCCTCGTCAGAACGCAGCGCACCAGCCTCATACACATCAGCGGTGTAGTCCAGCATCGCCGTTAAAGAGTCGTAAAGGATTGCGGAACTGTCGTCGCGAGACACATACGTAATGGGAGCGGTCAACACCCCCTCCGCCGCGCCAAGGCTGACATCGAAGTCGCTCTCCATGCGGAACAAAGGCAGCCAGCCACCTGCTGCAAATACGGCCGGATCGCCTGCGGGCCAGCCACCGATCTGTGCCGCGACCAGTCGTGAACCGCCTCCGCCAGCGGCATGAATCGGTACTGGCCCGTCATGCAAAGCCCAGAACGGAACTGGCCGTAGCCCTGCCCGTCGTGCCATTGGTACAGCTCATATACTTCTTCGGCCAGGGCGAAAGGAAGGCCGCCGACGGCAACGTCTATTCCTGATCGGGTCAATCCCGGCTGAAGCAAAGCGACAAACTCGAGTCAATCCGCTCCAAAGCTGGTCTGACGGACATGGCTACTTCCCGCCCTGCTCGCGCAGGCCGAACACGATCTCCCTTTTGCCGAACACAGGCCGAACCACGTTGTTGTGAACCAGTTCAGCGAGCGACTTATCCAAAGCTCGCGGGGCCAGGCCTGTAATCTCCAGGATGCGCCCACGCGATCTCCACCGGACGTCACTGGAGAGTGCTTCCAATATCTGGTGCTGTTCGGGGCTATAAATATGGGCCTGCACCGCTGCGGTGACAGCCGAGTTGGTCTCCATCTTGATTGTCTCCTAGTCCTCCCGAGCATCGGGGTCCTCTACCGCCAAAGACGTCTCGATTTTCAAGGCGACCTCGCCGGTCAACTCGGGGGCCGCCTCGGCAGCAAGCTTCCGCAGCTTCTCTAGGTCGAACTCGGCTTCGACGCCTTTGTATTTCACCTTGGCTAATCTTTCGACCAGCGCCTCGAAACTCTTGAACACGTTCGGTATCTGCAGGGTCAAGGCTTGCCGGAACAGCAGGGCCAAATACAGCACGACGAGCGGCTAGGTCGTGAGCGTCCCGACCGTCTTGAGTATCTCATCCCAGAGCTTATACCCGCCATCAATAGCGTTTCCTCAATAGCGTTTCCTCAATGCCGAACCGTTAGACTTCTACCGCGTGTGCGCCCTGGGCGGCGCGGCAGGGGTACACGAGGGCGTCCTGGCCGGTGCTTTCTTTGTAGCGGTCGGTCAGCGCGCGGCTGAACTCGGGCACGGCCTCGGCGTGGACCAGGTTGACGGTGCAGCCGCCCCAGCCGCCGCCGGTCATCTTCGCGCCGATGCAGCCGGGCAGAGTCGCCGCTGTGTCGGCGAGAAAGTCCAGTTGAGGCGTGGTGTTCTCGAACAGGTCGCGGCAGGAGGCATGGCCCTCGGCCAGCAGCGCGCCGACGCGGGCCATGTCCGTGCCCGCGATAGCCTCGCGCATGGCGAGGACCCGCTTGTCCTCGGTCAGGATGTGCCGGGCGCGCTTCCGCAGCGTCTCGGGCAACTCCAGCTCGCGGGCGACGAACTCCTCCCACGAGACCTCGCGCAGCAGGTCTTTGCCGAAGTGGGCGGCGGCGGCCATGCACTCGGCCCGGCGCGTGGGGTAGTCGCCCCCCGCGTGGGCGTGCTTGACCGCCGAGTCGCAGATGACGATGGCGATGTCATCGCCCCCCATCTTCACCGTCGAATGTTCCAGGGTCAGGCAGTCCAGAAAGAGCAGCCCGTCTTCCAGCCCGAACACGGACGCGAACTGGTCCAGGATGCCGCAGGGGACGCCCACGAACTCGTTCTCCGCCTTCTGGCAGAGCCGGGCGATCTCCATCGGGGTGCGCTCGAACGGGAACACCTGCTGCAAGAACAGGGCGGTCGCTACTTCCAGGGCCGCCGACGACGACAGTCCGCTCCCCGAAGGCACGTCGCTGTGGATCACGGCCTGAAAGCCCCGCACGGGCACACCGCCCGACTGAAGCTCGCGGGCGACGCCGAGCACGTAGCTCGCCCACGAGTTGTGCGGGTCGTGGTCTATCGCCTTGGCCGAGGCGCGGGCGTCGCGCCGGAAGTCGGCGGCGTGGAGCGTGATCGTGTCGTCTTCCGCGGGTGCCCCGACCACGACGGTGCCTTTGTCCAGCGCAGCGGGCAGGACGAAGCCGCCGTTGTAGTCCGTGTGGTTGCCCATGATCTCGACGCGGCCCGGTGCCCACGCCGCCGCCGTCGGCTTGTGCCCGAACCGGCGCGCATAGACCGCGACGGCGTTCTCCAACAATGCCATTGCTCTTGCTTCCCTTTTACTCTGCTCTCGGCTCTCTCGGGGCTTTGTCTGCTGTCAGCCGTCCGACCGGATACGCCGGTAGATGCCGTTCTCGCGCTCCATGAGCCTGCCGTCCACCATCTCGCGGCGCAACGTGGCGTAATCCTTGTGGTACTCCAGCAGCAGGAAGTTGACCTCCTGCTCGGCGTATGCTCGCCCCGGATCGAATCGGCGCGCGAGGTGGCGCAGGACGGCGTCTTTTTTCTTGCGCTGGACCGGAATCTGCTTCAGCCGCCCGCCCACTAGGAAGTCGCCCAGCACTTTGGCATCGAACGCATCCACGTCGTCCGGCAGGTCGCCTACTCCGGCGGCCTCGGCCCTGCTCGCGCGCAGGATGTCGAAGATCGCCTGCGGCCTGTACCGCCACCGGAAGCCGTCATCGCCGAACGTTTCTTCCAGCAGCCCGGCCTCTTTCAAGGACCGCACCAGCCCCATCGTCTCCGCCTCCGACAGCCCCGCCGCCCGCGCCAGCATATGCAGCGGCAGGGATTCGTCGCACAACTGCCCCAGAAGCTTGACCTTCTTCGGGTCGGCATACACGCGCAGGATGTCGGTCGGGTTGGTCATGGCGCGGGTGACGTCGAACGCAGCGCATCATTTGATTGATCACGGGGCGACTTGACGCTCACGAGAGTGACAGTGTAGAAGGTGTCGCCAGCGGGATACACCCTCAGCCTGTAGGGTTTGTTAGGTGCCAGAATCATCTTGTAAATGCCTTCCAAACAACAGGATGTGCCGTTGGAGGATACTGTTGTAATTTCGACCGGATAGGTACCCTGGTGTGCGGGTAGCATTCTCTCGTTGACGATGTTGAAGATCGCGTCCGACTGCTTCAGACGTTTCCTGTCTATTCTGGCCGCCGATGGCTGACGAACGCTGATCTTGGTGTTGATTTCATAGGGTGGCACAGTGAACTGTATCCTGAGTTCGAATCGCGAGCGCATGGGCGGACCCGCCTTGGTATGCGAAGCATTTTTGTCTTGAACAGCAATTGGAGAGACAGAGGCGATCATTAGCAACATAAGGAGGAACTTCATATGGAATCCTCTGTGTCCTTCTGGCTGCTCAACTTGCTACTGCGCCGCTCCCTCCTGCGCCTCGAACTCCGCATTGATGGCGGCGTAATCTTCCGGCGTGCCGACGTCGCGCCAGGTGCCTTCGAGGGGGATGCCTTTGGTCGGGTGGCCGTCGCCAATCATGGCGGTGATGGCGTCGGGCAGCTCGTACTCGCCGCGCGCGGAGGGGACGATTCTCGCGGTGTAGTCGAAGATCAAGGGGTCGAAGATGAACAGGCCGGCGTTGTTCCAGTGGGTCGTGGCCGTGCCCTTGGGGGGCTTTTCCTGGATGCGCTGGATGACGTTTTCGGCGTCGAGGTAGACGGCGGCCCCGGCCCAGGGGTCTTCCACCCAGTTCAGGCCGACGTAGGCTTTGACCTCGCGCGTCCCGGTCTCCAAGTAGGCGTCGCCGAAGCGGCCATAGTTGGCGGGGTCCAGCATGATGTCGCCGTAGGTCATCAGGAACGGCGCGTCGGCCAGGGCCTCGCGGGCGGTGTTCACGGCGTCCCCCACCCCGCGCGGCGTCTCCTGCGGGACGTACTCGATCCGCCAGCCCCACGCGGAGCCGTCGCCTAGGTAGTCTTGCAGGACTTTGGCCTTGTAGCCCGTGATCAGCACGAAGTCGCGGATCGGGGTCGAGACGGCGATGCCCTCCATGATGCGCTCGATCATGGGGACGCCGCCGATGGGGATCATGGGCTTGGGCTGGCTGGCGGTCAGCGGCCCCAAGCGGGTGCCGCGTCCGGCGGCGAGCAGCAGTGCTTTCATGGGCGGGGTCTACTCCATTCGGGCGTATTTCAGCGAGTCGGCACAGGGGCAGTCGCGGGCCGGGGGCATCTGGGCCAGCATCGTCTTTAACACGCGCTTGACGTTGGCGGTGTTCTGGGCCAGCACTTCCAGAACATGGTGCGTCTCGACGGCGGCAACGTCAGCGACAAGGCCCGCGTCATAATCAGTCACCAATGATAGGGTGACGTAGCACAGAGACAGCTCGCGGGCCAGGATGACCTCGGGGTACTGCGTCATCGTCACCACGTCCCAGCCCATGCGCGTGAACCAGCGGCTTTCAGCCTTGGACGAGAAGCGCGGCCCCTGGATGACCACGCACGTCCCCGCCTCGTGGACCGTGACGCCGTTCGTTTTCGCTGCGCTGATGGCGAGGGCGCGCATCTGCGGGCAGTACGGGTCGGCGGACGAGACGTGGACGACGGCCGGGCCGTCGTAGAACGTATCAATGCGGCCACTGGTCCGGTCCACGAACTGGTCGTTGACCACGAAGTCGCCCGGCGCGATGTGCGCCTGGAGCGAGCCGACCGCGCTGGGGGCCAGAACGCGCGTCACACCCAGGCTCTGGAGCGCCCACAGGTTGGCCCGGTACGGGACTTTGTGTGGCGGCAGCGAGTGCGTCTTGCCGTGCCGGGGCAGGAAGGCGACGCGCCGGCCCGCAACGGTCATCAGGGCCACGCGGTCGCTCGGCGGGCCGTAGGGCGTCTCAACCGTGACCTCCTCGATGTCGCCCTCGGCGAACTCGTAGAAGCCGCTGCCGCCGAAGATGCCGATTTCCGCAGTGTGGGGCATAGTAGCTCGCTCAGTTGGATGTGTCGCGCGCGGCATAGGCCACGGGCGGGGTTGGCGATGAGCCGCCTGCGGCTTCAGCCGGCGAGCTTCAGCCGGCCCCCTGGGCCGCAAGCGCCGCCTCGGCGGCGGCCTGCTGGGCCTCTTTCTTGGTCTTGCCGATGCCCGTGTCCAGCGTCACGCCGTCCACCAGGACGGCAATCGTGAACATCTTGTCGTGCGGCCTGCCGCTCTCGTTGACGACCCGGTACACAGGGGGAGACAAGTGCAGTGCCTGGCGCTGCTCCTGCAAGATGGTCTTGGCATCGCGCCAGTCCCGCTCGGCGTGGACACCCGCGATCTCCGGGGCCAGCGTTTCGAGCACGAACTTTTTCGCCGCTTCGTAGCCGCTTTCGCGGTACACGACGGCGATCAGCGCTTCGACGGCGTCGGCGATGATGCTGTCCCGGTTGCGCCCGCCCATGGCTTCTTCGGTCCGACCCAGGCGGATCAGGGGCGCGAGGTCCATCCGCCGGGCGGCCCGCGCCAGGGCGTCCTTACACACGATCAGCGCCTTGGCCTGCGCCAGCTCGCCCTCGCCCCGGTCGGGGAACTGCGCGTATAGATACTCGACGACGACCAGGCCGAGCACCGAGTCGCCGACGAACTCCAACCGCTCGTTGCTGCTCAGGGGCCGCTCGGGGACGAGCGACTTGTGCGTCAATGCTTGGCGCAGCGTGTCCATGTCGCCCACGGGCAGGCCGCGCCGCGCGGCCTCCTCGCGCAGGCTCACGCCCGTCAGCTCGCCCGTTAACCTTTCGCCCGTCAATTCAGGGCCTGCACGGCCTCGGCGATCCGGGCCACGCCCTTGTGGATGTTCTCCATCGAGGTGGCGTAAGACAGGCGGATGTTGGAGTCCGCGCCGAAGCCGGAGCCGGGAACGACGGCGACGCCGTAGTTTTCCAGCAGGTAGGCTGCCAGGTCGTCCGACCCGCCCAACGTCCGCGTCGCGTCGCCTTCGGGCGTCCAGTTCCTGCCGTACAGGGCGGAGACGTTTGGGAAGACGTAGAACGCCCCGCCGGGACGGAGACAGCCGACGCCGGAGATGTCGTTCAGGGCGGCCACAATCCAGTCGCGGCGCTCCTGGAACGCGAGGCGCATCGTCTCGACCGCATCCTGCGGGCCGTTCAGGGCCTCGACGCCCGCCGCCTGCGTGATGGACGTGGGGTTCGACGTGCTCTGGTCCTGGATCTTGGACATGGCCGCGACGATGTCGAGATCCGCCGCCGCGTAGCCCAGCCGCCAGCCGGTCATCGCGTGGGCCTTGGAGAAGCCGTTGACCGTGATCGTGAGCCGCTTGGCGGCCTCGCCGAACGAGGCGGGGGACACGAACTCGCTGCCCGCATACAGAATCTTCTCGTATATCTCGTCGGACATGAGATAGACGCCGCGCCCGACGCAGAGATCGGAGATGTCTCTGAGCGTCCCAGCCGCGTAGACGGCCCCGGTCGGGTTCGAGGGCGAGTTGATGACGACCATCTTGGTGCGCGGGGTCAGGGCCGCCTCGATCTGGGAGGCCGAAACCAAAAAGCCCGTGCCCTCGTCGGCCTGAACGATCACGGGGACGCCGTCGGCCAGCTTCACCTGCTCGGGGTAGGAGACCCAGTAGGGGGCGGGGATAACGACCTCGTCGCCCGGATCGAGCAGGGCCTGCATCAGGTTATAAATGGAATGCTTCGCGCCGCACGAGACGATGATCTCCGAGCGCGAGTACGTCAGCCCGTTGTCGCGGCGCAGTTTCGCGGCGATGGCGTCTTTGAGGGCGACTGTGCCGCTCGACGGCGTGTACTTGGTGTCGCCCCGCGCCAGCGCGGCAACGGCGGCGTCTTTGACGTTCCGGGGGGTGTCGAAGTCGGGTTCGCCCGCGCCGAAGCTGATCACGTCCTTGCCCTGTGCCTTCAGGGCGTTGGCCTTGGCGGTGATCGCCAGGGTCGGCGACGGGGCGGCATTCAGTGCGCGCTGGGACAGCATCCGTTGCTGGGGCGGCGGGGTCATGTCGGGTTCTCCGGGGTGCGGCTTCTGCGAATGGATGACAGCATTGTAGCCGAACGCGCGCCGGGAAGTCAAGGCGACGAACCGGCGTCATATAATCAGTGTGAGTGATGATAAGCGCGCATGATAGTCTTATATTCTGGGTATAAGAACACCATGGACGATACGCTGCCGGATGTGCTCAGGCCTTCCCTCGCTGCCACACGCGCCAAGAGTGCGCCGCTGCCACCGACCCTCTCCCGCTGGACCGGCTACCTGATGAGCCGCGCCGCCCAGCAGTGCCGGGACTATTTTGATGCCCTGGCCGCACCGCTGGGAGTCAAGGCGCGACATTTCAGTGTCATGGCGCTCTTGAGCGAGGACACGCCGCACTCGCAGATCGGGATGAGCGAGCGGCTGGGCGTGGATCGCAACACGATGGTGCTGCTGCTCGACGACCTGGAGGCCCTGGGCCTGGTGACGCGCCGGCGTGACCCGCGTGACCGCCGCGCCCACCTGGTCAGCTTGACCGAGCAGGGCCATCAGGTGCTTGACCAGATCACCGAAATGGGACGGCGCACCAACGACGAGGTCTTTTCGCCCCTGTCCCCAGGCGAGCGGGCGCAGCTCCACGCGCTGCTCAGTCGCCTCTTCTAAACGGACCATTTTCCGAGGTCGTAACTCATCATGGCAATACGCGCATTGGACGTGGGCCGCTTGCCTTTAGCGCCGGCTCCCCAAGCGGAAAGCACACCGAGCGTTCAAAGCACTCCCCCGGCCCGCGACGTGACCCAGGACGTCAGCGCGCACCGGTGGTGGATTCTGCTCGGCCTGATCATGGCCGCCGCCCTGGAGATTCTAGACACCACGGTCGTCAACGTCGCCCTGCCGCAGATGTCGGGCAACCTGGGGGCGACGACCGACGAGATCGCCTGGGTCTCGACGGGCTACATCCTCGCGAACGTCATCGTGCTGCCCATGACCGCCTGGCTCTCCGGCCGCTTCGGGCGCAAGCGGTATCTGATGGCCTCCTTGGTGGTCTTCAACGTCGCCCGCCTGATGTGCGGGTTCTCCAACAGCCTGCCCCAGATCATCTTCTGGCGGCTGATCCAGGGCGCGGGCGGGGCCGCGCTGATCTCGACCGCCCAGGCGACCATCGTCGAGATCTTCCCGCGCTCCCAGATCGCCACCGTCCAGTCCATCTTCGGCCTGGGCCTGATCGTGACGCCGACGCTGGGGCCGGTCTTGGGCGGCTACATCACGGACAATTATTCCTGGCACACGATCTTCTTTATCCACATCCCACTGGCAGTCGCCTCGCTGCTCATGGTCGGGCTGTTCCTGCAAGACTCACCCCACCAGAAGCGCGTCAACACCGTGGACGTTCCGGGAATCTTGATGCTGGCGGCGGGCATGGGGTCGCTGCAATACGTGCTGGAAGAGGGGGAGCGCTACGACTGGTTCCAGGACCCCACTATCGCGCGCCTGGCCGTAGTCGCGCTGGTCACGCTGGTGGGCTTCGTGTGGTGGGAGCTGACGCCGCGCAACAAGGCTCCCATCTTGGACCTACGTGTCCTCAAAGACCGCGGCCTGGCCGGGTCGGTGCTGCTGGGCCTGGTGCTCGGCTTCGGGCTGTACGGCGGCGTCTTCATCTACCCGCTGTTCGCGCAAACCATCTTGGGCTTCACGCCGACGGCGACAGGGCTGGCCCTGCTGCCTGGGGGCATCATGACGGCGGTGGCGGTGATCTTCTGCGGCAGAGTCCTCCAAAAAGGCTTCGACGCGCGCGTCTTGATTATTGTCGGGATGTTCGTCTACATGGCGGCGATGTGGATGCTGGGGCATCTGACCACCCAGAGCGGCCAGTCGGACACGCAGGCCGGGCTGATGGTGCGCGGCTTCGGGCTAGGGCTGGTCTTCATCCCCATCTCCACGGTCGCCTTCGCGGGCCTGCAAGGGGCACAGATCGCGCAAGGGTCCGCCCTGTACAACCTGATGCGGCAGCTCGGCGGCTCGTTCGGCATCGCCGTCCTGAACACCTACATCGTCAACATGTCGGCCTTCCACCGCGCTAATTTAGTCACCAACCTGTACCCCGGCGACCCGTACTTCCAGGCCCGGCTGAACGGCGCGGCGGGTGCCCTGACGGCAGGCGGCTACAGCCCCGCCGCCGCCCAGGCGGGCGCGCTGCACCTGCTGGACCGTGCCGTCCAGGCACAGGCGTCCACGATGGCCTACAACAACGCCTTCATCCTGCTGGGCCTGACGTTCCTGCTGGCCCTGCCCGCCGTGCTGCTGCTCCGCAAGCCCAAGCGCGGCGGCGCGGCCCCGGCGGAGGCGCACTAGCTGTAGGCCCCCGGCGTCAAGGGACCTCGCCCCAGTCTACGGGGGCCAGCGCGGGGTTGTCGGCGGCGGCCCGCCCGACTTTTGCCAGGTCGCGCCATGCGCCACCGTCCTTGACGCGCACGATGTCGGCGGTGAAGTCATTGTTGGTGCCGTCCCCGGTCGAGTTGCTGAACAGATACGAGCCGACGCCGTAGACGTCGGCGGGGACATCGTTGCGCTCGAACTCCCGTATCTTCTCCGGCGTGAAGCCGCCCGTGACCGTGATCTTGACGTCCCGGCAGTAGGCCTTCGCGCGCTCCAGCCAGCCGAAGGGGATGTCCCAGCTTTCATAGGCGCTGTCCAGTGCGCGGCGCAGGGCGAAGACCAGCCGGGGGTTCACGCCCTTGTCCAGACGCCGGTCGCCCATCGGCTCGACCGATTTATCCCGCAGGTTGCCGCCCGTGTCGGGGCGGACGCCGAACAGGACGTATTTCTTCGCCCCCTCGCGCTCGCCCGCGTCCGTCAGCCGCCGGTATTCCCCAAACAGCACCCCCATCGTCAGGAGGCTGTCGCCCACGCAGTCGTTGTTGAAGTCCACCAGGGCGATGCGCGGGATGGTCGGCGGCAGCAGGCGCGCGAACTGCAAGACAGTCTCGGCGGTGTCTCCCAGGAAGCAGGCGATGGCCGAGTGCGCGACCGTGCCGCCGCCCGCCCCGCCCCACCAGTCCCCCTGCTCGTCGGTCGAGACCGAGCTTTGGACCGCGTGGCCCGACGCCTGGTTGAACAATTGCACGGCGATGTGGTAGGCGTAGCCGTCCCCCGCCTGCACCTCGTGGGCGTCGAAGCGGGCCGGGAAGAACAGCACCTCCTTGCCGCCCGCCGCCCGCAGAACGTCGTACACGTTGGTGGCGATGCGCGTGTTCCGCGTCAGCGCCCCCAGCGTCGGCGTCTCCAGCGGCGCGAAGTCCCGATACCGACCCCGGACCTTGAGCACGGGCGTGACGACGCGCGGGTCGCCGCCGTAAGGTGCAACAAATCCGTCCTGCACCGCCGTCACTTCGAGAGCATCCCACGTCGGCACCCAGGCCCCTCCCTGGTCGAAATATCCCGTACACTCCTTCAGCATCGCCAGAGCCTTGTCCACGCCGGCCACGACCGAGAAGGGCTGCCGGCGGGTGAACCACTGCATCTCCACCTCCATGTCGCCGATGTTCGCGTCCCCAAATGTGTACCCCTCGCGCGCCAGGCTGGAGAGCAGCGTGACGATGTTGGCGAAATACTTGTCCGAGTACCACCCCTGCCGCATCCGCGCCACGTCCAGCTTGAACGTGTCCGCCCGCAGCCGCTTCCCATCGAAAATGCTCATGCGCCCCCGTTTCCGCCGCTGATTCTCTCCCAAGCCTCCGTGAACGCCTGATACTCCTGCGCCTGGAACATCGCGAAGATCACGCGCGTGAGCGCCATCTCCGGGTGCGCGTCCAGATAGTCCCGTACCGTCGCCAGTGCCAGCGGCGCGGCCTTGGCGAGCGGATAGCCGTACACGCCCGTCGAGATCGAGCAGAACGCGATGCTCTTCAGCCCCTGCGCGTCCGCCTTCTCCAAGCAAGATCGGTACGACGATGCCAGCCGCTCGGCCTCCTTGCTCCCGCCCCCGTTCCAGACCGGCCCCGGTGTATGGAGGATGTACGGCTGCTTCAGATTGTGCCCGCCCGTCAGGACCGCCGACCCCGTCTTTGCCCCGTGCGGCGCGGCCCGCATCAGCTCCTCCATCAGCCCCCTCCCCGCCGCCCGGTGGATCGCCCCGTCAATGCCCCCGCCGCCCCGCATGGCCGTATTCGCGGCGTTGACAACCGCCTCCACGTCCTGCTCCAACACGCTTCCGCGGACGATCTCAATGGTGGTTTTGTGGGTTGTCACGCCTGCTCCCTCCGGTAACGTACCAGTGTAACGGCGATGGAACTGCTAATCTTGCCGAACGTGTCCAGCATGATCCGCTCTGCATCTGGTGCCCGGAAGCTGCCGCTCCCCGCGCCGATGATTGGGAAGGCAACCGACTCTAGGCGTTGCCGGGCTGCTAGCGCCATCGCGTTCCGCACCGAGTCCTCTATCGAGATGGACGAAGCCCGCCACAGCATATTGATGCCCGCGACATGAATGATGCCCTTGTAGGGGAGCCTGCCAGGCGAAGTATATACTGCCCCACCGAGCGGGATCGGACCCATCCTGCCCAGTTCTAAAAACGGCTGATAGCCGCCGCGCTTCTTGATTGCCCCCGAAACCCCTTGCGGCAGCAGAAGCCACCACGGGATGATGTTCCGGTTCCAGGTGTTGACTATAGCCTCCACTGACTGCTTCAACAGATCGCCCTCGACTTGTCTGACTGTCATTCCGTGTCCTCCGAGCTGACAGGATACAGTTGCTCCAACACAAAATCCGTCCAGCGCCGGTGCAAGGCCCAGTCGAAGGGGCCGCAGTGGGCCATGCCGGCGGCTTCGACGTACTCCACATTCCGGCCCGCGCCGCGCAGGGCGGCCACGAGCTTGTCGGAGTGCTGGGCCTTGCCGACGGCCCGGTCTTCGTCGCCGTGGATGATCAGGTAGGGCACGTCGGGCATCCGGGCGGCCTGGTGCCACGGCGAGTGGGCAACCAGCGCGGCGGAGATGTCGCCGTAAGAGCCGAAAGCGTGGTGCATCGTCCGGGGCAGGTCGGGGCGCTCCCCATAGTGGAACGGTAGGTCGCAGACGGGACAGTTGGCGGCGCAGGCGGCGACGGGGCGGGAGGCCAGGAGGGTGTAGATCAGCGCACCGTGCCCGCCCATGCTGCCGCCGGTCGCGATGACCGGCGTGTCCGGCGCGAGGGCAAAGCGGGCGAACAGGGCGGCGACCAGTTCATCGGTGAAGGCGACGGTCTGCGGGTTCATCCATCCCCAGGGGTCCTGGAAGGGAACCACGACAAGCGCCCCCGCCTGTCCCCACTCCAGCTCGCGGGCGTCCGGGCCTTCGCCTTTCATCCCCATGCCCCCCAGGCCGGGGAACTCCAGCACGATCCCGCGCACTGGGCCGTTGACATACTTGTCGCCGATCCAGGCGACTTGGCTGAGGAGGGCATCGTTCATAGCTCACTCCGAAGTTGCCAGTAAGCACGCGAACGCGGCGGCGTCCCAGCCGTAGCCGATGTCGTCGTAGGTGACGCCCCGGATGGTGCGCTGGCCGGTGCGGACGTGGACGCCGCCCATCGCCTCGTAGAAGTGCCGGGCGGGGTTCAGGGCGTTGACCCAGATGAGCAACGTGTCGAAGCCGTCCGCAGCCAGGCGGCGGGCCAAGGCTTGAATCAGGCGGCGGCCAAGCCCCCTGCCCTGCTGGGGCTGCAAGAGGTACAGCCCGTAGACCTCGCCGCGCAACTCGGGGTCGCCCCCGCGCTCCGGCCCGCCCGAGGCGAAGCCGACAACCGCGCCGTCCGAGTCTTCGGCGACGAAGACGAGCGCTCCGCCGGGGCCGCCGAGTATTTCGGCCCACGTCCGCTCCCGGTCGGCGTAGGATTGCGCGTCGAGGTGCGCCTGCGGCATGATGCCGGGGTAGGTCGTCCGCCAGCTATCCACATGGACGCGGGCGATCCCCGCCGCGTCTTCGGGCCGTGCCTCTCGGATGGTCAAGTTGTCGGTTGCTCCGCGTGAAATTCCGCCACGATCTCGATGGCACCGACGAGGTTCGCGTTGAAGTCGGCCAAATCCTCGGCGGGTATCCAAAGCTCCTGGTGGTCGCGGCTGCCGACGGTCTGGACGGGGAACCGGCCCAGAAAGCCCGCGTGGACGTGGAAGCGGGTGACGTATCCCCGGAACCCCGAGGCCGCGTCGCGCGTGTTCCAGTCGCGGGCGATCCGCGCGGCGTAGTCCTCGGTCAGCACGGGGTAGAAGATCGGCTGGGACGGCAGGCGCGGCGGGAAGGCGCTCCACCCGCTGTCGCGAATCAGGTCCAGTTCCGCCTGGCCGACGGGGCGGTAGAGGGTGACGGTTTGGGGGGCCATAGCGTTAAAGCGGGTTCTGGGTGATCGCGCCGTCGTGGTCGCAGGAGAACAGGGTCGGCTTGCCGTCCTGGACCGTTTCGAGGTGGGCGGGGCGGGACCAGAGCTTCTGGATGTTCTTCAAGACGCGCCCGGTGTAGTCGGCGTCGAGCTGCTTGCCGTCGAAGGCGTGTTTCAGGTACAGCTCGCCGCGCCGCTTGTAATCGCCGTCCTCGACACGCAGGATGGGCTGGCCGAAGTTTGTCATCGAGTCCACGATGCCGTCGCGGACCGCGCGCCAGTCGGTGTCCTGGACCACCCAGACGTCTTCGCCGTCCACTTCCTGAAGCTTGTAGGTGTATAAGTCCAGCTTCTTGACCAGCGGCTCGGTCAGATACTTGCGGAGGAACGTGACGTCGTTGTCTTCTTCGCACACCTGGAAGAGCTTCGCGCGGCCCTCGCCCGACGGGCGGGCGACGGGGCGGCCCATCCAGTCGGTCTCTTCCTCGTCGCCGACCAGCACCTCGCCGTTCCAGCGTCGCTCGATGTCCTTGAGTATCTGGAAGCCGACGTAGTACGGGTTCATCTGCATCCGCGACCCCGAGGGCGACAGCACGGACGAGTGCAGACGGCGGAACTCCCAGTGCTCCTCGCTGGTCAGGTCCAGCGACTCCAATATCTTCTCGTGCCAGAACGATGCGAAGCCCTCGTTCATGATCTTGGTCCGCATCTGGGGCAGGAAATACAGCATCTCCTCGCGGATGATCTGCAAGATGTCCCGCTGCCAGTCGGTCAGGTCGCGCCCATACTCGATCAAAAAGCGCAGCAGGTCTTTCTCGGGTTCCTCGGGGAACTTGCGGCCCTCGGGCCGGGGCCTGTCCGAGCGGCCCGCGACGTCCCAGATGTCGTCGTAGTCGGTATCTGGGGGCCGGCCCGCGCGCAGACGGTCTTCCTCGTGCTGCTCGGGCGTCTTACGCTTCAGGGACGGACCAGTCGGGTCCAGGTGCTCCTCGATGGTCATCACCGTGTCCAGAAAATCTTCCACTTCGCGCCAGCCGTGTTCCTGCTCGTAGGAATGAATCCGCTCGGCGTGGAGGCGCATCTGCTCGACCATGCGCCGGCTGGTGTGGGCGAAGTAGGTGTTGTGCTTGAAGAAGTGACAGTGGCCTAGGACGTGCGCGATGACGAACTTGTGCGAGAGCATCGAGTTATCTTCCACCAGGAACGCCTGGCAGGGGTCGGTGTTGAAGACGATCTCGTAGATTTTGGACAGGCCGTACTCATACGATGTCTTCTGCCGGTGGTAGTCGCGCCCGAAGGTCCAGTGCGAGAAGCGCGCGGGCAGGCCATACGCGCCCAGCTCGTAGATGACGTGCTGTGGCACGACCTCGAAGTGGGTCGGGTACGGGTCCAGCCCGAACGCGCGGGCCTGCTCCCAGATCATCTCCGTCCACCGCTCCAGCTCGGTCTTCTCCGCGAGTGACAGGCTCATTCCGGCTTACCTCATCGTCGTGCGAGTGTCAGCGACCTACGGGTGACAAGCTCACCAAAGGACGCTCAGTGCGTTGCCGTCCCGACCGGCCCCTTGGCGAAGAACTTCTTCAGCGCGGGCCAGACGTCCTCTTTATCGTTGATCTTGACCAGGACGACGCGCGGGTCGGTTTGGAACGCTTCTTCGTAGGCCTGGCCCAAGGGGGCGAAGCCGAACGACGACTGCCAGCCGTCGGTTCCGATCTCGCCGTAGCCGATCAGGTTGCACAGGTCGCGCATCTTCTTCACCAGGTCCACGCACTCGGCGTCGCCCCAGTTGTAGCCGTCGGAAAACAAAAAGGGGTAGATGTTCCACTCGCGCGGGTTATAACGCTTGCCGATGATGTCCAGGGCCAGCCGGTAGGCGCTGCTCATGCGCGTCCCGCCGCTATCGCCCAGCGAGAAGAACTGGTTCTCGGTGACTTCTTTCGCCTCGGTGTGGCACGTGATAAAAACGATTTCGGTGTTCGTGTACTTGGTCCGCAAGAACTGCGTCATCCAGAAGTAGAACGAGCGGCAGATGTACGCCTCGAACTCGCCCATCGAGCCGGACACGTCGCGCATGGCGAACACGACGGCGTTGCGCTGCGGCTCCGTCACAAGCTCGTAGTTCTTGAACCGCTTGTCCTCGGGGCGCACCTCCCACATCTTGTCGTTGCCCTGCCGCGCGTTGCGCCGGTAGGCTTCCAACAATGTCCGCTTGCGGTCCAGGTTCGACGCCAGACCGCGCTTGGTGACGGTGTTATATTCGGCGTGTTCGGAGAGTATCTGCTTCGCGCCCTTGTCCTCTAGATTAGGCAGGGACAGGTCTTCAAACACCATCTGCGCCAGCTCGTCCAGCGTGAACTCGGCCTCGTAGTAGTCCACGCCGGGGTCCTGGCCCGCCTGCTTGCCCACCCCCTGCCCGTCGGCGTCGGAAGGCGCGCGGCCCAAAACGTCGCCCGGCTTGGTGCCGCCCGGCCCCTGCCCGACGCGCTCGCGGTCGTGGGGGTCGAAGCGTATCCGGGGAAGCTCCAGCCCGCGCACGGGTACCTTGACGATCTTGCCCCGGTCGGCGGTGATGATGTCCTGCTGCGAGATGATGTCGCCGAGGTTCTTGCGGATGACCTCTTTGATTTTGTCGTTGTGCCGCGCCCGGTCGCGGTCCGCGCGCCGGTGCAGGTCCCACGAGTCGGTCGAGATCGAATACTGCGGATCGGACATACGCCCCCCTAGTTCCACCCCTTTGCAAGGAGATGCACGGGCAAGCCCTATGCTCATCCTCTGCTGTGTTCACCCGTTGAGACTCTGCTTTACTTGGTTAGTTCTGCCAACGCTTTCTGACAGCTTGGCGAAATACTTGAGCATTCGCCATGTAGACCAGCAGAAGTAAGGGATCATCAAGAAACTTGTCACTCGCTTCTGATCGGGAAAAACTATAGCTGGCACAAAAACCAACAGGAGCGCCCCCAAGGTTTGAAAGCCGACGGCCAGCAGGACGAACGGAAGCCCCCGAAAGAGCGCCATAATCAAGTTTTTATCGTCCGACTTCATCTTCCGTCTCCTGCGCCCTCGCGCGGCGGCTTGGCAGATGGCGAAACGAACCGTGCTTTGAACAAACCGTGCTTTGAACAAACCGTGCTTTGGTCTTCACACGCTTTTAAACCGTAATGCGTCACGGCAGGGGCATAGCCTTTGGCTTCTTGGGCGCGAGCGGCTTGGCCTCGGGACGGCGCGAGCGGTACGGGTACTCGGAGGACGGGGTGCCGAACCACCAGGGCATGAGGAGCTGGAGGAGGCCCCAAAGGCCCTGCGCGACGAGGCGGGACACGGCCCATAGCGTTGTGATCTGTTTCATCTTCTCTCCCCTGCGCCTTCGCGCGCGGCGGTGGCCTGGCGGACGGCGAAGAACTCCTGGACGTTCTCGGTCGTCACAATGCCCAAAAGCCGTCCGTCTTGGGCCGGGTCCATGACCAGCAACGGGCCGGGCGCGGCTTGCAAGGCGGGCAGGGCGTCGGCCAGGTCGTCGTCGGGGCCGGCCTGGGCAAACCGGCGACTCATGGCCCCGGCCACGTAGCCGCCCGGCCCGGCCCCGGCCAGCCCGCGCAGCAGGCCGTCGCGCGTTAAGACGCCCTGGACCTCGTCGCCGTGCAGCACGGGGAAGTCGTGCTGGGCCGTGTCCAGGAGCACGTCGGCGGCCTCTTTGAGCGTGTTGCCGACGGTCAGTGTCCGCACGTCCGTCATCATGGCCTGACGGACCGGGACGCCCTCGATCAGCGCGGCCTGTTTGTAGGCGAACGCCTCCTGCCCCGCACCGATGTAGATGAAGAAGGCGATGAACAGCAGGAAGAACTGCGGCGGGTGGCTCATCACCGCCCAGATGCCCGCCGCGATGGCGATGCCCTGGCCGATGGTCGAAGCAATGGCCGTCGCCCGCGCGGGGGCCATGTTCAGGGCCAGCACGGCGCGCAGGACGCGCCCGCCGTCCATCGGGAAAGCGGGGATCAGGTTGAACAGGACCAGCGAGATGTTCGCCAGCATGACGCGCTCGGCGAAGGGGTGCCAGCCCGTGCCGGGGTGTGTCAAGTCCTGCAACAGCGGCCCCGCGCCCTTGAAGCCCAGGGCGGCCCAAAGGGCGAGCGCGATGACGACATTGACGGCCGGCCCGGCCACGGCGATGCCCAGCTCCTGCCGGGCCGTGGGCCGCTTCTCGATGCGGGCGACCCCGCCGATGGGGTAGAGCGTGATGTCGGCGACCGGGATGCCGTCCCGGATCGCGACCAGGCTGTGGCCCAGCTCGTGCAGCACGACGCACAAGAAGATCGCGAGCACATAGAGTATGCTCAGGCCGCCCGCGCGGGACGGGCCGGCTAGCCCCACCCAAAGCAGGAACAGCAAAAACGTGAAGTGCAGCCGGATCGGAATGCCCGACACGGTCGCGATCCTGAGTGATGAAAAGCCGCCGGGCACGGGGGGCGCGGCTTGGCGTGAAGGTTCAGCCATGAGAATTGGGATTCGCTCTCGTCGTTCGCTCTAGCCACTGTACTCCGCCGCCAGCTCCGGCGGCATGCAGTCCGGCGTACCCGACTGCTCGGACTTGCGGATGACGCTGATGGTGCCGTCGAGTTCCAGGAACGCATACCGCACGTCGCCGAGCGTGATCATGTTTTGGCCCCGCAGGCCGGCGTTCAGGTCGGGGCGCGAGACGGCATATTTCTTCATGTTGTCGTCCAGCGTTTGCCCGTTGTGTACCAGCAGGATGGGTTCCCCTTCCAAAATCCGGCGGGCCTTGATGCTCTTCGCCGTCCAGCGGTTCAGCGCCGTGCTGAACAGCAGCAGCGTCAGCGCGCCCGCCAGCGCGCCGCCCACGGAGTTGTCGTCCCCAATCAGCGCGTTCTGCACGATGTTCGAGAGCAGGAGCACGATCAGCAGGTCGAACGTCGTGTTCTGTGTCAGGTCCCGCTTTGACAGGAACCTGAAGGCCACCAGCAGGGCAATGGAAACCAGGACCGGGCGGACGATTTTTTCCGCCCAGGGTATCTTGGGCACGAAAATTTCGTGCCAGGGCAAGTTGAAAAGAGCGTGTTCCAGTTAATCCTCCTCGGATGCCCCCGCGCGCCCCAGCAAAGCGTCCACGGTCCAAACAGAGTTGGGCGCGGCCAGCGGGGAGAGCGTGTCTTGGCCCGCCAGACGGACGACCTCGCCGTATTCGCCCGGCGTCGGCAGCCGGTGGCGCACGACGGCATTGTCAGTGACCAGCACCACCCAGTAATCAGCGATACCCGCCTGGGCGTAAAGCACAGATTTGCCGCCGAGATCGTAGGCAGCGGTCGTGTCCGCGACTTCCACGAGGAGCGTCACGTCTTCCGGCGTCGGATGCCGATCCCCATAGTCTTCCTTCTGAGTGAACATCACGTCGGGAATCGGCTCGCCGTCGAAGGCGATACGCAATGGGCACTCTTCGCAGACGAAACTGCCTGGCTCTAAAGCCGCGCGGAGCCGACGGCCGATCCGCCTCCGTAAACCCGTATGGCGGCCGCCCTCCGGCATCTTTTCGACAATCCTCCCATGAATGATCTCCAGCCGGCTGGAGTCTTTGAAGGCCCCGGTCAGTGCCGCCCGATGGAATTCCTCCACCGTCCAGTGTCGATCCTCTGCTGCTTGTTCTTCCGCCGGGCGCGGCGATAGCGTGACGCTCATGGGGTGTGCCTTTAGCGGTTCAGCAGCGTGCCGACGTACTTCAAGAGTTCGTTGGCGGACTGCTCGGTATAGCCCTGGTCTTTGACCAATCTATCCACCACGTCGTTGATGCGGCGCAGCTGCTCCTGGTTCGGGGTCTTGGTGCTGGTCGTGATCTTGACGATGTCTTTGAGGTCCGAGAACAGCTTCTTCTCCAGGGCCTCTTTCAGACGCTCGTCGCTGCCGACGCCGAACGCGCCGCCCCGGCGGGACACGGACGCGACCGAGCGCATGATGCCCTCGCGGAACTCGCGCTTGGCGTTCTCGGAGACGCCGATCTGCTCCTCGATGGAGCGCATCAGCCGCTCGTCGGGTTCCACGTCGTCGCTGGTGATGGGATCTTTGACTTTGGTACGGTTGCAGAAGGCGTCCACGTTGTCCAGATAGTTGTCGAGCAGGGTCTTGGCGGACTCCTCGTAGGAATAGACAAAGGCCCGCTGGACCTCTTTTTTCGCCAGCTCGTCGTAATCTTTGCGCGTCTCGTCGATGAAACCGAGCAGCCGCCGGTGCTCCTCTTCGCTGGTCGTGTGTTCTTGCAGCCCGTCGCGCATCGAGCGCAGGACATCGATGGGCGTGACGTAGCCTTTGCCGCCTTTGACCAGGGCCGCCGACAGGCGGTTGATGACGAAGCGGGGCGAGACGCCGCTCATGCCCTCGTCCATGAATTCCTCTTGCAGCTCGCGGATGTGCTTCTGGTCCCAGTCGCCCACCTGCTTCTCGCCGTCGTAGAGCTTGAGCTTGGTCATCAGTGACAGGCCGGACTTCTTCGAGGCCTTTAACCGTGTCAGCAGGGCGAACATGGACGCCGTTCTGAGAGTGTGCGGGGCGATGTGGACGGCGGACAGGTCCGCGCGGTCCTCGGAGAGCTGGGACTGGCCGATCAGCTTCTCGTAGATTTTGACTTCTTCGGTCAGGCGCAGGTTGTAGGGCACACGCACCACGAAGATGCGGTCGATCATCGCCTCGTTCTCTTTGTTGCCGAAGTAGGAGTTGTACTCGTACTCGTTGGTATGCGCCAGAACGACCAGGTCGGCGTAGATCAGGGCGAAGCGCGAGGCCTTGATAGTCTGCTCGCCCGCCACGGTGTTCAGCTCGTACAGGAATCGCTTCTCGGCCTTGAGCATCTCGATGAACTCGATGACGCCCCGGTTGGCGATGTTGAGCTCCCCATCGAAGTTGTAGGCGCGCGGGTCGGACTCCAGCCCGTATTCGGTCAGCGCCTGGATGTTGACCGAGCCGGTCAGCTCGGCCACGTCCTGCGATTTGGGGTCGGCGGGCTTGAACGTCCCGATGCCGCGCCGCTCGCGCTCGGACAGCGAGATGCGCTCCACGGGCACGTCGTCTATTTTGCCGCCCCAGTCGTGCTTCAGCTTGTAGGCGTCCACGGGGTCCAGGTCACCCTCGATGTGGATGCCGAACTGCTGCTTGAACATCGGGCGCAGGTCTTCGGGGATCAGGTGCAGCGGCTCCTCGTGCATGGGCGAGCCTTTGATGGCGTAGACCGCGCCCTCTTCGGTCTTGGAGTATTTCTCAAGGCCTTTCTTGAGCAGCGTGGACAGCGTGGACTTGCCGCCGCCGACCGGGCCGACCAGCATCAGTATCCGCTTGCGGATGTCCAGCCTGCGGGCGGCGGGGGCGAAATACTCCTCGACAAGGTGTTGGATCGTCCGCTCCATGCCGAACAGCTCACCCTCGAAGAACGTGTAGGTCTTGGACAGGCCTTCGCCGTTATCCTGGACGCCCGCCGACTGGATCATGTCGAACATCCGGGCGTGCGCGAGGTCCGCCACCTTGGGCTGTCTGGCGACGATCTCCAGATAGTCCTTGAACGTGCCCTCCCAGTGGAGTTTGTCCGTGATCTGCCGCTGCTCTTCCGCCTGCTTGAGAATGTCCCAGGTGCTGCTCATGGGTGGTCCTTTCAATGCGAGATGAATGCAAATGAGTCGCCGATGCGGCGAGCGGGCGGGGCGTAAACGACACAGCCCCGGTGCCCGCAGCGATTGCTGCTGAGTACCGAGGCTGCGATTGCCGTGCGTCTACGCTTCCTGTCCTGCCGCGCGTCTCTCCGTTCACCGTGCCTCGGATCGAGAATGTGAAGGTGGATCGGGGGCGAAAGCAAGCAGACGGGTCATTGTCCGTGCGGGGCGTCAAAGCCGGGCGCGCTGGCTGCGGCAGAGACGCTCATCGTTGAAGAGGTGTACGCCATTATACCATGTTTCCGAGCGGCGTCCTGATTTTCTCTACGCGGCAGGGGTGGGGTTAGTTCCGGCCTCGCCGCCGCCAGCGTCGTTCGGGTCGGGGCGCAGGTGGTGCCACAGCCACAGGCCCAGCAGGACGACCAGGACGGCGGAGACCGCGAAGTCGGCCTTGTGGAGCGCCTTCGTGACCGTCTCCATGTGCTGGCCGAACTTGACGCCGGCCCACGCGAGCAGGTAACAGAACGGCAGCGCGCCGACGAACGTGTACGCGCAGAACTTGGGGAAGTTCATGCGCGAGATGCCCGCGGGCAGCGAGATGAACGTGCGGACGATGGGCAGCCAGCGGCTGAACAGGGCGGTGATGTCGCCGTGCTTATGGAAAAAGTCGTCGGCCTTGTCGATGTCGCGCCTGCGGATCAAGAGGAACTTGCCGTACTTCTCCAAAAACGGCCTCCCGCCGATGGCCCCGACCCAGTAGGCGATGGCCGAGCCGATCAGGTTACCCAGCGCGCCGGTCACGGCCAGCGCCCAGAGGTTGGGGTGGAACGCGCCCGCCGGGTGCGTGATCTGCGCGCCCGCGAAAGGCATGATCGCCTCGCTGGGGACGGGGATGCAGGCCGACTCCAGGGTCATCAGCAGCAGAACGCCGGGGTAGCCCAGGGCTGCAATCAGATGGGTGATGCCCGCGATCAAGTGTGTCAAATAGTTCGTCCCTCCACGCCTCACGCGGCGCGTCTCTCTGTTCCGAGCCGGAAGTTCGCCGCCGCCGCGCCGTTTCCCTGCAAAAACACTACTCCTCAGCGGACCACGCAGGTCAAGGCCGCCTACAGGGCGTTCCTCCGCTCCCTCAAAGCTGCCGCTCCGTCAAAGATGCCGACGCACCGCAGACCCTCTCACGGCAGGACGCACACCACGCGGGATCAGGGCGGTGACCCGCCAGGGGACGCCGACCTTCAAGCGCCGGGTGCTGCTCCCACTACCCCCGCCGCAGCCTCCCCTCCCCCGTCCCGCAGGAGCCGGGCCAGCCAGGCGGCGAAGAACAGCCACAGGGCGGCCACGGCGAAGAACTTGAGCGACAGCAGTAGGTGGAAGAAGTGCCTCTCCAGGCCGGCGTTCTCCATCGGAATCTGCCAGGCGATGAGGAACGCCGGTGCCGCCGCCCAGAGCACCGTCCATCTCTTCTCTTGGAAAGAGAGGATGCGCGCCAGGGCCAGGAAGCAGGCCGGCAGGACGAACACCAGGTGGTGTTCCCAGGACAGCGGGGCGACCAGGTACATGGTGAGCAGGAACAGTGCGAACTCCAGGTCCAGGAAGCGGTCCGCCCGTGCCCCTTTTCGCGCCCTGTTCAGCCGCCAGCTCAGGGCGATTTGGGCCGCGAACAGGACGGCGCACAGGAGATATGCAGTGACCTTGGCCGCTACGGGACTCAGCATGATGGCCGTCTGCGGGTCCATGAGCAGGCGCGAGGCGAACGCATTCACGCTCTGGTTCTCGACCGCAGACGGCGCGAACAGGCCCGGCGGGGTTTTCGTGTATCCGCCATACGGCAGGACGAACGAGAGCCAGTCATGCCAAACGGCGTGCGGCAGGACGGCGTAGCTGCCCACCGCCAGCAGCGCCAGAAAGCCGAGCGTCCACCCGACCATCCGCCACTTGCCCTTGATCATCAGAACCGGGAGGAACAGAATCGGGTACGTCTTCAGCGCGACCGCCAGCGCGAACGGAATGGCCGCGAGGACCGGCGAGGCGTCCTTCTTCAGCGCGTACCACATCAGGCAAAGAAGGACGATCACGTAGAAGTTGATCTGGCCCGTCATCAGCGTCACGACGACCGGCCAGAACAGGAACAGGTAGACCGTCAGGAACACCGCAGTCAGCGCCTCGCGCACCACGCCGCCCGCCCGCGCGCGGTCTCCGTCGGTACGCGGCCGTAGGAACCCGTCCAGGCCGAGCAGGTGCAGCAGCAGGAACAGCAGCCCGAGGATGCAGAGGTGGTTCGCCGCCAGAACCAGCAGCTTCGCCGCCTTGTAGGGCAGGAAGGCGAGCGGCGAGAACAGCAGCAGCGTCGGCGGCGGATACAGGAACGGGAAGACCCGCTGGTGCAGCGCCTGCGCCCCCCAGTTCAGGGCACCGGGCGAGTACGGGGACTGATGGTGCCGGAACACGGTCTGCGCGCCGTAGTAGAACGAGGGCAGGTCTACGAACGGGAAGGCGTGCATCTTCGCACCGTAGTTGTAGGCGAACGGCAGATAAAGGAGAGCGAGAGCCAGAAAAAAAATCCGGCGAAGCGGCGGCGAGGGGGGGATATCCTGCCCGTCGCGAGTGGCAGTGGTCCCCTCCCCGCCGCCGGGGAGTGTCGAAGCGGCTGCCGGTTTGCTTTGCATGGAGCGCCTATTCGCGGGGGCGGGCGGCGATTCCTGCACGGCAGTCACGGGTTCAGGGAGCGCAGGAACGCCCGCGCCAGGTCTGCCGCCATGGCTTCGTCGTCGGGAGCCAGGCGGCCTTCGATGACCTCCCCCGTGAGAAAGCCTTTGACCTGGCCTACGCGCTCGCCGGGCGGCAGGCCGAGCAAGGCCATCAGCGCCCGCCCATCCAGGGGCGACGTCAGGGTGGAGATATTCTGAGCGGCCTGGATCGGCCCCATGCGGGCGCGCAGCTCGTCCGCGCGCGAGATGTCGGTGTGGCCCGGCGCGAGGGCGGACACGTCCACGCGGTGGACCTCGAACAGGTCATCAAGCCCCGGCCCCAGGTCCCGCATCAGGCGGCGCACGGCGGCGTCGGTCCACAGCGGGCGGTACTCGCCGATCCGCATGTGCTGGGCGACCAGCGTGACCACGGCGCTGATCTCGTCCCCCGGAAACTTCAGCCGCGTCAAGAAGCGGCGCGCGATGGCCGCCCCGGCCTCGGCGTGGCCGTAGAAATGGACACGGCCGTCTTCCCCCACCCCTTTCGTTGGCGGCTTGCCGACGTCGTGCAGCAGCGTCGCCAGCCGCAGGGTCAGCGGAGCATCGGGGGAGAGATTGCCCAGGGCGACCAGCGTGTGGTCCCAGACGGGGAAGGCGTGGAACTCGTTCTGCGTGACGCCCACCATCGCCATCAGCTCGGGCGCGAAGAGGGCCAAAAGGCCGCTGTCTCGGAGTAGGTTCAGGCCCAGCGGCGCACGGGACGTCAGCAGTGTCTTGGAGAACTCGTCGCGGATGCGCTCCTGGGAGATGATTCCGAGGCGCGGCACAGACTGCCGGACGGCCTTCCAGGTGAACGGCTCGATGGCGAAGCCGAAGCGGGCGGCGAAGCGGACCGCCCGCAGCATCCGCAGCGGGTCATCCTGGAACGTCAAGAGCGGATCGGTCGGCGTCCGCAGGGCCTTGGCCTCGATGTCGGCCAACGCCCGGCCCAGCGGGTCGGAAACCTCGCCCGTGTGCAGGTTTTCGAGCAGGGTGTTGATCGTGAAGTCGCGCCGCCGGGCGTCGTCGGCCAGAGTCCCCGGCTCCACCGAGTCCGGCTTGCGGCTGCCGGGCGCGTAGGACTCGACGCGGGCCGTGACGAGTTCGACGTCGCGCCCCCGCACCACCACCATCGCCGTGCCGAACCGGGGGAAAACGACCGGCTCGAAGTCCACCGCTCCGCGCCCGCGCAGCAGCCGGGCCAGGGCCAGGGCGTCGCCTTCGAGCACCAGGTCGAGGTCGCCTTTGGCCGAAGACAGCCCCATCGCCTTGTCGCGGACGAAGCCGCCGACGAGGAGAAGCCTGCCCTCGTACTCCGTCCCGCGCGTCGCCTCGCGCAAAGCGTCCAGCACGGCCTCGGTGTTCTTTGTTGTCTCGGGGGGCGTGTCCACTGGCCGAGAGTATACCCGGAGATATGCCCGCACTTTGGGTACAATGCGCCCATGTCACTCCCCATCGCCTCCGTCATCACCCGCGGCCTCAGGACGGGCTTCGTCCTGGCCGCCGCCACCTCCGCCGCCGTCATGCTCGCCTCGGACAAAGAAAACGGCTCGCCGTGGGCCGCGCTGAACGCCGTGGCGCATATTATCGACGGCGACGAGAAAGAGCAGCCCACGGCCTACTCGCCACGCGAGTCGTGGCTCGGCCTGTTCGTCAACGGCACGGCGATGGCCGTCTGGGGCGTCCTATACGAGGGGGCGCTGGCGGTCACGAAGGTCAAGAGCAGTCCGCTGACGGGCCTGCTGGGCGCGACGGCGGCCTACGTCATCGACTACAAAATCGTGCCAAAGCGGCTTGCGCCCGGCATCGAGAACCGCCTCAGCCATCGCTCCGTGCTGCTGGCCTACGTCGCCTTGGGCCTCGCCTTCGCCCTCTCGCCGGTGTGGAACAAGGAAGACGCGGGCTAGGCGCATTCTCCTATCGGTGCCTAGAGGTCGCGCCGCTGGAACAGGGTCAGTCCCAGCGCGAGGAACGCCCCCGTGTAGGCCAGGATGTAGGCCATGTCTGCACCGGAGGTCGCCGCCACCGCCTGCGCCTGGGTCGGGTCAAACCGGGCGATGATCAGGCTGAAGTCAAGCCCCGCGCTGTCCGGCGGGTGCGCGCCCAGGCCGGTCGCGTCCAACCCCTTCGTGATCCAGTGATTCATGCGGGAGATGGGGACGACGTACCCCGCGCCGCGGCTCAAGGTGTCCAGCAGGGGGATGTCCAGGAACCGGGACAGCGTATGCAGCAGGTCCTCGGCTAGGGCGACGCCCGCCGCGATCAGGGCTAGCGACGACGACAGGGCGTAGGTGGCGAAAGTCGAGAAGCACAGCGTCAGCGTCGTGAACAGCAGCGGGAACAGGGCGGCGGCCAGGACGCCATCCCAGATGCGCGGGTGATACGTCCCGGTCTGCCGCCAGACCGACCACACTAAGAGGCCGCCCCAAACCGCCACGCAGACCGCCAGCAGCGCTAAAATCCCCAGCCACTTGCCCAGATACACCGACGCGCGCGGCAGGGGTTTGGGCACGATGACCGACAGAACGCCCCTATCCACCTCGGCCGTGATCGCCCCCGCCGACAGGGCCACGGCCAGGATCGACCCGAAGAACTTGATCGTCCCGCACCCCAGCCAGGCGAAGATGCGGCCCGTGTTGTCCCGCGCATGGGCCATGTCCAGCCCGACGAGCGGATTGGTGTGGATGTTCAGCGGCAGCCAGGCGAACAGTACGTAGAGCAAAGAGATGACCAGGGCCGCCAGGAAGATGCGCCGGCGGATCGCCTCCCGCACGGTCAGGCCCGCCAGCGTCCAGATGCCTCCGAGAGTCTCCTGCACTAAACATCCCCCGTTTCGACGACCCGGATAAACAAGTCTTCCAGCGACTCGCGGCGCGGGACCAGGCTGCCCAGTCGCCCGCCGTGTCCGACGACGGCGGCGGCCAGGTCGGGGATAGTGGCCTCGTCCTCGATGGTCGCGGTCACTAAATCCTCTTCCACCGTCACCGTCCGCGCCAGTGCCTCTAACGCGCGCAGCAGACCGGGCGTCACGTTCCCAACGCGCATCTCGACCGTGGACGGCGCGGCCAGCAGGTCATCGATTCGGCCCAGGCGCACGACCTCGCCGGCCTTGAGGATCGCCACCTGGTCGCAGATCATCTCGATCTCGCCCAGCAGGTGCGAGTTCAGCAGGACGGTCTTGCCCTCGGCCTTCAGGCCCGCCACGATCTCGCGCACCTCGCGCCGCCCCAGCGGGTCCAGGGCGCTCGTCGGCTCATCCAAGATGACCAGGTCGGGGTCGTTCAGGATCGCCTGGGCCAGCCCCGCGCGCTGCTGCATCCCCTTGGAAAACTCCCCGATGCGGCTCTTGCGCCGGTCGATCAGCCCGACCCGCTCCAGCACCTCCGGGATCCGTTTGCGGCGCGCCGCTCGGCCCATGCCGTACAGCCGCCCGTGCAGGTCCAAGAATTCTTCCGCCGTCAGGAAGTCGTGGAACTGAAACTTCTCGGGTAGGAAGCCCAGCTTGGCCCGCGCTTCGCGGTCGCCCGCGGGCCGCCCCAGCAGCGACGCCTCCCCAGACGTGGGCCGGATGTTGCCCAGCAGCATGTTGATCGTGGTCGTCTTGCCCGCCCCGTTCGGGCCTAAGAAGCCGAACACCTGCCCGCGCGGGACCGAGAACGACAGGTCGCGCACGGCGGTGAACGCCTTGCCGCCCCGCCCCCCGCCGTATTCCTTCCGCAGATGCGCCGTCTGGATCGCCGCCCCAGCGTCCGTCGCCCCGGTATCAGTCATGCCGCCCCTTTCGTCAGCAGGCCCGTCGCCTCGTCCGCCGACAGCCGCTCCGGGTTCAGCGTCTTCAGGCCTTCCGATTCCGACGACCGAATCAGCCGCTGGTCCGAAGTCACCAGGAAGCATTCGGGGCTTCCCGGCGGAAGGCTCTGTTGGAAACGCAGGTACGTCGCCAAAATGGCCGCGTCGTTGGAGTTTAGGTTGTGCCGGATGACGAAGTTCAGCCCCGCCAAAACGCGGTCGTCTCCAATGGTCAGGACGCCGAAGTCGCTAGAAACGAAAACCTCATCTTGTAACTTGGTGGCCGCTTTCGTGAAAGCGGCATTGCTGAGAATGCCGCCGTTCCGTTTCCGGTGCAGGATCGCAAACACCTCGGCGTAGCCCCAAAAGGTGCAGCACATCCGGGAGGGCGGGACTTGCCTGAAGATTTCAAAGACCGTCGGTGTGCCCATCTCTGGATAATAACGCTTGACCAAGCCGCTGGCGTCCCACAGGATGATAGGCATTCACAGGTTCTCGCCAGGGTAGCGTTGGGCAATCATTTCGCGGGAGGCTCCATTCTGTTCGGGCCGCACCCCTTCCGCGATCATCTGCCGGTGCAGGTCCTCTAGAGTGCCGACATAGTCCGGCACAAACCCGATCTCGGCATAGACCCGTCCCAAAGATTCAAGTGCCGCCTGACGATCCGCGTACAGCGGCTTGGCTTCAGGAAGTGTCTCGTCTCGCATGGTCGTCTCCTCCCGCTCTCCGTGCCGACCGTCATTGGGGTAACGCAGGGCGATCATCTCGCGCGAGGCGAAATTGTCCTCCGCACGGATGCCCTGCGCGGCCATCATCTCCCGCGCACCTTACGCCGTCGCCCCCGGAACCGGCACGAACCCCATCGCCGCGTTGGATTCTTCCAGCGCCTTCAGGATCGTCTGACGATCCGCGTACAGCGGCTTGGCTTCCGGCGGTCGTGCTTCTGACATCGTTCCCTCTGGCATTGCGGTTCTCCTACTCCGGGTCGTAGTTCAGCACCGGGGACAGCCAGCGCTCGGTGGCTGCTAGGTCCATCCCCTTGCGGCGGGCGTAGTCTTCTACCTGGTCGCGCTCGATCTTGCCGACCGAGAAATACTTCGCTTCGGGGTGCGAGAAGTACAGGCCCGACACGGCGGCGGCGGGCAGCATCGCCATGCTCTCAGTCAGCGTGATGCCGGCGTTCTTTTCGACCTGGAGCAGATCAAAGAGCGTCCGCTTCTCGGTATGGTCCGGGCAGGCGGGGTAGCCGGGCGCGGGGCGGATGCCCCGGTATCGTTCTTTGATAAGGTCTTCACGGGTCAGACACTCGCCCACCCCGTAGCCGCAGGCCTCACGCGCCTTTTTGTGCAGGAACTCGGCGAAGGCCTCGGCCAGGCGGTCGGCCAGGGCGCTGACCATGATGGCGTTGTAGTCGTCCAGGTCTTCCTTGAACTTGAGGCTGAGTTCCTCGACGCCGATACCCGCGGTGACGGCGAACGCGCCCAAGTAGTCGGGCAGGCCGGAGGCTTTGGGCGCGACATAATCCGCCAGGGCCTTGTTGGCGTGGCCTTCGGACTTCTCGCCCTGCTGGCGCAGTGTGTGGAACGTCGCCAGGACGGTTTCGCGGCCCTCATCGGTGTACAGCGCGATGTCGTCGCCGACCGAGTTCGCGGGAAAAAAGCCGTAGACGCCGTTCGCCCGCAGGGACTTATCCGAAACGAGCTGCGTCAGCAGCGCCTGGGCCTCTTCAAAGAGCTTGCGCGCGCTTTCGCCGACGACCGCGTCCTCGAAGATTTCGGGGTAGCGCCCGTGCAGCTCCCAGGCGCGGAAGAACGGCGACCAGTCGATGTAGGGCACTAATTCGGACAGCGGCAGGTTGGACACGGCGCGGACACCCGTGAACGACGGGCGGGCGATGTCTGAGGGCCGCCAGACGATGGACGTGCGGTTTTCGCGCGCCTGAGCCAGTGTCAGCGTTCTTTTGTCGGTCCGCTTGTTCGCGTGCTGGTCGCGGGCGGCCTGCTGCTCGCGGGCGATCTCTTCGACGTAGGCCAGCTTCTGGTCGTCGCTGACCAGGGCGCTGACCACGCCGACTGCCCGCGAGGCGTCGAGTACGTGGATGACCGGCTGCCCGTAGTGCGGCGCGATCTTGACGGCGGTGTGGACCCGGCTCGTGGTCGCGCCCCCGATCAGCAGCGGGACGTGGAAGCCCTGCCGCTCCATCTCGCGGGCCACATGGGTCATCTCGTCCAAGGACGGTGTGATCAGGCCGCTCAGGCCGATCACGTCCACACTCTCCTCGCGGGCCTTTTGCAGTATTCTTTCCGCCGAGACCATGACGCCCATGTCGATGACGTCATAGTTGTTGCAGCCGAGCACGACGCCGACGATGTTCTTGCCGATGTCATGGACGTCGCCCTTGACGGTCGCCATCAGCACCTTGGCCTGCGCCCGCGTGTTGCCGGACGCCAGCTTCTCGGCCTCCATGTACGGCAGCAGCACGGCTACGGCCCGCTTCATCACGCGAGCGCTCTTGACGACCTGGGGCAGGAACATCTTGCCCGCCCCGAACAGGTCGCCGACGGTGTTCATGCCGGTCATCAGTGGCCCCTCGATGACCTCCAGCGGCTTGGGGTACTTCTGCCGTGCCTCTTCGGTGTCGGCTTCAATGAAGTCCGTCAGGCCTTTGACAAGCGCGTGCGTCAGCCGCGACTCGACATCGCCCGACCGCCAGGCTTCCTCGGCCTTGTCCGTTTTCTCCCCCGCGCCCTTGACCGTCTCGGCGAAGGCCAGCAGCCGGTCGGTGGCGTCGGGCCGGCGGTTGAACAGGGCGTCCTCGACCAGGGCCAGCAGGTCCGGGGGAATCTCGGCGTAGACGCCGAGCTGGCCGGCGTTGACGATGCCCGTGTCCATGCCGGCCTGGATCGCGTGGTACAGGAACGCCGTGTGCATGGCCTCGCGGACGACGTTGTTGCCCCGGAACGAGAACGACAGATTGGAGACGCCGCCCGAGACGTGGCAGCCGGGCAATGTGGCCTTCATGGCCCGCGTCGCCTCGATGAAGTCCACAGCGTAGTTGTTGTGCTCGTCGATGCCGGTGGCGATGGTCAGGATGTTGGGGTCGAAGATGATGTCCTCGGGCGGGAAGCCGACCTCGCGGGTCAGTATGTTATAGGCGCGGGTGCATATCTCGACCTTGCGGTCCTTGCTGTCCGCCTGCCCCCGCTCATCAAAGGCCATGACCACGACGGCGGCCCCGTAGCGGCGGACCATCTTCGCGCGCTCCCGGAACTCGTCCTCGCCCGCCTTGAGGCTGATGGAGTTGACCACGCCCTTGCCCGGCAGGCACTTCAGGCCAGCCTCAATCACGGACCATTTGGAGCTGTCCACCATGATCGGCACCGGGTTGATGTTCGGCTCGCCCTGGATCAGATTGAGGAACGTGGTCATGGCCTGCTCGCCGTCGAGCATGGCCTCGTCCATGTTGACGTCGATGATCTGCGCGCCGTTGTCCACCTGCTGCTGCGCGACCGTCAGCGCGGCCTCGTAGTCGCCCTCCAGGATCAGCTTCTTGAACTTCGGCGAACCCGTGACGTTGCTGCGTTCGCCGACGTTGACGAAGTTGGTCTCGGGCCGCCACGTAAACGTCTGCGTGCCGTTGAGCCGCGTCAGCGGCGCGACGGGGGGCGGGACGCGCGGCGGGCAGTCTTTGACAGCCTCGGCGTAGGCACGGATGAACTCCGGGGTCGTCCCGCAGCAGCCGCCGACGACGTTGAGCCAGCCGTTCTCGGCCCACTCACGGATGGACGGCACCATCTGCTCGACGGTGAACGAGAAGCCGGTCTCGGAGAGCGGGTCGGGCAAACCGGCGTTGGGGTAGACGCTGACGGGCAGCGGCGCGATCTGCGCCAGCTCCTCCAAAAAAGGCCGCATCAGGTCCGGCCCGAAGGCGCAGTTCAGACCGACCGAGAGCAGCGGGACGTGGGCGATGGAGTTCCACATCGAGGCCACGTCCTGCCCGGTCAGGTTGCCGCCCGCGTTGTCGGTCAGCGTCAGCGACGCCATGATGGGGACTTCGCGCCCGCCGTCATCAAAGAGCTTCTGGATGGCGAACAGGGCGGCTTTCAGATTGAGCGTGTCGAACGTCGTCTCGCACAGCAGCAAGTCCACGCCGCCTTCCAAGAGCGCCTGGGCCTGCTCATAATAAGCCGCAACCAACTGATCGAACGTCACCCCGCGCCGCTCCGGGTGGTCCGCGTCGATGACCACGGACGCGCTGCGCGTCTGCGGGCCGAGCGCGCCCGCCACGAAGCGCGGCTTGTCCGGGGTGCTGTGGGCGTCGGCGGCCCGGCGCGCAAGCCGCGCCGCCGTGACATTGATTTCGCGCACCAGGTCTTCCATGCCGAAGTCGGCCATCGACACGCTGGTCGCGTTGAACGTGTTGGTCTCGATGATGTCCGCGCCGGCCTCTAAGTAAGCGCGATGGATGTCCTCGATGACGTCAGGCCGGACCAGCATCAGGGCCTCGTTGTTGTTCTTGAGATCAATGGGAAAGTCGCGGAAACGGTCGCCCCGATAGTCGGCCTCCTCAAACTTGTGGCGCTGGACCATCGTGCCCATCGCGCCGTCAAGAATCAGGATGCGCTCTTTCAGCAGTTGTTGGATGTCGGCCATAGAGTGTGTCTTCTCAATCGCTGGGGCGGCGGGGCGTCCTACCGCCCCGGCATACGCCGAGTCACATCAGTCGCTTTTCACGCTGATTATAGCACAATCGCCGCGCCCCCGCCTTGACATCACCGGCCCTGACCGCTATACTGGGTCGGGTTTTGACACCTGTGGTATTTCGAGGCGGGTTCTGACGGGAGGACAGCGCGTGGCAAACGGAACGACGGGCGGGAAAACGACGGGCGAAAGAACAGGGGCGGCGGACAAGCCGTTCGTGCTGGGGGTGGACCTGGGCGGCACCAATGTCCGGGCGGCGGTGATCGACCGGGGCAGCGAGCGGATCGTGGCGCGGGGCGAGAACATCTCGTCGCGCGGCATGGAAGGGCCGAATCTGACCGCGATGCAGATCGCGCTGGCGGCGCGCACAGCGATGGAACAGGCCGGGGCGGACACAGATTCCGTGCTGGGAGTCGGCGTCGCCGTGCCCGGCCACGTCAAAGCGCGCGAGGGTCTGGTGAAGTGGGCACCGAACTTCAAGGACCAGTGGAAGGACGTGCCCATCGCCGCCCTGGTCGGGGGGCACCTAGGATTGCCCGTCCAAATCGGCAACGACGCCAACGTCGCCGCGCTGGGCGAGTTCCGCTTCGGCGCAGGCCGGGCGGTTCGCCACATGGTCATGGTCACGCTGGGCACGGGCATCGGCGGCGGCATCATCGTGGACGGGCGGCTTCTGGACGGGGCGGACGGCGGCGCGGGCGAGATCGGCCACATGGTCATCAACCCCGGCGGGCGCGGCGGCAACAGCGCGTTCGGCTCGGTCGAGGGCGAGACGCAGCGGGACGCGATCGTGGAGCGGGCCGCGCGCAAGATTCAGGAAGGCTACGAGACGTCTTTGGGCGTGCGCGTGGACTTCGACCGCTTCCTGCTGACGCCCGCCATCATCGCCGAGGAGGCCGCGAAGGGCGACGCCGTCGCCGTCGAGGTCTTCGAGGAGACGGGCTACTATCTGGGCCTGTGCGTCACGAACCTGATCAACCTGCTCAACCCCGAGATGATCGTGGTCGGCGGCGGCATCGCCCAGGCCGGTGAACTGATCTTGGAGCCGATCCGCCGCACCGTCACGGCCACGGCGATTCGGTCGCTGTCCCGCACCTGCCGCATCGTGCCCGCTGAACTCGGCGACAACGCCGGCATCTTCGGCGGCGCGGCCATCGTGCTTCAAGCCCTGGCCGGCGAGGTTTAGCCGCCCGGCCCTCGGGGCGGAGGCTGCCACTGGACCTGACAGGAGACGCGCATGGCCGGCGAGAAGGCCGTGACCCGCCATGCGCCGGACGGCGAGACAGAGTGCACTAAAACGGCCCACGGTAGGAGCGGCGACGGATAGGGTTGCAATTGTTGCGGGACAAAAACATCTCGCGTTGTGGTACTCTCATTCCGACAATTGCGATGTTGCTGTCCCTAAGGGCCTTTGCGGCACAGCTCTGCCGCCTCACACATGAACGTTTCCGCTGCACCCAATCGCATCAATCCTCCACAAAACACAGTCGTGAAGCGCCGCCTTGATTACATAGACGCGCTGCGCGGGGCGGCGTGTGTTTGGGTGCTGCTGCACCACACCTTCTCACCCCTGTCTGCCCCGGCGGGCGTGTGGCACTACCCCGCAGAGGCCCTCGTCTTCGTCTCCCGGATAGGCTGGCTCGGCGTCAGTCTCTTCCTCGTTTTATCCGGCTTCTGCCTGTTCTACCCTCTCGCCGCGCGCCACGACCTCGGCGAGATCCGTCTCAACCTCGCCACCTTCGTGCGCCGCCGCGCCCGGCGTATCCTGCCGCCGTATTACGCCGCGCTGATCCTGCTTGCCGCCCTCGAGATGGTGGTAAACCGCCACTACTCTGGGCACTGGGACCGGCACAGCGCCCTGCACGGCCGGGGAGACGTCTTGCTGCACGTCCTGATGCTGCACAACCTGAGGCCCGACACGATCACCTCCGTCAGCCCCGCCTTCTGGTCGCTCGCCCTGGAGTGCCAGCTCTACGTCGTCTTCCCGTTGCTGGTCTGGGCTGCCGCGCGGTTCGGCCTCAAGTCGATTCTGGCCGGCACGTTCCTGGTCGCCCTCGTTTGGCAGACGCTCTGTTTCCAGCACCTCGGCTTCTCATTGATATGGCCTCCCAAGTTCGCGGTCTACTACCACGCGCTGCCCGGTCGCTGTTTCGAGTTCGCGGCGGGGATGGTCGCCGCGGGTTTTGTCGCCCGTCCCCGGCCGGGCCAGTCGCGCATCGCCCTCGCCTTGATCCTGGTCCCCGTCCTTCCTGCCCTTTATTTCGTTTCGGAGGTCTCCCGGTTTGGGCCGTTGTGCGACCAGGTCTGGGGCGTCATCTTCGCCTCGACGCTCGTGTACTTGTGCGGCATCCCGAACACTCTTTTTGAGCGAAACCTCGTCTTGCGCTGCCTCGTCTGGCTTGGGACGATCTCTTATAGCGTGTATCTCATCCACCTGCCGTTCATCTGGTTCATCTCCCCACAAGTCATGCACCTGCCGTCGAGCCTCTCAGGGGATTACACGGCAGGAGTCCTCCGCCTCCCGATACTCGTCTGCCTCGGCTACCTTTTCCACCTGGCTTTCGAGCGCCCCTTCATGCCGGGACGCCCCCGCACCGGGCGTCAGGCCGAAGACGCGGCCATCCTTTCCCCCGCCCCCTAGCCGAGAGGCGCGCGGGGCAGAGGCCGTCAATCCACCCCTCCGAGCGGCAGCTCAAGCGCGACGACCGAGACGACGACGCCCGAAGCGAACTAATTTTAACAAAGACAGCCCCGGCCAGATGGCCGGGGCTGCTTTATTTTCCTCGTCGGGCAGAAACAAGCTCCCTGGGCGTTGTTATGCTCCCGCAGTTCTGCATCACCCACCTGCGTCTCATCGGACAAGTTCACCACGGGAAAACCGCCTTTAGAAGCACAGTTCAGCATGATCTATTTTATCACGGAATCGCCGCTTTCGACAGGGCTATATCTTCGCACTAAACAGCGTATCTGCCACAAGACGTATGCTGCTGAGAGCCGTGGCTTCAACCTGAGAGCGTCTGCCGCCTCCCAAAAGGCAGCAGACGCAAGGCTGTCGAGGAACAAGCCTACTTTAACGAGATAGGCAGGATGTGTGTCATTACCTTTTGATCGAAAACATCAGGGCTTTTTACTTGGTTTGTCAGTCTCAAATGCGCTTATTACAATTCCTAGCATCAACAATCCACCCGCAACCGGAAAACCAATATGAACAATAGGATCGCCTATCGCAGTGGCAACAGAGGATCTGATCCAGTGCAGCATTTCCGAGAAGATGACGGCATCGCATACAAGGAGACCGATGGCAAGGATCCAAAAGCTAGCAGAGACAAAGAAGGCGGAATACTGACGATGGTTAAGTGCGACAAGCCACAGGACGAGGCCCAGGTAGCCGAACATCACAAAACCGAGGACACCCCCCAATGCCCCAAGGAAGTACATGACATACATAAACCCTACTGAGTTTTCTAAATGGACAGGTGACATACTCGTCTCTCTAGTATTCCTGCTTAGAACAGAAATCTTCATAGAAGCCTACCATAAAGTCCCATGATGCTTGGTTGCCAGACATGGCTCTCCTAACATGGGTGACCTTACAGGTTCACGCCGTTGATGTTCAGGTGGAACTTGCAGCCGAGAAAGTCGGCGGCGCGGCGGCAGAGGACCATGCGGAGGACGAATATCTCGAAATACTCAGTGACGCTGGCGTGGGTGGTGTCGATCTCAAGCTCCAGGGTGATGGCCTTTGATTCGGCGTCCACGCGCAGGTAGGACTTCTGGACGGCGTAGTTGACGCGGTCGTGGATGTCGTACTTGACCGGGTCTTTCTCCTGGACGCGCGAGAAGTGGACGTCGGACTTGTCGGCGATGATGACGGCGGCGGAGACCGGCGAGATGGGCAGGCCGTTCGGCTCCTCGTGGTTGCCGACGGCCCCGATGACCGTGGCGATCTCGCCCGGACTCATGCCCATGTCGGTCAGGATGGTGTAGGACATCAGCGCGCCGGCCTCGACGTGGCCGATGCGGTTGACGACGCAGCCCATGTCGTGGACGTAGCCGGCGATGGCGGCCAGCTCGGACTCGCGCTCGGCGCGTCCGAGCTGAGTCAGGATGGTGCGCGCGATGGTCGAGACGATGCCGGCGTGGCGGTGGCCGTGCTCGGTGTAGCCGATGGCCTGCATCTGCTCGTTGGCGCGCGTGATGTAGGTGCGGACGCGCGCGTCGTGGCGCACGTCCTTCAGGGTCAGCGGTGCGGACGCGGCGTCTTTGGTGGCGGCGTCTTTAATGGGTGTTTCTGGGATCATGGCTGTAACAGGGTAATAGGGAGCGAGTCCCCCGAAGAAAGCTGGACCGCCCCGCCCCGGTCGGCGGTCCAAGAGATGCCGCCCAAGGCGGACCCGTCGGCGTCGGTGGTGAGAACGTCTCGGTCGGCCCGACCGCCCGAAACGGACAGGTGGACGGTCACACCCACGCGCGGCCTGCCGCTCGGGTCCACCAAGCGGACCAAGACCTGGCTGCGGCGGGCGCTGCCGACTGGGTCCGGGGCGAGCCGGGCGCGCAGGGCATACACGGGCGGCCTGGGGGCCGCGCCGAGGACGGTCACGGGCGCGGTCAGAAGCCGCCCGTGGTAGAGGGCCGAGACCACGCCCCGGCCCGCAGCCTGAGTGATCAGATACCCCTTTTGGTTGACGAAGCCTACGCCGCCCGCCGGACCCCGCCAGACGACATCGGGCGACGACCCGGAGACGACCCGGCTGCCGTCCGAAAGGCGTAGCGGGATCGCCCGGCCCACCACCAGCGGGACGATGGGGGCGACGAGGGACAGCGCGGGCAGTCCGACTTCCCCGGCTTGCCCCTTGGCAGCGGGGAGGGCGGGCGCGTCGGGCTGGAATGCCTGGTCGCTGTAGACGAGCAGCATGTCGGCCACCGGGCGCTCCGCGCCCTCCCCGCCGGGGCTGCTCACGGTCAGGCCGCCGACGGCCATCTCGGTCGAGCCGCCGCCGTCCAGGTTGATCGCGTCCCACGCGCCGTAGCGCTTGAGTATCAGCGCCATCCCGGCCAGCGAGACGCCGCGCGAGATGCCCTGCCGCCCGTCCACCGTCACCAGCAGCAGGTGGTGGCCGTCGCGGGTCACGCCCGCCGCCGTGCGCGGGTTGGGGTCAGCGGCGAAGCCGGCATCAAAGCCTTCCGCAGCCCAGTCAATCGTTACCTGCCCGTCGGTCAAGAGGCGCGGGCCGCCGCCGACGGCCTGCGGCACCTGCGCCCAGGTCCACGCCCCCCGGCTGATGCTCTCACCCGCCCGCGAGGGCAGGTCGCCCCGCGTTCGGGGCAGCAGGGCGACCCCGAAGGCCGCGCGCGTCTCGCCGGCGGGGGCGACGGCCAGGACGAAGCTCACCGGCTCGCCGGGGTGGAGGTTGCGCGCCAGGAACTCCGCGCCCGCCCCCGGCCCGCCCGAGATGACCACGCCGCCCTGGGGGATGCTCTCGGTCGCGTCCCGCACGACGCGGACGCTCGCCACCCGGCCCGAAAGCAGCTTGTCCGCCCGGACGGGCAGGTTGACGCCGGTGATGACGGCCTCGACCCCGCCGGGCTTGTTCGCCGTGGTCGGCCCGTACAGGCCGGTGAAGACGACGATCTCGTTGCGCCCGACGGAGCGGTCGATGCCGTTGATGAACGCCCGCTCGCCGCCCCGCGTCTGCAAGTCGCCCAAGAACCCCAGCGTGTCGAACAGGATGCCCCGGCCGCCGGGCGCGACGCCCAGCGTGACGCGCGGGCCGCCCTTGCCCGTGACGCCGACATAAGGCTCCGAGAACAGCTCGCCATCGCGGATGCCGACGCCCAGCGGGTCGCCGGTGTAGGGGAAGAAGTCGGCGTTGACGGCGGCCAGTGCCCCCCAGCGGCGGGCGAGCCGGCTGACGTCCTCGCGCCCCTGCGTCGCGTCCGTCCCGCTGACTTTATCCTGCCCGATGCCGACGCCGACGCGGACGCCAGGCGCGGACAGGTCAGCCGTAACGACGTTGATGACCAGCGGCGTCTTCTGGTCGATCTCCTGGGTCAGCGTCACGCCCGGCGCGAGTCGCTTGACGGTAGTATCGGCGCGCAGGACAGTCACGGGAAAGAGCAGGCACGGGAGGAGCAGGTATAGGAGCGGGAGGGTTTGTTTCGGCAATCGCATAAGTAGTTGACGGTGAGTAGCCCGTTCGGTGTTCTCACGCCGTCTACGGCTTGTCTTCCAGAATGGCGGGCGGTAGGCCGCGCTCGGCGCGGAGCAGGTAATTCTCCAGCCGCAGGATCAAGTTCTCCCGGTCACGCGCCGCCATGTCCCGGTCGTGCTTCTGCTCCCATTGAATCTGCTGAACGGCCCTGGCAAGCGCCCGAACCTCGTCACGAAGTTCTTTCATCTCCCGCCGCACGTCTTTGATGTCGGACTCGTGCTGCGTCGTTTTCTGAGCCAAAGAAAGGTACTGCTTGCTGAAGTCAATGACTTGCTTCCACACGGCTTATACCTTTGCCCCTATGCTCGCGAGAATAGCGCGGGTTTCGTCCCTTATCTCGGTCGTCTCCGCCTTTAGCTTCTCGATCTCGACGCGGTCGTGTCGCATCTGCTCGTTGAGGCTTTCAGCTTCCGCCATTATTCGATAGAAGGTGGCTTCATAATCTTCCGCCGTCATCGGCGCAGACTGCGGCATTGTTGTACTCATCATTTTGTCCTTTCAGTTACCGGCTGCTTTATGCCCGCGTCCCCGTGTCCTCCGACAGAGCGTGCGCCTCCGCTTTCAATTCCGCAATCTCGGCCTTCAAGTGCTCGATTTCTCGCCCTTCCCGCTCCACCTGACCTTTATAGTCTTCCGCCGCCTCTGTGAGCTGGTCGTAAGGCGCTTCGCCCGCGCCGGTAGTCACAGGCGCGGGCTGCGCCGTCGCTGTGTTCATCAGTTTGTTCCTACAACCGCAGGGCGGTTCATCTCCGGCCGGTGACCAATCCTATCATACCGTGCCCGCTCACTCTTCCGGCAGCAAATCTTCACTGGTGCCGTCCTCGCTCCACGTCAGCCGGGCGTCCAGCAGGCCGGGCGCGAGGGCGAGGCGCAGGCTCCCCACCCCACTCAGCTCGCTGTTGGTGCCGTCGGCGCGCAGGCCCAGGCCCAGCCACAGGCCCTCGAACGAGTCCACGGCCAGGCAGGTGACGACCAGCCGCCGCCCGCGCGCGGTGATCTCGACCGTGCCGGGGAACAGTGCGAAGGGCCGCTGCGTCCGCGCCCCGCCCGCCCCGGACTGGTAGCGGGACAGGACGGCGGAGACGGTCCCGCCCCGCCCCGAGGCATCGGGCGCGACGATCTCGATGCTCAGGCTCTCGACCTCACCAGTCGGGACCGGCTTGCCGTCCAGGAACAGGTATAAATCCGCCGAGGAGGGGCCGCTGACGACGATCTGGGTCAGCCGGCTTTCCAGCCGGGCGACGTTCCCCGCCGGGGGGCGGTTGGGTGCCGGCGCGGACGCGCCGTTGGTGTTGCTGCCGAACATAGTTGAACTCTCTTATGCGACGCTCTCACGCGACGATGGTATAGGTGATTACTTCATCGCCCGCGAGCCAGCGCGGCTTGTAGACGGTCACGAACGCTTTGACCACGTCGTCGAGCGCGTTGACATCGACATACACGTCCACCACGCGGTCCGTGATGTCCTGGTTGTTGTACCAGACGCGCGTCGCCTGCGGCTCGGCTAGCGGGTGGAAGTTCTCCAGCACGAGCGTGTGGCCGGGGAAGGTCAAGGTCAACTTGCCCGGCAGGATATCCCACGCCGCTTCCGGGTTCTGCTGGGGGCGGACGACCGCCGTGAGGTCGGTCCCGTCGTAGATGCCGCCCCGGATCGGGTTGTCCCACTCGTCGCGCCCGGCCCGCACCTCGACGAAGAGCTGCGCGGCCAGCACTTCCGCACCGCTATTGTACAGCGTCGTGCTGGACCACTCGCCGCCGGTCTGAAAAGTCATGTCGTTCATGGTAAGCCCCGCTCTCTTGCCTTGTTCGCTCTCGGCGCCCGTGCATGGTGGCACGATTACCGTCCCGGTGTCAAGGGCGGCTTGGCCGGGGGCGATGGCTGCCCCCAGGCCTTTTGCGCCCAGACGTCCATCGCGCCGTAGTTGTCCCCCCAGGTCGTGTACATCGCGCCGACGACGCCGGGGACATCGCGGGCATTGGCGAGCCAGCCGGTGATCCCCGCTCCGTCGTTGTCGGCGTCGTAGTAGCCTGAGAGTATCTGGCGCAGGCCTAAATCTGCGAAGAACCGGCAGTTCTTGCCCGCCAGGCCGCCGTTCCAGTTGACGATGCCGACGTCCTTGTCCAGCCCCTTCCAGGAGCCTTTCAAGGACCCGTTGACCAGGTAGAAGCTGTCCACGGCGTTGTGCTTGGGGTCGAACATGTCGCTCCACACCCAGATGCCGGCGTCGGGCCGGGCCTTGCGGATGATCGCCGCCCCCCGGTGGACGTTGTCTGCGAGCAGCGCACCCGGCGTCAGATGCCGGCTCTGGCACAGCGCGCACTGGTCGATGACGCGCATCTCGTCGTGCTGCATCAAAAAGGCGTCGGGGTGGTACAGCCGATTGGCCGTTTCCACCTCCGCGCGCCAGTCGTCGAAGACGCGCGGCTCGCTGAGGCAAGCCGTGATTCGGTCCTCGTAGATGATAACGGGGTGGTAGTAGCTCACGCGCAGGTGTGCGCCGTCTGGGATGCGCGTCGAGGCGGTCAGCCTGAGCACCGGCGGGTCGTGGTACGCCTGCCAGGGGTTCAGCCGGGGATCGACGATCTTCTCATAGTCGCGCCCCTCGGCGTAGACCGTGCCGTCCTCGCCCTTGACGGTGACGGGGCAGCCGGGCCGGCGCAGCACGTTCACCAGGCCGATCTCATCGACGCTCAGGTCGTCCCACCAGATATTGCCGTCCTTGCCGTACCAAGAACCGAGGTAGAGGTTGGCATCGGTGTTGTTCAGGCTGTTGAAGACCAGGTCGTAGTGCCTCCAATCCTGTGTCCGGTCGCAGTGAAACGTCCCGTAGCTGATCCCCGAGCCGTCCGGCGCGAGCACCTTGACTTCGGGTGTCGGCCCGGCCAGCCCTTCGGTCTTGACCCAGAACGAGACGCGGTACTGGCGGTGCGGCTGGAGGCGGATCGGCTGCTCGATGCGGGCGTACTGGGCGGGGTTTTTGCCGATGTTCTCCATCCGCAGCGACGTTTTGCCGCCGTGCGTGACCTGGTGGTCGGCGAACGTAGTTGTGCCCTCGTCGTCCTGGAAGCCCCAGCCATTGAAGTGGTTGCCCCGTGCGTCCTCGAAGCCGCCGTTGACGACTCGGGTCGGGTTGTCCGGCTGGAAAGTCGCCGCCCCGCCGCGCGCGACGAACAGCGCGTCCTGCGACAGCACCCCCTCGGTGTCGTTGCGGTCGTGCGCCCCGCCCATGACCATGGCGACGAGGCCCAGGCCGTGCCGCCGGGCGGCCTGCTTGAACGCGGCGGCGCGAGAGGGCGCGACGTCATAGCCGAACACCACGGCGTTGTAGCCGTCCGCCTGGGCGCGGGGGAAGTCGGCGATGACGCGGTCCACGACCTGGGGGTCGCTCATGGTACGCCAGTAGAAGAGCCAGCGCTTTTGCAGCCGCACCTGGGCCGGGGCATGGCCGCTCAGGGGGACCGCGGCGGGCGCGGCCTGGACAGCGCCGCCCAGCATGACGGTCAGGAGGAGGATGATCAAAGGGCGGAGGAGGAGCATGGGGCACCTGATTTAAGCGACGGTCGGCAAAATTGTTTGCATGCTCTGTTCACCGATGCGGCGCGCGATTCCTGCCGGCCAGGGCATCAGGTATACTGCCCGCATGGCCGCACAACCGACGCCGCGCGCTGACGAATCGGCCCGGCCCCCGCACCTGCTGCCCCTGATCGGGATCGCCCTCTTCGTTTCCACCTTTGTCAGCGACGGCAAGCTCGCCAAGCTGCCGCTCCAGTTTCTGCTGAAAGACCGTCTCCATGTCTCGCCGGAGGCGATGGCGGCCTTTTTCGGACTGGCGGGGCTTGCCTGGTATTTCAAGCCGCTGGCCGGCCTGGTCTGCGACGTCGTGCCTTTGTGGGGATCGCGCCGGAGAAGCTACCTGCTCCTCAGCGGCCTGGGGGCGGGCCTGCTGTGGGCGGGTCTGGGGATGGCTCCGCGCCGGTACGGGGCGCTGGTCTGGACCCTGGTGGCCGCCAACGCCCTGGCCATGATCGCCAGCAGCGTGGCGGGCGGGCTGCTGGTGGAGGCGGGCCAGCGGCAGGGCCGGACGGGGCGGCTGGGGGCGCTGCGCGAGACGGTCATCGCCGGGACGAGTCTGCTGGCCCAGCCGGTCGGTGGGTTTCTGGCCGCCCGCGCGTTCGGCTGGACCTGTGGGATCGGGGCGTTCTTGTTCTTGGGCCTGGTGCCGGCCACGCTGGCGCTCTTGCCCGAGCCGCCCGCGCCCCGGCGTCAGGCGCGAACTTGGGCGGGCCTGGGGGCACGTCTCAGGTCACTCTTCCGGTCGCGCGCCTTGTGGCTGGCGGCCGCGTTCATCTTTCTCAAAGAGCTGTCGCCGGGTCTGGGGACACCGCTGTTCTTCTACCAGACCAACACCCTGCACTTCGGCAAGCTGTTTCTGGGCGGCCTTGGGGCGGTCTTCAACGGCGCGGCCATTCTGGGGGCATTGGTCTATGGCCGTCTCTGCCGGCGTGTGCCGCTGGGCAGGCTGCTGGCGGGGAGCATCATCCTCAGCGCACTGTCCACGCTGCTGTTTTTGCGCCTCCACTCGCACACATCGGCTCTCGTGGTTCAAGCCGCCTCGGGTTTTCTGGGCATCTTCGCTTCGGTGGCGCTGATGGACCTGGCCGCCCGCGCCGCCCCGCGCGGCGGCGAGGCAACGGGCTACGCGCTGCTGATGAGCGCGTTCAACCTGGGCCTGACCGCCTCGGACATTTCAGGCTCGTGGCTGTTTGACCATTACCACGTCCCGCTCCCCACCCTGATCTGGCTCAGTGTGGGCACAACCGCCCTGGCCCTGCTGGCCGTGCCGCTGATCCCCCGCGACATCCTGGCGAGGCCGGACCGGGCCGGTGTGATCGGCTAGTCGTGCTTGCGCGCGTCGTGCCCGGCTTTCTCCGCCGGCTCGGTGTTGGCGACGAACTGATGGCCCTCTCTCGAGCCTTCGACTTTCTTCGCGTCCGTGGCCTTTTTTTCTTCCGGCGTCAGCTTGTCCCAGGCCTCTTGGGGCAGGTAGCGGTGCATCCCGTCGGCGCGGTCGGCCGGGCCGCCGTCCGCCGTGGTCCACTTCTCTTCGGTCCACTCGTGCAGGTGCTCCTGCGCGCCCGTGGGCCTGTCGCCCTTGTAGCCGCCGCCGGCCTTCTCGTACTCGTGGGTCAGCAATTGCGCCTTGCGGGCGCTCCACTGGCCTGCGTGGCCGCCCTTCTCGCCTTGGGTGATCTCGGCCTTCAGACGCTCGCGCAGGGCGGGGTCTGTGTAGACGTCGTCGGTGTGCTTGGTCGCCATGAAGTGTCTCGGTTCTAAGCCGCCGTGACTCGGGGCGGCAGTGTGTATGTACCCATCCCGGCTCACGTCAGCCCCCGCTCGCCGCGAGCGGCGCGGCGTGGCGGCCCGGCTCGCGGTAGATGGGGTAGAGGTCGCCGACTGTTTGCTCGACTGCCTCCCAGTCCAGCCAGGCCGGTCCGCCCAGACGTCCTTCCGCGTCGCGCGTCAGCCGGACCGGACGGGAATGGGCTGGGGCCGCGCCCACGCCGGCCAGCGGCTTTGGAGTATTCTTCTCCATCAGGCGGCGCACGTTGCGCTCACCGATGCGCCCGTAGCTCAGGGTCTCGACTTCCAGGCCCGGCACGATGACCTTGACAGCGTGGACGCCGTTGGCGAACCCGGAGAAGTCGGCCACTAAAATGTCCAGGCCCGCCGCCTGGAGACGCCCGGCGACGTCGTGTAACAGCGCTTCTTTGTCGTCGTCAAGCCGCGCGTCCGCCGTCGGCAGGTCCGCAAAGGCGACTTGGTCGGTCACGCGCAGGACTCGCGGGGCCAGCAGGGCGCGCAGGCCGTCGAGGGGGAGGTCGAGCCAGCGGACCATCTCGCGCAGGGCGCGCGGCTCCTGGGCGGCGGGGTCCATACCGGGCAGCATCCGTTCCAGATACCCCGGCGGCGCGAGTCGCGCGACGGCTTCGAGCGGCCCGTGGAAGAAGGCCATGCGGGCGCGGGCGGCGCAGAACTCCAACAGCGCCTTTTGCAGGGCAACGGCGGCGCACGGGTGGACGGCCTCGCCGCCCCCCGCCGCCATGATCGGCGTCCCCCCGTGCGCCCTGTCCCGGTCGATGCCGGCGACATAAAAGCTGGGCAGGCCGAAGTCCAGGCTCGCGACCTTGACGACCACGTCCACCCCCGCCGTGTCCAGCCGGTCCAGCAGTCCCCGCGCGGCGGGGTCGGTGACCGTGCTTAAATCCAGGGCCGTCCCGGTCGCCAGAGCGCGGATGTGGACCCCGTTGCCGTCCCGTTGGAGCAGCTCCAGCAGGCCGTGGCTGATCGCCTGCGCCCGCGTCAGCCCGGCACCCAGGCCGTTCGTGATCGGCGTCACCAGCGGGTTCGGGCCGACGTCGCCCCGGTACGTGGCGACGAACTCGACGGGCACCCGCACCGGCTCGCCCGTCGTCCAGCGGGTCACCTCGACCCATTCCAGCGGCGTGTCGGGCGTGTAGCCGCTGCCGGCGTCCAAGCAAAGCGTCAGCGGGTCGCAGACGCCGTTTAGCCCCTGCTTCTGCACCATCCCCTGATAAGCAGCCCTCTGCCGGGGCCATTGCAGCACGGCGCGGGAGGCGGCGAACTCCTCGGTCATCTCCCCCATCGCCCCGACCAGGGCCTGGCCGTCGGTGAAGCCATAGCCCGCCCCACCCCGCGTCCTCCCGTCGCGGGCAAAAAACGTCGCCGTCCGGCAGGGCAGGTCCAGCCGGTCGAAGGGGGCCGTAGAGAACTCCAGCAGCTCCCCCTCCGGCAGCGCCTGGGCATAGGCCGCGATGGCCTGTTCAACTGTGCTTTGATCCGTCATAAGAGGGGGGTGAACTTTCTAAGCGACAACGCGGGCAGGAGCCGGGGCTGTGGGAAGCCCCGGCCTCACACGGCGGACAAGGCCAGAGTCGGCAGCCCCGGCGGACCAAGCAGCCGCTCGGCGTACCCTCTCAGCCCCGCCCGCGCGGCTTCAAGCGCGTGGAACGCGCGCAGTTTCCGGGCCGTCTCGTCCGGCCCGCCGAACTGGAACCCGATCTGCGTCCCGTAGGCCTGCGCGCCGATGATCTTGCGGACCAAATCGCCCTCAGACAGCATAACGGCCTGCTCTTCCAGGCCTGTCGGCAGCAGCGGCGACGGGCGCGCGTCCGGGCCGCGCAGGGCATAGGGCGTGTCGCGATACCAGAGCGTCCGGGACGCGAGGCCGACGCGGGCGACCGCCCGGATAACCTGCCCGTGGTCTACGTGGCCGCCCAAACCCTGTGGGGCGAATATGGCATCGGGGTTCAACTCGGCGGTCAGTTCCCGCAGCGCGTCCGCGATTGGCCGCCAGATATCGTCGCCCGCACGTGCCCCGGCGAACAGTTCAGGGGCCGACTCGTAGCCCCGGTGCGGCGCTTCGGCGAACGGCCAGTGCCGGACATCGCGGACACCCAGAATAGCCGCGAACGCTTCGTCTTCGGCCCGGCGTAGGGCCATGTAGTCGGCGTCAGGGGCCAGCCCCTTGTCGGTCTGGCAGCGCAGGGCAAACCCCTGCGGGTTCGGCACGGTCGCCGTGAACACGGTGCAGAGGTGAGCATCCCATCCCGACGCCATCAGGCGCAGCATCGTTCCGGCACAGGAAAAGGCCACGTCGTCGAGATGGGGCGACAGCAAGAGGGCGTTTGGCATAAGCTTACAACAGATGCGGGGCGGCGCGGAAGCGGCAGGACAGGTCGGGCGGCGTGGTCAAGGCCCAGCCGGTGTCCGGCTTCGCCCCCAGCAGCCCCTGATAGACGCCCTCGATCTGGCGGGCGATGACGGGCCAGGAGTAGAGATGCTGGGCCTCGTCATAGGCGAGTGTGGTCAAGCGGCGGCGCAAAGGGGCGTCGTCCAGCAGGCGCGCTATGGCCTGAGCCAGGGCGGGGATGTCACCGGGCGGGACCAGCAGGCCGTTCTCGCCGTCCCGCAGGCAGTCCACGACACCCACGGCGAAGCACGAAACGACAGGCAGGCCGCTCGCCATCGCTTCCAAGATGGTGTTGGAGAAGCCCTCGGCATAAGTAGGAGACAGGAACACGTCACAGCGTCGATAAATGGCGGGCGTGTCGGCGTAGTCGGCGTAGCCGGTGATGTCCGTGCGCGCGGCGAGGCCCAGTTCCCCGACGCGCGCGTGGACCGCGTCGCTGTCCGGGCCGATGCCCGAAACGACCAGCCGGAAGTCGCGCCCCTCGGCTTGCAAGAGGGCCAGAGCGTCCAGCATATCCAGCGCGCCCTTGCGCCGGTCCACGCGGCCATGATACAGCAGCACGGGGCAGCCGGGGTCTTGCAGAGCGCCCGACTCCCAGCCGGCGCGGGGGCGGAAGCGGGCGGTGTCCACGGCTCCGGGCACGACGGTGAACCGCGCGGGCGACGTCCCATGGTTCTCGCGGACTTCGTCGGCGAACGAGCGCGAGCCGATCAGCAGCGCGCCCGCGCGGTCCAGCACGATCCGCATGGCGTCGCGGTGCGTCCGGCAGCACGGCCCGACCCAGTGGCCGTCGCCGCCCTGGATGGACACGACGTTGGGGACGCCGAGCCGCTTGGAGGCCTCCAGGGCGGCCAGGCCCGTGGGATAGCCGTACTGGGCGTGAATGATGTCGAACGGCGACTTTGCGTGTTCGGCCATGACCGTTTGCGTCATCGTCTCGATGTCCCGCTCCCAGTTCGCGGGCGTTTCTTGCTCGCCCAGGGCTTCGAGGCCGATGACGCGGACGCCCTCAACCGGGGGCGGCGGGCCGCCGCCGTAGACGCGCGTCCCGGCCTCGTCGCCCCGGAACTGCGAGACCATGACGACGTCATGGCCCAATGCGACCAGTTGGCGCAGCAGGTTCTGGGCGTAGACGCTCATGCCCGAGACGGCGGGGAAGAACCGGCGCGAAATAAAGCAGATTCGCATCAGCGGCGGCCTTCTTCGAGGAAGCCCAGGACGTGCCGGCCCGGCTCGCGGTAGAGCGGGTACAGCGGCCCCATCGCCTGCTTGACGGCGGCGGGGTCCAGCCAGGCCCCGGCTAAATCCGCGTCGCGCTCGGTCAGCCGGATGGGTTTCGCGCCGGTCGGTGGATCACCCACGCCCACGATTGGCGAATGTCGGGCCAGCAGGCGGCGCAGGTTGCGCCCGCCGATGCGCCCGTAGGTCATCGTCTCGACTTCCAGGCCCGGCACGAGGGCCTTGAGAACCGTCGCGGGCGAGCCGGGCGGGGTGAAGTCGGCGTACAGGATGTCCAGGCCCGCCGCGCCCAGCCGCTCGGTGAGCAGAGCCAGCAGGGCTTCGGCGTCAGGCACATGGGTGGTCGGCAGGTCGGAGAACTTGCGCCGCGTGTGGACATCGAAAACGGGATGCTCCAGCATGGCGTAGAAGTCTTGGGCGGATAGGGCGGCCCACTGACGCATCCCGCGCAGGGCGCGGTCGTCTTCGGAGCGCATGGAGGCCGGCTGGAAGGACTCCAGATAGCCGGGCGGCGACAGGGCGCGGACAGGTGCGAGCGGCCCGTGGTTGAAGGCCTTGCGCGCCCGCGCCGACGTGTACTCGCGCAGGGCCTTTGCCAAGGCGACCTCGCGATCAGGGTGGACGGCCTCGCCGCAGGCCGAGAGCATGATCGGGTGTGGCGCGCGGGACGGCTCGCGGTCGTAGCCCACAACATAGAGGTTCGCCATGCCGAAGTCGTCCGAAGCGAGCTTGACGATGATCTCGATGCCTTCGGCGTCTAAACATGACAGCAGGGCGCGCGTCTCGGGGTCCCGGACGTCGTCCAGATCGACGGCAATGCCCCGGTCCAGCGCCCGGTAGTGGACGCTGTTGCCGTCCCGTTGGAGCAGTTCCAAAATGCCGTGGGCGAGGGCGTGGGCGAACGTCGGCCCCGCCCCCAGGCCGTTGGTGATCGGCACGGCCAGCAGCCCGTTCGTGTCCTGCTCCCGCCTGATGTCGGCGGCGCGGGGGGCGATGAACTCGACGGGAACCAGAACGGGGGTATCGGAACGGTGTCGCCGCGCCTCGACCCACTCGGCCACGGTGCTGTCCGGGTCGTAATCGCCGCCCGCCGACAGGCAGAGCGAGACGGGGTCGACGACGTCCCTGCCGGCACTTTTCAACACGCCGCAGGTCGCGGAGGTGCGCGGCACCCCCTGGAGCGCGCTGCGCGCCCCCCACCACTCCACGGCCTCGCCCCAGGCGCTGGTCTGCGCGGCCTCCAGCGTCGGCCCGTAGCCGAAGCCGTCCGACAGCGCCCCGTCCTCGCCGATCAGGGCGACGTTCCACAGCGGCAGGCCCAGGCGATCCATGCCCATCAGCGGGAACTCGAACAGCGTCCCGGCATCCAGGGCGGGCGCGAGCGCGGCTTTGTAGGTTTCAAGTGCGTTCATTGTGTGTTGATGGGCATCGGCCCGAAGAACGGCTTTCCGCCCAGTTGTGCGTCGAACAGGCGCAGGACATCGCCCGGCGTACAGGCCGCGGCCTCGAACGTCGTGTAGACGGTGTCAAAATCCAGGTCGGCGACCACCGCGCGGTAGCGCCGAATCTCGGCGTGGCTCATGGGGATGCGCCGGTTGAAGCCTTTGTGGGTGCTGATGCCCGTCACGCGGCCCTGGCCTTGGTCGCGGTGGAACTTCAGCATATCCCCCGCAAACAGCACGCGCCGGTCCGCCAGGGACAAGACCGCGTGGCCGCCGAAGTGGCCGCCGGTGTGGATGAGCGTCACGCCGGGCGCGAGGTCCAAGCGGTCGTCAAAGGGCCAGGACGTACCGAAAGCGCCCGTCCAGGGCAGGTCTTGGACCTGGATCGCGACCTCGGGCGCGAACCGCTCCTGGAGCTGCCACAGCGCGCCGTAGGCGTGTGGGTGCGAGGCGGACAGCCAGCGGACGCCGCCGAGCGACGCGATCAGGGACAGAGCCTCCGGGCCGTAGTGGGCCGTGCCGTCGAAGAAGACGTTACCCTCGGGCCGCCGAAGCAGATACCCGTTCGAGCCGATGCCGACGCGGGGGACGGTCCAGAACGTCACGATGTCCGTGTCTTCACCCGCCCAGCGGGTCTGGACTTCGCCCGCGATCTCTTCTGCCGACCGGAAGCGCCAGCCTTCAGCAGGCGGCGTATGGCGGAAGTCGGTGCAGACGGGGCAAGACGGTGGCACAGCGAAGTGCCGCTGCCAGAAGCCGCAGTTGGTGCAGAGGTAGGGTGTCAAAGGCATCATGTCCCCTGCGCCGCCGCCAGGAGCCGCATCGTGTGCAGGTCGCGCTCGGGCGGGAACGGGAACGGGGTGCCGCCCAGCAGGCAGCGGGAGAACGTCTCGATCTGCGTCTGGAACGGCGAGACGTCCTCGGCGAGCGGCACGGCTGCCTCCTCGCCGTCGCCCGTTCGGGCGTCGATCAGCGTCAGCGTCCCACCCGGCGTCTGGCCCATCGTGTTATGGGCGACCGCCATCCCTTCGGTGCCGATGAGTTCCAGGGTCCGGCGCGGGAAGGCGTCGGGGCAGTTGTAGGCGACGTTCAGGGTCAGCAATGCTCCGCCCTGGAAGCGTCCCACCAGAGCCGCCCCGTCGTCCACGGGGTAGTCGTGGACGCGGCGCTGGAAGAGGCAGGCGACTTCCACCAACGGCTCGCCCAGAAGCCATTGGAGCAGGTCCAGGCCGTGCGGGGCCAGGTCGATGAACGCGCCGCCGCCCGCGCGGGCGGGGTCGATGCGCCAGTTGTCGTGGGCGGCCTGGCTGGGCGGCACCCAATCAGCGGGTGTCCAGCAGGCGTAGTGGATGCGGGCGGCGGTGACGGTTCCCAGTCTGCCCGCCGCGACGATCTCCCGGAGAAGGCGGTGGCGGGCCTGGAACCGCTGGTCGAAAGCGGTTCCATAGGAGACGCCGGCGTCTCGGCAGGCGCGCGTCATGGCCTCGGCGTCGGCCAGGGTGGTCGCCATCGGCTTCTCGCACAGGACGTGTTTCCCGGCCCGCGCGGCGGCCTCACACAGCGGGCGATGCAGGTGGTTGGGCGTGGCGATATAGACGGCGTCCAGGCCGGGCGCGTCCAGAAATTGATCCAGGTTGGCCCGACAGGCGGCACCAGGGGCCAGGGCGGCGATGGCGCGCATGGCATCGGGGTCGGGGTCGTGAAGGGCGACCAGGCGGGCATGGGGAGCGTCTAAAATGCCGGGGGCGACGTAGTCGCGGGCGACCCAGCCACAGCCGATGATGCCCCAGCCGATAGTGGTTGCGAACCGGCTCACGCGGGCGCGCTCTCTAAAGGCATCAGCCCGGCGGACCGCATGACCTGAAGCTGGAAGGCCTGGACCGGGCCGGGGTGGACGATGTCCATGTCGTCCAGGGCGACGCCGAGCGTAAAGGCGGCGGAGTTCGCGTGCCACTCCATCTCCAAAACCCGGTCCAGCACGTCCGCCGTCTGGAAGGCCTGGGACGCGGGCGTGTCTGACCGGAAGACCGAGTCCAAGGAGGCGCGGGCGGACGCCGCCAGGGCGCGGGGCAACTCGGCCAAAGATTTCGCGCGGAACGTCTCCATCAGAGGCTTGAGCCTGTCGCCGAGCAACACATCGCCCGCGTCCCCGGCATCCGGCAGGTAGGCGTTGTGCAGGTGGTGGGAGAGGCCGGAAAGGAAAACGCCGCCTGGCTCGGCCCCGGACAGGGGCGCGACCAGGACGCCGTACACGGCGACGATGGCGCAGTGCTCGGCGTGGCTCTCGGCAGGCTCCAAGACGACCCGGCGGTGGCCGGGCCGGGTCGCGCCGGCGCGGGGCTGGGCGGCCAGAAGCCGCGCGAATTCAGGTCTGAAGGCGTGGGCCGCTTCCGGTGCGGGGGCGAGTGCCGCCCGCAAATCCGCCGCGAGGGCCGGGTCGAGCGGCCCCGCGATGGCAGCGAAGCCTGCTTGCAGAACGGCCAGGCCGTCGGCGGGAGCCATGCCACCCTCAGCCAGTACGCCCGCGTCGATTCCGGCCAGCCGGGCAGCGGCGACGGCGCAGGCGGTTTCAGACAGCGCCACGGCCCTCAGATCGTCGCCGACGACGAGCCGCGCCCACGACCGCAGGAACAGCCGCTCGGCGACGGAGCCGGCCCGCCCTGCGGCGCGGATGCGCTTCAGGTCGTTCAACTCGCGCAGCAACGGCAGCAGGGCCGGAACCGTCATCGGGCCAGGGCCTCCAGGCGGGCGTCCTGGCTCCTGTGCTCGCGCCCGGTCGGCTCGCCCTGCCCCTCGCTTCGGCGAGACTCTTTTTCCAGCAGGTCGATGCTCCCGGCCATCAGCGGCTCGTCGATCTCATGCACGTTGAAGCCCTCGCCGATGGTGCGGAGCATCTGGATGGTCAGCTCGCCGCCCAGGTGCTCGCGGAACTCATGCAAACCGCGAAACAGCTCCGGCGTCCGCATCTCGGGCGCGAACACCTCAAAGCCCACCCCGGTCAGTGTCCGCAGGACGCGCCGCCATTCGGACTGGGTCAGCCAGCCCTTGAGGTAGGAATAGGTGACGTCGAGCGCCAGCCCGACGGCGACGGCTTCGCCGTGGTGCAGGCGGTACGATGTGACCTGCTCCAGCTTGTGGGCGGCCCAATGGCCGAAGTCCAAGGGGCGAGACGACCCCATCTCGAACGGGTCGCCGCCCCCGCAGATATGCTGGACGTGCAGCTCGGCGCAGCGCCAGACCAGGGTCTGTATCGGGGCCATGTCCCGACCGGCCAGCGCGCGGGCGTTGTCTTCTAGAAAGCCAAAGAACGCCGCGTCTTTGATCAGCGCGACTTTGATCGCCTCGGCGATGCCCTCGCGCCAGACTCGGTCGGGCTGGGTGGTCAAAAAACGGAAGTCATTGAGAACGGCCCACGGCGGGGCGAACGTGCCGACCCAGTTCTTCTTGCCGAAGGCGTTGATGGCGTTCTTGACGCCCACGCCCGAGTCGTTCTGGGACAGCGTGGTGGTGGGGATACGCAGCAAGCGGATGCCCCGATGGGCGGTCGCGCCGGCGTAGCCTGCGGCGTCAAGGAGCGCCCCGCCGCCGACCACGGCCAGATAAGAATGCCGATCCAGGCCGGTCTGGTTGACGGCCTCCTGTACGGCGAGGGCGTGGCGCGGATCGTTCTTGACCCGCTCGCCGCCGGGCAGCAGCAGGGGCGGGGCGATCAGCGTCAGCATATCCCGGTGCTCACAGCAGTAAGACTCGATGGCGTCGCACGTGGAAAGCAGACGGTCCACTTCTTCTTCTACGACGAACAGAATGCGGGCGGGCATACGCTCGCTCCGGGATGCGACGACATCGGCGAGAAGAAGGTTAGTGGGGCTGAACAGGTCCGTGGTAAAGTGAACGTCATAGTGGAACTTCACTTGAAGGTCCGCCTGAATCGATTCCATGCGGGAGTAGCTTTCTAACGACACCGGCGCGGGGTCGGGGCGGGAGCGGGAGCGGGAAAGGTTTGGGGCAGAGAGTCGGGCTATTGTACCAAGTTATGCCCGAGACCAAACAGGCTGCTGAGGGGGAGAGCCGCCTACGCCGTTTCGATGATCTCAATTTGTGTGACTATTCATGCAGTGAAAGCCGAGGTCACGGCTCCGGGAGGTTGCTGAGGGGAGACAAGCGGGCGGAACAGCAGGTGGTAGGCTGCCCACAGCCTCCTCCTCCGGGCCATTCGTAAGCACTCCTCTCCTTTACCCTCTTTCGAGTCGTCGCCCCCCGATAACCATGTGTCATAGGAGAGGCCGACGACTCTTTTCACAGCAATCCGCCCTGAAATCCTCTCTCATGTGACATAATGGCTTTGCTCCCGTTCTCTTTGACCTACCGGGAGTAGAGCCGCTGTCCGCCGCAACCAAATGTGGACTTTTAATAGAACCAGCGTGGAATTGAAACAGGGCCGGATAGAGATAGGCCGGACGGAGGTTGACCCCCTTTTAATAGAACCAGCGTGGAATTGAAACGTGACCCAAACATCTTACCCGGCTTCTGCCGGAACTGCTTTTAATAGAACCAGCGTGGAATTGAAACGACGGTGCCGCCGTCCACGGAGCGCATCATGTCGTCCGTCTTTTAATAGAACCAGCGTGGAATTGAAACAAAGTATTTGACGTCAAATAAACCGCGAAAGGTTTCGCTTTTAATAGAACCAGCGTGGAATTGAAACCTTGTCTTCGTCCCGGTGTCCGCCCAGCCGCGTGGTCGCTTTTAATGGTAATGATATAGATGACTCACCCACGCCCAGCGCGAGTTAGAGCGGCGTTTCCGTCAACGCTTTCGCCGCCCCGCACTCACTGCCCCGAACACGCCCATCGGGAGCAGGAACAGCCCGCCCGCGAC
>JAABUP010000201.1_pt1 | contig 135268 bp, 128 predicted proteins | sample 5559201 | NCBI WGS metagenome assembly JAABUP01 (sample SAMN10711887, study PRJNA513373) | rock metagenome | isolation source: Antarctica rocks | place: Antarctica | reverse complement strand
TGATGCGTTCGGTAAAATGATCCTGCATGGTCGGCCTCCGGTGGTTTGGTGGGTGGTACTTCCATTCTACCAGAGGCTCGACTGTGCGCCCAAACCGCAAAAACCAGAAACGCAACTTAGGTTACTGGTATATCCGTGGGGCTTCGCCGTCTTTTTACCGGGCGGGACAGGCCCGACATTGCCAGGCTTGTTGACGCGCGTATCGGGGCTGGACCTTGTGAAGGTCCGGCCCTTTTGTTCACCTCCTCAGAACTTCATGGATGGTCCTTTAACGGTCTTATCGTCAGACTTTGAGTTTTATTGTCAGGCTGTTGTGGCTTGGAGTTACGGACCGGAGCCGATGTCCCGCTGTGATGCTCCACGGGGGCTATATCGGAATAATGTTTGATTATTTATAATTGGGGGAGCTTGCGGAAGTTTGCACGTACTAGTGGCGGCCCATGGCACATTGAACGGGAGGAAATGCAGCTACCCAAGAGCAGTAATCTTCCGGCAATACAGCAATTTATGCGGGTCGCAGAAACGCCCGGCCTCTCCTGGTGAAGAGGCCGGGCGTGGCTACTCAAGGTTTGTGTTCTTCGCGGGGTTTAGCAGACCCAGATGCCCATCATCGGGTGTAGGAGTCAACCTTACCATTACACCCAGTCAAAATTAAGTCCCGCCAGTTTGCTGACGGTCGGGCGAAGGGCCGTTTGTGCGCTTGGTCCTGCGGATCGTCCAGGGCACCGAGTTCACACAGAGCGCGTGAGTCACATACCCGCCGCCCTTGGCCGTGGTGCCGGTCAGCGGATAGAATAAGGCGCAGGGGCTGCGGCGGCAAGTGGCGGAGTGGGTGGACGCGCCGCCGCGGGCCTGCCGCGCCGCGCACGGGGTCCTCGCCCCGCCTTAGCGCACCGGGAGATCGCCGTCATCTTTCTGGACGCGGGAGTGCTAGGCCCCGGCCGCATCACCGGCGGTACTGGCCGCCTCCGCCGCGCCGCCCGCCGTCTTCTTCAGCGTCTGTTCCCCCTGCTTCTCGTCCGTCTCCTCATGCCGGGCCGCAGCCGTGCCCTGCGTCCGGGCGACTCGTTCTTCCTGCTCCTGACGTGCCTCGTCGAGGCTCTGCTGCCAGGCCTGGCGGACCGGGTCGAGGAGCGCCTGGACCGAGGCCGCCAGCGCCACGTAGCCGTGGGCCGTGCCCCGCAGGAGGCCCCGTCCACTCACGGCCTGCCCAAAGTGACCCGGCAGCGCATCGGCCCGCCGGGCCGGGCCGCCCGGCTCCGGTGTTTGGGTCGCCGCCTCGGCTTCGCCCGCTTCATCCTGCGCGACCGGCGGGGCAGCCGGACGGCGGCTCAGGATGCGCTCGGCGCGCTCGACGGCGCTGCCGTAGGTTGATGTTGTGTGCATGGTCTGCCTCCGGTTGATAAGGTCCATTGATAAGGTCCCTCGATGATGGTCACAAAGCCGGGGCCGGTGGGGGCGCAGGGAGCAGGGCGCGCACCGGCCGCAGGGGCAGGGCCGTTCCGGGGAGCACCTTCAGCCGGCGTGGGGGGCCGCCCTCCACGGACGGGGAAGAGCTGCCGCCGGCCACCGCCGCGACGACGGCACCCGCCCCAATCAGCCCCCAGGAAAGCGGCGTCGGCAGCGTCAGCGTCAGCAGGGAGCGGAGCGGCGGGAAGGTGATCGCGGCGACCAGGAACCCGGCCGAGGCCCCGACCGCGCCGAAGACGGACGGCGATAGCCCGCCCTCCACCCAGCCGGCCTTCAGCGTCTGCGCGAGCTGCGTGGCGACGATGCTGGCGAACGCGACGGTGCGGGCCTGCGCCAGGCCGCCGGTCCCCAGCGTGATCGCAAAGGCGGCCAGGGCAGGAACAGTCGTCGCCGCCCCACGCCGGAACACGTCTTGGCGCAGGGGCGTGTCCAGGGCAGACGCCCCCTCCCGCGCCAGCGAGGCGAGGTGCCGGTGCTCGGGCCTCTGCAAGGCGACCGACAGGGCGGGCAGGGCGTCCGTGATCAGGTTAACGGCGAGGATCTGGCGCGTCGTGAGCGGCGACGCCAGCCCGAGGACGCTGGCCCCGACGACCAGCCCCAGCTCGCCCAGATTCCCGCCGAGCAGCAGGCCGAGCGCCCGGCGCATGTTGCGCCAGAAGCCGCGCCCTTCGACCAGAGCCTCCACCAGGGTCGCGAAGTCATCGTCGGCGAGCACCACGTCGGCGGCCTGCCGCGCGACCTCGGTCCCGCCCTTCCCCATGGCGACGCCGACGTCCGCGAGGCGCAGGGCGGGCGCGTCGTTGACCCCGTCGCCCGTCATGGCGACCGTGTGGCCGTGGCGCTGGAAGCTCTCGATGATCCGCAGCTTGTCCAGCGGCGTCGCCCGCGCGATGACGGCGACTCGCTCCAGCCGCCGGTCCAGCGCGTCGTCGTGCAGCTCCCCGATGTCCGCGCCCGTCAATACCTCGCGCCCGTCTTCCAGTAGCCCCGCCTCGCGGGCGATTGCGCGCGCCGTCGCCGGGTGGTCGCCGGTGAGCATGAGGACGTGGATGCCGGCCTCGCGGCAGCGCCGCACGGCCTCGGGCACGGTCGGACGCAGGGGGTCGCGGATGCCCAGAAAGCCCAGGGCGGTCAGCCCCTGCGGGTCGCCGACGTCCGCCCCTTCATTGCCCTCCGCCACCATCAAGATACGCAGGCCTCTCCCGGCCAGCTCCTGCGCCTGGGCCAGCAGCGCCCCGCGCCCGGCGTCATCGAGCGCCTCCGCCAGCCCGTTCCGGCGGACGCGCGTGCAGCGCGGCACCAGCACCTCGGGTGCCCCCTTGGCGGCGAGCATCCCCGCCGCGACGGTCGCGTGGAACGCGCGGGCGGGGTCGAACGGTGCCTCGGCGGTGCGCTCGTACCGCAGGTCTTCGCCCAGCCCGGCGTCCAGGGCACCCTGCACCACGGCAACGTCCGTGGGGTGCGCGGCAAGGTCCGACGCCTCGGGCGCGGGGCTGGCATAGGCCGCGGCGCGCAGCAGCGGGCGCAGGCCCGCAGGCAGGTCCCCCGGCAGGGCGGCCTCCTCTTCCGTGGAGGCGACCAGGCCGAGGGCGAGGCGGCCCTCGGTCAGGGTCCCCGTCTTGTCGGTGCAGGCGACGTCCACCCGCCCCAGGGCTTCGACGGCCGAGAGGCGGCGCACCAGCGCCCGCCGCCCGGACAGGCGGCGGGCGACCGCGCTCTCGCCCATGCCGGCCAGCAGCGGCAGGCCTTCGGGGACCGAGGCCAGGGCGATGGTCGCGCCGATGGCGAGCTGGGGCAGCAGCGGCTGCCCGCGCAGCAGGCCGGACCCGATGACGACCGCGCCCCCCGCCCCGGCCAGGGGCAGGAACTGGCCCAGCAGGCGGCCCAGCCGCTGCCCCAGCGGACTCTGCGCGGGGTCGTCCAGTGCCAGCGCCGTCGCGGTCGCGCCCAGGCGCGTGTCAGGCCCGACGGCCACGACGAGGGCGCGGCCCGTCCCCGCAGTGACGTCGCTCCCCTCCAGCACGATGCGGCTCGAATCGGAGCCGCCTTCGGGTGCTTTGGCGACGGGGAGGGACTCGCCGGTGAGCGCCGCCTCGTCCACTTCCAGCGCGCGGGATTCGAGCAGGCGCGCGTCGGCGGCGATCCGGTCCCCCGAGGCCAGCACCAGGACATCGCCCGGAACGATCTCGCCCGCCGGGACCGTCAGTATCCGCCCGTCCCGCAGGACGCCCGCGGTCGCCCGGCCGAGCTGCGCCAGCGCCAGGGCGGCCTGGCCGGCCTGGTGCTCCTGCCAGACGCCCACCGCGACGTTCACCAAGATGGTCACCCCGATCAGCGCGAAATCGAGCGGCGATCCGAGGAACAGCGACAGCCCGGCCCCGGCGGCGAGGATGCCGATGAGGGGCGAGCGGGCCTGGTCCCAAACGGCCCCCAGAAAAACGTTCCGCTGCGGCGGCTTCGGGATGGACCGCCGCCGGGCGAGCGCCTGCGCCTCGGTCAGACCCTGCGGGGTGGCCTGGAGGGCGGCGAGCGAGTCTTCCGCGCTGCGCTGCCCCCAGCGCTCCGGCTTCGGGTCCACCAGGCGGGCCGACACCGAAAGGGGCCGCTCGCCGCCGCGTGTCCGCCCCCACCCCGCCCCCAGGGCGAGCAGGGCCGCCACGTAAACGCCGCGCGACGCGCCGGCGACTCCTGACCCGCCGCGCAGGCCCCAGGCCGCGCCGAAGACGTTGGACAGGGCTGACAGGATGAGCGAGTCGCGCACGGCGGCGTCGCGGCCCGCGCCGGCTTCCAGAATCGCAGTCACCCCGTCGAGGTCAGTTGCGAGCAGGTCGGCGCGGGCCGGGAACCGGCTGCTGCGGCCCGACGACAGGCCGACCGCAAGGTCACAGGCGGCGAACGCCTCCGCCGCGTCGGCGGTGTCGGAGACGAAGGCGACGACCGCCCCCGCCGACTGGCGACGACGCAGGGCGTCCATGCGGCCCTCGACGGCCAGAGAAAGCTGCACCCGGCGTGCCACGGCCTGGGCGGCCGGCGTGTCCTCGTCGGCCCGCAGGACCGGCTCGACGCCGTACCGGCGGCAGGCCCGCACCAGGGCGGCGGCACCCGCCGCCATCCGGGGGCGCAGGGCGAGGACGCCGAGCGGTGCTCCGTCTCCTTCTCTTTCCAGCGCCAGCAGGAGGTCGCCCCGCTCTCGGAGGCGTACCAGCACCTGGCCCGGAGCGGCCTCCCCGACCGGACCGAGCGTGTACCGCCTGCCGCCGATGGTGGCCGACGCGGAGACGCCGTCGAACGCGCCTTCCGCCGCCTCGGCGTGGCCGGCGGGCGGGAAGATGCCCCCCCACGGCGAGCCGGCGGCGGCGGCGACGCCCGCCGCCAGCCCCTGGATGTCGGACGCCTCGCAGCCGTCCGACAGAGGCAGCACCGCGGCCAGTTCCAGCCCGCTTGTCAGCAGGCGCGGGCCGTCCAGCAGCACAAAGTCGGGCCGGCGGACCGGGCGGTCTGGCCGCGTCCCGACCACGACGACGCCCGCCCGCAGGACGCGGGCCGCTGCGCTGAGGTTCGCGCCCTCGCGTCCGATGATCGCCGGGCGCGGGTTGACGAGCAGGAGGCCCTCGAAGGCACGGGCCGGCGAGCGCGTGATGACGCCCAGGAAGAGGGCGTAGGCGAGGGAGGCGAGGCCCGTCCCCTGCTGGTAGCGGTCGTACAAAGTCGGGGCGGGCGGGGCGGGGCGCGGCGCGGGCGTCCAGGCCCCGTCGCCCAGCAGCTCCAGAACGAACGGCCCGCCGGTGAGGCGCGCGCCGGCGGGGACCGTCGCGTCCGGGGTCAAAGGCAGCGGCAGCCCGTCCTGGCCCGCAGCGGTGCCCCGGCCCTCGATGACGCGCGCGGCCAGCGGCGCGCGCTCCCCGGCTTCGAGCCGGATCGTCTCGCCCGGCTGCGCGGACGCCGCGTCCGCCAGCCTCGCCTCGTACCGACGCCAGGCCGCGCGTCGGGCGACCACTTCCGTCAGAAGCCGCAGCGACGTCGCCGCGCCCAGCGACAGCGACAGCGGGTTCCCGGTGAGTGAAGACAGGAGGATATCGGGCAGGCTGAGGAGCAGAGCCGCCGCGTCCCGCCCGATCAGCGCCGTCAAGCCCCGGCGGACGGGCGGGAACGACTGTGCGATCCCGAAGACGCCGCCGGCGTAGGAGAGGGCCGGGCCGCTCACGAGCGGCCGCGTCTCCCCCGCCAGGCGCTGGGCCGACAGCAGCGTCAGGCCCAGACCAGACCCAATCAGCCGGGCCGCGCTTTGCGCCACCGGCGCGGGGTCGAGGGGGTGCGTGGGCCGATCCTCGCCGGGCAGCTCGGGCAGCTCGACGCTGGCGACCTCGGAGATCAGGTCCTCGACGGCGAGCTGGCGCGAGGTCCACTGGACAAAGACGCGCCCTGTCAGCACGCTGGCCCTGGCCTGCACACCCGGAAGACGCTCCAGCCGCTCCACGACGCGGCGCGCGGCGGCGGGGTCTCGGTCCAGCCCCCGCACGGCGATCCGGGCGCGGCGCGACTGCCCCTCCCGCTCCCGCACGGCGGGCGGCGGCGCGGAGTCACGGTCCAGGCGCGACAGGGGGAGTTCCGGTACCGCGGGAAGTTTCAGGGCGCGCACGGCGTCCAGGACACCCTCGGCGCTGATCAGGGCGGGCGAGAAACGGACCAGGACGTTGCCGGTGTCCGGGTTGGCCTGTGCGCCCTCGATGCCGGGCAGGCGTCGCAGGCCGTTTTCGATCTCCCGCTGGTTCCCCCCGGACAGTGCCGGGCAATGCACCCGCACACGGCCCGGAGTGGCGTGGACAAGGCGCGGCCCCTGGAAAACGGCGACACTCATGCGTTCAGGGTCCCTAGAAGTAGAAAACGAAAAAGTAGAAAACGGAGAAGAGAATGAAGAAGGGAACAAGAAACGGGCTGCACAAGGCGGCCCGTTTCCGGCCTGTCGCTTCAACGCCGATGCCGCGTCCGTATCAGTCGAAGCGTGGTGCTCAGAGGGAGTTGTTCCGCCGGAGGCTCTGCGCCTCCGCCCAGATGTCTTCCGTCTCTTCACGCGCCAGGGCAACCGACCTGCGGACCCGGTGGCTGAGGGCGGCGGCGAAGACGCCGAGCTGCTCCCCGGCGCGGTCCAGCGTCTGCTCGGCGCGCTCGGTCGCGGGCCGGCCCTCCGGCACCGAGCCGCCCGCAGCCGCCGCAGCAGGGTGCGCCCCTGGGTGCGGCAGGGACGCCCCCTGTATCTTCGCGCCGGTCTCTTTCAGGCGGTCACCGAACTGGCTTACAAGCGACTTGGCCCGGCTCACGGCGGCTGCTGTATCATTCGCTGGCTCACTCACTGGCTCACTCAATGTCCGTAACCTCGGTCGTCTTGCGCGTACGCTTGGGAGCGTGACTGGTCGGGGGGGGCACCTGGGGGTGATCCGCCTCCGCGCTGTCGGCGTTAAGCACTTCCGGCATCGTGACTGATGCCTCGTCCGCCGCCATTCCGGGTGTGCCGGTCTCGGGGGCGTCCACGGGTGCGGCTTGCTGAACGCCGCGCTTGACGCCCTGGGCCAGGGTGGAGACGGCGTCGCCTGCCATCAGGATGCCGGCCAGCCCGTAGACCGCGCCGCGCCGCAGGACGTTTCGGACGCCCGGCGAGGCGATGGCCGCCGTGAGGGCCACCGCGACGCCGACTTCCGGTTCCATGTAATCTTCCAAAGCCATTTTGATCCTCCCGCCCGGCGGGCATACAACCATATGCCTCGATAAGTGCCGGTAAATCCTCTTGGTTGTACCCGCATTAGCCGGGGAAATCTTTCGCCCCTGCGTCATTTCTTAACATTTTCTTAATGTAAATTTAATCGCCCCTTAATGGATCAAAGCGCTGAGATTGGTATGATGTCTGTGTCGAAGACGTCCGCCCGAGTTTCAGGACTGGAGGTGCTTTATGTTCGCTAGACTTCGCAAGCGACTGCTCAACGGGCAGTTCCTGCTGGCCCTCGTCGTCGAGGTGATCGCCACGGTGCTCGTCAATCTCGTCACCTGCCTGCTGTAGCGGCTGCCGCCGGATCAACACCGGCCAAGCCGCCATGCCCCCCACTGGGGTAGAGGAGGTTCTAACGCCGCCGCCCCATACCTATCCCGACAGATGACGAAAAAAACAAGGCCGCGCCCCCCGCCGTCACCGACGGTGGAGGGGCGCGGCTTTGACGCGGCACGGCTCTTCCGCCGCTTAGACGGCTTTCGACTGCCCGACGCCTGACGGGTTCATCCGCCAGCGGAGGACGCCGCCGGAGAAGCCGTCCTGGAGCTGGACTTCCACGCGCAGGGCCGACGCCGTGACGGGCGTGAACTTGATCTTGTTGTAGGTGTTGGGCGCAGACCCATAGCTGCCCGCCCCTTCCACCGGCTTCCACGTGTCGCCGTCCTTGTAGGTCAGCCGCCAGGACTTGGGGACGCGACACTGGCCCGTGCCGGTGTCGTCGAACCAGTAGACCGAGGCCGAGGAGAACGTCTGCGGCGTCGGGAAGTCGTACTCGGCCCACTCGGCCGTACCCCGGTGGTCCCACCAGGTGAAGCGCGGCGTCGTCCCGTCGCTTGAAGCCTTCGGCTCGGACAGGTCGGACATGGCATCCAGCGAGTCGTGCTCGTGCGAGGCGGCCGCTTTCGCCAGGGGCGGGGCGACCCACTCGTGCGCGTCCGCGCCGCCGATGGTCGGGAAGGACGTCAGCCGCAGCCGCGCCGCGCCCATCGGGATCAGCGTCACCGTCTCCGTCGCCTCAGTCGAGTGGACGGGGCTTGGCTGGAGCGGGGTGATGACGTCCTTGCTGTCCACCTGCCAGTTCGGTATCTTCTTCGCATGGGCGCGCAGTGAGACCGGGATCGTCTCGTGTGTCCACGGGTTCGCCGCCGCCGGGCCGCCCTTCTGCACCACGTCGAACGAGTGGGCGGGGTTGGCCGTGTCCACGACCAGGCCGTAGTTCCAGGCGGACTGGGGGTACACGGCGTACTCGGGCCACCGCACAGTCCCGCCGTAGCGGTCCCACCGCTCGCCGATGGCGAGCGAATAGGTCAGCGGGCCGCGGTCGACCGAGACGGCGTTCTGGTTGGTCGTCCACGTCCGGGTCCGCACCGTCATGGGCAGGTGCAGCGTGACCTGGTCGCCGCTCTTCCAGGTCCGGTCCACGATCAAATACGAGCCGGCGGCGGGCTGGGCGGCGACCGGCTTGCCGTTGACGCGCACCGTGGCCGCGTCGCACCAGCCGGGGACGCGCAGGTACAGCGGGAAGGCCACCGGTTTCGCCGACGTGAGCGTCATCTGGACGGTGTCGCCGAACGGGTACTCGGTATGCTGGGTGACGGTGACCGGAGTGCCGTCGCCGACGCGGGCCGTGACTGCGGAGGCGGCGTACAGGTTCGCCGCCAGGCCCTTGTCCGCGGTCGCATGCCACAGGTTCTCGGCGTAATAAGGCCAGGCCATGCCGTAGTTGTGCGGGCAGCAGCGGTAGTTGTGGACGCCCGGCATGAACGCCTGCATCGGCCAGTTGTTGTCGAAGTCCGTGCCCTTGGCTTTGTTGTCGATCTGCACCAGGTTCATGGACGTGATGTAATGCACGGCCTTCTGCTCGGAGTCATAGGAGGCGGGCAGCATGTTGAAGGCCAGCTCCTCGCAGCGATCCATCCAGACCGGGCTGCCCGAGAGCCGCGTCAGAATCTGGAACGAGAGCATGTACTCGGCGATGCCGCAGGTCTCGAAACCCTGGCGCGGGTCGCGGAAGCCGTGCCGCGCGTTCTCGTCCCCGGCGAATCCGCCCCCAGCCATCTGGCCGAACTCGGCCATGACGCCGTTGTACTGGCGTTCGCTCGCCTGGAGGAACTTGGGGTCGTGGCCAAGCACGCCGTACTGCGCCGGCTCGCGGAAGCCCTGGGCGAAGTTGACGTTGTGCAGGTTCGGCGGCCCGTTGGTCCAGTCGTAGGAGTGGGCGTGGATCTTTTGGACCAAGTCGAGGAGGAACGCATCCCCGGTCCGGTTGTAAAGCCAGTAGATGCTGTCGATGTTGTCGGCCCAGCGGTAGCCGGCCCAGCTCTTGCCGAAGGTCTCGGGCTTCTGCGCGTTCTGGAACGCGAAGTATTTGGTCAGGAAGGGCAATACTTTGGGGTCGCCCGTGACCTCGTGGTACGAGCGGATCGCGTACAGCACAGGCATGTGCGGCCAGAAGTCCGGGTCGCCGTCAAGCGACGCGCGCGCGGCCTTGGGGCCGAACCAGCCGTCGGGCTGCTGGCTGGCGATCATGCCCCGAATCCACTTGTTCGCCAGGGCGGTCGTCTTCGGGTCGCCGGTGACGTAGCCCAGGTCGGCCAGCCCGCGCAGCCAGTAGGTGACTTCCTCCCAGCCGGAGTCCGCGCCGGGGTCCACCCAGCCGTTGCCGTCGTACTTCAGGAAGTCAGAGACTTCCGGGTAGCGGCCGCACAGGCCGTTAACCTCCAGGTCGAGCTGGTGGCGCAGCCAGCCCAGGGGCTTGATGCTGCCGACCGGCAGCTTCAGGAACGGTGAGGGTGCCAGCGGGGCGCGGTTGGGTGTGTAAAGTCCCCCGGCCACGTCGGCCTGGGCGACGGGGACGGTGCGGACCCCGTCGGTGGCCGCGCCCACGGGGCGCGGCATCGACCCCCCGCCGAGGGCCACGCTCCCGGCGGCGACCAGACCTGTCTTAAGAAAATCACGGCGCTTCATCTTGGCGATGGCCTTTCTTGCGATAAACAGCAATAAGATACAATCATCTCTATATACCCTATTTGTGCCCAACGTGTTCCATCGGCGCGGCAGGAATCGCACCCGCGCCCCCCGAATAAGCGGCCATACCAAGGAGAAAATACCCATGCCGACCCGTGAGATCGCCCGTTCCGAATGGAAGTCGTACTTCGACGAGTTCAGCCAGGCCCGCCAGGGCGAGCTGATCACCGTTGAGCTGATCTTCGACCCGCAGGCCGACCCGCAGTACGCCCTGCGCCGCCGCCCCTTCGTGGGCCTGACGTTCGAGGAGAAGGACGGCGAAACGCCCGCGGTGCAGATCGTGGCCGGCGGCGAGACGGGCGACAACACCGACTACGCGATCACCCACCCCGTCCACGTCTACCACAAGAACGCGCGCGGGGTGCTCAGCGACGAGGTGAACGAAGACGAGGTCGTGGAGATCACGTCGCGCGACGCCCCGCGCATCGCCTTCCTGCGCTTCGAGCCGGTCCAGTAAACCATGCGCCCACACACCGCCGCCCGTGCCGCCCGCGCGCTGCTTCTTTTGACGATCTTCTCCTGTCCGCTGCCCGCGCTACGGGCCGGGGCGGACCCCATCGTCCTGTCCTATTCCGGGGCCGACCAGGCGTTCGCGGCGGGGCGGTTCGAGGAGGCTCGGCAGGACTACGCGCTGGCGGCGACGGCACACCCCAAAGATGTCGCGCCCCGGCTGAACCTGGTGCGGACATTGCTGCGGATGGATCGCTGGCCTGAAGCGGTGGCCGAGGCGCAGCAAGCGGCGCAAGAACTTCCCGCCAGCGCGGACGCCCACGGGCTTCTGTCGCTGGCCCTGATCCGGGCGGGCTGGGCGGCGGGATGCGAGGACGAGGCCAAAAAGTCGCTCGCCCTGGACGCGCGCGACTACTGGGGCCTGGTCGCCGAGGGCCGTTTGGCAGACTGGGGGGGGCGGCGCGCGGAGGCCCAGCGGCTCTGCCGGCAGGCGACGGCCCTGCGCCCCGATCTGCCCGACGCCTGGGGCAATCTGCTGGGGATGCTGGATCCGGCGCGGGACGCCGTAGAAATGGCCTCGGTCGCGGCGGCTTACGTCAAGCTGGCACCCCACGGCCAGCCGCACGAGAAAGGGGTCGAGGACGCGCGCAATTTTCTGGCGAACGCGGCGGCCTACGAGCGCGCCTTCGGTGGGCAGCATGCCTTCCTGCGCCCCCCGCCGCTCCCCACGACTCCAGGCGCGGGGGGTGATCCCGGCACCGAGGACGTGACGACGTTCCCGGTCAGCATCGTGGGGAACTACTTCGTGCTGCCCGTCACCATCGACGGCGTCCGCTACCGGCTGCTGTTCGATACGGGCGGCGGGGGTGGCATCACCCTGAACCGCCGTGCCGCAGGGAAGCTGAAGCTGACGCCGCTGGCGCACAGCTTCCTCCGAGGCGTCAACGGACGGGAAAGCTCCGAGACCCTGCGCGCGGAATCGATGACGGTGGGCGCGTGGACCTACCGCGCCATCCGCATCGAGACGACCTCGGCGGTCTTCGCGGGCTGCGACGGGATTCTGGGCGGCAACGTCTTCCGCGACTCGCGCGTGACGCTGGACGCCAAGGCGTCGGCGGTGACCCTGGCGCGGCGGGCGGCGGGCGGCGCACTCAGGGCACGTCCGGGCAACCGCAGCATCGTCATCCCCCTGCATTTCTACCACGGCGACCTGTTCGCCGCCGTCTTCCTGAACCAGGCCCCCGTCTGGGCGCTGACCGATACGGGGGCATCCGACACACTGCTGTCCCTGCGGCTGGCCGCCGACCAGCTCAAGACCGTGCCCACCGGTGACTCGCGGCGCGGCTCCGTCCGGGAGCGGCACGGGGTCGGGGACAGCGACCGGAATACGGACTTCATCGCCTCGCCGGACGAGTCCACGCTGACCCTGAGCCAAGACCCGCCCGTCTCCGTCCCCCTGCCCACGGTCGGGGCCACCGACATGGACCGCGAGGTCAGCACGTCGATGGACTTCGAGGTCGGCCTGTTCCTGGGCATGTCCAGCCTGCTCTATGCCGAGCGCCTGACATTCGACTACCCCCGCCACCAGCTCACCTTCGAGTTCGTTGACCCCGACGCCGAGCCGAGCGGGACGGGGCGAAAGAAGTAGTGACGGGCCTGACGCCGCTGGTCCAGTGCGTGCCGAACTTCAGCGAGGGACGGCGCCCCGACGTCATCGCGGCCATCGTGGACGCCGTCCGCGAAACGCCCGGCGTCCGCCTGGCAGATTGGAGTGCCGACCCGGACCACAACCGGCTGGTCGTCACGTTCATCGGCCCGCCCGCCGCCGTGCGCGAGGCGGCCCTGGCCGCCGCCACAGTCGCCGTCACCCGCATCGACCTCCACGCCCACAAGGGCGTCCACCCGCGCCTGGGTGCCCTTGACGTCCTGCCTTTCGTGCCGCTTTCAGGCCTGACCCTGGCCGACTGCGGCGGGCTGGCCCGGGACGTCGGGGCAGAACTCGCGGAGCGGCTCGGCCTGCCCGTCTTTCTGTACGAGGCCGCCTCGCCCGACGCGCGCAGCCTGCCCTTTGTCCGCAAAGAGGCGTTTGCGACGCTGACGCCGGACTTCGGGCGGGCTGCCCCCCACCCCACCGCAGGTGCGGCCGTGGTCGGCGCGCGCGGGCCACTGGTCGCCTACAACGTCAGCCTGGACACGCCCGATCTGTCCGTGGCCCGCACCCTCGCCCGTGATCTGCGTGTCCACCCCGCCCTGCCCGGCGTCCGCGCCCTGGGCCTGCGGCTCGCGTCGCGCGGCCTGACGCAGGTGTCCATGAACCTGACCCGGCCCGCCGACACGCCCCTGCTGGCCGTGTTCCGCTATGTCGAGGCGCGGGCGCGCGAGATGGGCGCGTCCGTCGTTGAGAGCGAGATCATCGGCGCGCTGCCGGGTTATGCCGCCTTCGGCGTCCTCGCCGACGCCTTGCAGGCGGCGGGCCTGAAGCCGGGCCAGGTGCTCTGGGAGAGCTGGCCGGGTTATTTTGAGTGAACACTTGACAGTGCTCTTCCCGGTGTGTTAGAATCCTGGAGTCAAGAAGCCCCACACCCGCGTGGAGCAACCGGCTGCACTTGGAGGAGAAAGACATGAAAGAAGTCCGCCGGAGCCGTCGAGGCTTCACTCTCATCGAACTGCTCGTCGTCATCGCCATCATCGCGATTCTGGCTGCTATCCTGTTCCCCGTCTTCCAGAAGGTCAGGGAGAACGCCCGCCGCGCCTCGTGCCAGTCCAACGAGAAGCAGATCGGCCTGGCCCTCATCCAGTACACCCAGGACAGCGACGAGAAGTACCCGGTAGGTGTCAACGGGACGGGGTACGGAGTGGGCTGGGCGGGGGGGATCTACTCCTTCGTCAAGAGCACCGGCGTCTACAAGTGCCCGGATGACAGCACGGCCCCGGCGGCGGGCGCGGGCGGGACGACGCTCTACCCGGTGTCCTACTTCTTCAACGGCGGCATCCCCTACTATACCGCAGGCGCGCTGTCCCAGATGAACTCCCCGGCCAGCACGATCATGTTGAGCGAGGCGGTCAGCAACGTGGGCGACATCGTGGACACGGACGAAGGCTTCTCGAAAGGCAATACCGTCTTTTCCGGTGCTGGAACGGGGCTTGGGCCGCAGACGGGTACGACCAACGCCATCTCCACGACGGCGTTCTACGCGACGGGCTTTCTGAACAACATTGTGTTTCCCGGCGATCGGAACTACTACAACAACCAGCCCCTCGGGAGGCACACGGACGCCGCGAACTATCTGATGGCCGACGGACACGTCAAGTGGCTGCGCGGCTCTACGGTGTCGCCCGGCAACATCCCACCGACTTCTACGACCAACCAGGGTACGGGGACTAACACCGATCCCCCCTATTCCGCCGGAACCGACGGCTATTTTTCGGACAGGACGACTAAGCCCGCCGCTACGTTCAGCCCGCGCTGAGGGGCGCGGGCGCGGATGGCTGGCTGCCAGGAGGGGACGCTGAGAAGCGTCCCCTTTTTGCTGTCGGACCCTCGTGCCCGCACGTCGGATGGGCGGGCGGACGGGTATACTACGCCCGACCGCTCGCAAGGGGGCGGGACGAGGCCCGTAAGCAACACGCCATGACCCAAACGCTGCTGTTCATCCTGGCCGCCTACCTGTTCGGCGCGCTGCCCGTCGGCCTGCTCGTGGGCCGCATGGTCAAAGGCATCGACGTCCGCGAGCACGGCAGCGGCAACATCGGGGCGTCCAACGTCTGGCGCACCCTGGGGCCGTTCTGGGGCGTGGCCGTGTTCGTCTTCGACTTCGGCAAGGGCTTCATCCCTACGCAGCGGGCGGCGCTCGCGCAGGGCGTTCACCCCTGGCTGCCTATCCTGGTCGGGCTGGCCGCCATCTTGGGGCACAATTTCAGCGTCTTCTTGCGCTTCAAGGGCGGCAAGGGCGTGGCGACCTCGCTGGGCGTGGTCTGCGGCCTGTCCCCCCTGGCCGCCTTGATCGGCTTTGCCGTGTGGGGCGTCGTGCTGGGCATCACGCGCTTTATCTCGGTCGCCTCGATGGTCGGGGCCGTCGTCACCGCCGCCCTGCTGATCGGCTTGTTCCGGGACCTGCCGCACACGCTGTTCGGCCTCTTGGTGGCCCTGTTCGTGCTGCTCAAGCACCGCCCGAACGTGTCCCGCCTCCGGGCCGGGACCGAACCGAAAGTGGGGCGGGCCAAGTGACGCCGGCCCGTCCGACACCTCCCCGGCTGATTCTAGCCTCCACTTCGCCCCGCCGCCGCGAGCTTCTTGCCCTGCTCGGCCTCCCTTTTGATGTCGTCCCCAGCCGCTTCGATGAAGACGCGCTCCCCCCAGACGGCCTGGCCCCCGCCGACTACGTCACCCGGCTGGCGTCAGGCAAGGCCGCCGAGGTCGCCGTCCGCACCGAGGGCGGCGCCTTGGTCATCGGCGCGGACACCACGGTCGTCCTAGGCGGCGACTTCTTGGGCAAGCCCGCCGACGCCGAAGACGCCCGCGCGATGCTGCGCCGCCTGAGCGGGCAAACGCACCAGGTCTACACCGGCCTGTGCCTCGTCCCCGTCCAGGCGGGCATCGCGGGCAAGGCCGTGACTGATTTTGCCGTCACCGACGTCACCTTCGGCTCCATCCCCGAGGATGCCCTCCTCGCCTACGTCGCGACGGGCGAGCCGCTGGACAAGGCCGGTGCCTACGGCATCCAGGGCCGCGCCCTGTCCTTCATCCCCGCCATCCACGGCGACTACTTCAACGTCGTCGGCCTGCCCCTCAACCGCCTGAGTATTATGCTGAAGACATTCGGCATAAGCGTTTGGTAAGTTATAAACTAAACAGGATAGGGCGCATTGCCCTGAACGCCAGCCTGGCGAGAACAGCAAGCAGAGGTATGGCAGCGGATCAAAGAGACAACGATGAACAGAGAAGCATTCCAGCAGCACCTAGACGAGGCGACGGAAACCATTATCTGTGGGACACGTACTTTCGTCACCAATGAGCTACCCTCCGACTACCTCTACCTGATCAGCCACAACGAGGGCTTCAACCCAAGCGTAACAGACGGGCAATCCTTCCCCGAAGATGCCCGGTACAAAGGTGTCTACGTCGGGCCGCTCGATTCGCCCGGTGTGACTGACCACTTGTGGCGGAACGGTAAGGTTCCCCGGTGGATCAACATCATCGTTCATACAGCCGACGATCACCACACCTTCTTTTTGTTACGCTGTAGTGGATGCTTCTCGGCCGTTGAGGATTTTGACCACAAGGACAGGCCAATACCTTTCAATCTCAGGCTTCCGCCGCCCCCGCCTGATTGGAGGGTTAAGGCTATCAACGGCACCATCGACTTGAAGAAGAGCCTAGAGATGAACGGCAAGTACCATATGCCTGAGAATAAGGAAGTGCTATCCTGTGACCTGATGCCTTAGCACTCCATTCCCACAAAGAGCGGAGCCGCAGCCGAGTTCGCCGTGCATGTACGGGATGAGATCGCTTCCGATATGACCGGCGGAGGTCGGGCGAGGACGGGCAACTCAGGCGCGGTAAAATGACGCCGGAAGAAGCGCCATGCCCACCGCCCTGCGCCTGACCGCCTGCGTTCAGGCCTCGGCCCCGTCGCGCCGCCACAGCAGAGTCAACCCCGCTGCCGTCAAAGCCCCGCCGAACAGGGCCAGCAAGCGGGCGTCGGAGAGGGCGGTGTTGGCCCAGTACGCACCCGCCAGGCCCCCGAAGACCGCCCCCGCCGACAGCCACGTGGCCGCCTGCGGCTCGACCGCGCCCCGCCGCGCGTGGATCAGCAGGCCCGGCAGCGAGGCCAGGGCCAGGACGAGGATCGCCGCCCCTTGCGCGGGGCGCGGCGGCATCCCCAGGCCGTAGATCAAGGCGGGGACCAGCAGCACCCCGCCCAGCCCGATCAGGCGGCTGAAGACGCCGACGGCCAGGGCGAGCGGGACGGCCTCCGCGTAAAGCAGGGGTTGGGCTACGAACGGCGTGTGCCACGGGGGCGCGTGGCCGAGCAGGCCCAGCCCCTGCACCAGCATCGTCAGGCCGCCCGCCGCCGTCAGCGTCCCCCAGAGCCAGTCCAGGCGGCCCGCGCGAGGGAACAGGGCGGAGAGCCGCGTCCCCCAGGCCGCCCCGACGACGGAGCAGGCGGCCAGCAGCAGGGCCAGGGCCACGGGCAGCGAGCCATGCTGCCCGTAAGAGAGCAGTGCCCCCGCCGCCGCCGCAAATGTCACGGCCAGTCCCACGCCCGCCGCCCGTTCGGGGCGCAGGCCCAGCAGGGCGCGCACGGCGGGCAGGGCGAAGACGCTGGCGGCGATGGCGGTCAGGCCGGTCAGCATCCCCAGCGGCAGGCCGACGAGCAGCAGGATCAGGCTTTTGAGGTACGATAGGTTGGGCCGTGCCATACGCCCAGTATACCAGACGGGTTCTCGGACCAGAACACGGAAAGCCTCATGTCCCCCTGCCGCATCGTCTCCTGCCCCGGACTCACCCCCTACCCCGATGCCCTCGCGTGGCAGCAGGCGCTGGCCGGACGGCGCGGGCGCGGCGAGGTTTGCGACACGCTGCTGCTGCTGGAACACCCGCCCACGGTCACGCTGGGGCGCGGCACGGACGAGGCCGACCTGCTGACATCCGGGGCCGACTTGGCCGCGCGCGGCATCGCCGTCGAGCGCGTGGACCGGGGCGGCGAGGTCTCCTATCACGGGCCGGGCCAGCTCGTCGGGTACCCGATCCTCGATCTGCGGAGGCACGGCCAGGATCTGCACCGCTACCTGCGCGATCTGGAAGAAGTGCTGATTTTGACGTTGGGCGCGTTCGGGCTGGACGGCGCGCGGGTGCCGGGCCGGACGGGCGTCTGGGTGGAGGATGCCAAGATCGCGGCCATCGGCATCAAAGTCTCGCGCTGGGTCTCGACGCACGGCTGGGCGCTGAACGTCACGACGGACCTGACGCCGTTCCGCCGGGACTTTGTCCCCTGCGGCATCCGCGACCGGGGCGTGACGTCGCTGGCCGAGCTGCTGGGGGCGGGCGGCCCGACGCGCGCCAAGGTCGAGGCGGTCACGGTGGAAGCGTTCGCCGGTGTTTTTTCGGTCCAGCCGGTGACGGGCAGGGAAGTGGGTATACTGCTCCCATGACAGTCCGGGTGCAGATGGAGGTCGCGGGGCGGAAGATCGACGAGACGCTGACGGGGGCGGACGCCGACGACGTGCTGGCGCAGGCAAAGGCGCACGTGCAGAAGGAGCTAGGCTGGAAGGGCCTGTTCCTGGCCGCGATGACGCCGCTCGGCTTTGCGCAGAAGGCCGTGGCGCTGTACAACGGCTCGCACCAGACCGCCTACGCGCCGCCGCAGAGCGCCGCCGAGTTTATTCGGTTAAGCCAGGACCTGGGTTACATCACCGTCCTTCCCGACGCTTAACCCGCCTCACCCAGTCTGTTCCTCCTCGCCCGAGGAGAAAACCGGGGATGAGGTTCCCAACTTCGCAAGTCATGCTTAGGAGGCGACGCCATGGTGAACTACGAAGACCTCCCTCTGTTCCCGCTGCACGTGGTCCTGTTCCCGGAGATGCCCCTGCCCCTGCACATCTTTGAGCCGCGCTACCGGGAGATGATCCTGCGCTGCCGCGAAGAGAACTCGCCGTTCGGCGTGGTGCTGATCGGGAGCGGGGAAGAAACCGGAGCGGAGGCCGTACCGCAGGCGATAGGGACGACGGCGAGGATCATGCAGTTCGAGGAGATGCCCGACGGCCGCATGAACATCTTGGTCTTCGGTGAGATGCGGTTTCAGGTCGCGCGGACCTTCCGTGACAAACCGTACCTCTCTGCACACGTCCGGCCTTTCTCGGAGGAAGCGTCCGAGCCGGGGGGCCTTCGAGAGGCGACCGAACGGGCCGCCGAGCTTTTCCGGCAGTATCTGCGGACACTCTTCGCGTCGACGGGTCGGCCCCTCAGCACCTTGCAGCTTCCCCAGGATCCCGAATATCTGTCCTACGCCATTGCGAGCGTCCTGCAAGTGCCGTCTGCGGACAAGCAGTGCCTGCTGGAGTTGACCGACACCGCCGCGCGTCTGACGCGCGAATGCGACCTCCTGCGGGCCGAGATCGAGGCGCAGGGTTCTGTGTCGGGGATGACGGCCGTCAAGGTCAGCGCGCAGGAACTGAGCAAGCTGGCGTCGCTGAACTAGAAGAAAATCAGCAGGAAGAAAACAGGAAGAAAATCAGAAGGCGCGTCCCCCATGCCCGCCGAACGGCACCATCGCTACATCATCCTCGGGGCAGGCGCGGCGGGCCTGAGCCTATGCTATCAGCTCCTCCAGCGCGGCGTCCGCGCCCCCATTCTGATTCTGGACCGAAAGCCGAGCTTCGGGGACGACAGGACGTGGTGCTTCTGGGAGAGCCGCCCCGCCGCCTTCACCGGCCTCGCCGCCCGCTGCTGGCACCGCTGGGACGTCTTCGACGCGCAGGGCGGACGAACGACGCGGGCATCTGAAGACGTCGGGTACGCCTGCCTGCGGGGTGCCGACTTCTACGCACACATCCTGGACGAGATTCGCCGGCACGACAACGTGACTCTGAACCTGGGCTGTCCGGTCGAGGGCCATCAATCGTTCCCCGCGCATGTTGAAATCCGGGCCGGTGAGACTTACACGGCGGATTACGCCTTCGACAGCCGCCCGGTCGAGCCGACGGGGGGCGGCATCTATTTCAGCCAGCGCTTCTTCGGCCAGATCGTGCGAACGGAGCAGCCCCGGTTCGATCCGGCGCGCTGCACGCTGATGGACTTCCGCGCGCCGCAAGGGCGCGGCCTGCACTTCTTCTACGTGCTGCCGTTCTCCCCGACGGAAGCCCTGATCGAGAACACCTACCTCCAAGGAGGCTTGCCGCCCGCGCCGACGGTGGCAGAGCACCGGGCGGAGATCGCCGCGTATCTTGCCGCCCACCACGGCCTGACGGATTTCGCCGTCACGCACGAAGAGGCGGGGGCGATCCCGATGACGACGCGGGCTTTCCCCAGGCGCGACGGGCGCGTGTTCTTTATCGGCACGGCGGGCGGCTGTACCAAGCCGTCCAGTGGCTACACATTCGCGCGCATCCAGGAGCAGTGCCGTCAGATCGCCGCGTCGGCTTCGGCGGGGACGCTGGACGGTTTCCGGGAGCGCCTCGCGCCGGCCCGCTACCGCCTGTTCGACGCCGTTTTCTTGCAGGCCATGCACGACCGGCCCCGGTCGTTCCCCGACTACTTCCGACGGCTGTTCGCCCACGTCCCGCCCGCAGCGCTTGCGGCGTTTCTCTCGGAGGCCGGCACATGGCGCGACGACCTGGCGATCATCCGCAGCCTGCCGCTCGGCCCGTTCCTCGGGGCGGCGGTCAGGTCAATGCCGGGGCTGCTGCCCTGGGCGCGTGGCTGACCTGGCCCGCCTACGGTGTGCTGCTCTCGGTGCTGCTCTTTTCCCGTCTTGCCCCGGATCAGGCCGCCCGCTGGCAGTTCTTCCCCTTCGTGCTAGGCATGGTTTTTCTCGGGCTGCCGCACGGGGCGCTGGACCACCTCGCGCCGCTTTTCCTCCGGCACAGGCCGCTGACGGCCCGCTATCTGATCGCCTTCGTGCTGGGCTACGTCGCGCTGGCCGCCGCGTATCTGGCCTTCTGGCAGGTCTGGCCTGCGGGAGCGCTGGCTGTCTTCCTGCTGCTGTCCTGGCTGCACTGGGGGCAGGGTGACGCCTACTACTTGGAGGCTTTTGGGGGCCGGAAGCCCCCGCCCTCTCCCGCCGCGCGGCTGCTGGTCTGGGCCGTGCGCGGCGGCCTGCCGATCATCCTGCCGCCCCTGGTCCACCCCCGCGCGTTCGCGACGGTCGCGGCGGGAATCTTAAGCTGGTACGGGGGGGCTGCGGGCTGGCTCCCGAGCGGACAGGCACGGACGGCGGGGAGCGTTGTATTCGGGCTGCTGGTCGTGGCCTACGGGATGCGCGCGTGGCGGGCGGCCAGCCGGACGGGGGGGCGGGGGTTCCGGCGGGACATGGGTGAGGTGGCGGGACTGGTCATCTTCTTCTGGCTGACGCCACCCATTCTAGCCGTCGGCGTCTACTTCTGCGCCTGGCATTCGGCCCGGCACCTGGCACGGCTGGTGCTGCTGGACCCCGCCGACATTGAGCCGCTGGCGCGGGGTCGGATGGGCCGGGTCATGTGGCGGACGGCGGGGCAGGCGCTGCCGATGACGCTGGGGGCATTAGCGATGCTGGCGGGCCTGTTCGTGTGGCACGGACGCTCAGGGGGAGGCATCGGCGGCCTCGTCTACCTGTATTTGTCTCTGATCGCCGCGCTGACGTTCCCGCACTTCGCCCTGGTGCTCTGGATGGACCGGGAAGAGCGTCGCCAGGATTTGGCCGACGCCGTTCTCGTCGGCGGGCGGGGCGATTAAACCCGCGACCAACTTCAGTTGCGGGCGGGCATTGTCCATCGCCACGCCCAGGCCCGCCCATTCCAGCATCGGGATGTCGTTAAACGAGTCCCCGAACGCGACGCACCGGGTGGCGTCGATCCCAAGCCGCCGGGCGACGTGGGCCAGCGCGACGCCTTTGCTGACACCGGCCTGCATGAACTCTAGATACTCGTCGTCGGTTTTGGTGATGTAGAGTGAACTGCCGAACTCTGCCTGGAACCGTGCCAAAAGCCGGTCCGTCGTCTCGGGCGTATCGATCAGGAGCAGCTTGGTCGGCTCCCGCCCATCCATGAGGCCGAGGTCGCCCGTGACGTGCGCTTCAGTCCCCGTGCGCTGCTCGTACAGCCGCGACCAGTGGGTTTCTTCTTTGATATACAGTACGTCGTCAAGGTAATAGTTGAGATGGTATCCGCCCTGGGCGCAGAAATGGACGATCTGCTCGGAAGGGGCGGCGGGGACCGGCACGTGGAACCACGTTTCGCCCCCGTGCGTCCGTATCATCGCGCCGTTGTAGGCGATGATCGGCGCGTCCGGCGGCAGCCCGATCTTGCCCGCGAAGACGTCAATCGTGGCCCACTGGCGACCCGAAGCGAGCACGATGATCGCCCCGCTGTCTGCGGCCTGCCTAACGGCGGCGGCGTTTGTGGGCGTGATGTCGTGCGTTTTGCTGTGCAGCAGCGTCCCGTCCAGGTCAATCGCGGCGAGTTGGTAGGTCATGGGGCATTCAGAACAGAGTCGTCTTCGGCTCGTCTTTGGCGGTTTTGGCCTTGTCGCGGGCGGCTATTAGGTCGTCGATCAAGAACTGACGCGATTGATCATAGGCTTCGCCTTCCTGGCGCAGGATGTAGGCGGGGTGCAGGGCGGCCAAGGCGTAGCGGGCGTAGCGGCTCTCGAACCAGCGGCCCCGCTCCTGGGTCATCTTGAAGTTCTTGTGGATGACGGCATTGGCGGCGGGGGCACCCAGACAGAGAATCACGAGCGGCTGGACCGTGGCGATCTGCTTTTCCAGCCACAGCGGGATGCAGGTCCCGCTCTCGTCGGCGCGCGGCGGGCGGTTCTTGATCCGCCCTGCTTCTTCAACCGTGGGGCGGCACTTGACGACGTTCGTCAGATAGATGTGCTTGCGGAGCATCCCCGCCTCGCGCAGACACTCGTCGAGCAGCGTCCCCGCGCGCCCGACGAACGGCAGGCCGGTTGCGTCCTCGTTCTGCCCCGGCCCCTCGCCCACCAGCATCAGCGGGCTGTCGGCGTTGCCGTCCCCAAAGACCACCTTGGTGCGCGTCTGCGCGAGGTCACACGCGGGGCAGGTGCTGGCCTCCTGCGCCATCTCCAAAATGCGCCGCGCCTTGGGCGTCTGTATCGCGTCGTCCGCCATCACTCTTCTTTCCTTCCTAATACCCCCGTATCCGTATCGCCTTGCGTCTCCCAAGCCGCCCGAAGGGCAAGGCAGGTGTGTTCCAGGGCGTCCGGCAACACCTTGACGTCGGCCAGGGTCGGCATGAAATTGGTGTCGCCGTTCCAGCGCGGGACCAGGTGCAGGTGCAGGTGGTCGGCGATGCCCGCGCCTGCCGCCAACCCGAGGTTCATACCCAGGTTGTAGCCCTCGGGATGCACCGTGCGGCCCAGCGCGGCCTGGGCCTGGGTGGCGAGGCTGAGCAGCTCGGAAGAGGCCGCTGAGTCCAGGGCGTCCAACCGGGCCGTGTGCAGGTAAGGGACGATGAGGAGGTGGCCGTTGTTGTAGGGGAACAGGTTCAGGAGGACGAAGCAGGATTCGCCGCGGTGGACGACCAGGTTCGTGACGTCGTCCGTTGACGCGGCCTTGTCGCAGAAGACGCAGCCCGACCCGCCGGGGGCGGGCCGGTGCGGCTGGTCCATGTAGGCCATGCGCCAAGGCGCGTATAGTCGTTCCATGAGCGGTCACACCAGCGGGCGAAAGAAGAGGCGCGAAAGAAGAGGCGCGAGCGAAGAAGCACAAAGAAAAACTCCCCAAGCCTGGAAGCCTGTGGGAGAAAGAGAGAAGAGAAAAGTGACCCTACGCAGAATCGAACTGCGACTTTCGCCGTGAGAGGGCGATGTCCTAACCGTTAAACGATAGGGCCACGGGCGAGCGCGGGGCACGGGGCTTTCGGCTCACGAGTGGTATAATACCTGCGCGGGCGGTAAAAGTCAAGGCCCCGATGCAGACTCAGGCGGGGCGAATCAGGGGACAAGATTTGGCGAAGCGCAAGCGGTACGAGGACGTGATGCTGCTGGCACCCGGCGAGGAAGTGCCGGGGCACACCGCCCGCTACCGGATCGAGCACGTGGTCGGGCAGGGTGCCTACGGGGCCGTCTATGCCGCGCACGACCCGCAGACGCCGGGGCGGCAGGTCGCGCTCAAGGAGTTCTTCCCGGCCCGGACGCCGCAGGGGCAGCCCTCGCTGCACGCCCTGTGGGAGCGCGAGCGCACCGTCGGCCAGCAGGCCAGCCCCCACCCGCTGATGCCGACCTTCTTTGAAGCCTTCCAGAGCGACGGCCACTTCTACATCGCCCAGGAGTTCATCGCCGGGGCCACGCTCGACGAGATCATCGCGCGCCGCCACCCCCTGCCGCGCGACTGGACGCTCAAATGGTCGGTCAGCCTGTGCGACGCGCTGGCGTTCCTGCACTCGCGCCAGATCGTCCACCACGACCTCAAACCCGCCAACATCCGAATCACGCCGCAAGGGCACCTGGTCCTGCTGGACTTCGGGGCGGCCCAGTATTTCGGCCAGGGGCACGAGTCCAAAGGCCCGGTCGAGCTGTACGGGACCGAGGGCTACCTGCCGCCGGAGCTTGAGGCCGACGGGCAGTGGATCGCCGATGTCCGCACCGACATCTTCGCCCTGGGGTGCGTCCTGTTCGAGATGATCGCCGGCGTCGCGCCCGACCAGGAGCAGATCAACGCCCGCTCGATGTACGTCACGAACTCGCTGATCCAGATGCCGAACGCCGATCTGGGCCTGGTCAAGCTGATCAACCGCGCCATCTCCTACAACACCGAGTACCGCTACGCTACGGCAGGGGATTTCTTGCAGGAGCTGCGCGAAGTCGCCCCGCCCGTCCTGCTGGTCAGCCGCAAGCACCTGCGCTTCGGCGAGGTGGCCCGCGCGCGGCCCGCCGCGCCGCAGACGGTGACGCTCTACAACGCGGGCGGGGGCGACATCAGCGGGGAGATCAAGGCCCGCGCCCCCTGGATCGTCCTCCCACAGCAGCGCTTCGCGGGCAACCACACCGAGATCAGCGTCACCGTGGACCCGGCGAGGGCGCCCGAGCGCGGCAAGCAGATGGTGGGGCGCTTGGACATCAGCAGCGATGTCCAGCACACGCCCGACGGCACCGAAGTCACGGGCGACAAGTGGCAGGTCGAGTGCAGCATGACCGCGATCCCCGCGCCGGGGCAGCTTCAGGTGGGAGACGGCCCAGGGTCGATCACCCCGATCACCTTGTCGGCCCGGCGGGGCGAGGCGGCGTCGGCCACGCTCGCGCTGCGGAACGTGGGCGAGATGCCCGTGGATTTCGGGGTGGAAGCCGGGGCCGAGCTGGTGCCGGGGGACGCACGGGGCGGCCTGACAGCGGCCCCCGCCGAGGGCACGGTGGCACCCGGCCGAGCGGTCTCCGTGGCGGTATCAGTCTCGACGACCGGGCTGACGCCGGGGGCCTATCAAAGCGGGCTGACCATCAAAACGCCTGGGCGGTCTCCCCTCACGGTGCCGGTCACGTTGCGAGTCCTCTCGCCCCTCGGCTACCTGCGGTCGCGCCTAGGCGGGCGCTAGCAGGAGGCCCCCCGCCCCAATCCTGGGGGGCCAGATCGGCGGCTCCACTCACGGCTCCACTCACGGCACCAGTCGGAACGTCAGCCACAGGGTCAGCAGTGCGGCGGCCAGGGCGGCGGGCGTGACCAGCAGGCCGACACGCAGGAACTCGGAGGCGGACAGGGTCACCCCCGATTTGCGCGCCACCGCCAGCACCAGCAGCGTCGCCAGTGAACCTGAGAGCGTCAGCGTGGGGCCGATGTCGGTCCCCAGCAGGGCGGCGTAGACGAGGGGCGGCCCGGTGTGCGCGCCCTGGAGCGCGCCGCGCGCGAGCAGGGCGGCGGGGACGTTGTTGACGAGGTTCGAGGCCAGTCCCGCCCCGCCGGCCACGGCCCCCATCCCCGCCAGTGAGCCGGGCGCGAGCCGGGCGACCCAGGCCGCCGTCCACCGCGTCACGCCCAGCGCCTCGACCCCGCCTAGCAGCACGAGGAGGCCGGCGACGAAAGGAAACACGGGCCAGCTGATCTCCCCCAGCAGTGTCCACCCCACCCGCCCCGCCTGCCACCCCCACACGCCCAGGACGAGGCAGGCGGCGAACGCGACGGCGTAGGGAGGCACACCCGCCAGGGGCGCGAGGAAGTAGCCGATCAGCACCAGCCCCAGCCCGCCGACCGAAGCCCGGAAGTAACCAGGGTGAGGGACGACCGAGCGTGGATTGGGCAGATTCTCGGGGGCGAACGCGGCGGGGAGGTCGGCCCTGAACGTCCTGCGGCACAGGCCGTAAACGACCAGCAGGGCGGCGCACTGGGGCAGAATCATCCGCAGGAAAAAGCCGCCGAAGCTCAGCCCGAACGGCCCGGCGAGCAGCAGATTGGTGAGGTTGCTGATCGGCAGCGGCAGTGAGGCGGCGTTGGCGACGAGGGCGCAGGCGAAGACGTAGGGCCGCGCGGGCAGGCGCAGCCGCCCCACGAACGCCAGCACGACCGGCGTGAGGATCACCGCCGTCGTGTCCAGCGACAGCACCGCCGTGACCAGCGCGCCCAGCAGGAACGTGTTCCGGTACAGCCGCCGCGCGTCGCCCCGCGCCAGGCGGGCGGCCTGGATCGCGGCCCACTCGAAGAACCCGCCCCGCTCCAGCAAGGCCGACAGCAGCAGCAGGGCCAGCAGGAACAGCAGCGCGTCCTGTCCGGCCCGCACCGCGCGCCACGCCTGCCGGGGGGTTTCGAGCCGCCCCGCGAGCAGCAGCAGAGCACCGCCCGCCGCCCACCAGGCCTCGTTCCAGCCGCGCGGACGGACCAGCACCAGCAGGATCGTGGCCGAAAACACGAGGAGCGTCAGGATCAGGCGCGTCTCAAACGTCATCGTGCCTCCGCCGGGCTATACTTCGCTTATTCGAGGATTTCGACGGCGTCGCCGGTGCGCACGACGCCCAGCGTCTCGGGGATCAGGTTCTGGCCGAACAACACTTTCTGGTCCCGCAGCCGGTAACCCGCCAGCGTGCGCAGCGGCTCGGGGCCGGTCGCCACGCCCGTGGTCTGGTCTACCGTTGTGAGGCCGCACCTGTCACACGGCTTGACGACGTGGAACGTCGCTGCGCCGACGCGGATGCGCTTCCAGCCGTCCTCGGCAAAGGCATCGGAGCCGGAGACGACGAGGTTGGGCCGGAATCGGTTCATCGGCACGGGGGTTTCGAGCCGCGCGTTCAGGTCTCCCCGCGACGCCTCGCCCAGCAGCATCAGTGGGTAGCCGTCGGCGAATGAGACGATTCCCTCCTCCCCGCCGGGTCCGGGGCGGACCGCGCGCCGCACCGAGTCGGGCATGAAGACCAGGCGACACGGCTGGCCCAGCGCGTCCGAAAGCCAGGCGTCGGCTTCAGCGCCTACGGGGACGGCTTCGCACACGCTGCGCCAGACCTGCACGGTCAGCGTTTCTCCGGTCGGTGGGCCGTCCGGGGGCGTCTCTAGGGGAACCAAAAGCGGCGGCGAGTCGGGGCCATTGATCTGTAAAGAAGAGGGGGAAAGGGAAGCAGAGAGGAGCGCCATGCGCGGCAGGGTGCGCTGCGTCAGGAAATGGCCCGCCGCGTCCAGGAGCATCCAGCGGCGGTCATCGGCCAGACCGCGGGGCAGGACCTCGGCGGATGGGGGCGCGAAGCCGGCCAGAGACTTCACGGGGTAAACGTGGATCGCGCTTAACGTGATACCGGACATAGGCGAGAATCAACCGGAGGGTCTATCAGTCCACGCGCACACGCCCGCCGCCTGCCCCGTCGCCCTCTTCGACCGAGGTGACGACCTTTTCACGGGTCTCGGCCAGCGTCGCGGCGGCCTGCGTCTTCCACTCCTCGGCCAGGCCGGAGAACTGGCCCAGCAGGGCGCGGCCCGGCTTGGTCGCCAGCAGGTAGGCGGCGGCCCCGGCGGCGGCCGTGAGGAGCAGGACGGCGAGGCCCGCCCCGCCCCCCGTGGGGTATGTCTGGTAGTCGCGCTCGTTCATGGGATAAGCCTCGGGGGGGATTACTCGATCTCGGTGGCGGCCTGAAGTTCGAACAGGCGGGACAGATTCTGGGCGCGCTCGACCATCTCGCGCGTGACCGTCTCGCCCTTACGAATCAGGGGAAAGCCGAAGTAGCCGAGCACGTCCCGGTGGGCGACGCGGCCCACGATGGGGTCCACGTAGCCGACGATCTCGTTGGAGTTCGGCAGGGAGTTGTTGCTCTGGGCCGAAGTCCCGCCGGTCCCGGCGGGCGTCCCGGTCACCTTAGTCGTTTTAGCCATGATGGGGATTATGCGGGATAATAAAAGGTTGTCGGGGACAGACTCACAGGTCGCTGGGCTATAAATCGCTGAGGCTGTAGGCCAGAGTCATGATCGTGTCGAAGCGGCCCAGCTTCAGGACGCGCTCGGGCTGACGGCCCGACGTCAGCAGGACGTTCAGCACACGGCCCTGGGGCGAGAGTTTCTTGCGGGCCTCGACCAGCAGGGCCAGGCCCGCGCTGTCGATGAAGTCCACGCGGCTCAGGTCCACGATCACGGAGTGCCCTTCCGTGACGCCGACGGCGGCCATGAGCGCCTCGCGGAGCTGCGGCGCGGTGGTCAGGTCCACTTCGCCGATTGCCTCGATCAGCGCGCCTTTGTTTTCCTGGCGCTGTGAGACGGTAAGTTGGGCTGCATTCAAATCAAGAACCCCCGGCAGCCGTTTCGTCACGACTGCTCCTGTGATTGTCGGGTGATTATACCTGGAAATGCAGGGAATTTCACCCGGCATCTCGAAGAGGGAGGCACCATGAGTCTTTCCATCACCTGGCTGGGACACGCCGCATTTCTGTTGGAAGCCGAGGGCCTGCGCGTCCTGCTGGACCCCTACCGTGCACCGGACGCCGGCGGCTACGCCCCGATCAACGTCGAGGCCGACGTCGTGCTGGTCAGCCACCTAAACCCCAAGTACCACAGCCACTGGGGGGCGTCCTCGGGGAACCCCGTGCGCCTGAACGGGCTGGACTTCGCGGACGCCCCGGAGGGCGTCGCGGTGCGTGGCGTCCGGTTCCGGGCCGTGCGCGTGTGGGAATCCCCGGCCCGCAGCATCCCCGTGTCCATGCCCTACTTCACGCTGGGCGGCGTCTCCGTCTGCCACACGGGCGACCTGGGCCACGCCGTTTCCGAGCCGGAGGCCGCCCCGCTCCAAGGCATAGACGTCCTGCTGGCCGTGGCGGGCGGCCCGCCGACCTTACCCGTTCCCGACCTCGCCGCCGCCATCAGTTTGATCCGCCCGCGCCTGGTCATCCCCATGCACTACGGGAACGACAAGATCAACCTGTCCCTGCGGCCCGTGGACGACCTGCTGGCGCTCTTTGATCCTTCCCAAGTGGAACACCGCTCATCGCCGACATTAGAAGTGTCACCCGATGCGCTGCCTTCCGAGACGCGCATCGTCGTCCTGCCGCCGATGTGTTAGACAGCCGCCAGGCTCCGCAGCACGTCGCGCCCGTCCTGCCGCCAGGACAGCGGCGGGGCCTGGAGTTCTCCCGGCGCACACAGGCGCGGGACGCCGGGCACAGAGTCATCGGGGGTTCCCGCAACGGCGCACCCTTGCATGGCATGGGCGACGGGGGCGAGGGCGGCGGGAAGGTCGGCCAGCGACTCCAGCGGCTGTACGGACACGACGCCGAACGTCGGGGAGGGGGCGAACAGGGGGGAAGTTCGGGCGATGACCGTCCAGCGCAGCCCGCCGTCCTCCCAGAGGCGGCAGCCGCCCTCCATCTGTGCCAGGGCGCGCGCCTCGCGCACGGCCATCGGGGCGCGCACGGTGCGAACCGGCAGCGGGAACAGCGGGACCGTCTGCGCCAGCGCACCCGCCAGGCGTTCAGAGAAAGCCAGAGCCTCCGGCCAGCCGCCCTCAACGAAGACCGTCTGCGGCGACAGGCACCCGCCCTGGTCGAAGAGCAGCACGTCGCGCGCCAGCCCTGCCGCCGCCTCGGATGTCCCCGCGCCGCGCGCAACCAGGCCGAACGACACCCGGTGGCCGTAGCCGACGAACGGCGTCAGCGCAGGGCACAGCGCGCGCAGGGCGCTGATCGTCGCATCACCCCCGTGCGCGACTGCCAGGTCAGCCCCGGCGCAGAGGGCGGCGTCTAGACTTTCGGTCCCGCCGGGCCACTGGGCCATATGGACGCACTCGGCGAGCGGCGGCGAGATATCGGCCAGCGCCCGCCCGAGCATCCGCCCCCAGTGGGCGGCGGGACCCGAGGGCAGCTTGACAAGCGACGCGCGGCGCACGAGCAGGGCACGGATCACGCTCACCCAGGCCAGCAGCGGCGTGTTGGCGGCGACAACGTGGCCGACCACGCCCCCGCCCCGGATGTCGCGGACGTCCTCGGCATCAACCAACGCCCACAGCACTTCAGGCCGCAGCGAGTCCAGCAGGGCGTCCAGGCTGACGCGGACCATCGCCCACGGGAACGGGTCTGTCCAGCCTTCGGCCTCCCGCCGGAGCGGGTAGTCAGGGTCGCGCCAGCGGGCGGCCATCTCGCCCAGGGCGTCCACGACATCCGACTGAGGCGTGGCCGCCAACATCTGGGATCGGTGCCTGAGCCGCCCGAAGGCGGCGGCTAGGCTGTCCGGGGTGTCGTCCATAGCTCTTCCACGGTCAGTGAGCAGCCGCGGACTTCGGCACCCGCTGTGCGCCCGTGCAGGACGAAGCCGTCGGGTGTCAGCGTCCCCGAATCCTGCGTCTGCACGGCCGCCACCGAGTTGAAGTTCGCCAGATCGTAGTGCTGCATCAGGCCCGGCATCCCCACGGGCGCGTCCTCGCCCGTTTGGGCTTCGATGGCCCGCGAGCGGACCCAGTGCGGGCCGCGCTTGGCCGGGTCCAGCCCGCGCCCGTAGAACTGCGACGCCATCTCGCACATCCCGTACTCGCTCCAGCAGCGGTCGGGCAGGACGCCCAGGCGCGACCCGAACAAGCCGTACAGTTCGTCGCGGGGCACCTCGCGCGTCTTCCCCTTGAAACCGCCCGTCTCGACCACGACGCTTCCCGCAGGCAGGTGCCAATCTTGGCCCGTGCCGTCGAAGAGCTGCACGAAGGCGAAGGCGGTGCCGAACAGCGTGACCGGCGCGTCCAAAGCGGCCAGCGCGGACGCCAGGGCCGCGTCGTTGTCCCAGTAGAACCGCTCCGCGCCCAATGCCCCCAGCATGTGCGACAGCGACGAATGCGGCGCGGACTGCGGCTCGGGCATCATGGCCCACAGCCGGGCCGGGCGCGTGGGCAAGGCCTGGGCAAACCCCGCCCGCAGGCTGGCCTCGTACAGCGCCACCCCGTCGGCGTCAAAAAAGTGCTTGCTGGTCTGCGCCCCGGTCGTGCCCGACGAGTGGAAGACGGAGGCCGCGCGGGCGGGCGGGACGCAGGACAGGTCAAACGCCTTGAAAGCCGCAGCGGGCACGGCGGGGATGTCGCGCCATTGGTGTACTGTGCCCGGCACCGCCCCCAGCCCGTCGCAGAGGCGTCGGTAAGGCGCGCAGCACCGGTATTGCCGGACAAACAGGGCGAGGGCGAGGCGGTCGAACTCCCGGTCATCGGCATCTTTAGTGTCGGTGGGAGCGGGGCGCTGGATGAAGTCGGTGATCTGCTGGGCGAGCGGGTCCATAGGATCATTGTACCCCCTGGTATAATGGGTTCTGCGACACTGTATAACCCATGACCAACCCACGCAAGCCCGAGCGCAAGACCGAGTTCCTCTTGCTGCTGGCCGTCCAGGTCGTCCTGCTCTTTGGGCTGGCCCTGGTCTTCCAGGGCAAGAAAGCGACGACCGGCTACCCGGCCCGGCCCGTCAACGTCAACGCGCTTTCGCCCGCCCGGCTCGCCGCGGCGCTGTCCATCGGCGGCGACCAGGCGAGGCAGCTCGCTTCAGCGCAGACTCGCGCGTGGCCCTCGGTCTACGCCCTGCGCCACGCGCGGGCGCTCAAGGGCGTCGTCACCCAGGACATCGGGGACGAATTCGTGGTGCGGACGCCACGCGACGTCTCGCGGCTGTTCTGGGGCGGGACGCTGGCCTTCCTGTTGGTCTTCTGGCTGGCCCACGCCGTCCTCCGCAAGTCCGCGCCCGCCGCCGACCCGTTCCTGCTGCCTCTGGCCGCGCTGCTGTCGGGGCTGGGGCTGATGCTCGTCTACAGCGTCAAAGACCCCTACCGGGACACCTTCGCGTTCACGGGCCAGGCGTGGGGAGTCTGCCTGTGGGGGATGCTTGCCCTGCTCGTGCCGCTGACGCGGCCCTTCGCCCGCCTGCCGCTGCGGCGGTACGGGTACGCCTATGCCGGGGCGGCGGCGATGCTGATGCTCGGCCTGCTGGTGCTCGGGCACGGGCCGGGGGGCGTCCATATCCAGCTTTTCGGCGTGGAACCCGTCGAATTCATAAAGCTTCTTTTGGTGCTGTTCGTGGCGTCCTATTTGGCCGAGCGGCGGGGGACATTGGGCGACGCCAAGGCCGCCCTGCCCCGGCTCCGGGACTTCGGGCCGCTGGCGGGCGTGTACGGCTTCTGCCTCGCCCTGTTCCTGCTGGTGAAAGACTTAGGCCCCGCCGTGCTGCTGTTCGGCGTGTTCCTCGCCCTGCTGTTCCTGACGACGCGCCGCTGGGTCTACCCGCTGGTCGGGTCGGCCCTGCTCCTGCTCGCAGCCGGGGCGGGGTACGCGCTCCACTTCGGCTTCTTTGCGACGCGCGTGACGATGTGGCTGCACCCATGGGACAACTCGGACCGCAACGGCGCACAATTGGCGCAGGGGCTGTGGGGCATGGCGACGGGCGGAATGGGGGGCAGCGGGCTGGGACTAGGCCGGCCCGACTTCGTGCCCCGCGCCGGGTCCGACTCGATCTTCGCCACCCTGGGCGAGCAGACCGGGCTGGTCGGCGGCCTGGTCGTGCTGGCCGTGTACGCCCTCATCATCGCGCGCGGGCTGCGGGTCGCCCGGCGGGCCGGGACGGAATTTGATCGTCTGCTGGCGTCAGGGCTGACGCTGCTGCTCGGCTTCCAGGCCATGATCATTCTTGGCGGCGTATCCGGGCTGGTCCCGCTGACCGGCGTGACCCTGCCGTTTGTTTCCTACGGCACGTCGTCGCTGGTCTCGTGCTTCTTCGCGCTGGGCCTGCTGCTGCACCTATCGGGCAAGACGCTGCCCGCCGGGGCCGTGGACCAGGCGACGCCCGAATGGACTCGGGCCGCGCGCGGGCTGGCTCTCGCCTGCGCCGCTTATCTGCTGGTCGGCGTCGGCCTGGTGCGCCTGTTCGACGTGCAGGGCATCCAAGATGTGGCGCTGGCGACGCGGCTGCTGCGGACGCCCGACCGGGACACGGCCCGAGGGGCCGCCCCCCCCCCGCACATCAACCCGCGCCTGCTGGCTTACGCCGCCCACATTCCGCGCGGGGCCGTTCTTGACCGGAACGGCGAGCCGCTGGCGCGCGACCCGCTGGCCGACGATGAGCCGGGGCAGACGACGCTGCTCTGCCCGGACGGGCGGGCGCGAGTCTACCCCGGCGGGGCCGCCTTCGCGCAGATCGTGGCCGCCGTGGAGCGCCCCGCCTCCCCCGCCAACGCCCTAGGCGCGAACAACCGCCTGCGCGGCTTCCCCGGCTACGCCGACCTGCTCGCGCCCTACCGGACGCGCTTTCTGCCCTTCCACCGCGATCCGCGCGGCCAGGACGTGACGCTGACGCTGGACCGGCGCTTGCAGGCGGCGGCCCTGGATGCCTTGCGGCATTATGCCGCCGCAGTCAAAGACAAACGCACGGGCCGGCCCAAGGACAAAGGCGCGGCGGTCCTGCTGGACGTCCGCACCGGCGAGGTGCTGGCCGCCATCTCGCTGCCGACGTTCGACCCGGCCACGTTGACGCCCGACGCCTGGGCGGCGCTGCAAACCCAGCCCGCCGGCCCGGCGTTTGACCGCGCCCTGTCGGGCCTATACCCGCCCGGCTCGGCCTTCAAGATCGTGACCGCGTCCGCCGCTCTGGCGCACGGGCTGGGCGGCACGGTCATCCAGTGCGCCCACACCGATCCCCATGTCACCTGGCGCTTCGACGGGCGGCGCTACGCGCGCCGAATCACCGACGAGGAGGGGTTCGTGCCGCACGGGTCCACGGACCTGGCGAAAGCCCTGCGCGTCTCGTGCAACGTCTACTTCGCGCACCTGGGAATCGCCGTCGGCGCAATCGACTTTAACGCCGAGGCGCGGCACGGCTTCGGCCTGACTCACATGCGGCCACTGGCCGAGATGGGCGCGTCCCTGGCCGACTCGGGTTACGGGCAGGGGGCCGCCCAGGTAACGCCGCTGGAGATGGGCCGCGTGGCGCAGGCCGTGGCCGACGACGGCCATGCCCTGCCCGCCCGGTTTATCAAGGGCAGTGGTCCCGCGGGCGCGGGCACACCCGCCCTGACGCCCCAGTCGGCGGCCAGGCTGCGCGGGATGCTGGCGCGCGTGGTCACGGACGGGACCGCGCGGGGCGTCTTCGACGGCCTCGGCGTCAGCGTCGCGGGCAAGACGGGGAGCGCGCAGAACAACCAGGGAGACGGCGAAACGCACTCTTGGTTCGCGGGCTTTGCCCCCGCCGACCGCCCGACCGTCGCCTTCGCCTGCGTCGTGGAGAACGGTGGCGCGGGCCGGGCCGCCGCCGCGCCGGTCTGCCGCGAGATGGTCCGCGCGGCATTGGCGCGGTGAGGAGGGGGCGCGGATTGAAGTCCGGGGCTGAGGAGCCTCCGGCTGGTTGTTCCTCCGACTGGTTGTCCCTCCGGGACATAAAAGCCAGTGTGACGATGGTTTCCGTTATCCCGGAGGGATAATCGGCGCTCTGCGCCCTTCAGCCCTGGGTTTCGACCCGTGGGATTCTTTGTAGCAACGCCGAAGGGGAACGTATACCGATGATGTTTCGCAAAGCCGCCACCGTCGGCGGCATCTTCCTATCCCTGGCTGTAAGCATCCATGAGTCGCCCGCCCGCGCGGAGGACGGCGTCAAGACTGCCTACGAGTCGCAGGTTGGTTACGCCCTGCACCTGCTCGAAGCGGGCCGCTACGGCGAGGCCGCGGACGCCGCCCAGAACCTCGTCACGGCCTACCCGGACGCCGCCCTACCCTACGAGCTGCGCGGGGCGACGGCCCTCTATGTCGGCGGCGCGGGCCGGGCGCAGGTTGACTTCGCGCGGGCGGCTTCGGCAGACCCGCAGCCTTCGGCGCTGTACGGTCTGGCCCTAGCCGCGCTGCTGGGCGGCAAGGTGGACGCCGCCCGCGAGGCCCTGACGAAGGCTGCGCTTTCGCCCGGCCTGACGCCGGCCCAGGGGGGCGGCCTCCAGACCGCGCGGGCCTATGTTCAGATGCTCGGCGGCGACGCCCAGGGCGCGCTGGCGATGGCGAGTCCGGGCGCGAGCGACCCGGTGCGGCAGGAAGTCATCGCCCTGGCGACCTTCCGCGCCGACCCCAAGGCCGGGGCGACGCTGCTTTCGTCGTTCCTGGCGACACCGGGCGGCGTCCCGCGTGTCCGCGAGGAGGACGGCCTGCGACCGCTGTTCGACCCCGTGCGCCCGCTGGAGCCGTGCGTGGTCGAGCCGGACTTGCAGCAGATGTACGCCGACCGCATGGGCGGCGCGTCGGCGGACGCCGCCCGCCGGACCGGCACCGTTCAGGCCTGCTCCGGGACCGCCGATCTGACGCCCCCAGACGTCCTGCCCGCCCGGACCGCCCTGCTTTCCTACGCCGTGGACGGGCAGGTGGCCGCGATGGTCAACCAGCCCCCGTATCGGTTCTCGTGGAACACCCGCCGCGTCGCCAACGGCACCCATACCGTGCGGCTGGAGGCCGTGGACGCCAACGGGAACACGCTGCTGACGCAGACGGAGACCGTCCGGGTCAGCAACGCGGGCGGCGAGGTCGCGCGGCAGGCCGACGCCGACCCAGCTACGGTCGCCCTGAAGACGCGCCTCTGGAACCTCCTGCGCCTGCGCCCATCCCTCAAGGTGGCCGAGTGGACGCTGGCGCAGTACGACCTGTCCCAGAAAGACTTGAACGGGGCCGACGCCCACCTCGCGAACGCCGCCGCGCTGGATCCGAGCTACAAAAACGGCCGCCGCTTCGCGCGCGCCCTCTTCGGGACGGGCACCAGCCCGATTACGCTCTGGTACGGCGACCCGCGCCGCCGCCAGGTCGCGCTGACGTTCGACGACGGCCCGAGCGCCCAGAAGACGCCCGCCCTGCTGGACGCGCTTGATTCGGCCCACGCTCCGGCGACGTTCTTCGTGGTCGGGTCGCGCGCCGAGCTTGCCCCGGACCTGCTGCGCCGGATGGCCCGGCGCGGCGACGAAGTGGAAAACCACTCTTACACCCACCCCAACATGAACCTGGTCATCCCCGCCGTAGCCGAGGGCGAGCTGCTGCGCGCCAGCGTCCTGATCCAGTCGCTGACCGGCCATCAGCCCCGCTTCTTCCGCCCGCCCGGCGGCAACGCCGACCCGTCCGTGCAGCGGCTCGCCCGCCTGTACGGCCTGTCGCTGGGCTACTGGACCGTGGACGCCCTCCACGCCGAAGACGTCGGCTCCTCCCAGGGTTTGGTGCGCTACGTCCTCACCCACGTCCACCCCGGCTCCATCGTCCTGATGCACAATGGCCCCGACGTGACGACGCAGGCCCTGCCCGCCCTTGTCGCCGCCCTGCGCGCCCAGGGCTACACCCTCGTCACCCTCTCGCAGATCGCCCAGGGCCAAAAGAGCGGTGCGAAACCAGCCGCCCTGCCCAAGATAAAAGAGTAGAGCAGAAGACTCTATGAACTCCGTAGCCTCCAAAGTCAGTAAGCAACTGCGGTCACACACGGCATTCTGATGACGCTGTCCCTCAAATCTGTTGATGATGCCGTTGGTTTCGCCGAGTGGGAAAGTTTAGCGAGTCCAGATGTTTACCGGGTGAACTACACTGAGGGCGCAGCCCATGTGAAGCGCATCACGGGCAGATTGAGCGGCACAGCCTAAAAAGCCGCGCCGTTGACGCGGAGGGCCTGGCCGGTGACGAAGCCGGAGAGGTCGCTGCACAGGAACAGGACCACGCCCGCCATGTCGTCGGGGACGCCGCGGCGGCCCAGGGCGTTGTGGGTCCCACCGCCCGGCGCGGCGCGGGGCGAGGGGGCGTCCTCCTGGAACGCCGTGTCCGTGCCGCCCGGCGAGACGACGTTGGCGCGGACGCCCGCCGGCCCCACTTCGAGGGCGAGGTCGGCGACGAAGAGGTTCAGGGCGGCCTTGGCGGCCGCGTAGAAGGCCAGGCCGGGCAGCGGGTCGTGGCCGGACCCGCTGCCGATGGCGACGACCGCGCCGCCCCGGCGCATGACGGGCACCAGGCCACGGGTGAGCAGAAAGGCCGAGCCGAGGTTGACGTCCAGCATCCGCCGCCACTGCGCCGGCTCGATCTCCGTCACCTTGCCGCCCAGGCCGATGCCCGCGTTCAGGATCAAAAAGTCCAGGCCGTCCGCGAAGTCGGCCTTCGTTCGCTCTATGAGTGTGTTCACCTGCGCCTCGTCACCGATGTCCGCCTGGACATTCGCGTGTGTTCCCTCACCCCCCCGCGTTTGCCGCTCTGAGAGCGACTTGGCCGCCGTGTCCGCGTCGTGCGTGTAGACGGCCAGGGTGCTTGCGCCCGCCTCGGCCAAGCGGCGGCTGATGGCCCGGCCGATGCCGCGCGTGCCGCCCGTGATCAGCGCGTTCCGGCCTGCCAGGTCAATCGTGATCATGTGTCAGCCTTCCAGAACCTTCCGCACGGCGTCATCCGTCAGCCAGTGCATCGACGCCCCCAGCCGGGTCGTCGCCAGCGCCCCGCAGGCGTTGGCGTAGCGCAGGGCGTCGGGCAGCACGGCCCCGATGCCGTCGAGCGTCGCACTGAGGATTGGCCCCTGCCGCAGCAGGGAGGCCAGGAGGCCGGCCATGAACGCATCGCCCGCGCCGGTCCCGTCCAGGAAGTCCACGGCGAAGCCGGGCGCGTCGGCGTACACGCCGCGAGACGCATACCCCCGGCATCCCAAGCGCCCCTCGGTCACAGCCACCAGGCGGAGGTTGGGGAAGTCGCGCATCAAGACGCCCACGGCGCTCGCCTCATCAGCGGCGTCCGGGTATAAAAATAACAGTTCTTCTACGCTGATCTTGACCAGATCGGCGACGCTGAAGCCGAGCAAAACGCCCGCGCGCATGGCGCGCACGTCGGGCCACAGCCGGGGCCGCAGGTTGGGGTCGTAGGAGCAGACGGCCCGGCCCGCCTTGATGAGATGGGCGGCGGCGGCGAGAGTCGCGCTCCGGCCCGGCTCGGCAATCAGCGAGATGCTGCCGTAGTGCAGGATACGGGCTGTGTCCAGCCAGGCTAAATCCAGCTCATCGGGCCGCAAGGCCAGGTCGCGGGCGGGATCGAAGTAGAAGAGGAAGTCGCGCGAGCCGTCCGGCTGAACCGAGACGAACGCCAGGCCCGTCCGCGCGTCGGCGTCCTGGACCACGTGCGTTGTGTCCACGCCATGGCCCGCGAACGTCCTGACGATAGCCTCCCCGAAAGCGTCCGCGCCGACTTTGGAGACGAAGGCCGTTTCCAGTCCTAACGCCCGCGCGGCCACGGCGACGTTCGCGGGTGCCCCGGCGGGGACCTTGGCAAATCCGGGCGCGTCAGCGAGTGAAACGCCGGACTGCGTCGAGGGCAGGTCGATGAGCGCCTCGCCCAGGGTGATGAGGTCGGGGGGCATGAATAGGTTCTCAGAACCCGGCACTGAAAGTGCCGGGTCCGTGCCGTGAAGCGCGCCGACGCTACTTGTTGAACGTCGTCAGGAACTCGTCGTACAGGCCGCGCGGGACCAGCTTCCACTGCTTGACGGCGTCCTCGATAGGCACGGCGACTATCTCCGTCCCCTGCTGGGCGACCATCTTGCCGAACTCGCCCGCGTGAACCAGCTCGGCAGCTTTGATACCGACGCGCGTCCCCAAGATGCGGTCGAACAGCGTCGGCGACCCGCCCCGGACGACGTGGCCCAGCACGGCATCGCGCGTGGGGATGCCCGTCCGCTTCTCGATCTCCTTGGCGATGGCCGGGCCGATGCCGACGTCGCCCAGTTGGTGGTGCCCGAAGGCATCGAGTTGAGCGTCCTCGGCCTTCTGCGCGCCGGCGATCTCGACGCCCTCGCTGACGGCGACGATGCCCCAGCTCTTGCCCCTCGCGTAGTTGGCCTGGAGGTGCCGGCACATGACGTCCATGTCCAGGGGGACTTCGGGGATGGCGACGTAGTCCGCGCCGCCCGCGACGCCCGCCCACAGCGCGGTCCAGCCGGCGTGACGGCCCATGATCTCGACCACGATCACGCGGTCGTGGGACCTGGCCGTGTCCCGCAGCCGGTCGATGCTTTCCAGGGCGACCGAGGCCGCCGAGTCGAAGCCGAACGTATAGTCGGTCAGGCTCAGGTCGTTGTCCATGGTCTTGGGGACGCCGACCGTCTTGACCCCGTGCTGCGTGTAGAGCTTGGAGGCCACGCCCAGGGTGTCCTCGCCGCCCAGGGCGATCAGGGCATCCAGCTCAAACTTTTTGATGTTGGCGAGTACGGCATCGCGCTGAGCCTCTTTGCCTTCGGCGAACGGGTTGGTGCGCGACGAGCGCAGAATGGTCCCGCCCTGGTCGATGATGCCCTCGACCCGGTCGAGCGTCAGCGGCATGGTATTGCCTTCGACCAGGCCCTTCCAGCCCTGGGTGAAGCCGACCACCTCATCGCCGTAGTCCAGCAGGCGCAGGACGGCCCCTCTGATGGCCGGGTTCAATCCGGGGCAGTCGCCGCCGCCGGTCAGCATCCCGATCTTCATGGTATGAACATTCTCCTCAAAAGTTTCGTGCGTCGCCTGTCAGGCGGCCCGCCTATTATACCTACATGCCACCGGTTTCCCCGCCACTCCGGTCCATCGCCAGCGTCACAAAGCGGTTGAATCCGAAGGTGCCGCCCACGACGTGACCTCATGCGGTGGTAGTCCGTGCGCTGGTTCTGTGATCTTTTCACGGGGAGCCGCTAAAACAGCTTGTGAAGGAGGACGAGGGAATAACGCGGATAGTCTCGGGGCGGCAACAGCATGTCGGTCAATGCCTGGGCGGCCTGCTGGCCCGCCTCAAGGGACCGGCCAGCCTTCTTCTGTCACTTATCTCCGTTGGCATGGCACGAGCAGGGCGACTGCACGCCCTCTGAGCCAGAGCGGGCTAGGGCTGCGGGGCCGGCGAGACCGGTACGTAGAAGTTGACGGTGGTCTTGCAGGCCTTGATCCGGGCCTGCATGTCGTCGCTGATCAGGGTCTTCTTGTAGCGGCCGTCCAGGATGAGGGGCTTTTTCGCATTATCGATGACGATATAGATCAGGGACGGGGCAAGTTTCAGGATGCGGCTGCCGACTAAGCTGTCGGACAGGAACCATCGCCTATCATGAACCCCCGCGTAGTCTTTCTTCGCGCTTGGAGTCCCGAGTGCCACCTCGGCATTCGTCAGCCCGCGGACATCGAAAAAGTGCTTGTCCATGTTGACGTAGGGCGCGTACCCCATCTCCGAGCCGGCGACCGTACCCCCCGGCGGGACGTGGACCCGGATGTAGTCCGCCGCCGCAACCCAGATGCGGCCATACATCGAGGGGGCCAGCAGGTCGCGGTCGTTCGTCGAGAACCCGGTCGCGCTCCACGAGAAGTGCGGATTTGCCAAGGCCGAGGCCAGCCAAAACAGCCCGGTCGCCGCCACGGCAGCCCCGTAGCCGCGCTGAGGCCGGGCGCGCAGGGCGCGCGTCAGGAGGTCGCCTGCGGCGACCAGGCCGAGGCACTGGATGAAAGTGAGGTACGGGGAGAACGGGAGGATGAACCGCCACCCCAGCATCCAGTCGCCGCCCGCCCGGAGCACGAGGGCCAGCATGGCCGCCAGTTCGGCGAAGAGCACGGGGGGAAACTTGAGCGACCTCAGCCGGGTCAGACCCAGGGCGAACAGCCCCCAGTACCAGAGCAGCTGCGGCAGAAGGAAATAGGAGTCGAATGTCCCACCCCGCCGGGGCATCACGTGCGTCTCGGTCCCGATGGGCGTCATGGGGCGTAGCAGGTAGCTGATCCCGTGGGGGATGCTGAACGCCAGCGTGGAGTGCTTGGCATAGTACGTGTTGGGGAGCGGCTCGCCGAAATAAGACAGCCGCACGAGTGTCATCGCCCCCAGCGGCACGAGGAAGACAAAGGCCCAGGAGGCGATGCGCGGGATGGTCGTCTCGCCCCGGCGCAAACGCCAAAGCAGGACGCAGAGCAGGGTGCCGAAACTGAGCAGCGTGTCGGGGCGCGCGACCAGGGCAGCGACCAGCCAAAGCGCAGAGCCGAGCCGCGGCTTTTGCCCTGCGGCCTCCTCCCGGCACTCAACCAGGAAGCGGTGAACGCCGGCCGTCAGCAGGACCGCGTACAGGGTGGTTTCGAGGCCGTTGACGGCGGGGACGGCAAAGTTGACGTTCAGGGCGATGAGGCACTGGGCCAGCACCCCCTGAGTCGGCGACAGCCCGAACTCCCGCGCCAGGGGGCGGACCTGCCAGAGCAGGACGAGCGCGAACAGCAGGCTGGCGAGCTTCGCCTTGAAAAGTGCGCCGACTCCGGGGAGCATCTTCAGCAGCAGGGCGGTCAGCAGCAGGTGGAGCGGGCTGGTGAAGCCTTCCACGCGCTCGCCGGGATTGAAAACAAGCCCCAACCCCGCCAGCATGTTTCGGGCGTACCGGAACGTGATGAACGGGTCGTCCACCGACTGCGCGAACACGGAGAACGCGGTCGCCAGCAGAAGGACATAAGGGAGCAGGGTCAGCGCCGCCGGCCAGAAGCCTGGGCCGGAGCGGGCCGTGGGAGGCGTCGCGGCCTCGTCCGTTGTGGTCTTGTCCGTTGTGGTCTTGTCCGTAGCGTTCTGGTCTGGGGCGGATTCGATCATGGGCGGTGCCTCCAAGGTCGTTGCTGCCGGTATGGCCGCCGGTGTTCCGGCGTCAAACGTGACCGTGAGGTTATTCTACCACAAGAAACGGGGGGCACAGGAAACGCGCGCAGTATCTTTGTGAGCGTAACCAGACAAAAAGCCGCGGCAACATTATCGCTGCCGCGGCCATTCATGCGCCCAGTTGAGGCATCCAATTGAGGCGCTCAGATCTTCGGCACGACCAGCCCGTAGTTGCCATCGCGGCGGCGGTAGACGACCTGGGTCATGTGCGTGTCCATGTCCAGGTAGACGTACCAGTCGTGGTCGGTCAGCTCCAGCATCTGCACGGCGTCGTCGATGCCCATCGGCTTCATCGTGACCGCCTTGGTGCGGACGATGCGCGGGGCGTCGTCGACGTCCTCCTCGGACCCGGCGGGCAGGATGCCGTCCATGCCGGATACGCCGCCCAGGCCGTCCGCGCCCGCCGTTCGCAGGCTCTGCTGATGGCGCAGGTCCGTGTGCTTGGCCTTGAACTTCTTCAGGCGCTGCTCCAGCTTGTCCACCACGCGGTCCAGCGAGACGTACATGTCGTTGGTGCGCTCCTCGCCCCGCAGCATCAGCCCGTCGCCCTCCAGCGTGACCTCGACGCGGTGCAGGCCGCCCTCGACGCTTTCGACGACGACGGCCTCGCGGATGTCCCGGAAGTACGTCTCGAGCTTCTGGAGCCGGTTCTGTGCGTGGTCACGCAGCCCCTCCGTGACTTGAAGGTGCTTGCCCTTGACTGAAACGGCAATGGACATGGTGTATGTTCCCCTTTACGGCACTCAGGGTGGCCCGGCAAGCAGGGCGACGGCGTGGGCGGCGATGCCCTCGCCACGCCCGAGCGAGCCGAGTCCCTCGTTGGTAGTAGCCTTTATACCCACAAGGGCGGGCGGAAGCCCCAGCGCTTCGGCGATCAGCGCGCGCATGGCATCGACGTAGGGGGTGATCTTGGGAGCCTCGGCGATCAGCGTCATATCCACATTGCCGACGCGGTAGCCCGAGGCGGCGAGACATTGGGCGACCTCGCGCAGCAGCCGCAGGCTGGACACGTCTTTGTAGGCCGGGTCGGTGTTCGGGAACAAGTGCCCGATGTCGGGCAGGCCCGCCGCGCCCAGCAGGGCGTCGCACAGGGCGTGGAGGAGGACATCGGCGTCCGAGTGGCCGTCCAGGCCCCGCGGGCTGGGTATCTCGACGCCGCCAAGGAAAAGCCGGCGGCCTGCGATCAGCGGGTGGATGTCGTAGCCGAAGCCGATCCGAGGCAGGGGGGGGAGTGGAGGCAGGGGCGTGGGTGCCGAACGCGCGGCCAGGACGGCTTCGGCCAGGCGCAGGTCTTCGGGGCGTGTGATCTTGAAGTTGGCGGGATCGCCGAGCACGAGGCGGACGGGGTCGCCCCCGAACTTCTCGACGAGCGAAGCCTCATCCGTCCCGGCCCAGCCCGCGTCGCCGGCCTCGGCGTGGGCACTGAACAGGGCGTCCAGACGGAAACACTGCGGCGTCTGCACGGCCCAGAGACCCTCACGGTCCACGGTGCGCTGGACCGTCTGGCCCTCGCCCACGGATTTGAGGGTATCGGCGACAGGCAGGGCGGCGACGGCACTGCCGTGTTCGCGGACACCGGCCAGGCAGCGGTCGATGACGCTGGGGGTGACCAGGGGGCGCGCGCCGTCATGCACCAGCACGATGTCATCCGGTTTGCCACCCAGAGCGAACAGGCCGATGGCGACCGAAGCCTGGCGCGTCTGCCCGCCGGAGACGATGGCGAGGACATGGGGGAGGCCGTCCAGAGCCGCGCGGCAGCGGGCAACTTCGTCCGGGCGGGCGATGACGACCACGCCGTCTATGGCATGATGGTCCGTGAACGCCCCGACGGTCCAGCGCAGCAGGGGCCGGCCGGCCAGCGTCGCGTACACTTTGTTGTCCCCGGCGGGGCCGTGAGGGCTGCTGAACCTTGCGGCGCGGCCCGCAGCGGGGATAAGCGCGTAAGTGGCAAGCATCGGCTTTAATAGCGTCGGCCGGAGCTGCGGCGGTCCGTCGAGGGGCCGCCGCGCGGATAAACCCGCAAGCCGCCCTCTTCTTCCTCATCCTCGCCACGGATGTTGGCGAAGATCATCTTGCCGGCCACGGTCTGGAGGACGCTGCTGGTGACGACCGACAGCGTCTCGCCGATCCGGCGGCGTCCGCCCTCGACCACGATCATTGTGCCGTCATCAAGGTACGCGACGCCCTGGTTCGGCTCCTTGCCCTCTTTGATGATCAGGACGGTCATCTCCTCGCCGGGCAGGACGACGGGCTTGACGGCATTCGCCAGCTCGTTGATGTTCAGGACGGTGACGCCCTGAAGCTCGGCCACCTTGTTCAGGTTGTAGTCGTTGGTGACGAGCTTGCCGTTGAGCTTCTTGGCGAGCTTGACCAGCTTGGCATCCACCTCGTCGCGGTCGTGCGGGTCCGTGTTATCGTAGGTGCGGACCATCAGCTTCTGCTCGGTCCGCATCTGGTTCAGGATGTCCAGCCCGCGCCGCCCCCGCGCCCGCTTCAACCCGTCCGCCGAGTCGGCGATGTGCTGCAGCTCGTCAAGCACGAAGCCGGGGACGTAGATCAGGCCCTCGATAAAGCCTGTCCGGCAGATGTCGGCGACGCGCCCGTCGATGATGACGTTGGTGTCCAGAATCTTGCACTGCTCGGGGATGACCTCTTTGGCGTCCACGGGCGAGACGGCGGAGCCGGGGACGAACAAACGCAGCTCGTCCTTCATGCTCGACGCCGCGACGGTACACAGGTAGACCAGCATCAGCCCGACGAACAGCGTCCCCCAGATGCCTAAAATCGGGAAACTCACGCGCAGCATCACGGTCAGCAGCAGGCCGGTCAGGACGCCCACGAACGTGGCGACCTTGTCATTCGGCTCCATCTCCCAGAGCCGGTCGCCGGTCTGCACCAGCCACCGGAACGCGGGCGTTGAGATCAGCCGCGCGACCAGGACGCCGAGCACCGTAAAGGCGACCACGGCAATCGTGCGCTGCCCCCCCGTCGCGAAGCTGTCACGCGCGGCGACCGCGAGGCTGTTGGTGCCGTCCAGGCCGCGCACCCAGGTCACGACGTAGGTGCCGGCCTGGGAGCCGAGGATGCCGCCCAGGATCAGCAGCGCGCTCACGAAGAGCAGACGCCAGACCTTCAAGGCCGTGTTACTTTCAGGTGCCAAAAGCATGGTTCTTTTCAAGACGAGGTCGGCGGCATTAGGAGCCGCGCGAGACGCGCAGGCGGGTTTCGGCGTCGGTGATCGAGCGGCGGGCTTCGGCCTGCCCCCCCGCCCCCGCTTCGGCCAGCATCTGCCGGGCGGCGGCCAGGTCGGCTTCGGCGCGGGTGACGTCGATCTCGTCGGCCCGCTCCGCCCGGTCGGCCAGAATGGTCGTGCGCCCGCCGTCTTCCGAGGCGACTTCCAGAAAGCCGCCCGAGATGACCAGGTGGGCCGTCGTGCGCCCGTCGGCCAGGGTCGCCAGGACCTCGCCGGGGCCAAGCTCGCTCATCAGCGGCGCGTGGTGGGCGAGGATGCCCAATTGCCCCTCGGTGCCGGGCGCGATGGTCTGCGTCACGGCCTCGCTGAGCATGACCCGCTCGGGGGTGACGACGTCCAGTGTATACGTTGCGGCCATAAGGTTTAGTCTCATGCCAGAAAGACCCCTCCCCGCCATCGGAACGGCGTCCCTCCCCCATAGGGAGAGGGCGAAGAGGCTCTTCTCTGTCTCCTACCCGCCCATCGCCTTGGCCTTCTCGACCGCGTGCTCAATCGGGCCGCAGTTGAGGAAGGCTTGCTCCGGCAGGTCGTCGTGCTCGCCGTCCAAGATCGACTTGAAGGAGCGGACCGTGTCCTCGCGGCGGACGTACTGGCCGGGCAGGCCGGTGAACTGCTCCGCGACGGCGAACGGCTGGCCCAGGAAGTTGCGGATGCGGCGGGCACGGGCGACCGTCAGCTTGTCTTCGTCGGAAAGCTCGTCGATGCCCAGGATCGCGATGATGTCCTGCAACTCTTTGTACTTCTGGAGGATGTTCTGGACGCCGCGCGCGACGTCATAGTGCTCCTGGCCCACGATGTTCGGGTCCAGGATACGCGAGGTCGAGACCAGCGGATCGACGGCGGGAAAGATGCCGATGGCGGCCAGGCTGCGCTCCAAGTACGTGGTGGCATCGAGGAAGGCAAACGTCGTGGCCGGGGCCGGGTCGGTCGGGTCGTCAGCGGGCACGTACACGGCCTGGACCGACGTGACCGAGCCGTTCTTGGTGCTGGTGATGCGCTCCTGCAAAGCCCCCATCTCCGACGCCAGGGTCGGCTGGTAGCCGACCGCGCTGGGCATGCGGCCCAGCAGCGCGGACACTTCGGAGCCGGCCTGGACGAACCGAAAAATATTGTCGATGAACAGCAGGACGTCCTGCCCCTGCTCGTCCCGGAAATACTCTGCCATGGTCAGGCCCGACAGCGCGACCCGCAGGCGCGCGCCCGGCGGCTCGTTCATCTGGCCGAACACCATCGCCGTCTTGTCGATGACGTGGGCCGTCTTGCCCTCGGCGTCCTTGAACTCGGTTTCGCCCATTTCGAGCCACAGGTCGTTGCCCTCGCGGGTCCGCTCCCCTACCCCCGCGAACACGGATACGCCGCCGAACTCGACCGCGATGTTACGGATCAGCTCCTGGATGGTGACGGTCTTGCCGACCCCCGCGCCGCCGAACAGGCCGATCTTGCCGCCCTTCGGGTAGGGGCACAGCAGATCGACGACCTTGATGCCGGTCTCGAGAATCTCGATGGTCGCCGCCTGGTCTTCGAGCGAGGGCGCGGCGCGGTGGATGGGGTAGCGCAGGGCGTTCGGGACATCGCCCTTCTCGTCGATGGGCTTGCCCAAAAGATTGAAGACGCGGCCCAGCGTCTCGTTGCCGACCGGGACCGTGATCGGGCCGCCGGTGTCGTTGACGTCCATGCCGCGCGTCAGGCCGTCCGTGGTGGACATGGCGACGCAGCGGACGACGTCGTTGCCGAGGTGCTGCGAGACTTCCACGGTGAGGTCGATCTTGCGCCCCGCGTCCGTGATCGTCAGCGCGTTGAGAATGTTTGGCAGGCTGCCCGCCTGGAACTGGGCGTCCACGACCGGCCCCTGCACCTGCACGATTTTACCGACTGCCATAGCGTGTTATTCCATCCCCTTTGAGGAAGCCTCCCGAAGAACTTGTGCGCGTCAAGCTTCTATTAATGTTCTGTTAATCTGTGAAAAAGTTCGCAAGATGAGTATAACAGAAAAGCCCGCAGGGTGTCAAGGCGGGAAGAACCCCTCCCGGCGGGCAGGCCCGCTGCCCAAGTGCAGGCACCTTGGAAGGCCCTTGATAGGGAAGGGCAAAGAGTGAGAGCAGTGCTTCGTATCCGCCGCCCTCGGCGCGGGTGGGTTCTTTTGCGCCCCTATCGCAGCGCCTCGGCACCGCCGACGATCTCGGCGATCTCCTTGGTGATCGTCGCCTGGCGGGCGCGGTTCAGCGAGAGCGTCAGGTTGGAGATCATCTTGCCGGCGTTGTCGGTCGCGCTCGACATGCTGGTCATGCGCGCACCGTGTTCGGACGCCACGCTCTCGACGATGGCCTGGTAGACCTGGGTGTCCACGTAGCGGGGGAGCAGGCTGCCTAAGATCTGCTCGGGACCCGGCTCGAAGATGTAGTCGGCCTTGGGCTTCTGGGCTTGCGGGTTCTCGGGTGCCCCCTCCTCCGGCGTGGGGGGCTGGATGGGCAGAATGGTCAGGGTCTGGGGGCGCTGGGACATGGCCGAGAAGAACTGGGTGTAGATCAAGTACAGGGCGTCGATCTGGCCGTCGGCGAACAGGTCGCGGCCGGTCCGGGCCAGCGCCTGGGCCTCCCCAAACGAAATGCCCGTGGCCGGGACGGGGTGCTCGGCGACGATGTCATAGCCGCGCCGCCGGAAGAACGTCGCGCCCTTCTTGCCGACACAGACCAGCTTGACGCGCTCGGCCCCGAAGGGACGGACCAGGTCGTTCGCGCGGCGGATGACGGAGGAGTTGTAGGCCCCGCACAGGCCGCGGTCGCCGGTCACGAGCAGGACGCCGATCCGCTGGGGTTCGCCCTCGGCGCGGCGCAGCAGCGGGTGCTGAACGCCCTCGCCGCCGGACGCGCCCAGGCTCGCCATGACCTCGCGCATCTTCTCGGCGTAGGGCCGGGCCGCGCCGACGGCCTCCTGCGCGCGGCGCAGGCGGGCGGCGGCGACCATCTTCATCGCCTTGGTAATCTGCTGGATGTTTTTGGCGACGCGGATGCGACCGCGGATCTGACGGGGGGTTGCCATGCGGGAGTCCTTTAAGCGCAAGGGTCAAGCGCGGGAAGTCGGGAAGAGAGTGCCCCTATGATACCGTCATGCCGGGTCGGTTGTCAACGAGAGATCGTCAGGGCGTCCACCTGCCAGGAGCTTATGGACGCCGGCGAGCCTGATGGCCGCGTCAGGCGCAGTGTCACCAGTCCCGCACTCCCCCGACTGCCGCTCACTTGGTAGCGGCGGTCAACGTACTCAGGCAGGAGGTTGGTCCTGCCGCCCGCTTCCGTCCACGTCGTTACGCGTCCGTGGACGGCCTCGAAGGCGGCCCACTGCGCCTGCAAGGCTGGGGTTGTCAGCGATGCCCTCTCTCCGGGCGTCAGCAGGCCGCGCGCCTCGGCATAGTGATGCAGCCGGATGGAGTAAAGAAAGTATTTGGCGTGGCTGTCGGTGTCCGTGTAGTTTCCAAGCGTCTGCATCACGACGGGGCGCGCGGCGGGCAGCAGCAGGACGCGCCAGAGGATGAAGCCGAGGACCAGAACCGCCCCCAGGACCAGCCCGATGACGGGTGCCCTCTTCATGGCGGGCTACTTCTCCGCGAGCAACTTGCGAATCTTCGCCGCGAGCTGCGGACCCTCGCCGGGTGAGAAGCCCTCCTGGCTCCAGCGGACGATGCCCTTTTTGTCGATCAGATACTGGGCGGGGATCGCGCGGGCGTTGTAGGCGGCCTGGGCGCGGCCGTTGGCCTGGGGCGAGGCGGTGACGGTGTAGGTCATGCCCATCGCCCGAACGAACGGCTTGACCTGGGCCAGCGAGTCGGGCTGGTCCACGCTCATCCCGACCACGCGCAGGCCCTGGGGGGAGTACCGGCGGCTGAGGGCCTGCATGGTCGGCGTCGCCATGCGGCACGGCCCGCACCAGGTCGCCCAGTAGTCCAGCAGGACGACGTGGCCGCGCAGGGAGCGCAGCGTCAGCGGCTTGCCCCCCAGTGTCGTCGTGGAAAAGGCCGGGGCGCGCGTCCCCACCGCCAGCGGCGGCGGCGGTGCCCCCGAGAAGTCCTGCGCGCTGGAGGGCGACGGGGTGAGCACGGCGAAAGAAAGCGAGGCAAGGGAAAGCGAGGCGGAGAAGGCGATTCGGGGCGGGTACATGGGTCGGACTCCTGACGGGGGTTGACAACGTCCCCCCAAACAGGATACCATCAGCGGGGCCGTTTCGGTTCCTCGCCCGGCTTCGTTCAGGAAAGGCACAGGCCATGACGCCCGAGATGCGGGCCATGCTCGCGGCGCAGACGTTCGGCGTGGCCGGCGCGTCGCGCAGCCCGGACAAATACGGCTTTCTGGTCTTCAAGGCGCTCAAGAGGGCGGGCAAGACGGCCTATCCCATCAACCCCAGCGCCACGGAAGTGGACGGCGACCGCTGCTACCCGTCGCTGTCGGCCCTGCCCCGCCCGCCCGAAGTCGCCGTGCTGATCGTCCCGCCCGCCGCCGGCGAGGCGGCCGTGACCGAGTGCGTCGCGCTGGGCATCCGGCAGGTGTGGATGCAGCCCGGCGCGGAGTCCGAGGCCGCCATCGCCGTCTGCCACGCCAACGGCATCGCGGTCGTCGCGGGCGGCCCCTGCCTCATGGTCCTGCTGCGGACCGCGAAATATCAATCGGACACTTTTTAGGACATCCTTTGGGGAGATTTGATGGAAAAGAAAAGCCACTACCACACGGTTGACGGGCGCGACTACGCGGTGACGATGACCTGGGACGCGGACTTCAAAGACAAAGATCACGTCTTCAAGATCACGTTCCAGGCCGTCGACCAGGCGACGAGCCGGCCCTTCCTCCTGCCCCGCGAGATCGGCACCTACCAGATCGCGGACCCCGACGAGTCGCTGGGCGAGCGCGTCAAGTGGTACTACGAGGGCAACCGCGAGACGCTGATGACGGATTACCTGTCCACGGCCTACCGCCGCGCCTGCGATTTCATCGAGCGCGGGAAATAGGAAGCCCTGGGGCGGGTTCAGCGGTCCGGGTAGGCTTCGAGGCTCAAGCTCGGACTGTCGGCCCGGCCCATCGCGATGAGCGTGTAGGTCCGGCCCGGCTCCAAGACGAGGTGAACGGGGTCGGTCAGCGTGTCAGGCGCGGTGGTGGCGGCGATCTTCAGGTCATACGGGCCGGCATCCAGGGTCAGCGCCTCGCTCCGCCGCCCGTAGCCGACGGCGGGGATGGCGTCGATGTTGTTGACCACAAGATCGATGGCTCCCACGTCTAGGGCGGCGTTGACCAGCCGTACCGAGACTTTCCCCGCTGCGGGCTGGTCTGCGGGCACGTCCTCCAGCACCCGCACCTCGGCGGGCCTGCCCCCGCCGTGGATCTGGCCCAGGGCCAGTACGGTGTATTCCCGGTCCTTGCCGAACGTGAGCGGCTGCACCAGCAGCGTTGCGCCCAGGTCCGCCGCGTCCACCCGCAAGGGGTAGGTGCCCGACGAGATCGTCTGGTAGCCCGTGCTGCTGCGGAACTGGGAGCGCTTCCAGACCCGCTGCCCGTCCACGGAGACGTTCAGACCGCCCGGCTCGGGGACGGCGTTGATCAGCCGCACCTTGACGTCTTCATCCCCCCCACTGTTGCGGCAGCCCGGCACCAGCAGTGCGCCGACCACCCCCATCAAGACCAAGCCCCACAGGCCGGATCGTTTCCACACGCTCACAAAAATCATAGGGAAGGATTCGAGAAGGCCGGCGCGTTTTCCTGCACACGCCGTCTGCCAGGGGTTAAGAACCCCTGGCATTGGGTCCGCGTAACGCACGGTCAGCCGCCCGGCAATGGCCGCACCTCGCCCGCGAAGGAGAACACCAGGCCGCCGGGCTGGGTGATCTGGACGGCGACCAGTGTGCCTTCCGCCAGATGCTCTTTGCGGACGTAGGCTAGAGCCAGCGCCCGGCCACCGAGCCGAGGGGAATGAACGGCGGAGGTGACGCGCCCGATCTCGCGGCCCGGCTCCGGGCCGTCCTCGGGACCGTTCAGCGTCGTGCCCGGCGGCGGGGCGGGGGCGTCGGCGGCCAGCAGGACGTGGCGCAGGGCACGGTTGGTGTGCCCGCGGGCGTGGAGGCGGGCGACGATTTCCTGGCCGACGTAGCAGCCCTTGGTGTAAGAGACGGCGTCGGGCATCCCCGCCTCGGGCAGCAGCACGGCGGGCGTCAGCTCCAAGCCCCAGGCGGGGCACCCCGCCTCGACGCGCAGCGCCTCGGCGGCGTCTTCACCCAGGGGAACGGCACCCGCTTCGGCGAGAGCGGCCAGGGCGGCGGCTTCGGCGTCGGGCCGCAGCCAGAGGTCGAAGCCAGGCGCAAGGGGGTAGGTCAGGGGCCGGGCCGCAGCGGCCATGTCGCCCGGCAGGCGGGAAGCCAGGCCGCCCGCGCCGTCGCCCAGCACGGACAGGATCGCCCAGTGCTCGGACACGTCCGACAGGGCAACGTCTTCCATAATCAGAAACTTATCCAGCGTTTGGTGCAGCGTGGGGAGACAGGCCGGGTCGGTCTCGACGACCAGCGCGTCGGGGAAGACGTGAACCCAGAGGTCGGCCAGGACGTGCCCGGTCGTGTCCAGCAGGGCGGCGTGACGCGTTTCGCCCGGCGCCAGTGAAGCCACATCGTTGGAAACTTGGCCTTGCAGGAATGAGTGGCGGTCCGACCCGCGCAGCTCCAGCAGGCCGCGCGGCGGGCGACGCCGGACGGCAAGGCCGCCGGGATGGTGCGCGGCGTCATAGCCCAACAACGGGTGCGTCATGGTACTGCCTTTCGCGGTCGAGGCTAGGCCGCGCGGGCGTCGCGCCGCTCCTCGATCTCTTCCAAAAAGACGATCTTGACAAGCGCGGCGGTGGCGGCGAGCAGGGCACCAAGCAGGAACCCAGGGACGGAGATCGGGCGCGTCATTGTATAACCTCTATGCCGGCATTGTACTATATTTCACAATGTCGGCGCAACCCCTCGGGTTCCCCAGCTTTTGGGTAAAAACAGGTATCCCTATGAACACCACCACACCACAAACACACGCCCCCGACGCGGAGACGGCGGAGGAGATCAAGGCCGCCGGGCTGCGCTTCGTCCACGACAAGCAGCCGGGCATCCGCCGCGAGCCGGACGGCGACGACTTCCGCTACGCCGCGCCGGACGGCTCACCCGTCGACGACGAGAAGACGCTGGCGCGGATACGCTCCCTCGCCATCCCGCCCGCCTACCAGGACGTGTGGATCTGCCCGCGCGCGAACGGGTATCTGCAAGCCACGGGGCACGATGCGCGCGGGCGCAAGCAGTACCGCTACCACTCCCAGTGGCGGGCGGCCCGCGACGAAACTAAATACGAGCGCATGGTCGCCTTCGGGACCACCCTGCCGGCCATCCGCGCGCGGGTCGCCCGCGACCTGGACTGCCCCGGCCTGCCGCGCGAGAAGGTGCTCGCGACCATCGTTCGCCTGCTCGAAACCACGCTGATCCGGGTCGGCAACGCACAGTACGCCTCGGAGAACCACCACTACGGTCTGACGACGCTGGAGAACCGCCACATCGATGTCGAGGGCCAGACGGTGCATTTCCACTTCACCGGCAAGAGCGGCGTCGAGCACACCATCGACCTCAAAGACAAGCGCCTCGCCCGCATCATCCAGCGCCTCCATGACCTGCCGGGGCAGGAGATTTTCCAGTACGTGGACGGCGAGGGCAAGCGGCACGAAGTCGGCTCGGGGGACGTCAACGCCTACCTGCACGAGATCGCCGGGGAAGAGTTCACCGCCAAAGACTTCCGCACCTGGGCCGGGACCGTCCTGGCCTCGCTCGCGCTGTTGGAGTTCGAGGCGTTCGGGTCCCCGACGCAGGCCAAGAAGAACGTCGCTCAGGCCATCAAGACCGTCGCCGAGCGCCTGGGCAACACGCCAACCGTCTGCCGCAAGTGCTACGTCCACCCCGCCGTGCTGGACTCGTATTTAGATGGGACTCTGCTCCGCGCCCTAGGGCAGCGCCCCGAGGGCGAGGTCGTGGACGCGCTGAACGCCCTGCACCCCGACGAAACCGCCGTCCTGTCCCTGCTCCAAAGCCGCCTGACCGAAGCGGCGGTGCGTTAGGTCCGGTCACGCGGCGGGAAGGAGGTGGGCGAAGTCGGCGGGGACCACGTCGTCGAGGTCGCGGCCTGGGGCGAGCGTGACGCCGACGCTCTGGTACACCGTCGCCACGAACTCGCCGCATGTGTACTTGCCGTGCGGCACATAGTTGAGGTGCCAGTGGGTGAAGACGTGCTCCAGGACGATGACCAGCATGTCAAAGCGGTCGTAGCCCGCGCCGAGCTGTGTTTCGGCCCAGACCAGCGCCTCCGCCCCTTTGCCGCCGGGCGCGGGGATGACGCGGTAGCCGCCCTCGCGGCCTTGCAGGCCGTTGCGGATTACCCCCTGCGGGCGGGACTCGATCACGCTGTCGTCACCGGCGTAAATGGCCGAGTGGTAGAACGGCGACCGGGTGAACCACTGAATCAAGAAGTCGCGGCTGCGGTGCGGGCGGGAGAAGAGCAGGATGTCGCCGGGGCGGGGCGCGGGTGCAGGGAGAACTTCAGGGACGGGCGTCGTCATAGGGTGTCGTCCACCAGGACTTTCAGCGCACCGGGCTGGACGGTGATGGTCACGGGCGTCGTTCCTGTGATCTCGTCGTCCGCGTGGACGTTGCGGCGTCGGGCGCTCTCCAGCGTAATCTCGCGGGCGCGGAACGTCTTGGTCTTGGGCAGCCCCAGGTGAATCTGGGCGCGCAGGGCGCGCAAATAGGCGGGCAGCTCGCTCCGCTTGAGGTCCGTGAAGAGCACGACATCGAGCAGGCCGTCGGCGATGTCGGCTTCGGGCGCGATGGGCGCGGCCTGGGCGATGCGATACGTGTTGGCGACTTCGCACAGCGCGACGCTCTCCCGGTGGACCTCGCCGTCCAGCGTCAGCGTGATCTCGCGGGGACGGAAGGCGACCGCGAGCCGGGCGAAGGCATACGCGCCGCGCAGGAAGTTCTTGTTGGTGCCCTGGCCGTAGAGAGCCAGCGCGTCGGCGAACAGGCCGACGCCCGCCGACTCGGTGAAGTAGCGGTCGCCGATCTTGCCCAGGTCCACGGCGCGGACGACGCCGTCTTTGAGCGTCTTCAGTGCGGCGGGCAGGTTGTGGTGCAGGCGCAGGGTCGTGGCGAAATTATTGAACGTCCCCTGCGACAGGATGCCCAGCGCCGTGTCCGTATGGGCCAGCTCCTGCACGGCCAGCTCCACGGTGCCGTCGCCGCCCGCCACGGCCACTTTCTCCGCACCCTCCGCCACCAGTCGCTTCAGCGTCTGCTTCAAGTCCTGCTTGGACTCGGTGTGAATGATCAGAATCTCCAGGCCGACGTCGCGCGCCATCCGCTCAAGCTGCTCTTTCCCCGAGGCGGCATGCATCGCCCCGGCGCGCGTGTTCATCAGGATTGGGAGGGCAGACTGTGACTCGGTCATCGTGTATCCCCTTTCGAGCGGCCACGCCCTGCCGCGCCCGCCACTGCAAGGCAGGTCCAGAGCCAGGGCAGGCCAAGCGCGAAGCCCGCCAGGACATCGGAAGCGTAATGGACGCCGAGGCAGACGCGGCTCAACCCGATCAGCGCGATCAGCAGAACGCTCCCCGCCCAGAGCAGCCGCCTGCCGTGCCCAGTGCGCCGCGTCAGCCAGTAGGTCAGCATCCCGTAGACCGTGACGGCGAAGAACGCATGGCCCGAGGGGAACGAGTAGCCCAGGTGGGCAAAGAGCGGCGAAGGGCGCGGCCTCTGGAAGGCGATCTTCAGGCCGTTCACCAGCGCCTCGCCGCCCCCAATTGCGAAGAGGAGGCCGAGCGCCTGTCTGCGCGCCTTCCCAAACAACAGCGCGGCGAGGCCGAGCAGCGCGAACACAAGCAGCGCCCACCCGCCCGCCAGAGCCGAAAGCCCGCGCATGAGCGTCAGGAGGTGCGGGCCGGTGTGCGCGGCGGATTGCTGCGAGATCGACAGGTCCCAGCGCGAGAGCTTGCCCGCGTGAACCGCGCCGGCCAGAGCAACGAAGAAAGCCGCCGCCCCGAGTGCCGCTGAGGCGGCCAACGTCGTCCGCTGCCGTGGCGCGGCGGGAAGTGGGTCCAGGGCAGGGGCGGGATGGGTCGGCTCGTGCATTGTCATGGCCTATACCCTGCTACCGCCGCTTCTTAACTTAACCATCGCCTGCTCACGGCGGATGGCACGGAGATGACGTCTTACTTGCTGCTGAAGGTCAGGGCATATTTAGCGTTCGCTGTTCCTGCTGCACCTCCTCCGACCACTTGCGGGCTGTCTGCCGCAAGTGCTACGTCCACCCGGCCGTCTTAGAAACGTACCTGGACGGCACCAGGCTGGAAGCCTTGAAGCAGGAGACCGAGCAGGAATTGGCCGACACGCTGCACTCGCTCAAGCCCGAAGAGGCCGCCGTCGTGGCCCTACTCGGGTGCCGGCTCGCGCAGGAGGCGGCAAAGAAGTGGGGGCAGGCCATGAGTGGCATAGTCTACTTCTTCGGATATGGCACGAGTGGGAAACCGTACTCTCGGCAGAGTTCTTCAGCCAGGGCACGGCTCGCAGCAATATGGGATCGGTCTATCAACAAAGCACTTGAACCTGCTGAAGACATAGCCGGATTGCTGACGATTATCCCTTTGGATGTCCATCTCGGCTTTGTCATCAGAATTATGACGTTGTTCTGTGGCGAAACACAGACACCTCGAATGTCCGCAAATGAGCCGGTTCGCGTGACCGGCTTCCACGGCCAGCCTGTTGTCCGCTCGTAGGTACGCCGTTCCCCATCAAAGCGGATGTCGTCAGGACCGGAGACGTAGTAGAGAAAGTAAAGAAGCCAGCCTGCTCCTAATGCAGAAAGTGCGGCCAAATACGCTTTGCCGGTTAGGACTGCTCCCACGAGTGGGCCGAGGACGAGTTGAACGGCAAATGCGACTGACAATAGAGTTTCCAAACGCCGCGCCGTAGGCGGCTTGCGGAACAGCATTGTCTTTCCGTCCTTCCAGGCGAGGTAGCTTTCGTAGCTCTTGTTTGCAGGATTGGCTTGAAGCGGCGATATTTTCACAGCACACCTCTCTCGCAGCTTGGTTATCTTCTTTTACCCCTGACAAAAAGCAGGGAAACACACGGTAATGCGGTATTGACAACCCCTCCCTCGTTGGGCTAAAGTAGGCGCATGGACTACACGACGCAAGAGGCCGAGGCGGTGACGCAGGACGTCATCGAGAAGTACCAGAAGTTCGTCAATCCGACGCAGGTGGCGCTGCTGAAGGTCGGCGGGTTCGACCACATCGAAGCCTGCGCGCAGGGCGTTACGCTGACCGACTTGGAAGGCAACTCCTATATCGACTGCCTGGGGGGCTACGGGACGTTCTCGCTGGGGCATCGGCACCCGCGCGTGGTCGAGGCCGTCAAGCGCCAACTGGACCTGATGCCGCTGGCCTCCAAGACGTTCCTGAACAAGCCGCTGGCCGATTTATCCGCGAAACTCGCCGAACTCTCACCGGGGAGGCTGCAATACTCTTTTATTAGCAACTCGGGGGCCGAGGCCGCCGAGGCCGCCCTGAAGATCGCGCGCATGGCGTCCGGCAAGACCGACTTCGTCTCGACGCACGGCGCGTACCACGGCAAGACAATGGGGGCGCTGTCGGTCACGGGCCGCGAAATCTACCGCAAGCCGTTCGAGCCGATGCTGCCCGGCGGCTGCTTCGTGCCGTTTGACGACGCGGGCGCGATTGAGGCCGCCATCACGGATAAAACAGCCGCCGTCATCCTCGAACCCATCCAGGGCGAGGGCGGCATCCAGGTCCCCTCCCCCGACTTTTTCCCGCGCGTCCGCGAGATATGCGACCGTCGCGGCGTCCTCTTGATCGCCGACGAGGTGCAGACGGGGCTGGGGCGGACCGGCAAGCTGTTCGCGGTCAACCACTGGGACGTCGCGCCGGATATTATGACACTCGCCAAGGCCCTGGGCGGTGGCGTCATGCCCGTCGGCGCGACCCTGGCGACGGCGGAGATCTGGGACCGCGTGTTCCACGAGAACCCGTTCATCCACACGACCACGTTCGGCGGCGGCGAGATGGCCTGCGCCGCCGCCCTGGCCGCTTTAGAGGTCACCGTGGACGAGGGCCTGCCCGCCCGCGCGGCCCAGAACGGCGCGTACTTTCTGGACGGCCTGAAGCTTGTCTGCGCCCGGCATCCCAAGCTGCTCAAAGAGGCGCGCGGCCTGGGCCTGATGATCGGGGTGGAGTTCACCGACGCCGACATCGGCAAGCTGGTCATCGGGACGATGGTGCATCGGGGCGTCGTGGCCGCCTACACGCTGAACAACCCCAAGGTCATCCGCTTCGAGCCGCCCCTGATCATCACCCGCGCCGAGATCGACGCCGTGCTGGGCGTCTTCGCTGCGGGCGTCGAGGACGCGGTCAGATTGCTCGGGGACTTGATTTGAGCACCCGCGCCTCGATCTTCATCCGCATCCCGTAGCGGGGGCGCAGGGTGACGATGGGCTGGGTGTCAACGATCTGGTCGGAAGCCAGGCGCAGACGCCAGCGCTGGCCCAGGGTCGCCAGGAGCAGGACAAGCTCCATCCAGGCGAACTGCTCGCCGATGCAGACGCGCGCGCCGCCGCCGAAGGGGACGAAGGCGAACTTGGGGCGCGCTGATTCGGCCTCGGGCGTCCAGCGGTCCGGGTCGAAGCGGTTGGGGTCGGGGAAAAAGCGCGGGTCGCGGTGGGTGACGGCGGGAGCGATCAGGATGACCGCGCCTTGGGGAATAACGTAATCCCCGAGAGCATGGTCGGCCAGCGCACGCCGCCCGATGGCCCAGGCGGGCGGGTACAGGCGCATGGACTCGGAAATGATCTGGCGGGTGTAGGTCAGGCGCGGCAGGTCATCGGCGGTGGGTGTCCGGCCCGCTAAAACTTCGTCCAACTCGGCGTGGAAGCGGGCCTCACACGCGGGGTTCAGGGACAGCAGCAGCCAGGTCCAGGTCAGCGCGTTGGCCGTCGTCTCGTGGCCGGCCAGAAACATCGTCATCACCTCGTCGCGCACCTGGCCGTCGCTCATCGCCCCGCCGTCGTCCTCGTCGCGCGCTTCGAGCAGCATGGAAAGCAGGTCTCCCCCACTTCCGTCTGGCTCCGCTCCCTGTGCGCGGTGCGCCCCGATCAGGCGGTAGACGGTCGCATCCAGCCGGGCACGGGCGGCACGGAAGCGGCGGACCTGGGGGAACGGCAGCCGCTCCAGAAGGTGCGAATACGGAAGCTGCAAAAGATGGAATAGGCCGATGATCTCCCCCAGCGCGCCGTCGATCTCCTGCGCCTCCGCCTCCACCTCAGCACCAAACAATGTCTTGCCGACGACGGCCAGCGTCAGGCGCATCATCTCGGCGTGGACATCTAAGGTCTCGCCGTCCCGCCACCGGCGGCCCGTCTGAACGGCGTAATCGGTCATGGCCGCGCCGTAGGCGGTGATCCGCTGCCGGTGAAACGCGGGTTGGATCAGCCGCCGCTGGCGCAGGTGGAAGTCGCCCTCGCTGGTCAGCAATCCCTCCCCCAGCAGCCGCTTGATCTGCTCCAGACCGCGCCCCTTTTTGAAGCTCTTCTGGCTGGTCACGAATATGTCTTTGATTAGGTCGGGGTGGTTGACGAGGAAGACGGGCTGCCGGCCGAGGGGCAGGCGCACGACGTCCCCACACTCGGACGCCGCCCGGCGCAGGTAGACCAGGGGGTCGCGCCGGAACCGCATCAGGCCCTGGCCGGGGAAGCGCTGGGGGAACGTGGGCGGGGCAGGGGCGCGGGGCGGGCGGCTCATGACGCCATTATACCAGGCCGGCCTCGCGCCCCCGCTGTTTCTACTTGCCTTCCGCCGCGTTTCTACTTGCCTTCCGCCGCCAGGGTCTTTTCGCGCTGGGCAGGGTGCTTTCCCTCGGCGAACTCCTCGATGAGCTTGGCGCTGAAGGCAGGGATGTCGCTCGGGTTGCGGCTCGTCACCAGACCCTTGTCGGTCACGACCTCCTGGTCCACCCAGGTCGCACCCGCGTTCCGCAGGTCCGTCTGGAGCGACGGCCACGACGTCACAGTGCGCCCCCGGACCACGTCCGCCTCGATCATCGTCCACGGCCCGTGGCAGATCGCCCCGACGGGCTTGCCGGACTCAAAGAACGCCTTGACGAACGCCACCGCCTCGGGGATGACCCGCAGGTTGTCGGGGTTGGCGACGCCGCCCGGCAGCAGCAGGGCATCGAAGTCGCCCGCGCTTGCGCCTGACAGCGCCAGGTCTACGGGCAGCTTATCGCCCGGCTTGTCGTGGTTGAAGCCCTGCACCTGGCCCGGAACGGGCGAGACCAGAGTCGTCGTCGCCCCCGCCGCGTCCAGCGCCTTGCGCGGCTCGACCAGCTCCACCTGCTCGAAGCCGTCGGCGACCAGAATCGCCACTCTTCTTCCGTCTAACTGTGCCATCGTTGATTTCTCCTCGGAGCTTCTGCGCCCCATGCGACACGCAGTTCTACCCGCTCCACATGGGCGAAAAACCGAGCAGGCGGGGAGGGACCCGCGCCAGAAGGCGCAGCGTCGAAATTCCTACATCGGTTTGTAACCGGGCATTAATATTGGGGGAGGACATTCGGGCGGGCGCGATGTATACTAAGACGTAAGCTTGATTTGCCCCAAGGCAAAGACTGAGAAAGGACCTCGTTCATGGTTGACACTCCTGACATCGAAACCCCCGAGTCCACTGACGTCGCCTCCCCCGGCTACTTCCAGAGTCCGACCAACCGGCGCACCTTCCTGGCCCGCATGGCGGCGGCCGGGCTTGGCACGGCGGCGGCGGCCCTAATCGCCGGCTGCGGCGGCGGCGGCAGCAACAACGGCGGCGGCGGCAACGTCACCGGCACCAACCCCGGCCCCGGCGTGGGCACGACCACCTTCGCCGATCAGGCCAACTTCCCCGGCATCCCCGGCGCGAGCGAGGACGTGGTCGTCCTCAACTACGCGCTGACCCTGGAAACGCTGGAGGCGGACCTGTACCGCCAGGCGCTCAACATCGCGGCGGGCAAGGACGTTGGCACCCCCCTGCCCGCGAACAACGCGAACAGCTACACCCAGGTGGTCGGCAACGGAGGCCTGGACCCCGGCCTGGCGAAGATCGGCTTCCTCTACCTCCAGCAGTATTCGTCGGTCGAGGCCGCCCACCGCGACTTCCTCCGCGCGGCGATCTCTCAGGCCGGTGCCACTCCGGTCCCCGCAAACTCCAAGGGCTACAACGCGGGCCTGGCCCCCGGCACCGACCTGCTGACGATCCTGAAGCTGATCCGCACGGTCGAAGAGACCGGCGTTACCGCCTACCTCGGCGCGGCGGGCTTCCTGACCAACCCGACTTACGTCCAGGCCGCGTCCAGCATCTACACGACCGAGGCGCGGCACTCGGCGGGCATGAACTACATCCTCAGCTTGCCCACCGGCCCGACCGGCGATGTCGGCGGCGCGCAGCCGGCCAAGGGTGCCCCGGATGAGTTCGAGTACGCCCAGACGCCCAAAGCGGTCCTGGCCGCCGTCCGCCCCTTCTTCGTCATGTAGGCGTCGCCCACTCTAGAAAGGTATCCCCCCATGCCGACACCAACGCATGTGACATTGTTCTTCTCGACCGATCCCAGGATCGCCGGCGCTCTCTCCGTGCCGATCCCCAGCACGGCTGCGAACTTCAAGACGGCCAGCGCTGACGCCAAGGTCCTGAACTTCGCCCTCGCGCTCGAAACCCTCGAAGCCGAGCTGTACCGCCAGGCGGTCCTGCGGCTGACGACCGGCGGCACCGACATGTTCGGCAGCAAGATCACCGGGCTTGGCCTGGGCAGCGATCAGCCCGACGTGGCCTATCTGACCACGTTCGGCAAGGTCGAGGTGGAGCACCGGGACTTCCTGACGTCCGCCCTGGGCAACAACTGGGTGACGGACGCCAAGGCCCTGTTCGACTTCGGCTTCGCCGACACCAACAACCTCGGCAAGCCCGCGCTGAACCGCCTCCAGACGGTGCAGCTCGTCTATGGGGCCGAGCAGACCGGCGTCTCCGCCTACCTGGGCGGGACCGGACCGGGCGGCCTGACGCCCGGCGGCCCCTACCTCGGCATCGCCGCCAGCATCCTCGGCACCGAGGCGCGGCACACCACCGCCGTCGCCATCCTGCTGAACGGTGCGCCCTTCAACGAGATGCCCAAACTGGCGACCGCGCCGCTGTCGGGCGATCCCGGCGTTCTGCCGACGGCTTTCGGCACCGACACCCCGCTGGCACCGGATGTCATCCTGTATGGCGTCGGCAAGGTTGCGCCGGACACGACGGTGGCAGGCGATGGCGTGATCGGCCCGAAGTCCGGCCCCAACGGCTTCGTCTTCGTGAACGCCTGATACGGTTATCGTCGCCTACGGACGCTCTGTGGCCCGCCTCTTCGGAGGCGGGCCGCTTTTCGTTTGATTCGTGAGGTTTAACTTGACGCCTACTGCCCGCATAATACAGCCGTAGGAAGGGCTTTAGCACCATGTCTGAACAGATCGCGAACCAATTCATCGAGGCGCTGCGGGCGCTGGAAGACACCAAGGACGTGGGGCCGCTGGTCGCGCTTTACGCCCCCGACGCCCTGGTGGGCAACCTCCTCGCGCCGGACCACTTCCACGGGCCGGACGGCGCGCGGACTTTCTGGGCCGAGTACCGGGGCACGTTCGAGTCGGCCCGCTCCACGTTCCGCAACGTCATCGCGGGGAACGGCAACGCCGCGCTGGAGTGGACGACCGAGGGCACGAGCTTCGAGGGGACGCCGCTGTCCTACGCGGGTGTCACGGTGCTGGAGATCGAGGAGGGGAAGGTGAGCCGATCGTCGGCTTACTTCAACCCCAAGGAGCTGGGCCGCCAGGTGAAGCCGTAGGCATTGGGGAAAGCCCCCGGAACCTAACTCCCCGCCCCTTCCCTAGGGAGGGGAGTCGGAAAGGGGGAGCCAGAGGAAAATCCTTACCCTACCCTTCCTTCTTAAAGAGGGGTCGCGACTTGTATGCCCTGCGGCATTACTGCGTATCGCGGGGGCAGGTCCCCCGCCTTTACGTTGTTTGCCTGTGTTATGATCGCTTGACAGGAGATAGGCCGGGTGCCGCTGGGGATGACAGAACGGGATGAGCTGATTCTTCTGCGGGCGCTGCTGCGGGCCTCGGACTACGGCGTCCTGCTGTCCGACGCCGCCCGACGGGACCAGGTCTGCAACCGGCGGTTCTGCGAGATGTTCGGCCTGGAGGGGATCGAAGCCCTTCAGACCGATCCCGAGTACGTCCGCGTCCAGCTCGGCCCACGCCTCCAGGACCCGGACGGGTTCTTCCACACTCTGGAGACCGTCTACGCCGACCCCGGCCGTATCCTCGAAGATGAGATCGCGCTGGCTTCTCCACGTCCGCGACTGCTCCGCCGCTACACGGCCCCCGTCCTCGACGCCGAGGGCGCGGTCATCGGGCGACTCTGGACCTTTCAGGACGTCACCCGTTCCCGCCACATGGAGGACCGCATCCGCGCCCAGGCCGCCCAGCTTAAGGAGCAGTCCCGGCGGCTGGTTGCGAGCCTGAAGACCGTTACGGGCAAGCTGGGGCAGGTGGAGGACGCCCTGAGCGAGACGCAGAAGCAGCTCTTCGAGACGGAAAAGCTGTCCGCCGTGGGCCTGCTCGCCGCTTCGGTTGCCCACGACATCCGCAACCTGCTGACGCCGCTCCTCATCGAACTTTCGCTGGCCGACCAGGACGACGCCCCGGCCCGCGCCGAGTCGCTGGGCGCGATCCGGCGGCAGGTGAACAGCCTGTCCCTGCTGACACACCGCCTGCTTGCCCTCGCCCGCCCCGCCCCGCCCGAGCGCACCCGGCTCGACCTGCCCGCCCTGCTGGATCGCCTGGCGCTTCTCGTGCGGCCCCAGGCCGCCCTGGAAGATGTCCGGCTCGTCGTTCTTTGCCGCCCGCTTCCCACCACAATCGTCGCCGACGGCCTCCAGATCGAGCAGGTCCTGGTCAATCTTATTCTGAACGCGATTCAGGCCATGCGGGCCACGGCGGGCGGGACGCTCTCGCTGCACCTGGACGCGCACCGGGGCGGCGCGCGGCTGCGCGTGGCGGACACGGGGCCGGGCATCCCGCCTGCCCTGCGCAGCCGCCTGTTCGACCCGTTTTTCACGACGCGCCCCGACGGGGCGGGCTTGGGCCTGTTCTCCTGCCGGCGCATCGCCGAAGAGCACGGCGGGACCATCACCGTCCGCCGCCGCCGGGGCGGCGGCACCCTGTTCACCCTCTGGCTGCCCGGCGGGGGCGATTGATACGCCTGCCGGGGCATTCCACTGCCCCGGTACACGCCGCAACGGCAAGTCACACTCTCGGAGGATCACCCCCATCGCCGGACGAATCTTGATCGTCGAAGACGACCGCGCCATCGTCCAGTCTCTCATGCGCCTGCTGTCCCGCGCCGGCTACTTCGTCCACGCCCTGTCCACCGGCGAGGCGGCGGCGGCCTGGCTGGCCGACGATCCCGCGTATGACCTGGCTCTGCTCGACGTCTCGCTGTCCGGCATGGACGGCTTCGCCTGCTGCCGCGCCCTGCGCGCCCAGGGCTGGCGCGGGGCGATCCTGATGCTGACGGGCCGCGCCCAAGCGTCGGACAAGGTGACGGGCCTGACGGCGGGGGCAGACGACTACCTCGCCAAGCCTTTCGATCCGGGCGAACTCTTAGCCCGGATCGCCGCCCATTTGCGCCGCGCCCGCGAGTACGCCGCCCCGGACGACGCCGCCCAGGCCATCACCCTCGGTCCCGACCTCTCTTTGGACCTGCGGACCCGCGACGCCATGGTAGGAGGCGAGCCGGCCCGCCTGACCGACCGCGAGTACGAGATTCTGCTGCTGCTGGCCCGGCACCGGGGGACGGCTCTGGACAAGACCTGGCTCTTCCAGCAGGTCTGGGGCAACGCCCCCGAAGGCGGCATCAAGGCCCTGGCCGTCTACGTCCGCCGCCTCCGCCAGAAGATCGAGGCCGACGAGGACCACCCCCGCCACCTGCTGACCGTCCGCGGCTTCGGCTACAAACTGGTGGAGGAGTAGTACGGAGAAGGCGTCAGGAAAAACCCTGGGTTACACTTTTGGACAGGGCAGAGCCTCAGTAAGAACGGCACGGAGCACAAAATGAACAAGACCAAGCGTCTTACGGTGTTCACGCTCCGCGGATACAAGCCATGTACCTGATCCTATTCGTTCTTGGCCTGCTCATCGGTGCCGTATTTCTCGCTGTTCTTCTCGTCGGCGACCGGCGGGAAGCGCGTCTCGAAGCCCAGCGGGAAGCATTGCGGGAGCAGATGGGGGCGGCGGGTGAGCCGGTCGAGGGCGTATGGCCGCCACCGCCCAGCGTGTCAGCTTTGCCCCGCATCACCGAGCCGGCCTCGCCGCCCAGAGCACCGCTGGCACCCGGCGCGAACCAGAACATGGTGTGGAAGTTCTTCCGTTATCGGGGCTATGTGGTGGCGACCGTTATTGTGGCGTTCATCATTCACGACGCCTACCCGCAGTTCAACTTCGGCTGGGTGCTGCTGGCAACGGCCCTGGCTGCCGGGGGGGTGGCGGTGCTGGTCACACGGCTGGGCAAGTCGCGGCGGTCGTCTGGTCGCCTGTGACGGCATCAGGAGGGGAACTTCCCCCACCCCGCTGCGTGTTTTCAGGGTAATACTCGTGAACGGAGAAATACCAATGGCAGAAACAAAGAAGGCGACTTTCGGGGCGGGTTGCTTCTGGGGCGTCGAAACCACGTTCCGCGCAATCCCCGGCGTCCTCGACGCCGCCGTGGGCTACGAGGGCGGGACGCTGGACAACCCGACCTACCAGGACGTTTGCACCGGGCGGACCGGCCATGCCGAGGTGCTGGAAGTCGAGTTCGATCCCACTCAGGTTTCTTACGACACGCTGCTGAACGTGTTTTGGGAGAACCATGACCCGACAACGCTGAACCGGCAGGGGCCGGATCACGGGACGCAGTACCGTTCGGCCATCTTCTTCCACTCGCCCGCCCAGGCGGCCGCCGCGGCGTCGTCCAAGGCGGCCTGGGACCGGGGCGGGCATTTCAAGCGGCCCATCGTGACCGAGGTCGTCCCGGCACAGACGTTTTACCGCGCCGAAGAGTACCACCAGCAATATTTGGCGAAGCGCGGTCTGGCCCACTGCCATATCTGAGGCGTATCAGACGTGAAAAGGCCCGGCACGAAGAGTGCCGGGCCTTTTTTGTGCCTAGACTACGCGCGTCCGCTTGGACAGTGCCTTGCGCGTCTGCAAGGCGGGCAGGTGTTCGCGCACGAACGCATTCTCCACCAGGCGGAAGAACGCCTCCCGCTCCGGCCCACGCACAATGGCGCGCTCGTGCGCCTCGGCCAGGGCGATGGGATACCCCTGGCCCTTCCTAACCTGGTCGAAACACAGGGCGTGGACGCGGGCGGTCAAGTCGGCGTCTTCGGCCACCCACTGCGGGATCTCGATACGGGCGATCTCGTCACCAGCGTTGAGGTAGAAAAAGGCGACGCGCTGCTCGGCGGGATAGAGGTCCAGGCCGCGCGCGTGGCTGCCGAAAACAGGGGAGCGGTCACCGGGCGTTTTGAGCAAGCGCTCGAAGAGATAGGCGTCGGTCAATTGGGCGAGCGCGGCGCAGGCGTGGTGCGGCTCGTGCGGGCAGCCCGGCTCGCACAACGTCAGGCGCAGCGCCCCGACCACGTCCCGGTGGCCGGGGCGGCTGACGTAGCCGACCACGGGCGTCTGGGCCGCCTGGCCTGCGGCCAGCATCAGGCAGAAGCCGTCGATGATCCGCTTCTGCTCCGCCTCGGATTCACCCTGCGGCGTCCAGACGATCAGCGGGTCATCCACCAGGGCGACGGCGTGACGGTCGGCGTGGGCCTCGATCAGTGCGGCCAGCGCGGCACTCTCGGCCAGCAGACGCCGGTTGGCGATGATCTTCTCCGACAGCGGGATGGGATCGCCCTTGCCTTCGGTCACGAACAGCTCTTCCTCGCGGTAGTGCAGCGTGGCCTTCGACGTCAGCCGGGGCCGCTCGCCCGTCCCGTAATGCAGGGCGATCTCGCCGACGTTGAGCAAAAAGCAGGGCGCGACGGCATGGCGATCTAAAGGAATCTGCGAGCCGTCCGTCGCCAGGGCCGTATATCTTTCGGGGACGCCGTTTATCGGCAGCGGGTGGGCGGTGGACGGCGAGACGTCCTTGCAGTCGGCGGCGAGCCAAGGCGGGCGCGGCAGGGACTCGCGCCGCGCCCGCGTCGCCGCCCAGGCTTCGGGGTCCATGCGCGCCTGCGTCAAGGCCGAGGCCATCTGCACCCTCGCCCGGTCGCCCCGCCGACGCGCCTCACCGCCCATCTTCTGGATGTCCCCGATTACCTGTCCCAGTTCCAGCATCGCGCCTCCTCGATCTATAGAGCATCTTCCGTCGCCCGTCCGCCGCCGGTCGGGGGCAGGATCAGGAGCAGCGTGTCTATGTGACGACCATCGGTCTTCTCCACGACGAACTCCGCGTCTTCATAGCGTACCGACTCGCCTTCGTCCGGCTGACGCCCGAACCGGCCGAAGACAAAGCCGCCGACCGTGTCGAAGTCCTCGTGCGGCAGGTCGAGGTCCAGCCGCTCGTTCAGGTCCGTGATGTCCAGACGGGCGTCGATGCGCCAGACACCAGGCTCGACCTGGACCAGGGGCGGCTCTTCGTGGTCGTACTCATCCTTGATCTCCCCGACAAGCTCTTCCAGCAGGTCCTCGACCGTGACCAGGCCCGCCGTGCCGCCGTATTCGTCCTGGACGACGGCGAGCTGGACGCTGGACCGGCGGAACTCGTCCAGCAGGTCGTCCACGCTCCGGTTTTCGGGCACCAGCAGGGGCGGGCGCATGACCGAGCGGATGTCCAAAGAGCGCTCGCCGCGCGCCAGCGCGGGCAGCAGGTCTTTAGCGTGGACGATGCCCACGATGGCGTCCACGTTGCCCTCGTAGACGGGGATGCGCGAGTGGCCGCTCCCGACGATCAAATCCAGCAGCGCGGGAAGGCCGGCCTGGGCGTCCAGCGCCTTGACGTCCACGCGCGGCGTCATCACCTGGCGGACATCGGTGTCGCCGAACGAGATGACGTTGCGGATGATGTCCTTCTCGTCCTCTTCAATCGCCCCGCTCTGGGCGCTGGCCTCAAGCAGTGCGCGCAGCTCCTCCTCGGTGATCATCGGCGCGGCGAACGTCGCCGTCAGGCCGAAAGGCCGGACGAGTAGGTTGGATAGGCCCAGGGCGATCCAGGCCAGCGGTGCCAGCAGCGCGATAAACAGGCGCAGCGGGCGCACGACCAGCAGCGACACCTGATCGGGCCTTCGGAGGGCTATCGAGCGCGGCACGATCTCACCCACGACGATGGTCGCCAGCGCGGCCAGCAGCGTCACCACGACCGAGGCGGCCCGGACGGCGTGGCCCCCGGTCAGGCGCGGCGGGAGGGCGGGGGCGAGGTCCGGCCCCAACGTCGCGGCGGCGAGGGCCGCCACCCCAAAGGCCGCGAGCGTGATGCCGACCTGGACGGTCGCGACCACGCGCGTCGGCTGCCGGATGAGCTGCTGGACGCTGTTGGCCGCAGACGCCTCCTGCCCCCCCTCCTCGATCATGTCCTGGAGGCGGGCGTTGCGGACCGTGTTCAGCGCGGTCTCGGCCAGCGTGAAGAAGGCGTTGAGCAGCGTCAGCAGGATCAAAGTCAGCAGGGCGTAGCCGTGGGAGGGTGACATGGGGGAAACAACCGGGGGAGCGTCTGGGAAGCGTCAGTGGGCCGGGAAGACGTGAAAGAAGTAGACCCCGCACGTAACGAACACGCCCAGCAGCCCGCCCAGGATCACCTCCTGCATGGTGTGAATCTTGCCCTCGACACGGCTCTGGGCGACAAGAAACGCCAGCAGCAAGGCCAGCGCGCCCGTGAAGTAGTCCAGCGACCGGGCGATCAGCGTCGATGCCAGAAAGAACGAGACGGCGGAGTGGCCGCTGACGACGCCGCCCGACAGAATGGATCCCTTGCCCCCCTTGACCTTGCTGATCAGGGTGATGACCAGCACCAGCACGAGCACGGTCAGGATGACGGTGACCGAGGGCGGGTCGCGCTCCAGCCGCAGGTGCAGCGCCTCCAATCGGTTGCTGCCGAAGAACAGGATGCCGCCGACGATAGCCGCCGTGATGCTGGCGATGAGCACCGCCCCCGCCGCGATGTCCTTGGCGAGTTTGGCGAGCGGATGGTACGCCTGCGTCACCATGTCCACCACGCTCTCGATGGCCGTGTTCATCATCTCGGCGACCAGCACACCCGAGGCGACGATGAACAGGGCGGCCATCTCGACGCGCCCGAGCCGCAGCAGAAGCCCGATGGACAGCACCAAGACGACCGTGAGGAAGTGGAACCGCATATGCTTCTGCGTTCGGAAGACATGCACGATCCCCTCGACGGCGTAGCGGAACGAGTCCAGGTGGTTTTTCGGTCGCGGGACTTGGCGCATCAGAAAACCTGCTCTGCGAAAAACGGGTGCGCGCCCCGCGCGGGAACGAGGACGCCCGCCTCGCGCAGCGCGTCCTCGGTGCGCGCCTGCATCGCCCACGCGCCCGACTGGGTCTCGTCGTCATAGCCCAGCAGATGCAGCAGGCCGTGAACGCCCAGCAGCGCAACCTCGTCTTCCAGCGCCCAGCCCGCGGCTTGGGCCTGGCGGGAGGCCGTGGGCAGCGCGATCACGATGTCGCCCAGGAGTTCCGGGTCATCCTGGGCGAAAGAAAGCACGTCGGTCGGCACGTCTTTGCCCCGGTACTGCGCGTTCAATGCCTGGATAAAAGCGTCGTCGCACAGCACGACGCTGATCTCCGGGTCACCGGGAACGGCCTCACGCCGCAACAGAGTCACCAGAGGAGCCGTCAGTGCCTTTGGCGCGTTCAGCGACGGAAACGAGTCCGTGCGCCGCTGGATCAGGATCGGCATGAAGCGGCTCGGCGGCTTTCTTGACGGCATCTTTACTCGACACGTCTTTGAGCAGATCGGGATAGTCGATGCGCGAGTGCAGCATACCCGAAAGCAGGCGCACGAAGGCGTCCCGGATGCCGCGCAGGTCGCGCTGGGTCAGGTCGCACTCGTCGAGCTGCCCGTCGGCCAGCGTCGAGTCGAGGATGCGCCCGACCAGGTCTTCGATGCGGGCCAGCGTGGGCCGCTCCAGCGTCCGCGAGGCGGCCTCGACGCTGTCGGCCAGCATGAGAATGGCCGTCTCACGGCTCTGCGGCTTCGGCCCGCCGTAGCGGAACTGCTGCTCTAGAACGGGCGCGGCTTCGGTGTCGGCCTCGGCGCACTGCTGGTGGTAGAAGTAGCGGATCAGGCTCGTCCCGTGGTGCTCGGTGATGAACGCCTTGATGACCGGCGGCAGGTGCTCCTGCTCGGCCATTTCCAGGCCCTCGCGGACGTGGGCGGTGACGACCAGGGCGGACAGGGACGGGTTCAGCCGCGTGTGCGCGTTGTCGCCGCCGGCCTGGTTCTCAACGAAGAACTGCGGGCGGTGCATCTTGCCGAGGTCATGGTACAGCGCGCCGACGCGGCACAGCAGCGCGTCCGCCCCGACCGCTTCGGCGGCGGACACGGCGAGGTTGCCGACCAGCACCGAGTGGGTGTAGGTGCCGGGCGCCAGCTCGCAGAAGCGGCGCAGCAGGGACCGATTGGGATCGGATAGTTCCAGCAGGCCCAGATGGGTGGTGATGCCGAACAGCCGCTCGAACAAGGCGGCGGAGACGGCGAACAGGGCCACGGACAGCAGCCCGGAAAAGAAGGCCCAGACGACGGACTGGCCCAGGTCAACCCGCGCGTCCCCTTGCAGACGCCCCACTAAGAGGCTCAGGACGACGTTGGCCGCGCAGACCAGGCCGGCCGCCCTTGGCACGTCGCCCCGGCTGCGGATGTCCGAGACCGCGAAGATCGCCACCCACGTCGAGAGCAGCGTCAGCACCGAGAAGCGCAGGTCGCCGCCCAGCAGGATGCCGGATTGGGCGGCCAGCAGGGCGGTCACCAGCAGGGCGATGCGGGGCTGGATCAGCGCGGCGATCAGCATCCCCGTCGCGGCCACCCAGACCACGCCGACATAGCCGAACTGCGTGGCGGACAGTCGGATTCCCAGCGTGGCGCTGCCAAGGCGCAGTCCCAAGACGCCCAGGCTGACCAGCAGGCTGAGGAGCAGCAGCGTCCGGGTCGAGCCGTACTGGAGGGGGTGGTCACGCCGCAGCCAGAAGCAGATCAGGCCGACCATGCAGGCGACCAGCCCGCCGACGCAGGCGACGGTGACGGGGTCCAGCCGGGGGTTTTGCAGGCCCAAAGCGCGCAGCTTGGCGGTGGTCGCGGAGGACACGACCTGGTCGTGCCGGACGACGATGTCTCCGGCAAAGATCTGGCCGTAGATCGGAGTCACGGCCCGTTCGGATGCCTGAATCGCACTCGCGGTGCGCGTGCGGTCCAGAAGCCGGTTCGGCTGGATGACGGCGCGCGCGACGGCGTCAGCGGCGGGGGCGTAGGCGCGCGGCAGGAGCGACGAGGCCAGCAGGGCGGTGGCGCGGGCGCGGGCGGCGGCCAGGTCTGAGGGCCGGTCGTCGTAGACCTCACGGTCCAGCGCGTCATGGACGGCCTGGTGAGTCAGTCGCTCGGCCTGATCCAGGTGGTAGCCGCCCGCGCCCGCGCCCAGCAGCGGGGCCAGCACCGGCGGCGGCACAATCAGCCCCACCTCGTGACGCAGATCCTGGGCCGCGTGTACGGGGTCGATCCCCAGCAGCTGGTCGCGCCGCAGCCGGAGGAACGCCTCGGAAACGGATTCGTCGGCTTCGGAGGATGCATGAACAGTGGTGTAGACCGCCTCGGTCCGCGCGGCGGCGGCGGCCTGTAGCAGGGCGGTGGCGTCTTGGTCGGGGAAGCGGGCGGTGCGGAGGGCACGGATGTCCTGCCCGCTGACATCACCGACGCGGAGCGAGACCTTGTCCGGCAGCAGGTGCAGCGACAGCAGCGCCGTGAGGAGGAAGATGGTGGACAGCAGCAGGGCGATCCGCCCCCAGTCACAGCCGGCAAGCCAGGCGCGCAGGCGGGGCAGGAGGCCCACAGCGGACTCGCCCGCCCGCTCCCGGCCGCGCGGCTTGCGTCGGCGCGGGGGGCGGCCAAAGGGGTTGGTGGCGCTCAGTGATAAATGGTCTCTGGCCATAGGGCAGAGGGGACAGGGGCGTATCCTGGACCTTGAGCAGGCCGGGACACGCCCCCGAGGCCGTTCAGGCCTTTTCTTTCTCTTCGTTCCGAATGCGCTTGCGGCGCGCGGCGGCGGCGGCCTTGCGCTTCTTGTCGCTCGGCTTCTCGTAGTGCTCGTGCTCGCGCGCTTCCTTCAAGATGCCCGTCTGCTGGATCTGCTTCTTGAAGCGTTTGAGCGCGCTGTCGAGCGACTCGTTGGGCCGTACCTGGATCTGCGTCAATCCTATCCCTCCCCTGCTCCGGGGCACGGGCCGTTGCCCGCCTCCCGCAAATAAAGAACGGGCTAGTGTACCACTGTTTCCGGCCTTCTGTCAATCGAGCAGGCCGCAGAAATGTCAGTACGGGCCGCGGATGCCGGCCTCGACGTGGTCCGTATAGAAGCGGGCCAGCTCGGCGTGCAGGGCGGGCGGGAGCGGGGGAAGCGCAGACGCCTGGGCGTTGGCGCGCGCCATGTCCGGGTTCTTCGCACCGGGGATCACGGTCGTGACAGCGGGGAAGTCCAGGCACCAGTGCAGCGCCATCTGCGCCATCGTCATGCCGGCGGGGACCAGCGGTTTCAGCGCATCGGCCAGGGCCACGCCCCGGTTGAACGGCAGCCCGGCGAATGTCTCGCCGACGTTGAAGGCCTGCCCGTCCCGGTTGTAGCTGCGGTGGTCGGACGGGGCAAACTGCGTGTCCGCGTTGTACTTGCCCGACAGCAGGCCCGACGCGAGCGGCAGGCGCACGATGATGGCGACGTCTTTGTCTTGGGCCTGATCGAAGAGCGCCCTGATCGGCTTCTGCCGGAAGATGTTGAAGATGATCTGGAGCGAGGCCAGTCCGTCCTGGCGCAGACAAATCAAGGCCTCGCTCATCGACTCGACGCTCGCACCGAAGCGGCGGATCTTGCCCTCGGCCTTCAGCTCGCGCAGCCACCCGAACACGTCGCCGCGCACCAGCTCTTCTTCCGGGATGCAGTGGAGCTGCGTCAGGTCGAGAGCGTCCACGCCTAGGCGCGTGAGAGACGCCTCGGTGTGGGCGCGGACGGCTTCACGGGTGAAGTTGCCGGGTCCGCCGGGGTCCGATGCGCGGCCCAGCTTGGTCGCAACGAAGGCCGGCGTGGTCGTCTCGCGGAGGAAGCGCCCGATCAGTTCCTCGCTGCGCCCGCCGCCGTAGACGTCGGCGGTGTCAAAGAACGTCGTGCCCTCGGCGGCGGCGGCACGGAGGATCGCCAGGGCGTCCTCGGCGCTGACGTCACCCCAGTCCGTCCCGCCGAGCTGCCAGCAGCCCATCCCGATCTCGGAGACCTCGGCGTCGCCATGGAAAGTGCGTTGGTTCATGTCCCCGGTCATTCCAACTGCGGCGGCACGGCCAAACATCGGTCGGCTCACTCTTTGGCCGGCGGCGGCATCGGCCAGCCCTGTTCACGGCCCTCTTGAATGATCAAAATGAGCTGGTCATAGGAGACGCGGTACTGGTTGCAGAAGCGCGCATGATATTTTTCCAGCAGGTAGGCATTGAAGGCGGCCTGGCGCTGGGCCTCGGCCAGCGCCTTAAGCTTGGTGTAGCCGCGCCAGGAGGAGTCGGGCACCGGGTAGGCGTTCTCGGCCTGGCGGTGGGCGTGGTCGTCGATCTCGGCCAGCGCCCAGGCCATCTGCTTGCGCCGGCCGATGACGAACTTGTCGCTGACGAGCGCGTAGGGGTTTGGGGCTTTCACGGGCCGTGCGACGGGCCGGTACAGCACGGTCCCGCGCGTGTCCCCGCCGGAGTTTAGGGACACGCCCTGGGCCGGGCGCGGCGGCAGCGGGAGGGGGGCGGGGCGGGGGGAGCAGCCGGCGAAGGCCCAGAAGAGCAAAGGCGGGCCGCACACGGCCAGCGCGCGCCAGGGTTGCCGCGAGGGGAGCGTCATGCCTCGTTTATACCCCATGCCGCGCCGGCGCGTCGTGGGGGAAGGGAACGGGGCGCGCGGCGGCGAACAGACGGGGATGAAAAAAGCGCTGGTGCTGACGCTGGATTTGGGGACGTCGTCGGTCCGGGCCATGCTGTTCGACGCGCGCGGGCGCGCGGTGCCCGGAGCGGAGGCGCAGACGGCTTACGCCCAGACGACGGGCGCGGACGGCGGCGTCGAGACGGACCCCGAGATGCTGCTGACGCTGACGGTGGGGGCCGTCCGCAAGCTCGTCAAGGCCGCCGACGCCCCCACCCTGGCGCGCATCGCGGGCGTGGGCGTATCCTGCTTCTGGCACTCCCTGGTCGGCGTGGGCGCGGACGGGCGGGCCGTCACGCCGCTGCTGTCCTGGGCCGATGCGCGGGCGCAGGTGCAGGCGACACGGCTGCAAAAGACACTGGACGAGTCAGAATACCATAAGAGAACGGGCTGCGTCCTGCACCCGTCGTACTGGCCGGCCAAGCTGTGCTGGCTGTACGAGACGCGGCCCCAAGAGGCGGCCAAAGCCGTCCGGTGGATGTCGTTCGGCGAGTACCTGACCCTGCGCCTGTTCGGCGAGGCGAAATGCAGCCTCTCGATGGCGTCGGGGACAGGTCTGCTGGACCCGAATACCAAGCGCTGGGACGACAAGACGCTGGCTGCGCTGCCGATCACGCGCGATCACCTGGTCACGCCCGACGGCCAAGCCGAACCCCAATCGGGCGTCGGCAAAGAGTGGGCGCACGGCCTGGGGCCGCTCCAAACCCTGCCCTGGTTCCCCGCTTTCGGGGACGGGGCCTGCTCCAACGTCGGCAGCGGGGCGACCAGCGACAACCGCATCGCCATCAACGTCGGCACATCCGGGGCCATGCGCGTCGCCGTCCGCGCCGCCCGCGTGGACATCGCGCCCGGCCTGTTCTGCTACCGCGTGGACGGCGAGCGGCTTCTGGTCGGCGGCGCGTTCGCCAACGGCGGCAACGTCCACGCCTGGGCGGGCCGGACGCTTCTGCTGGGGACGGCGCAGGCCGAGACGCGGACCGTGGCCGCCCTGCCGCCGGACGGGCACGGGCTGACCGTGCTGCCCCTGTGGGCCGGCGAGCGCTCGCCCGGCTGGCACGTCGGCGCGCGGGCCACGGTCACGGGGATGAACCTGCACACGACCCCGCAGGACATTCTGCGCGCATCGCTGGAAGCCGTCGCCTACCAGTTCGCCGCCGTCCGGGACACATTGGGAGCGTCCCACCCCTCGGCCACGCAAATCGTCGCCTCGGGCGGTGCCCTGGTCCACGACACGGCCTGGACGCAGATCATGGCCGACGTGTTCGGCGTCCCCGTCACCACCAGCCGCGTCTTCGAGGCCTCCTCGCGCGGCGCGGCCCTGCTCGCCCTCAGCGCGCTGGGGCTGATCGGCGACCTCGCGGATGTCCCCGCCTTCCTGGGCAAGACCTACACCCCCCACCCCGCCAGCCACGCCGTCTACGAGAAGGCCCGCGCCCGCCACGAAGCCCTCTACGCCCTGATGCTGGGCGGGAATGGGGCGAAATGAAGGCCCATGCGCCCCCCCCTGGAAACACAGCCCTTGTGCTTTCCCGGCGCGTTTGGTAGAATGCCGGCAGGCAGCCGGGCGGGCCGGGTGCGGGATTGTCGGCATTGCGCGCGGTAGATTCCTGTGGTGGCGCTGACGAGGGACGCTGACAGTCGTTGGCGCGGCGGGGCGGTGAAAGCCGCTATTGTGGCGTACTAGACCGCGTCCAGTGTGCGGCATTGCGCGGTACAATACTTGTTGGGCCGCTGGGCATCGGGTTTCCCTGTTGCATGACCGAGACGATGGAGGAATTAAACATGGTAAATGTATTTTATTTCGTGCTTCTCGCGGTTAGTGTCGTGGGGGTTGTGGTGAGTCTGTTCAATGCGACAAAGGCGATCAAGTCCTATGGGGCGGGAGTTCTTATAGAGACTGCTTGCTATGTGGTCAGTTCCGTCCTTCTGGCTCTGGGTGTCTGGCTACCCTTTTGGCATCATACTTTGTCAAAAAGTGGCCTAGACGGGGATTTCGTGATGATAGCATTAGCCGTATTGTTTACTCCGAGCGTCTTACTACAGATGCGGAAGCCCCGAAATTCATAAATGCCTATCATCGCCAACGAGTCATCCAGACGGCCCAACAATGCGCTGCACCCGACGCCACCCGCGCCTTGTCCTGTGGGTTATCAGAAGGCTATGCAGTGCGGGTGGCGCGGCTGAACTTTGCCGTTAGACTGTAGTACCGAGGCAGGTTCACCCCGGAGGCAGAAGACAGATGAACTATGCTTACTATGCCCAACCGCAAGCCTATGGAACTTTGACCTTCGTCATATCAGCCATGTTTGCCGTGTTTGCGGCCATGGCGGCAGGGCGTTTACTTTCTCCCGTGTTGGCACGGCGCGGTTTGACCGATTCCCTGGTCTGGTACATTTTTGGCGTGTTTCTTGCCGTTGGCGCTGCCTCTTGGGTTATCATCGCGCATTTTGTTCATGACCGCGTGGTATAAACCGGGGCCGTTGTTGACATAGCCCCAACAGCCTGCGACCCAACAATGCGCCGCACCCGACGCCACCCGCCGCCGTTACCTATGCGTTGTTGGGCGTCTTGCTTGGCGGGTGTCGCAGGTGAAATCGGCCCCTGGGCCGCGCTACATAGCGTTGTGCGCGTCGGAAGCCTCCAAGGAGATACAATCTGGACATGAGTATTAAAGAAATTCAAACGGCAATTGTCGAACTCCCGCCTGGAGAGCTGGTGAGCCTCTTGGAGTGGATTGAGGAATTCCAGTCCGACGGATGGGACTGTCAAATCGCCCAGGACGTGGAGGCAGGCCGCTTCGACGCGCTCCGACAACGAGTGCGTGAGCAGCGGCAAGCCGGGCTATGCCGACCGCTGTGAACCACTTCACCACGCCTGATTTTTGGGAGCACTACAACGCGCTCCCGAAAGAAGTACGGGAGTTGGCGGACAAGAACTACGGCTTGCTGCGGTCTGATCCTTCGCATCCGTCCCTCCACTTCAAGCGGCTTAAGGATGATGTTTGGTCAGTGCGTGTAGGCCGTCCATACCGAGCTTTAGCCTTTGAGCATGAAGAGGGTTATGATTGGTTTTGGATTGGGCCGCACGCCGAATACGACCATCTTCTTTCACATCTATAACTTGATGGCTTCTACGGGCGTGGCCCAATAATGCGCCGCACCCGACGCCACCTGCGAGTTCTGCTCTGCGTTATCGGTCGGCTGTGCGGGTAGGTGTCGCGGCTGAACTTTGCCGTTGGGCCGCTGGGCATCATGCTGTGCTGAAAACACTGGCAGTAGAAAGGTCAGAGGCAGGCCCACATGATTACCGCAGGAAAACCGCGCAGGAAAATCGCGCTCACAACTGTTGCCGCTATTTTGACGCTCAGTGCTTGTTGGCATACCTTTGAGAGTATTTCCGCACTCATCGCAAATGGGCTGTTTGCTGCTAATCCTGGACCAGCCGCGATGTCTTCCAACGCGCACAACTTGGTCTCGGTTCTGCTCTACATTCCGGGTATGTGGGCAGTGGCGGCTCTTGCTTGGCTCGTGCGTGGAGAAGCAGTTGGGCGGCTCTCAGGACAAACAACCTTCCAACAGCCTGTAAACCAACCTCCAAATGCCTGGCCCCCGCCACCTTCACCGCCAGCCGGCTAACAATACACTGCGACCGACACCATCTGGCTGTACCGGATGCGTTTTGCGCGGAGATGCGGAGATAGGCAAATAGATTCAGCACGACCGGCAATCGACGGGCAGCGACTGCTTCTCGATCTGCAACGCTATCAGCCCCTTGACGCGCAGGACAGGGCGACGGCTGAGGCGATGGGGGAGTTCATCCGGGAACACGCGAGCTTCTGGGACCGGGTGCTGGAGACAGGACACGTCACTGCCTCGGCGTGGGTCATGGACCACAGCCGGAGGTACGTCCTGCTCACCCATCACGCCAAACTCGACAGGTGGCTGCAACTCGGCGGGCACATCGAGCGCGACCCCAGCGTGCTTCGGGCCGCCGCTCGTGAGGCGCAGGAGGAGTCGGGTCTCGAAAGCCTGGAGCCGGTCTCAGGCGAGATATTTGACGTTGACATCCATGTCATCCCCGCCAGCGCGCGGGAGCGGAAGCATCTGCACTACGACATACGCTACCTGTTCGGGGCGGACCGACACGAAGCGCTCCGCGTCAGTCAAGAGTCCAAGCAGCTAGCCTGGGTCGGTGTCGATGCGTTGCAGAGCTTCACGCGCGACGCCTCGGTGCTAAGAATGCTCAAGAAGGCGCTCCTGAGAGGCCCCTAGGGGCGGGTTAGGAGGGCACGTCCTGCTTGGGTTCTTGTCCCCTTGGCAGTGCGTCCAGGGCCGCCTCCATGTGGGGGCGGACGTGCCAGAAGTCGCGGAAGGCGGCGTACTCGGCGGAGGGCGGCTTGGGCGTCGCCGGACCGACCCGGCGGACGGCGCGGAGGAGCAGGTTCTTGGCAGTGTGTTCCAGGGCGATGAACTCCAGAATTTGGACGGAGTAGCCGGCGCTCTCCAGCAGGCTCGCGCGGATGCTGTCGGTGACGAGGGCCGTCAGGCGCTCCTTGAGAATGCCGTGCTTGAGCAGCGGGCGCATGACGTCCCCCGCGAGCTGACCGAATAGCTCGTGCTGGCAGCAGGGGACGGAGAGGATGACCCGCGCGTTCCAGCCGATGGCTTTCACCAGGGCGTCGTCGGTGGCCGTGTCGCAGGCGTGGAGCGTGACCACCATGTCCACCGAGTTGGCCCCGTCTTCGGCGTGGTATCCCTGGATGTCTCCCAGGGCGAAGGTCAGGCCTTCGTAGCCGAGATCAAGGGCGACTTGGGCGCAGAAGGCGACGACGTCTTGTTTCAGGTCCAGGCCGACCAGGCGCACCTGCCGCTGCTTCAAAGCCGTGAAGTAATAATACAGGGCAAACGTCAGATACGCCTTGCCGCAGCCGAAGTCGATGATGTGCAGCGGGCCGTCTTTGGGCAGGCCGCCGGCCACGTCGTCCACCATCTCCAGGAACCGATTGATCTGCTTGAACTTGTCGCGCCGAGCGGCGACGACTTTGCCCTCCCCCGTCAACACCCCCAGCCGGACCAGAAAATCTATCGGCACGCCTTCGGCTAGGAGATAATTCTTCTGCCGGTCGTGGCCCCCCGCCGGCCCAGCCTGTTCCCCCTCCGGCGCGGACGGGGCGGGCGCATGAACCGCCGCCTTGGCCTTCCCCGTCCGGCCCACGGAAACGTGGAAGTCGCCCGTGGTTGCCTGGAAGTGGCCCTGGCGGAACGTCTCAGCCAGCAGCGTTCGGATCAGCGCCCCGGCCTCGGACGGGTCCAAGTTCTTGTGCTGCACCTTCTGCGCGTACTGGTACTCGAACTGGTACACGCGCCGCTTGCGGAGGGTGATGGGCCGGACCGTCACCCGGCGCAGCCCGTCCTCCCGCCGCGCGCGCGCCTCGCTCAGTGTTGCCCCCGTCAGGCTCCCCTTGCCCAGCGCTTGGTCTAAAAGCGGTTCGATTTCTGACATAATTGACATAATGATTAGTATGACACCAGGCACAGTTTATCTGATCGGCGCGGGGCCGGGTGACCCGAAACTCATCACCGTCGGCGGGGCGGACGCTCTGCGCGGGGCGGACGTGGTCGTGTACGACCGGCTGGCCCATCCCAAGCTGCTGGACTACGCGCGGGCGGACGCCGAGCGCGTTTACGTCGGCAAGCAGGCCGACAAGCACGCCATGAAGCAGGACGATATCAATGCCTTGCTGGCCGAGCGGGCTATGTCGGGCCAGGCCGTCGCGCGGCTCAAGGGCGGCGACCCGTTCGTGTTCGGGCGCGGCGGCGAGGAGGCGGAGTTTTTGCGCGAGCGGGACATCCCGTTCGTCGTCATTCCCGGCGTGACCTCGGCCATCGCCGCACCGGCCTACGCGGGCATCCCCGTCACGCACCGGGACGCCGCCTCGTCGTTCGCGGTCATCACGGGGCACGAGCGCGACGACGCGCGCGAGTCGGGGACGCGCGCGCCGGGCGAGGCGGAAGGGCGGCGGCGGTGGGACCGCATCGCCTACGCGGGGGACACATTGCTGTTCCTGATGGGCGTCGAGAATTTAGAGGAGATCACAACGCAGCTTCTGGCGCATGGCCGCGCGCCCGAGACGCCTGTGGCCCTGGTGCGCTGGGGGACGTGGGCGGGCCAGCAGGAGACATTGGTCGGGACATTGGGCGATGTCGTCGAGAAGGTGCGGGCTGCGAACTTCAAGGCCCCCGCCGTAACAGTCGTGGGCGAGGTGGTCCGGCTGCGCGACAAGCTGCGCTGGTTCGACCGGGGGCCGCTGGCCGGCAAGCGGGTCGTGGTGACGCGGGCGCGCGAACAGGCGTCGGGGCTGTCCGAGACGCTCAGGGCGCTCGGGGCGGAGCCGGTCGAGTTCCCGACGATCAAGATCGAGCCTCCTGCGGACGGCTACGCGGGCTTGGACGACGCGGTCGTGCGGGCCGGGACCTACGACTGGGTCTGTTTCGCGAGCGCCCCCGCCGTCTATGCCTTCTGCGACCGCCTGGCGGCGGGCGGTAAAGACGCCCGCGCCCTGGCGTCGGCGCGGCTGGCCGCTGTCGGGCCGGCGACCGGGGATGCCCTACGGACGCGCGGGCTGATCGCTGACTTCCAGCCCGATGTGGCGACGGGGGCCGCCCTGGGGGCCGAGCTGCCGGGCGAAGTTTTCGGCAAGAACATCCTGATTCCACGGGCGGAAGACGGTGACGGGGGGCTGATCGCGGCTTTGGAGTCGCGGGAGGCGACTCTGGACGTAGTAACCGCCTACCGGAACGTGCCGGACGGCCTTGGCGCGGAGGATGTAAAGGGGCGGATGGCGGCGGGCACGATTGACGCCGTGACGTTCACGTCGTCGTCCACAGTGAAGAACTTCGTGGCGGCCTTGGGCGGGACAGCCCTGCCGCCCACCGTTGCCGTTGCCTGCATCGGGCCGAGCACGGCCCAGACCGCGCGGGAGCTGCTGGGCCGCGAACCGGACGCGGTCTCGGGAGAGCCGACGGTGGACGGGCTGGTGGCGGCGCTTTCTGGGCTGTACGGGGAAAGAGACGAGTAAGGCCGGAGGCCTATTCCGCCGGCCCCGGCGCACCCTCGGTCGCCTGCACCGTCTGGTTGCGCCCGCCACGCTTGGCGCGGTACAGGACGGCGTCCGCGATCTGGACCAGGGACTGGGCATCGTCGGGAACGTCGGGGTAGGTAGCGACTCCCAGGCTGATGGTCTTGAAGACAGCCAGGCCGGGGTCATCGGCGAAGCCGGGGAAAACCGTCCGGGCGACGGCGAGCCGCAGGCGCTCGGCGGCCTGGTAGGCCTCCGTCGCGGGCGTCTCGGGCAGGATAATGATGAACTCCTCGCCCCCGAAGCGGCCCACGATATCCACGGCCCGCACCGCCGAGCGCAGGATAGCGGACAGCATCTTAAGAAGCACGTCGCCCTGGACATGGCCGTAGGTGTCGTTGTAGGTCTTGAAGCCGTCCACGTCGAGCATGATCAGCGACAGCGGGTGCCCGTAGCGCTGGGCGCGGCGGCGCTCGTCCAGAAGCACGGCTTGGATGTGGCGGCGGTTGAATAGGCCGGTCAGCCCGTCCGTAACGGCCTGGTTGTGGATGTCCTGGTGCGAGCGGACGTTAGCCAGGGTCGCGGCGGCCTGCGAGGCGAGGGCGCGGACGCGGGCCAGGTCCCGGCGGGTGAAGGTGCCGGGGGCATCCCGCTCGAACTGGGCGACGCCGATGGTCTCATCGCCGGCCACCAGGGGCAGCAGCAGCATCGCGAACGAGGCGGGGGTTTCGTGCTGCTCTTCCGGCGTCAGACGCGGGTCGCGCGCGCCGTCGCGGACAATCCGGTCGGCCTTGCTTTCGGCGACCCGGCCCACCAGCCCTTCCCCGAAGCGGACCGTAGCGGCGTCGAGGGCACGGGTCCGGGCCGCGGCCGGTGCCAGGCGCTCCAGGCGGGTGCGCGAGTCGTCGGTCAGCCACAGGGCAGCGCGGTCACACGACACCAGGCCCGAACTCAGGGACAGGAACCGCTCGACGACCTTGAGGGTGCTGGACTGCGAGACCGTGACGGCGCTCAGCTTCTCCATCGCTCGCACCTGCTCGTGCAGCAGGACAACCTCGAAGCCGAAGTGGGCGACCAGCAGGAGCAGGCCGAGCAGGATGGCCGCCCCGCCCACGCCCGCGATGCCCAGAGTGGGATAGACTGCCGCCATCAAGAGGGAGACCGGGGCGGTCACGGCCAGGGTGACGGCCTCCAGCCGCCAGTGCAGCCAGGCGTGGCGGCGCACGGTGCGCCCGGCGTGGAAATGCCGCCCTAGGCTGAACAGCCGTCCCCCCGCATAGACCGCCCCGTAGGCCAGCGGCACCAGGGCCAGTTCCGGCAGCGTGTGCGGGGCGTCCGCGCCGCGCGCGCCGCGCAGCGCGGAGTGCAGCAGGCCCCCCAGCAGCGTCGCCAGCACCAGCCAAACGCCGCGCTCGTAGACGCCGCGCCGGGCGAGCGGCATTTCGAGCGTGAGGGCGTAGGCCGTGTTCGCCAGCAGCAGGGGCAGGACGGCGACCAGCGGCGGCAGCAGCAGCAGGGCGGCCAAGCCGACAGCGGGGATCAGGCCGACGCGCTGGCCGCGCGGGCCGGAGGCGGGCAGCAGGATGGACAGCAGGGAGAGGCCGGCGAAGAACAGGAACCGGGGCAGCAGATCCGGGGCGCTGAGGTGCTCGAAGCCGATGGCCCAGGCGGTGAGCGCGGCGCAGGCGGCGACGCCCAGGGCACGCCCCGTGCTGCGGCGCAGCGCCGCGACCCAGCCGCGACGGGTGCCCACGGCAGGTATCTCCTCGGCCGGGGGAACGTCGCCCGACCCGTCAAAGGCGGGCGTGGCGGCGGCAAGTTGTGGGGAGGCAGTGAGCATCGTGACGGCAGCATCATCGGCCGACGGCCACCCCGACCGGCGAAGACCGCCGGATGGAGCCGTTTCGTGATTATTCCACGGCCCCACGCGCATTTACCATGATTTTTTGCCGCCCTATTCCGCCTGGCGAGGCGTCCCGTGGCGGGCAAGAAGCCAATCCTGGACGCTGAAAGCGGCGTCCCCCCCCGCGGGATGGAGGCGGACGTAGCGCCCGTCCGGCTGGAGTTCGTGGGCCTGGGCGTTGTCCCGGAGGTAGTTCTCCAGCAGGTCCTCGTGGATCTGCCGCTTCAAGGCGGGGTCCTCGACGGGGAACAGGACCTCGACGCGGCGGTCCAGGTTGCGGCGCATCAGGTCCGCGCTGCCGAGGTAGATCTGGGACCGGCCCGCGTTGTGGAAGTAATAGATGCGCGAGTGCTCCAAGAATCGCCCGATGACCGAGACCACGCGAATGTTCTCGGACACGCCGGGTACGCCGGGGCGCAGGCAGCACGCCCCGCGCACGATCAGATCGATCCTGACGCCGGCCTGGGCGGCGGCGTAGAGGGCGCGGATGATCGGCGTGTCGCTGAGCGTGTTGGTCTTCAGGATCAGGCGGGCGGGGCGTCCGCGCCGCGCCCACTCGGCCTCGCGGGCGATCATCTGCATCAGGCGCTCGCGCATGTTGACCGGGGCGACCAGCAGCTTGCGGTAGCGGCGCTGGCGCGAGTAGCCGGTCAGGTGGTTGAACAGCTCCGACAGGTCGGCGGCGATGTCGGGCCGGGCGGTGAACAGGGAAAGATCGGTGTAGACGCGGGCCGTGGTCGGGTTATAATTGCCCGTGCCCAAATGGGCGTAACGGCGCAGGACGCCGTCACGCTCGCGGCGGACGACCAGGGCGATCTTGCAGTGCGTCTTCAGCCCGACCAGGCCGTAGACGACGTGGACGCCGGATTCCTCCAAGGCCCGCGCCCACTCGATGTTGTTCTCCTCGTCGAAGCGCGCCTTCAGCTCGACGAGCACGGCGACCTGGGTGTCGTCGTCGCGCGCGGCGGCCAGGGACTTGACGATGGGCGAATTGCTCCCCACCCGGTACAGAGTCTGCTTGACGGCCAGGACGTGCGGGTCCGTCGAGGCGGTCTTGATGAAATCTAAGATCGGCACGAACGAGTCGAAGGGGTGGTGCAGCAGCACGTCCTGCGCCCCGATGACGTCCAGAATGCCGTCGTCCGGGGCGGCCAGGGGGGCGGGCGTGGCGGGCACGAACGGCGAGTCTTTGAGGTCGGGCCGGTCCAGCTTCCAGACGTCCATCAGGTCAGACAGGCCCAGCGGTCCGGGGAGCGCGTAGACGTCGGCGGGGTCCACCAGGAGGTTGTCCACCAGGAGCGCACGGACGCGCGCGGGCATGGACGCGGTCACCTCCAGGCGGGCGACATCGCCGAACTGCCGCCGCCGCAGGCCCTGCTCGACCGTCTGGAGCAGGTCCGCCGCGTCGTCCTCTTGGATCTCCAGGTCGGCGTCGCGCGTCACCCGGAACGGGTAGCTTTCGGTGACTTGCAGGCCGGGGAAGAGCGACTCAAGGTTCGCGGCGATGACCTGCTCCAGCCAGACGAGGCAAAACCCGCCCCCCGGCCCGTCCGGGGGGCATGCGACCAGCCGGGGCAGGACGCCGGGCACCTTCATGCGGGCGAACCGCTCGCCCAGGTCCGGGTCGCGGACGGCGACGGCCAGGTTCAGGCTGAGGTTCGAGATGTGCGGGAAGGGGTGCCCCGGCCCCAGGGCGAGGGGGGTCAGGACGGGGAAGACGTCGCGCTCGAACAGCGCGCGCAGGGCGCGCTGCTGGGGGCGGGACAGGCCGGCGTAGTCGGCGATCTCGATCCCCGCCAGGCCCAGCTCGGCTTTCAGGCCACCCCCCCACAGCGCGGCGGCCTCGGCCAGCATGGGGCCGACGCGGGCGCGGATCTGCGTGAGCTGTTCCCCCGAGGTCATCCCGTCGGGCGAGACGTCGGTCATGCCCGCCGCGACCTGCTGCTGCAAGCCCGAGACGCGCACCATGTAATACTCGTCCAGGTTGGCGTGGGCGATGGCGACGAACTTGACACGCTCCAACAGCGGCTGGGCGGCGTCCCTGGCTTCGCCCAAGACGCGCTCGTTGAAGGCCAGCCAGGACATCTCGCGGTTGAGAAACAGGGAAGGGTCGTTCAGGGCGGGCAGGGCGGCCGCTTCGGCCTCGGCGGAGTCGGATTCCGGGCCGCCGTCGGCCACCTCGTCGGTGGTCGGGGCGGGCGCGGCGGGCGGGCGGAATGAAGCCAGGTCGGGCATGTTGCGTTTCCTCGCTTTTCCTTTCGCGTACCGGGCACGGAAATCCTGCCGGCTCTGGGGCGCGCGGCTTCTGTTCGCCGCGGGATCACCCTGCGCTTGACAGTGCCCCCCGCCAGCGAGTATAATACGCAAGATCGGACGGTTGGCGCAGTGGTAGCGCACTTCGTTGACATCGAAGGGGTCACAAGTTCGAATCTTGTACCGTCCATCTTCCTCGAACCCTGCCGAACGGGTTCCGGTGCGGGTTCTGCCCTCGTCCCGGCCTGACCGTCCTCCCTTCTGTTCAGATCGGAGGACGTTTCTTTGCGGCCCGGCCACGGGGGCCGGTCTTTTGGAGTCTCCCATGACCTTGATACGCCCGCTCGCCGCCTGTGCCGCCGGCCTCTGCGTGGCCGGCCTGCCGGCCGGGGCGACCGCCGCCCACGCCCTGGGAGCCGCCGGGCCGCGCGCGGCGGGCAAGGCCGCGCCGGGTCGGACGGCGACCGTCGGGGACCCCCACAGCCCCGGCGCGCTGGCACGGGCCGTCCAGGACGCCTACGCGGGCGGCGCGCGCTGCATCGTCATCAGGCCGGGCACCTACTTCCTGCCCAAGGTCGGCCATGCCGCGCTGACCCTGGACGGCTGGAAGGACGCCACACTGAGCGCCTACGGCGTCACGCTGATCCTGACGGACCTGGCCTGGACCCACGACTGCTTTGACCTCAACAAATGCACCGACGTCACGCTGCAAGGCCCTACGCTCTCCCAGAACCAGGTCACCGCCTACCAGGGGCGCGTGGTCGCCGTCGGCACGACCCCGGAGGGAAAGGCGACCTGTGACTGGCGGCCCGACAAAGGCTACCCCGTCCCGCCCGACAAGGAACCCAAGGGGTTTTTGGGGGGCGACGTCAACATCGTGGACGGGCAGACGCGCCTGCTGAAGACAGGCAACGGTGACTTCTACGGCGCGCAGGCGGAGGCGCAGGGCGACGGCACGTTCCGGGTCCACTTCAACCAGCCGAAGCTGGCGTTCGGCGTCGGCGACCGGCTCGTCGGGCGCTACGGCGACGCCCCGTTCAAGGTGTATCTGGGCGGCAGCCGGGGCTGCACGATCAAAGACGTGACGCTGATGCGGAACGGCTTCGCCCCGATCCGCGAGGACGGCGGCGGCGGCAACCATTACCTGCACTGCGTCTGGGCGCTCGGCCCGCGGCCCACGGGGGCGACCGAAGCCCCACTGGTGACGAACGCCGCCGACGGCATGCACATGATCGGGTCATACCCCGGCCCAGACATCGAGGGCTGCGTATTCCAGGGCGTCTTCCTGGACGACTGCATCGCCATCCACGGCGGCTTCAAGACGGTCAAGAGCGGGACGGGCGACGCGCTGATCTGTGACAAAGACGCCGGGCCGGCGGTCATCGGCCAGCCGGTGCGGATCTCGGACAACAAGGCGTTCTTCCAGCAGGCGACCGTGACCGCCATCAAAGACAACGGCGACGGGACGACGACGGTGACGCTGGACCGGGCGGTGGACGCGCCGACGGGGTCCAAGTTCAGCAACCCCCGGCAGGACGGCGCGGACTACAAGATCATCGGCTGCCGCCTGGGGGGTACGCGCTCGCGCGGCATCCTGGTCAAGGCCGACGGCGGCCTGATTCGGGGCAACGTCATCGCCGGCTGCGGGCAGGCCGCCATCTCCATCGGCCCCGAGTATTATTGGGGCGAGGCGGACTACGCGCAGGACGTCGTCATCGAGGGGAACACCCTCCGGGGGAACGGCATCGCGACCTACGGCGGCGGGGCCATCCTTGTCCACGGCGACGGCGCGATCGGCAACAAGAACATCGTTATCAAGGGCAACACGTTCTCCTCCAACTACGGCGGCGACCTCGACCTCGCCTGGGCGGACGGCGTGAGCATCACGGACAACGTGATTACCGGCGCACCCGTTTGGCCGGCGACGATGGGAACACATTCATCGGTCACGCTGACGCACTGCCGCGCGGTCACGCTTCGAGGTAACACAGTCCGCAACGCTTCCGTCTATAAGCCTGATTTGGTCGCAGTGGGGGCCGACGTGGAAGGCGTGAGCAACAACGACTCAAGGGGAATCCGGGCGGCTTCTGCGAAGACAGCCGGTACGCCCTGATCCACGGCGTTTCCCGGCCCCGTTCAGCCGGTCCGGGTCACAGGAGCCTGATCGGGCGGTTTGTTCGTTAAAGAGAGTTTCGCTACACAGTCTTTGTGGTATAATTGGCCGGCCCGTAGGCAGATGCGCCCGCGATCCGGTGCCGCGCCCGAGCGGCCCGCCCCCTCTTGCTCCTCGGCGAAATGGAGAACATTGTCATGCAGTCTTGTTCCCGCACCCGCATCCAGCCTCGAACCAGGCCCCGACAGCCACTGCTGGCGGCATTGGGCCTGACCGCCCTTGGCTTGGCCTCCTGCCATCCCGCTTCGGCTCAGACGTCCGTTTTGACGCAGAACAACGACAACGCCCGCTCCGGCGCGAACACCCAGGAGACGGCGCTGACGCCGAAGAACGTCAACGCCGCCGGCTTCGGCAAGCTGTTCACCATCACCGGGCTGAACGCCAACGTCAACGGCCAGGTGCTCTACGTGCCCGGCGTCTCCATCGGCGGGACCGCGCACAACGTCGTGTACGCCTACACCTCGGACAACAGCGACCATTCCCCCTGCGGCCTGTACGCCTACGACGCCGACAGCGGCCATCCGCTCTGGAAAACGATACTCCCGAACTCGGCGACCTACACCACGGCGACGCCCGTGATCGACCCGGCCACGAACACGATCTACGTGCTGACCAAGACCGATAACGACGACACGGGCAGCACCTACCTCCACGCCTTCGACATCACCACGGGTCTGGACAAGCCGGGCAGCCCCGCCCAGGTCCTGGCCAGCGCGCCGGGGACGGGCGACGGCAGCGCCAACGGGGTCGTCGCCTTCGATGGGCCGGCGAGCAGCGGCCGCTTCCACGCGAACGACCGGGCCGCCCTGCTCCTGGTAAACGGCGTCGTCTACACCGCCTTCGCGCACAACTCGGACAGCTTCCCCTACCACGGCTGGGTGCTCGGCTACGGGTACGACGGCACCAAATTCACCCAGAAGTATGTGTTCTGCACCACGCCGAACGGCGGCGACGGCGGCGTCTGGCAATCCGGCAAGGGCCTGACGGCGGACGCCCAAGGCAACCTCTATTTCTCGGTGGGCAACGGGACGTTTGACGCGAACACGGGCGGCCTGGACTACGGCATGTGCTACCTAAAGCTCAGCCCCGCGCTGAAGGTGATAGGCTGGTTCGCGCCTTTCGACCAGAAGAGCCTGAGCAACGCGGACCTGGACCTGGGGAACTCCGGGCTGACCGGCATTCCGGGGACGACCGCCCTGTTCGGCGGGGCGACCAAGTTCGGCAGCGCCTTCCTGCTGGACTCGGCGAATTTGGGCGGCTTCACGCCGAACGGGCCGGACAGGGTGCTGGACCGGATCGACGGCGTCAGCGGCAACGACAACGTCGGACAGAACCCGATCTCCTGGGACAGCGGCGGCTACAAGTACGTCTACCTCTGGCCCAGCGGCGTGCCCCTAAGGCAGTTCCGGTACGACCCCACAGCCGGCAACCTTAGCCCCAAGGGAATCTTCGCCACCGGGAGCGGATCGGTGACTGCGGGCGGGTCACTCGCGGTCTCCTCCAGCGGCACGTCGAACGCGATCCTGTGGGCGGTCGGGTACGACCGGGTCGTGCGCGCCTTCGACGCCACCAACGTCGCCGGCCCCGAGCTTTGGGACAGCGGCCAGAACGCGGGCCGCGACTCGCTCGGCTCGGTCGGCCACTTCCAGTTCCCGACGGTCGTAAACGGCAAAGTCTACGTGCCGACCAACGCATCCACCATCGCCGTCTACGGCCTGCTGCCCACCACCCCGCCGCCTCCCGCCGGGGCCGTTACGCAGGCCCGCTTCTTCCCCCGCCCCGGCTTTGAGGGCCGCATGGTCGGCGGCAAGTTCCAGGGCAGCAAAGACGGGACCTCTTACGTTGACCTCGCCGCCATCACGCAGACCCCGGCGGCGAACCAGTACACGACGCTGGCGTTCGCCCAGCCCGCCGCCTACCCCTACCTGCGCTACCTTTCCCCCAACGGCGGCTACGGCAACATCTCCGAGCTGGAGTTCGACAGCGGCACGGGATCGGGCGTCGCCAAGATCACCGGCACACCGTTCGGGACACCCGGCTCCTGGCAGAACCAGGGCAACGGGTTCGCCAACGCCGTGGACGGCAACACGGCCACGTTCTTCGACGCGCCCGGCCCCGACGGCGACTTCGCGGGCATCAGTCAGGGGACGGCCCAGCCGCCCCTCCAGTCGATCATCCGGGTCGCCGCCGGTGGGCCGGGTGCGGGCGGCTTCTCCTCGGACGCCGATTTCAGCGGCGGCAACACGTACACGACCCCGGCCTCCATCGACACCAGTGCCGTCGCCTCCCCCGCCCCCCAGGCGGTCTACCAGGGCGAGCGCTGGGGCGTCTTCTCCTACGCCCTGCCCGGCCTGACGCCCAATGCGTCCTACACGCTGCGCCTCCACTTCTCGGAGAACTCCTACACGGCGGCGGGCCAGCGCCACTTCAACGTCGCCGTCAACGGGACGCCGGTGCTCACAAACTTCGACATCCTCGCCACGGCGGGCGGGGCCAACAGGGCCATCGTGCAGAGCTTCCCGGCGACCGCTGACGGCAGCGGCAGGATCACGGTGCGGTTCACCCAGGGGAGCGGGGCGCAGGACACCTGGGCCAAGGTAGACGGCCTCGAAGTGCTGCACTAAGCGGCGCGGGGCCGATCTCAGCAGAGCAACCCGAAACGCCCCGGCAGGCAGGCCTGCCGGGGCGTTCCTGTCGGCGTCTTGGGACATGCGCCCTGATACCCGCGCCCGCATCGCCTCTGGGACAGCCCCGCCTCTGGGGACATACCGGCGTCATCGGGCAGGAATACGCCGCCGTGCCGCCGAACGGCTTCTCATGCTCAGCCCCCTCACTAATGCCATAAATATCCTGCTTCTGCTGTGCGTGGCCGCTGCGCCTTGGGTGCCTCGGCGTGGGCTTAGCACATGGGAATACTGGACTCGGAGTGCGTTAGGAATGGGCTTGGCCGTGGCCCTGGCCGAGGGCGGCAAGCGCTGGCAGGTGTGGCCGGGGCATCCGGGCTTCCCGAGCGGGCACGAGACGCTGTGCCTGGCGGCGGCGACGTGCCTGGCGGCGCACGACCGGCGCTGGCTCGGCCTCGGATTGCCGCTGTCGGCCCTGCAAGCCTGGGCGCTGGTCCGTGGCCACTTTCACGTGCCCGTCGAGGTGGCAGGCGCGCTGCTCACCGGCCCGCCGGTCGTGCTTCTGTGTCAGACGTGGGGGCGGCGGCGCAAGTAACCCCGCCAGGCCCGTGCTATAATAGCCCCATGAGCATGCAGTACGACGTCATCATCTGCGGGGCGGGGCCGGCGGGCGCCTGTGCGGGCTACGAGGCGGCCAGGGCGGGCCTGAAAACGCTGATCATCGAGAGGCGGACATTGCCGCGCTACAAGACGTGCGGCGGGGGCGTGCCGCTGACGGTCGGGAGCGAGCTTCCCCATCTGGTGCCCGAGGCGTTCGTCGAGGCCACGGTCACGCACCTGCGGCACACGTGGGACTTCAAAGACGCCCACACCGCCTCGCTGAATCCCGACCCCGCCGAGCCGCCGATGAGCCTGTGGATGGTCCAGCGCAGCGTGTTCGACAACGCCCTGACCGAGCGCGCGGCGCGAGCCGGGTGCGAAGTCCGCGACGGCGTCGCGGTCCGAGCGGTCGCGCCGGACGGCGACGCGCGTGTGCGGGTGACGACGGCGGACGGGGACGTCTACACAGCCGCGCACGTGGTCGGCGCGGACGGGGCGAACGGGGTCGTGGCGCGCGCGGCCGGCCTGCGAAAGAACCGCCTGCTGGCGATTGCCCTGGAGGCCGAAGTCCCGCACGAGTGGGGGCGGGGGCACGAGAGCTTGCAGCCGCACATCGCCCACCTGGAGTATGCGGTGCGGCAGGGGTACGCCTGGGTGTTTCCCAAGGCCGGACACCTGTCGGTGGGCGCGGGGACGTTCGGGCGGCGATCAGCCGAAGGGCGAGGCGAGGCCAGCAAGGACGAGCTGACGCGCTGGATGCTGGGCTATTTAGACAGCCTGGGCATCCCCAAACGGCGCGAGGAGATCGAGTTCCACGGCCACCCGCTGCCGATCTGGGGCGGATCCGAGCCGGTCGAGGCCTGGGGTGGGCGCATCGTGCTGGCGGGCGACGCGGCGGGCATGGTCAACCCGCTGTTCGGCGACGGCATCTCTTACGCCTGCCGCTCGGGCGCATCGGTTGGGAAGGCGCTGGCGGCGGGCCGGGCGGCGCACTGGACCGAGGACCTGCGCGAAGAGTTCGGGCGCAGCCACGACGCCGCGCTGACGGTCGCCAAGTTCTTCTACCAGTTCCCTTCCGTCTGCTACAAGATGGGCGTCAAGCGCCCCAGCGCCACGCGCACGGCGGGCCGGCTGATTGCCGGGGACCTGCCCTTCGACCGCATTCTGGACCGCCTGCCCTGGAACAACCTCGGGCTGGGCGGCAAGCCCGCCTGGTAGCCTGAAAAATCGTGGCCCGTCACAGAAGGATGGCAGAAGGAATCGGCGCGTCTCGCGCGGAACAGGGGCCGTGGACATCATCGCAACGGGACTGCGGACACCGCAGCGCGCCCAGAGAGAGGACACACACATGGCTTTCAGCGTCAAGAGCAAGAAAAACGGGACCGAGTACTTCCTGCACGGGCGGGCCGCCGCCAACGGCAAGACCAAGCTGTACTTCTTCTCCAAAGAAGTCAAGGACGGGGCGATGGACGCCCTGCCGGAAGCCTACGAGGTTTCGGAGAACTCGCTGACCGGCCTGCCGATCCTCAAGAAGAAGACCACCGAGAGCAAGTAGCCGCGTACCTTTCCGCCCTCATCCGCCGCCGCCGCGCCGTCCTCGCCCCGAGGACCTCGCCGGCGGCGGCTTCGTGTCAGACCACTCGTTCCAAACCGCTCGTTCCAGACCAGCGGAGGCAAGTGCCGTGCAGCACCAGATAATGGGGACGACGCTACAGACCTTGGAGATGATTCTCCAGCCCGGCGAGACCGTGTTCAGTCAGACGCACCAGATGGCCTGGATGAGCGACACCGTTGCGATGGACACCAACACGGGCGGCGGGGCGCTCAAAGGCCTGATGCGCTCGTTCGGAGGTGGCTCGCTCTTCATCACCCAGTTCTCCGTGTCCGGCGGGACGGCGGGCCTGGTCGCCTTCTGTCCCCGCTTCCCCGGCACCATCGTCGCGCGCCTGCTCGCGCCGGGCGAGACGCTGGTCTGCCGTAAAGAAACGTTCCTGTGCGCCGAAAGTGCGGTGACTCTGGACATCTTCTTCCGCCAGAAGATCGGCAGCGGGATGTTCGGCGGCGAAGGGTTCATCTTGCAGAAGGTCACCGGGCCGGGCTGGGTCTTTTTGGACCTGTCGGACGAAGTCGTGGAAAAGACACTCCTGCCCGGCGAGCGGCTCCGGGTTCACGTCGGCCACGTGGGCGTCCAGGAGGCCACCGTGCAGTTCAGCATCACGCGGATCAAGGGCTTCCGCAACGCGCTGTTCGGGGGGACGGCCTGTTCGTGGCGGCTCTGACCGGGCCGGGCAAAGTGCTGCTCCAGTCTATGCCCCTCGTCAACCTGGCCGAAGAAGTCTTCCGGCACTCCCCCGCCAACGGCGGCGGGTCGGCGGGCGGCGTCGCCGGGGAACTCCTCGGCGGCCTTTTGCGGGGTTAATCCACCGGGTCTTCGTTTGCGCCCAGCCTGTGGATGTCCATCACATCGGTCAGGCGCTGCAAGCGGATGATCATGGCGGCGATGTGGCTGGTGTCAGTGGCGTCGAAGGAGATCTGCATCACGGCGGTGTGGTTGGCGTGCGAGCGGGTGCGGATGGCCTGGATGAACGTCTTGGCCTCGGAGAACAGCTTGCCGATGTCTTCCAGCAGCCCAAGCCTATCGACTAACTCGATCTTGATGTCGGTCGAATAGCGCTGGGTCGGGTCGCTCGGCTGCCAGTCGATCTCGATCAGGCGCTCCGGCTCGGTCTGCTGGTAGTGGGCGACGTTGGCGCAGCCGTGCCGGTGCAGGGCAATGCCCTTGCCGCGCGTCATGTAGCCTGTCACCTCGTCGCCGGGCACGGGCTGGCAGCACTTGGCGCGGACAATCGCGACGTCTTCTAAGTCCCCGCCGACCTGGAGCTTGCCCGTGTTCGGGGCGCTGGGGCTGCGCCGCTCGAACGAGCGCAACTCCTCATGGGCCGGCTCCTGGACCAGCGCGCGCAGGCGCGTTGCGACCGAGCCGATGGCGACGTCGCCGTAGCCGACGGCGGCCAGAAGGTCCTCCTGGCCGTGGAGGTTCATGCCCTCAGCGATCTTGTTCAGGCTGTCGGGAGAGAGTGAATGCCGCACGTCGAGGTGCAGCCGCTCCACCTCTTTTTGCAGCAGCTCGCGCCCGCGGGCGACGTTGGCCCCGTAGCGCAGCTTGCGGAAGTGGGCCTTGATCTTGGTGCGGGCGTGGCTGGTCTTGGCCGAGGCGAGCCAGTCCAGCGACGGGCTGGCACTGGGGCGGGTGAGAATCTCGACGATGTCCCCGTTCTTGAAGTGTGACGTGAGCGGGACGATCTTGCCGTTGACCTTGGCCCCCGACAGGTGCTGGCCCAGGTCCGAGTGGATTCGATAGGCGGCGTCCACGGGCGTCGCGCCTAGGGGGAAATCTAAGACGTCGCCTTTGGGGGTGAAGACGAAGACCTGGTCGGTGAACAGGTCGCTGACGACCGAGCGCAGGAACTCGCCCGGCTCCTTGGCGTCGGACTGCCAGTCGAAGAGCTGCTGGCGCAGCAGGGTCATCTTCTTGTCGAAGCGCTTGTCCGAGCCGGGCGTCCGGCCCTTGCTCCCGCCACCTTTGCCCGCGCCGCTCTCCTTGTACTGCCAGTGCGCGGCGATGCCGAAGTCCGCCGTGCGGTGCATCTCCTCGGTGCGGATCTGGATCTCCAGCGGCTCCCCGGCAGGCCCGATGACCTTGGTGTGCAGGGACTGGTAGCCGTTGGACTTGGTCTTGGCGATGTAGTCGTCGAACCGGCCCGGCAGCGGCATCCAGACCTGGTGGACGATGCCCAGCGCGTGATAGCAGTCGGCGACGGAGGGGACGATGACGCGCAGGGCGATCTGGTCATAGACATCGGCGAGGGCGATGCCCTGCTTCTGCATCTTGTTGTGGATCGAATAGAGGTGCTTGGGCCGGCCCTGGAACTCGGCCTTGATGCCCTCCGCGCCCAGCCGTTCCTTCAGCGTGGCGACGGCGACGGCGATGTCCGCCTCGCGCTGCGCCCGCGTCCGGTCCAGCTTCTGCTTCAGGTCGTTATACGCCTCGGGGTTGATGTACTTGAAGGCCAGGTCTTCGAGCTGCCACTTGATCTGCCAGATGCCCAAGCGGTGCGCCAGCGGCGCGAAGATATGGAGCGTCTCCTGGGCGACCTTGATCTGCCGGTGCTCAGGCATGGCGGACAGCGTCCGCATGTTGTGCAGCCTGTCTGCCAGCTTGATGACCATGACGCGCAGGTCTTTCGCCATCGCCAGCAGAATCTTACGCAGGTTGGCCGCACTCTTGCTGGTCTCGCCGTGCCGCTTCTTGCGGGCCAGGGCCTCGGCGGCCTCGGGGGCGGGGGCCTCGGGCGGCGGCGCGGCGTCCACGCGCGCCCCCGGCTCGGACTCGGAGCGGGCCTCGAAGTCGGCCAGCTTCAGCTTGGTGACACCGTCCACCAGGTCCGCGATCTCCTCGCCGAACTCCCCGGCGAGCTGGTCGCGCGAGACGCCGCAGTCTTCGATGACGTCGTGCAGCAGCCCCGCCGCCAGGGTCGCGTCGTCCATCTCCAGCTCGGCCAAGACTAAAGACACGGCCAGCGGGTGCGTGATGTACGGCTCGCCCGACCGACGCACCTGCCCCTCGTGCTTCTCCTCGGCGTAGGCATAGGCGCGTCGCAGCAGATCGGCGTCGGCGTCGGGCCGGTAGCCCTGCACCTTGGCGACCAGTTCCTCGGCGGGCGTGTCTTCCGGCCCGCCCGCTCGCGCACGCTTCCCGTACTGCGTCCACACGCGCGTCAGCAGGGACGCCGTTTTCTTACTCGGCCCGCCGCCGATTTCTTCCAAAGTCGCCTTCATACCCTCTATTGTGCATTATTTCGCCGGATTCTGTATCTTTGCCTGGTCAGCCTGCTCCTCCGCCCCGTTTTCTGCTTCGTCTTGGGCTTTCTCCGCGTCTTCTTTCTCCTGCAAAGCCAGCGCCTGCTCGGGCGACAGAATCTTGCCCCCGAAGCGCAGCTCCAGCAGCCGCGCGTCGTCGAGCATCTTGTCGTTCAGGGTCAGAAAGTTCGCGCCCATGTAAATCGACGTCAGGAAGTGATGGAACGAGTCCCCGTAGGCGTCATGGTAATGCGCGCACAGCCGCTTATACTCGGCCTCATCGCGGACCTTCTTCTTCTCGATGGCCCAGTCCTTGATGCGCGCCCGGTCCTTGTCGGCCCGCGACTGCAATTCGACCATCAGCCCCCGGTGCTTGCGCTCGAACTCGGCCTGCGTGATGCGTCCCGCCTCGCGGCTGTCGCCCAGCGCCTTGAACTTCTTCATCCACGGGTTGTCGTTCAGCGGGTGCGCGACGGGGTCGTCATCGTCTGGTTGTGCCATAAATCAACCCTCCCACGTCTTCACCTGCTACGCCCGAGAGGGCGTTATTCCTCCCTTGTGGATGCGATCCGACTAAGGAGGGTCTGCAACGTCGGACGGTTGAGTGCTTCGTAGGCGGCACCGAGCAGGCGGTAAGCGTCCTGTTTCTGCCCGGCGTTCCCGATCCATAAGTCCTTGCCGAGTTTAAGCGCCGTGCCGGGGAAGCCTTCTGCGAGGGCCTGTTCAGCCTCGACCACGACGTCTGTGAACTCTTCGCCTTCACGCTCCTTAGTCAACAGTTCCTCGTCTCCGAGAGACAAGGGGCGGTAAAGCGGCTCTGGTACGACAATCCCCATACCCTCCAGCGTGTCCGCGACGATGGACCGGCGGCTTAGGCCGGCGTACTTCTTGGTGTATTCCTCCCCGATCTCCAGCCGATCTCCCGTCGCATGCTGCATCAGGCGGCTTCGGAACAAAGCGTAACTTTTTAGACTAGCTTTATAAGCGTCTTCGCATCCGCTGTTGAGGTCTTCTAGACATTCCAGGATTGAGTGGTGGCGCTCCTCCAAATGCAGGCGAAACGCTTCAAACAGCGTGTCACCGTCCACTGTGATCGTAAAGGCGTCGTTGGCGTAGAAGTCGGCGAGGCAGTAATTCGGCGTGTTGTCCGGGTCATCCAACCAGTAGCCCCAGTGCTGCCAGTCCGCGTCGCCACTCAATACGGTGAAGAACTCCGGCGGGTCGTTATAGTAGCGACTGTCCAAGTACCTTTCGTTTCGTGGCTCACTCTGGGTTTCGCCGGCAATGATCCTAAAGGGACCTTCCAGGTGAAGACCTACCTCTGACCAGAACGTGGCCAATGGCTTGTCCGCGCCGAAGCTCCGGGTGAAGTCCCAGAACTGGAACAGGTCGTCCGGGAAGTCAATCAAGTAGGTGCTTTTGAGCGCCTGCCGTATTTGATTTTGTGTCATGGTCATATCCCGGCGTCGTCTTCCGGCTCGGCGAAGGGTTCATAGGCGCGGCTATCAGACCTTGATGAGCGCATTTATCTTTGCGGCGACTTCACTGACGATTGAACGAGGAAGAATACAGATATGCTGCGCGTCTCTGGTGGCCCAAGACATACACTTGACCTGATCTGCCAAGATGACTCCGTAGACGGCATAGCCTTCTGGGACAGGCACTTCAAACTTGTATGCCTTCCCTTTTTTGGTGATCGGACACATTACGGCAAGACCCGTGAGCCTGTTGTATTCCACTGTTGACAGAACCAGAGCGGGCCGCCGCCCGGCCTGCTCATGTCCTGACTGCGGATCAAAGTCTATGGAGATTACATCGCCCTGCGCGGGAACATAGGCCATGATGACTCACCAAACTTCATTCCCGCGCGGCGGGCCGGTGCTGATTTCTGCGTGCAGATGCTCCTCAGTCATCCCTTCCAACAACTCTTCAATCGTATAATGCGGGTCAGCCGGGTCCGCGACGACAAATCGGCCGTTCTCTAACGTGATGTCTACGAGGCTATCCGGCCCGAACTTCGACTTTTGAGCCAGGTCTTCGGGGACGGGGATGCTCAAGCCCTTTTCTGTTTTTTCGAGCTGTACCAGCATTTGTTCTGTCTCCTCTCTGGTATGATACCCGGCAGTTTCTAAATCCCCGCGTCGTCGTCTTCCGGCTCGGCGAAGGGCTTATACGAGCGGTAGATGGTCTTCCACAGGACGTAGCCCATGACCATGTTCTCGTCCAGGGCCGGGTTGCCGCTGCCCGCGCCCCGGTCGCCGCCGAAGCGCGTGGCCCAGAACGCGCCCGTCCCGTGCCGCCCGTCGTCCACGCGGGTCCTCAAAACGCTCTGGATGAAATGCTCCGAAGCGTCCTTGTCGCGGCTGTCGATACACGCCACGATGCCGATCTTAGCGTTGATAATCGTGATCGCCTCGCGGATGTCTTTGACCTGGGTGAGCACACCGACGGGGCCGAAGATCTCGGTCGTGTACAGGACGTTGGCGGGGCCGACGTTCTCGATCAGGGTGAACGGGACGTAGAATCCTTCGGCTGCCAAAGCGTCGGGGACCGGAACCTGGTGGCGGACGTTCGCGCCCTGGCCGACAGACTGCGCGATCAGGCCCAGGATGCGTCCGTGCTGCTCCTCGGATACGACCGGCGGGAGCGAGTACAGGCCCGGCGTGGCGTCGGCCTGCGCCATCTCCGCCCCCGGCCCCTCGCCCATCCGAATGCCCTTGGTTTCTTCAATGGCGGCGGCCACGAACGCCTCGTAGACGCCGGCGTCGCACAGCACTTCCTGGATGGAGGTGCAGCGCTGGCCGCCCGTAATGGTCTTGCCATAGACGAAGTTCTTGGCGGCGCGGGCGATGTCGGCGTCTTTGTGGACGTAGAAGACGTTGATGCCGCCGACCTCCTTCATCACGCGCTTGCCCAGGCCCGAGGCCGTGGCGTCCACGGCATCGCCGACCGCCTTGCTGCCGGTGAACGACAGGCACTTGACCAGCGGGTGCGTCGCCACCGCCTGGCCCGGTGCTACGTCGCCGCTGACCATGCTGAACGTGCCGTCGGGGACGGTCACGCCCAGCTTTTCTTTGGCCCAGGCGAACGACTCGGCAATGGCGGCGGCGACGGCCTGCGACGACTCGGGGATCAAATGTGAGGGCTTCCAGACGACCGTGTTGCCCGTGACCAGGGCCGAGACCACCTGGGCGAGCGGGATGGCGACGGGGAAGTTGAACGGCGTGATGATCGCCGCCACGCCGCGCGGCTCCAGGCGAGCCTCCATGACCACGCCGTCGATGTTCTTGGCGTAGGTCTCGCCCTTAAGCGACAGGCCCTGGGGGGCGACGCACTCGACCACGCCGATGGCCTCGTCCAGATCGAGCTTGCAGTCGAACAGAGTTTTGCCCATCTCGCGGCTCATGCACTGCTGGAAGTCGTCAAAACGGGCGTACATGACCTGCGCCAGGTGAAGAAATATCTTCGTCTTCATGTTGCCGCTGACCGCCCGCCAGGCGGGAAACGCGGCCTCGGCGGCCTGCATGGCCTCGCCCACCTCGGCATCGGTCGTCTCGGCGACGTGGCCTAACGTTTGGAACTTGTGCGCGGGGTTGACGTTCGGCAGGAAGTCTGCGGCGGCGGAGTCGCGCCACGTACCGGCAAGATAGATTTGGTACTGGTCCTGGCTGTTCTTGTACGGCGTGAAGGGCATGGGGGGAACCTCTTTGAGCTAATGATCGGTGTGACGCAGGCCTTGCGCTCTCACTTGTCTTGCCTCGCGGGCGGCGGGGCGACCGGGACTTGGGCGTAGAGCCGCTGCAAGTCGTCCAGATACTGCTGCTGCTGGCGGAACACGGCGTCATACGTCTTCGGGTCACTCAGGTTGATGCCCAAAAACTTTTGCAGGAGGCGTGTCGGCGTGTCGTTGAAGCCGTTGCGCTCCAGCGCGGTGAAGCGGCGGGCGAACCCGGCGGGGTCTTTTTTGTACTGCGCGAAGTACGTTTCGGCCAGCAAGTCGGCGAAGACATAGTTGACGTAGTAGGTCGGCGCATTGTAATAGTGCGGAATGACCTCCCAGAGGTCTTTCTGATCGGGTTCGAGGGCGTACCAGACCGAGACCTGTGAGCCTATCTTGGTCGTCAGCGCGTCCAGGTCGTCCGCCGTCTTGACCGTGCCGCCGCTGACGCCCTCATACATCCCCTTCTCGACGGCGGCGATGCTGGCGGTGCCGTAAAACGACATCAGCTCCTGGAGGAGTTTTTCCAAGAAGTACACTCGGCGGCCCGGATCGGTTTCGCTACGATAAAGCGAATCGTCCAAGACCATCTCATCCAGGATGGCGTAGCTCTCGGTGAAGAACGGCGGACCGTTCATCAGCGACGGGGCCAGGTGCGCGTTGGTCATCAAAGACTGATGGACGGCGTGGCCCGCCTCATGCGCCAGTGTGCTGACGTCCTGCTGATACCCCTCATAGGCGTAGTCGTAAAACGGGCTTTGGCCGTAAGGCAGCGGGTAGGTGAAGGCGTTGGCGACCCGGTTGGGGCCGCCCACGAGGTCCAGCCGACCGTTGGCCGGGTCCAACAGGGCTTGGAGTTCCCGGTTCCACTCGGGGCCGAGGTAGGCGGTGGAGGTCTCGATCACCGACCGCGCTTGGTCGATGGTGAAGCGGGGCTTGACAACATGAGGCGGGACCACGGTCATGTCCCAGGAGTGGACGACGTCGTAGCCGGTGAAGGACGCGATACGGGCGCGCTGCAAGCTTTGGAGGCGCTTCCGCAGATCGCCGTGGGCCAGAATCTGGGCGAAGGCGGTGCTGACGTCGGCGTCCGAGAGGTGCAGGCCGAAGAACGCGGCGTCCTGCCCATTCGGGAAGTGGCGGAGCCGGGCCAGCGCGTTCTGCGCCTTGGCGACTCGGACGACGTCGAACGCGAACAGGTCCCGCTCGGCGGCGAAGGCGGCAGCGGTCTTATCGTGGCCTTCCCGGCGGACCGCCCGGCTCGCGCTGTTGGCGATCTTCCCCTCGTCCTGCCGGACATCCAAATCCACGCCGGATGTATCCCGCACCTTACCCCAGGGCGCGCGGTCCATCAGCAGGTCGTAGGCGTCGGACTGCCACGCGGTCATCAAGGGGTTGGTCGCGGCGAGTATCTGCTCCTGCTGGAGACTCAGCGTGTGCGGCCTGGCGCGGACGGTCTCGTTCACGACGTAGCAGTACGGGCGCAGCGGCGGGTACGCGGCCAGGAAGCGCGCGAGCGTCTGGGGCGTGACGGCCTTGACCTCGTCGTTCACAAACGCCACCTGCGGCGAGAGCCGCGCATCCAGGGCCGTGGAGCGGTCACGGCTGGCCGCGTCCTTGGTGTCCACCGAGTACCTGAGCTGCAAGTAGGCGTAGACGCGGCCAAACAGCACGTTGAAGTCGTCCGTCTGCTTGAGCGCCTGGTACAGGTTCTGCGGCGACGCCAGCACGTGCCCCTTCAAGCCTTGCAGCCGGGCGGCGCGGGCGTCCAGCGTCTTGATCGCCGCCATCACCGCCGCGTCGTCCGTGAAGAAGACCTTGGCGAAGTTGAAGCGGTAGCCCGCCCGTTCCGCCGTCGGGATCGGCTGGAATGTGTCGGGGGGTGCCGTCTGGACGGCCTGTGCGGACGCGCCCAGGCAGGGTGCCCACAGCACCAGGCAGAGGGACAAGCGCAGGAGGGACAAGCGCAGGAGGGACAAGCGCAGGAGGGACAAGCGCAGAAAAGTTTTTGTCACGGATATTGGCTCCCAGTCTAACGGATAGACAGCGCCGCCAGCGCGGCGATCTCGGCGATCTCGCCCAAGGCGGCGCACAGCGGCGCGTTCAGGCCGCCCATCCGGCGGCTGGCGGCCCGCGCCGTCGGGCCGGCGGCCAGGGCCACGGCCAGCATCGCCAGCACCCCCCGGTGCGGCAGCACGGCGAGGCATATGATAGCGACGGCACTGGCGGCCAGGAACTCCCCCGGCCCGGCCTCGGACAGCCCGGACCCGTGCTCGTCCGCGGCGGCGACGGGGAACGCGCTGAAGGCGAACGACACGGCCCAGCCCCCCAGCGCCCCGGCCAGGACGAGGGCGGGCCAGGCGGCATCGGCGGGCAGGGCGGCCAGGAACGCCAGCCGCAGGGCGACGGCGGCGGCCAGCGCGACAAGCCCGGTCGTGCCCCGACGCGCGTCGCGCATGACGGCGAAGCCACGCGCCCGGTCGCCGCCGGCTCCCTGCGCGGCCAGTCCGTCGGCGGCGCGGGCGACGCCCCCCAGCCCGCGCCCGCCGGTCAGCAGCAGGCCCACTGTAAACGTCAGGGCGGCGGGTACGAGCGGCTGTCCGGGCCACACACGGTTGCCGAGCACCCAGGCGGCAGCCAGCAGCACACCGCCCAGCGCGCCCACCAGGGGGAACAGGGCGACGGCGCGGCGGGCATCCTGGCGCGTCGGCACCTGAATCTGGTCCGAAGGCATCGGCAGCCGCGTCAAGGCCTGCACGGCCACAGCGAGCGGGTTCCACATTAAAACTCTCCCCGGCACTGCCTAGCCGGGCTACTCGGAGGAAGCGCCTCCGGCACTGAGGGGCGGACCAGGAGCGGGCAGGGTGGCTCGTCTCTTCAGCCTCGGAGGGGCTTTTCCTGCACTTGGGTAGCCCGGCTAGGCAGTGCCGGGCCGCCCACGTGCCGGGCCGCTTACAAAAGCCCTCTATCCTACAAAAACGGGCAGGGCGTGGGGAACGACCGAGAGCGCCAGCGGCGTCCGGCCGAACGCGTCCCCGTCGAGCTGGCACTGAAGCGGCGGGTCGGCCTCCAGCGCGATCCGGCGGGCGCGGTAGTAGCGCACACGCGGGTCGCGCAGGTGCCGCCGGGCGAGCACGGCCACCATCTGGGCGGCGAAGCCGACCCGGTCGGTCGGGGCGCGCTCGAAGACGCAGACGTCCAGCCAGCCGTCGTCGGGCGCGGCGAACGGGGCCATCTTGATCTGCCGGTTGGCGTAGGAGGCGGCGTTGGCGACGACCACGAGGTAAGCCTCGCTCCGCGCCTCCTCGCCGTCGAGGTGCAGGCGTAGGCTCGTGCGGCGCGACTTTGCCAGCGCCCCCACGGTCGCGAAAGCGTAGGCGGCGGGGCCGATCAGCTCTTTGACGGGCCGCAGCACCTCGCGCACGACCAGGGCGTCGAAGCCGAAGCCCGCCATCAGCACGAAGTAGCGCGTACCCGCCAGCCCGACATCGAGGACGCGCGTCCGCCCCGCCAGCAGCAGAGCGCGCGTGGCCCCCAGAGTGGTCTCCAGGTCGCCGCGCGGCAGGCCCAGCTCGTGGGCGAGGACGTTCTGCGTCCCCAGCGGGACCAGGCCCAGCGGCAGGGGGCTGTGCGTCCCGTCCCCGGCGGCCATCAGGCCGTTGACCGCCTCGTTGACGGTCCCATCGCCGCCCGCCACAAGGACGGCCTCATACCCCTCGGACGCGGCGGCGCGGGCCGCCCGCTCCGCGTCGCCCGGCCCGCGCGTGACCTCCACGCCCCTCAGAAGGGGCGAGAGCAGGCTTTGCAGAGCGGCGAGGACCTCCTGCGGGCGGCCCTGGCCTGCCTTGGGGTTGACAATCAGGAGGGAGTTCATCGGGGTTTAAGCGAAAAAGTCACGGGCGATTGTAGCACAGACGGGCCTTTTTTGGGAACGGGCGTGGGACGCGGTGCGGTGCCGCTGCCGAGCGCCGCCTTTGCCGTGCCGCCCGTCGTGCCGCGCGGTATACTGGATGCCATGCTGACGCAGACGACCATCGCGCCCCCCGGATGGGTGCAGGCACAGGAACCTGCCGACTGGCTGACCGAGGATGAGAGGGCAGTATTCGTCTCGTGGCGCTCCGACAAGCGCCGGGCAGAATGGCTGGCGGGGCGGCTTGCCGCCAAGCGCCTGCTCCGCGAATCCTACGGCCTGCCGCCGCTTCTGTGTGTCATCGGGCGGGAGGGACCGGCCCCGTGCATCCTCAGCCCGGACCTCACGGCCCATCCTCGGGTGCGCCTCCGCCTGTCCCTGTCGCACAGCGCGGGCCTGGGTGCGGCGACGGTCTCCGATCCCGACCGGGAGGGCACCGCAGGCGTTGACGTGCAGCGCGTCCGCCCGGTCCATCCCGGCCTTGGCTTGCGCGCCTTCACGCCCGGCGAGCGGGCACAGATCGGATCACGGTTCGGCGACGGAAATGACCCGGACGGCCTGCTGCTCCTTTGGGCGCTGAAGGAGGCCGCTATCAAGGCCCGCCGCGCGGCCTGGGGGCGCGCGTTGCGCGAGATCGAGGTGAGGCTCTCCGGCCCCTCGACGGCGACAATCCACATCAGCGGCGAGCCGGCGCTGACGGCGGCCTACGCGCGCCTGGGGGATACGACAGACGCCTGGTGGCTGGCCCGCGCCGTCCGGCCCGTGGCAGAGTAGGAACCCGCCCGGCGGGTGGGGTCTTCCGTGACCGATCCTATCCCTAAATATAGATCTTGTACGTCGGGATGCCCAGCAGTGGCCCGATGATCGCCCACAGCGATCCCATCGTGTAGTCCCCCAGGATCAGGCCCAGAAAGAAAGGGATCGCCCGGCGGTACAGCGAGACGCCGCCGTAGCGCAGGATCACGAACTTGAGCAGCCAGGCGATCAGGACAGGGAGCCAGAAATACTCCATTGCATACGACAGCGCCAGGGCGTACCCCGCCGGGTGGAACGGCCACCACACGAAGCTCGACCGCATCAAGGACAGCGCGACGGTCAGCACGAACCCGCCCGTGATGTAGTACAGGCCCGTCGAGGCCGGGGCGACCGGCTGGTTCAGCCACGACGCCAGGCGGTCATAGCTCTCGCCGCCCACGAACCCCTTGTAGCCGGTCGCCTTGCCCGCCGCCCCCGCCGCATAGGTCACGTGCAGGTTGGCCCAGTCGGTTGCAAGGAGACTGAGGATCGAGGCGGCGGCCAGGACGCCCACGATGCTGCCGAAGCGCACCGAGCGCTTGCCCTCCATCATCTTGAAGGCCTCCAGCTGGTTCGGCATCGGGTGGTTGCGGTAGCCCCGGTTGAACCAGTAGAGCACCGACAGCAGCGTCAGGTCCTGTGTCCCCAATGCCCGCGTCCCGAAGACGGTCACCAGCACCTGGATGGGGTTCACCCAGACGATCTCGTGCGGGGAGCCGAGTTCGGCCCGGACGCGCGTGATCACGAAGCCCAGCAGGAACACGATCCCGAAGAAGGCCAGGGCGACCCACGCGCTCATCCCGATCAGCGCGGAGAATAGGGCCAGCAGCAGGCCCCCGCCCGCCAGCCCCGCCAGCGCCCACCGGTACCGGCTGGCCTCGGCGGGGTCCTCCGAGCCGGCCCCCTCCCGTACCGATGCCCACACGCTGCGCCAGTAGTGGCGGCCCGCGTAGAGCAGCATCACGCCCAGGCCCAGCCACGCGCCGGTTGCCTGCTGGCCGAAGTACGGGAAGCCGTTGGCCTGCCCCGTATCCCAGCCGTAGACGTCGCCGGTCACCCGGAACAGCCGGGCGAACACATAGAAGAACCAGCACGAAAACGACAGGTCCAGCGGCATGAAGTAGCCCAGGCCGACCGCGAAGGGGTAGAACGAGGACTGCGTGGACCCGATGGCACTCCACGGCCTGTTGGTGACCAGGTCTTGCAGCTGGAACAGCTTCACGTTGATCTGCGGCATTGACGGGATCAGCTCGTGCAGGCCGTTCAGCCCCGACACGGCAAAGGCCAGCCCGAAGCCGGCCCACATGACGGGGTTCTGGAAGAAGGCCTTCCCGGCATCATCGGCGGTCATGGCGAGGGGGAGCTGCACGATGGGGAATGTCAGCTTCTCGTTCTCGACCCAGGCCCGGCGCACCAGGATGGTCATGCACAGGTACATCCCCACCAGCGTCAGGAAGAACAGTCCCCACGCGGCGAGCGGCACGACCCAGGCCCGCAGGTAGGTCTGCCCCTCCGGGCTGTAGATGCTCACGTGGCCCCGGTTGAAGGCCCGCAGGGCGTCGCGGTCGGACACGACGAGCCAGCGGGGCAGGTACCGGAAGAAGAGCGCCTGCCACTTGTTCTCGGGCGTCGCGTGCCAGAAGGCGTAGGGGATGGAGCCGAACATATTCTGCATCGTGTCGTGCCCGGCGAACGTGCAGGACACGACCAGCATGATGTAGACCAGCAGCAGCTCCTCCTGCCGCAGCGGCTTCAAGCGGGGGACGATCTTGCGCCCGGCGAAGTTCAGGAGCACGAGCACGAACAGCAGGAAGACGGGCGTGATGAACAGCGGCAGCGAGGTGCCGTCGAGCGTGTACCAGCGGACCTCGATCACGGTGGTCCAGAAGACGTTGAGCGGGACCAGAACCAGGCCGAGCAGCAGGGCACGCCACAGGGCCAGTGGCCGTGCGTCGGTTATCGGGGAGGCCGTGGCTGCGGACGGACCGCTGGGGTCTTGGCGGGCGTTTGTGGGCGTCATGGGTGGTTGTTCGGCAGACGACGTCTCAGTTCCTGCGTGTGTGCCGCGCCTGAACTCGCGCCGGGTGGGTTCCCGTCGCACCGGGTATAAGATCCCAATGACCGCCGAAAGGAACACCGCCCCCGTGATCGAACACGAGCTTTTCACACGGCACGAACTCAACCCGATTATCAGCCCCAGCGACCTGCCCTACCCCTGCGACTGCGTCTGCAACCCCGCCGCCCACCTGGTCGGCGACGACGTGCTTTTGCTGCTGCGCGTCATCGACCAGGAGGGCAGCTCCCACGTCACCGTCGCCCGCTCTCGCGACGGGGTCACGGACTGGCGCATCGAGTCCACGCCGCTGCTGCACCCGGACGACCGGAACCTGCCCTACGAGAGCTACGGGTGTGAGGATCCGCGCGTGGTCTATCTGGCGGAACGGGGGCAGTACGCGATTACCTACACCGGGTATTCACCCCTGGGTGCCGGTGTCTGCATCGCGACTACCGAAGACTTCCAGACGGTGGACCGCTTCGGGCTGGTGCTGGCTCCGAACAACAAGGACGCCGCCCTGTTCCCGCGCAAGGTCGGCGGGCGCTACTGGATGCTGCACCGGCCCGCCCTGGGCGACATGGAGCACATCTGGCTGGCCGAGAGCCAGGACCTGGTCCACTGGGGGCACCCGTGGATGATCATCAGCGAGCGCGGCGGCCCGTGGTGGGACGGCGACAAGGTGGGTGGTGGCCCGCCCCCCATCGAGACCACGGACGGCTGGCTGATCATCTTCCACGGCGTCAAGGGCACGTCGCACGGCCCGATCTACCGCACGGGCCTGGCCCTGCTGGATTTAGACGACCCGCGCAAGGTCATCCGCCGCCTGCCCCGCTGGGTGTTCGGCCCCAAGGAGCCTTACGAGTCCACGGGCTTTATTCCCGGCGTCGTCTTCCCCACCGGGACCGTGATCAAGGGCGACGAGCTGTACCTCTACTACGGGGCCGCCGACACCCGCATCGGCCTGGCGACGACCAAGATCCAGACCCTGCTGGACGCGCTCAAAGAAGAAGGGAAATAGAAGAGGAAGATCAGGGCGGGGGCGAAGGGCCACGCAGGGGACGGCGGGGGGTTGGAGGCGCGGCCCGCAGGCGAAATCCCACGGAATGAATTCCGTGGACACGCAGCCCGCAGACTCTTCCTGTGCGTTACCCCAGCTGCTTATACTCGGCCTTCAGGCACTCGCGGATCTCGTCCATCGCCTCCTGCGCGTTCTCCCACTCGCCGACCTCCACCTCGCGGCCTTCCAGCTCGGTGTAGGTGGCGAAGAAGTGGCGAATCTCCAGCAGGCGGTGGTTGGGGATGTCCCCGATGTCGGACGTCTCGGCGTAGAGCGGGTCGCTGACGGCGACGCACAGCACCTTGTCATCGCGCTCGCCTTCCTGGCGCAGCCGCAGGATGCCGATGGGGCGCACGCGCATCAGGCAGCCGGGGAAGGTCGGCTGGTCGATCAGCACGACCACGTCGAGCGCGTCCCCGTCGTCGGCCATCGTGCCGGGGATGAAGCCGTACTCGGCGGGGTAGGCCACCGACTGGTACAGGACGCGCGACAGGGCGACGCCCTCCATCTCCTCGTCCCACTCGTACTTGTTCTTGCTGCCGCGCGGAATCTCAATCAGCGCCGTCACGCTGCCGTCCTCCAGGTGCGGGTTCATGTCCGACTTCATCGCCAAGTTCCCCTTCCCGACACGTCTTAGTGCCTCCCCTGTTAGTCATGCCCGACCTGTTTTCCTGCCGACACTTGGCGGCGAATCCCTTCCTCCACAGCGTTTCGGGCGTCTCAGCGAGTATAATGCCGGTAATCATGCCGGGGAAAAAATACAAGACCGTGATCGTGTGGATGCGGCGGGACCTGCGCGTCCAGGATAACGCCGCCCTGCACGCGGCGTGTGAACGGGCCGAGCACGTCATCCCGCTGTTCGTCTTCGACCCGGACATCCTGGGCCGGGCGGACACGGGCGCGGCCCGCGTCGCGTTCCTGCTGGACGCCCTGCGCGTGTTAGACGCCAATCTCCAAAAACTGGGGGGGCGGCTGGTCGCGCGGCGGGGCAAGGTGCCCGACGAGATCGTCCGCGCGGCGACCGAGTGGGGCGCCGACGCGGTCTTTCATCAGCGCGAGTTCGAGCCGTTCGGGCGGGCGCGGGACGAGGCGGCGGCCCAGGCGCTGGCTCGGTCGGGCGTGGCCGTGGAGACGTTCCCCGGCCTGGCCGTCTTCGAGCCGGACGAGCTGATGTCGCAGGGGGGGACGCCGTACACGGTCTACGGACCGTACAAGCGGCTCTGGTTCAGCCGCCCCGCCGACAGGCCCCTCCCCGCCCCGCGCCGCGTCCCCACCCCCGCCGGGGCCACGGGCGACGCGCTGCCGGCGGTCGGCGATCTCAATTTCTCGACCGACCAGGAGTTCGAGTGCGGCGGCGAGGACGCCGCGCACGACCTCTTGAAGTCTTTCCTGAAGGACAAGATATGGGGCTACGACACCCAACGGGACGTGCTGGCGGACGACGGCACCTCGAAGCTGTCCCGGCACCTGCACCTGGGGACGATGACGCCCCGTTTTATTTTAGACACTGTCCGCCAGCTCGGCAAAGACAGGCCGACGGGCGGGGCCGAGACCGCCGAGCACCAGCCCGCCCCGGACCACTCGGGCTTCCTGGGCGAGATCGCCTGGCACGATTTTTACTTGCAGATTCTGCACCACTTCCCCCACGTCGCGGGGGGCGCGTTCCGCCCGCGCTTTGACGCCCTGGAGTGGGAGAACAACGAAGAACTCTTCGCGGCCTGGCGCGAGGGCCGGACGGGCTACCCGGTTGTGGACGCGGCCATGCGGCAGATGAACCAGACGGCCTGGATGCACAACCGGGGCCGCATGGTCGTGGCCTCGTTCCTGACCAAAGACCTCTTGATCGACTGGCGCTGGGGCGAGAAGTATTTCATGGAGACGCTGGTAGACGGCGACCAGGCCGCGAACAACGGCGGCTGGCAGTGGGCGGCGGGGACGGGGACGGACGCCCAGCCGTTCTTCCGCATCTTCAATCCGACCAGCCAGGGCGAGAAGTTCGACCCCGACGGCGCGTATGTGCGGCGCTGGGTGCCGGAGCTTGCCCGCGTCCCGGCCCAGGCCATCCACGCGCCCTGGAAGCTGTCCCCCGCCGAGCGCGCGCACCTGGGCTGCGCAGATTACCCCGCGCCCGTCGTAGACCACGCAGCCCAACGGGCACGGGCGCTGGCGATGTACGGGAAGGTACCGAAGGAGGCCGGATGAAGGGACTGCAAGGCCGCAGGGGAGGCGAAAGAGAGGCATTCCGCCTAGCACTTATCCTGTGCCTGGCCCTATGCTTGGGAGGAAATGCCGCGCGCGCGCAGACACCCCCCGCCCCCCCAGGGGCCGCCGTCAGCGGGCCGCCGGATGTTCTGGTTCTGCTCTACCAGCGGCCCGGAGCGGGCGACCAGATAGACGTCACGTACAAGCATACCGTGCCGCACGCGCAGGCGCTGGCCGACCTGTCCGCGCTGGCGCGGGCGACGGGCTGGCCCATCGGGTCCAGCCGGATCACCGACGCCGCGCCGCCGACGCAGGGCAAGGGCGGCCTGATGACCAGCAGCGTGTTTGTCGTCCCCGGCGCGATCCGCGACGACACGCACACGTTCCCCGTCGAGGCCTTCGCGACGGCCTTCCGGTCCTACCGCCGGATCGGCCTGATCTTCCTCGTCGGGCCGGCGTTTCAGTTCCAGGGGATCGGGGATTATGCCGATAACAACCTGCGGATCAGCCTCGACCACCGCGGCTCGGTCTTCAACTACCAGATCGAGATTCTGAACCCCGGTTTCGGCGCGCTGGACCTGCCCCGGTCACAGCCGCTCGCCGGCCCGGCCCGGCCCGCACGCTCGCCGCTGGCCCTGATGGCCGGCGTCCTCGCCGCCGCCGCGGCCGTGGGCATCGCCGTTTACCTCCTGACGGCCCGCCTCGCCCGGCGGACGACCTAGAAACATCGCGATCCGCGAGAGGGACACTTCATGCTAGAGATACACGAACTGCTGACGGTGGCCGCATCCAAGAAGGCCTCCGACGTCTTCATCAAGGCCGGCGGGCCGCCGGCCATGCGAATCAGCGGGCGCATTCACCTCACCGACGCCCCACCGCTGAACGGCGACGACTGCCGCAACCTCGCCTACAGCGTCATGACCCACGAGCAGATCGGCCGCTTCGAGCACCGGCACGAGCTGGACCTGGCCTTCGAGGTCGAGGGCGTCTGCCGCATCCGGTGCAACGTCTACCAGCAGCGCGGCACGATGGGCATGGTGCTGCGACTGATCCCGCTGAAGCTGTTCACGCTGGAGCAGCTCGGCATGCCGCCCATTCTGTCCGAAATGACCAAGAACCGGCAGGGGCTGATCCTGGTGACGGGGCCGACGGGGAGCGGCAAGTCCACGACGATGGCGGCCATGATCGACCTGATCAACTCGACCCGGCGCTCGAACATCATCACCTGCGAGGACCCCATCGAGTTCATGCACCCGGATAAGATGTCCATCGTCTCGCAGCGCGAGATCGGCCTGGACACCGACTCGTTCGCCGACGCCCTGAAGTACATGCTGCGGCAGAACCCGGACGTGATCCTGGTCGGCGAGATGCGCGACATCGAGACCATGAGCATCGGCCTGTCGGCGGCGGAGACCGGCCACCTGGTCTTCTCCACCCTGCACACCGCGTCGGCGGCGGAGACCATCGACCGCATCATCAACATGTACCCGCCGACCGACCGGGACATGCTCTGCCTGCGTCTGGCCGGCTCGCTCAAGGGCGTCATCTCGCAGAAGCTGCCGCCGCGCTCGGACGGCACGGGCCGTGTCGGCGCGGTCGAGGTCATGGTGGTGACGCCGACCATCTCCAAATTGATCGAAGAGGGCCGCGCGTCGCAGCTCTACGGGGCCATCGCCGAGGGAAACTTCTGGGGGATGCAGACGATGAACCAGTGCCTCATCAAATACGTCCGGGCCGGCCTGATCAACGAAGAAGAGGCCCTCGCGAACGCGGGCAACGTCACGGAGATGAAGCAGATGCTGCGGCGGCCGTAGCAAAGAACCTAACCCCCCGACCCCCACGCACAGGCACCCCGGAGGGTCCCTAAGAAGGAAGGGGGAGTTGGAAAGCCTTTGTTCTTACCCTTCCCTCCAAGGGAGGTGTTAGGTCCTCGGCGGGGGTAGGTCCGAGGCGGGGGTAGGCATCACGCCGCCCGCGCGATGCAGCCGGGGTCGTCCACCGTAGGCGCGTTGACCTGGCGCGAGACGGCATAGGCCTCCATCGCGTCAGGGGGGTACGGGCCGAGCAGGGACAGCAGCGCGCCCGCCTCGGAGACGGACGGGTCGAGCCACAGCGCCTCATCCTTGGGCCGCAGGATGGCCGGCATCCGGTCGTGGATCGGGGCTGCGACGGCGTTGGGGGCGGTCGTGATGATGGTGCAGGAGCGCAGGGCAACGCCATCCGGCCCGCGCCACTCGTCCCACAGGCCGGCGAAGGCGAACAGGCCGCCGTCGGTTAGCCGCAGGTGCATCGGGGTCTTGGCCGGCTTGGCTCCTGTTCCTGTAACTTGCCACTCGTAGAAGCCGTCGGCGGGGATCAGGCAGCGGCGGCGCGACAGGGCGGCGCGGAACGACGGCTTCTCGGCCAGCGTTTCGGCGCGGGCGTTGATCATCCGGTTGCCGACAGAAGCGTCCTTGGCCCAGGACGGGATCAGCCCCCAATGGTAGGATTCGAGGCGGCGCGCGCCGTCCTGCGTCACCACCAGGACATCCTGCGTGGGAGCGATGTTGTAGCGCGGCTCCGCCCCTGAGAGGGCCACCGTCTCGGCGGCGAAGCGCTCTTCCAGCTCTTCCAGAGTGTGATGGAGTGTGAATCGTCCGCACATGGTTGTTTGCCTTACCCCCGCAAAAATATCTGGAAAAAGTTCTTGACAGGCGGCGCGGCCTGTGTTATAGTATGTTCAGCGCCGGCACCCAGGCCGGCGAGAGATCGCCCCAATGCGCTCCCCGCGCGCATCCGTTGAAGCCGCCGCCCGGTGTATCCCCGCACCCGGCGGCGGCTTTTTGTTTGCCCCGTCACCCGTCACCGCTCATCCGTCATCGGGACCGGCGAGGTCTTCGGGGGCGCGGGCGACCGTCGCCTGGATCGAGTCCTCGACGAAGCGCGCGACGACTTCTTCGGTCCCCAGCGTCGTCACCTGCTTGGTCAGCGTGGCGATGTGCTTATCCAGGGCGGGCCAGGCGGCGGGGTCAGGCTCCGCCGCCCGCCGGTCGCGCAGGTCGCGCAGGCGGTTTTCCAGGGCCAGCCGCAGCGCGCGCCACTCCGAGGCGCGCGGTGCCCCCCCGGTGAACTCGTCCACGACGGCGTCCGTGTTCGGCGTTGTCATGTTTCGGTTTACCCACATCTGCGAAAACCGCATCTGCGAAAAACCCCGTATTCTTCCCCCCTACAAAAACTCCTCAGAGGTGCCGACAATCGGCGTAGACGCTGTTCTCGCCGCTGTTCGGGACCGAAGGGAATACTTTATGACGCGCGGAGTGTACACCGCCGTTTCCGGGATGCTTGCCAGCCAGGCCGCCCAGGACACCATCGCACAGAACCTCGCCAACGCCGGCACGACCGGCTACAAAGAGGACATCCCCCGCTTCCAGTCGTTCGGGGACGCCCTGGCGTCGCGGCTTTCGCCCGGCGGGTCGTCCTCCATCGGCGGCCTGGGGAGCGGCGCGGGGTTACGCGACGAGACCACGAACTTCGCCGACGGCGGCATGGAGAAGTCCGGCAACCCGCTCGACGTCGCCCTCACCGGCGACGCCGCCTTGGTCGTTCAAACGCCCCAAGGGCTGCGGCTGACGCGGGACGGGGCGCTGACCTTGGACGCCCGCCGGACGTTGGTCCGGTCCAACGGCCTGTCCCCCGTTCTGGGCGACACAGGCCGCCCGATCCAGATTCCCGCCAGGACCAAGGACATCGCCATCAACACGCGCGGCGAGATACTGGCCGACGGCGTCCGCGTGGGCCGCCTGCGGCTCGCAGGGCTGTCGGCCTCGGACAGCCCGGTGAAGATGGGCGACAACCTGTTCCGGGTCCCGGCCCTGCGCCCGGCTTCCCCACTGGCGACGGTCCGGCAGGGCTTCTTGGAAGCCTCAAACGTCAGCGTCGTCAAAGAGATGGTCAACATGATCTCGATCATGCGGGCCTACGAGACCAACCAGAAGATGCTCCAGTCTGAGGACGATGCGACCGGCAAGTCCATCAACGAAGTCGTCAAGCTTTAACCTACCCCCAACCCCCTCCCTCGAAGGGAAGGGGCAAGAGAAAATGACCCTGCTCTCGCCCCCCTTCCTTCCGAGGGAAGGGGCCGGGGGTTAGGTCTCCCGGCTGGACTGTCCTGATGCCTTCGGGCCGATGGCGGAAGCCGACCGACCCGCCCCCTCTGACTGAGGGGGCACTCGATCACACCCAGGAGAACCCCGCACCATGATGCGCTCACTCTACACGGCGGCGACCGGCATGATGGCCCAGCAGCTCAACATGGACGTCGTCGCCAATAACCTCGCCAACGTCAACACCGTCGGCTTCAAGCGCAGCCGGGCCGACTTCCAGGACCTGCTGTACCAGGAGATGCGCCCCGCCGGGGCGACCGTCGCCCAGGGCGCGACCTCGCCGACGGGGCTGGAAGTCGGCCTGGGCGTCAAGGCCGGCGCGACCGTCACCCAGTTCGACCAGGGCACTTTCCAGAACACCGGCAGCAAGTACGACGTCGGCATCGAGGGCGAGGGCTTCTACAAGGTGCTCCTGCCCGACGGCACCACGGGCTACACCCGCGACGGCGCGTTCAAGCGCGACGTGCAGGGCAAGCTGGTCAATTCCGACGGCTACTCGATCCAGCCCGAGATCACCATCCCCACCGACGCCGACGACATCGCCATCGGCAAGGACGGCACCGTCTCGATCACCCGCGGCGGCTCCAACAAGCCCGAGAACGTCGGCAAGATCACCCTGACCCGCTTCTCCAACCCCGCCGGCCTGGAACACCTGGGTGGCAACAACTTCCGCGAGACCGCCGCCTCCGGCTCGCCCACCGACGGCACGCCCGGCCAGGCCGGCTTCGGCACCTTGTCGCAGGGCATCCTGGAGATGTCCAACGTCCAGATCGTGCAGGAGATGGTCAACATGATCACCGCCCAGCGCGCCTACGAGGTCAACTCCAAGGCCATCCAGACCTCGGACGAGATGCTGCAAACGGCAAACCAGCTCAAGCGCTAGGGGGGACTTTCGCGTGAAGATGCTCCCCCGCCTCGGCCTTCTGGCCGTGTGCTGCCTTGCCCCCACTCCCGCCGTCTGTGGCCCGGCCCCGGTCCGCGTCTCGCTCCGGGTCGCCCCCGCCGCACGGCCCGACGCCGACGGCTTCATTACGCTGGGCGCGGTCGCCGACCTGTCCGGCGGCGACAAGGCCGCCCGGATGCGCCTGGCATGCATCCCCGTGTGCCGCGCCCCGCTGTCCGGCGAGACGCGGCGCTTGACGCGCGGCGACCTGGCCCTGAAGCTGCGCCAGGCCGGCTGCGACCCCGACAAGGCCGCCCTGCTGGGCGGCGCACAGGAAGCGGAGGTGACGGCGGCGGAAGCGGCCACCGAACCTAACCCCCAGGCCTCCTTCCCTCGGAAGGAAAGGGGAGCAAGAGAGAGCGTCGGAACGGAGTCTTCACCCTTCCTTCCGAGGGAGGGGGTGCCGCTTGCGGCGGGGGGAGGTTCTCTCCCGCTCGTCCACCGGGGCGACGCTGTCACCATCGTGATCCAGAGCGACTCGCTGCTGGTCAGCGCCGCCGGCGTGGCCCGCGAGGCCGGTGCGGCGGGCGACACCATCCGCGTCCACCGCGACGGCGTGATGACCGACCTGGCGGCGCGCGTCGTGGACGCGCGGACCGTGCAACTGGAGATTCAGCCTTGAACACATCGACTCACAACGCCCTGATCCGCGCCCTCGCCGTTCTCGCCATCGCCGCGACGCTGGCCGCCGATGCCCAAGCCGACTCGCTCTTCCCCGGCAGCAGCACCGACGTCGCCCGTAACAACAGCGCAGCCGTCTCGCTGTTCTCCGACAGCAAGGCCCGCCGCGTCGGCGACACGCTCACCGTCGTCATCGTCGAGGCCGGCTCCGCCAACGTCGCCGCGTCCACCAAGACATCCAAGAACGAGAGCCTGAACTACGGGCCGGGCTTCGGGCCGCTGCTGCACAACATCCCCGCGTTCGGACTGGGCGGCGGCATCAACACGACGGCCAGCGGCAGCACCAACCGCACCGACAACCTCACCGCCAGCATCGGCGTCACCGTGACGCGCGTTCTGCCGAACGGCAACCTGGAAGTCGAGGGCAAGCGCAAGGTGGGCATGAACGCCGAGACGCAGGAGATCACGCTCACCGGCGTCGTCCGCCCGCAGGACGTGGCGTTCGACAACACGATCCAGTCCCCGCTGGTGGCCGACGCCCAGATCAAGTACGGGGGGCGCGGCCCGGTGGGCGACAAGCAGCACGACGGGATCATCACGCGCATCTTCAAGATTCTGTTCTGAGATGGTGCCCGGCACGGGGGAAGTCCGCGCCCGGCACTGGAAGTGCCGGGCTACCCGGAGAAAGTCACTCCGTGACTCAGGATCGGTGCTTGTCGGCTGGTGCCCGTCTCATAACTCCTCAGTGCCGGAGGCACTTCCTCCGAGTAGCCCGGCACTTCCAGTGCCGGGGCCTGTTCAGGCGATGCCGCCCTAAACTTCTTGCGCGCCGTGCCCGATAACAATACCAGGATGCTTAAACCACACGCCATCACTCTCGGAACGCTGGCCCTCGGACTTCTGGCCTTTGCACCCGCCGCGTCGGCACAGACGCGGCTCAAGGACATCGCCATGGTGCAGGGTGTCCGGGGCAACCAGCTCGTCGGCTACGGCCTGGTCGTCGGCCTGGACGGGTCGGGGGACGGGACCGGGGCGACGTTCACGCCGCAGTCGGTGGCGTCGATGCTCCAGAAGTTCGGCGTAACCGTGCCGCCGTCCGCGCTGAAGCTCAAGAACGTGGCCGCGGTCATGGTCACGGCGACCCTGCCCGCGTTCGTCAAAAACGGCTCGACCATCGACGTCACCGTCAGCAGCCTGGGCGACGCAAAATCGCTCCAAGGCGGGACGCTGCTCCAGACGCCGCTTCAGGCAGCCAATAATCGAGTCTATGCCGTGGCTCAGGGCGCAGTCTCCGTGGGCGGCTTTTTGGCCGGCGGGGGCGGGGGCGGCAGCGTCTCCAAGAACTTCGTCACCGTGGGCCGCGTGCCGGGTGGTGCCCTGGTGGAACAGGACGTCCAGACGACACTGGGGGGCGCGGGCAGCAATTCTTTGGAGGTGACGCTGAACCAGCCGGACTTCACCACGGCGGCCCGGCTGACAAACGCCATCCGGCGCAGCCTGCCTGCGGGGGCCGTCGGCGTCCAGGCCGAGGACGCCGCGACGATCCGCGTCTCGTTCCAGCCGGGCACGGAACCCGTCTCGCTGATCGCGGCCTTGGAGAGCGTCCCGGTCGAGACTGATTCGGTGGCTAAAGTGGTCATCAATGAGCGCACGGGGACGGTCGTGATGGACGGCAACGTCGGCGTCAGCGCCTGCGCCGTCGCCCACGGCAGCCTGACCGTGCAGATCGGCAACGCCCCGATCATCTCGCAGCCCGGCCCGTTGAGCGGCGGCCAGACGGTCGTGACCCCGCGCCAAAGCATCAAGGTCCAGGAGGGGGACGCGCGGCTGATCCCCGTGGCCGGCGGCGCGACGCTGGACTCGGTGGTCAAGTCGCTGAACGCCCTAGGCGTGACTCCGCGCGACCTGATCGCCATCTTGCAGGCCATGAAAGAAGCCGGCGCGCTCCACGCCGAGATCGAAGTCCAGTAGAGGGAGGTCCAATCGTGCGAATCGAGACGCCCGCCGCGCCCGCCACGGACAAGAAGCACACGGACCTGAAGAAGGCGGCCCAGCAGTTCGAGGGCTACTTCCTGAACGCGATGCTCAAAGAAATGCGAAGAACCGTCCCCGAAGACAAGCTGCTCGGCGACGACGGCCACGGGCAGGAGATCTTCCGCGACATGATGGACCAGACGATCTCCGAGTCGATGTCCAAGCGCGGCGACTTCGGCATCGCCAAGATGATGTACGACCAGCTCGCCTCCTCGCTCGGCGACGCGCCCGGCGCGGCAGGAAGCCCCCCCGCCCCCAGCAACGGGGGAACCGGGAAAGGGACTCCTACTCCCCCATCGTTGGGGGCAGGGGGGCAGTCCAAGACGAACAAGAAAGAGTGACGCCCATGCCCGACGCCAAACACATTTTGCAGGTGCTCCGCGACGAGCTTGCCTTGCAGACGCGCCACTGCAAGCTCCTGGAGGCGCAGGAGCAGGCGCTGCTCGCCTGCGACCGGGCGCGGTTCACGGACTTGCAGGACGATTACGCCTCGGTCCTGGTCGCCCTGGAAGCGCAGGACGCCGCGCGCCGGGCGGCCCTGGAGGACGAAAGCGGCCCTCTGACGCTGTCTCAGCTCAAGGACCTCGTCCCCGCGAAGAGCCGGCACGGGCTGGACGCCCTGGGGGACGGGCTGACGCAGACGCTGGACCGGATCCAGACCCTGAGCCGGCGCAACAAAACGCTGATACAGAACGAACTCGACTACTTTGCGTTCACGCTGGACCTCTTCGTGGAGGCGGGACGCAGCTCCGATGCCGGCTACGGGCCGCGCGGCATGCGAAGCGGGCACCTCACGGGCCGCCTGATGCTGGACCGCCGCGCCTGAGACTGGGGCGCCTGAGACCGGGGCACGGGAAACCACGACGCAGAGAGGATCATCGCCATGCCGGGGACATTTTTCGCGCTGGACATCGGCCGGAGCGGGCTGCAAGCCGCCCAGATCGGCGAGCAGGTGACGGGGCAGAACATCGCCAACGCCGGCACGGACGGCTACTCGGTCCAGTCGGTTCACCAGGAGGCCCTGGACCCCTACCCCGCCTCGGACCACAACACCCTGGCGATCCCCGGACTTCTGGGGTCGGGGGTCGCCGTCCAGAGCATCGGCCGCGCCCGCGACCAGTTCCTGGACACGCAGGTGCGGGACGCCAGCAGCGGCCTCCAGTTCCAGAGCAGCCAGAGCAAAGCCCTCGCCCAGGTGGGCGTCGCTTTCGGGGAGCCGTCCGACACGGGCCTGAACGCCGCCCTGAACGCCTTCTCGGGCGCGTTCCACGATCTCGCCAACAACCCCGAGTCGCTGGGCGTCCGCGCCGCCGCCGTCCAGAACGGCGATGCCCTGGCGCGCTCCTTCCAGGGAGTCCAAGGCGGCCTGACGTCCGTCGCGACCTCGCTGGGCGGCCGGGTCGCCACCGATGTCTCGAACATCAACGCCTACGGCAGCCAGATCGCCGCGCTGAACGTCACGATCCGCCAGCAGACGGCCCAGGGACAGCCGCCGAACGACCTGCTGGACCGGCGCGACGTCCTGCTGGACAAGCTCTCCGCGTTGGCGAACACCACGGTCACGCCCAGCAGCGACGGCACGATAAACGTCCAGATCGGCAACGTCGGCCTTGTTACCGGGCTGGACGCCAGCCCCGTTACCCTGGCGGGCTTGACCGCGCAGGGCGACCTCAAGAGCGGCGAGTTGGCGGGCCTGACCCAGTCGCAGAGCGCAGTTTCGGGTTATCAGACGCAGCTCAACACCCTAGCTGCCTCGGTCGTCTCCCAGGTCAACACCGCCCACAGCGGCGGGACGGGGCTGGACGGGACGACCGGCTTGGCGTTCTTCTCCGCCACGCCGGGCAAAGAGGCGGCTACCCTCGCGGTCAACCCGGTGTTAGTGTCGAACCCCGAAAAGCTGGCCGCGGCGGGGCCGACTACGCCCGCCGGGACGAAGCCGCCGCCCGGCGACGGCTCGGTCGCGACCGTCATCGCCGGGCTGAAGGACAAAACCGTCACGACGCCGGGCGACCCGCTGCTGAACAAGACGATCCAGGGCTTCTACCAGCAGGTCGTTTCCGACGCCGGGGGGCGCGCGGCCAGCGCCAAAACCGCCACCGACAGCGCGCAGGCGAACTCGACCCAGCTCACCCAGCAGCGGGCCTCGGTCACGGGGGTCAGCACCGACACCGAGCTTGCGAACCTGCTCCAATTCCAGCGGGCCTACCAGGCCTCGGCCCGCGTCATCCAGACCGCCGACGACATGGTGGGGACGCTGATCAACAACCTGTTCTCGGGGCGCTAACCGCCGGCGGGGCGGGTGAAACCTGGTAAATGAACGGGGCATAATCGGCCCGAGGTGAGGAACAATGCGAATAACCGACAGCCTGCGCTACGGAAGCCTGCAAGGCAACATCGAGAACAGCCTGCAAAACCTGAATACGGTCCAGCAGCAGATCTCGACCGGCAAGAAATTGACCACGTTCGCCGACGACCCCACCGGGGCGTCCCAGTCGCTGGCCCTGCGGAGCGCCCTGGGCGACAACGCGCAGTATAGCCGCAATGCTGACCAGGCCAAGTCTTTCTTGTCCGCCAGCGACAGCGCGCTGGGCAGTGCGACCAGCCTGATCCAGTCCGCCCGCCAGATCGCCAGCCAGGCGGCGAACTCGGATCAGTCCCCCGAAAGCCTGGCCGCGCTGGGCAGCCAGGTGGATGGGCTGACTCAGCAGCTCACCCAGGTCGCCAACAGCGACCTGCACGGGAAATACCTGTTCGGCGGCACGAACACCCAGACGCCGCCCTATGACGCGACGCAGACGTACAGGGGCAACGCGCAGTCGGTCTCGGCGACGGTCGGGCCGAACTACCAGGTCGCCCTTAACGGCGACGGCAGGGCGACGTTCGGGCCGGCCTTCGCCGCCCTGCAATCGCTGAAGGCCGACCTGACCGCGGCGGGCGCGGGGACGGCGGGCGCAACCGCCGCCCTGTCCGCCGACCTCCAGAAGTTCGACGGCGGCCTGACGGCACTCAGCACCGCCCGCGCCACGACGGGCGCAAAGCTCAACCAGGTGACCACGGTCCAGTCCCACCTCGCCCGCGCCGCCGGCACGTATCAGGAAGCCATCTCGAACATCGAGGACGTCGATCTGGCGCAGGCCTACGTGCAGCTCCAGAGCGCGACGAACGTCTACCAGGCCTCCCTTACGGCCACGGCCAAGGCCTCCCAGTACAGCCTCGCCGATTTCCTGCACTAGTACCCGCTTTGGTCTCGGACCATTTTTTAGGAGCACTTCCCTTCATGCACATCGACACCACACGCTTCGGCGCCCTGAACGTGGACGACCGCAAGGTCATCACCTTCCCCGACGGGATGCCCGGCTTCGAGGACCGGCGGCTTTTCACCCTCGTCCCCCACCACACGGCGGACGGCGGCAAGGGCAGCCCGTTCGTCTGGCTCCAGTCTTTGGAGGACGGCGAGCTGGCGTTCCTTGCGATGGAGCCGCACCAGTCGTTCCCCGAATACGCCCCGCGCGTCCCCCGCGCCGAGATGGAGGCGCTGTCCCTGAACGGCGAGGGTGCCCGCCCGCGCCTGTTCTCACTGCTGACTGTTCCCGTCGGCGACCCGTGCGGCATCACCGCCAACCTCATGGCCCCGGTCGTCGTCAACACGCGCGCCCGGCTCGCCAAGCAGGTCGTCCTGAACACCGACGAGTACGGCCTGCGCCACCGCCTGCTCCCCGGCGATTAAGCCGCCCGGCGATTAAGCCGCCCGGCGATTAAGCCGCCCGGCGATTAAGCCGCCCGAGCGGGATTGACATCGGGAACGATTTAGACGTACAATGGGGTAACAAAACTGCCCCACAAACACACCGTGGTGCCAGGGAGGGCTTGAACATGCTAGTTCTTACGCGACGACTCAATCAGAGCATCAAAATCGGCGACGACATCGAGATCACCGTGGTCGAGGTGCGCGGCGACCAGGTCCGCCTGGGTGTCGCCGCCCCGCGCGACGTCACCGTTCACCGCAAAGAAATCTACCTGCAAATCCAGCAAGAGAACCGCGCCGCCTCCGCCGCACCCAGCGTTTCGAGCCTGGACGAGCTGGGCGACGCGATCACCAAGCAGGGCCGCGTCAAGTAGCGGCCACGTCACCAAGAACAAATACGCGCCCGCTTTTGCCCAACGCCGCGGCAAGAGCGGGCGCGTTTTCTTTTGGGTGGCTTGCCGGGGCAGTAGAGTGCCCCGACACCTCTTCCGCCCCTCATCGGGGAGACTCCAGACCATGAAAGCAGTCGTCCAACGAGTCACGCGGGCGTGCGTGACCATCAAGGAGACGGGGACGCGGCGGGAGATCGGGGCGGGGATGGTGACTCTGCTCGCGGTCGCTCAGGGCGACACCGCCGAGGGCGCAGCTTGGCTGGCGGAGAAGCTGGTCGGGCTGCGCGTCTTCGAGGACACGGACGGCAAGATGAACCTGTCGCTGCGCGAGACCGGCGGGGCGATGCTGGTCGTGTCCCAGTTCACACTGCTGGGCGACGCGCGCCGTGGGCGGCGGCCTTCGTTCGCCCTGTCCGCGCCGCCGGACATCGCACGGCCGCTTTATGAGACGTTCGTCCGGGCCGTCGTCGCCCAAGGGATCGGCGTTCAGACCGGCGAGTTCGGGGCCGATATGTCGGTCGAGATCGTCAACGACGGGCCGGTGACGCTGGTGGTGGAGACGCCGGCCCTTTCCGGTTCTTAGCGGCAGCGGGGGCCGGGGGGCCGCTCAACAGGAGCGTCTTGCCCTCGATGCGGACGCTCTGGACGGTGATGGGCAGGCGGCGGCGCATGGAGCGCGAGAAGCGGGCCGCCAGCGCGTCCGCCTGGCGGGCCAGCACAAGGGCCGGAACCGGGAAGCGCCCGACGTGGGCCTGCGTCACGGTGAAGCGCAGCCCGAGGCTCGGGTCGGGGGTCAGCAGGCCGTCGAACTGGACGTTTTGCGGGTGGCCGTGGAAGTCCATCGTCGCGCGGATGGTCAGGCCGGACGGCTCCAAGAGGAACACCTGGATGGCCCGGATGCCGTGCGCGGCCAGCAGGCGGCGCGCGGCGGGGCTGCCGGCGAGGAAGACGTTCAGGTCTTCCTCCGAGACGCGCAGGGTGCGTGATGCGGGCGGGGGCGCGGGGGAAAAGGGCCGGGACAAAGCCGGACGGGGCGCATTGAGCGCGACCAGGCTTTCCAGGCGCTTCTGGGCCAGCGCCACCTGGCGCACCGTCGGGTGCAGCGCGGCGGGCGGCGGCACGGCGGGCGGGCGGTGCAGGACGACCAGCCCGAAGGCAGCCAGGCCGGCGGCGAGGAAGACGAGTATGGCCGCCCGACGTGTCAAAGCTGTCCGCCGTTCTTTGTTTTGGCCTTGGAATTACCCGTGCGCTTCGGCGAAGACGCGGTGGAGCTGAAGCTCCTGGTCGGCGGCGACCATCGCGATGGCAGTGTCCCCGGCCTCGAAGCGGATGTCGCCCTGCGGGAGCAGGGCGTTGTCGCGGCGGACGATGGAGATGACCAGGGCGTTGCCGGGCAGGGGCAGGTCCTGGACGGTGCGCCCGAGCACCGGCGAGCGCTCCGAGACGGTGATCGTGACCACCTCGATGTTGCCGTTCTTGAGCGCCCCCAGCGGGATGACCTCGCCCGGCTCGATCTGCTGGTCCAGGAGGTTGAAGATGATCTGGGTGCTGGACACGGTCGTGTCGATGCCCAGCCTCTCGAACAGCGTCAGGTTGTTGGGGTCGTTGACGCGCGCGACGGTGCGGGGGGCCTGGAACTTCTTCTTCGCCATCTGGCAGATGACCAGGTTGTCCTCGTCGTCGCCGGTCACGGCCACGATGACGTCGGCCCGCCCGAAGCCGACCTCGGCCATCAGCCGCACCTCGCAGCCGTCGCCTTGGACCACGATCTCGCCCATCTGCTCAGCCAGCATCGCCTGCCGCCGCCTGTCTTTTTCCAGCAGCAGGACTTCGTGCCCCTCGGAGAGAAGCTGTTTGGTCAGGTAGTAGCCGACCTTGCCACCGCCCACGACGATCACATACATAGAATTGTCCTTAGAACGCAACCACAAAGGGGTCGCACACGCGAAAGCCTAGTGTCATTTGATCGTTCGTTTTGCGTCGCATGGCGAAGGCTGCGCCGCAACCTGGTACTTGTCCCGGTAGATGCAGTTGTGCAGGTGTTCGCCCTTGTGAACCTCTACAAAGTAATCGTGCGCCCGGAGGATACAGACCATCTCCCACATCCGCCGTAGACAATCCTGGGCAGAAATAAGGAACCAGAACGTGACCCGACCCTGAATGCGGCGCTGATTCGGGGCGGGCAAGTTGATATTGAACCAAACTAAGACATCTTGAAGCCGTTTGCGCTCCTCGGTAGTTAAGTCGCCTGAATTGAGCAATGTGTCGGCGGCCCGGAACAAGCCCTGCGGTTGGTGTGAGGCTTCGTTGATCTGGGTGATGACAAACCGTATATACATGGCCCAGCGTCTCAAGAAATCTACCAGCCGCCTCACCCACGCTGTTCGAGGTACAGCTTGTCCCAGCCTTGGGCGGCTTGCTGCAAGGCACCGTTGCCGCTGCTGCCCAGGGCGGCGTCGTGGATCAGGCCCGCCGCGAGCGTGGTGGTGCAGAGCGTGGTGATACCCATCTCGCGATAGGCCTGGGCGCGGATGGGGTCGTAGATGCGGGCGACGACGCGGGCGATGCCGAACACCTCGCGCGCGATCTGGGCGGCCATGATGTTGGTGTTGTCACCTTGGGTCACGGCCACGAACACGCCGGCCTGCTCCAGCCCCGCCCGGCGCAGCAAGTCCTGGTCCAGGCCGGACCCGACCAGGCGCTGGCCCTTGAACTTTGTGCCGAGCCGGCGGAACGAATCGCCAGTCTGGTCGATCACGACGACATCGTGCCCCTCGCCCGACATCTGCTTGGCGAGCGTCGAGCCGACCCGGCCGCAGCCCAGAATGACGATCTTCTGGCCCTGAGCGGCGGCGGCGGCGGTATCTGGCGGCATGAGTGAAAATCCTTTCCGAAAATCCTTTCCGCTTGGGCGGCGCAATGCACAACAGCATACACCCCCTGCCGGGCCGCTGTCAAGCCCCGTCCCACCCCCGAGCCGGAAACCTTGACAGCCCGCCGCCCGTACTGTATAATCATTGGGTATTCGGCAGGCCTGCCGCGGGCGGGCCTGCCGCAATTTTTGTCGGAGCATCGTCGGAGCGTCGTCTTCGCGGAGGATAGAGTTGAAGCAGGAAAAGATTTGGGGGCTGGTCATCCTGGTCCTCATCGCCCTCTCGGGCTGGGTCATGCTGGGCCGCCACGCCGACCCCGTCTCGCACCGCCAGGTGCAGAACTTCCCCACACGCTACGGGCTGGACATCAAGGGCGGCGTCCGCGCCATCCTCCAGGCCCACCCGGAGCAGGCACCGGGCGTTCCTTACGACCAGGCCACCATCCAGCGCATTTTGGAGAACCGCATCTTCGCGGCGGGCATCAGCGAGGCCGTGGTCCAGCCGCGCCCGCAGGAAAAGCAGTTCATCATCGAGTTGCCCGACGTCAAGGACAAAGATGCCGTCATGGCCCAGCTAGGCACGACGGCCAAGATGACGTTCTACTACTTCCCCGACATTCAGACCCAGCGCAACGCCACGGCCCCGCTGAACCTCACGACCGATAAAGCCCCTTCGGGCCGCGAGACGACCACGTTCACCGTGCTCCACCCGTGGAACGGGTTTGTCCCCGGCGAGACCTTCCGCGACGGCGCGCAGATCAAGGCCGACTGGGCCAGGCTGCTGACCGACGCGACCGGCAACGCGCCGGGCGCGGGCCTGACAGCCTACGCCCCCCCCCCACCCGACCCCGCCCAGATCGCGGCGCTGAAGACAGACTACGACCGCCTCGTTTCGGGCATCCCCGTCTACTTCAACGCCGCGCAGGCCCAGCGGGCGGCCGCGCTGAACAAAGAAATCGGCGGGTGGAACGCCCTGCTGACCGACGCGCTGGCCGCGAACGGCGGCGGACCCATCCTGACCGGCTCGGACCTGGAGCCTAAGTCCAGCGCGGGCCTGGGCCGGACCGGCGCGACGCCTACGGTGTCGCAGGTCTTCGACGCGCGCGGCGCGAAGGCGTTCGCCGACTTCACGACCGCCCACACGGGCGAGATCATGGGCATCGTGCTGGACGACGCCGTGCTGTCCGCGCCGGTCATCAACGAGCCGATCCTCGACGGCGAGGGCGAGATCAGCGGCGGCTTCTCCAACCTCGGCGAGGCGCAGGGGCTGGCGAACCTGCTCAACGCGGGCGCGCTGCCCATCCCCTTGGAGCAGGTGCAGACGCAGTCCATCGAGGCGAGCCTGGGCAAGGGCGCGGTCACGAAGAGCATCACGGCGGGCCTGGTCGGGCTGGCGCTCGTGCTGGTTTTCATGGCCCTTTACTATCGCGTCCCCGGAGTCCTAGCCGACATCGCGCTGCTGATCTACGCGCTGTTCACGCTGGCGATCTTCAAGGGAGGCATGGGCTGGCTGTTCCCCGGCCTGGTCGTGACGCTGACGCTGCCGGGCATCGCGGGCTTTATCCTGTCCATCGGCATGGCCGTAGACGCCAACATCCTGATCTTCGAGCGGCTGAAAGAAGAGCTGCGGAGCGGCAAGGCCCTGCGCCCGGCCATTGACGCCGCGTTCAAGCGGGCGTTCACGGCCATCCGCGACTCCAACATCTGCACGTGCATCACCTGCATCGTCCTGCTGTCACTGGGTACGGCCAGCGTTCGCGGCTTCGCCCTGACACTCTTGATCGGCGTCCTGGTCTCGCTGTTCTCGGCGATCACGGTCACGCGGACTTTGCTGTACCTCTTGGTCAGCCTGTTCCCCGGCCTCGCCAAGAACCCCGGCCTGTTCGGGCTGAACGTCCGGTCGCTGGTCGGGCGGACCGAGGCGACCGAGGGGCGTGCGGGCCTGAACATCATCGGGCGGCGGAGGGTCTTTTACACCCTGAGCCTGGCGATCATCGTGCCCGGCGCGATCTTCTGGGCGATGGGCGGCCTGAAGCGCTCCATCGAGTTCACCGGCGGGACGCAGATCCAGGTTAAATACGCCCGCCCGGTCGCGCAGGCGGACGTGCAGCGCGCGCTCACCAACGTCGGCTTCAAGGACGACACGATCCAGATGGCCGACGGCGGGACAACGGCCATCGTCAGCGTCGCCGACCAGGTCAAGACGGCTTCCAAGCGCGACAGCCCCGTGTATCAGCGCATGACGACGGCCCTGAACGCACTCGGCCCCAACACCGAGCAGCAGTTCGGCAACGTCGGCAGCGTGATCTCTAAAGAACTGACTTCCAATGCTATTGGTGCGGTCGTGGTGGCGTCCCTGCTGATCGTGCTCTATCTCGCCGCCGTGTTCGCCATCGGCGGCTTCGTGGCGGGCCTGCGCCTGGGCGCGTCCGCCGTCGTCGCCCTGCTGCACGACGTGTTGGTCTTGATCGGCGCGTTCGCGATCTTCGGCTACTTCTTCGGCTGGGAGATCGACAGCCTGTTTATCACAGCGCTCTTGACCGTGATCGGCTTTTCGGTCCACGACACGGTCGTCATTTTTGACCGCGTCCGGGAGAACTTGCGGCACAAGAGCCGGGGGGAGGCCTTCGAGCCGCTGGTCAACCGCTCCATCGGGCAGACCCTGGCCCGGTCCATCAACACGTCGCTGACGGTCGTGATGACGCTGGTGGCCCTGGTCGTTTTGGGCGGGCAGACGACGCGGCTCCTGAACGTCGCCCTCTTGATCGGTATCCTGAGCGGGACGTACTCGTCCATCTTCAACGCGGCTTCTATCTTGGTGGACTGGGAGAACTGGCTCGCCAAGCGCCGCGCCAGTGCCCCCGCCCTCGCCACCGCGTCGGCGACCGGCGGCGGCGGCGGCGGCGCGATGGTCTACCCGAGCAGCGGGCCGTCCGGCAGCAGCGGCGGCAGCTCGCGCCCTGTCCCCGCCCCGCGCCCCGCCGCCCCGGTTCGCCCGCCTGCGCCCGGCGAGATACAGATCTCGGCGATCAAGGCCAAAAAGAAAGGGCCGACGAAGCGCTTCTAGGGGACACCCCGATCCTACCCCGCCTCGCAAGCTTCGCCCTGAGCAGTGCCTTTATCATGCCTTCACTCATACAGACACTCACACAGACACGGTGGACGGAGCCTGACCGCGACTCCCTCGCGGAGCAGACGCTGGCGCGTGAGCTGAACGTCCACCCGCTGACGGCGCGGCTGCTGTGCAACCGGGGGCTGACCGACACGGCCCAGGCCGACGCCTTCCTGCGACCCGAGCTGAGTCAGCTTTTGGACCCGCTCGGCCTGCCGGACATGGACCGCGCCGCCCGGCGCATCAAGGACGCCCTGGCGGCGGGCGAGACGATCTTCATCCACGGCGACTACGACGTGGACGGCGTCACGTCCACCGCACTCTACGTCCGCGCGCTGACCGCCCTGGGGGCGAAGCTGGTCTACCGCGTCCCCCACCGCAAGCGGGACGGGTACGATCTTAAGAGCACGGCCATCGAATGGGCGCACGAGCAGGGTGCCACCCTGGTGATCACGAGCGACTGCGGCATCCAGGCGCGCGAGCCGGTCGCACACGCCAACAGCCTGGGCATGACCGTGATCGTCACCGACCACCACGAGCCGGGCGACATCCTGCCCGACGCCTACGCCGTGGTCAACCCGCACCGCCGCGACTCGACCTACGGGTTCCCCCATCTGGCGGGCGTGGGCGTGGCCTTTAAGACGATGCAGGCCGTCGTCCGGCTCGTGCAGCCGACGCACGAGGGCGCTTTCATCCAGAAGTTCTTAGACCTGGTCGCCTGCGGGACGGTCGCCGACGTCATGCCGCTCCTGGGTGAGAACCGGGTCTTCGCCGCGTTCGGGCTGCGCCAGCTCGCGGTCACGCGCAAGGTCGGGCTGCGCGCCCTGCTGGATGGGGCGGGCATCAAGACCGACAAGCCGCTCTCAGCCGAATCAGTCGGCTTCGGCATCGGGCCGCGCATCAACGCCGTCGGGCGGATGGACGACGCCGCCGTGGCCCTCGACCTGATGCTGACCGGCGATCCCGAGGAGGCGCGGCTGCTGGTCGAGAAGATGAACGCCTTCAACGTCGAGCGCCAGCAGGCGCAGCGGCGGATATTGGAAGAAGCCAAGGCCATCGTCGGGTCGCGTGATTTAGATAAGACTCGTGTCCTGGTCGTCGCCTCACCCGGCTGGAACGCGGGCGTCGTCGGCATCGTGGCGGGGAAGCTCGTCGAGGCGTTCTACCGGCCCGTGATCGTGATTGGGGTCAACGACGCCGAGACACACGGCAAGGGGTCGGCGCGGTCGATCCGCGGATTCGACATGTTCCAGGGGATGCAAGAATGCCGCGAGCTTCTCGAGAGCTGCGGCGGGCACGAGATGGCGGCGGGCCTATCGCTCTCGATGGACAAGCTCGAAGCCTTTGAGGCGCGCATCAACGCCCATGCCCATGCGACGATGCGCGATGAAGATTTGGTCCCGCAACTCGCCCACGACGGCATGGTGGACCCGTCCGCGATCAGCCTCGACCTGCTGGAAGAGTGGGAGCGGCTCGCGCCGTTCGGCCAGGCGAACCCGGAGCCGCGTTTCGCCTCGCAGAACCTGCTGGTCTGCGACGCGCGGCGCATCGGCAAGGACATGACGCACCTGAAGATGCGCGTCCGGGCCGAGGCCATGGACCCGACCGACTGCATCGCCTGGGGCCAGGGCGACTGGGCCGACCGCGCGGGACCGGGCGACTTCCTGGAGGCGGTCTACACGCCCCAGATCAACGAGTGGAACGGCCGCCGTCTGCTCCAGCTCAACATCAAAGACCTGCGGAAGTCCGGCTAGTGCCTTACGAACGCCCCTTGGGCGGGGAAAATAAGACGCCTCAGACTGTTTTCTGACTCCGTTTTTGCTCCTCACCCGCGGGGATGATGCTCTGCCGGGGCTTTCCACAGCCCCGGCCCTAAAACCCAGCCGGCACCCTAGAAAGGGACACTCCCCGATGCCGCACCCATTCGGGCAGCGCCTGTTCCTCACGGCCACTCTGACCGCGCTCTGCGCCGCCCCCGCGACGGCCCGCCCCGCCCCGCTCCGCTGGGACAGAATACACGTCCTCCATCTGCTGCCGTCCGCCCTGTTCACCAAGCTGGGCCTGACGCACATCACCCGCAACGGGGACACGCGGGACGGCAGGCAGGGCGTCCCGGACCCGCGCTTCCCGCCCGGCCTGACGGACGTGGTGCCGTATGACGCCGACAGGCTGCTGCTGGCACGCGGGACGGCGGAAGGTCTGTACCTCTTCCGCCTGCGCGTGACCGCCGCCGATGTCAAGCCGATGCCACTGCATCTCAGCGCGACCCTGACCCGGCGTGGCGGCACCGAAGACCTGCCGGTCGGGACCGCAGAGCAGGAAGGCGTAGGCGACGGCGTCCCGACCGAGCTGCACATCGGCGACGGAGACTCGGCGCGCGTCTATCAGATCAAGGTCCGCGCCAACGCCGACGGCTCCTACTGGGTCGCCTGCCGCGCCAGTCTGCCGCTCCCCGCCCTACCCGACTCCCCCGGCCCCGCCATCGCAGACGTCTTCGTGCCGGACCGCATCTGGACCGCCCCGCTCAGCCGCCGCGTCCGCGTGGGCGGGGCGGCGACATTCTTCGATCTCGCCTCCGCCCGCCAAGCCGCGGCCCGGAAGCTGGCCGCCCCTAGCCCGGACACGCCGGACGATTACACGCTGCAAATGACCTTGACGCGCCAGGACGCGCCGCCCTCGGAACCCATCCCCTCCCGCTAAAGCCATGCACCCATCCCTGCTGCCGCTGCTCGCCTCGCCCGAAACGGGTGGCCCGCTGACGCTGACCGCTGAGCGCACCGACGGCGAAGACGTGCTGACGGGAAGCCTGGGCGACGGCGCGGGGCACGTCTACCCCATCGAGGACGGCATCCCGCGCCTGCTGCCGCGGGAACTGTTGGAGGCGCAAAAGTCCGAGATCGCCGCACGAGACGCGCAGGTGGAAGACTACGACCGCATGGCCTTCCTGAACTGGTTCGGCCGGGTCGAGATACCGCTGACGCTGCGGGCGCTGTCACCCATGCCCAGTGACCTGCTGCTGGAAGCCGGCTGCGGCACGGGCCGCATGACGCCGACACTGGCGCGGGCCGTCCGCTCGGTCGTCGCCATCGACTTCTCGTTCGAGTCCCTGCGCGTCACCCGGCGCAAGCTGGCGGCGGCGGGTGTCGGGAACGTGTATCTCGTCCAGGCCGACCTCTGCCGCCTGCCGTTCGCGGATGACGCCTTCGACCGCACCGTCTCCTGCCAGGTGCTGGAGCACGTCCCCGGCCCCGCCGCCCGACGCGCTGCCGTGTCCAGCCTCGCCCGCACGGTCAAGCCGGGCGGGACGCTGGCCCTGTCCGCCTACAAGCATTCCCTGCTGACCCGCTGCTTCGGCCAAAAAGAAGGGACGCACGACGGCGGCATCCCCTTCTTCCGCTTCAGCCGCGCCGAGATGCGGGACACGCTGGCTCTGGGGTTTCAGGTCCAGAGCGTCACCGGCGCGCTGGTCTACCTGTACCTGGCGCGGTGCCTGCGGGCGGGCGGGGCCGCCGCGCCGGCCGCGCTTTAAACCCTGTAGACGGGCCTGTGACTATGGTACAATGTCGCTGACGCGCTTGTCGCGGCCTAGCGCCGTACCCCTTGGAACGCGAGCGGATACCCATGTCAGACGAAACCGAGCAGCAACCCCCCACCCCCGATGTCGAGGCCGCGGAGCCGCGCGGCCCGGAGACGCCGGTGTTCCAGTCGCAGGCCCTTCAGGTGCTGGAAAGCATGGGGGACGGCTTCGTCGCGCTGGACCGCGGCTGGCGCATCGTCTACGCCAACCGCGAGGCCTGCCGCATCAACCGGAAGCCGCTGGAGGACTTCATCGGCAGGCTCCACTGGGACGAGTGGCCCGGCGCGGTCGGCACCGAACTGGAGCGCCAGTTCCGCCGCGTCATGGACGAGCGGGTGACGGTGCATTTCGAGCACCGCTACCTGTGGGGACCCTACGATGTCTGGCTGGAGATCGACTGCTACCCCTCGGATGACGGCATCAGCCTTTCCTACCGCGACATCAGCCAGCGTAAGCACACGGAAGCGGCGCTAAGGCGCAGCGAGGAACGCTACCGATCCTTGGTGGACGCCACCTCGCAGACCGTCTGGACCAACACCCCCGAAGGCGAGATGCGCGGCGAACAGCCCGGATGGACCATGCTCACGGGCCAGTCGTTCGACGAGTACCAGGGCTACGGCTGGGCGCGGGCCGTCCACCCTGACGACGCCCAGCCCACGGTGAACGGCTGGAACCGCGCGGTCACCACGCGCACCCCGTTTGTCTTCGAGCACCGCGTCCGCACCCGCGACCGGGCGTACCGCACCTTTGCCGTCCGCGCCGTGCCCGTTCTCGAAGACGACGGCAGCATCCGCGAGTGGGTGGGCGTTCATACCGATGTGACCGATAGGAAGGAAGCCGAGGCGGTGCTGGAGCAGGCGCGGCGGCGGGAGCGGACCATCGCCGAGCAGCTCCAGGCCGCACTCCTGCCCGCCATCCCCGCGCGCGTACCCGGCCTGGAGCTTGCCGACTACTACAAGCCCGCGCTGGACGAGGCGGGCGTCGGCGGGGACTTCAGCGACGTCTTCAGCGCCGACAAGGGCGTCACCTACCTGGTGGTCGGTGACCTGTCGGGGAAGGGCCTGGCGGCGGCCAGCCAGGTGTCCGTCGTCAGGAACATGCTCCGCTTCGCGCTCTACAACGGGCGCTCCCTCGCGGGTCCCATGACCACCCTCAACCAGACCCTGGCGGAACGCGCCCTGCTCAGCGGCTTCACCACCCTGTTCGTGGGCCGTTACGATGCCCATGCGCGGGTGCTTTCCTATGTCAACGCCGGCCAGGAGGCGGGGATCGTGAAGCGGGCGGCGACGGGCGCGCTGCTTTCGCTGCCGCCGACGGGTCCCGTGCTGGGCACCTGGGAGAGCGCCGCCTACCAGGAGGAAGATGTCACGCTGGAGCCGGGTGACCTGCTCGCCCTGTTCACGGACGGCCTGACCGAGGTGGGGCCGACGCGGACCAGCCTGCTGGGGGCTGAGGGGGTGGCCGCGCTGCTCTCCGCGATGCCGCCGGCGGGGAGCGCCGCACGGGTCGTCTCGTCGCTGATTTCGGGCATTCAGGGGTATGCAGACGAGGGCATGGGCGACGACCAGTGCCTGCTGGTCGCGCTGGCGGTGTAACAGGGGTGTGCCGGGCTACTCGCTGTTGGCAATAACCAGGACGTCGATGCCCCGGACCAGCCGGATCAGGCGGTTGATGATCGAGCCGCGGACCGTCTCGTACCAGGCCGAGCGCATCGAGTGTCCGATCACGATCTCCGTGACCTGGTGCTTCAGCGCGTAGTCGGCCAGGGCCGAGGCCACATCCCGACCCGCCACCTGCTCGATCCGCATCGAGAGCCGCCCGGCCAGCGCCAGGTCCGCGTCCAGGACGCGCTGCTGCTCGGGAGTCAGAGGCCCCGCCGCCACGTACACGGCCACCAGGTCCGCGCGCAGGAAGCGCGAGATGCGCCACCCGCGGCGCAGCAGCCGGTCGGAGGGCTTGTCGGGGGAGATGCAGACCATGATCCGCTCCTGGGTCTTCCACGGCTCCGAAACCTCGTTCTGCTGCCGGTAGGTCTGGACCGAGCGGTCCACCTCGCCCGCCACCTCGCGCAGGGCGATCTCGCGCAGGGCGGAAAGATTCCCCTCGGTGAAGAAGTTCTGGAGCGCCTGGGGGACCTTCTCCGGCGGGTAGACGTCGCCCCGCTCCAGGCGGTGGATCAGGGCGCGCGGCGTGATGTCGATGGAGACGACCTCGTCGGCCTCGCCCAGCACCCAGTCAGGGACGGTCTCGCGCACCTTGACGCTGGTGATCTGCTGGACCGTGTCGTTGAGCGACTCTAAGTGCTGGACGTTCATGGTCGACAGGACGTTGATCCCCGCCGCCAGGATGTCCATCACGTCCTGGTAGCGCTTACCGTGCGGGCTGCCGGGGACGTTGGTGTGCGCCAGCTCGTCCACCACGACCCACCGGGGGTGGCGCGCGATGACGGCTTCGGTGTCCATCTCCTCGAACGACGCGCCTTTGTACTCCATCGCCTTGCGCGGGACGATCTCCAGGCCGCCGATCTGGGCCTCGGTGTCCTTGCGCCCGTGCGTCACCACGAAGCCGATCACGACGTCCTGCCCCCGCTCGCGTTTGCGCCGGTTCGCCTCCGAGAGCATCTCGTAGGTCTTGCCGACGCCGGCGGCGAAGCCTAAAAAGAGCTTCATGCGCCCCCGGCCCGCCGCACGCTCCTCGTGCTGTACGCGGGCCAGGAGTTCATCGGGGGTCGGTCGTCGCGGGCTTTTGTCTTCAGCGGGCATCAGTGGGTCTCATCTGCTCCTCATTTTACCTCTTTGGGGGGGATAATGCTGTGAAGAGGCCCCCACCCCCGGCATAGAGGAGACGCCCACCCCCCTCCCCACAAGTGGGAGAGGGGAGCCGGAAGAGGTCGCCCCCCCACCCCCAATTCTGGGGGCGTCGGGAAGGAGAGGCGTCGGCGGGGCGGGTTCGTTTTGGCAGTTTTGGGCAGCGTCTAGGCCGGCATCGCTCAGGGCGGCGGTCGTCTTCTCCATCTCCTTCAGGCGCTCCCGCGCCTCGAACTCCACTTCCAGCCAGTTCTCGCGGTTCTCCCGGCAGTCCAATTCGGTCTGCATCGTGTCCAGCAATGCCCGGTCGCGGGCGCGGCCTTTGGACAACTGGGGGACGTCCTTGTTGAGCATCTTGACGGCGGTGTCGATCTGCCGGTGCAGGGCCGTCTCGTGGCGCAGGACTTTGTCCAGGCGGTCCAGGCGCTCGTCCTCGGTCAGCGCCTCGTCCTCGAAGATCTGGGCCTGCCAACGGTGGAGCCTTCGCAGACGCCAGCTCGCGGCGGCGATCTTTTCGACGTAGTGCCGCTCCAGGAGGCCGCGCGGCTGAAGCTGGGACGTCAGCTCGTCGGTGATCTGCCGGTAACCTTCGGGGTCTTCGCCGAGGGAGGGCAGGACGATGTCTCGGGCGAAGAGGCCGTGGGTGGTGGCATTGCGGGCGGCGACGGCCTTGCCCTGGGCGGAGCGCGGGCCGGTGGCTTTGGACTGGGCGGGTTCGTTTTGGCAATTCGCGCACTCTTTGGGGCCGCCGCTCTTGTGAAGGGTGGCGAGGCAGTCGCCGTCGCAGGTGAGGGCGCGGGCGGCGCAGAGGGGGCAGGTCAGGTTCATAGTCGTATGTCCTTTGTTCGGTCAAGTCGCCACAGGTGTCCGCGACGGGCGCAAGAAAAAGAAAAGCCGCGCCCGGTGTGGGCGTGGCGGGTAGCCGGGGGCGAGGCCCCTTGGCTTGGTGGTGAATCTCTGTCTACTATTATGGCAGGTTTGAGCTGGGTGTGTCTAGGGAGCTACTCTCCCGGCACCCACCCGAATCAAGCCGTAGAGCGCGTGGGGGTGTCAGCGGGGGTCGAGGGGGCTGCGGACGGCGTGGCCGGGGCGGCTCAGGACATGGGTGTAGATCATGGTCGTGCGGACGTCCTTGTGGCCTAAGAGTTCCTGGACGGTGCGAATATCATAGCCGTCTCCGATCAGGTGGGTGGCGAAGGAGTGCCGGAGGGTGTGGCAGGAGCCGTGCTTGGTCAGTCCGGCCTGGGCGATGGCGGCTTTGACGGCCCGTTGCAGGGTCTCCTCGCCGACGTGGTGGCGTCGGACCGCGCCGGAGCGGGGGTCGGTGGAGAGGGCGCGGGCGGGGAAGACCCACTGCCAGGGCCATTCGCGGGGGGCGCTGGGGTACTTGCGGGCGAGGGCGTCCGGCAGGAAGACGTTGGCGCTGCCGTCGGCCAGGTCTTGTTCATAGGTCTGGCGTGCCTGGGCGAGTTGCTGCTGCATGGCGGGGAGGAGGGTCTGGGGCAGCATGGTTACGCGGTCTTTCTGGCCTTTGCCGTCGCGGATGGTGATCTGGCCCATCGCCAGATCAACGTCTTTGACGCGCAGGCGCAGACACTCCATCAGCCTCAGGCCGCCGCCATACAGAAGGGAGGCCATGAGGTGCGGCGTCCCGTCGAGGTGGGCGAGGAGAGCGTGGACCTCGGCGCGTGTGAAGACGACGGGGAGTCGTTCGGGGCGTTTGGCGGGGGCGATTCCTTCCAGGGGAGGCAGGGGGGTGCCGAGAACGTCCCGATAGAGGAACAGGACGGCGCTGCGGGCGACGTTTTGCGTGGAGGCGGCGACCTGGTCTTCGGTGGCGAGGTGGGTCAGGTAGCTTCGGACTTCCGCCGCTCCGAGGCCGGCGGGGTGTCGTTTGCCGTGAAAGTGGATGAACTGCTGGATGCGGTGGAGGTAGGCTTCTTCGGTACGGAGGCTATAATGGCGCAGGCGGATCGCGTCGCGCACTTCTTCCAGAAATGCCGAGATGCTCATGGTGGGTCCCCATTCCGTGGGTATTGACAGCGTGTGGGGTGCGCTGTATACTGGTAGGCAAGCGGGGGGGACGGCCCCCTCGTTCGCGGGCATTATACCCCAAAGGGGCGGTCCAGGTGCCTTTGCGGTAAAAGCCTCGTTCCCGGTACGTTCTACCGCAATCGTGCGGTAATGACTGCGTTATCGACGTGTTAGGCCGCGTCTGGCCTGCGGCATAACGCGGTACAATACTTGTTAGGCTGCTAAACGAGCGTTTATCTTTGGCGGCAGGCTATGAAGAATGAGGAAAACATGACAGAGCCATTATCTTTAGACATAATACTATCTGAGTTCAATGAAGACGATAAGGCGTGGGTGCTACAAGACGAAGATTCCAAGCTTTACGTCACTATTCCTCACCCAAAGTATCCAGGCAGACAGCCAATTCACTTTTTTATGAGGCGTATGGATGCTGAAGATATTTTGACGGAAATTGTTGGAGAGAATGAAAGGTTACGCAAGAAGAACATTTTCCCCGTCAGCGTCAACTTGTTACAAGCTATTCGGAACATCGGGATAGATGCAAATCCACGAAATGCCGTCGGTTTTGTAGTCCATACGCCGAACGAGGTTTATGAATATATTCAGGAGCGTAACCTGTAGGCTTGTCGGTAGCAGCCTTGTATAATGACGAAGTGAGCCGGTGATGCTCTTGTATAATGACGAAGTGAGCCGGTGATGCTCTGAGCGGCCTAAGTCCACCGCCTAGCGATTGCTTCGCGGTGAGACTGTTTGTTAGA